>BNJS01000360.1_pt1 | contig 240798 bp, 271 predicted proteins | sample 8540461 | NCBI WGS metagenome assembly BNJS01 (sample SAMD00202454, study PRJDB9452) | human saliva metagenome | isolation source: human saliva | place: Japan
ATGATACATGAGTAAACTTAAAGTTAACTTAACCTATAAATTTTTATTTTTTTGCTAGAGATTTTAACTACTACCAGCCAAAGCAGAAAAGTTAGGAGGCAGATACTCACCACTATTAAGTATGTTTCTTCCTTTGTTAAAAGGTTCTGCCAATTAAGCCGGATTCCTAATTTTTCTTGAAACTCTTCTAATAAGCTACTATTCCCCATAAATGTAGTTTCTAATTGCTCCTTCATTAAGACCTGTCTATAGAGAGAAGCAAGATAGGTAGCCGGTGTGCACTTCATGAGAACTTGAGCGAAGTTAGGAAGAATTCCCATTGGTACATAAGTTCCTACTAAAAATCCTGAAGCTGTACCTACAATTGTAGCCAATTTACCCAGACTATCTACTGACTGGAAATGATAAATCAAGAGTACATTTACCAATGTTGAAAGGAGACTACTTAGCAGCATGATTAAACTTATTTCAAATAGCTTACTCATAGCTGGAATTTCTTGAAAATAAAGGCTCATAACAATAAGCATAAAGGCTTGCATAACAAAGGAAATGATAAGGCTACTAATAAGATAAGACAGTTGCAAGCCCCAGCTCCCTAAGTCTGTCAAAAAGAGATCCTGATCCACTTGATTTTCACGGTCTTGTACCATCTGGGTCAAAGCTGTAAAACTGGTTGTAATCCCAGTCACAGCCAAGGTTCCACCCATCAGCCAGTTATTTAATAGACTCTTATTATCAGGAAGTTGAGACCAGGCATCCATCAAATTTTTCTGCAAAAAAATGATATAGAGTAGAAAGGAAATCAAAGCTCCCAGTAATGAGAAAAAGACTCCTGAACGATTACGAAAATACAACAAAAAATCACGTTTTAATAAGGCTAACATTAGCGCACCTCTCTTCCTGTAAGGGCTATGAAGGCATCATCCATAGTTCCTGGACGAAATTCAAAGCTAGCAATCTTCTCACGAACTTGGGTCAAATAATCAATAGCTTCCAATTGGCTCTTAGGATAAAGACTATACTCAAACTCATTTTCCTTTTCCACAGGCATATTTTTAGGTAAGAATTTCTCCACCTGCTTGTCTTTAAAACAAATTTTTAAAAGATTGGAAGCGTACTCACTTTTAATCTCAGTAGCAGAACCTTGGGCAATAACCTTTCCATGATCTATAATATAAAGTTGATCTGCCTCATCTGCTTCATCCAGATAATGAGTCGTTAAGATAATAGTCATCCCTTCATCTCTTTGTAGACGATACAATAAATCCCAAATGGATTTGCGAGTCTGAATATCTAGTCCAGTCGTAGGCTCATCTAGAAATAAAATATCGGGATTGGATAGGAGAGCCCGAGCAATGTCAACTCGACGTTTCTGTCCTCCTGATAAAGTTCCATAAAGTTGTTTCTGAAAAGCAGTCAACCCTAGTTGATTGATTAAATCTTCCACACGACCACCCTTAATCCCCTTATACTGCTGAGCACGAATGGCTAGGTTTTCTTTGACCGTCAACTTTTCATCCAATACACTTGCTTGAAAAACAACTCCAATCCTAGTATTGGGCGCATAGATGATTTGACCATTAGTTGCTCGTTTAAGTCCGATTAACATTGAAATCGTGGTCGATTTGCCAGCCCCATTAGGTCCTAAGATTGCGTTAAAACTTCCTTTTTTAAACTCTAAATTTATATCTTTTACTGCTGTATGGTCTCCATAGTTCTTAGTGAGGCCTTTTGCTTGTAAAATCATATTTCCTTCCTCCTTTTTACACCTTCAGTTTAACAAAAAGGAAAAAGAAAAAATATAGTTTGGTGCTATGTGGTCGAAATGGATGATTATGTGGTCAATTCTACCTTAAAACTTCTGCATTTGATCACAAAAAAGCCACCTGATTTGGTGGCTTCATTAGGAAGATATTATGAAAAGAAAAGTTTAGGATTTCAATAAATAAGTTAGGAGGTCTTTATTTAATAACTATAGCGATACAGTAGAATACTTAAAGTTAACTTAAAATAAAAATAATTTTTTATTTTTTCGATCACCAAATCATCCCTGTACAATCATAAGTAGATAGGGTTTCAAGCAGTGAACAGTGAAACCAGGTTTTCTGTCTGTTCGGTCGCTAGTTGGACTTGATAAGAGCATCTTTGTAATCCCCTAAAGCCTCTTTCATCAGGCACTGCCAATTCGCTAGCACTGATAGCCAAACAAAACGATCAATCCTGGACAAAAACCGATGAAAAACCATCTCAACAGACGAACTAAACCTTGATTTTCTCACCACATCACGGGCAAGATAAGTCGCTAGCGAATGAGACAAGAGGCCTGCTCTCCAGCATCACAGGGATTTTGAGCTTTGCTATAGTTTGTCAATAACTGCCTGATAGAGATACCATCATCAATTGACAGGTATTTCTTTCGGCGTAATGTTAATCATAGCAAACCTCTAACATTCTCTGAAGATTTCAACTGTTGCTGGCTTTCATCAAAATTATCAGGACATAATACGCTTCAAACGAGCTTTAACCTTTGGCCAATCACTTGTAATCATGAACAACAAATCATCATCTAGTTGCGACCTTTATGAATAACAACTTGGCGGAAGGTTATTCATAGACAAGCCAAACGTTCTTTCTTTCTGGGCTGGAAGAATTGAGAACATCTTACTTCCGCTCCTTGGCGTCGATAATTGAGCTCCTCAAATACATAACGAGCTAGCAATGATGAGCCTCCTGTTTCCCATCCTGGTCTTGGGGATGGAGAAAAGATCTGACCACCACTTCAGCGACACGTTATGGCGGTCAATACGCATCAACAAAGTTCCTAAGAGCTTTACCAGTTGCTTTGCTCATCATTTGCATAAATAGAAGCGGTCCTTACGCTCGATGTCTTCTTTAAGCAATTAGTGTAAGGTTTTTCTACTGGTGGTTGAAAAAAGATAAGTCCACATCTCACGAGGGCTGTCGGACCATAGACAGCTAATAATCCTCTGCCATGCTTTTCCACCGATGACTTCTAAAACCGTGCCTCATGCGCTTCTATCCGTGCAAGTGAGGCGAAAAGGCTGGTTGTATCATCTGCAAGTTCCAATCACTCCATCTTCATTTACTGGCGCCGTTTTCTCCTTACTGTTTTTCATTTCTGGAGTTACTATACCACAATTTAGTGAAAATTGAAACCAAGAATCAATCTACTGGAATGCTTAAAATTCTAAACTTGCAACATGCTTTCGTTTATCTTTTAAAGCTTGGTTAATCTTCTGGGTTTGCTTGTGGGTTTGCCAGATTTGATAGAGCCAGATAAGGCCATAAATCAACAAGAAGATAAGCCAATGGACAGGACTGAGCAAAGCGACTCCCCAGCCAAAAAATAGGCAGGTCAAAACTAAAATAACAGCTGTCACTAGTAAATGCAAGACCACGCGTATGCTATAAGCTAAAAATTCTAGTTCCTCAATCATGACTGATAAAATTCCCATAGTACCACTCATCAAAAAAATGGCTAAAATATTCCTACTATTAAGTGTTGGATAGATAATGCTAGGGAAAATCTGAGCTAGCAAAACCAACCCCAAATAAAAGAAGGAGCCTGTCTGCATACCTGTTACAAAATAAGCTATCAAGCGTTTCATCATTTTCTCCTATAAACCTAAATAATCCATTAAGGACTTGACATATTTCCGACTCACACTAGATTTTATGCCCCGTGTCAACTTAGCCATCATATTTCCTGAAAAACTATCCGATAATGATTCTAAATGGTCAATATTGATAATGGCGTGACGGGATATCTGCAGGAAATTTCGGCGATTAACCCGATTTTGAAAGTTTATCAAGGTTTCCTTAGTCATATAAAGCCCATCAACGGTATAAATGGTCAATACATTTTTATCAATATCCGCCATGATAATCTCTTCAATCTTCACCATGACCAATTGATCATCTGTTCGGATGGGAATCACTACCTGATTGACAGTTGAAAATTGTTCTAAATAATCCATCACTTCTCGAGCTTGATCAGTCAACTGAGCTGCCTGAATGAGAATGTGAGGATCTTTTTCTGAAAATTCTGGGGTCATCTCAAAATGAATCTTCATCTTTACTCCCATACATCTTTATTTTCTCTTGCTATTCACTTTAACCAATAAAAGCCAAAGAAAGATAGCTACGAGACTGATACTTACCACTATAAGATATGTTTTCTCCTTTGTCAACAGCTCCTGCCATTTTAACTCGATACCCATTTTTTCTTGAAATTCTGCTAATAAATCGCTATTACCGACAAAGGTATCTGCTAGTTGTTCTTTCATAAGAACTTGTCGATAGAGAGAGGCAATATAGGTTGCAGGTGTACACTTCATAAGAAGTTGAGCAAAGTTAGGCAATACTCCAAGAGGGACATAAGTCCCCACTAGAAATCCAGAAGCGGTTCCCACTATGGTGGCTAGCTTTCCAAGACTATCCACAGATTGAAAACGGTGAATCAAAATAGCATTGACCAAGCTAGAAAGCACACTACTGAGCAACATGATCAAAGCCACTTCTGCTAGATGACTCAAACTGGGCTCTCCTGAAAATACAGGCTCATCACTACAAACATAAACAACTGCATCACAAAAGAAATGACAATACTGCTGATTAGATAAGATGCCTGTAAGCCCCAGTTACCTAAATCTGTCAAAAATAGATCTTGATCCACTTGGTGTTCACGGTCCTGCACCATTTGTGTAAGAGCCGTAAAACTAGTTGTAATCCCAGTCACAGCCAAGGTGCCACCCATCAGCCAATTATTTAAAAGGCTCGTTTTATCAGGGAGTTGGGACCAAGCATCCGTCAAGTTCTTCTGCAAAAAAATGATATAAAGGAGGAAGGAAATCAATGCCCCCAATAATGAGAAAAACACTCCTGAACGATTACGAAAATATAAGGTAAAGTTCCGTTTCAATAAAGCTAGCATTAGCGAACCTCTCTTCCTGTAAGTGCAATAAAGGCATCATCCATAGTACCTGGGCGAAACTCAAAAGAATCAATTTCTTCTCGAACTTGTGCCAAATATTCAATGGCTTCGAGTGACGTTTTTGGATAAAAAAGATATTCCAACTCATTTTCTGCTTCTACTGTCATTTCAGTCTGTAGCAATTTTTCTAAATCCTTCATTACTTTAAAACGAATTTTTAGGATATTAGATGCGTACTGACTCTTGATAGCTGTCGCAGAACCTTGCGCAATCACTTTTCCATGATCAACGATATAGATCTGGTCCGCTTCATCAGCTTCATCCAGATAATGCGTCGTTAATACAATGGTCATCCCTTCATCTTTTTGTAGTCGATACAGGAGATCCCAGATAGATTTGCGAGTCTGAATATCGAGTCCCGTTGTTGGCTCATCCAAGAAAAGAATGTCTGGATTTGAAAGAAGAGCACGCGCAATATCAACCCGACGCTTTTGCCCACCTGACAATGTCCCATAGAGTTGTTTCTGGAAAGCAGTCAAACCCAGTTGATGGATCAAATTCTCTACACGATTTGCTTCAATCCCCTTATACTGCTGAGCACGAATGGCCAGATTTTCCCTAACTGTCAACATCTCGTCCAGTACACTAGCTTGAAAAACAACTCCGATTTTCGTATTTGGTGCATATAGCACCTGACCTTGTGTTGGTTCTTTTAAACCGATTAACATGGAAATAGTTGTCGATTTTCCTGCACCATTGGGACCTAAAATAGCATTGAAACTTCCTTTTTCAAACTGTAACTGAATATCGTCAACAGCCGTGTAATTACCGTATCGTTTTGTTAAATGATTAGCTTGTAAAATCATATTTCTCCCTCCTTCTGACACATTTAGTCTAACAAAAAAACCGTCGGAAAAACGGCTTTCGAAGACAAGTGGTTAAAATGCCAGGTTAAGTGGTGCGATAGTGGAAATAGAATTATATTTTTCGATTTAAAATCCCCCAGAGCTAAGCTCCGGAGGATTCATTTCTTATTTAACAACGATATTAACGAGTTTATTAGGTACACTAATCACTTTCACGATTTCTTTACCGTCAATCTCTGCTTTGACTTTTTCGTCAGCCAGAGCGATTTCTTGCAATTCTTCGCGTGACAGGTCTTTAGCAACCATGAGTTTAGCACGGACTTTACCTTTGATTTGGACGACGATTTCAATTTCGTCTTCAACCAATTTGCTTTCGTCCCATGTTGGCCAAGCTACGTAAGAGATTGACTCGCCTGTTGCTGCCACTGTTTGCCAGAGTTCTTCTGCCAAGTGAGGGGCAAATGGGGCAATCAATTGGATAAAGCCTTTGGCGTAGTCCACATAGAGTTTATCTTCCTTGTTAGCCGCATTGACAAAGACCATGAGTTGGGCAATAGCTGTGTTGAATTTCATGGACTCAATTTGCTCTGTGACAGCTTTAACGGTTTCGTTATAAACCTTGTCTAGAGCGCCATTGTTTTCCGCAACGATTTCTTTACTTGTAATCAAACGGTACACACGGTCAAGGAACTTACGGCTTCCTTCCAAGCCTTCTTCAGACCAAGCGATAGAAGCATCGAGTGGTCCCATAAACATTTCATAGACACGAAGGGTATCAGCACCGTATTGTTCCACCACATCGTCTGGGTTAACCACGTTCTTGAGGGATTTAGACATCTTGGCTGGCGCTTGCTCCAATTCTTCTCCTGTTTCCACATGGAAGAAGGAACCGTCACGTTTTTCAACCTTATCAGTTGCTACAAGAGCCCCACGATGGTCACGGTAGCTTGTCCCCAAGATCATTCCTTGGTTAAAGAGTTTTTGGAATGGTTCCTTAGTTGGAACGACACCGAGGTCATAGAGGAATTTGTGCCAGAAACGAGCGTAAAGCAAGTGAAGAACGGCGTGTTCTGCACCACCCACGTAGATATCGACTGGCAACCATTGTTTGAGGAGGTCCTCATCTGCCAATTTCTCAGTATTGTGTGGATCAATATAGCGGAGGTAGTACCAGCTTGAACCTGCCCATTGTGGCATGGTGTTGGTTTCACGACGACCTTTGACCCCATCTTCACGAGTCACTTCCAGCCAGTCTGTCAAGTTAGCTAGTGGACTTTCCCCTGTACCTGAAGGGCGGATGTCCTTGGTTACAGGCAAGACAAGTGGCAATTCACTTTCAGGGACAGCTGTTGAAGTTCCGTCTTCCCAATGAATGATAGGAATTGGCTCACCCCAGTAACGTTGACGGCTAAAGAGCCAGTCGCGGAGACGGTAAGTCACCTTTTCTTGACCACAGCCTTTTTCTTCCAACCAAGCCACGATTTTAGCAATCGCTTCTTCTTTGTTAAGCCCGTTCAAGAAGTCTGAATTGACGTGAAGACCGTCTTCTGTATAAGCTGCTTCTTCAACGTTTCCACCTTCCAGCACTTCTACGATTGGAAGGTCAAATTGTTTAGCAAATTCCCAGTCACGTTGGTCATGGGCAGGAACAGCCATAACAGCACCCGTTCCATAACTAGCAAGAACATAGTCGGCAATCCAGATTGGGATTTCTTTACCATTGACAGGGTTGATGGCATAAGCACCAGTCCAAACACCAGTTTTTTCTTTGGCAAGGTCTGTACGAGCCAAGTCTGACTTGAGGCTAGCTTGGTGTTTGTAGTCAGCCACAACCTCAGCTTGTTCTGGGCTTGTGATAGCATCTACTAGTTCATGCTCAGGTGCCAAAACAGTGAAGGTCGCACCGAAAAGGGTATCTGGACGTGTCGTAAAGACGGTGAATTCCTTATCAGTACCTTTCACTTTAAAGGTCACATTAGCACCAGTTGATTTACCGATCCAGTTGCGTTGCATGTCCTTGATAGACTCTGGCCAGTCAAGGTCATCCAAGTCATTGAGCAAGCGCTCTGCATAGGCCGTGATTTTAAGCATCCATTGGCGCATTGGTTTGCGGACAACTGGATAGCCTCCACGCTCAGAAGTTCCGTCAGGAAGAACTTCTTCGTTGGCGATAGCTGTTCCCAATTCCTCAACCCAGTTTACTGGCACTTCCGCTTCATAGGCCAAACCTTTTTCGTAAAGCTTAGTGAAAATCCACTGCGTCCACTTGTAGTAGTTTGGATCTGTTGTATTTGACTTCACGATCCCAGTCGTAAGAAAATCCAAGCGCATTGATTTGGCGTTTGAAGTTGGCAATGTTTTCCGCTGTAAATTCTGCTGGGTCATTACCAGTATCCATAGCGTATTGCTCTGCTGGCAAACCAAAAGCATCCCATCCCATTGGGTGAAGGACATTATAGCCTTGCGCACGTTTGAAACGGCTAAGGATATCTGTCGCAGTATAACCTTCTGGGTGTCCTACGTGAAGACCCGCTCCAGATGGGTAAGGAAACATGTCAAGCGCATAAAACTTCTGTTTTGAAGCATCTGTTCCTGTCTTAAAAGTATGATAGTCAGCCCAGTATTTTTGCCACTTAGGCTCGATTTCTTTATGATTGTAAAAACTCATAGTGTCTCTCCAATTTTCGTGATGCTCCTATTATACCATTTTTAGGGGAAATATTGTTCTCCTTTTCGTGTTTTTTATCGTTTCGCACTTAGAACACGAGGCTATTCTACAAAATAATTTCTAGACATTCTTCAATATCTATCATTTACCATTCAATGAATTCTTCATAAATAATATAGATGCATGATAGGGCTTTTTATGGTAAAATATAGGAAAGTGCTTTCTCAGAAGGAGGAAAATATGAACAAACAAACCATCGCTGTTTTAGGGCCTGGTTCTTGGGGTACTGCTCTGTCACAAGTTTTAAATGACAATGGACACGAAGTTCGTATCTGGGGAAATATTCCTGACCAAATTGACGAAATCAATACACAACATACTAACAAACGCTATTTTAAGGATACTGTATTAGACGAAAAATTGTAGCCTACCATGACTTGGCCGAAGTCTTGAAGGGTGTTGACGCTGTTTTGTTCGTAGTTCCAACCAAGGTGACTAGATTGGTAGCTCAACAGGTGGCTACTGTTTTGGACCATAAAGTCGTCATCATGCATGCTTCAAAAGGCCTTGAACCCAATAGCCACAAACGTCTTTCAACCATTCTAGAAGAAGAAATCCCTGAAGAATTCCGAAGTGAAATTGTGGTTGTATCTGGTCCTAGTCACGCGGAAGAAACAATCGTCCGCGACATCACCTTGATCACTGCTGCTTCTAAAGATTTACAAACTGCTCAATATGTTCAAAAACTCTTTAGCAACCACTACTTCCGCCTTTATACCAATACAGATGTCATCGGAGTAGAAACGGCTGGTGCTCTTAAAAATATCATTGCTGTTGGTGCAGGTGCCCTGCATGGACTTGGCTTTGGAGACAATGCAAAAGCTGCCATTATCACGCGCGGGCTTGCAGAAATTACTCGATTGGGTGTTCAACTTGGAGCAAATCCACTGACTTATAGCGGACTTTCAGGGGTTGGGGATTTAATCGTTACCGGAACTTCTGTCCACTCACGCAACTGGCGAGCTGGAGATGCTCTTGGACGTGGAGAAGCCTTAGCTGATATCGAAGCCAATATGGGAATGGTCATCGAAGGAATTTCAACAACCAAAGCAGCCTACGAGTTGGCACAAGAGCTAGGAGTTTATATGCCTATCACCCAGGCTATCTACCAAGTTATTTATGAAAATGTTAATATCAAAGATGCTGTTTCTGAACTCATGAGTAACGAGTTCAAGGCAGAGAACGAGTGGTCTTAATCACCGTTAGAAAGGAAGCTCATGAAGCAAAAAGTTAGAAAAGCCGTTATCCCTGCTGCAGGTCTTGGAACTCGTTTCCTACCTGCTACTAAAGCTTTGGCCAAAGAAATGTTGCCAATCGTCGATAAACCAACTATTCAATTCATCGTTGAAGAAGCTCTCAAGTCTGGAATTGAGGATATTCTTGTTGTCACAGGGAAATCAAAACGTTCGATCGAAGACCACTTTGACTCAAACTTTGAGCTAGAATACAACCTCAAGGAAAAAGGAAAAACAGATCTCTTGAAACTAGTCGATGAAACGACTGGTATGCGCCTTCACTTCATCCGTCAAACACACCCACGTGGACTCGGAGATGCTGTCTTACAAGCCAAAGCTTTCGTCGGAAACGAACCTTTTGTGGTCATGCTTGGAGATGACCTCATGGATATCACTGATGACAAAGCTATTCCATTGACCAAGCAACTCATGAACGATTATGAGAAAACTCATGCTTCTACTATCGCCGTAATGCCTGTCCCACATGAAGAAGTTTCTTCATACGGTGTCATCGCTCCTCAAGGTGAAGGAAATGACGGTCTTTACAGTGTTGAAACCTTTGTTGAAAAACCAGCACCTGAAGACGCACCAAGTGATCTAGCCATTATTGGCCGTTATCTCCTCACACCAGAGATTTTCGGCATCCTCGAAAGTCAAAAACCTGGTGCAGGAAATGAAATCCAGCTAACAGATGCTATCGATACACTCAACAAAACTCAACGTGTATTCGCCCGTGAATTTAAAGGTTCACGTTATGACGTTGGAGATAAGTTTGGATTTATGAAGACTTCCATCGAATACGCTCTTAAACATCCACAAGTCAAAGACCACTTGAAGGACTACTTGATTGATCTTGGGAAAGAACTCTCAGGAGAAAAATAAACAATTTGTCAAACAGTCAGATTTAGCTTAAATCTGGCTGTTTTCAATGTCTGAATTTCAAGATCCAATCCCTATCTAAAGCCCCATTCTAAGCCTAATTTCTTGCAAGAGACGCTTTTATGGTATAATAATAAAGAGTGAGGAATTCTATGAACAAACATGTAACAAGAATAAAACAAAAAGGACTGGCCTTACTTTGGTCTCTAAAATTAACAGCTTCTAAAATGAAGGCAAAGAAAAAGAGTGGAAAAAACTCTAAGAAGAAAAAGAAAACTCAAACACACTTCGATATCTGGACTGTATTTGCCAAGATTTTACTTGGTATAAAAGCAACTTTTAACACACTTTTCATCCTAGCTTTTATTGGTGGTCTCCTTGGAACAGGGATTGCCTTTGGTTATGCTGTTTCTCTCTTTGATCAGGTTAGTGTCCCTCAAACAGAGGATTTGATCAAGCAGGTCAATAATATTTCATCCATCTCTGAAATCCGCTATGCAGATGGTTCCATGATTAGCGCTATCGAAAGCGACCTCCTTCGGACATCTGTATCATCAGATGCCATTTCAGATAACCTCAAGCAAGCTATCATTGCAACCGAGGATGAACACTTTGCAGAGCACAATGGTATCGTTCCTAAAGCGGTTATTCGTGCCAGCCTAGGAAAGTTCATCGGACTTGGTTCTTCCAGTGGGGGATCTACCCTAACACAACAGCTCATCAAACAACAAGTAGTTGGTGATGCTCCTACGCTTGCTCGTAAGGCCAGTGAAATCGTGGATGCCTTAGCCTTGGAAAGAGCCATGAGCAAGGACGAAATTTTAACCACTTATCTCAACGTTGCTCCTTTTGGGCGCAATAACAAGGGACAAAATATTGCAGGTGCTCAACAAGCTGCCAAAGGGATTTTTGGAGTGGATGCCAATCAGCTAACGATTCCCCAAGCAGCATTCTTAGCAGGCTTGCCACAAAGTCCTATTTCCTACTCACCTTATGAGTCTACGGGTGAGATGAAGAGTGAAGAAGATATTGAACTTGGTATCAAGCGCTCAAAAGATGTTCTCTACAATATGTATCGAACAGGGGTCCTCAGCCAGGAAGACTATGAAACCTACAAGGCTTATGACATTAAGCAAGATTTCTTGCCAGCAGAAAATGCCAGCGTTACTTCTAAGGGCTTCCTCTACTTCACTGCACTTGATGAAGCTACCAAGATTATGTATGATTATCTGGTGCAAAAAGACAATGTTTCTGACCAAGAACTACAGAACGAATCTATCCGAAATCTTATCAAGAATTAGCTGAAAAAGAGATCCAAAATGGTGGTTACCGTATTACAACTACCATCGATAAAACGATTCATACTGCTATGCAAAACGCCGTAACGAACTACGGATACCTTCTAAATGATAGCTCGGGTCAACCTGAAGTTGGGAATGTCTTGATGGACAATCAAACTGGGGCAATTTTAGGATTTGTAGGCGGACGAGATTATCAGACCAACCAAAACAATCACGCCTTCGATACCAAACGTTCCCCTGCCTCTACCACCAAGCCACTATTGGCCTACGGTATTGCTATTGACCAAGGGCTCATGGGAAGTGCTAGCATCCTCTCTAACTATCCAGCAAACTTCTCTAACGGATCTCCAATCATGCACGTCAACAGTCCTGGAACAGCCATGATAGACCTTAAAGAAGCTCTGAACTATTCTTGGAACATCCCAGCCTACTGGACCTACCGAATGCTCCGTGAAAAAGGGGTTGATGTCCGTTCTTATATGGAAAAAATGGGCTATGAAATTCCAGAATATGGAATTGAAAGTCTTCCTATGGGGGGAGGAATTGAAGTCACTGTAGCCCAGCATACCAATGGCTACCAAACGCTAGCCAACAATGGCACCTATCATAAGAAATACATGATCTCAAAAATTGAGAAAACAAGTGGTGAGGTTCTCTATGAACATCAGGCTAAGCCCATCCAAGTTTACTCTAAAGCCACTACAACCATTATGCAGAGTCTGCTAAGAGATGTACTTTCATCTCGAGTCACTACAAGCTTCCAAACGGACCTTACTTCCATCAATTCTAGTCTAGCAGGCGCTGACTGGATCGGAAAAACTGGTACAACCAATGAAGAAGGGGATATGTGGCTAATGGTCTCTACTCCAAGATTGACCCTAGGAGGTTGGGTTGGACATGATGATAACAGCCCTCTAGCCAAGGGAGCTTACTACCGCAATGCAAAATATATGGCTCATCTGGTAAATGCCATTCAGCAAGCATCTCCTTCTGCTTGGGGTTCTGAACGCTTTAGCCTTGATTCAAGTGTCACTTCTTCTCAAGTCCTTAAGTCGACTGGGCAGAAGCCTGGTAAGGTCACTATCAACGGTAAAGAGATTGAAGTAACTGGAGAAACTGTAACCAGTTATTGGGCGAAGCAAGCTGGCGCTCCAACTACTAGTTATAAATTTGCTATTGGCGGAAGTGATGCTGATTACCAAAGTGCTTGGAATACTATTTTGGGAAGTTTACCAAAATCATCTAATTCCAACAATAACAACTCAAACAACAATAATCGAAACAATAATAGCAACAACAATAATAGTAATAACGGTAATAGTAACAATAATAACGGTAATAATAACAACAATAACAATAACAATAATAACAATAATAACAACAATAACGGTAATAATAATAGCACTAACCAACATCGATAAGTTTCTTACCGATAGGAGAGCGAGAAATGATGATTCTCGCTCTCTTTTTTCTTTTTCTCATTCATGGTACAATAGTTTCATGAATCACTATCAAAAGAATATATTTAAAGGAACCATTTATTCTCTCCTATCTGGATTAATTTGGGGTATTTGTGGTATTTTAGGAGAATTCTTCTTTACCCATTATCAAGTCTCCTCTGGTTGGATTACTTCCATGCGTCTACTCGTCGCAGGTGGTTTCGTACTTATCCTTTCTAGCTTTAAGTTCCGCTCACAGTTATTCGACCTTTGGAGAAATCGTAACAACTATCTGCCTTTTCTGGCATATGCTATCTTAGGTATCTTCTCTGTCCAGTATTTCTTTTATCTCTGTGTAGAATACTCCAACGCAACCACTGCTACCATCCTCCAATTTATCAGCCCCATCTTTATACTTCTATATAATCGCATCATCTACAAGAAAAAGCTTCTAAAAGTGCCATTTTATATGTCTTGGTCGCTATGGTTGGTGTCTTTTTGATGACTACCAAAGGCGATTTGTCTAAGTTATCCATCACTCCTCTGGCCTTGTTGACGGGACTTCTCAGTGCCCTAGGTGTTATGTTCAATGTCATCTTACCCCAACCCTTTGCTAAAAAATACGGTTTCGTTCCAACTGTTGGCTGGGGAATGATTATCGCTGGGATTTTTAGTAATTTTCTCTACCCCGTTTATAAGATTAGCTTCCAGGTTGATGCCATCAGTATCTGCATCTGTTTGGCCATTGCCTTTTTAGGAACTGCCTTTGCCTTCTTCCTATCCATGAAGGCTGTCTCGCTGGTATCCCCATTGGTGGTGTCAGTCGTCAGCGCTAGCGAACCTTTATCATCTGCCATTCTAAGCGTTCTCTTTCTAGGTTTAGTCTTGGATGGCTATCTACTACTAGCTATGATTTTGATTATCATCCCAATGATTTTTCTATCCATTGAAGAATCAAAAAACAAACTGAAAGAATCTTCTTTTAACACTTAAGGCTTCAATTTTGGAGCCTTTTTTGGTAGAATAGTAAGCATTATAAAGAATGAGGAGACACCTATGACTGCTACGAAAATGAATGCACAAGAAATTATCCAATTTATCGCAAATGCCGAGAAAAAGACAAGTGTAAAAGTGACCTTTGAAGGACAACTTGCTGGAGCTATCCCTGCTTCTGTTACCAAGCTAGGAAATGTTCTCTTTGGAGACTGGAAAGATATCGCTCCACTTCTTGAGGGACTCACAGAAAACAGGGACTATGTTGTTGAACAAGATGCTCGCAACTCTGCTGTACCTCTCCTTGATAAACGTGACATCAATGCTCGTATCGAACCAGGCGCTATCATCCGTGATCAGGTTGAGATTGGTGACAATGCTGTTATCATGATGGGAGCTGTTATCAACATCGGTGCTGAAATCGGTGCTGGCACTATGATTGATATGGGAGCTATCCTAGGTGGCCGCGCTATTGTTGGTAAAAATAGTCACGTCGGTGCCGGTGCTGTTCTTGCAGGTGTGATTGAACCAGCCAGCGCTGAACCTGTTCGTGTCGGTGACAATGTACTTATCGGTGCTAACGCTGTGGTCATCGAAGGTGTTCAAATCGGTAGCGGTTCTGTTGTTGCGGCAGGTGCCATTGTCACTCAAGATGTTCCAGAAAACGTTGTGGTGGCTGGTGTTCCAGCTCGTGTTATCAAAGAAATCGATAGCCAACCCAACAAAAAACAGCGCTAGAAGATGCGCTTCGCACCTTGTAAATAGTAACAGAGGCGGAAACTCTTCCAGCCTCTTTATCGTATCAGTAGAAGGAAATTAACTATGTTAGATTTGATTCAAACTCGACGCGATCTTCACCAAATTCCTGAGATCGGTTTAGAAGAATTCAAGACTCACGCTTATTTGCTCAATGTCATTGAGAAATTAACAGCTGGTAAGGATTTTGTTCAGATTCGCACTTGGCGAACAGGTATTTTAGTGTATTTACAGGGAAGTCAACCGAAACGAACGATCGGTTGGCGGACAGATATCGATGGACTGCCAATCGTTGAACAAACAGGCCTTCCCTTTGCCTCTCAGCACCCAGACCGTATGCATGCTTGTGGGCACGATTTTCATATGACCATTGCCCTTGGAAGTCTCGAACGTGCTCTAGAAAAACAACCCAAAAACAATCTCCTCTTTCTCTTCCAACCTGCAGAAGAAAACGAAGCAGGTGGTATGCTCATGTATGAAAACGGGGCCTTTGGCGACTGGTTGCCTGACCAATTCTATGGACTTCATGTTCGTCCAGACCTAAAAGTTGGACAGATTGCAACCAATACCCATACACTCTTTGCAGGAACTTGCGAAGTCAAGATTCGCTTCAAGGGTAAAGGTGGTCACGCCGCCTTTCCACATCAAGCAAACGACGCTCTGGTTGCGGCTAGCTATTTTGTCACTCAAGTCCAGTCAGTCGTTAGCCGTAATGTCGATCCTATCGAGGGAGCTGTCGTCACTTTCGGTGTCTTTCAAGCTGGAACAACCAATAATGTCATCGCTGATACAGCTTTCTTGCATGGAACCATTCGAGCTCTCACACATAGCATGAGCCTCTTAGTTCAAAAACGTGTCAAAGCCATCGCTGAAGGTGTCGCAGCTGCTTTTGATATGGATGTGGAAGTTGAACTCAAGCAGGGAGGTTACCTACCTGTCGAAAACAACCCTGAATTAGCCCAGGAATTGATGACCTTCTTTGATGAAAAAGAGGGAATTGAACTAATCGACATCGAACCTGCCATGACAGGAGAAGACTTTGGTTATCTTCTCTCCAAGGTTCCCGGTGTCATGTTCTGGCTTGGAATTGATAGTCCCTATGCTCTTCACCATCCACAGATGAGTCCTAAGGAAGAAGCTCTGACTGTCGGAGTCGAGGCTGTATCAAGCTTTTTAGAAAAGAAAACTGCGGAGTAAACAATGAAAAAAAACCTACGCAAGCAGGTCTTGCAAGAACTCAAATCTCTATCTGCAGAAGAAAAGCAAAGTATGAATGATTGGCTCACCAATCAGCTCCTTCAGCATCCCTTCTATAAGGAAGCAAAGACTATCGCCACTTATCTGTCTTTTCCTCATGAATTTCAGACAGCTAGGCTCATCGAACAGGCTCAAAAAGATGGGAAAACTATCCTCATTCCTAAAACCTATCCACATGGGAAAATGGACTTTGTTCTGTATGAACCAGAGAAACTCGAAAGAAATTCTTTTGGACTTCTTGAACCTCAAGGAGAGTTCACAATCCTTGAGCCTTCTCAGATTGACCTGATTCATGTTCCTGGTTTGGCCTTCAATCCTTCTAGTTATCGAATTGGCTATGGTGGTGGCTACTATGACAGATATTTGAGCCATTATTCTGGCAACTCCATTAGCACACTTTATCCATGTCAGATTCAGGACTTCCATCCTGAACCACACGATATTGCCGTTAAGGAGGTAATTATCTATGAAAGAGATTTTTGATCGTCGTTATCCCGTCACGAGCTTCTTTCTTCTCGTGACAACCCTGGTTTTTGTCATCATGTTTCTAACCAGTGGTTTCAACTACACAAGCGCAGCTACCTTGTATCGATTTGGAGCTGTTTATCCCCCAGCAATCAAGGCCATGCCTGAACAAATCTGGCGCTTGTTTACAGCAACATTTGTCCACATTGGCTTGGAGCACTTTTTAGTCAACATGCTATCCCTTTACTTTTTGGGGCGTCAGATGGAGGACATCTTTGGTTCCAAACAGTTTTTCTTTATCTACCTCTTATCAGGTATGATGGGAAATCTCTTTGTCCTAGTTTTTAGCCCCAATGCCATTACTGCAGGTGCTTCAACTGCCCTCTACGGAATGTTCGCATCTATTGTCGTTCTTCGGTATGCTACACGCAATCCCTATCTCCAGCAACTTGGTCAATCCTATCTCTCCCTCTTAGTCATCAACCTAGTAGGTAGCGTTTTAATGCCTGGCATCAGCCTTGCTGGACACGTTGGGGGAGCTGTCGGAGGTGCATTACTAGCTATCGTCTTCCCAGTCCGAGGAGAACGAAAGATTTACAGCCCTGGCCAACGTGGTCTAGCAACCCTAGCTTTCATCGCTTTATCAGCCTTATTACTTTTTATCGGATTACTTTGATACAAAGAAAAACCATCGGAATTTCGCTCATAGAGCCTTGTTTCCAATGGTTTTTTTGAATCTATTTGAAAAATTACTTAAAATCCATTATTATCACTGAGTTCTTTGAACCAGTGGCCTGATTTTTTCAAGCGGCGTTCTTGTGTTTCTAAGTCAAGCTCGACCAAACCATAGCGGTTTTTATAGCTATTGAGCCATGACCAGCAATCGATAAAGGTCCAGATTAAGTAGCCTTTACAGTTGGCACCATCTTCGATAGCACGATGAAGTTCACGCAGGTGGCCTTTCACAAAGTCGATACGGTAATCATCTTGAATCATACCATTTTCACGGAATTTATCTTCACCTTCAACGCCCATACCATTCTCGGTCAACATCCACTCGATGTTGCCATAGTTTTCCTTGATATTTTGAGCAATATGGTAAATTCCTTGCTCGTAGATTTCCCAACCACGGTGCGGATTGATCTTACGACCTGGCATGACATAAGGCTCATAGAAGTGTTCTGGCAAGAGCGGACTATCAGGATGCTTAGCAAAACGTGGCGCCATGACACGCAAGGGTTGGTAGTAATTGACTCCAAGAAAATCTACTGTGTGCTCACGAATAAGTTCCAACTCCTCAGCTGTAGAATCTGGTAGCAAATCATGCTCCGCTAAAATTTCCACCAATTCTTCTGGATAAGTTCCCAAGACAGATGGATCAAGGAAAGATTGAGCTTGGAATAGATCAGCAATGCGTGCAGCTTTGACATCCGCAGGATGCTGACTACGTGGATAGGCTGGTGTCAAGTTGAGGACAATTCCAATCTTAGAATCAGGCAAAACCTCATGGCAGGCCTTCACCGCAAGAGTGCTTGCTAGCTGGGTATGATAGGCAACCTTAACGGCAGCTTTGGCATCTACCTTATGAGGATAATGGGCATCATAGAAATAGCCAAACTCTACAGGAACGATAGGCTCATTGAAGGTAATCCATTGGTCTACCAAGTCTCCATAAGTTTCAAAACAGAAACGCGCATAGTCTTCATAAGCCTTGATGGTCGCCTTATTTTCCCAACCATCGCCATCTTCTTGAAGTGCAAAAGGCAGATCAAAATGATAGAGATTGACTAAGAGACGGATTCCCTTGGCCTTAATGGCTTCAAAGACCTGACGGTAAAAAGCCACTCCTTGAGGATTGACTTCTCCACGACCCTGTGGGAAAATACGAGACCACTGGATAGAAGTACGAAAGGCTGTGTGACCTGTTTCTAACAAAAGTTCGATATCTTTTTCCCAGTTTTCATAAAAGGTCGATGTTTTGTCTGGCCCAATCCCATTATAGTAGCGATTTGGTTCCACTTGGAACCAATAATCCCAGAGATTGTCTCCCTTGCCGTCACCAGGCACTCGCCCTTCTGTCTGTGGCCCAGAAGTTGAGGAACCCCAGACAAAATCCTTTGGAAATTTTAGCATAGCTCTACCTCTTTATTTACTCTTTTTATCTTTGTTTTATCTCATTATAGAGAAAAAACAAGGCAAAAACTAGTTACATTTTTGTCTTGTTTTTCTTCTGATTATAGATTTTATTTATTTGTTAGGATTTCAAGAGTTTCAAGCAAGCTATCTGCGTGAACTTCGATTGTATCTCCTGTCGCCTTGATCTTGACTTCTACAATCCCGTCAGCTGCTTTCTTACCAACAGTGATACGGATTGGGAGACCAATCAAGTCGCTATCGCTAAATTTAACACCGACACGTTCGTTACGGTCATCTGTCAAGACTTCGTAGCCTTTGTTGACCAAGGCTTCTTCGATACGATTGGTCAATGCAAGACTTGCTTCATCCTTAACATTAACCGGAATCAAGTGCACATCAAATGGCGCCAATTCTTTAGGGAAGTTGATTCCCCAAGCGTAACGGTATTCACCTTTTGGAGTTTTGTTAACAAAGAGGCGAGCATGTTGCTCCATAATCGCTGAAAGGAGACGACTAACACCGATACCATAGCATCCCATGATAATTGGGATCGCACGACCATTTTCATCCAAGACATCTGCTCCCATACTTGCTGAGTAGCGAGTTCCCAGTTTGAAAATATGACCAATTTCGATACCACGGGCAAAGTTGAGAACACCTTTTCCATCTGGTGAAATTTCGCCCTCACGCACTTCACGGATATCTACATACTCAGCAGTGAAGTCACGGCCTGGATTAACACCAGTCAAGTGGTATCCATCTTGGTTGGAACCAGCAACAGCATTGCGACTATCTTGCACCTTGCGGTCTGCGATAATCTTGACATTTTCTGGAAGATCGACTGGGCCAAGTGAACCAAAGTCCGCTCCCAACAATTCTTTCACTTCTGCCTCAGTTGCAGGTTCCAAGAAGTCTGCTCCAAGGTAGTTTTTCAACTTAACTTCATTGAGCTGGTCATTGCCAACAAGTAGGGCAACAACTGGCTCCTCGTCTGCGATATAAACCAAGGTCTTGATTGTTTGCTCTTCAGAGACATTCAAGAAAGCAGCAACTTCATCAATTGATTTAACACCTGGTGTTTCCACGCGAGCCACTTCATTTTCAGTCACAACACGGTTGCTTGGTTTGTAGGCGTTAGTTGCCATTTCCAAGTTGGCCGCATAACTTGACTCACTTGAGTAGGCGATAGTGTCTTCACCAGAAACCATCCATTTCAGCAATTCTGCCTTGATTTCTTCTTGCACTTCTGCAGGAATCTCGTCAAATGATGCAACAGATTTGTCTAACACCACCCAACGATCAAGGTCTGTACGAGCAGGTGTGATAGCCATAAACTCTTGGCTATCCTTACCACCCATGGCACCACCGTCACCTATGATGGCTTTAAAATCCAAGCCACTACGAGTGAAAATACGTTCGTAAGCTGCCTTGTATTCATCATAAGTAACATCTAAGCTATCGTAGTTGGCGTGGAAGCTATAACCATCTTTCATGATGAACTCACGGGTACGAAGAAGTCCATTACGAGGACGTTTTTCATCACGGTACTTAGGCTGGATTTGGTAGAGATTCAGTGGTAACTGTTTGTATGACTTGACAGAATCACGGACAATTGCTGTGAAAGTTTCTTCATGAGTTGGACCCAGGATAAAGTCTGATTTCTCACGGTTTTTCAACTTATACAAGTCTTCACCGTAAGTTTCATAACGACCAGATTCACGCCATAAATCTGCACTGAGAAGGGCAGGAGCCAACATTTCAACAGCACCTATCTTGTCAAACTCTTGACGCATGATGTTCTTAGCTTTCGATAACACGGTTAGCAAGTGGCAGGTAAGAATATACCCCTGCTGATACTTGGCGAACATAACCAGCACGCAACATAAGAGCGTGGCTGATAACTTGAGCATCGCTTGGCATTTCGCGAAGCGTTGGAATTAGCATTTTACTTTGTTTCATATTTTTCCTCAATTTCTAAAAGAAGGTTCTCATGATGTCGTTCCATGTTACAGCGAGCATCAAAACGACCATAATGACAACTCCAACTAGAGTAACATAGGTTTCAATTTCTTGTTTTAGTGGTTTACGGCGAATGGCTTCAATGATGTTAAGCACGATTTTTCCACCGTCTAGTGCCGGTATAGGAATCAAGTTGAAAATCCCGATATTGATAGAAATCATAGCCAAGAAGAATAAGACATTCTCAAGACCGTTCTTAGCAGCATCACTACTTGCCTTAAAGATAGCAACAGGACCACCTAGTTTATTCAGGTCAGGATGGAAAATCAAGCTTTTCAAAGCATTGAGAATGCGCAAGGCTGAATCAGCAGCACTGGTAAATCCACCTATGAACATAGACCAGATATCTGATTTAAGTCTCGGCTGAACACCTAGAATATAGCGTCCTTGATTCTCAACAGGCGTCACACTCACTTGTTTTTCAGTTCCATTTTCAGAAACTGTGACATCCAATACAGGCGCTGTTTTATCCTTGGTTTCTGCATCGACCGCCTGGATCAGATCTGACCAGTTTGAAATCTCATAACTTCCGACCTTAGTGATTTGAGCACTATTTTCAACTCCAACCTTAGCCAGTGCGCTATCTGGAATAATGCTGAAATTGTTCGTTTGCGTATCACGAACGCCACCTTGCATGAAAATCAAGATCCAAAAAACGATAACTCCTAGGATAAAGTTATTCATAGGGCCTGCAAAGTTAGTAATAAGCTTGCCCCAGACAGTCGCATTTTGATATTGTACATCTAAGGGAGCGATACGAACTTCCGTCCCATCAGCTTCTACAATAGTCGCATCATGGTCCACTGAGAAAGTCTTATCTTCTTCCAGGACCAATCCTCTAATAAAGAGTTTATCCTCAAAATCAAACTGAGTGATCTGCATAGGCAGAGCTGTCTGGTCAACCTTTTTCCCAGAGAGATTGATACGCTTGACCTTACCATCCGCTCCCAATGTTAGGCTTGCAGGGGTTCCAGTCTTAATCTCTGTCGTATCTTCACCCCAACCTGCCATACGAACGTAACCACCAAGTGGCAGGAGACGAATAGTATAAGCAGTCCCATCTTTTCCGATGTGGGCAAAGATCTTGGGCCCCATCCCGATGGCAAACTCACGAACCAAAATCCCGGACTTCTTGGCAAAGTAAAAATGCCCGAACTCGTGGACTACCACGATGATTCCAAAAACCAGGATAAATGTTAATAATCCTATCATTTAGTTTCTGATTACCTTTCCTTAAAATAAGCCGAATAAGTGCATAATAGGGAAAATAGCTAGCATAGAATCAAAACGATCCAGTACCCCACCATGACCTGGGATAAACTTGCCTGAGTCTTTGACACCAAAGTGACGTTTCATAGCACTTTCGATCAAATCACCCAACTGACCAGCTATACTAAAGAAAATAGCAAACACCACCATTTTGTAAATCCCATAAGGTAAAGCGACAGTACTATCAACTAGCATAAAGATCAAAGTCACTAGCATAGCAGCCAAGATACCTCCCATGGCACCCTCTATGGTCTTGTTAGGGGAAACTCTCGGAGCTAGCTTTCTCTTACCGAACTTCATTCCTACCAGATATGGCTCCACTATCAGTTGCCCAGACCATACAAAAGTCCCAAAAAGCGCCTTATCCAAACCTGCAATACGAGCATCGACCAAAGCGTTAAAGCCAGAGCCAACATAAAAACTCATGGCAATCGGAAAAACAGCATCCTCAATAGTATAGTTCTTGCTAAAAACCGTTGCTCCTAGCAAGATGAGAATCACGACACTATAAGCAACAACGTTCCCATCCACGGGCAAAAACTTCAGGTAGTTTTCCAAAGGAATGGTCAGAAAAAAGGTTGCTAGCAAAGTCAAGAGCCCTTCAGGCGTCATGGTGTTTAACCCTTTCATCTGAAGCAACTCGTGCACACCTAGCATAGCTAGAAGTCCCATGGCAATCTGTAACCAAAGCCCACCAATCACCAAGAGCGGGATAAAGATTGCTAATGCCAGAGCGGCAAATATGGTTCTCTTTAATAAATCCTTTTTCATAACTTCTTCCTAAACTCCTCCAAATCGACGATTGCGGCGATTATACTCTGCAATAGCCTCTTTCAAAGCTTCCTCATCAAAGTCAGGCCACAAAATATCTGTGAAATAAAGTTCACTATAAGCTGCTTGCCAAGGCAAGAAATTGCTCAAGCGAAGCTCCCCACTCGTTCGAATGATTAAGTCCGGATCACGCAAGACCTTAGGCAAATGCCCTGTAAAGAGGTATTCCCCAATCAACTCTTCTGTAATATCGCCTGGATTCACCTTAGCATCCAAAACATCCTGTGCAATCAACTTGACCGCTTGTGTAATCTCAGCTCGTCCACCGTAATTAAGGGCAAAGTTAAGAATCAAACCTGTGTTTAACTTGGTCAACTCTTCCGCTTTTTTCAAAGATTCAAAAGTTTGTTTTGGCAAGCGATCGGTTTCCCCAATCATTTGGATCTTCATGTTCTTTTGGTGCAATTCGGGGACATACTTATCATAAAATTCAACAGGCAAGTTCATGATAAACTTGACTTCCTGGTCTGGACGTGTCCAATTTTCAGTAGAGAAGGCATAAACAGTCATAGCCTTGACACCCATATCACTAGCAGCAATGGCTACCGTTCTCAGAGCATCCATCCCAGCCTTATGCCCAAAGACACGTGGTTGCATCCGTTTTTTAGCCCAACGACCATTGCCATCCATGATAACTCCGATATGTGCTGGCACCACTGCTGGTGTTTCTGTTACTTTATCTTTTTTTAAAAATCCAAACATGATTGTATTCCTATTCAAAAATCTATCGTTTCATTATACCATATTTTTCGCTTTTCTTCTATCATATTCTCTTATTCTAAGGTGGAATTCCCTATAGGACTCCTATCTTTCTAAACTAAGAAGCCTTGCATTTCCCAAAGAAAGTTGATACAATAAAAACATAAAGATTAGTCCTTGTTCAATCACAGGGGTTTTTATTGAAAGGATTTTATCATGTCAAAAAAACTACAACGTAAAAAACAATTAAGAAACAACCTTCGTCGCTCAGGTGCACTTTCAAATGCTGTAAACAAGGTTGTCGAAGAAACAAAAAAAGTTGTGAAGCATGCTGAAAAAGCAGCAAGTGAAGCAGGAAAAGCTGTCTCTAAGCAAGTAGAAAAAGCTGTAGAAGCAACTAAAGAGCAAGCCCACAAGCTTACAACTTCTGTTGAAGATTTCGCAGCTGACCTAGGCGGACTTCCAGTAGACCGTGCTAAAACTTTCTACGATGAAGGCATCAAGTCTGCTGCTGACTTCAAAAACTGGACAGAAAAAGAACTCCTTGCCTTGAAAGGAATCGGTCCAGCTACTATCAAGAAATTAAAAGAAAACGGCATCAAGTTCAAGTAATCTTTCTTGTCCCTTGCATTTCCGTGAAAAACTTGTTAAAATAAAGCCATTAGAGGTGTTTTGAGTCCCACATTTTACAGAAAGTGGCGGAGCTGAGAAGTCCACAAATGTGTCAAAACTGGTTGCTGATGGATGAAAATGAAATAAACAAAGTTGCGGGCTCTGCCCGAAATTGGGTGGTACCGCGGATAAACACATTCGTCCCTGTCAAATTGATGACAGGGGCGATTTTTCTTTTACACCCTTAGCCAAAGGAGGTTGTTATGAAACAATCTTTCAAAACAAGTAAACTCTACTATGGTTTTCCTATCTTCATCTTAGGGTATCAGGACCAGAACTTTGGGTACAATATCACAACCTGCAGTTCCTCTTATAGTCTGGGCGATTGGCTGGTCATCGGTGTTGGTGCTGAGGAAAATGCGGCTGACCAGATTAAGCATTATCAACAGTTCACCGTGAACATTCCTGATGAAACTTCATGCTTGGGATGGAGCAGGCTGGCTTTATCAGCCATCGGGAGAAATTGAAACACCTGAGGCTTGACTATGAGATTTCTGAACTGACCCAGGCACCGATTTTGGAGGCCTGTCCAGTCGCATTGGATTGCCAGGTAGATCGGATTATCGAGGAAGATGGCATCTGCCATATCTTTGCCAAGATTCTCGAACGACTAGCTGATCCAGAGCTCTTAGATGACAAGGGACATTTTAAAAATGACCGCTTTGCGCCGACTTACTTTATGGGGGACGGCCATCAGCGCGTTTACCGTTATCTAGATGACCGAGTTGATCCCATAGGAAGCTTTATTAAGAAAGCGAGGAAGAAGGATGACAAGAGCAACATTACTTGAACGAATCGAAACAGAGCGTCTGGTCTTACGAGTCCGTACAGTGGCGGATGCCGAGGATATCTATGCCTACGCCAGTTTGCCAGAGGTTTCTTACCCAGCAGGCTTCCCACCCGTCAAGACCTTAGAAGATGAGATTTATTATCTAGAGCATATCCTTCCTGAGCGCAATGAAAAGGACAATCTCCCAGCTGGCTATGGAATTGTGGTCAAAGGGACGGATACAGTCATTGGTTCTGTCGACTTCAATCATCGCCACGAAGACGATGTGCTGGAGATTGGCTATACCTTGCACCCAGACTATTGGGGCCGAGGTTATGTGCCAGAAGCAGCACATGCCTTGATTGATTTAGCTTTTAAAGAATTGGGACTTCACAAGATAGAATTGTCTTGCTTTGGCTACAATGTCCAAAGTCAACGAGTCGCTGAGAAGCTTGGTTTCACCCTTGAAGCTCGCATAAGAGACCGTAAAGATGCCCAAGGCAATCGCTGTGATGATTTGAGATACGGCTTGCTGAAGAGTGAGTGGGAGGTGGATTGATGCATGTTTTCATCATTGGAGCTCCAGCTGCAGGGAAAATGACCATTGGTCAGGAACTTTCGAAACTCACCGGTGCGACTCTCTTTTTCAACCATCAACCAATTGATTTCGCACTCGAAATCTATCAGGATTTTACGGAAGAAATGTGGGAATTTGTTCGTAGCGTTAACTTTTCTTTTCTTGGAACAAGCGCCAGGCATCATCGGTCGGTGATTTTAACAGGTGTAACTGATTTTTCAAATCAATACCATCTGATGTATTTGAAGAATATTCAAGATTTATTAAATGAGTATCATCAAGAGATTCTCTTTGTTGAATTAGAAACGTCTCTTGAGGAGCGCTTACGTCGCAATCGGACGGAGAATCGGTTGAAATACAAACCCTTGAAACGGAATTTTGAGGTATCTGAAAGAGAAATTTTAGAGACTGATAAAACAGATCAACTTAATTCTCAAAAGCAACCGAGTGGTCTTCACCACTACCTGAAAATTGATAATACGAATCTGTCTGCAGAAGAAGTCGCAAAGCAGATTCAAGAAAAAATGAAAACAATAGAGAAAGGACAAACACATGTCTAAAGAACTTTCACCTAAATACAATCCAGCCGAGGTTGAGGCTGGTCGTTATCAAAAATGGCTTGATGAAGATGTTTTCAAGCCTTCAGGAGATCAAAAGGCTAAGCCTTATTCAATCGTTATTCCACCACCAAACGTGACTGGGAAACTTCACCTTGGTCACGCTTGGGATACAACTTTACAAGATATCATCATCCGTCAAAAACGCATGCAAGGTTTTGATACCCTTTGGCTTCCTGGTATGGACCACGCGGGGATTGCGACTCAGGCTAAGGTTGAGGAGCGCTTACGTGGTGAGGGCATTAGCCGTTACGACCTTGGTCGTGAAAAATTCCTCGATAAGGTCTGGGAATGGAAAGACGAATATGCCACTACTATCAAGGAACAATGGGGCAAGATGGGGCTCTCTGTAGACTACTCTCGTGAGCGTTTCACCCTTGACGAAGGTTTGTCAAAAGCGGTTCGCAAGGTCTTTGTGGACCTTTACAAAAAAGGCTGGATCTACCGTGGTGAGTTTATCATCAACTGGGACCCAGCAGCTCGCACAGCCCTTTCTGATATCGAAGTGATCCACAAGGATGTCGAAGGTGCCTTCTACCACATGAACTACATGCTGGAAGATGGCTCACGCGCCCTTGAAGTTGCGACCACTCGTCCTGAGACTATGTTTGGGGACGTAGCCGTTGCGGTCAATCCAGAAGATCCACGCTACAAGGATTTGATTGGTAAAAATGTAGTCCTTCCAATCGCTAACAAACTCATCCCAATCGTTGGGGATGAACACGCCGATCCTGAGTTTGGTACTGGTGTCGTGAAATCACACCTGCCCACGACCCTAACGACTTCTTGGTTGGTCAACGTCACAACTTGCCACAAGTCAATGTTATGAACGACGACGGAACTATGAATGAACTGGCCTTTGAATTTGCAGGCATGGACCGCTTTGAAGCTCGTAAGGCAGTCGTTGCTAAGTTGGAAGAAATCGGTGCCCTTGTTAAAATCGAAAAACGTGTCCACAGTGTTGGTCACTCAGAACGTACAGGTGTTGTGGTGGAACCACGCTTGTCTACGCAATGGTTCGTCAAGATGGACCAATTAGCGAAAAACGCTATCGCCAACCAAGATACAGAGGACAAGGTAGAATTCTACCCACCTCGTTTCAACGATACCTTCCTCCAATGGATGGAAAATGTCCACGACTGGGTGATCTCTCGTCAGCTCTGGTGGGGTCACCAAATCCCTGCTTGGTACAATGCTGAGGGTGAAATGTATGTCGGCGAAGAAGCTCCAGAAGGTGACGGATGGACTCAGGACGAAGACGTCTTGGATACTTGGTTCAGCTCTGCTCTTTGGCCATTCTCAACCATGGGTTGGCCTGATGTCGACTCCGAAGACTTCAAACGTTACTTCCCAACTTCAACCTTGGTAACAGGTTACGACATCATCTTCTTCTGGGTGTCTCGTATGATCTTCCAGTCCTTGGGGAATTCACTGGCCGTCAACCATTCCAAAATGTTCTGATTCACGGTCTCATTCGTGACGAGCAAGGACGCAAGATGTCTAAATCTCTCGGTAACGGGATTGACCCGATGGATGTCATCGAGAAATATGGTGCTGATGCCCTTCGTTGGTTCCTTTCAAACGGTTCTGCACCTGGGCAAGACGTACGCTTCTCTTACGAGAAAATGGATGCTTCATGGAACTTCATTAACAAAATCTGGAATATCTCTCGCTACATCCTCATGAACAATGCAGGCTTGACCCTTGAGCAAGCAACTGCCAATGTCGAAAAAGTTGTCAATAAGGAAGCTGGAAATGTCACTGACCGTTGGATTCTCCACAATCTCAATGAAACTATTGGAAAAGTCACTGAAAACTTTGATAAATTTGAGTTTGGTGTCGCTGGCCATATCCTTTACAACTTCATCTGGGATGAGTTTGCGGACTGGTACGTTGAGTTGACCAAGGAAGTCCTTTATAGCGATAACGAAGAAGAGAAAGTTATCACACGTTCTGTTCTCCTTTATACTTTGGACAAGATCCTTCGTCTCCTTCACCCAATCATGCCATTCGTGACAGAGGAAATCTTTGGACAAATCTCAGAAGGCTCAATTGTTACAGCAGCATACCCAACTGTCAACCCAGCCTTTGAAGACCTTGCGGCTCACACAGGTGTGGAAAGCCTCAAAGACTTGATTCGTGCTGTTCGTAATGCGCGTGCGGAAGTAAACGTAGCACCAAGTAAGCCTATCACAATTCTGGTTAAGACAAGCGATAGCGACTTGGAAGCCTTCTTTAACAGCAATGTCAACTACATCAAACGCTTCACAAATCCAGAACACTTGGAAATCGCGTCAACTATCCTTGCGCCTGAACTGGCTATGTCAAGTGTCATCACAGGAGCAGAAATTTATCTGCCACTGGCAGACCTCCTCAATGTCGAAGAAGAACTGGCTCGCCTCGACAAGGAACTCGCTAAATGGCAAAAAGAACTGGATATGGTCGGCAAGAAGCTCTCTAACGAACGCTTCGTAGCCAATGCCAAACCAGAAGTCGTCCAAAAAGAACGCGACAAACAAGCCGACTACCAAGCCAAATACGATGCGACAGTCGCACGTATTGATGAGATGAAGAAGTTGGTGTAATAAACACAGAAACACGGTGAGAAGCCGTGTTTTTGGTATAATGAACTAAAATAGATTTTTGAGGAAGTATTAATGGGTAAGAATACTGAAAATTATAATTTGATATTACATAATACCAATGATTTCAAGAAGTGCTTGAAAGGTGACTTAGAGGGGATTGCTTCTCATGATTTGGATGTAGAAAAACATAATAATTTCAAAGAAGGAATAATATATATTGCTTCTACGGAAGAGAACACAGTAGAGTGGTTAGATACTCTTAGGTCCTATACCAAGGGTGAATTGGATAGTGATTTATATAAAAACAAATCGAATAAAGCTGTTATGATGCTTAAATATGTAAAAGATGAAGTAGAATATGTTTTTAGTTTGGTTTTTGGATACGGTCGAACTATGTTGAATGAGCAATCTATAGTTAGGAATTTTGGATTAAGAACGGCTGTTAATCTTATTGAAGAAAGTAATATCAAAAGTCTTAATTCATTAAATATATCCACAAACTATCTAGATATTCAAAGACAGGCTTTAAGCTATGGATCTCATTCTGATTTACATATTGACACAAACGCTGATATTTTAAAATCAATTTCAGGTCGTGCCTCATATGATAGTCATTATTCGACGTTAAATGGGGCTGATAATCTTAGATTTTCTGCTAAATCAGATGTAACTTTATCTGATTTGTTAAACGAAATTTTAGATGCGTATTCTAGTGAAAACTACAAAGAAAAAGGGTTGGAGTGGATTGATCATGTTCAGTATGTTAAAGAAAAGGAAATTATCTCAGAACTAGAGGGAGTATTACTTGATCATATCACAGATAAACTATTAGAAAATCCTATTATTGCTCCTAACAAAATTGTCTCTTATCTTGATATAGAAGGATATTTTTATATCAGGTATGAATATTAGTCATAAAATTAAGGAAAAATTTTTTTATGACGATATCCCTTCAGAACAGTTTTTGGGAGTTTCTTTCTAAAAAAATATAGAAGATAAAATAATAATAGATAAATTAAAAAGTTGTTCCTTATATTGTTGGACAAATGATTCTGCACAGAAAATATCGAGTATTTATGATGCTTTATTTATTGAAATTGATCACAATAATGAAAAATTCTTTATAAATAATGGCGACTGGTTTAAAATAGAATCAACCTATTATACAGATATTGTAAATAAAATTGATCATATAGAAAAATTCAATGATCCCGCAATTCCTAGCTGCGCTGAAAATTGGAATGAGGGAGAATTTAATGAAAAATTTGTAGCATCTGATCCTGATCGTTTTAAGCTATTTGATAAGAAGAACTTTCACTTACCGGATTATGGACATAGTAGAATTGAGCCTGCTGATATTATAACGATAGAAAAACAATTTATTCACGTGAAAAAAGGTGGATCTTCTGCAAATTTAAGTCATTTATTTGCTCAAGGAGTTGTATCTGCTCAGTTATAAAAAAACGAAACATTATTTATTGATAAAATCAATGAAGTGTTTGAAGAAGAATACTTCAATTCAGATGATAAAATTGAAGTTATATACGGAATTATAGATAAAAGATATGATAAAAAAAGCAAGCGAAATTCTTCCATTCTTTTTCGATGATTAACTTATCTCAACACTATGATGTTTTTATCAAGTATGGGAATAAAATGTCGACTATTATTTATTGAGCAAAAAGTAAATATTTATAATCAAAGAGAAGAAAAAAATTCTAAATCGAGTGAAAAGAGAACTCAAAGATCAAGGAAAAACCAGTAAAGAGTTATTTTTCTGCTTACTCTGATTTTCTTTCAGTTCCTAGTGTTAAAACTCAGAGTACATTTAAAAAGAGTTATCTTGATAAATTTGTAACTAATGGTGATCTACAAACTGATGGTGCAAAAAGAGGAAAGAAATATTTCAACACGGATTTAGAACAGGTTCTCTATAGAGTGAAAAAGAGAACTCAAAGATCAAGGAAAAAAATAAAGATGAATTATTTCTGGCATTATCTAATTTTTCTAATAACCTTTGGAATTTTTTTATGCCAACGATTTTTAAAGAGAGATATCTTGATAAATTTGTAGATAACGACAACTTAGATTATGATGATGATGAAAAAAATATAGAAACACAAATTTAGAGTTATTTTTTTAGAAGATATGAGGCGGAAACGAAAAATTATTTTTCTTTTATATTCTGATATTCTCAACTTTCCAAAAGAGAATTTTTCATATGAAGTTAGATTTTTAAAATCAATTATCCTGATAAGTTTAAGTTTATGAATGACGATGCAAAAAGAAAAATTTTTAGAAAACAGGTAACTACATAACCAATTCTGTAAGTTCGAACCGCTCTTAGAAGTACGATATTGTATCTTAATTTTCATATATAACTGCAACGAATTCATCTGGATTGATACCGAAAACCCACCTCACGATGCCATCGGCTGGGTAGCAAAATAGCTCTGAATAACACAAAAAAATCTCTTAGATCTATTTCTAAGAGATTTTTACTTTTCTTCCCCCTCACAACCATCCTTCTTCTTCGGCAGTTTTAGCTGCTTCGGTTCGGTTGCTGGCGCCTAGTTTGGAGAGGATATTGGTCATGTAATTACGTACAGTGCCGTTTGAGAGGTAGAGCTTATCCGCAATTTCTTGGTTGGAGAGACCTTGGGCTACTCCATGTAGAACAGCGACTTCTTGCTCGGTCAAGGGATTGGGATGGGTCATCATGACCTCCATCAGCTCTGGAGAATATTCCTTGCGTCCCTCTAACACCGTATGCAGGGTTTGCATGAGTTCGGCGATGCTTCGCTCTTTCAAGACATAGGCGTCGACTCCTGCTTTGACCGCTCGTTCAAAATAACCTGGGCGTTTAAAGGTCGTAACGATAACCACCTTGGTTTCAGGAATTTCTTGTTTGATCCACTCAAGTGCTTCTAGTCCTGTCTTGACTGGCATTTCGACGTCAAGGATGGCAATATCTACTGCTTCTTTCCTCAAAACCTCAATAGCTTCAGCTCCATTTTTCGCCTGCAAGACGGTTTCCACATCTGGTTGAAAGCTTAAGAGCTGGCACATGGCATCTCTCAGCATACTTTGATCTTCTGCGACTAATACTTTCATCTACTTTCTCTCCTTATAAGGCAGATGCACGCGCACTTCTGTGGGATCTTTCAAACTGACCAGCTCTACTTGACCTGAGAAGGCTGCTGCACGGTCACAGACTGTATGAAGTTCATTCCCTTTTACAGTTGCAAAACCTTTCCCGTCATCTCTAACTGTCAGGACCAATTCCTGATCTGTACGTTCCAGTTTTAGATAGGCTCTTTCAGCGCTGGCATGCTTGATGATATTGGTCGCCAGTTCTAACAAAACCATAGCAGCCGTCGACTCTACATCCTGGGTCAAACTAGCCTTGTCCAATTGATTCTCAATTTGAACCTCAATTCCAGCAATTTCCAGCATCTTCTTAACAGTCTCAAGCTCTGAAGCTAGGGTCCGTGATTTCAGATTATCCACAATGGTTCGCACCTCATTCATGGAATCCTTGCTGATCTGTTGAATTTCTTTTAATTCCTTTTCCACCTGTGGATAAGCCTCCATCTGAAACAACTGCAAGGCTAAATCTGTCTTGACACTCAGCATAGCAAAGGTATGTCCCAAGCTATCATGCAAATCTTGACCGATACGACTACGTTCATTTTCAGCAAGCAATAGATTTATCTGGGCATTTTGCTTAGCCTGAGCTTCTTTCAAATCCTCTACAATACGAATCCGAACCAAACCAAAAGTCATCAAATCGACAAAAGCAAGAATTACAAGTAGATAGAATAGAAACCCAACTTCGATTCTCTGAATAATCAACAGTTGCCCCACAACAAGCACTTGAGTAAGGATAAAAGTCCGGACATGTAAAGAATTAAAACTACGTACGCCAAAATGATAAATTAAGAGATTGGAAAGGAAAAAGAAGAACCAGATATAATTTACAGCAACAAAGGCGGTGTTCCCAGCTACATAGACCAGCATGATGCCCCAGAAAAGCCAAGATAGGCGCTGATTCTTAGTTGTTAAAACACCCAAATACGCCACTACAAATAGAATATCAATCAATAAATGCCAGACAGCAAGCTCCCCAATCACTACAGGAAGGATGGGAAAAAACATAAAAATCAAACTGGCCCAATACATATAGTCTATGCTCTTCAGTCTTTCAAGCATTAAGAATTCTCCTTATGACCTTGAAGGTAAATGGTCAAACCAAACAAAACTGCTGAAAAAACAAGTAGATAAACTGTGGCTGATAAATTGATGCCACCCTCATTTAAGAAGGTCTTGATCAATTCCATCAACTGATAGCTTGGTAGACGCTTCCCGATTGCTTGCATCCAGTCTGGAAATAAAGAGACGGGCATCCAGAGTCCGCCTAAAACAGCCAAGCCAAAGTAAAGAAGATTGCCTACAACAGACATCAGCTGACTAGTTGGTAAGAGAGTCAAGGTCAATCCAAGTGCTACAAAGGCAACACTTCCTACTATCAGCAAGAACGCAGCCCCAATCCAGTTTCCAAGAGACATATCCACACCTCTTACAAAATGCCCAACTGAGAAAACAACCAGAATTGAGACCAAATAATCAACCATCATACTTGTTATCTTTGATAGATAATATTCTACCATATTTACAGGGCTATGACGTAATATTTTCTGCCAGTTGTTGATCTTATCGGTATGTAAAACAACTGGGAATGAAAAGATAGCTGTCGACATCATGGAAAAAGCCGTCATGGAGATGAGGTAGTCGCGCATAAAATTAGCCGGTCCACCTGGTGTGTCCTGGTACATACCTGAAAAGAATAAATAGAAGGCTGTCGGCATCCCCACTGACAAGAGATAATAAACTAGTTGCCGTTTGGTCAATAGAAATTCTATCTTGTTTAGTGCGATCCATCGTTTCATCTTAGTCATCTCCTTTTTGTGTTTCTTCAAAGATTGTATCTAGCAAACTACGGTTATTAACTTCAATTTCTTGAATCCTACATCCTGCTTGCACTAACAGTTCCCAGAAAGCATCCGCTTCACGTGTAACTACTTGCAGAGCATCTTGTTTTTGTGACCAGTTTTCAACCAAGTTAGACTGCTCAACGACTTCCTTGTAAGCCAGAGGAAGGATAAAGTGCTTTTCAATCTCCTCACTACGCATGGCTAGAGGCGTCGTATCACGTATCAACTCTCCCTTATTCAAGACCAAAATCCGGTCAGCTGTATGCTCTACCTCTTCGATATAATGGGATGAATAGAGAATGGTGACCCCCTGCGCTTTTAGCTCCTGAACAATTTCCCAAAAGCGTTGACGGGTTGAAGTATCCATGGCCGCAGTTGGCTCATCTAAAAAGACAAGCTTTGGTCGGCCAATCAAAGTCAAGACAAAAGAGAAGAGACGCTTTTGCCCACCTGATAATTTTTCTGCGAATTGCTCTTTTTGTTGCTTGTCAAACTGCAATAGTTGATCGATCTCCTGGTTGCTCAATGGATTTGGGTAAATGCTTTGAAAGAAAGCAATCAACTCTTTGACCTTTAGCTTTTGAACAATAACATTTTCTTGAGGGAGGTAGCCTCTAATATAGTCTAACTGAGAACTCGTCACTGGCAAGCCTTGGATGGATACTTGACCTCTGGTGACTAGTTTATCTCCAAGCAAACAGTCCAAGAGTGTAGTCTTTCCGGCACCATTTGGACCAATCAAGGCGACACATTCACCTTCAGCCACCTCAAAGGAAATATCCTTCAATATAGCCTTGCCCTTGATGCTTTTATTTAGGCCTTCTACCTTAATCATGTTCATGATATTCTCCTTTCAACCACTCCTTTCCCATCGGAAAGGCTATAAAAATCATAAATCCTAATCCCCAGGCACCACGGATGACTTGGTGAAGGAAGGCTTGATCAAACCAACCTGTAAACATTTCTACCAACCATACCACTAGTGATAGTCCAATAAAGAGATAGAGAATCGCTTTTTTCATTTTTCAAACTCCTTTTTCACATCTGAGACCAATTTCAAACCTTCTCGGATAAGCCAAGACATGATTCCAAAACTTGCAAATATCTCCCAAGGGAAATGATAGAAGCCTTCATCTAATCCAGAAAACATGAGATAAGTCATGACTCCTGCTGCTACTAAGCTCATTACGACAATTACTTTATCTTTCATTTTTCTTCCTCCATTTGATACATCTAGTATATCTCTTTGAGACTATTGCCACTAGAAGCTTCTGTCATGAGGAAATATGACAAATGTCATAAAAAAATGATGGAATAGAAATTACTAGATTGGGGCAATTTTCTAGTCCCAATCAGCTACCAGCTCAAAATTTCATTGCAAGCCAAAAAAGATCGGGAATCTTTGTCCCGACCTTTTTCATTTTCAAGTTAATCTTTATTCCACACTGAAGAGATATGGATAGACTGGTTGTTGACCGTGGTGGATTTCTACTTCAACATCTTCGAATTCTTCTGCGATTTCTTGGGCGAATTGGTTAACCAATTCTTCACTTCCATCTTCACCGATATAGAAAGTTACAATTTCACTGTCTTCATCCAACATATGTTTCAAGGTTTCAGTCAGAGTTTGGTGCATATCAGGGTTTGATACGAGAATCTTACCATCTACCATACCAAGATTGTCATTTTCATGAATTTCTAGACCATCGATAGTCGTGTCACGAACGGCTGTTGTTACACTACCGCTGACCACGTCACCAAGAGCTGCAGTCATACGTTCTTTGTTTTCTTCGATAGACTTGCTTGGATCAAAAGCAAGAAGGCTAGTCAATCCTTGAGGAAGGGTACGAGCTTCTACCACTACTGCTGGTTGTTCCAATACCTCTGCGGCAGATTGAGCTGCCATAAAGATATTTGTTGTTTGGCAAGAAGATGATGTTGCGAGCATTGACCTTCTCAACGGCCTTAACAAAGTCTTCTGTTGAAGGGTTCATGGTTTGTCCACCTTCGATGACATAGTCCACACCTTGAGCACGGAAGATATCTGCCAAGCCTTGACCAGCTACTACTGCGATAAGAGCGTATTCTTTTTCTTCAGCTGGTTTGCTGACTTGAGCCACTTCTTTTTCCACTTGTGCTTCGTGTTGATTGCGCATGTTATCGACTTTAACCTTGACCAAGCTACCATATTTGAGACCTTCTTGCATAACAAGACCTGGATCTTCTGTATGAACGTGAACTTTAACGATTTCATCATCGTTAACAACGAGTAATGAGTCTCCAAGTTCGTTCAAGTAGTTACGGAATTCTTCATAGTCAAATTCTTTAGCATAAGTTGGACCTTGCTTAAGGGCAACCATAATCTCAGTACAGTAACCAAAGGTGATGTCTTCTGTTGCCACATGCCCAGCTACAGATTTATGGTGTTCTGCATTGATCATTTCACTCATGTTAGCTGGAGTCGCTACAAAGTCTTCAGACGCGCTGTATTCACCAGTAAGAGCTGAAAGGAAACCTTCGTAGATGAAAACCAAACCTTGACCACCAGAGTCCACAACGCCAACTTCCTTCAAGACTGGAAGCATGTCCGGAGTCTTAGCAAGGGCTGTTTTAGCTCCTTCCAAGGCAGCGCGCATAACCTCAATAGCATCGTCTGTCTGCTCTGCTTTTTCTTAGCACCGATGGCAGCCCCACGTGATACAGTCAAGATTGTTCCTTCAACTGGCTTCATAACAGCCTTGTAGGCTACTTCAACACCTGATTGGAAGGCAAGAGCTAGGTCTTTTCCTGTTAACTCTTCTTTTGTCTTGATGGCTTGCGAAAATCCGCGAAAAAGCTGAGAAGTGATAACTCCTGAGTTCCCACGCGCACCCATCAAAAGACCTTTAGCCAAGATACTTGCAGCCTCACCAACCGTTGAAGCTGGTTTGTCTGCTACTTCTTTGGCACCATTTTCGATAGTCATTCCCATATTTGTTCCTGTATCTCCATCTGGAACTGGGAAGACGTTCAATGAATTGACATATTCGGCTTGCTTGTTCAAACGAGTAGATGCAGCCTGTACCATTTCTTGAAATAAGCTTGTAGTAATATTTGACACGATTATTCTCCTACAACTTTGATATTTTGAATGTAGACATTTACAGTTTGAGCAGTGATGCCAAGTTGATTTTCCAAACTAAAACGTACACGCTCTTGGATATTTTTTGAGACTTCACTAATCTTAGTTCCATAGCTCAACACGGTATATACATCAACTGCAATGCTACCATCTTCGGCCGCTTTTACAACGACACCTTTAGAATAATTTTCCTTCCCAAGAAGGGCTTGGAAATTATCTTTGAGGGCTTTCTTACTTGCCATACCGACCACACCAAAAATCTCAGTTGCTGCACCGCCTACAACGGTAGCAATCACTTCATCTGTTAGTTCGATTTGACCATCTTTTGTATTAATTTTTACAGTCATTTTTTCTACCTCAACTAGTTGATACTCTATTTTATCATATTTCAAGCCAAGTGTAAAAGCAGAATACTGTATCGGCGGATATTTGCTCCTTTGACAAGTGATTTTGATCTTAAAGCAAAAGAAAAAGACCTGATGGCCTTTTACTCTTTATTAAACGCGTTCTACTTTACCTGATTTCAAAGCACGAGCTGAAGCCCAAACTTTTTTAGGTTTACCATCGATAAGTACAGTAACTTTTTGAAGGTTTGGTTTTACGGCACGTTTTGTTTGGTTCATCGCGTGTGAACGGTTGTTTCCTGATACAGTCTTACGACCTGTAAAGTAACATACTTTAGCCATTTGTGTTTTCCTCCTATTAGATCTAATATAGCGGATGTGCTAGCACCACATACTGTACTATGTTATCACACTTTCTCTTTTTTGGCAAGGGGATTAGAAGATTTTTTTATTTAACGTAAACGACACCTAATTTCCCAAAAGCAACGTCTCCACGGATAATCAAAGTTTTGCTGGTTGGAGCTAGAGGGGCATCTGCCTTGGCTGCACCACAGAAAGTCTCCACCTTCAGATCCACTCTCCAGTGTTGAGGCACGTAGATAACTGCATTCCCAAAACCGACTTCTATCTTTTAAGGTTGCGCTATCACCTAACATCTCTGCATTGTCATAATAAATCTTAGCATTCCCAAAACCGACTTCAAACTCGTCTTCTACCAATTCTTGGTCTTGCTTGTAAAATGTACCTGCCCCAAAAAGCGACTTCCTTGTCTGTAAGAATGGTCTTCTCACCATCGAACCACCATTTTTTACCATTCCAAGTTCTGTTAGAGTGAGTCAAAGAACTAACTCCAAGAACAATTAGAATACTGGCCCAAAACAGTGACTGATTGGGAATCGGTAAAATGTCATAAAAATGATTAGCAATTATGAGGGCCACTAGGGCTGTAAAAGAGGCTGAAGTGAAATGACGACGAAGGATTGCCTCAACTGATTGATAGGCAAAAAATCCAATACCAATCAAGGGCCAAATCTGCCCTCCAAATGAAGGAATTCCGAAATTCCCCTGCAATAATACTAAAGCTGCCAATACTAGCAACACAATACCAAATACTTTCTTTTTCATGTTCTTACCTCATGTTTCTTAGATTTTCTTTTAGGAGGGATTGGTAGTGCCGTGACACGTGCACCTCCTTGTGGGTCTGATAAAAGGAAATAGTGCCTGTCCCTGAGAAGGACTTATCCACCGAGTAGACCTGCCGAAGATTGGCAATGGTCGACTTGGAGACTCGACTGAAATAACGAGGCAAGATGGACTCTAGTTCATAAAGCTTGAGTCGAACCTCGTAGGCTTCTTTCTGGGTATGGGCGTAAATCTTGTTGCCTTCTGTCTCAAAAAAGAGAATTTCTGACAAGTCTAAGTAGTACTCACCCGTCCCCTTATAGAAAATCAACCTAGGAGCCTTGGTTTCTTGCAAGAGTCGTTGCAAATCGGCTATTTCATCTGTCAGGGCTGCAGCCTTGATGACAATCTCTGTCTCAGTTAATTCACTATCAATCTCGATTCGTAACTTCATCCTATCTCCTTTCTGCATCTACTATACCAAAGCCTAAAAGACTTTACAAGGGCAAAAAAGCAAGTGGTCATTTTTGCCCCGTAAGTGGTCACGAGGTCAAGCCCACTTGCTTTACTTTTTAGAAAATAAAGAAAAGAATTCCCCAGAGGAGGCCACAGGCGTAGCCAATTAGAACATCCTTGGGATAATGAACACCCCCTAAAACTCGAACAAGACCGAGAAGAGCTGACAAGACCAATAAAACCAAGCCCGCAGATAAATTTGCATGCAGGCAAGCCATGGAAATAATGGTTGCTGAAAAGACATGGCGACTAGGCATTGAATTACCCGCACTGTCCTTGTCTAATAGCGGGACAATTTCCCAAGTCTCATAAGGACGCGGTTGATTGATCCACTTACGAACAAGCGTCAATAGGACAAAGCCAAAAGCTGGCACCAAAATATAAGCAGAAAGGTCTTTCCCAATCCCTTTACCTACAAAGTTTGTTCCCAACAGTGTCAAGTATGCCAAGGGCATCAGGACTGTCATCATGCGATTAAAGACTCGCACCAATTGCAAAAGTTGTGGATGTCGAAGAAGACTTGATTTCCTCTTATCGTACCACTCTTGATAATTTTTCATCTGTTTTCTCGTTGTTTCTAGATTTTACGCAAGAAGCCTGACAGAACGAGTCTGCTAGCTTCTCCTACTCTAGTATAGTGCAGAAAAAGAAGGCCGTCAAGCCTTCTTTTACTTTATTCTTCTACTTCGTCTTCTGTGAATTGACTATTGTAGAGGTCGGCATAGAAACCACCTTGAGCCATGAGTTCATCATGATTGCCTTGTTCGATGATGTTTCCATCTTTCATAACTAGAATCAAGTCAGCATTACGGATCGTTGACAAGCGGTGGGCGATGACAAAGGATGTGCGCCCCTCCATCAAACGGTCCATAGCCTTTTGAATCAACTCCTCTGTACGTGTGTCTACTGAGGATGTCGCTTCGTCCAGGATCAATAGTGGAGCATCCTTGAGCAGGGCACGAGCAATGGTCAAGAGCTGTTTTTGTCCTACTGAAAGAGTTACTGTATCATCCAAGACGGTATCGTAACCATCTGGTAAGGTTGTGATAAAGTGATGGATTCCTACTGCTTTGGCAGCTTCAATCACACGTTCATCACTGATCCCTGTTTGATTGTAGATGAGATTGTCACGAATAGTTCCTTCAAAAAGCCAGGTATCCTGCAAGACCATTGAGAAGGCATCATGTACTTCTGAACGCGTCATAGCCTTGGTATCCACACCATCAATCCGAATGCTTCCCTTATCAATCTCATAGAATTTCATCAAGAGGTTGACAATGGTTGTTTTACCAGCTCCAGTCGGACCGACAATAGCGACCTTTTGACCTGCATGAGCTGTCGCAGAAAAGCCATGGATGATTGTTCGCTCCGATGTGTAGCCAAATGAAACTCGGTCGAAGACTACTTGGCCCTTCATGTTGGTCAATTGTCTTTCCTTATGAGATTCGTCTTCCATCTCAGCTTCACCTAGAAACTCAAAGACACGCGTCATGGCTGCACTAGCTTGTTGCAGCTTGTAATCCCTTGAGCAATCTGTGATAAGGGTTGGGAGAAGGTCCGAACATAAACCATGAAGGCTACGATAATCCCGATACTGATATGACCTTCGAGAGCTAGTGCTGCCCCTACGATGATAACCAAGACATAACTGAAGTTCCCAACAAACATCATTGCTGGCATCATAATACCTGAAATAAACTGAGATTTCCAGATGCTATCATGTAGATTCTGATTCAAGCCTGCAAATGTTTCTTTTGTTGGTTCCACAGCATTATAGCTAGTCACCACATTGTGGCCAGAATACATTTCTTCCACATAGCCATTGACAGCTGCTAGGTTGTTTTGTTGAGCTTTAAAGTAGCCTTGAGATTTAGCCATAATCACTGAAACCGCCGCAAATCCAACAAGGGTTGAAACAACGGTCACCAGGGCCAAAATCCAGTTCATCCCAAACATGGTAATCAAAACAGCAATCAGTAAAAAGCTAGCTGAAAGAACTGTCCCTAAACTTTGGTTGAGAGATTGAGCTGCTGTATCAACGTCATTAGTCACACGAGAAAGGGTGTCTCCTTGAGAATGACGGTCAAAGTAAGCAAGGGGCAAGCGATTGATCTTCTCAGCAATAGCTGTCCGCAAACGTTTTGAGAAATGTTGGATACTAGTTGAAAAAATGTAGGCTTGTGTATAGTTGAGAATGACACCAAGCACATACAAAACAGCTAAAAAGCTGGCGATACTTGACACAGCCTCTAGGTCAATCTCTGTCATTAGCCCATCTGAAATCAAATTGGTAATTTCTTTGATTTTAGTTGGTCCATAAACCGTGATAATACTTGAACAGATAGCCGCCACAACTGCGATTAGTAGGGGAAGTTGGAGACCTGCTAGAAAAGGTCTACACTGTTTCCATAAGGACATTTTCTTATTTCCATGTTCCAATTCCTCCTTTGATAGTTGTGAATAGGCAATTTCTTGGTAAACTTCATTGTTTGCAAGAAGTTCCTTGTGGGTGCCTTGTCCCACGACTTTACCTTGATCCAAGACTAAGATCAGGTCTGCATCCATAATGGTTGAAATGCGTTGGGCAACGATTAACTTGGTCATGGATTGTGTTTTTTCAGCTAATACTTGACGCAAGATACGATCTGTCTTGTAGTCCAAGGCTGAGAATGAATCATCAAAAATGAGAATTTCTGGCTTCCGAGCCAAGGCGCGTGCAATAGCCAGACGTTGCCTCTGTCCACCTGAGAAATTGGTCCCGCCTTGAGCTACTTCTGAAGCTATACCCGCTTCCTTATCTTCTATAAAGTTTTTAGATTGAGCCAATTCCAGAGCTTGCCACATGGCCGTCTCACTTAGTGGCGTTTCTTGACTCTTACCAAAGTCGAGATTGCCCTTAACATCTCCAGAAAAGAGCACAGCTTTTTGTGGGATATAGCCGACTTTATTACGCAAATCTTCTAAGTCGTAATCTTGCACATTAACACCGTCGACTAGGATTTCTCCATCTGTAACATCGTAAAAACGAGGCAAAAGGTTAACCAACGTAGATTTCCCTGAACCAGTTGAACCAATAAAGGCAACGGTTTGCCCGGCTTCTGCCTTGAAGCTGACATGTTCCACAACTGCTTCTGAGTTTTTAGAGTAGCGGAAGGTTACATCGCGGTATTCCACTTGACCTTTCACAGAAGAATCTGCAGTTTGAGCTTGACTAGGATTTTCAATAGAGGAATAAAGGTCTAGCACTTGATTGATACGCCCTGCAGAAACCAAGGTACGTGGAAGAACGATAAAGAGTGCCCCCATGAGTAAGAAGCCCATCACAACCTGCATAGCATAAGACATAAAGACTACCATATCACTAAAGAGTGGAAGACGATCTGTCAAACTAGCATCGTTGATGAGATAGGCACCAATCCAATAAATAGCCAAGGTCAAACCACTGGAAATTGCCATCATAATAGGATTCATAATAGCCATCAAACGGTTGACAAAGAGATTGAGTCGTGTCACCTCATCATTGGCTTCTTCAAATTTCTTATCTTGGTAATCCTCCGCATTGTATGCACGAACAACCCGAATCCCTGTCAAACTTTCACGGGTGATGCTATTGAGTTTATCTGTCAATTTGAATGACAGATTGTTTAGGAAAGGCTAGAGTCATGAGAACAGTTGTCATCAAGACATTGACGATAACAGCCACCACTACTGCCCAGAGCCAGTATTCTGACTTGTCAAGGATTTTCCCAATAGCCCAAAGCGCCATGATGGGTCCACGAGTGACAACCTGAAGTCCCATGGTAAAGAGCATCTGAATCTGCGTAACATCATTGGTCGTCCGAGTCAAAAGGCTGGGGATTGAAAAACGTTTAATCTCTGTCTGAGAGTAATCCAAAACACGATTAAAAATATCACTTCGTAAGTGAGTTGTGTAAGATGCCGCAACTCGAGAAGCGAAGAATCCAACTGTTACGGATGATAGAAAAGCCAAAAACGACAAACCCATCATCTTAATAGCTGGTGACCAAAGTGCATCTAACTGCGTTCCTGGTATTCCTATTAATTCAGTAATTTCTGAAATATAAGTCGGTACTTCTAACTCGAGATAGACCGAGAAACAGGTAAAGAGAACAGTCAAGAGAATCATTCCCCACTCTTTTCTTGTAATACGCTTAGCGAGTTTCTTCATGATTACCTCCTATTTTTTCTACATTAGCCTGTAGTTGCCCAAGAACTTCTTCAAAAATAGCGAGATTCTCTTCAGAAATACCCTCAAGTAAATTACGGTCAATTCGATCAAAGAAAGACTTAACTTGCTTCATTTGAGAGCGTGATTTTTCGGTCAAATGAACAAATTTCGCCCGTTTATCACTTGGACTCGCCTCCAATTCCACCAAACCATTTTGCACCATGCGCTTGACTAAATTACTAGCAACTGACTTGGTAATCTTGAGTTCTTGTTCAATATCCTTGATGAGCGTCAGTTCTTGTTCATGTTCACGGTGATCTAAAAAACGAAGAACCTGCCCTTGCGGTCCACCCATAAATTCAATACCACAACGCTTGGCTTCCTTTTGCACCATGAGGTGTATCTGGTGCCCAAAACGTTTAAAGACCAACATTGGTTTATCCATGCTTTCTCCCTTCTAACTAAAAATAGTTCTCTTGAGAACAATTAAGTTTTCATGAGAACTATTTTATCATTTTGAAAAAAGATGTCAAGAAAAAAGTTTCCTTGAGAACTATTTAAGTAAAAATTGACATCAGCTCTTATTTTATCTATAATAAACACTATCTCACACGTATTACATACACCCTGATTAGAAATGAGAAATTCATAAATGAAGCAAAAAGAACAGAAAATCTTAGGAATCCTTGCCATCATCTTTGGAACCCTGGCCCTTCTTGGTTCTTGGATACCTATTGTTAACATCCTATCATTTTTCCTTGCCATTACCACATTGATTTTAGGAGTTTTTGGTATTACCATCAATCTCAGAAGCCGTAAAACAATGGCCATTATTGGAACAACCTTAGGTCTTATCTCCATTGTCGTCATTTTAACAACTCAAGTGCTATCTACTCATGTCTTTTATGACCTTGCCAAAACCTTTAGACACCCCTATACAAACATAACTTCTTCAACTGATACTGAGGTTTATGATGAACTTCCTGATAGCAGTACAGGCGAGGCGGATGACGAAGAGGATACCGAGTTCTTCACTTGGAGTCAGGAACAGTTTGATGCCTTAGTAGAAGGCGATACTTCTAATAGTGGGAAAGGTGGCTCCAACTACAAAGATATTATCAGGAAACATGGAATCCCGGATTCAGAAACGGATTCAGTTATGGGAGATTATGAAATAAAAAGAATCACATACCTCTCCATCAGTTCAGATCCTAAGACAGTTGTGCTCACGTTCGTAAAACAAGAAAATGGACAGTTTCTTCTGATCCGTAAATTCGCCATCGGACTAGATCGCAAAGAACAATCTGATTCTGGAGTGAGAATTTAACATAACTAAAAAGGTGCTGGGAATAGCAATCGGTAGACCAAGTCTCGATCTCTAAACCCCAGCACCAGGATATTTCCACAATCCATTGGATTATAGACGATTATAGATAACTAATAACGTTTTGGGTAAAAGAGATTTTTGTCTCTTTCTTGCCCCTTTTGTTATCACAAGATAAAAAACCCCCTTGAAAACAATGGATTTTCAAGGGGTTATTTCTATTCTTAGAATCCATCTACGTTTGTGTAGATTTTTTGTACGTCTTCGTCGTCTTCAAGTACTCCGTAAAGTTTTTCAAATGTTTCCAAATCTTCACCTGACAACTCAACTTCTGATTGAGGAATCATTTCCAATTCTGTCACTTGGAATTCTTCGATACCAGATTCACGCAAAGCAACGATTGCCTTGTGAAGGTCAGTTGGAGCCGTGTAAACAGTGATTGTTCCTTCTTCTGCTTCCACATCGTCTACATCGACATCTGCTTCAAGCAAAAGTTCAAAGATAGCATCAGCATCGTCACCTGCAAATACGATAACACCTTTGTTGTCAAAGAGATAAGATACTGAACCTGAAGCTCCCATGTTTCCACCGTTTTTACCAAAGGCAGCACGGACATTCGCGGCTGTACGGTTAACGTTTGAAGTCAAGGTATCAACGATCAACATAGAACCATTTGGTCCAAATCCTTCGTAACGTCCTTCTGTAAAGGTTTCGTCCGTGTTTCCTTTTGCCTTATCGATAGCCTTATCAATAACGTGCTTTGGCACTTGTGCTTGTTTGGCACGATCGATAACGAATTTCAAAGCAGTATTTAGTTCTGGATCTGGTTCACCTTTTTAGCTGCTACATAGATTTCTACACCAAATTTTGCATATACTTTAGAGTTAGCTCCATCTTTAGCCGTTTTCTTGGCTACGATATTGGCCCATTTACGTCCCATTAGGAATCTCCTTTTTTCACATTTTAATCTTCCTTATTATAACACAAGTCTATCCGATTTTCACTAGAGGAAACGGATTTTCTTTTGTAAATGAAACTAGGATTTCACTCCACTCAGCAAGAGCTTCTTGCCCTCCTTTATCCAAGGGTGCTTGAAGAGCGAGAAATAAAGTTGGATGGTCATAGCTAGCCAGATAAGGGGTTCGCAAAAAATGACACCTATATAGCCAGACCAAGGAATAATCCAAGCAACAAAAGCAATCTTTCCTAAAAGCTCAATAAAACTAGATACCAAAGGAAGGAGCTTTTGCCCTAAACCTTGCAAGCAATTCCGATAAATCAACAAGAGACTCAAGATGGGATAAAAAATAGAACTGATGCGCAGATACAAGGTGCCATTTTCTACCAAATAAGAGTCTGTCGAGCTTGCCAGGAAGGAGACCAAGGCAGGACTGGCAAAGAATAGGAAAATACAAACAAAGGCTGCCCAAGACATACTCAAACGACTAGAAATCCGAAGCCCTTGAACAATGCGGTCTGGTTGCTTGGCTCCATAGTTTTGAGAGATAAAAGTTGTCATCGAAGATGAAATAGCTGTCATTGGTAATAAGGCAAAAGCCATGATTCTACGTGCTGCCGTTTGGGCACTGATAATAACTGCTCCAAAGCCATTGACAGAGGATTGCAAGATGACACTTCCGACAGAGACGATTGAACCCATCAGCCCCATGGCTAGCCCCTGCTCCAAGAGATCGACATAGAGATCCTTATTCCATTTGAAGTGCTTCAAGCTTGGAAGAAGCTCTGGAACACTCTTTCGGATATAGAAATAACAGAGAATAGCGGACAAACCTTGCGAGATGATAGTTGCAAGACCTGCAGACTGAACCCCCAATTGCAGTTGTGTAATAAAATACAAATCTAAAATGACGTTAACAATGGCTGAAAAGATAAGAAAGGCAAGCGCCGCAAGGCTGTCACCAATTGATCGTAGCAATCCTGCAAAGAGATTGTAAGCAAAGCTAACTCCCACACAGCTAACAATCATAGAAATGTATTCATAAGACTGGGGGAGAATTTCTGCAGGAGTTTCTAGGTACTGTAAGAGGGGATAGAGCCCGAAGAAACCCATCAGCATCACAAGACCACTCAGGATTGCACCTAAAATCCAAGTCGCTGCGACAGCCTCTTTAATCTTTGTGAAATTACGAGCACCATAAAGCCGAGCAATAACGACTCCCATCCCATTTCCGACTCCGAGAGCAAAGCCAATAATCAAATCAAAAATAGCTGTCGTAGCTCCGACTGCCGCCAAGGAATTTTGTCCTAAAAAACGCCCAACAATCAAAATATCAGCTGTATTGTAGAGTTGCTGAAAGATATTGGACAGTAAAATCGGTAATGCAAAACTAATCAGTGAAGGAAGAATGGGACCATGAATCAAGTCTACCGTTGATTTCTTATTCATAAGGCTATTATATCAGCTTTCAAGTGGAGGAACAAGGGAGTTTCCTTAAGAAAGCGTTGCCTATATGTAAACAATCTGGTATAATCGTGACAGAAAAGGAGGGTATGTATGAGCTTAACAAGTCAGTTAATTACAGATGTATTCCCAGACCTTGAGAAAGTGGAACAATTAAACAAGGAGGCCTTCCCTGAAGAAGAACGTGTCTCTTTGGAGGAATTTTAAGTTACCAGGATAGAGATGATGCCCACTTTTTCGCCTTTTATAACGAAGAAGAATTTGTCGGCTTCGCTTTTGCCATTTCTAATCAAAAAGCTTTCTACATTAGCTTCTTTGCCATTATGCCCCATCTTCGTAGCCATGGATACGGGAGAGAAATCATTGAAAAACTCATTGATTTTTACAAACGTACCATGATTCTTGAAGTGGAGCGATTGGACGAGGACTGCGATAACCTTGAACAACGAAAAGCTCGCATGGACTTTTACTTACAAAATGGCTTTAAAACTGCCAATGCCTTCTTGGAATACGAGGGAATGAGTTTTGAAATTCTCTACCGTGGCGACCATTTTGATGAAGAGGCTTATCGGAACATCTTTCAAAAATTGCAAGAAGAAAATTACTTCGACTTTCGTATCGAATACCGACGCTTTAGTGAACACTAGTCTGGATGGCAACCTTGAGTCTCCATTAAAGATTTGTAATTTTCTCTGTAACCGATATACAATCACCTGTCTGCAGGTGATTTTTTTGTGATTCCAAAATCAAATAGCAGAAAGTTTTGCTAAATCCATCAAAATAAATAAGACTGAGACAACCTTATCCCAGCCCTATCATGACTTATTTTATAAAGATATCACTAAGTTTACGCTTCTGTCCCAGCTTCTGGTATGATGAGCCAGAGAATGAGGTAAGCAAGAATTCCTGAACCACCTAGTAGAGTGAAGAGGATCCAAAGTGCACGAACCAGAGTAGGGTCAATATCTAAATAGTCAGCAAGACCTGCACAAACACCTGCAATTTTTTTATCTTGAACATTGCGAACTAAACGTTTCCATACCAACAATCTCCTTAGCATTACTTTTATTTTCAATTTATTTTATCATCAAATTATCTGTTTTGCAATCGTCTTCCTCATTTTTACTGTGAAAATCTGTCAATCATGCTCTCATAACCTTGTTTCTTTATTCTCATATAGCAAAAAAGTGGGGATTCCTCCACCACTTTTACTTTTTAATCTTCAATTTCGATTTCAAGATCATCGCCAAGGTCAAGAGTCACTTCTTGATTAGCTACTTCTGATTCCACAGGTGCAACTTTTTCATCGGCCACTGCATCATCTTCAATCAAGCCAAACTTGACACGAACTTGGTGGTCAATCTCGTCAAAGATTTCTGGGTGATCCGCCAAGTATTTCTTAGCATTTTCAGAACCTTGTCCGATTTTTTCGTCTTTATAAGAGTACCATGCTCCTGCTTTCTTGATGATGTCAAGATCACTTGCAATCTTCAAAAGCTCACCAGTTCTTGAAATCCCTTCACCATACATGATTTCAACAAAGGCTTCTTTAAATGGTGGAGCCACCTTGTTTTTAACAACCTTAATCTTGGTTTCCTTACCTACGCTCGTATCTTTTTGGTCACCAGTTCCCTTGATTTGTGTGCTTCCACGAACATCCAAACGGACAGAAGCGTAAAATTTAAGGGCACGTCCACCAGGAGTTGTTTCTGGATTACCAAACATAACCCCTACTTTTTCACGCAATTGGTTGATGAAGATAGCAATTGTCTTTGTCTTGTTAATAGAAGCCCCGAGTTTACGCATAGCCTGGCTCATCATACGAGCTTGAAGACCAACGTGGCTATCTCCGATATCCCCATCGATTTCCGCACGAGGCACAAGAGCTGCAACTGAGTCGATAACAACAAGGTCAACCGCACCTGAGTCAATCAATTTCCCAGCAATTTCAAGACCTTGCTCCCCTGAGTCTGGTTGTGACAAGAGCAATTCATCGATATTAACTCCAAGCGCTGCTGCATAGGCTGGATCAAGAGCGTGCTCTGCATCGATAAAGGCAGCAATTCCGCCTTCTTTTTGGGCTTGCGCTACCGCATGAAGGGCTACTGTTGTCTTACCTGATGACTCTGGTCCGTAGATTTCAATAATACGTCCCTTTGGATAACCACCTGATCCAAGAGCAATATCCAGAGCCAAAGATCCTGAACTCATCACTTGGACTTTGCTCTGCACGTTCACCCAAGCGCATGATTGATCCCTTACCAAAGTCTTTTTCAATTAATTTAAGGGCATCGTTCAAGGCTTTTTCACGATCAGCACCAAATTTTTTGCCAATTTCGTCTAATTTTTTTGTTGGTTTTTTCGCCATTTTGTTCTCCTATATTCTAATAGTCCTAAGACCTTCTTCTATTATAACAAATCTCCAGCACTTAATAAAGCTTTGCGAACTAGGTTAAAGGCATGTAGGACTGCAATTTCTCGCACATCTCCACGACTTCTACCTGCGATATTTGCCTGGACAACTTCTGTACCCGAAACTTGTGCCAAAGCGATAAAGACTGTACCTGCTGGATGTCCTTCTAGGCTGTCTGGTCCAGCCACTCCTGTCAAACTAATTCCAAAATCTGACTGGGTTTTGATGCGCGCCTGTTCAGCCATTTTTTCAGCAGTAAAGGCTGAGACGACTCCATATTTTTCCAATTCAGCCTGTGGAATATCAAGCATTTTTGCTTTTTCTTCAAGGCTATAAGTCACAAAACCACCTTTAAAAATAGCAGATACACCTGAAAAATCTGCCAAAGTAGCTTGAAAAAGACCTGCAGTCAAGCTTTCTGCTGCGGTAATGGTTTTCTTTTGCTTTTTCAACTCTTCTACTACCAGGCTAGCCAAGCTGGTTTCTTCCCCATAGCCATAGCAAATTTCTCGAAGTAAAACACCCTCAAAGGTTTCTCTTTCAAGGATTTTTTGTTCTAGAGTATCTAGAACACGATCCGCTTCTTCTTGACTCTTAGCCTTGGTCGATATGCGAAGGGTCACTTCCCCAGTTTTAGCATAAGGTGCTAAGGTTGGATCTGTCTGCTGGTCAATTAAATCTGATAGAATGGTCACTAACTGGCTCTCGCCAATCCCAAAGAAACGCAGCACACGTGAATAGAGTTTAGAGCCCGTTGTCAATCTCGGAAGCAGCTCATTTAAGACCATAGGTTTCAATTCACTTGGAGGTCCTGGTAGAACGACGTAGGTTACCCCAGCCACTTCAATCATGCCACCTACTGCTAGCCCTGTTTCGTTTGGTAATGGAGTTGAACCTTGAACAATTTGAGCCTGGCGTTCATTATTTGGAGTTCGAGCATAGTCTGGTCGGTGAGCAAAAAAGTCATCCAGCTTAGCCTGAGCCTGAGGATCAAAAGTCAAGTCACGTCCTAAAAATTGGGCTAAAGTTTGCTTGGTCAAATCATCTTCCGTTGGCCCCAAGCCACCTGTTAAAATAACTAGACTACTGCGATTCTGAGCAATTTCTAACAAGGATAAGAGACGAGCCTCGTTATCTCCTACAGCCGTCTGAAAATAGACATCTACACCGATTTCAGCCAACTTTTCAGACAAGAATTGCGCATTGGTATTGACAATCTGACCTGTCAAAATCTCTGTTCCAACAGCTATAATTTCTGCTTTCATTTTTTCCTCCTACTTACCTATTCGGATTTCTTTGAAAAAATCGCAGGATAATTCCTACGATTTGATGAATAGTTTCCTATTATTCTAATTCTTCTACTGCAACACTAGTCGATTGAGGCAACTGACCCTGACCATAAAGATTCTCATACAAGACTACATTAGTCTCCAAATTCGTAACCTCTGGTTGCCCGAGCGAACGGCGTAAAAGATTTTGCATCTCTAACATATGCTCAGATGTCACGATTTGGTAAGATGTCCCTTGAAGCATTGCATCTTCTCCACGCAATTGTTGAGACTCAATATTTTTAAATGAATCTTGATAACCCATCAACTGAGGAATCGTTGTTGTTGTAATTTCGATATTTGTCTGCATATTGTCACTAAGAGCCTTCAGAATCTCTTGATAGTGACTCACACTATTCAAACTAAGAATCTTCTCGACAACTTTTTGAATCACTTCACGCTGACGTTTTTGACGACCATAGTCTCCTTCTGGATCCTGATAACGCATACGTGAATAAACAAGAGCTTCTTCACCATTTAGCTTCTGTTCGCCAACACCGATAGAAATCGTATTAAATGGTTCCTGATCTTGGATAGAGATTGGGAAACCTAGAGTGTTGTTCACTGTAATACCACCCACAGCATCAACCATTCTTTGAAGTCCATGCATATTGACCATCACATAACGGTCAATGTGGATATTCATCATTTTTTGAATCGTTGAAATAGACAACTCTGCTCCACCATTGGCGTAGGCAGCATTGAGTTTAGCCTCCGTTACACTACCATCTGGCTGCTGGATTTGTGTGAGAATATCCCGCTCCAAACTCATCATGACTGTCTTCTTGGTTTTAGGATTCACCGTCACCAAGATCATTGAATCACTATTACCAGCCCATGGATCTGTACGTTCAACATTCCCTGTGTCCACTCCCATAAGCAAAATCGTCAGAGGTTCGGTCGCTTCAATCACCTTGGTTTCTTCTCCGATTTTTTTATAGGTTTTGGCCAAAGTCTGTGTACTCTGTTGGTAGATCGTATAGGCATAAGCTCCCACACCAAGTACTGTCACAAGAACAAAGCCTAAAAACATTCCGATTATCTTTTTTGCCATACTCTTATTCGTCTATCAGTTGACCCATTAGGTAAACATCTAGAAACTCTCCTCCTTCTATACAAGCACCACGTTCCTGTAATCCTTCTATGTTAAAGCCCATTTTTTCATACAGATGCACCGCAGCAAGATTTCTTTTTTGAACTGTCAATTGTAACCGTCGAATACTACCACTTGATTTGGCCCATTCAATAGTTTCTTCCATCAAGATACTACCGAGACCATTTCCCCAGTAAGCTTTTTTTATTCCTAAAAAGACATCTCCAATATGACGGACTCGCGGGCGTTGATCAGCTGTTATATTGATGATTCCTACTAATTCATTATTCAAAAAAGCTAGTAGGATGATTTGATTATCCGACTGGGCTTGCTTGTCCAAAAAATGTTGCATCTCAGACTCAGTCATTGCAATCCCATTTTCATCCAGACTGGTAAAATTAGACTCTTGACCAATCTGATCCAAGAGAGCAATGACTTCTGAAGCATCCTGGGTTTCCGCTTCACGGATTAAAAGATCATACTCCATCCGTCAATCCTTTCAAAAGTTCTGTCGCCCTTTGACCGTGGGTATGAAAGATAACTTCACGGCCCTCATCATCTTTAAGGATTTCTAATTCTAGATAGTCAGCTGGAAGATCCTCACCCAATAGATGTCCCCACTCAATAACCGTTACACCTGATCCAAAAAGAAATTCGTCCAAATCGATAGAATCTGCATCCCCTTCGATACGATAAACATCCAAGTGATACAGGGGTAGACGTCCTTCATATTCTCGAACAATGGTATAAGTAGACTTTTAATCATTTGATAAATGCCTAATCCCTTAGCCAGACCCTTTGTTAGCGTTGTTTTCCCAGCACCTAACTCACCAGTCAAAATCAACACATCATTTTTTTCTAACAAGTGCCCTAGCTTTTCTCCAAGTGCAATCAACTCATCTTCATTTTTTGTGTACATGTACTTATTATACCAAAAAGTTTTATTTTGTGATATTTCCATCAACAAAAAAAGGGGAGACTCCCCTCTTTTTTTAGTTTTTGTCATTAGTTAAGAGCCATACTGATGTAGTTCAAGATAAACAAGGCATCCAAAATCCAAATCATGACATGCACATCTTTCACTTGACCTTTGACAACCTTCGTCAAAGTATAAGTTAAGAAACCAACGGCAATCCCTTGTGTGATTGAGTAGCTGAATCCCATAAAGATAGATGTGAAGAAAGCTGGAACAGCTTCAGCCATATCATCCCAAGGAATGTTTTTCAAGTTAGAGAGCATCATAATTCCGACGATAATCAAAATTGGTGCAGTTGCAGCTGTTGGAACGATTGCTAGAAGCGGGCTAAAGAAGCTTGATAGAGCAAAACAGATAGCAACAACTAAGGCTGTCAATCCAGTACGGCCACCAGCACCGATACCTGCTGCAGACTCAACATAAGTTGTAACGTTTGAAGTACCTGCAATGGCACCTACTGAAGTTGCCACCAAGTCAGAGTAAAGAGCCTTATCCAATTTAGCTGACTCATGGTTTTCACCACTTGTTGCAATGATACCAACTTTTTCACCAGTACCGATAAGAGTACCGATAGTATCAAATATCTGTCAATGAGAAAGCAAGAATGGCCATCAAGGTTTCTGGCAAACGAGAAGTGTTTGAAATCAGAGATCCCAATCCTTCTGAACCAAGAGCAGCACCAAACAAGGTTCCTAGGTCGTTAACTGCTGATGAAAGATTATTGCTTGCAAAGTCAATGCTAGACAAATTAACAAGACCAACAGCAATCGCAAGAACTGTCGTTGTCAAAATAGAAAGGATGATACCACCTTTGATCCCCTTAACAACGAAGAAGATAGTAATGGCAAGACCTGCAAGAGCTACCAAGACAGCTGGAGTGTTGAAATCTACCAATCCTGGAACAGCTGCTGCATTTGCAGTAATCGCTGCTTGAGCCTTATCTGCTCCTTCACCTGCTACTGTATAGGTACCTGGGTCAATCGAGAATTTCAAGAGACCAGCATTCTTAATCCCAACATAAGCAAGGAAAACCCCAATACCAGCTGAAATCGCTGAACGAAGAGTTGTAGGAATAGATTCGATGATCATTTTACGAACATTGGTCAATGTAATAATCAATGAAATAATACCGCAGATGAAAACCATCCCAAGGGCTTCTTGCCATTTATAACCCATCCCAAATACGACGGTAAATGTGAAGAAGGCATTGAGTCCCATACCTGGAGCTTGCGCATATGGCAAGTTAGCATAGAAGGCCATCATCAAAGTTCCCACAACAGAACCGATAATTGTCGCCAAGAATACACCCTGAACAGGCATTCCTGTTTGTGAAAGCATTTGAGGGTTTACAAAGAGAATATAACTCATTGCAAAGAAAGTTGTTAAACCAGCAAGAACCTCTGTACGGACATCTGTCCCGTGCTCTTTAGTTTAAATAGTTTGTCCATTTTTAATCTCCTTTGTCATTTTACGAACAATACTACCATTATATCACCAATCATTCATCTTTTCAAGATGTTTTTTCTAATTTTAAAAATTCTTATGAGATATTATTCTCTTTATTTTCGCTTATTATCAGCTTTTCTAGTCACTTTCTGATATAATAGAAAACATCTTATCTGAAACTAGATTCGGGAGGATTTTATGACTAAAAAAATGATTGCCGTCGATTTGGACGGAACCTTGCTCAACTCTGAAAGCAAACTTTCTGATTTTACTATTGAAACGATTAAGAAAATCTCTAAAAAAGGCCACCAAGTTGTTATCGCAACTGGTCGCCCTTACCGTATGGCCAAAGATTTTTATGATCAACTTGAACTTGAAACCCCTATGATCAACTTCAACGGTTCACTCACTCATCTGCCAGGTAAGACTTGGAAACATGAAAAGTGTCTGACTGTGGACAAAAAATACCTCTTGGATATCGTGAAACGAAAAGAGGAGATTGAGGCAGACTTTATCGCAGGTGAATACCGTAAAAAGTTTTACATTACGGCTACAGACAAAGAAATTGCCAACCCTAAATTATTTGGTGTTGAAAACTTTCGCCCTGAAAACCAATTCCAGTCTGATTTAGTGACCAAGGGGCCTAACTGTATTTTATTACAAACTAGGGCAGATGATAAATATGCACTAGCTGAAGAGATGAACAGCTTTTACAAGCACCAACTCAATATTAACACTTGGGGTGGCCCTTTGAACATTCTCGAATGTACTCCCAAAGGAGTTCACAAGGCCTTTGCCCTCGAATATCTTCTCAAGGTCATGAATATAGACAAACAGAATTTGATTGCCTTTGGTGACGAACATAATGACCAAGAAATGCTTTCTTTTGCAAGTAAAGGCTATGCCATGAAAAACGCAAATCCTGCTCTGTTACCTTTCGCAGACGAGCAATTACCATTGACCAACGAAGAAGATGGCGTCGCTCACTTTTTACAGGAACGATTTCTTTAATTTCACTCATTCTATACTTTTGGGGTAGACATTAGCTACCTTAAGAGTATGGAATTTTTTTGAGCTCAAAGTTAATGAAAAAAGGATTTGAATCCGTCTTTTACAGATCCAAATCCCAACAAATGATGTCTATTTCTTTAAAACGATACGATCTGAAGCCTCACGGTCCATGTCATCGATAATAATCTGGTTCTCCTCTGCCACATAAATCTTGATATCGTCTCCAATAAAGACTCTCTGATTTTCTGGTTCGAAGGTCACCTTCTTCACCTCTTTATCTCCGTTCGCTTCAACTTCTGTCCACGTTCCGGTATTTCCAGTGACTACAAGAGTAATGCTATCACCCTCGTCTTGTCCCTTGTAGGTCCCATCTATATTAGTAGTTGTGTCAGTATTTGCACTAGTAGTAGAACTAGAAGCACTGGTTTCTGATACTTGACTAGTGCTCACTTCAGAGCTAGGGCTTGCTTGGGATGAAGGTGTCGACTTAGTTGTTGACGAACAAGCAACTAAAAGACTAAGACTTGCCACAGTAGCAAGAGAAAGTGTAAATTTTTTTAGTGACATAATGTCTCCTTTCTTTCAGGAGCTAAAGGCAGAAAAACTGCAGAACTATTCTACTTATACTATATCAAATAAAGGAAACAAGGTCAATCAAGCAACTATATTTTTATAAGGTAGGCACGAACTTCAGATATAAAATAGAGGGAACCTGTAACAAACAGTAAGTCTTTCTCCCCTGCAGACTTTTCAAAATCATCTATAAAGTTTCGATAGGAAGCAACTCTATGATAGTCGCTCAAATCTTGCTCCTCCAAAGATCCCTGATAGTCAAAACTCGTCACATAGAGAGCTGTATCAGGTAAATGATCTGTCAGATAACCAAGCATGCCACTGTAATCTTTACGCTTTAAAGCTCCAAAAAGGATTTGAGGTTGATAACCTTGCTGAATTTTTTCCTGGATAAATTCAACTAACCGCTCCAAGGCTGGTAGATTATGGGCTCCATCTAGATAAATGTGCTCCGTAACAGCTTCTAGCCTCCCAGCCCAGCTGGTTGTTTTCAGAGCAAACCGGACAGCTTTCTCATTGACCTTTTCACCTCTCTCTGTCATAAACAACAGAAATGCCTGCAAAGCAAGGGTGGCATTTTCCTCTTGATAAGCTCCTTCCAATCCTAGTTTTAATTGGGTCAAATCCGCTAGAGAAGAAGAAAAATTTCCTGATTTGAAAGAAAAATCTCGGTCAGCTTGGTAGAGAGTTACATCTAAATCTTCTGCTATCTTTTGACAAACGAGCTGGGCTTCAGGAGCTACGTTTGCAATCACTGCTACTCTTTCTAGCTTAAAAATTCCTGCTTTCTGTTCAGCGATTTCTTCCAGACTATTGCCCAAGGTCTCCTGATGATCTAGGCCGATTGATGTAATTACTGCAATCTCTCCAGTCACCACATTAGTGGTATCAAGAAGTCCACCAATCCCAACTTCTAATAGAACTAGATCAACCCCTTGTTCTTTAAAATAAAGCAAAGCAATCACGGTTAACAACTCAAAAAAAGACAATTGGCCATGTGTTTCTAAAAGTCTTTGCTCCATTTTCTTAACTTGATTTGCCAAACGGATAAAGTCTGCGTCCGATATCGATTGACCATTGATACAAATCCGATCATGGATGCTAACAATGTGGGGCGAAGTAAAGGTTCCAGCTTTCTTGCCATGAGAAACAAAGAGTTCCCTCATAAAGGCAATGGTTGACCCCTTTCCATTTGTCCCTGTCACATGGATAATAGGATAGGTTTGCTCAGGATTTCCCAGCAAGTTTACCGCTCTCTGCATCCGCCCCAAACCTGATCTAAAATTCAAACCGATTCGACTATGAAGCCATTCTTCAACTTCAAACATATGTATCTCCTTAATAAAAAAGGCGATAGGACAGAAATCGATTGACCAAGTCTCGATTTCGTAGTCCCAGACCCGCGAGGCTTCAACAATCAAATGAATTGTTGAAGGTTGCGGATAGAAAAAATGAAATTTTTCACCAAAAAGTCCAACCAAGCTACCGCTTCAACATTTGATGACTAACAAAAAGTGAGGCCGGGATTTTTATCCCAACCTCTTACCTAATTAGCTAATCCTTAGCTAGATTTTATTTCAATATGAACAAAAAATGTTCCCCGGACTTACTTACGGTCTTTGTTTTTAGCGTAAGGCTAAAAACGCCCCCGGACTACCAGCTCTCTCTTATTTCAAGAAGCTGGTCTAAAAACATCCACTGGACTTACTTACAGTCTTTATTTTTAGCGTAAGGGTAAAAATGTTCACTGGACGTTTTTACTCCTCCATAAAGCTGTTGAAGACTTCTTCAATCATGTTCCATTCATCTTCTGAATCTTCAGGGATTGGTTGCAATTCGCCTTCTGTTCCATCTTCATTTTCGATGAATGAGTATGCTTGGATTTCGACTTCGCCGTTTTCATCTTCTTCTGCGTTAACTGGTACAAGAAGAACATAATTTTACCAAATTCTTCTTTTCCGTCAATAGTCAAAAGGATTTCAAACAAGGTTTCGTTCCCTTGCTCATCTACAAGTGTAATTAATTCACGTTCTTCGTGATCATGGTTGTGATTGTGTGACATATTTTCTCCTCTGTCTTAAAATTTTCTATCTAAATAATTTTGCAAAATCAATTGAGCGGCTAATTTATCAATAACTTTTTTACGCTTATTGCGACTAATATCCGCTTGCTCAATCAACATACGCTCTGCAGCGACCGTAGTTAGGCGTTCATCTTGATACTCTACTGGTAGACCAAAGAGTTCTTCTAGTTTGGCTCCATAGGCTTGACTAGCTTCCACGCGCGGTCCACTAGTATTGTTCATGTTTTTAGGCAAACCAACAACAAAACGGTCTACCTTATAGGTATCAACGAGCTCCTTGAGGCGTTCAAAACCGAACTCTCCTTGTTCTTCATTGATTTGGATAATTTCAAGCCCTTGTGCCGTAAAGCCTAACGGATCACTAATCGCTACTCCTACCGTTTTGGAACCAACGTCCAATCCCATAATTCTCATAGATTATAGATCGACTCCTTGTCCTTTAAGGTAGTAGCGAACCAATTCTTCAACGATTTCATCTCGCTCATACTTACGGATTTGATTTCGTGCATTGTTATAACGAGGAACGTAAGCTGGGTCTCCACTGAGAACATAGCCCACGATCTGATTAATAGGGTTATAGCCCTTTTCGTTCAAGGAAGCATAGACATCTGTCAATGTTTCGCTGATCTCTTTTTTATTGGAATCATCCAATTTAAAACGTACGGTTTCTTCAGTAAATCCCATTCTAACACCCTCTTTCCTTAGAATAGTACTATTATAGCACATTCACGGTCGTTCTACAAATCACACAGTCTGATTCTGCTGATTTTCTATGACTTTTTACTGGATTGTTGCCCCATTTGCAACACGATTAGCAATATAGTCCTCTGGTTCGTTTTTCAATAGGTTTTCCAGTCCAACATTCTTCAAGTATTCGTTTTCGCTGGCTTTTTTGAGATCCAGTGTTTGGAAATCATAGCTTGTCTTAGTTTCCATTTCTTTCTCATTTAAAAGAGTCGTTTCAATGGTAAATCCTGAAATTTTTCGAGCTGCTTGAACTGTTTCATCCTTATCTTCAGCCTCTTTTAAAGCTTTTTTGGTTTCTTCTAAACCTTGCTCAGCAATAAACTGCTTTAGATCATCTGTGACTGGACGTTTCTGAATAATGGTTAAACTCAAGAATTGCTTACCTTTGTATGTAACTATTTGGGTCTGTTGATTCCCATTTTCATCAACAGGCAAAATAATCGTCTTGGTAACCACTGTATTATTAGTTGCATTTTCTAGGATGGGTAAGGTTGATTGAAGAGCTTCCTGCGTACTTTCAGTCGTAGACTCTGTAGACTCTTTTTTTTGTCCACACCCCACCAACATAAACAAAGCAACGAACATTCCGATTACTAACTTTTTCATAAATCTTCACCTTTTAAAATTGATAAATATTAGAGAAGGCCAGGAGTCACTCCCAGCCTTGATGTTTTATAGAGCCGCACGTAAACGCGCTTCTGCATTTTCCACATTACGAACAGAGCGTGGCAAAAAGGCACGGATATCGTCTTCCTTATAGCCGACTTGTAGGCGTTTCTCATCTACAAGAATCGGACTTTTCAAGATACGTGGTGTTTCCATAATTAAGTTGAGAACTTCATTCACACTCAAATCTTCGATATCAACACCAAGGGCCTTTGCATAACGATTTTTCGATGATACGATACTTGCAATCCCATTGTCTGTTTTTGTCAAAATATCAAGTAGTTCTTCTCTCGAAATTCCTTCCTTACCGAGGTTTTGTTCTTTATAACTTAACTGGTGGGCATTGAGCCAGGTCTTCGCTTTTTTACAGCTAGTACAACTTGAGACTGTATAAATTTTGATCATGTACCTACCCCTTTCGCTACATGTTACTATCAGTTTAAACTATTATACCATAAAAAACATCGGACTTGCGACCTATTTTAAAAAAATTTTAACTTTTTTGGCAATTTTTGAACTTTTTTCTTGACAAAAGACGAACTATAACCATTCTTTATACTTCTTAATGTAAAATTTCTTAATAACTGTGACGCTAAACATATACAAGAAAATAATACAGATTAAAAACAAGAAGTAAGGAAGTCCTAACGGTGCTAGACGAAGTATATTTACTAGTGGTCCATAAGGTAGACTGGTTACGAAAAAGGCTGCAACCAGAGTCATCAAAATCACAAGCCAAGCTGGTCTGCTTTGTACAAAAGGAACTTTTGCTGTACGAAGCATATGGATGACCATGGTTTGAGACCACATAGATTCTATGAACCATCCTGTCTGGAACAAGATAATAAACTGAAGGGCAGATTCAGATCCGTGAATATAATGGTGACCTGTAATCATAGGAACAATGATAAAGTAGAGGAAGATAAAGGTTAAAATATCAAAGACAGATGAGATCGGGCCCATCCAGACCATAAATCGCGTAATGGATTTTGCTTCCCATGTATGGGGTTGTTTGAGGAAGTCTTGATCCACATTATCAAACGGCAATGCCACACAGGACAAATCATAAACTAGATTTAGGACGATTAGATGTACAGGAGCCATTGGTAGAAATGGTAAGAAAATACTCGCAACAAGGAGTGAGAAGATATTCCCAAAGTTTGAACTGACGGTCATCTTAATGTACTTGGTCATGTTGGCATAGACCTTACGTCCTTCCACGATACCCGTTTCAAGAACCATGAGATCCTTATCTAGCAAAATAACATCCGCTGTTTCTTTGGCAATATCGACTGCAGTATCAACAGAAATACCCACATCTGCAACCTTCATGGAAGGAGCATCGTTGATACCATCTCCCATATAACCAACACCATGACCATTTCTCTTTAACTGTAGAATGATACGAGCTTTTTGGTCAGGAGACAATTTAGCAAATACTGTCACTCTTTCAACCGCTTCAGCCAATTCTTGATCTGTCATTTTGTCGACATCAGATCCCAAGAGCATATGTTCAACGTCCAAACCAACCTTTTCACAGATGGCTTGAGTTACTTTTTCGTTATCCCCAGTTAAAATTTTTGTGCTGACACCATGTTCAAGCAAAGCCTGAATAGCTGGTGCTGCTGACGGTTTTGGTGGATCCAAGAAGGCAAGGTAACCAGTAAGGATCATGTCACTTTCATCAGTCACAGCATAGGCATAATCTTCACGTAGACCTGACTTGTAACCAACACCTAATACACGTAAACCTTGACGGTTTAATTGACCAACTTCTGCCAGTACCTCTTGGCGAATACTTTCCGTAATAGGGATTATTTCTCCACGATATTCCACATGTGTCGAAATTGTCAACATTCTTCCAAAGCACCTTTGGTCACCATACTAACAACATTGCTGTCATCTTTGACGATAACACTCATACGTCTGCGCTCAAAGTCAAATGGAAGTTCGTCAATTTTTTGGAAACTGGTATCTAGATTTTGTAGGATAGCGTGTTCTTTGGCTTCTTTTTCTGTTCTACTGATAATAGCACGGTCCATCAAGTTTTTCAAACCTGTTTGGAAATGTGAATTTAGATAAGCTCTTCTCAAGACAGCCATGTCCAAATCGCCATGTATATCCAAAGGATACTCTAAAACAATCTCATCTTGCGTTAAAGTTCCAGTTTTATCAGTACATAGGATATCAATGGCACCTAGGTCCTGGATGGCGTTGAGTTTTTTGATGACGACCTTTTCTTTGGCCATGATGATAGAACCCTTGGCCAAGCTAGCTGTAATAATCATGGGAAGCATTTCTGGTGTAAGTCCGACACCAACGCTCAAGGCAAACACTCCAGCCTCTAGCCAGTCTCCATCAGTCAAACCATTTGCGAAAAACACGATCGGAAACCATGACAAGCATCAGGCGAATCAAGAGCCAAGAAATACTGTTCATTTCACGCTCAAATGAAGTGGGTTCATCATAGGTGTTGAGAGTCTGCTCAATGGCTCCCATCATGGTGTCATCACCAACCGCTAAGACCATAGCTGTCGCACTTCCCGAGATAACGTTTGTCCCCATGAAGGCCAAAGATTCTGCTTCTAAAAGACTTTCTACATTTTGATGGGTTGCTTTATTTAAAGCAAGCTTCTCAACCGCATCACTTTCTCCAGTCAAACCTGACTGTTGCACGAAAAAGTCGCGTGATTCAAATAAAATAACATCTGCTGGAATCATGTCACCAGCACTCAATTTCACGAGATCTCCCACAACCAATTCATCGATTGGTAACTCTTGTTCAAGACCATCACGAATGACGGTTGCTGTATTGACAATCATTTTTGAAAGGTTGGTTGTTGCCTTATCGCTTCGCAACTCTTGGACAAAACGAATCCCTCCTGAAATCAATACCAAGACAACGATAATGATAGAGGTCGTTGGATCCTCTTGACCAGGTTTGGCAAGCCAGACGTTTGTAACGAGAGAAATGAAGGCAATCACAAGCAAAATAATTGTGAAAGGATTGATAATGGACTCATAAATCTTTTTAAAGATTGAATCCTCTTGGCCCTTGGTGATGGTATTTTCACCATAAAGGGCACGGTTTTCTTCGACTTGTTCTTGGTCTAAGCCTTTTAGACTTGTATGGTAAAAAGCTAGACTTTCTGTGAATGGAGTTTGAATAGCTGCTGCTAATCTTTCTTTTGTAGTTTTCATTGGTTTCTCCTATCTGTATGAATAGTGATTTCATACTCAATGAAAATCAAAGAGCAAACTAGGAAACTAGCCGCAGGTTGCTCAAAACACCGTTTTGAGGTTGTGGATAGAACTGACGAAGTCAGTAACACATATACGGCAAGGCGACGTTGACGTGGTTTGAATTTGATTTTCGAAGAGTATCATACACAGGAACCAATCACTTTATAAGGACAGAACGACACAAATCAGCGATTGGCTGTGTATGTGCGGTTCTGGATGATCATCAATTTGCATCGTTTGTCTCCTTTCTTTGTTTTAAAACAGCAGAAAATCCTACCATAAAATGGTAGGACTAAAAAACTTATTATCTGTTTTCGTTCAAGCTTTAACTCCATAGGGCGATGTAATGAGCTTAGTCTTGACCTTCGCGACCAGGACTGTTGACCAACGAGTAGTGTCTCCACTGCTTTGCGGTAGTCATCCGTATCCCTATGGTAGCCTCACCTACCGTTTTCGCCTTTCAGTATAAACCTTTAAAATATAAAAGTCAACGATTTATCTCATTTTTCTTAGATAACAATCAATTCTTTTGGAGCAAGGGTCAACAACTCACAACCGTTATCTGTAATCAGGATATCATCTTCGATACGAACTCCGTATTTACCTTCGATATAAATACCTGGTTCATCAGTCAAAACCATACCCGATTTAATAACTTCTGTAGAAGTTTGGCTAAAGTATGGCTCTTCGTGGATATCAAGTCCGATACCGTGTCCGATACCGTGTGTAAAGTATTGTCCATAGCCTGCTTCCACAATGATATCACGAGGGATCTTGTCAAAGTCACGGAAACCTAAGCCAGCCTTAGCTTGGTCAATCAGAGCTTGATTAGCCTTCAAAACGGTGTTGTAAATTTCTGCTTGTTCATCACTGACATAACCTAGGTAGATGGTCCGAGTCATATCACTCACATAATGCTCGTAAAGGCATCCAAAGTCCATAGTGATAGCTTCGCCTAGTTCTACTGGCTTGTGCATTGGGTGAGCATGGGGTTTAGAAGAGTTGATGCCACTCGCTAAGATAGTATCAAAAGACAAACCTGCCGCTCCCAGCTCACGCATGCGGAAATCAAGGAAGTTGGCAATTTCAATTTCAGTCTTCCCTGGCTTGATAAATTCGAGGGCATCGTGGAAAGCTTGGTCTGATATTGAACAAGCCTTACGAATAGTCGCAAGCTCTGTTTCATCCTTAATCATGCGAAGCGCTTCAACAAACTGTGTCTGAGGAATTAATTCCAAACCTTCAAAAGCGGCTTGCATGCGGTGATAATAAGAAACCGAAATTTCATCTTCAAACCCGATACGAGAAAGACCCCTGTCTTTAGCAATTTTTGCGATAGTAGCCAACTCGTCACGCTCTGCAAAAATCTCAAAACCAGTTACTTCTTGCTTAGCAGCGATAATATAGCGGGCATCTGTCACCAAAATTTGACGGTCACGACTGATAAAGACTGTTCCATTTGAACCCCAAAAACCTGTCAAATAGTAGACATTTTTAAGGTTGTTGATAATGATTCCATCTAATTCTTTTTCTTGCATTTTATCTAAAAATGCTTGCACACGTTTATTCATGATGTAACTTTCCTTTCAAATACTGTCCTGTATAGCTGGCTTCATTAGCAGCTACTTCTTCTGGTGTTCCTGTTGCGATAATGGTTCCGCCACCGACACCACCTTCTGGACCTAGGTCGATAATATGGTCTGCTGTTTGATAACATCTAGATTGTGCTCAATCACGAGAACTGTATTGCCATCATCGACAAAGCGAGACAAAACGGTGAGTAATCGAGCGATGTCCTCAGTATGCAAACCAGTTGTCGGCTCATCTAAAATGTAGAAAGACTTCCCTGTCGAGCGCTTGTGGAGTTCGCTAGCCAACTTCATACGCTGCGCTTCTCCACCAGAAAGTGTCGTAGCTGGTTGTCCTAAGGTCACATAACCTAGACCAACATCTTTGATTGTCTGGAGTTTGCGTTGAATTTTTGGAATGTGTTTGAAAAATTCTACCGCATCGTTGACGGTCATATCCAAGACTTGCGAAATATTCTTTTCCTTGTAGTGAACTTCCAGGGTTTCGCTATTATAGCGAGTCCCATGACAGACTTCACAAGCCACGTATACGTCTGGCAAGAAGTGCATTTCAATCTTGATAATACCGTCACCTGAGCAGGCTTCACAGCGACCACCCTTGACGTTGAAACTGAAACGCCCCTTCTTGTAGCCTCGAATCTTGGCTTCATTTGTCTGGGCGAAGAGGTCCCGAATGTCATCAAAGACACCTGTATAGGTTGCAGGATTAGACCTTGGCGTTCTCCCAATTGGACTCTGGTCAATATCAATCAGACGATCGATATGCTCGATTCCCGTAATCGTTTTAAACTTCCCAGGCTTATCTGAATTACGGTTGAGCTTCTGGGCAATGGCTTTTTTGAGAATACTGTTAATGAGGGTCGACTTCCCTGAACCAGAGACTCCTGTCACCGCAATGAATTTTCCGAGAGGGAAGCGAGCAGTGATATTTTGTAGGTTGTTTTCACGCGCTCCCGTCACCTCAATAAAGCGTCCATTGCCTACACGGCGTTCTGATGGCACTGGAATCGCACGTTTTCCTGCCAAATACTGTCCTGTGATGGATTTACTATTGCGAGCTACCTGCTTAGGCGTTCCCGCGGCAACAATTTCTCCACCAAAGACCCCCGCACCAGGGCCGACGTCTATCAGATAATCAGCCTCTCGCATGGTATCTTCATCGTGTTCTACTACGATAAGAGTATTTCCCAAATCACGCATCTTTTTCAGACTGGCAATCAGGCGATCATTGTCCCTCTGGTGAAGGCCGATTGACGGCTCGTCCAGGATATAGAGGACTCCTGAGAGATTGGAACCAATCTGGGTTGCCAAGCGAATACGTTGACTCTCCCCACCTGATAATGTTCCTGCAGAACGGGATAACGTTAAATAGTTAAGACCGACATTATTGAGGAAGGTCAAGCGATCCTTGATTTCCTTAAGAATCGGACGAGCGATGATGGTTTCATTTTCAGATAGGGTCAACTGGTTAATGGCTTCCAAGTGGTCTGCAATAGAAAGGTCAGAAACTTCTCCGATATGAAGCCCCTTCTCTCCTCCTACACGAACGGATAAGGCCTGGTCATTGAGGCGATAACCGTGACAAGTGCCACAAGTTAGCTCATTCATATAAAGGCGCATCTGTGTGCGGGTGTAGTCGCTATTAGTTTCATGGTAACGACGCTTGATATTACCAAGCACTCCTTCAAATGGAATATCGATATCACGAACTCCGCCGAATTCATTTTCATAGTGGAAATGGAACTCTTTACCGTCTGAACCATTGAAAATGAGATTCTTATCCTCCTCTGACAAGGCTTCAAACGGAGTATCCATGTCCACTCCGAAGGCTGTCATAGCTTGTTCCAGCATATTTGGATAATAGTTAGAAGAGATAGGATTCCAAGGTGCTAATGCTCCTTCACGAAGGGTCTTGCTAGCATCTGGTACGACTAAGTCCGTATCAACCTCTAGCTTGATCCCCAAGCCATCACACTCACTACAAGAACCAAACGGAGCGTTGAAAGAGAAGAGACGAGGTTCTAGTTCTGGAACGGTAAAGCCACAGACTGGACAGGCATAGTGTTCTGAAAAGAGCATCTCTAAATCATCCATGGTATCGATAACGACATAACCTTCTGCGATACGAAGGGCTACTTCGATGGAATCAAAGAGACGACTACGGATACCTTCCTTGATGATAATACGGTCTACCACCACGTCAATGTTGTGTCGTTTATTTTTTTCAAGTTCAGGAACTTCGGTCACATCGTAGACAACTCCATCGACACGGACACGAACATAGCCATCCTTTGAATCTTTTCAATCAGAGTCTTATGCTGCCCTTTTTTCTTACGGATAACAGGCGCTAGAACCTGCAAGCGCTGGCGTTCTGGCAATTCCAAAACCTTGTCTACAATCTGTTCGACAGACGAAGCCTTGATAGCCCCATGTCCATTGATACAGTAGGGTGTCCCCACACGCGCATAGAGGAGACGTAGGTAGTCGTTGATTTCCGTTGTTGTTCCAACGGTAGAGCGTGGATTTTTACTAGTCGTTTTCTGGTCGATAGAAATAGCAGGGCTGAGACCATCGATAGAGTCCACATCAGGCTTTTCCATATTGCCCAAAAACTGACGAGCATAGGCCGACAGACTCTCTACATAGCGACGTTGTCCTTCTGCATATAGGGTATCAAAGGCAAGACTGGACTTGCCCGAACCCGACAGCCCCGTCACCACAACTAGCTTGTCACGTGGAATTTCCACGTCAATATTTTTTAAATTATGGGCGCGTGCCCCATGGATGACAATCTTATCTTGCATGTTACTTCTTTCTAGTCCATTGTTGCTTTCCATTATACCAAAAAAAGTGAAATTCTATTACCAAAAAAGCCGATTTTGTAGTATAATAGTACGGTGTCAAAAATCACTTAAACACGAATTAGATTAGGAAAGGATCGGAGATATGAAACAAGTCTTTCTCTCAACGACAACTGAATTTAAAGAGATCGATACGCTCCAGCCGGGCACTTGGATCAATCTCGTCAATCCTACCCAGAGCGAATCGATGGAAATCGCCTCTGCCTTTGATATTGATATCGCGGACCTCCGTGCACCACTCGATGCGGAAGAAATGTCTCGTATCACGATTGAAGATGAATACACCTTGATTATCGTGGACGTCCCAATCACAGAGGAAAGAAATAACCGCACCTACTATGTAACGATTCCCTTGGGGATTATCATCACCGAAGAGGCTATCATCACTACTTGTTTGGAGCCTTTACCGCTTCTAGATGTCTTTATCAATCGGAGACTTCGGAATTTCTACACCTTTATGCGTTCTCGCTTTATCTTTCAAATCCTCTACCGAAACGCTGAAATTTATCTGACAGCCCTTCGTTCGATTGAACGTAAGAGTGACCAGATTGAAAGCCAGCTACATCAATCCACTCGAAACGAAGAATTGATTGAACTCATGGAGTTGGAAAAGACTATCGTCTACTTTAAAGCCTCTCTTAAGACAAATGAGCGCGTGATCAAAAAGCTGACTAGTGCAACTAGTAATATTAAAAAATACCTTGAGGACGAAGACCTGCTGGAAGATACCTTGATTGAAACCCAACAGGCCATCGAGATGGCAGACATTTATGGAAATATCTTGCACTCAATGACAGATACCTTTGCATCAATCATTTCAAACAACCAGAATAATATCATGAAAACCTTGGCCCTTGTGACCATCGTTATGTCTATCCCAACCATGATCTTCTCGGCTTACGGTATGAACTTTAAAGACAATGAAATCCCTCTAAACGGGGAACCAAACGCTTTCTGGCTTATCGTCTTCATCGCCTTCGCTCTGAGTGTTTCTCTCACTCTCTATCTCATCCATAAAAAATGGTTCTAACAGGAGTTACTATGTCACAGATTGATTTAAAAGAATTAACAAAGAAAAACCAGGAATTTATCCATATTGCAACCCAGCAATTTCTAAAGGACGGAAAGACAGATGCCGAAATCAAGGCTATCCTTGAAGAAGTCATCCCCCATATCCTCGAAGAACAACCAAAAGGAGTGACTGCCCGCTCTATCTACGGAGCGCCAACTCACTGGGCTCACAGCTACACTGAAAAGGAGCAATACGAAAAAGAGCACCCAAAAGAGAATGAGGATCCAAAATTAATGATCATGGATTCAGCCCTCTTCATCACAGGATTGTTTGCTGTAGTTAGCGCCTTGATGAGCTTCTTCTCAAACCAACCTGTGGCCTACGGATTGGTAACACTTATCAGTGTAGGGGCCTTTGGTGGAGTTGCCTTTTACCTGCTCTACCACTTCATCTACCGCTACTACGGACCAGATACTGACCGTAGCCAACGCCCACCATTCTGGAAATCACTTTTGGTTATGTTAGCAACCATGTTTGCATGGGTCTTCATTCTCTTCTTGAGTAACTTCCTTCCACAAGCCATCAACATCAGCCTCCCACCACTTGTATTGTTGGTCATTGGAGGAGCTCTCCTTGCCCTACGTTTCTACCTCAAAAAACGTTTCAACATCAAGAGTGCAAGTGCAGGACCAGCTAGATATTAAGATAAACAATAAAAGTAGTGTGTTTTGTAGACAGACTACTTTTATTATGACTCCAAAGTATTTTTTGATTCTCCAAAGAAAAGTAGCTACATTTTCTAAAAACGTTCTAATATAAAGGCCTCCCTTAGAATCCCGAGGTTTTATCCTTGAATCCAAGTTGTTTTTCTGTTATGCTAATAAAGTAATAAGGAGAAATATATATGACTAAAAAGAGAATTAATCAAATTGTTGGTTCAATTGGTGCCTTTATCGGGATTATTGTATTTATAGCCTACATCCCCCAAATTTTTGCCAATTTACAAGGAAACAAAGCTCAACCATTCCAACCTTTATCAGCAGCAGTTTCTTGCTTAATCTGGGTCATTTATGGATGGACAAAAGAGCCTAAGAAAGACTGGATTCTAATCATTCCAAACTCAGCCGGGGTTATCCTTGGCGGACTGACTTTCCTTACTGCTCTATAAGAATACAACTACTATAAAAAGCAACCACACGATTGGTTGCTTTTTGTTTGCTTTCTTGATCAAAAAGCCTTCTTCTGGCTCTAATTCTTGTTGTTTCCCCTCATTTTTTGTGATACAATAGCATCAATTTATTTCTAGGAGGATAATATATGATTTCTACTATTGGTATCGTAAGTTTATCTAGTGGGATTATCGGTGAAGATTTTGTCAAGCACGAAGTGGACTTGGGTATTCAACGTCTCAAGGACCTCGGACTCAATCCTATTTTTTTACCTCATTCGCTAAAGGGCTTAGACTTTATCAAGGACCATCCTGAAGCGCGTGCAGAGGACTTGATTCAGGCCTTTTCTGATGATAGTATCGACATGATCCTATGCGCCATCGGTGGAGACGATACCTATCGCTTACTACCTTATCTTTTTGAAAATGACCAACTACAAAAGGTTATCAATCAAAAAATGTTTCTTGGCTTCTCAGATACAACCATGAACCATCTCATGTTGCATAAACTGGGAATCAAGACTTTTTACGGCCAATCATTTCTAGCAGATATTTGTGAGTTAGACAAAGAAATGTTGCCATATAGCCTCCACTACTTTAAAGAATTGATTGAGACTGGAAAAATCTCAGAAATCCGCCCTAGCGACCTTTGGTATGAGGAACGGACTGATTTTAGTCCCAAGGCTCTGGGAACACCTCGTGTCAGCCATACAAATACAGGTTTTGACTTGTTACAAGGAACTGCACAGTTCGAGGGGGAAATCCTCGGCGGTTGCCTCGAATCCCTCTACGATATCTTTGACAACTCTCGATATGCAGATAGCACAGACCTCTGCCAAAAATACAAACTTTTCCCTGACTTGTCAGACTGGGAAGGAAAAATCCTCTTGCTAGAAACAAGCGAAGAAAAGCCTGAACCTGAAGAATTCAAAAAGATGTTGCGGACTTTAAAGAACACTGGGATATTTGAAGTCATCAGTGGACTCTTGGTCGGAAAACCTATGGATGAAACCTTCTATGACGACTATAAGGAGGCTTTAATGGACATCATTGATAGCAATATCCCGATTATCTATAATCTAAACGTTGGCCATGCCACACCAAGAGCAATTGTTCCCTTTGGAGTCCACGCGTATGTAGATGCAACGGAGCAAGTCATTCGCTTTGACTATAACAAAGAAAGCTGAGATGAATTTCTCAGCTTTTTCTCATTATCATTACTGGCATTTTCATCACATACTACTGATAGCTAAACTGATAAAGGAGAGGCTGTTCATTATCATATGGACGACCAAGGGATAGTAGATATTTTCTTTTTCTTTCACATAGATGATAGAAAAGGCAAGGCCACCACCTAGGTATACGACTGCACCAATCCACTCTGATAAACTTACATTATGCATATGAGTCAGAGCAAAGACAAGTCCTACCAGAAGAATGCTTAGCCAAGTTGACAGTTTTTTCTGCAGGTAATGCAATAACAGTTGACGGAAAAAGAGCTCTTCCACCAAAGGTCCGATGATGCAGGCGAAAACGGCTATCAGTAATGGTTGCTCTTGAAAGGTGCTTTGAATATTAGACTGATTTAGACCTTGTCCGTCTAGCGCCAAAAACTGCCTCAACATTCCTGATATAAAGTCAAAGGCAACCGTCATCAGAATGAGAAAGAGCCAGCCTTTTAAAACGCCAAAGAAGAATTTTCTTTTAGTCTTTCTGATCTCATTCCATTGTTGAATCAATCTATCCTTGCACAAGAAAGAGCCATATAGAGCTAATACTACATAGAGTAGATATTGTAGATAATTCGCAATGGCAGATGGCATCACAGAAGCCAGCAATTTATCACCATCAAACACAAAGAGAACTGTATAGAGAATCGCAAAAATCAGAATTCCCTTATTTTTGTTAGACTTCATTTCACTTTCCCTTCCATTCACAAGCATTCTCATGGTCATCAACCAGACCTGCAGCCTGCAGATAGGACAAGACAGCGACTGGTCCTGTGAACTTGAAGCCACGTTTTTGAGATTTTTGGATAATTTCTCAGATAGAGCTGTTTTGGCAGGAGACTCTCTGTAGTCAGGCACATCATTCACAATCGTCTTCCTATCTACAAAAGACCAGAGATAGCTATCAAAAGAGCCATAGTTTTCCTGCACCTGTAGAAAAGCCTGGGCGTTTGCTCGCGTCGCAAATATTTTGGCACGGTTGCGGATGATATCTGGATTGTCCAGCAAGGCTTCCAATTCGGCGTCCGTCATCTCTGCAACTGCTTGAATTTGATAGCCATGAAAGGCTTCTCGGAAAGCTTGGCGTTTGTTGAGCACCGTTTCCCAAGAAAGACCAGCCTGATAGGTCTCCATACAGAGCAACTCAAAAAGAGCCTGGTCATCATGGAGAGGTTGCCCCCACTCTTCATCATGGTAGGCTACATATAGCGGATTGTTCATTTTAACCCAACCACAGCGTTTTGTCATATAAATCTCCTATTTGACCAACATCTTAAGAGCCGACTTGATATAGTTCTCAGCTGTGTCTGTCGTTCCTTCAAAGAATTTCTTAATTTTCTTAAGCTCAGTTGCCTTGTAGCCCAGTGCCAACATGGCTTCCATCGCTTCTTCCAATTCTTGGTTGTCACTGCTAGATGGAACTGCAGCCTTAGCAGGGAGGTCGTCTCCTGCAACTACTACCTTACCTTCTAAGTCCAGCACCATCTGTTGGGCTGTTTCTTACCAATTTTAGGGAACTTAGTCAAGTAGGTGATATTCTTGGTCTCGATAGCTTGAACCAGTCCTGCATTGTCATCAGCAGCGATGATAGCAAGAGCTGAGACAGGGCCAATCCCTGATACAGAGATTAAGCTGAGAAAGAGCTTTTTCTCAGCTTCCGAGCGAAAACCATAGAGCAGATGAGCATCTTCACGAACGACTTGATGTACATAGATTTGCGCTTCTTGATTGACTTGCCCTGAGTAGGCATACGGGTTGGCTACATGCAGGATATAGCCGATACCGTTAGCTTCCAGAACGATATATTTAGCAGTAATTTTGGTAATAATACCCTTTAGATATTCGTACATAATTTTCCCTTCAATTTATACTCAATGAAAATCAAATCTAAACTAGGAAGCTAACCGTAGGCATAACTTGAGTTAGGCAAGGTAAGGCTGACGCAGTTTAGAGAGATTTTCGAAGAGTACTAGTATTTTCCTAGCTCTCGGAGGCTGGTATGATTTTCCTGAATGCGACGGAACATCTTTTCCATGTCCGACTTGGTAAAGTGAACCAAAACAGGACGTCCGTGTGGACAGTTGTATGGATTGTCACATTGGGAGAGTTGATATAGAAGTTGTCTAGCCGAGTGGTCATCGATGCGATGGTTAGCTTTGATGGACCGCTTGCAGGACATCATGATGGCTAGCTCTGCTCGATATTTCTTGATTGAAACTTCCTTGGTCAAAAGGAGCATGTCGCACATTTCATAGATGCCTGACTCGATTTCCTCCTCTGCCATCCAAATCGGATGTTCGCGTAGGATAAATTGACTTTCCCCGTACTCTGCTAGAAAGACGCCAACTTCCTCTAAAAGAGACATTCTTTCTTTGAGGCGAAGGGCATCATCCGCAGGAAATTCAAAGATGTAGGGCACTAGGAGTTGCTGCTGGCTCTGATCAACATTGCCAATGCTCTCACGGTACTCCTCGTACTTAACCCGTTCCTGTGCCGCATGCTGATCTATGATATAAAGCCCATCTCGACCTTGGGCAAAGAGATAGGTTCCATGCATCTGACCAAAAAATTCCAACTCTGGGAAGCTTGAAGATTCTTCTCGCTCTAGCTTGTCATAAGCCTTATCCAGACTAGCTAGGTCTAACTCTGGATGGTCCAGTTGGTCATAGCTAGCTGGCTTTCTCTCTGCAAAATGCAGTTTGGCTGGTTTGGTTATCTGGTCTAAGGTTTCCTTAGCAAACAGATTCAAATCCTGTCTTTCTTCCGTCAGGTTCACCCGATGGTCTGCCACCTCAGCTTGTGTCGGTCTGGTCGGTTCATTTTTTTCATAGTAGAGTGTATTTTCTCTCAGTGGCAAAGTCGTTTGCTCTACCTTTTCACGATTTCTAACCGCAGATTTGGCTAGATTTTCCAAGGCATCTGGAATCAAGGTCTGTTCCTTGAGACTCTTTACAATAGCTTCTGAAACCAGCGCCATCAGTTCTCTTTCCTTGGAAATTCGCACCTCTTGCTTGGTTGGGTGCACATTGACATCGGCTAAGTAAGGGTCAATCTGGATGTGAATAACAGCCAGCGGAAAACGCCCCACCATGAGCTTGCTACCGTAACCGTCAAGAATAGCACGATTGAGCAGGAAGTTTTTGATATAACGGCCATTGATAAAGAGACTGATGTAGTTACGATTAGCCCGTGTCAATTCAGGCAATGAGACAAAGCCTGAAATTTCAAAATCTAGGTCAGCATTCTCAATTTCAATCATCTTTTTGGCACTGGCTAAACCATAGATACCAGCAATGGCTTGACGCAGTTGACCCGTACCAGCTGTTCGTGTCATTTCCTTGCCATCACTAATCAGGCTAAAGGAAATCTCCGGATGGGCTAACCCTAGACGATTAACAATATCAATGATATGGGACAACTCCGCTTGCTGGCTCTTCATATACTTGAGACGGGCTGGCGTATTGAAAAAGAGGTCCTCCACACAAACCTTGGTTCCCACAGGACTAGTCGCTGGAATGACTTCTTCAACTTCTCCCCCACGCGCGACGAGCTTGGTTCCATGACTTGCTCCCTCAACTGCTGTCAAAAGAGTTAAAACGCTGACGGATGCGATAGAAGGCAGAGCTTCACCACGAAAACCAAGCGTCCGAATCCGAAAGAGATCCGCTTGATTTTTGATCTTGCTAGTCGCATGACGACGGAGGGCTAACTCGACCTCATCGTGGGCAATCCCGTGACCATTATCTGTGATTTGGATTTTCTTAAGTCCAGCTTCCTCGATTTCAACGATAATCTGGCTAGAGCCAGCATCAATGGCATTTTCAACCAACTCTTTAACTACGCTGGCAGGACGTTCGATGACTTCTCCTGCTGCGATCTGGTTGGCCAAGACTTCTGGCAATTCAATAATATGAGACATCTTTCAGCCCCTTTCTTAACTATTTTTATCTATTTCTCTGAAAATAATACTCTTCAAAAATCAAATTCAAACCACGTCAGTCTCGCCTTGCCGTACTCGAGTACAGCCTGCGGCTAGCTTCCTCATTTGCTCTTTGATTTTCATTGAGTATAAGCTAGTGCTATTATACCATATTTCACTCGTTTCCAAAAAAGTCCGAGTAGCAACTTTCCTCCCGATTTTACTAGGTTATTTACCAAGTTTGTGGTAAAATAGGTAGAAATAATATTTTAAAAAGGAGAAAAGACACATGCACATTTTTGATGAGCTAAAAGAGCGTGGTTTGATTTTTCAAACGACTGATGAAGAAGCTTTGCGTAAAGCCCTAGAAGAAGGTCAAGTTTCTTATTATACTGGCTACGACCCAACTGCTGACAGCCTTCACCTAGGTCACCTTGTCGCAATCTTGACAAGTCGTCGTTTGCAGTTAGCAGGTCACAAACCATATGCGCTCGTTGGCGGTGCTACAGGTCTCATCGGAGATCCGTCCTTCAAAGATGCTGAGCGTAGTCTCCAAACAAAAGACACAGTAGATGGCTGGGTCAAGTCTATCCAAGGACAACTTTCTCGTTTTCTTGATTTTGAAAACGGTGAAAATAAAGCTGTCATGGTCAACAACTACGACTGGTTTGGCAGTATCAGCTTCATTGACTTCCTCCGTGATATCGGAAAATACTTCACTGTCAACTACATGATGAGCAAGGAGTCTGTGAAGAAACGGATTGAAACAGGGATTTCTTACACTGAGTTTGCCTACCAAATCATGCAAGGGTATGACTTTTTTGTCCTTAACCAAGAACACAATGTAACCCTTCAAATCGGTGGTTCTGACCAATGGGGAAACATGACAGCTGGCACTGAGTTGCTTCGTCGTAAGGCTGACAAGACTGGTCACGTAATTACTGTCCCACTCATCACAGACGCAACCGGTAAGAAATTTGGTAAATCAGAAGGGAATGCTGTTTGGCTCAACCCTGAAAAGACTTCTCCATACGAAATGTACCAATTCTGGATGAACGTCATGGATGCTGACGCTGTTCGCTTCTTGAAGATTTTTACTTTCTTGTCATTAGACGAGATTGAAGACATCCGTAAACAATTCGAAGCAGCACCACACGAACGCTTGGCTCAAAAAGTCCTGGCTCGTGAAGTTGTGACTCTTGTCCACGGAGAAGAAGCCTACAAAGAAGCCCTTAACATCACTGAACAACTCTTTGCAGGAAATATCAAAAACCTTTCTGTCAAAGAACTCAAACAAGGACTTCGTGGCGTGCCAAACTACCAAGTACAAGCAGACGAAAATCACAACATTGTTGAACTTCTCGTATCTTCTGGCGTGGTTAACTCAAAACGCCAAGCCCGTGAAGATGTTCAAAACGGTGCTATCTACGTCAACGGCGACCGTATCCAAGACCTTGACTATGTCTTAGGAGATGCAGATAAGTTAGAGAACGAACTCACTGTTATCCGACGTGGTAAGAAAAAATACTTTGTATTGACTTACTAAATTGTTCAACATTTACCTATAAACAAAGGAGTTAACCTCGATAAAGGTAACTCCTTTTTGCTGTGAATAGTCCCCTCCTATCCCTTAATAGACAGGCTACGCAGTACAATGCGTAAGGTTGTTAGATTATGTAAGATAGAAAGATTTGAAGGGCTAAGCCAGTTAAACAAGCCAAAGCCAATCAAACTACTATTTACGACAACGGTATCTTGAATATTCTTCTTGATGAGTGTTTGCAAAGATGATGATAGCGAATCCAACTCTTGGAAGAAATCCAAACGATTATCTAACAACAAGATATCGCTCATCTGTTTAGAAATATCTGCACTCTCATTCATCACCACACCGATATCTGATAGGGTTAGAGCCGCTGAGTCATTCAATCCATCTCCAACCATCAAAATAGTGTGACCTGCTTTCTGCAGTTCCTCTACTAACTCAAATTTCCCATCAGGTTTCAAGTCTGTATAGACCTGATCAAAGGGCAAATCTTTGACTAATTCCTCTGTTCTAACCAAGGTATCCCCTGTTGCCAGAATCAATTTTTTCCCTTGTGCCTTAAGTTTCTCCAAGGCTGCTTTTGCTTCTTTTCTCAAAGGAGTATGAATACAGAACATTCCAATCAATTCATTCTGGTAGGCTAAGAATAAGAGATTGTAGTGACTCTTGTACTCTTCAATTAAAGCATTTTGTTCTGAACTGATATGAATCTGCTCATCCTGCATCAAGACATAATTCCCAATAAGAACTGGTTGGCCATCTATATGAGATTTGATCCCCCTTACTTGCGATATATTGGAGTTTCCCATGCATTTCCTCATGTTCAATCCCCTCTATCTCGGCTTGCTTGACGATGGCATTAGCAATAGGATGATAAATGTGTTCCTCAAGACAAGCACTGATTCTGAGAATATCTTCCTCACTATTGTCTCCAAAAGGTAACACCTTTTCAACTATAGGATAGCTAGTTGTGATCGTTCCCGTCTTATCAAACAAGAAAGTATCAACTTCCAGGTATTTCTCCAGAACATCTCCATCCTTAATCACCATTTCACGGTTCAACCCCTCCTTGATAGCTGTCAAATAAGCTACAGGAGTAGAGATTTTCAAAGCGCAGGAGAAATCGACCAATAGGAAAGAAATAGCCTTAGAAAAAGAACCTGTCAATAGGTAAGTCAGTCCAGCCCCCAAGAAATTATATTTGACGACCTTATCCGCCATCTTGATGAAATAGCGTTGTTTCGTTTTCTTGTTTTCTTCAGATTTCTTCATCAACTCAATCAGCTGTAAAATACGGCTGTTCATCTGATTATCGGTTACACGAATGCGCAACTCTCCAGTTTCTAATACTGTATTTGCACAAACCAAATCAGACTCTCTTTTTTCAACTGGAAAACTCTCTCCCGTCAAGGAACTTTCGTTGACCATACCTAAACCTGAAACTACTTGTCCATCAAATAGAATTTCATTTCCTTGAGATAAGATCAATACATCTCCTATTTGAACATCGGAACTCTTGATACTAACAACCGTATCCCCCTGTACTAAGAATACGTCGCTCTCTTTTGCAAGAAGGCTTTGTTCTAAATCTGTTGCAGTTTTTTTCAAAGACCACTGATCTAAATGATTCCCCAAATCAAGCATAAACATGATATTGCTAGCTGTCTTGGATTGGCTCATAAACAAGGACAATAATATCGCCGAGCAGTCCAAGACCTCCATCGTTAGTTCCTTACGCGCTAGTGTTTGATAGGCTTCTCTGATATAACCCAAAGCCTGATAACAAGTCCATATATAGCGAATAGGATACGGCACAAAAATACGAAAAATCATACGCTTAATCGCTGCACCTGAAACAATAGAATAAGCACTCTCTTCTCTACGAATGGGAAGAGTCATCAACTCAGAAACTTTCCCTTTATCAATTCTTTTTAAAAAGGCTTCTGCATTATCTAATACAGAAAAGCCTTCTTTTATACGTAGAGTAAAGTGCTGTTGATCCATGTAAAACTGGATAGACTCAATCCCCTTTTCATCTCTCGCCAAGGAACGAAGATAGTCTTGAATATCCAAGGTGAGTGAAAAAGAAGATGATAGTCGGATATGTTGGTATCCTCTATGTAGCACTTTAAAAGACATATTATTCACCTATAAGGCTATCTAATTGCTCTTCTTTTTTCTCTTGCTCGTACAAATATTTGGCATCTTGCAAGACATCGTCTCCATGTTGCTTCACAACAGAAACAGATGCATCTAGCCCGTCTTTCAACTTGTAAGCCTTAGCCAAAGCTTTAGAATAACCTTTTTTAGCTTCCTTACTTGCCAAGATTTTCAAACCAAGGGTACCAAATGCGACACCACCCAAAAAGAGTGATGATTTTTTCGCAACTTTTGCGACGCTTAATACTTCTTTTAACATACTTATTTCCTCCTTATCATTATTATAAAGCAATTTAGATATAAAAGCAACTTCATTCTATAAATTGGAGAATTAGTTTCATTTCTACTGAATCTCCCATCTACTTATTCCTAAAGTTGCTTTCATTTGCCTCTTTTGATACACTTAAACTATGAATACAAACCTCAAACCCAAACTCCAGCGCTTTGCTTCTGCTAGTGCCTTTGCCTGTCCTATCTGCCAAGAAAATCTGACCTTGGTAGAGTCTAGCCTCAAGTGTAGCAACCGCCATTCTTTTGACCTAGCAAAATTCGGCTATGTCAATCTAGCACCACAAATCAAGCAATCGGCCAACTACGACAAGGAAAACTTTCAAAATCGCCAGCAAATCCTAGAAGCTGGCTTTTATCAAGCTATCTTAGAAGGCATCTCAGACATACTAGCGACTAAATCATCTGCAAAAACTGTCTTGGACATCGGTTGTGGCGAAGGCTTCTACTCTCGCAAACTCCAAGAAAGTCACTCTGATAAAACCTTTTACGCCTTTGACATTTCAAAAGACTCAGTCCAAATCGCTGCTAAAAGTGAAAACAACTGGGCAGTCAACTGGTTCGTTGGCGACCTGGCTCGTCTTCCTATAAAAGACGCCAGCATGGATATCCTGCTTGATATCTTTTCCCCTGCTAACTATAGTGAATTTCGCCGCGTTTTATCTCAAAACGGTATCTTAATGAAGGTCGTTCCTACCGAAAATCACCTTAAAGAAATCCGCCAAATAGTACAGGAGCAACTAACAAAGAAGGACTATTCTAACCAAGATATCAAGGAACATTTCCAGGAACATTTCAGCATCCAATCTAGTCAGATAGCTTCCCTGACCAAACCTATCACCGCAGAGCAACGCCAAGCCCTGCTTAGCATGACCCCCCTACTCTTTCACGTCGATCAAAGCAAGATTGACTGGAGCCAGTTAACTGAGATTACCGTCGAAGCAGAGATTCTGGTTGGGAAAGCACTGTAAATAAATTTTTGAGATACTACAAAGCCCGCACCTCTTCTTGAGATGCGGGTTTAAAACACGATTTTCCACTGTCTTTCCGAAAAGTATAAAAAATTTTGACCTCTCCATTTATTTTCGATTTGAAATGACAAATTTATCAATAAATAGCAAGTGATATAAGGCAAGTGCTGCCCCATAACAACATCCATGGAAGAGATTTCTTGATGAGTAAGGGGGAAAAGGGTATTATTACCCGTCAAGAGGCATGTCAAAATCACAAATAGTATCCAAAATAAATCAGTCCATTTATATTTTGAAAAATATTTTTTCCACATAAGAACATCCTCCTTCTTTACTACAATACTATTATAATACTGTTTGTAAACGAATACAAGAAATTTGAGGTAACAGCTAAGAGGAACCATAGGCTTAAAGGTAGTGAAAACCAGCATTGTTAAGTGCTGGTTTTTTGTCTGACGCTATACCCCATCCATAAGACTAGGTTATGGGGACTGAACACTAAGCTTTAAAAAAAGTTAGTTTATGAAGTTTAGCGATTGTTAATTTCCCAAACTGTACTCTTTTTTTATTTTTTAAACCCCAATAACTAAGGGCAAGTAATGCTACAACCCAAGCAAAAGTGATCCCCAAACTGTCAAAATTCAATTTGAAATCTGGTTTATTAAAGAAATCTACATAAACTCCTAAGAAGGTTGTATCCATAAGTTTCTTAACCTCTGAGCTAACTTGTGAAAACATCGGCAAGAATGAGAGACCAAGCATTGGAATCAAACCATAAACCTGAGCCTGAGTTTGTGTCTCTGAAATAGCTCCGATCACTAAATTTAAGAGGATTGTACATAATGCTACCAGAGAAGCTACTACAAGGTATACAGGATAATCTTTTGCGAAATCCACTTCAACCATAATAGGGAAAGAAATAACTGAAGCTAAGGCAAAGATTACAGGATAAAACAAAACGGAAACAAGATATTCTCCACGGCGAACTCCGCTTAAGATAAGAGTTTTAAAAATTCTTTTTTCTTTCTCCTCTGCAATAGAGTTTGAAATCATTGATCCAGAAGAAAATGAGAATGCCATTGTTAAAGAACTATACAATAGTGTTTTCCCTTGAGTGCCATCTGTATTCATAAAATTCTGGAAGAGTAGAACAAGAAAGAATGGGAATACTACCTGTACCAAAGTGTTTTTGTTTGTTAATAATACTTGTGTCCTCAACCAGATAAGGGCTAAAATTCTCTTAAACATCTAATTTTTCTCCTGTCAATTTAATAAAAATGTCTTCTAAAGTTGGTTCACATGAGTGAATCGTCATTATTTTTTTATAATCTTCTTGCTGCAAGTCTTCGAATCGCACTACTTTTTTAGTCGAATCACTATAAGTTACTGCAACTTTTTTTTCCGTGTTGTATTTTTGGATAATTTCGCTTGGGCTTCCTTGTTCAATAAGATCACCTTTATTCAAAAGAGCTAGGTTATCACATAATAAAGTCGCCTCATTCATATCATGAGTAGTTAAGAAAATGGTTGTTCCTCTTTCCTTTAACTCCTGTAGTAATTTGTGAATCTTCTTTGAGGTGGTGGGATCTAACCCACTTGTAGGTTCATCTAAAAATAGAACTTTAGGATAATTGATTAAAGCACGAGCTAAAAGCATTCGTTGACGCATTCCTGTAGAAAGTTTTTCAGCTGGAGTGTCTTTACTATCATACAGACCAACTTGTTTTAGAATTTCTTCAATTCGAGATTTTGAAACTCCGTATAGTCTTGCAAATAGCAACAAGTTATTGTACAAACTTAATTTTTCGTAATAACCACTTGTGTCACCTACTAAGCCTAACTCTTCAAAATCTGACGGAAGTAATTTTTGAGAATCTTTTCCTAATAATTCTGTCTTTCCGCTGTTAGCCTGTAGCTGTCCTGTCAGAATATTGATCATTGTTGTCTTCCCTGAACCAGATGGACCTAGGAATCCAAAAATTTCTCCTTCGTTTATTGAAAAACTAATTTGATTTAAAGCAATATTATCTCCAAATCGCTTTGTAACTCTTTCTACCTTAATCATTTTATTACCTCTTTCTAATGATAAATTGTATTTTAGAAATTTCACTCACTCCCATCAGTTATATCAACAACTCTAATTCTAGGCTTGAAGTTGGAGTCCATTTTGATTTCTCTCATTTCATTTGGAAGCAAGAGAACTAATTTTAGCAACTTCTCATCAAGTGTTACTTTACATAGTCGTCTGCTATCGAGACTATTTTTGATAATCAGATAATCCTTCTTGACAAACTTTTCATCCATATAATAGTCAATTGTTTTTACCATATTTTCCTCCCGCCTGCGAATCTACATCCCATTTAAATGGGAACAATTTCTAGCATTGCGCTCTTCTTAACTTATTTACAATAACAGTATATATTTTATGAGAGTAAAAAAACAGGACATTTATGTCCACTGACATTTATGTCCTGTTTTTAAATTGAAATTATGGAAAATCCTTATTTTTTTCCTCTATCACTCTATCCCTAAATGATTTATCATTTAATAATTCCGCACCATTTATTGCTTTATCATAGTAGTCCAAAGCAAGATCTTTATTCTGATTGGTATGAATATAATATTTGGCTTCAAAAAAATTTACTGTAGGTAGTAAAGCAAAAATCTTGTATTTCATCTATTATTTCTCGTACAGCATTTAGCGTTTGGGGCATTAAATCATAATATTCAATATTAAAGTGATATAAAACAATTGATACAATAACCCTTTGAATCAAATGAATATTGTTGGCATCAGAGAAATTAGTTTGCTCCAAGATGTTAGAATAGATATTTTCAAATACATTATCAATTGGCTTAGTATTCAAAGTACACTTTAAGAAATACAAGTGTAAAATTAATAAATCATTAGTATCATAATTTGTTTTTAAAAGTAACTGCTCAAAATACTCCTCAATCAATCCTTCCCCAAATTCAGCGTTTTCAGAAACATACACATCATCAATAGCTTGTAGAACCTCAACTGCTACTTGCTCATCTTCAGGGAGTTGATCATAAAAACGTTCCTGAATTTCTTCAAAGATAGCCTCACGTTGGCGGATTTTTTCTTCATCTCCATGAATAGATTGACGAATCAATTTCGTTTTTAGTTTTAAATACTCTTTAGGAACAATTAACAAGCCCTCGTCAATTAACTGAGATATTGGAACTCCCAATACTTTGGCTATATAGTCTAGTTTCGCTAAACTGGGCAAATTATTTCCAGTTTCAATTCGACCCAACTGACGAACAGTAAGTTCTTTTTCATCTCCACAAAAGGCTTCTCTACTCAATCCTTTTTCAGTCCGTAAGGTACGAATCCTTTTTCCTATTTCCAAATTACTCATATCATCCTCTTTACTCAATCTTCATTATGATTATCTTGATAACTATTTATCAAGGCATTACAATGAAAAAGAGACTTTTCACATATCAGGTAAATCTTTTCTAAGTTCCTCTATCACTCGATTTTTAAAATTCATGTCATTCAAAAATTCTGCCCCATTGATAGCTTTTTCATAGTATTGCAGGGCTTTTTCTTTATCTTTTTCTCCGTATAAGTAATATTTTGCTTCAATGAAGTCTACAGTTGGTTTTAAACTAGTATCTCCGATGTCAATCATAATTTCTCTTAACATACTCAATATTTCAGGTATAAATTCATGATAATCGATGTCAAGCTGATAAAGTACTAAACCTATTAGTACCCTTTGAAGCAAGTGAATATAGTTTGTATCATCATAATTTGTTTGAGATACAATAGTTAGACAAACTTTTTTTAAAGTTATTTCATCTCGTTCTGCATTAACCGCTAAAGATAAAAAATATAAGTACAATATCAGTAGATCATTTGTCGAATATTCTGTTCGTAACATTGTTTGTTCAAAATACTCCTCAATCAATCCTTCCCCAAATTCAGCATTTTCAGAAACATACACATCATCAATGGCTTGTAGAACTTCAACAGCTACTTGCTCATCTTCAGGGAGTTGATCATAAAAACGTTCCTGAATTTCTTCAAAGATAGCTTCACGTTGGCGGATTTTTTCTTCATCTCCATGAATAGATTGACGAATCAATTTCGTTTTTAGTTTTAAATACTCTTTAGGAACAATTAACAATCCCTCGTCAATTAACTGAGATATTGGAACTCCCAATACTTTGGCTATATAGTCTAGTTTCGCTAAACTGGGCAAATTATTTCCAGTTTCAATTCGACCCAACTGACGAACAGTTAGGTCTTTTTCATCTCCACAAAAGGCCTCTCTACTCAATCCTTTTTCAGTCCGTAAGGTACGAATTCTTTTTCCTATTTCCAAATTTTTCATCTTATTCCTCTGTAAATAGTCTTTTGTACATAAAAATAAAAGTACTTATGCTATTTGTTATCATCTATTATTTCAAATATATTAAATTCTTACTAACAAAGCTCCCCATATTGCTTATCAGCACCCCTTCATAATGAACAAAGAGTTTTTTTACATATCAGGAAACTCCTCTTTCATCTCCTCTATTACCCTATTTTTAAAATTTATATCATTAAAAAAATCTGCTCCACTGATAGCTTTTTCATAGTATTGCAGGGCTTTTTTTCTTTATTTTTTTCTCCATATAAGTAATATTTAGCCTCAAAGTAGTCTACCGTTGGTTTTAAGGTTGAATCTTGAATTTCCATCATAATTTCTCTTAGAAAACTAAAAATGACAGAGATATTTTCGTAGTATTCGTTCCTCATTTGATACAACAGTATTGCAATTAATACTCTTTGTAACAGATGCATGTAAGTATTATCTGAACAGTCAATTATGGTCACGATGTTATTTCTTACTTTTTTTAAAACGTCATCATTTCGTTTAAAACTAATAGCATTTGATAAAAAATATAAATATAAGATCAATAAATCATTTACAGAATACTCCGTTTGTAGCAAAGTTTGATTGAAATATTCCTCAATTAAACCTTCTCCAAATTCGGCATTTTCAGAAACATATACATCATCAATGGCTTGCAGAACTTCAACTGCTACCTGTTCATCCTCAGGAAGTTGGTCATAAAAGCGTTCCTGAATTTCTTCAAAGATATCTTCACGTTGGCGGACTTTTTCTTCATCTCCATGAATAGATTGACGAATTAATTTTGTTTTTAGTTTTAAATACTCTTTAGGAACAATTAGCAGGCCTTCATCAATTAACTGAGACATCGGAACCCCTAACACTTCTGCTATATAGTCCAGTTTCGCTAAACTGGGTAAGTTATTTCCTGTTTCAATTCTTCCTAACTGACGAACAGTAAGCTCTTTTTCATCGCCACAAAAGGCTTCCCGACTCAATCCTTTTTCAGTCCGTAAGGTACGAATCCGTTTTCCAATCTCTAAATTACTCATAATAAGCCTCTTCAAATTCTAATTTGATATCCAAATAACAAATTGTATACGTTCTCATTTTAACATACTTTCTTACAATTTTCAGAAAAAAATAATTACAACGAACAGTTGTAATCCATAATTCTATATAGATGACCCTTTCACTATAGTATCTGAAGTCTATTTTTACACAAGTATTAAAAAAAGCGAATTTCAATTGAAACTCGCTTTTTTACAAAGTGTATTCGTATAATTTTGTATCTTAGTTCAAGTGCCAGATATCTTCGTTATACTGAGCGATTGTACGGTCAGATGAGAAGAATCCTGCTTTAGAAATGTTAACGATGACTTTATCCAACCATGCGTCACGGTCTTCGTAGTCAGCAAGCATTTGCTCTTTCACTTTGATGTAGTCTTCCAAGTCAAGAAGAGTCATGAACCAGTCTTTGTTGATCAATTCGTTGTAAAGACGTTCCAAGCGTTCTTTCTTACCAACTGCAAGAACAGCGTCGCTGACGATGAAGTCAACCAATGGTTTGATAGCTTCACGAGCGTAGAATTCGCTTGATTTGTAAGCTGATTTTGCGTAAAGATCAATAACAGTTTCTGAATCTTCACCGAAGATATAGATGTTTTCGTCTCCAACCAACTCAGCGATTTCCACGTTAGCACCGTCCATAGTACCAAGAGTCAAAGCTCCGTTCAACATGAATTTCATGTTACCAGTACCTGAAGCTTCTTTAGAAGCAAGTGAGATTTGTTCTGAGATGTCACATGCTGGGATCAAGAAGCTTGCTGCAGTAACGTTGTAGTTTTCAACCATTACAACTTGCAAGTGTGGAGCTACTGCTGGGTCGTTTGCAATCACTTCTGACAAGCAAAGGATCAAGTGGATGATGTCTTGAGCAATTGTGTAGGCAGGAGCTGCTTTACCACCAAAGAATACTGTGATTGGACGAGCAGGGATGTTACCAGCCTTGATGTCAAGGTATTTGTGGATCACATACAAAGCGTTCATTTGTTGACGTTTGTACTCGTGAAGACGTTTGATTTGGATATCAAAGATAGAGTTAGTATTGATTTCCACACCTTGGTGTTCTTTCAAGTGACGAGCCAATTTACGTTTGTTGTGAGCTTTAATGCTTTCCAATTTCTTTGACAGCAGCCTTGTCTTCGTATGAAAGAAGGTCTTCCAATTTAGAAGCTTCATGGTGCCATTCGCGTCCAAGAATCTCATCCAAGTAGTGAGACAAGCTTGGGTTAGCATGCATGAGCCAACGACGGAAGGTGATACCGTTTGTTTTGTTGTTGAATTTTTCTGGGTAAAGATCGTAGAAAGCTTTCAACTCAGAGTTCTTCAAAATTTCTGTGTGAAGAGCGGCAACCCCGTTTACGCTGTATCCATAGTGGATATCCATGTGGGCCATGTGTACACGATCGTTTTCATCAATGATTTGAACAGCTGGGTCTTTGTATTCTGCTTTAACACGGCGGTCCAATTCTTTGATGATTGGTACCAAGTGAGGAACCACTTCTTCCAAGAATTCAAGAGGCCATTTTTCAAGGGCTTCAGCAAGGATTGTGTGGTTAGTGTAGGCAGTCATGCTACGAACGATAGAGATTGCTTCGTCAAGTTCGATACCACGTGCAGTCAAAAGACGGATCAATTCAGGAATCACCATTGATGGGTGAGTATCGTTGATTTGTACAACTGCGTAGTCAGCAAGGTCATGCAAGTTGCTTCCTTTTTCGATTGCTTCATCGATGATCAATTGTGCACCGTTTGAAACCATGAAGTATTGTTGGAAGATACGGAGTAATTCACCTTGTTTATCGCTATCGTCTGGGTAAAGGAAAAGAGTTAAGTTGCGAGCGATGTCTGTCTTATCAAAGTAAATGCCATCTTCAATGATAGATGAATCAACTGAATCCAAGTCAAACAAACGCAGGCGGTTCTTCGTAGCTGTTTTGTAACCAGGTACATCGATATCGTAAAGAGTAGATGTCAATGTGAAGTGTGCAAATGGTACTTGGTAGCTACGGCTTGAGCGAACCAACCAGTTTTGGTCAGTCAACCAAGCGTTAGGAATGGTTTCTTGTTGGTTGTTTTTAAGCACTTGTTGGAAAAGACCAAAGTGGTAGTTCAAACCAACACCGTCACCGTTCAAACCAAGTGTAGCGATTGAATCGATAAAGCAGGCTGCTAAACGTCCCAAACCACCATTACCAAGTGATGGTTCCAATTCTACTTCTTCGATTTCGATCAACTCTTTACCTGCGTCAGCAAGTTCTTTTTTAACTTCGTCATAAAGACCAAGGTTAATCAAGTTGTTAGACAAGAGTTTACCAATCAAGAACTCAGCTGAGATATAGTAAACTTTTTTCTTACCAGTGTTCACTGGTTTTTGGCTGCTTGCTAGTTTGCTGTAGTTAAGAAGAGCAAGGTAAAGCTCTTCGTTGCTACATTCTGCGATAGATTTATTGTAACGATTTTGTACAAATTCTTTTAATGGTAACATTTTTTGTGTCTCCTGATAATGTCTTATTTCTTTAATTCTACCAAATTTTCATTGATTCGGCGATAAATTGTAGTCAAGTCTAGCAAAGTTTCTTCGACAGCAGGAGTCAATTGATCCTCTGTCATACGCCATGACCAGTTTCCACCAAGAGTAGATGGGAAGTTCATACGAGCTGACTCATCTAGTTCTAGCAAGTCTTGCATGGTTGCAATAGCCATGAAGCTGACTGATGAAAATACTGTGCGAAGCATTGCGTGTGGCACTGTTTCATACTCTTTACGGTTCGTGTAACGAGCCATGTATTCACGAGTTGGATCGTCAATCTCATTACGGTACCAACCAAGAACTGTATTGTTATCGTGTGTTCCTGTGTACATAACAGAGTTGGCAGGTGCCAAGTGTGGGCTATCGATACTTTCGTCTTCTGGGTTGAAGGCAAATTGAAGAATCTTCATTCCTGGGAAGCCAGTGCGTTCACGTAGTTCAATAACTTCGTCAGTCATGAATCCAAGGTCTTCTGCGATGATGTTCAAGTCACCAAGTTCCTCTTTAACCGCTGCAAAGAGTTTGTAGTCAGGACCTTTCACCCATTTACCAGGTGCTGCTGTTTCAGAACCAGCAGGAATTTCCCAGTAAGACTCAAATCCACGGAAGTGGTCGATACGAACGATATCGTAGATTTTGAAGCTTTCACGCAAGCGTTCAATCCACCATTTGTAGCCATCTTTGTCCATAGCCTCCCAATCATAGATTGGATTACCCCAAAGCTGACCAGTCGCAGAAAACTCATCTGGTGGGCATCCTGCGATGCAAGTTGCTTTCCCGTTTTCATCTGTTTTAAAGAGATGTGGATTTGCCCACATGTCGCTTGAATCTTCCGCTACATAGATTGGCATATCTCCGACAATCTCGATGTGGTTTTCGTTAGCGTATGCTTTCAATTTCAACCATTGTTGGAAGAAAAGGTATTGGGTTACTCGGTGGTAAACAAGCTTGTCAGCTAATTTCTCACGATAGTTTTCAAGAGTTGAAGCTTTACGAGCACGAGCATCTGCATCTGGCCATTCTGTCCAAGCAAGATTATCAAAATGCTCCTTGATTGCCATATACTCTGCAAATAGTTCAAGCCAAGCTTGATTTTGTTGAGTAAATTTTTCAAAGTCTTTGACATCTCCGACTTCAAGGAAACGTTTGACAGCTTTCTCTAGAAGTGGACGACGTGCATAGTAGATTTTAGCGTAGTCAACTTCAGTTGGGTTGCTACCAAAGTCCACACCTTCAAGATCACTTGCTTCCAACAAACCTTGCTCCACCAAAATATCAAGGTCGATAAAATGAGTGTTTCCAGCAAAGGCTGAGAATGATTGGTAAGGAGAATCTCCATAGCTAGTTGTTCCCAAAGGAAGGATTTGCCAGTAGCGTTGCTTCGTGCGAACCAAGAAGTCAACGAAATCATAGGCGCTTTGACCAAATGATCCGATTCCGTATGCTCCTGGAAGTGATGAGATGTGCATCAACACACCGCTTTGACGTTTTTTCATATTAGCACCTCAAGTGTTTATATTGTTAATTATTTCAATTTTTGCGCAAACGTTTGCGCTAAGTAAAGTATACCCCATTTCTAAAATAAATGCAAGCGTTTGTAAAAAAACTTTTTCTCTACTTTTTATTTCCGAAATCGGAAATTCCCTATATTTTCATTTTCCCCCTCCATTTATTTCGTCTTCTATTTATGCAATCGTTTCCCTTCAATTATTTGAATTGAAATTTACACGATTTCCTATTTCTCTTCTATTATACAAACAATTTTAGGAATTAGCCAGTCGCAAGCTTTTTAAAATTTTTTCAAAAAAACGCTTGCAACCGTTTTCTGTTTGTGCTATACTAGGGTCATAAGGGAAAACGTTTGCGTTTCCTCGAAATTAAAATTTGTTATTCTTTAGGAGGAATACACTATGTCAACTAAATTCATGAAGAGCGCAGCTGTACTTGGTACTGCTACTCTTGCTAGCTTGCTTTTGGTAGCTTGCGGAAGCAAAACTGCTGATAAAGCAGCTGATTCTTCTGCATCTGAAGGTAAAGAAATCACTTTCTACGTTGAAGATCAATATAAAGCTTACGCTGAGAAAGTTGCTGCTGCTTATGAAAAAGAATCAGGAACTAAAGTTAACATCAAATCTGGCGACCAACTTGGTGGACTTGACAAACTTTCACTTGACAACCAATCAGGTCAAGCCGCTGACGTTATGATGGCTCCATACGACCGTGTAGGTAGCCTTGGTACAGACGGACAACTTTCAGAAGTTAAACTAAGCGAAGGTGCTAAAACAGATGATACTACTAAATCTCTTGTAACAGCATCTGACGGTAAAGTTTACGGTGCCCCAGCAGTTATCGAGTCACTTGTTATGTACTACAACAAAGACTTGCTCAAAGAAGCTCCAAAAACTTTCGCTGAATTAGAAGAACTTGCTAAAGATAGCAAATACGCTTTCGCTGGTGAAGACGGAAAAACTTCTGCATTCCTAGCTGACTGGACTAACTTCTACTATGCATACGGACTTCTTTCTGGTAACGGAGCTTACGTATTCGGACAAAACGGTAAAGATCCTAAAGATATCGGTCTTGCAAACGAAGGTTCAATCGCAGGTATCAACTACGCTAAATCTTGGTACGAAAAATGGCCTAAAGGTATGCAAGATGGAACAGCTGCTGGAAACTTAATCCAAACTTCATTCCAAGAAGGTAAAACAGCTGCTATCATCGATGGTCCTTGGAAAGCTCAAGCATTCAAAGATGCTAAAGTAAACTACGGTGTTGCTACTATCCCAACTCTTCCAAACGGAAAAGAATACTCAGCATTCGGTGGTGGTAAAGCTTGGATTATCCCATCAAGCACTAAGAACCTTGAAGGCGCACAAAAATTTGTAGACTACCTTGTATCAACTGAACAACAAAAAGCATTCTACGAAGCAACTAACGAAATCCCAGCTAACACTGAAGCACGTGCATACGCTGAAGGCAAACGATGAGTTGACAACAGCTGTTATCAAACAGTTCAAGAACGCTCAACCAATGCCAAACATCTCACAAATGTCAGCAGTTTGGGAACCAGCTGCAAACATGCTCTTTGACGCTGTAAGTGGCAAGAAAGATGCTAAAACAGCTGCAGATGATGCTGTAACATTGATCAAAGAAACTATCAAACAAAAATTTGGTGAATAATTAAATTTGTTCAAGGGGGGGATAGTCGAAATCCCCCTTTGAATTTATCAATTTTAACCTATATAATTTATCTTTCCATAAGGAAACCAGTATCATATGAAAGGAGTAATTATGGAAAAACAACAACCTAGTAAAGCAGCCTTGCTGTCTATCATTCCTGGGTTAGGACAAATCTACAATAAACAAAAAGTCAAAGGATTCATTTTCCTTGGTGTAACTATCGTATTTGTCCTTTATTTCCTATCGCTTGCAGCGCCTGAATTGAGCAACTTGATCACGCTTGGTGACAAACCTGGTCGTGACAACTCTCTCTTCATGTTGATTCGTGGTGCATTCCACTCTATTTTTGTAATTGTTTATCTAGCCTTTTATATTCTCAATATTAAAGACGCTCACACTATTGCAAAACAAATTAACAATGGTATTCCAGTCCCACGGACATTAAACGAAATGATTAAAGGTATCTATGAGAATGGATTCCCTTATCTCTTGATCATCCCATCTTACGTTGCTATGACATTTGCGATTATCTTCCCTGTTATCGTAACATTGATGATTGCCTTTACAAACTATGACTTCCAACACTTGCCACCAAATAAACTCTTGGATTGGGTTGGATTGACAAACTTTAGTAATATCTGGAGCTTGAGTACCTTCCGTTCAGCCTTTGGTGCAGTTCTTTCTTGGACTATCATCTGGGCTCTGTCTGCATCTACTTTGCAGATTGTTATTGGTATCTTTACAGCTATTATTGCTAACCAACCGTTTATCAAAGGAAAACGTATTTTCGGTGTTATTTTCCTTCTTCCTTGGGCTGTACCAGCCTTCATCACTATCTTGACATTCTCAAATATGTTTAACGATAGTGTTGGAGCTATCAACACTCAAGTATTACCAATCTTTGCCAAGTTTCTTCCTTTCCTCGATGGAGCACTTATCCCTTGGAAAACAGACCCAACTTGGACTAAGATTGCTTTGATTATGATGCAAGGTTGGCTTGGATTCCCATACATCTACGTTTTGACCTTGGGTATCTTACAGTCTATTCCTAACGACTTGTATGAAGCAGCTTATATCGACGGTGCTAATGCTTGGCAAAAATTCCGTAACATCACTTTCCCTATGATTTTGGCTGTTGCGGCGCCTACATTGATCAGTCAATACACCTTCAACTTTAACAACTTCTCTATCATGTACCTCTTCAACGCTGGAGGACCTGGTAGTGTCGGAGGTGGAGCTGGTTCAACCGATATCTTGATCTCATGGATCTACCGTTTGACAACTGGTACATCTCCACAATACTCAATGGCGGCAGCTGTTACCTTGATTATCTCTATCATTGTCATCTCTATTTCTATGATTGCATTCAAGAAACTACACGCATTTGATATGGAGGACGTCTAAGATGAATAATTCAATTAAACTCAAACGTAGACTGACTCAAACCCTCACTTACCTCTACTTGGTTGGCCTTTCAATCGTCATTATCTATCCTCTTTTGATTACGATTATGTCGGCCTTCAAGACTGGTAACGTAGTAGCCTTTAAACTAGATAGTAACGTTGACTTTAGTTTTGCTAACTTCCAGGGACTCTTCTCTGAAACTTTATATGGTACTTGGTATCTAAATACTTTGATCATCGCCTTGATTACAATGGCTGTTCAAACAAGTATCATCGTTCTAGCAGGTTATGCCTATAGTCGCTACAACTTCTTGGCACGTAAACAAAGTTTGGTATTCTTCTTGATTATTCAAATGGTACCTACTATGGCCGCTTTGACAGCCTTCTTCGTTATGGCTCTTATGTTGAATGCCCTTAACCAAAGCTGGTTCCTCATTTTCCTCTACGTTGGTGGAGGTATCCCGATGAACGCTTGGCTCATGAAAGGTTACTTTGATACAGTACCAATGTCCCTAGACGAATCTGCAAAACTAGATGGCGCAGGACATTTCCGCCGTTTCTGGCAAATTGTTCTTCCTCTTGTTCGCCCAATGATTGCCGTACAAGCTCTCTGGGCCTTCATGGGACCTTTCGGGGACTATATCCTCTCTAGTTTCTTGCTTCGTGAAAAAGAATACTTTACTGTTGCCGTTGGTCTACAAACCTTCGTTAACAACGCGAAAAACATGAAGATTGCCTACTTCTCAGCAGGCGCTATCCTCATCGCCCTTCCAATTTGTATTCTCTTCTTCTTCCTACAAAAGAACTTTGTTTCAGGACTTACAAGTGGTGGCGAGAAGGGGTAATATACCCCCGCCACCCTTTTTCATTTTTATACTCTTCAAAAATCAAATTCAAACTACGTCAGCTTCGCCTTGCCGTACTCGAGTACAGCCTTCGGCTAGCTTCCTAGTTTGCTCTTTGATTTTCATTGAGTATTAAACTTGAACTTAGGTAGTCTAGTGAGAAACAAGAGCTTATTGAAAACTCCCTCATTGTTAGTTGACAATTTTTTTAAAGTCTAATTTTTACAAGGATTCGTCTCCCCTGCTTGAAATAAAAAACATTTCTCTATATAATACTCATATAGAAAAATACCTATAGAAAGAGAATTATGTTGCCATATCCATTTTCTTATTTTAATAGTATCTGGGGATTTCGTAAGCCCCTATCTCAACGTTTTGGTCTCAACTGGTTTCAACTGATTTTTACCAGTATTTTCTTGATTAGCTTATCCATGGTGCCTATTGCCATTCAGAACAGCTCTCAAGAAACCTATCCTCTAGAAACTTTCATCGATGATGTCTACGCTCCTTTGACGGATAGTGTGGTTCAGGATTTAGCTACCAATGCTCAGATTGTCGATGGTAAGCTTGGCTATACTGGTTCAAATCCTCATCAAGATTCTGTTCAAATCGGAGTCCCTTCTAGTTCAAAATTCCCTGAGGAATTACTTCTGAACTTTGAACCCGAGCAACTCGTCATCAGCAAGCAAGGAAAAGAATTAACCAGCATTCGCTACCATGCTATCACTACGGATAGTTTCCAAAGCAAGGAAAGTTTGACTCAAGCTATTTCCAAAGACTGGTATCAACAGAATCGTGTTTATATTAGCCTCTTTCTCGTAATAGGTTCTGGTTTCCTATTTGGACTTAATTTTTTCATTGTCGCTTTAGGTGCCAGCCTCTTACTCTACTTTACGAAAAAATCGCGTCTCTTTTCGTTTAAAAGCTACAAAGAGTGCTATCATTTCATCTTAAACTGCTTAGGATTACCAACGTTACTTGCCATGATTCTCGGTCTCCTAGGCCAAAACATGGCGACTTTGATTACTGTTCAAAACATTTTATTTGTTCTATATCTGGTCACTATTTTTTACAAAACCCATTTCCGTGATCCAGACTACCATAAGTAGGAGATTATTATGCCCGTTACGATTAAAGACGTGGCCAAGGCTGCAGGAGTGTCACCCTCAACCGTAACCCGTGTTATTCAAAACAAATCAACCATTAGCGATGAAACAAAAAAACGAGTTCGAAAAGCAATGAAGGAACTCAATTATCATCCTAACCTCAATGCCCGAAGCCTAGTAAGTAGCTATACGCAGGTTATCGGCTTGGTTCTTCCAGATGATTCAGATGCCTTCTACCAAAATCCTTTCTTCCCTTCTGTTCTCAGAGGGATTGCACAAGTTGCTTCTGAAAATCATTATGCCATTCAGATTGCGACCGGTAAGGATGAAAAAGAGCGTTTAAAAGCCATTTCACAAATGGTCTATGGAAAACGGGTAGATGGCCTTATTTTCTTGTATGCCCAAGAAAATGACCCCTTGGTTAAACTAGTTACTGAAGAACAATTTCCCTTCCTCATCCTTGGAAAATCACTATCACCTTTCATTCCGCTTGTCGACAACGATAATATTCAAGCTGGTTTTGATGCAACCGAATATTTCATAAAAAAAGGATGCAGTCGCATTGCTTTCATCGGTGGTACCAAGAAACTCTACGTTACGCAGGATCGTCTAACAGGTTACGAGCAAGCCCTTCAAGAACACAAACTATCTCTTGATAGTCATCGTACCTTCTTTGCAAATGAGTTCCTTGAAGAAAAGGGATATAAGTTTAGCCAGCAACTTTTTGAATACGATCCAAAAACTGATGCTGTTATCACAACAGATAGCCTCTTAGCTGAAGGTGTTTGTAACTATCTTAACGAACATCAACTCCAGGTACCTGTTCTCAGCTTTGACTCTGTCAATCCAAAATTAAATCTAGCAGCCTATGTCAATATTAATAGTCTTGCCCTCGGCCGCACTTCGTTTGAGACCATTCTTCAAATCATCAATGATGTCAAAGAAAATCGTCAAATCTGCTATCGTCAAGTCATTGCACATGAAATCATTGAAAAATAAGAAACCAACTCTAACAAGTTTTTGCTTAGAGTTGGTTTTTTGTAATCTATTTTATCAATGATTAGTTTTCAACTTCGACAAATCGTCCTAGAATATGAACGTTTTCTGAAACAGAAACAAAGGCTGTTGGATCAACTTGCTTCATGATGAGTTTGAAATCATTAAACTCAGCGCGAGTGATAACGGTAATCAAAACTGCTTTACGCTCGTGGTTATAGGTCCCTTCCGCATCATGAATGATGGTCGCTCCACGGTGTAATTTATTGTGGATTTTTTCAATCACTGCATCTGGATTGCTAGTGACGATCATGGCCTGCATGCGTTTCTGTTTGGTGAAAACTGCATCTGTCACACGACTTGAGACAAAGATCGTGATCATAGAATAGAGGGCATATTTCCAACCAAAGGTCACTCCTGCAATCAACATGATTGTACCGTTCACCAAAAAGGAAATACTCCCAACGTTCCGTCCTGTTTTCTTCCGAATAGTTAGACTGACAATATCTGTTCCACCGCTGGAAATGTTATGGCGTAGCGCAAATCCGATTCCCAGTCCCATGACAACACCCCCAAAAAGGGCATTGATAATTGGATCTTCTGTTAAGACAACCACCGGCACAAACTGGATAAAGAGCGAGCTCATGGATACCGTGATAAAGGTGAAAATCGTGAACTTATGCCCTATCTGGCGCCAAGCTAAAATCATGAGTGGAATATTGATACAATAGAATGCGACAGAGATTGGGATGTGGAAATGAAACCAGTAGTTACTAAGGCTTGAAATAATCTGTGCTAAACCTGTTGCACCACTTGAATAAACGTGTCCTGGTTGGAAGAAGAAATTGACGGCTACAGCTGATAAAAATCCATATACCAGAGAAGCAGAGATTTTTTCATCGTATTTTTCTCGAGAAATACTTTGTAAAACACGCAAAATCTTTACTCGATGAGCAAAGCGACGCAAATAATAGTGCCACTTCTTAGTTTGTTTCGTTTGTTTCATCTTGTTCTACTTGTAGATTGAGTTCTTCTAGTTGTTTAAGAGCTACTGTTGATGGCGCCTGCGTCATCGGATCAGTCGCTTTGTTGTTCTTCGGAAAGGCAATGACTTCACGGATATTTTCTTCTCCTGCTAAGAGCATTACAAAGCGGTCAAGTCCGATAGCCAAGCCCCCGTGTGGTGGGAATCCATAGTCCATAGCTTCCAATAGGAAACCAAACTGGTCATTGGCTTCTTCAGCTGAGAATCCAAGAGCCTTGAACATGCGTTCTTGTAATTCCTTTTGGTTGATACGAAGGCTACCACCACCAAGCTCATAACCGTTCAAGACGATATCATAGGCAATAGCACGGACATTAGCCAATTCACCTTCGAGTTCATGAGCAGTATCTGCCTGAGGAAGGGTAAATGGATGGTGGGCACTCATATAACGGCCTTCTTCTTCAGACCATTCAAACATTGGCCAGTCAACAACCCAAAGGAAGTTAAACTTATCGTTATCAATCAAGCCAAGCTCTTTGGCAATACGTCCACGAAGGGCACCCAGTGTTGCATTGGCTACTTCAAGCGTATCAGCCACAAAGAGAACCAAGTCTTTATCTTCAAGACCAAGCGCACTTGTTAAATCGCCTTGAATGCTAGTCAAGAATTTAGCAACTGGTCCGTTTAATTCACCGTCAACAACCTTAACCCAAGCAAGGCCTTTGGCACCATACTGCTTGGCTACTTCTGTCATCTTGTCGATGTCTTTACGTGAATAGTTATCCGCAGCGCCTTTGACGACAATGGCTTTAACGGCAGGAGCTTCTGAGAAGACTTTGAAATCAACACCTTTGACTACTGCTGTCAAGTCCTGAAGCAACATCTCAAAACGAGTATCAGGCTTGTCAGAACCATAAAGAGCCATGGCATCATCATACTTCATACGAGGGAATGGCAGCGTTACTTCAATCCCTTTTGTTTCCTTCATCACGCGCACAATCAAGCCTTCTGTGATATCTTGGATTTCTTGCTCAGTAAGGAATGAAGTTTCCAAGTCGACCTGAGTGAACTCGGGCTGACGGTCTCCACGCAAGTCTTCATCGCGGAAACATTTGACGATTTGGTAGTAACGATCAAATCCCGCATTCATCAACAACTGTTTTGTAATCTGCGGACTTTGAGGAAGTGCGTAAAAATGCCCTTTATTGACACGAGATGGCACCAAGTAGTCACGCGCCCCTTCTGGTGTTGACTTAGAAAGGAATGGCGTTTCCACATCGATAAATTCCAACTCATCCAAGTAGTTGCGGATAGAATGCGTTACCTTGGCACGAAGTTTAAGGTTTTCCAACATCTCTGGACGACGAAGGTCAAGGTAACGGTAACGTAGACGCGTATCATCGTTAGCCTCAATGCCATCCTTAATTTCAAATGGTGTTGTTTTGGCTGTATTAAGCACAGTAAGAGCCGTTACATTCAGTTCAACCGCTCCAGTCGCCAGTTTATCATTTGCCTGCTCACGTGCTGCAACCTGACCAGTAACCTCGATGACAAATTCACTACGAAGGCTTTCAGCTGTTGCCATCACCTCTGCAGAAACCTTTTCAGGATTGATAACCAACTGCATGATCCCTTCACGGTCACGAAGGTCGATAAAGATCAAACCACCCAAGTCACGACGACGAGCAACCCATCCTTTCAAGGTAATTTCTTGTCCGATGTGCTCCTCACGAACACGACCAGCATACATACTACGTTTCATGTTTTCTCTCCTCTTGTATTCTGTTACTATTTTACCATAAAAGCGCAGGCTCTTCATGAAAATCAGCAGAAAAGTTGAGAGTTTCCTCTTATAAATGAAAAAATCCAGCAAAGTCATTCGCTGGATTTGGGTTTTCTTTATTTTTTACGCTTTTCAGCAATCTCTTCTGTCTTCTTAGGAAGGACAATTTCTGTCACATAAGCTGTCGCAAATCGTATCACTCCTGCGATAGGAGCAAAGATAACCGCTAGATTGTTATAAAAGAAATCCCCCTTAATGAAATAGACAAGTAGGCCGATAACAAAGAAGAGAAAGACAGCCTGAATCACTGCTAATAATAGTACTCGTTTCATGATTTCCTCCTGAGTCTATTATAGCATCATTATCATCACAAATGAAATTAAATTATTTAAGGCATGCAATCCCATGCTATAAGCCAGACCACCCTTGCTGATATAAGCCAATCCCATGCTTAAACCAAGGGCACTATAGACTAGGAATTGTTGAGGACTAGTAGGGAAATGAGCAAGTGCAAAAAGTACAGTGCTTACAAGAAGAAAGAGAGCTGTCTGCTTGATGTTATCCTGCTGAGGGAAGACATAGCGTGCTAACATACCTCTAAAGGTTAACTCTTCTGTTAGAGGTGCAAAGATGACAGCCATGAAGAATGTGAAGAGAGGTTGATCTTGAGCCAATTGATCTACCATCTGTTGATTGACTGATGGATCATTTGGTAAAAAGTTTTCTACAACAATGACAAGGACCCATACCAAGGCAGGCAGCCAGATATATTTGTTAAGGGCCGTTTTTTCTATTGTAACAGTTCCTGTCTTATACCACTTGTAGGTAACGAAGGTGAAGATTCCTGCTAATAAGACATATACAGGGACAGCAACGTAGTTAGGTGCTCCCATTATCAAGGCGGCTAAACCTACGCCCTGAATAAAACTATAGACCATAAGAAATGATAAGAAGGCAAGGCTATACCAGCCGATATTTTTAAGTGTTTTCATAATATTCTCCTATTTGAAATAACGTTTTGTTTTGCGCAATTGTGCAACATTGGTATACAAATGGATGACAACTGCCACAAGCAGAGCAACCAACTGTACTTGACCTAATACTAAAGATAGAACTACTAGAACAACATAGATACCAGGAATGAGGATCTGATTGACCTTGAACAAGATCAAGTAAGCTTCTTCCATTTCAGCCTGTTTTTCTCCCTCATCATAAGTATCAAGGTAGTCCAAAACTTCCTTAGGCGTCGCCGTAACAGAAAGTTTGTAGTTACGAATCTTGCTGGTGATTTTTAGACAGTAAGCACCAGCCCAGATACCTAAAACTATCAAAAGTAAGGATGCTGCTGATGCCCCTAAACCTCCCAAATCTATCAGTAGGCAGGAAAGCATACTAATTTGGCAAACATTCCAAGCTACTGTAGCATAATCTAAGAAGCGATACGTAGCAAGGTAGTCTTGCTCATTTCCTTCATCCTCTTCCTCTCTTTGATAATTCTGATAAGCCTGATGACTTTTTCTAGTGAAATAAAAGGTTAGAATCACCGTAAGCATCCCTAAACCAAGAAAGAATGATTTCAAGGCAACGACTACTTGCTCTTGACTGATACCTAAAGGATTAACACCAAGGAAACCAGCAAATATTCCTAATAAAGCACTTGCAAGAAAAATCTTCAGTGCAAAAATGATTTGTTTCTTTTCCATCTTTAAACCTCTTTCTAAAACAAGCCAAATAACCACTGACCAAAGGCTTTACCTGATTCAAAAATAGCGGTCAAGCCTTCTGTTCCAAGTGACACCAAAATCAAACAAACAGCAAGTAAGAGAATAGCTTGATTTCTAGCTTTTTTTGCTCCATCTCCCAAGGGTTCATTCCCAAGCCAACCTGCTAGATAGGCATAGAGAGTTACTATTATAATCCCAATCTCCGTAGAAGATAGAAACAACAAGACTGTCACCAAACGAACGATATTGGCTTGAATGTTAAAATAATTTCCTAAACCTGCACAAACACCGGCAAGTTCTTTGTTCTCAGTATCGACTTGAAAACCTGCTAAAAACTCTTTCATAACTTTTCTCCTTTTACAACTTCTAAACCTTTTGATTTCTTTTCAATCCATTCAACTACTGGTATGAGGGCAAAGTAAAGCCAAAAAGATTGCTCACCTTGATACAGATTAAACCAGCCTAAGTCTGTCCCGATAATTAGAAACACGCCCACCAATAGAGCTACAAGTGCTACATAATAGATCACTCTGTACTTGTTCATCACTCATCCTCCTCTAAGCGGAAGACTGACTCGACCGGCTCATGGAATATCTGAGCAATCTTCAGGGCAATGACGATGGATGGAGTATATTCATCCCGCTCAAGCAAGCTGATGGTTTGCCTGGACACGCCAGCTAGTTTGGCCAGCTCTGTTTGATTCAGGCCATCGCGAGCCCGAAGCTCTTTTAGACGATTTTTTAGCATGTCTTTTTTCTCCTTTGTTCTTATCTTGATTTCATTGTAACACATCTTTTTATTTTTGACAAGCATATTTGTCAAAAAGTTTAATATTTTTGTCATTTTGCAAAAGAAAAAGGTCAGGGATGGTATCCTGACCGAAAAACTTGCAGAACACCATAAGTAAAAATCCCCTGTAATTTCTTGTGATTTTCATCCATAAGAAGCTACAAGGGAGATTGTTTAGGCAGGATTTTAATCCTTTTTATATTTTTTTCGGATAAAATACAAAGTTGTTAAACTAACTACTGTTATAATTGAACCGATTAGTCTACCTTTTTGCGTAAAGACAAATTCAATTTTATGCTTTCCAGGAGTGATTGGGAAGGATAAGAAACTATTCCAAGCTTTTGACGTCGGTACATCTTTACCATCTACTTTCACTTTCCAACCCTCACTGAATGGAATCGAGGTCATCATAAACTTGCTATCATCAGTAATATCAATCGAACCTACGATATGGGTATTTGAAAACTTCTCGACTTGCATCCCTTGGGCTTTACGATTTTCCAATACTTTTTGAATTTGACTAATTTCTGCTCGATAGACACCAACATTTGACATATCTACCTTATCCGTTTTAAATCGAAACTCTAAGACAATTTCTTGACCACTTGCATTGTCTGCGATTTGCCAAAGTTGTCGCTGGGTATTTCTCTTGGAATGAGTTAACCATTTACCATTTAACAAGACAGAGTATTCTTTATCTGAATTGAGTGAAGCCGGTACAAAGAAATAATAGGTCAAATCAGTCTGAGGAGTAATGCGATAACGAACGATTGCATCCTTATTTGTATCCTCACGTTTATAGATTGCTGTCCCCTTCTCTTTATTCACATCTTCTGCCACTAGATTTCTGTCTCAACTTCTCCAAAGGCAAGTGGTTTAAAGTACTCTAAATAATTCTCTTGATTCTTTTGGACACCTTCCATAGAGTTAAGTATGATATCTTGATTCTTGACAGCATTATTGGTACCAAAGTTAATATTTCTTGTTAAATCATTTGTTGCAAATGCTAGTGGGAATGAATTAGGATTTTTATAGACAATATAGCGTTCATCTTCATAGACTTTCTCTGTAAAGTAACGATTCATGTCATATCGAGTCGCAAAGCGATTGAAGTAGATCTTTTCAGGATGAGCATCTTTTTCTTTTTGATCGATATCCTTAATGTCCATGTAGTAGCGGATACCATACAGAGCGTCTGTTAGAGGAGTCCCATTTTCGTATTCAGTCGCAGCATTGATCCCTAAATCACCCATATAAGCGAATTGGTCCATCGTCGTACGCTCCAAGCTCGAACTGAAGGTACTTAAGCCTGGATAACCCACAAGTGATGGAACGGTTCGTGAATAAGCAAAAGTGGTTGCTATTCGATAGAAAGGTTGATCGGCATTTTCTTGAATGTTATCAGTCACACGTTTTACAGATACCGTTGCATCTACAAATTTATCTACATCTGCGTAACCCAAGGTCACCTGTGATAAGTAGGCATTGTATCCTAGTTCAACTATCGTTATTGTTGATAGCAAGACAACTGCTAATCGAGTCATTCTCGGACGTAATAAAGCAAGAATGGCTAGATAGACGATTAAGGTTAGGACTACTTGAGAGAAAAGATAGCCTATTTGCAATAATACAACCAAAGTACAGATGACTACTGTTGCAATCAGCAAGCGTATTTTTTTCTCTTTTAGAGTTTTGGAGGATCTATCCCAATAAAGGTAGAAGCCTGCACCTGTTCCAATCACAAGAAGAAGTAAAAAGATGACATAGTTGCTGGAAATAAACTGGGTCAAATTTTCCGGTTGTTTTTTCGGAAGGTAGGTAAATTTCTTGGTATAAAGATAAATTTCTGAAAGTACTAGAAGCGCAATTGAAATCAGTTTCCCCTGGCGGGAAGTTTCAATCTTCTCTTTCAGAACCTGATAAGCTAAAATTAGCATAAAGAAAGAGAAAAGCCATGAAAGCGGAAGAAGAAGCCTGCAGGATTTTGCCCCATATGCCAAATCTTACTAACAAATTCGTTAACAAAAGAAATTAGGAAGATGAGGGTAATGATTCCAGCTGACCATCTTCTTTCCTTCAAGATTTTAGTTGATGAAAAGAATAGGATAAAACCGATAAAGCCGAGTGCTCCGATATAAATGTTCGGTAAATTAGGACCAGCTGACCAGCCTGATGTTGTGTCAAATCCTCCGATAGTTAATTTCGACAATATATCTAAAGGATTAATCTGAAAGGCAAAAGAAAATCGCATTGCATCTCCTACTTGTCCCTTACTTTCAAGCAAGTTGAAAAATACAGGAACTAGCAAGATTGAAGCTGTTGCCACTCCGAGCACAGAGTAGATGAAGGCCTTAAACAATGGGTGAATAAAGGTCTTTAATTTTTGTTTCCAATCGCCTTCAATTGAGAGACGAGGAGACACATAATAACAGGCATACAACACGACAAAAATTGAAATCATATAGCCCATATAGAATTGGAGAAGAACTGTTAAACCTAGTACAAAGGCATATGGATAAGGTGCTTCTCCATCTAACAATTTTTCAAGATAGATAATAACCAGAGGAAGCATAATCATAGCGTCATAAAAAATGACGTTCATTTGGTAGGATACCAACATTCCTGAAAGCGCGTAAGCTGTCGCAAATAAGGGTACCATCCAGATTTTTGATTCTGCTCCTTTGTAGCGTTTAACTAAGAGATGAGCAAAGGAAAAACCAATTGCTCCATATCTGAGCCAAATAGTGAGAAAAACCGCTAGCCCATAGTGTTGGAAAGGTAGGATAATATAAAAAATATTGAAAGGGCTCATTAAGTAATAACCCAAAACTCCTATCATGTCTCCACCTAGAGACTTGGTAAAGGAATAGCTTAGGCTACTTAAATCACCTGAGAAAACGGCATTCTTTAACAAACCAAAAAAACTAATGTACTGTTGACCAAAATCAACCGCCATTAAACTTTTATTCCCAAATGGATAGCTACCCATGAAAAACCAGACAATTAACATGATCATCATCGGTAACAAAGCACTCATCATATATAGTAGTGCTTTGGAATATTTTTTCCTAAACTCTTGCCAGTACATTAACCAATTGTGCATTATTGATTTCTCCCATGTAATTTAACCAATCTTATCTTCTTCAGCTCTAGCAATATTGGTTTTATCAATAATAAAATGAGGACGTTGTTTCACTTCATAGTAAATTTTCCCAATATATTCTCCAAGGACGCCAATAAAGATAAGTTGAACACTACTAAACAAGATGATTGCTGCTATTGTAGTGAAATAACCACTCGTATAATCTGAAGAAAGGATGAATTTACAAAACTCATAAACAATGTAGAATAAGGACAGTGCCATACTAATAAAACCAAACTGGATACAAATCCTAAGTGGACGATCATTAAAAGAAATGAGACCTTGCACTGCATAGTTCAAAGACTTTTTAAAGCCAAATTTGCTTTTTCCCGCCTTACGAACTTCATTCTTATAGGGAATGACCTTCTCTTTAAAACCAATCCATTCATATAATCCCTTATTAAATCGATTGTACTCTGGCAGAGAAATAAATACATCGACAGCTCTTTTACTTAATAAACGTAACTCAGATTTCCCGTCGGTAAGCTTAACATCCATTGAATGATTTGAAAATGCGTAAAAACAACGGGCAAAGAAACTACCTACTGCAGATTCACCTTCTCTACTCCTTTGGCCGCTAACAATATCGTACCCCTCTTTGTAGGCTTCTACAAAAAGCGGAATCAGGTAGGGTGGGTGTTGTAAATCACCGTCCATGACCATAACAGCATCCCCTGTTGCATATTTAAAGCCAGCGAGAATCCCACTCTCTCGTCCAAAATTTCTACTAAAACTGATATACTTCACGTTTGGATTTTCGCTTGCAATGCTATCAATTAGCTCCAGAGTCTTATCGCTACTCCCGTCATCGATATAAAGAATTTCATACTCAGATAGTTGTTCTGAAGAGAGCATACTATTGAGTTGTTCCGAAATAGCTTTATGTGTTTGGGCTAGAACTAATTCTTCATTTAAAAGTGTGATAAGAATTGAAAGTTTCATCTAAATGCTCCATTATATTTACTTTTTCAAAAAGGAGAGAGCCACGCTCTCTCCTCTCTAAAGATACTTATCTATTATTTATTAGAATGTTTACGTTTCAATACAACTGTACCAGATAGGATTACGATACCCGCAATGACTAAACCTGCTCCAACTGTTTCACCAGTTTGAGGGAGAAGTTTACGTCCCTTTTCTGTATTTTTTAACCCTTTCTGAGTTGTAGGTTGATTCGTATTTTCTGTTGTTGAATTACTTGTTCCCTTTGTAGAAGGCCCTTCTGACGGAATTACTTGTATTCCATCTTGATTCGCAGGATGTCCAGTGTGTGTTGCTGACTCCTCCGTTGTAGCCGAAGTTGTCGTTGACTCCTTCGTTGTAGTAGTGCTACCACCATGTGTTGGGGCTTCTACTGACGGAGTAACCGGTCCTGCTGGATGTGTTGGCTCCTTCGTTGTAGTTGTCGAAGTTGTCGTTGGTTCCTTCGTTGTTGTCGTTGAAGTTGTCGTTGGCTCCTTCGTTGTAGTTGTCGAAGTTGTCGTTGGCTCCTTCGTTGTAGTTGTCGAAGTTGTCGTTGGCTCCTTCGTTGTGGTTGTTGAAGTTGTCGTTGGCTCCTTCGTTGTGGTTGTCGAAGTGGTCGTTGGTTCCTTCGTTGTGGTTGTTGAAGTTGTCGTTGGCTCCTTCGTTGTAGTTGTCGAAGTTGTCGTTGGCTCCTTCGTTGTGGTTGTCGAAGTTGTCGTTGGTTCCTTCGTTGTAGTTGTCGAAGTTGTCGTTGGCTCCTTCGTTGTAGTTGTTGAAGTTGTCGTTGGCTCCTTCGTTGTAGTTGTCGAAGTGGTAGTCGGCTCCTTCGTTGTAGTCGTTGAAGTTGTCGTTGGCTCCTTCGTTGTCGTTGTTGAAGTTGTTGACTCTGGAGTCGTTGTAGTCGTTGAAGTTGTAGTTGTCGAAGTGGTCGTTGTAGTTGACGTAGTTGTAGTTGTGGTGGTTGTAGTTGTAGTCTTATCACCACTACCAGTACCTGAACCACTTTCCAATCTTGTCAAAGCAGTGATTGAGCGAGGGTTAGCGAAGTTTGTTGCTGACCAGTCTAATAAATTGCTAACATTAGTTCCCGCAGGAAGTTCTGAAGCCAATTCCGTTGTATACTCAATATACATAGCCCAATTCCAGTTATCACCGAAGTTAATGGTAAGCCTGTGATTTTTCCTTCAGTATTTCGTGTGAATTCAGCTTTTTTAGTAAAGTTATCAATTGGTTCCAATTTAAGAAGCGCAGCTTCATTAGGAATTTTCTCTGGTTGAGTTGCATAACGAACAGCACGAAGAGAACCTTCTACAAGAACTTGTCCGTTATCGCTAAAGTCATCTTTGATAACCATGTTATCTAGCTTATCTTGGACAGCATTTAATAGAATACGCCATTTGATTCGTTTAGGATTTTCAGGATCTTGGTAACCATATTTCATTTCATAGTCACCTATCTCACCCGTATCAGTTTTGTAATTGAGAGTGTATTTTTCAGTTCCAAACGTAAATGTATATTTCCCTGGCTTTGTCAAAGTAACTGTATTAGGACGTACAGAGTATTTCAAAGCCATTATTTTATCTTTATAGTTCTTAGAAAAGTAGTCCGTAAATGTAATGGTTACTTTTTGTGTGCTTGGATCCGTAACAGCATTAGCAACTACCTGACCATCACTATGTAAAATTGGGAATTCTAACTTAGTTACTAAACCTAATTCCTTAGGAAGGTCAAGAACAAGGGTATCTCCTTCATTAATTTTCTGAGAATCTGGGAAAGAAATTGTATTTGTAGCTTCCATGGTCTTTCCAGTAACAACCTCAGTGTCAGCAGTCAATGGTTTCCCATCCACTGTAATTGCCGTCTTGTTCGTATAATTTGTAATATCAGTGGCAAATACTGTTGTAAGTATTGTCAAAGATAATACAAGCATACTAGCAAAAGCTAACACACGCATATAGTTCTTTTTTAGATTACGCATTGTTATCTCCTTAAATTTTATCAAGCATATAATAGCATTTTTTTATAAGAAATTCAAGAAATTAATATGTGTTGAAAATATCATTAACAAAATAACAATTTAGCATTATTTATAATCAAATTATTTCTAATACACTGAAATTACATATCTTTCTTTTTATTACTTATTCCCAACATTGTTAAGAATAGGATTACAAAACCATATAGTGATCATCGCAAACTTGACTATTTCCCTATCTCTGACAAGAGCTGTCCTTGAACTACTGGAACTTCAACTTTTTGAGATTCTTGATTTGGAACTGCCAATTAGTTCATCTGTCTATCCTGTTTAGGAGATGAAGCCATTGGGATGCTAGCAAACCTGTACTGATATTACTTGAATTGGTTCTTCTACCAATATTCCGATTTCAATGATCTCGGTTTGGACTTGCTCAGGCTCTTCTGAGCGAATCAATTCTTTCTTGAACTCCACTCCATCCTTAAGGAACCAGCGACACGCATCTTGTCGTCTACCTGATTTACTTTTTTGCAGAAAAACTTGTGTACCTTTAACAAGTTCAGGCTTTTTAATCGTTTGCTTTTCACAATCGAGTTCTTCTACTTGGATGTTTTCTTCTATTTTTAAATATTATTTAAATCATTTTAACTGCTAAGTTCTTTAAATAGTACTTGCTTCAAAAAAGCCAGGACTGATATCCTGACTCATTATTCTACTATTAAAATCCTAATTTTTCAAAAACTTCTGAGAAATTTTTGCTAATAGTTTCAAGTGAAACTTCTACTTCTTCTCGAGTTTGATTGTTCTTGACCTTGACTTGTCCACTTTCGACTTCGCTCTCTCCCAGAGTGATAAGAGTCTTAGCTCCAAAAACATCGGCTGACTTGAACTGGGCTTTGAGCTTGCGATTGAGGTAATCACGCTCTGCTTTGAAACCTTGCTGACGGAGTGCTTGTACCAACTCCAAGGCTTTCAGATTAGCTCCTTCACCTAGAACAGCAATGTAGACGTCTAGGGCGTTTTCGATAGGAAGTGCTACACCTTGTTTTTCAAGGACTAGAAGAAGACGCTCAACACCAAGTCCAAAACCAAATCCAGCAGTTTCAGGACCACCGAAATAAGCAACTAAGCCATCGTAGCGGCCACCTGCACAGACTGTCAAGTCATTGCCCTCGATTTCTGTGATAAACTCAAAGATCGTATGGTTGTAGTAGTCCAGACCACGTACCATATTGGTATCGATGATGTAGTCTACTCCAAGACTTTCCAACATCTGACGAACAGCATCAAAGTGGGCTTGACTTTCTTCATCCAGGTAATCCAAGATAGATGGTGCATTCTCCACTGCTACCTTGTCTTCTTTTTCTTTAGAGTCCAAGACACGAAGAGGATTTTCCTCCAAACGTCGTTGGCTATCCTTAGACAAACTCTCTTTGAGTGGTGTCAAGTAGTCGATCAAGGCTTGACGATAGGATGCACGGCTTTCAGGATTGCCAAGAGTGTTGAGATGCAGTTTGACACCTTGAATCCCGATTGCTTTCAAAAAGTGAGCTGCCATAGCAATGGTTTCCACATCGGTAGCTGGATTACTAGAGCCAAGCACTCCACACCAATCTGGTGGAATTGGCGTAAACGACCTGCTTGTGGACGCTCATAGCGGAACATTGGGCCCATGTAGTAGAACTTGCTTGGCTTTTGAACTTCTGGTGCGAAGAGTTTGTTTTCCACATAGGAACGAACAACTGGAGCAGTTCCTTCTGGACGGAGGGTAATATGACGATCTCCCTTGTCATAAAAGTCGTACATTTCCTTGGTTACGATATCAGTTGTGTCTCCAACAGAACGACTGATGACTTCGTAGTGCTCAAAAATAGGCGTGCGCACTTCTGCATAGTTGTAGCGCTTGAAAATTTCACGCGCAAAGCCTTCAACGTACTGCCATTTGGCAGACTCAGCAGGTAAAATATCCTGCGTTCCTTTTGGTTTCTGTAATTTCATAGGGAATCCTCTTTATAACTTAATAGTCTTATTTTACCATAAATGAAGGGATTGGGACAGTTTGAGGAGTAAAGAAATAGCTTTAGACATGCACAGTTTTTATCATTTTAACCCAAACACCTGATTTCAGCCAGCATTTACAATCTGAGCCAGGCATGATACAATGAATAACATCAGATATACGAAGGAGAACTTATGAAAAAGAATATCTTGACAACCCTTGTAGCTGCTCTTGTCTACTTTCTCTGTATCGGAGTGGGGGTTCTACTAGGGAGCCTTGTCGACCACACTGGAAATATGTTTTACGCCCCTGCCTTTTCTGCTCTTGTGGGTGGTAGCGTTTATATGATCCTTTTAGCAAAAGTACCTCGTTTCGGAGCGATTACAACGATTGGGCTTGTGATTTCTCTCTTTTTCCTCGGGAGCAAGCATGGTGCAGGAGCATTTCTGCCAGGAATTATCTGCGGTCTTGCAGCAGATGGCATCGCTCACCTTGGTCACTACAAAGATAAGGTCAAGAACCTTCTTTCCTTCCTAGTCTTTGCTTTGGTACTACTGGTCCCATCCTACTCATGTGGTTGACCCCTCAAGCCTACATAGCAGCTCTAGTCGCTCGTGGGAAATCTCAGGACTATATCGATCGCATCATGGTCGCACCTAACCTTGGTACTATCCTCCTCTTTGTAGCAAGCGTCCTTATCGGTGCTCTGCTTGGTGCCCTTATTGGACAAGCGCTCAGTAAGAAGTTTGCAAATAAAATGTGATAAAAAAAGAGCCACACGGCTCTCCGAACGTAGACAATCCCTATCCATAATTAAAATTGCCCTTATAGAGGTTGGCTACCATATAGTGAAAACTCTTAGAATTGCTGTTCTATGCTCTTTTTATACTCAATGAAAATCAAAGAACAAACTAGGAAACTAGCCGCAGGTTGCTCAAAGCACAGCTTTGAGGTTGTAGATAAGACTGACGAAGTCAGTCACATATATAATCCAAGGCGACGTTGACGTGGTTTGAAGAGATTTTCGAAGAGTATTAAGAGTTTTTTATTTTCTCTAATAAAAGAAAAAGATTGAAGAAAATTGTCCACAATGGGCTTTTTCTTCAATCTGAGAGCTAGCTGGCTCTTTTTTTATTTATGACTTAATTTCTTGGTCAAGAAGTCTCCCAAGAACTGGATTGTAAAGATAATCAAGATAATGATAAGCGTCGCAAGGACTGTCACATCATGATTAAAACGGTTAAATCCATAAGCGATAGCTACGTTACCGATACCACCTGCTCCGACCGCTCCCGCCATAGCTGTTTCACCGACTAGTGAGATCAAGGTCACAGTTGTCACACGGATCAAGTCTGGTAGACCTTCTGATAGGTAAACTCCTACAATGTCCCAGAATGTAGCTCCACTGGCTTGAGCTGCCTCAATGACACCTCCGTCAAGCTCTGCCAAGACTACTTGCACCTGACGGGCAAAGAAGGCAAAGACTGCAAAAGATAGCGGTACGATAGCCGCATTTGGTCCGATACTTGTTCCTACGATTAGGTGAGAGAAGGGTGACAAGACTGCCAAGAGAATGATAAATGGCACCGCACGGAAGATTGACGTGATCTTGTCTAAGATCCAGAAAACAACTTTATTTTCCAAGACACCACCTGGAGCTGTCAAGACAAGGAAAAGCCCTGCAACCAGCCCTAGGAAACCTCCAATGATGAAGGAAAGAACCGTCATATAAAGGGTCAAGTAGATTGCTGTTCCCCAGCCAGCTTGACCAGACCAACCCATCTTATAGACGTTTGGTAAGTATGCTTTAATCAATTCTGCCATCTTACTGTCCCCCCTTCAATACTTTTAGTTGCACACCAGCCTGACGGATGGCCTCTTGAGCGCTTGCCAAGGCTTCTTTTTCCCCTGACAAGACAACCACAAGCTCACCCACAGGAGTACCATCCAAAATTTCGATGTTCCCATAGAGAATATTGGCTGTTACTTGGTAGTGCTTATACAATTCATTCAAAAGTGGCTCATCTGTAGATGCTCCTGCATATTTGAGTTGTACCAGAATGCTATTGTCAGATAAGTGTTCCACGATTTCTTGCTTCTCAATCTTAACCATAGCTTCATCGATACCTGTCGCAGTTGAGATAAAGTCCTGGGTCAATGGTTGCTTAGGATCAGAGAAGATTTCAAGAACGCTACCTTCTTCAATCAAGCGACCATCCTGCATCACTGCTACACGGTTCGCAATGTCTTTGACAATTTGCATCTCATGTGTGATCAAGACAATGGTTAAACCTAGTTTACGGTTTAATTCTTGCAGAGCGACAAGATTTGCTTGGTTGTCTTTGGATCAAGAGCTGAAGTTGATTCGTCTGAAATCAAGATTTTTGGATCATTGGCCAAGGCACGCGCAATAGCCACACGTTGTTTTTGCCCTCCAGAAAGTTGTGAAGGGTAGTTTTCAGCACGGTCTGCAAGACCAACCAAGTCAAGCAGTTTAGCTACTTTAGCCTTCTTTTCTTCCTTGCTGAGTCCAGAGTGTTTGAGAGCAAAGGCTACGTTTTCCTCTGCTGTTTTCTGGCTCATAAGATTAAAATGTTGGAAAATCATCCCAATATCTTGACGTTTATGACGTAATTGCTCCGCAGTCAAGGTTACCTTGTTATCAAAAATCACATCATCATCAATAGTAATCTTCCCTGCAGATGGTTTTTGCAAAAGGTTAATAACACGAACTAGGGTTGATTTCCCTGCTCCAGAATATCCAACGATTCCGTAGATATCCCCTTCTTGGATGTGAATGGTCACATCCTTGACCGCTGTGATAGTTCTTTTCTTCTGATGAAAAGTCACGTCGATCTGATCTAACTTGATAATATCTCTACTCATAGCTTCTAATCAGCTCCTCTACTAATTCAATATGGGTGTAGTAATCGGCGATTCGCACGTTTTCATCTCCACCGTGGTCTCGGCTGTTGGCATTTCCTAGACCAAAGGCAACCATAGGTACTTCTAAGGCATCAAATACCGTATGCATAGGACCTGTACCTGCAGTTGTTGGCAAGACCGATACGCCCTGTGGATAGAATTTCTTGGCTAACTCAATGACATTGAGAATAGATGGTGCACTCATATCGCTTCGATAACTCATCTCACCCAAGGTATAGTATAATTCTACCTTATCAAAGCCATTTTTGTCTAGTTGTTTCCGGATTTTCTCCAAAACATCATGGGGTTCTAACCCAGGAACCAAACGAACTTCTAACTTGGCACTAGCCTCTGCTGGTAGAATCGTTTTGACTCCTTGCCCTTGATATCCTGACTGGATTCCTTCGATATTGAGAGCTGGTTCAAAGAAAAATCGTTTTAGAAAGGCGGTACGTTCCTCTTGTAACAGTGGTAATTCCAAGCCATAAATCTGGCTGATTTCCTCTGGATTGCATTGAGCATAGGTTTCCACCAAGGCCAACTCGCGTTCGTTCGGCTCCTGCACATCATCGTACAAATCTTCTACCAAGATACGACCATCCGCAGCTCGCAAACTGGTCAAGGCTTGAATGAGGTACCAAGGAGCTGACTCTACAATGCCACCATAACTAGAGTGGATATCCACGTCGGCACTCTTAACCTTGGCATCAAAGGTCACAATCCCCTTGTTTCCGCCAGAAATTTCTAGTTGTTCCAAGGCGTTTTTGGTTCCTTGCTCCCAGACCAATAAATCTGCACCTCGGAGCTTTTCAGCATGCTTTTCTAGATATTTATCCAAGTCCATAGAGGCCGATTCCTCTGCCCCTTCCATGATGAAGCTGATATTGACAGGAAGATCGTCATGGTGTTGCATGTATTTTCTAAGAGCACTCAAACGAGCAGTGATATGACCTTTGTCATCATCCACCCCACGCCCATACATAATACCATCACGCACAGACAGTGTGAAAGGATCCTCTGTCCAGACTTGGTCACCATCAGCTGGTACTGTATCGTAGTGGTTGTAGAAAATGATGGTCTTAGCATCTGGTCGCGAACTTTTAAAATGGGCCATGACAAAAGGCGCCGTATAACTCTCATCAATCTCAACTTCTGCGCCAACACGTTTAAAAATCTCACCTAGATAACGAGCCACCTCTTTCAGGCCGACTTGTTGGGCAAAGACTGATTTTTTAGAAATCAGGGTACGCAAAACTTCAAAGTAATGTTGCGCTACATGATCCTTTTCAAACTTTTCAATTTGTTCTTCTTGGCTAGGGAAAACCATTTTCTCTCTACCTTTCTACTAGGACTTGTACCTTTGGAATCAATACAAGTGGATGTTCCTTTTCTTTAGTCTCTATATAAAAGCGAGAGGTGGAAAAAATCTCTCCCACCTCCCTGTGTTTATTACCAAACTGGTTGATCCAAGCCGTCTGAAGTTTCTTCGATAACTTTTTTCACTTCATCAGTGTGGTAAGCTGCGATAATTTTCTTGATTGCATCAGCTTTAGGTGATGATTCCCAATCTTTTTTCGCAACGATGATGTTGTACCATTGTTTTGAGTTTTCGTCAGCTTGCTCTTTAAAGAGTGCTTTCTTGTAGTCCAATTTTGCTTCTGTAACAAAAGTGTTGTTGACAACAGCTGCATCAACTGATGTCAATGAACGAGCTGTTTGGCTAGCGTCCAATTCAGTGATTTTCAAGTTCTTTGGATTTTCTTTGATGTTTGCGATTGTAGCAAGTTCAGTTCCTGAAACATCCAACTTGATCAAACCAGCTGATTGAAGAAGGTAAAGAGCACGGCTTTCGTTAGTAGCATCGTTTGGTACTGCGATTTCACCGTTATTTGGGATTTCTTCCACTTTAGTGTACTTGTTTTCTTCTCCATTTTTACCTGAGTAAAGGCGGATTGGTGAGATATAAGTATCTGCAATCGCTGTAAGGTCTTTTCCGTTTTCTTTGTTCCAGTTGTTCAAGAAGTTGTAGTGTTGGAAAGCGTTCAAGTCTACTTCACCATCAGCAGTTGCTTTGTTTGGTTGTGAGTAGTCTGTAAACTCAGTGAATTCCAATTTGATTCCGTCTTTTTCAACCAATTCTTGGACTTTGTCCCAACGCGCTTCTTCTGAACCGCTACGGTTAACAGTCGCAATTTTAACTGTAGTTGTATTGTCTGCTTTCTTGTCTGAATTTCCGCAAGCTGCAAGTGCAAGGCCTGCTACTGTAGCGATAGCTGCTACGCCTAGCCATTTTTTGATTTTCATGATTCGTTCTCCTTTAAAAATAATACCGTAATAGTATCTCATACTTTATTTGATTTCGCAAATTGTTTTAAGATAGGCAGACATATAGTTTAAAACTATATACCTACAGAATGGAAAATCATCCACCTACGAGAGAATGGATGATTTACAAACTTATTTAATATCAGCTTCTGCTGGGAGGTAAGAACCACCAAAGAACTGTTGAGATAATTTTTCAAGAGTTCCGTCTTTGTATAGTTCTTGGATGCGTTTATCAACAAATGATTTCAACTCATCTTGACCTTTGGCAAGAAGTGGGTATACGTAAGGTTGTTGGTCGCTTGGAAGTTCGATAACTTTCAAGTTATCCAAACCTTGGTTTTTGATAACTGTTTCTACACCAATCTTGTCAAAAATCTTGTAGTCAAATTGTCCATCGCTCAAACGTCCCATGATTTGTTGGAAGTCAGCTTTTGTGTAGTTAAGGACAGTTGGGTTATCTGCGTGTTGTTTGTTGTATTCTTCCAATTGTTTAGCCGATGTTGTTCCTTGAACGACTTCAGTAGATTTTCCACCGATATCATCAAGAGACTTGATGCTAGTGTCGTCCTTCTTCACAACAAGAACGTTAGGGTTTTTAGCAGTTGGTGCTGCATAAAGATATTTTTCTGCACGTTCTTTTGTATAGCTGATGTTGTTAACCGCCATTTGATAACGATCTGCGTCAAGACCTGCAAAGATACCTGACCATTCTGTCTTTTCAAACTTGACATCATACTTGTCAGAGTCTTTAAAAATGGCGCGAACAACCTCAATCTCAAAACCAGTCAACTCACCGTTTTCTTCATAGTTAAATGGTTTTGGTGATGCGTTAGTTGCTACGACGATTTCTTTCTTAGCAGTTGTTGCTTCACCCGATGCAGCATCTTTCTTTTCACCACCTGAGCAGGCTGCCAATACACCTGCGGCAACAAGCCCTAGGGCAGCAAGTGATGAATACTTAACGATTTTTTTCATGATATTTCCTCCAAAATAGAATACAATCTTATCTTAACAGAAAAAAAGGAATTACGCTATTATATGATTTCTATCTTTGCCATAAGTTTTCTTTATGACTGATTTAAAAAGATAAAACGTAAGGCAGCAATCAAGACCACTCCAAAGAGAACCGTACCTACCAGATTGCGGTAACGAAAGGCTACAAAGGCTGTTGGAAATACTGCTATCAAGTCTAACCATTTGATTTGAGGGAAACCTCCCACCTTACCTGTTGCCACACTTGATAAAATCAAGGCAAAGATAATAGAAACTGGTAGAAATTTCAAAAAGCGCTCTACGATAGGTGGTAAACCCTTGTACTTGGCTAGGATGAAAGGTATCATTCTTGGAATCCAAGTCACTAGGCCAGAAAAAATAACGGCTAACAAAAGATACTTACTGACCATCTGAAATCACCCCCATAGTACAACCTAGCAAGGTCGCAAACAAGACAGCTAATGACTGGGACACCACTATCAAGAGCAAAAAGAAAGATACTGCTACAACTGCTAAAATAATGAAGATATTGCGGACAGGAATCCGTTTTTGCATAATCTGAAACTGGGAAGAAAAAATCCCGATAAACATTCCAACGAGGGCAAAGTCAAGACCGAAAATCTCAGGATTTGGTAAAAGACCACCTAGAGCAGTTCCGACAACAGTTCCGACAAACCAAGCTAGATAGCTGTTAAGGTTGTTCCCGTGCATCCACATAGGATTGACCTTATCCGTATGCACCAACTCGCCCATCAAAACGCCATAGGTTTCATCGGTCAAGAGGCTGGACATACCGATGTTTTGCCAAAGACTGGTATGGCGAAAATAGGTCGACGCATGCAAACTCAGCAAAAAGAGGCGCAGATTAATCAAAAAGACCGTCATAGCAATGGCTGCAACAGGGGCTTGAACTGCAATCAAGGCTATCATGGCAAACTGGGCACTGCCCGCATAAACAAAGAGGCTCATCAAGCCCATCTCAACAGGTGTTACATAGGGCGCACCGATAATCCCACAGGCAAGACCGATGCTGACATAACCCAGAGCTGTTGGCATGGCTGCCTGCACACCTTCCCAAAATCCTTTTTCTTTCATAAATTCCTCACTAATCATTCCTTCAGCAACTGCTTCCCAAACAGTCACAACGAGGACTATTATAACACATTCAAAGAGGAGAAAAAAGTCTGCTGACTGACAAGAAAAGAAAGAGGCTGGGGCAAAAGTCCTAGCCTCTCAATTGTCTATGGATTGTCGAGCAAGACGCAGTGGTTGAGTGGGCTCTACTACGCTGATTTCATCAGCTTTTACAGCCCTACTCAACTGTGCGGAGGTGGGACGACGAAATCGAATTCTAACGAATTACCGATTTCTGTCCCACTCTCATGATGCAACTTATAAACTATTTTAGATTTAGTACCCAAATACCAATAAACTGACAATGATTAAAAATGTATTCCACAAGATATGAAGAGCCATTGGCCAATAAACTGAACGAGTATAACGAAATAGCATACAGAACAAGAGACCTGCTCCTGCATATACAATGAAGTCTGTTAACACCCATCCATATTGTAAAACATGGATAAGACTAAAGAGTGTGGAGGAAACGACGACATCTATATAGTACTTTTTAAATTTGGATAATGCTGTCATCAGAAGCCCACGAAAAACCAACTCTTCGACTATAGGAGCAATGAGACTGCTATAGAGAATGCGCATTACAAAGTAACTAATTCCTGTCAAATTAGCAGCTTCTTTCATCATTTCACTCCCATTTTGCGTGCTAGGAAAGATCAGAGTCGTTATATTTACCCATAAAAACATCAGTATAAAGAAAAGAAAGAAGATACCTAGATAAGACCAACGAAACTGGAAGCAACCGTATTCGTCCCAACGTTGACTCTTTACAAGAGCCACAGTAGCAGCAATCCCCTCAAGGGCGATCAATAAAATTTGCAAGCCATAAAACCCAAAATCTGATAATTGGTCAACAAATTCTAACCTTGCTACAACATTAAAAATCGCGTAATAGGTGGCTATGATCAAAACTGTTGCCAAGTAAAATTTCGTTTCTTTCCTTTTCATAGTTGATCCTTTTCAGTTTTATTTACGTCGTCTCTCAGCCAATAAAAAGCACTACGATTAGAACTCATCCCTTGATTTATGATTCTTAAAAACCTCTAAAACAACAAGGGCAGAATTTGAGCAATGGCATTATCGACTATATGCAGTCCAATAGGCCAATAAATTGACTTTGTTGCTCTAAAAAAGAGCGCCATTATTAGACCACTACCCATATATACGAAAAAGTCTGTCAAAACCCAACCATGACTACTGATATGCAAAATCCCAAATAAAGTAGCTGAACCAAGCACATCCAGTCCCCATTTTTTCCCTTTTTCCAAAGCGATCATCACTAATCCACGATAGATCATCTCTTCAAAAATGGGATCTGCAATCACAGGATAGAAAAAATACATCAAAAATCCCGTAGCGCCTGTAAAAGTAGGAAGATCCAGTTGATAAGAAATTTCATTTTGGGTAGGTGGGAAAATAAAAAATGTAACGAAATTCCAAATAACAAAAGCAAGAAGAGCTAAAAAAGAATAGAAAAGATAGGACCCTTTAAATTTTCTACTGTTGATTTGTTGCCATTTTCCTGACCAAATCATAACAATCGTAGCAAATAGAACCACTAGAAAATTCAGCATCATATCCGAAAAATAATAGCTAAAGTCAGATAGGCTAGCAGCAAGGTCGCTGTGTAAAACTAGACCACTGAAGTACTGGTAAGCAATTACCAGTAAAATGGCTACAACAAAGTAGTAGCGTGAGATGATCTTTTTCATATATCACCCTTCTAAAATCCAAACACCAATAAACTAACAATGAGTAAGAAGGTATTCCATGAGGCATGTAAAGCTATGGTCCAATAAATAGAGCGTGTATAGCGAAACATCATGCAAAATATCAAGCCCATTACAAAGTAGAGTATGAAATCTGTCGTTATCCAACCATGCTGTAAAACATGCATAGCGCCAAATATGGCTGCAGAAACAAGAACATCAATATAGTAGTTTTTAAATTTAGACAAGCTTGTCATCAAAAAACCACGACACACGATTTCTTCTGCTACAGGTGCGATAAGGCTACCGTAAAGTACACGCGTAATAAAATAGCTAATTCCTGTCAAACTAGTGGCTACTTCCACTACCGTACTTCCATTTTTGGTACGAGGAAAGATACGAGATGCTAGATTTACCCAAACAAATAATAAGAAAAAAGAAAGAATGAAAACACCTAGGTAAGACCAACGAAACTGGAAACGACCACATTCTTTCCAATGTTCACTTTTGACAAGAATAATAGTTGCTACAGTTCCCAGAATAAATACCAATAAAACCTGGAACACATAGTAGAACTCATCCGACAAAGTACCAATAAAATCTAAGTCTGGTATGACATTAAAAATGAGGTAATTAGTCAAAATCAACAAGCCAGTTGCTAGGTGAAATTTCATTTCTTTCATTTTCTTCATTTAATCAACTCCTATAGTATCCTACCTTCTACGACGGCTAAACAATCCATCTACTATTTCTCCACCCCAAGCAAAAGCACCACGATTAGGACTCAAGCCCTTGGTTTAGGTTTTTGAAAATCCTCTAAAACAGCAAAGGGAGTATATGACCAATACCGTTATAGACTATATGCAGTCCAATAGGCCAATAAATAGACTTTGTTGCTCTAAACAAGAGTGCAAATATGAGTCCACCACCCATATATACGAAAAAGTCTGTCAAAACCCAACCATAATCACTGATATGCAAAATTCCAAATAAAGCAGCCGAACCAAGTACATCCAGTCCCCATTTTTCCCCTTTTTCCAAAGCAGTCATTACCAATCCACGATAAATCATCTCTTCAAAAATGGGGCCTGCAATGACAGGATAGAAAAAATACATCAAAAATGCCGTAGCGCCTGTAAAAGTCGGAGCAGCGAGTTGGTAAGCAAGTCCATTTTGGGTAGGTGGGAATAGGAAAAATTTAATAAAATTCCAAATAAATAAAGCAAGAAAAGCTAAAAAAGAATAGAAAATATAGGACCCTTTAAATTTTCTACTATTGATTTGTTGCCATTTCCCTGACCGAACCATTGCAATAAACGCAAATAGAACCACAAGGAAGTTCAACATCATATCCGAAAAATAATAGCTAAAGTCAGATAGGCTAGCAGCAAAGTCGCTGTGTAAAACCAGACCACTAAAGTACTGGTAAGCAATGACAAGTATAATGGCTACAAAAAAGTAGTAGCGTGAGATTATCTTTTTCATCCTTTTTTCTCCTAAACTATGGAATAAAGACAGTATAGCACGGAAATCAGTCTATTTTAGAAAATCGCATATTTGATATTTTTTCTGATGGAATTTTCACATTTGCGATTTCTAACTAATCGATAAGTGATTTGTATTGCTGTAAGCGTAATTCAAAAAGGGATGTTAATTGTGGATTTTCTAATATTTGCAGAGATTGGATAAAGTGTTCAATCTCTTTTTGATTGCTTCCCTTTGTTTGAAGGAAAACACTCATTTTCTTTAAAAACTGCCATGATACTTTCTCAAAAACATCATATGGTCGCAACATGTTCTCCAACTCGGACTCAAAGATTGGGATGTAGGAGAAAAGTTTGCGCTCCATGAGTTCTGAGATGATATTTAGAAAACCACTTTTCATATACAGTCTATTGTGTGCCAATTCTTTAAATTCCTTGGATTTTTCGAGTAAGGAGGTTGATAAAAAAATCAAATCTTGATTGCTCAAAAAAGGCATGGTATTGCAAAAAATATAGAGTTCAAACCAGGTCCAAGACTCGATAGCATAAAGATAGGTGGTTAAAAACTCACTATCCTCCTCTGCTAGTGGGTAGCTTTTATCTAGTGAATGGATAGCATCTTTAATCACAATAGAGTTCAAACGGCGATAAGTCTGCGCCATCTGTTCTTGTTCGACTTCCTCCAAGAGTTGCTCTAAACCAGCTATATCCTGATGGGCAAAGCGATCCACAATCCTTCTACCAAATCGCATATGTGGAGATTCTTGGTAGTTGTTGAGCTTGTGCCCAAACTCATCAAAGGTCACATTGATCCCTTGGATAGCTAGGATTAACTTATCCGCAGACAGCATAGACTGCCCTAGTTCAAACTTGGATAGCTGAGATGCTGTTAGACCCTCACAAGCCACATCTGACTGTTTGAGTTTTCTAGCCAGACGCAATTCCTTGTAAAATTCTCCCAATGCCTGTTTTTCAATCATGGACAAACTCCCCTTTAAATATTCCCTTTACTATTCTATTCGTAAAAACTTTTACTTTTTTAACATATTATAAAATATTTAAGCAAAAAAGCAAGCCTAAAGCTGACTTTCTATTCCATGGTATCAAAAGCGAGACTTGGTTTGGCATTTAGCTCCAAGCCTGCAAAGTTTTCTTTGTTCCACTCGCTGACGCTGGCATAGGCAATCATACCTGCATTGTCTCCACAGAGTCGCAGGGGAGGAATGATCACCTTGACGTCAGTGATTTCTGCTGCTAGGCGTTCTCTGAGTCCTTTATTAGCCGCTACACCACCAGCCACGACTAGGGTTTTAACAGGATATTTCTCCAGAGCCTTCTTGGTTTTTGCCATGAGAATATCCAGAACTGCTGCTTGGAAGGAGGCACACAAGTCCTCTGTGGACAAGGTTTCTCCCTTTTGCTCGGCATTGTGGTGAAGATTGATAAAGGCAGACTTCAAACCAGAGAATGAAAACTCCAGATTATCCTCCTTAATCATGGCACGAGGGAAATCATAGATATCCTGACCTTGATGGGCCAACTCGTCAATCTCCCGACCTGCTGGATAGGTCAAGCCCATGACACGACCTACCTTATCATAGGCCTCACCAACCGCATCATCACGAGTTTCCCCAACAATCTTATAATCGCCAGCCTCAGAAACATAGACCAACTCTGTGTGACCACCACTAACCAATAGAGCTAGCAAGGGGAACTCCAAAGGCTCCACACTTTGAGCTGCCATCAAGTGACCGGCCATGTGATTCACAGGGATTAGAGGTAATCCATGTGCCCAAGCAAAGGCCTTGGCAGCTGATAAACCAACAAGCAAGGCTCCGACCAAGCCTGGTCCGTAGGTAACGGCAACAGCGGTCACGTCCTCTTCCGTAATCCCTGCTTCTGCCAGCGCCTCCTCGATACAGGCTGTAATGACTTCGACGTGGTGACGGCTGGCTACTTCCGGCACTACGCCCCCAAAGCGTTTATGGCTTTCAATTTGACTGGCAATGACATTGGACAAGAGCTGGTCATCGTTTTTTAAGACGGCGACACTGGTCTCATCGCAAGATGTCTCAAATGCTAAAATATATCTATCCTTCATCTATTTCTCTCTTCATGATAATGGCGTCCTCGACTGGATCATGGTAGTAGGCCTTTCGCTCAGCGATGACTGCCATCTTTTCTTTCTTGTAAAATGCTTGCGCTCGGTGGTTTGACTTTCTGACTTCGAGGAAAATCTCCTTGTCCATCGGCAAGGTTGCAAACAAGGCAGAGGCTATTCCCTGGCCTTGATAAGTTTTCTTGACAGCGATTTGCAAGACTTCTGCTTCAAAGATATTTTCCTGAACGGCTAAAAATCCAAGCACTTTTGCCCCATCATAAGCCAATGCATACCAGGTCTGGTCTTGGGACAGGTCTGCTTGGATTTGTTCCAACGTCCAAGGACTGACTGGATAAACATCTGTCATGACAGCGTAGATAGCTGGAGCTAAGTCAGGTTGCTGTTGGATTCGTTTGATCTCGATCATAGGCGTTTAATGTAAGACTCGCCAGACTCGGTGTGATTCTTGAGCCAGTTTTCCTCAGCTTCGACACGCTTGAGGTAATTGGGCACAAAGTCGTGCAAGGAGTCTGCTTCCTTGTCCCAAGCCAAAAGAGCTAGATTGGCTGCGTTTGGTAAGGTTTCTTGGTAATTAGTCTGTGGCAGTTGTTCTTGGATTTGATCCACAAAGGCTCAACTTCACCGACAAAGGTTACCTGCTCAGCATCCTTGACTTTTTCTAACACCTCTTCAAAAGATAGGTGCGCTTCTGGAAAGACTGGCTGGGCATTTTCATAAAATCCTGCATAAACATTGTTACGACGCGCATCCATCAAGGGAACGAAGAATCCTTCTTGCTGATGTGGCACCAGTGCTAAGAGGCTAGACATACCAACTAACTCAATATTCAGAGTATAAGCCAAGGTCTTGGCAGTCGCTACTGCGATTCGCAAGCCTGTGTAGCTACCTGGTCCCTCTGCCACTACGATTCGATCCAAATCTTTGGGTGCCAAATCTAGACTGGCCATCAAAAAATCGATAGCAGGCATCAGAGTGATACTGTGATTTTTCTTGATATTGATCGTGGTCTCGGCAAGAAGCTGCTTGTCCTCCAAAATAGCGAGAGACAGAGCCTTGCTGGACGTATCAAAAGCTAATACTTTCATAACACATTCCTATCTTTTTGTCTGCTTACTATTATACTACAAAAGAAGGCACATGGGAATTTTCTTTGTTTTGTATCAAAAATCACAGTGAAAAGAAATCTTCAAAAAAATCGCAACTTTTCCTTTTCGTTTCCGAATATAAAAGTGAACAAGAAAAAAGGAGGAAAGTTCAATGACAAATTTCGAAAATATTGACAATCAATTTGTATCGCTATCTGAAAATGAATTATCAAATATTGATGGTGGTCTCGCTCCCTTGGCTATCTTTGGTGTAGCAGTTTCTTGGAAAGCTGTTGCTGGCGGAACAGCACTTGTAGGCTCTGGCTTAGCAGCTGGTTATTTTTTAGGAGGTTAGTATGATTAAAGATTTAGACAAATATCATGAAATTTCTAATAAAGAATTGCAAGAAATCAAGGGTGGTTTTGGTGTAGGTGTTGGTATAGCTTTATTTATGGCAGCTTACACCATTGGAAAAGATCTCCGTAAAAAGTTTGGATAAGTCATGCTAGATAAAAGACACATTTATAGAAGGATGAATTTTATTTTCTTCATCTCTTACAGTTTGATCAGTATTCTCAACGATTTAAGCATTACTACTATACCATTGCCAATTGATTTATCTGTTTGTATTGTTTTATTTTTATGCTTCAACTCTATTTTTGAACAGAACAATCACTACTGTAAAAATAAGGATAGGGCCTGAAAATATAACCTCTGTTTGAGGGAAAATTAGACACCTAATTTGAGAAAGAGTTGAAAAATCCACCCTATCTTAATAGTTGGGGTGGATTTTTTTGTAACTAGATTCGCTATCTTTTTATACTAGATATTCGTTCAATCAGCAAATATAACTAAACAACTGAAGTTAAGTATTCAAACCAAAGTAAAATACAAACCAGACCACATAAGTCACAAGGAGAAGGAAAATGGAATACAGTGTTACAAAGAGAATTTCCAGTGTACAGCTGTTTTCCTATGTTCCAGACGAACAAATAATAGATTGCCACCATAAACACAGGCAACAAAAATCATAAAAGCTACCAAACGAATACCGATAGCAAAAGTAAATAAGTCATTCATCTTTCAACCTCCTTGATATAGAAACGTCTCTTATAACTTTATTATAGCACTTGCATCTGAAGTCTTCAAATACTTATACAAGGCAAAACGAAACCCATTTCAAGCTCCTTACTTTCATGTTTCCTGCTTTTACTAATTCCCCTTTTTATGTTATAATTGAGATAATTGTAACGAATCAAGGTCAATAAAGACAAAAAATGAACTGGAATCAAACCAGCTTCAAACTGAGCATTTTTGAATATAGCTGACCTGAAAGCAGAAAGGAAACATATGATTTACAAAGTTTTTTATCAAGAAACCAAAGACCGTAGCCCACGTCGTGAAACAACACGCTCACTATACTTAGACATCGATGCTAGTTCAGAACTTGAAGGACGTATCGCTGCTCGCCAACTTGTAGAAGAAAATCGTCCAGAATATAATATCGAGTATATCGAACTCTTGTCCGACAAATTGCTAGACTACGAAAAAGAAACTGGCGCATTCGAAATTACGGAGTTCTAATATGGCCTACACTCTTAAACCAGAAGAAGTTGGCGTTTTTGCCATTGGTGGTCTAGGAGAAATCGGAAAAAACACATATGGTATCGAATATCAAGATGAAATTATCATTGTTGATGCAGGGATTAAATTCCCTGAGGATGACCTGCTTGGTATTGACTATGTTATCCCTGATTACTCCTACATTGTAGAAAATATCGACCGCGTCAAGGCTCTTTTGATTACACACGGACACGAGGACCATATCGGAGGGATCCCTTTCTTGCTCAAGCAAGCAAACATCCCTATCTATGCAGGTCCACTGGCCCTTGCCTTGATCCGTGGAAAACTCGAAGAGCATGGACTTTTACGCAACGCTACACTTCACGAAATCAACCACAACACTGAGTTGACCTTTAAAAATCTTAAAGCAACTTTCTTTAGAACAACCCACTCGATTCCAGAGCCATTGGGAATTGTCATCCACACACCTCAAGGGAAAATCGTCTGTACAGGTGACTTCAAGTTCGACTTTACACCAGTTGGTGAACCCGCAGACTTGCACCGTATGGCAGCTCTTGGTGAAGAAGGTGTTCTCTGTCTCCTGTCTGACTCAACAAATGCTGAAGTGCCAACCTTTACAAACTCTGAAAAGGTTGTCGGTCAGTCTATCATGAAGATTATTCAAGGTATCGAGGGACGCATCATCTTTGCATCCTTTGCCTCAAATATCTTCCGTCTCCAACAAGCAACTGATGCCGCCGTCAAGACTGGTCGTAAGATTGCTGTCTTTGGGCGTTCTATGGAGAAGCTATTGTAAACGGGATTGAACTAGGCTACATTAAGGCACCAAAGGGAACCTTCATCGAACCAAATGAAATCAAAGACTACCCTGCAGGAGAGATTCTCATCCTCTGTACAGGTAGCCAGGGTGAACCTATGGCAGCCCTCTCTCGTATCGCTAACGGAACTCACCGTCAAGTGCAACTCCAACCTGGCGATACTGTCATCTTCTCATCTAGTCCAATTCCAGGAAACACCACTAGCGTTAACAAGCTGATTAACATCATTTCTGAAGCTGGTGTCGAAGTTATCCATGGTAAGATTAACAACATCCATACATCTGGACACGGTGGTCAACAAGAGCAAAAACTCATGCTCCGCCTCATCAAGCCAAAATACTTCATGCCTGTCCATGGTGAATACCGCATGCAAAAAGTCCACGCTGGACTAGCTGTAGACACTGGAGTAGAGAAGGACAATATCTTTATCATGAGCAATGGTGATGTGCTTGCCCTCACTGCAGACTCTGCTCGTATCGCAGGTCACTTCAATGCCCAAGACATCTACGTCGATGGAAATCGTATCGGTGAAATCGGAGCAGCAGTCCTAAAAGACCGCCGTGACCTATCCGAAGATGGTGTCGTGCTTGCTGTCGCAACAGTAGACTTCAAGTCTCAGATGATTATTTCTGGCCCAGATATCCTCAGTCGTGGATTTGTCTACATGCGCGAATCTGGTGACTTGATCCGTCAAAGTCAACGCATCCTTTTCAATGCTATTCGTATCGCTTTGAAAAACAAGGATGCCAGCATCCAATCAGTCAATGGCGCTATCGTAAACGCTATTCGACCATTCCTTTACGAAAATACTGAACGTGAGCCAATCATCATTCCGATGATTCTCACACCAGATGAAGAATAAGAAAAAAATTCTCTGAAATCAAATGACTTCAGAGAATTTTTATTATTTAACAATAATCTCGTAACGAGTTTTGCTGGTGAAAGTTTCACCTGCTTTGAGAATGACTTGATCTTTAAGGTCGCTATGAATAGCATCTGGCAAAGCCTGTGCTTCTAGAGCAATTCCATTATGCTGAATCATTGGTTGACCAGCTATGATGACACACTCATCCACAAAGTTTGCTGTATAAACTACAAAGCAAGGAGCTTCTGTCTTAAAGAGTAAGAAACGACCTGAGTTTTGGTCATAGAGGAAACCAGCATTGTCATGTCCTGCAGGAAGTGCAAATGGATGATCCAAACCAGATACGAGTTGGATTTGCTCATCTTCTTCTGCAAAGATATCCTTCAACAAGGCACCATTATAGATGTGTTTAACTACATCACGATTAGCATCTGGGGTCTTAGCCGGAACACCATCAGGAGCGATTGGGTAAATACCTTCTGTATTGAGTTGGAAGACATGGCGATCAACCGTCTGAGTGAAATCACCAGACAAGTTAAAGTAGCTGTGGTTGGTTGGATTGACCAAGGTATCTTGATCTGTCGTTACCTTGTAGCTGATTTCATAGGCACCAGTTTCTTCCAAGTAGTAGCTAATCCAGATTTTAAGATTTCCAGGGAAACCTCCTGTCCCGTCTGTTCTTTCAGTGTAAAGAGTCAATCCATGGTCGCTCACTTCGACTAGTTCAAACAAGCTAGAATCCCAACCAGTGGAGCCACTGTGGTTGCAGTTGCTAGCATTGTTGACTTCGAGTTCATAGATCTTCCCATTGAGTTCGAAAGTCGCTCCTGCGATACGACCTGCAACTGGACCTACACTCGCTCCATGTTTAGGGCTATTCCCAACATAGCTTTCGAAATCGTCAAACCCTAGGATAACATTGGCAAAATTACCAACCTTATCTGGAGTTACATAGCGTAGAATCGTTGCACCATAGGTCATGATTTCTAGTTGGTATCCCTTATCCGTTTCAAAACGGTAAGCTAGGACATCCTTATCATCAACTTTCCCAAATACACGTTCTGTGTATGCTTTCATCCTTCTCTCCTTTTTCTAATTCAATTAAGTAAACAAACCATAGAAAGCGCATTTACATTCTATGGTTTTATTGTATGATTTACTGACACCTTTATCAAGAAACCATAACTATTTTCTTAACAAAAATAGTTCCTTCTATTCCTATTCTATGCTTCTACACGTTCAGTCCATGAAGTTGCTGTTGTTTGAAGAACTTTGTTAAGTTCATCGATGTTTTCAAATCCAGTTGTACGAAGCCATTCTCGAGCTGCTGCTTCACCATCTTTGATGTAAGCTTCAACTGAACCAGCCCATGTTGCACGTCCGCAAAGAACACCATTGAAGTTTGCACCTGATTCGTGGGCAAAGACAAGAGTTTCTTGGAAGAGCTTAGCTGATACACCTGCACTCAAGTAAATGTATGGCAAGTTAGTAGCTTCGTCTTGGGCTTTGAAGAAGGCTGCTGCTTCTTCACGTGTATGAACGATTTCACCATCCCCAAATCCTTCAACGTATTTAACGTTAACTGGAACTTCCACTTTCAAGACATCGATGTTGAAGCGTGAGTCAGAGAAGACCTTCATGGCACCGATAACCTTGTGAGGTTTCACTTTAGCGTATTCTGCAGAACCAGCGTCAGCAATCTTTTCATCGTAAGCCAAGATTTCAAGGAAGAATGGAATATCCTCTGCCACACACTCTGAGCCGATACGTTCAATGTAGGCTTGTTTGTTGGTTAAGTTCGTCAGAACTATCTACATCATAGTAAAGCAAGAATTTAACAGCATCTGCACCTTGTTCCTTGATACGTTTTGCAGACCAAACATCCAAGCAGTCTGGCAAACGTTTTGTGCTTGTAGTATCGTATCCTGTTTTCTCATAAGCAAGGAGAAGACCAGCATTTGGATCAAGAGCTTTAGTAGCAGGAAGTCCATACTCAGGGTCAAGAAGCATAGATGAAGCGTATTTCGTCAATTCATCTGCTACCAAGACTTTTAATTCTTCCATTTGAGCTACTGTTGGCTCTTCAGTTTGGTATTGAGCCATGAGACGTTTCAAAGCACCACGTTGGTCAAAGGCAAGAGCTGAGATGATACCATTCTCATCAGAGAGTTTTTGCATGCAAGCAAGTTTATTTGGGCTTAATGTTAATTTACTCATAGATCTTTCCTTATTTTTCAAACTCGTGAATAATGACACCTTGAACAACACGGTTCACTGTACCTGTTGGTGATGGTGTATCAGGTCTGTTTCCAACCTTAAGCGAAGTCAAAAGTGCAAATAATTGACCGTAAACGATGTAAGGGAAAACACGGTAAACATCATTCAAAACGCCACCGCAGCCAAGCGCTACTTCCTTCACATTCTCAAGTCCAAAGGCTTGATCGCTTAAAAGCACAACGCGACGGGCAATTTGATCCCCAGCAACTTCACGAACCAAGTCCAAGTCATACTTACGAGTATAATCTGTTGTAGTACCGAAGACCAAAACTACAGTATCTTCATTGATAAGAGATTTTGGACCGTGACGGAAGCCGACTGGACTTTCATACATAGTCGCAACTTGACCAGCAGTCAATTCCAAAATTTTCAGTTGTGCTTCATGAGCAAGTCCGAAGAATGGACCTGCACCTAGATAAATCACACGATTAAAGTCTAGGTCAACCAACTCTTTGACATCTGCTACATTGTCAAGAACTTTGCGAGCAAGACTAGAAAGCACTTCAAATCGTTCAACTTTAACAGCAAATTCTGTTGGATCAAATACCAAAAGTGCGGTCAACATCATTGAAGTGAAGCTTGAAGTCATGGCAAAGCCAGCATCGTTAGAAGCAGCTGGTTGCAAGAGCAAGAGGTTGCGGTCATCACCATGTGCTTGGAGAGCTAATTTTCCTTCAGCAGCACAGGTGATGGTCACTTGATAAAGTTCATCAACCAAGGCCTTAGCCAAATCAACTGTTGCTACACTCTCAGGTGAGTTCCCGCTTCGTGCAAATGACACCAAAACAGTTGCAACGTCTTTTTTCAAATAAGTTTGTGGATTTGCTACGATATCAGTTGTCGCAATAGCATTGAAATTCCATTTACGTTCGTCATAGACTTCCTTGAAGTAAGGAACCAAGGTATCACCTACATAAGCTGAAGTACCAGCACCAGTCAAGATAACTTTAATGTAGTCATGTTTATCTGCAATGCCTTGCAAGAAGGCTGCAATTTCATCACGTCGTTCTTGATAAGCTTCAAAAGCTTCTTTCCAAACATCTGGTTGTTGGTAGATTTCGCGTGTTGTGATTTCTGCCCCCAACTCAAGCAATTCTTCTTTTGTATAATCTAGCATTGAGTCCCTCTAATCTATTATTATATTGTTTTTTATTTAAAATATGGGAATGGGAGTAAGTCCCATTCCCATTTATATTCTATGAAATGTGTTCTAACAGTATTTCTGTCATTACACCTTATTCGTCTTCATCGTCATCGAAGCTTGCCAATAGATCATTAACTTTGACAATGCTCTCTGAAGCACGACTCTTATAATCTGCATCAGCGCCAGTTAGGCTTGCATTGATAAATTCAATCACCATTGGAAGATTCATTCCTGCATAAAGTTCGATATCACGACCTTCCATAATCAGACGGCTCACCACGTTACATGGTGTTCCACCAAGGAGGTCAGCAAAGACTAGGAAATCATCCAAACCTTCGACAGCAGCTTCAAATTTCGCAGTGAAATCTTCTGGTCCATCTTCTGGAAGAAGAGCTACCGCATGAATGTTGTCTTGTGGACCCATAATCATTTCTGTGCTACCTTTAAGTTCTTCACAAAAACGTCCATGGCTCACTAAAATCAATGATTTCGTCATAAATTATGCGCCCATTCCAAGCAAGAATTTTCCGATGAATGAAAGCCCAACTGCAAGAGCAATAATAATACCGATTGCTTTTGTAGAGTTCATACCTTTCTTACCAAGCAACCAGAAGATGAATGCTGTGAAGATTCCTGGAAGCAAGCGTGGGAAGATTGAGTTCAAGATGTCTTGGGGAAGTCAATCATTTTCTCACCGATTGGCAATTTGTAAGAAATTTCAAAGTTGATCATTGTTGCTACAAGAGCACCCATCATGAATACACCAAGTACAGATGCAGCGTCAATCAAAGCTGTCAAAGTACTTTGCATGTTGTTGATAAGGTTAACCCCTTCTTTGTATGCAAATTCCAACTGTTTCCAACGGAAGATATCATACGCTACTGCAACTGCGATCCAAAGGAAGATACCCCAAGGTTGACCAGCGATAGCCATTGTTGCAGCGATAGATCCCATGATAGCAGGTACAAGTGAACCAAAGATAGTATCTCCAAGAGGAGCGAATGGTCCCATCAAACCTGTCTTGATACCGTTAACCGCATCTTTTGAACCAACGCCATCTTTTTCTTCCATGGCAAGGTCAAAACCAGCGATGATTGTGTGGAAGAATGGTGAAGTGTTGAAGAATTGAGTATGAACTTTCATCATTTCTTTCAACTCAGGAGTTCCATCTCCATACATTTTACGCAATTGTGGCAAGATCATGTAAAGGTAACCTGATGCTTGCATACGCTCGTAGTTCCATCCCAATTGGAAAGTGAACAAGCTACGTTTGTTAATTTGATTAAAATCTTCTTTTGTTAATTTGTAATTAGAATTCGTCATCTTCAATTTCCCCACTTTCTGATGGTGTAGAAGGTGCTGCTACAGCAACTTTCTGGCTGTTCTTGAAGTGAAGCACTGCAAGGAAGATACCTACGATAGAGATACCAATCATAGACAAGCCTTTGAAGTTGTTTGCAAAGCCAATTTTTCAGCAACGTCAGCAGGAAGAGTGCCAATGATACCAGCAACTGCTCCACCAAGACCTGTTACGTATGAGTAAAGTACAGTCAACATAGCTGTCAAACCGAATCCCATAGCAAGGTAGTGAAGGTTACGTTTAACTGGAAGGTAACGAAGCAAGATAGCGAATCCAAGACCTGGAAGCATACGACCTGCAAGAGTCAAACCGTCTGCAACCCATTGGTATTCTTTAACAAGGTTTACAACACCTGTAACGAATTCTCCACCGAAAGCAAGGGCGAAGAATACTGGAAGGGCACGAGATAGAGCCCATGGAAGCGCACCAAGAAGGTAGTTGCGTTCGATTCCTTTATAGTCAAAGCGTTCGATCGCAGCATCAATACGGTGAGCGAAGAATGTTGTAGTCATACGACCAAGTACGTCGAAGTAAGTCAATAGTGCCGCTACTGGTACAGCGATTGTAGTGATCGCAAGGTCTGTCTCGATACCTTGTGCAACTGAGAAAGCTGTCGCAAGAACCGCACCAGAAGTTGCGTCGATACGAGAAGCACCACCGAAGGTACCTACCCCAAGTACGAACAACTGCAAGCTACCACCGATAAACAAACCAGTTGTCAAATCTCCCATGACTAAACCAGTAATGAAACCAGCGAATACAGGGGAACCTGCAGAAGAAACGATCGTCAACTCATCACAGATTTGATAAGCTGAGTACAAAGTGAGAAGTAAAATTTGCCACCATTGTATCATAACAATGACCTCCTAAAAATTTTTTCCTATTTTAATAAGCTCAAAAAGTCTGAAACTGGATCATTTGGAACCATTTGAGCAGTGAGTTTAACACCTTTTTCCGCCAATTTGTGAAAATCTTCTACGTCTTTATCTACAACGTTGATAGAACGTGTGATAGAACGTGTTTCTGGTGTTTGAGACATATTACCAACATTGACAGTTTCAAGTGGCACACCTGCTTCTACCAAACCGAGGAAACGGTCAGGTTTGCGTGCTACAATCAACAGACGTTGGCTATCATATTTACCAGCAAGGATATTCGCTGCTGCTTTATCAACTGGCAAAATACTAAGTTTTACACCTGGTGGTGTTGCAAGTTTCAATCCGCTCTTTTCAACGTCGTTGTTGACAACTTCATTGTCAACGACCATGATACGTGAAACATTTAGTTTAGCAGACCAAAGGTTTGCTACTTGGCCGTGGATCAAACGTCCATCAATACGGCATCCTACAATTGTCATAAATTTCCCCCTTTATATGTTTTAGTGTAGGTTTACGAGTTAAATGTATGTGTTCTTTATACTCCCTTTCAGTTTCAAAGATAATGATACGGTTAGCACCTTCTTTGAGATAGCTGTGTGGAATATAAAGCGATAAGGTTGGACCAACATTCCAGAAACGTCCGAGATGATGGCCATTGACATAGGCAATACCTTTACCAAACTCAGATAGTTCTAAGTAGGTGTCCTTCGGTGCCTCAACTTCAAAATCATAGGCGTAAAAGGCAGGCTGTCCTTCTGTCCATCCTTTTGAAAAATCAATCTTTTCAGGATTATCAAGTAGAAGTGGATAGTGTTCCCAGTTCAGCATGAAGTGTAGGTCTTTGCAGACACCTGTACGAATCCCTTTCCGTTGTGTATCTGCTAGGAACTTATGCCCGTAATTGACACGCCCCATATTTTCTACCAGGATATCAAAACGAGAGAGCGCTTTCTTTTTTCCTTGATAGAAGATATCTTCACCAATTTCAGTCTGGTACTGAGTTACAACCCATTTACCATCTACGAATAGCTGAGCTCTGTCTCGACCATCAATGATGCGGATGCGTTCTTCTTCTGCATCCCAACTAGCTTCTGTACGATAGAGAAGGTAGCCATAGCTTTGTCCCAACTCTTCCATTTTCTTAGGATAGAGGCTTTCAGTTGGACTTGCTAAACTATCCAAGGTTTCAAATAGAGAAACTTTCTCAACCAGTGGAATGTTTTCAACTTCCATACTCTCTTTGTAAAGCGGTTCTAATTGTGGATACTCAGGATAGTAAGTCGCCATCATTTCCTTAACTGCCATGTATTTAGCAGTTGGATTCCCAGCTTCATTAAGGAGAGCGTCGTAATCATAAGATGTTACTTGTGGTAAGTCAATAGTTCCTCGAGCTGAACAACCATTCATAAAACCAAAGTTGGTTCCACCGTGGAACATGTAAAGGTTGATAGAACCTTGCTCTAGAACCTCGTGAACAGCTTCTGCCAACTCTTCTGGCTCACGCGTGATGACTGGCTCTTTCCAACGATTAAACCATCCATCCCAGAATTCCATACACATGAGTGGCCATTTCTTACCATACTCATCAAAGAACTCTTGCATTTGCGAGAAGTTGAAGTTAGCTTTCGAGCCAAAGTTCCCTGTTACAAAGAGATCATCTTCAATCAAGGTTCCAGCTTTCAAAGTAGCTCTCCACGGTCCATCAGATGTAAAGAGCGGACAAGTAACTGCACGTTCTTCCATCAATCGGCGAATCTCACGCAAGTAGGTCTTATCCTCACCGTATGAACCGTACTCATTTCAACCTGCATCATGAGGATGTTGCCACCATTTTCCAACAATCTCGAAACAAGACGTGGAAGTAAATGATCGTAGTAGCGTCCTACCATTTCTACAAAGGCTGGATCAGAAGAACGGATTCGCATGTCTTTAGTTAAAAGCCATGCTGGTAAACCACCAAATTCCCACTCTGCACAGATAAAGGGAGATGGTCGAACAATAGCATACAAGCCTAAGTCCTGAGCAGTCTGAAGAAATTTTTCAATATTAAGATTGCCTTCAAAATTGAAGTTTCCTTCAGTTGGCTCATGCAAATTCCAAGCGACGTATGTTTCAACAGTGTTGAAACCTAAAGCCTTGAGATTATACAATGAATGATACCAATCATCTTCAGGAATTCTAAAATAATGAATGGCACCAGATAAAATTTTGAATGGTTTCCCATCTAGGTAAAAATCATCCTCAATTTTAAATCTCGTCATTTTACCACCCCATACTTTTTCCGTTTGCGCTTTCATTTGTTGTTATATTAAATGATAAACTAACGAAGCCATCTTGTCAATAGATTTTTTTAAAAAAATTATTTAAAAATTTTTTTCTTTTTTTACTGAATTGTTTTTCTAAAATTCTTGTAAAACATTATTTTTATATTAAATTTTTTTCTGGCCTAAATTACTTGATTTCATGAATTTTTTTACTAGTAAAACATATATAAGTCAATCACTTAGTCTATTATTTTATATTTTTATACTATAATACTATCATTTTCAAACTATTTATGGTAGAATCGAAGATAGAGAAGGAAAAAATGAGGTGAAAATATGGCAATTCCAAAGTATCAATATATCAAAGATGAATTGAAAAACAAAATCATTTCAGGTCAATTCGCTAGTGGAGATAAGTTCTACACGGAAGCAGAATTGATTGCGATGTATGATGTAAGTTCAATCACTGTTGTTCGCGCCTTAAACGACCTTGCTAAAGACGGCTATATTGTCCGCCAACAAGGAAAGGGAACCTTTGTGGCTCGCGCTCGCAAGCACAAACTTGTAGAATTTTCTGATGTAGAAATTTTTGAAACCAAGGACGATAAAGTCACTGTTCTTTCTATTGAGCGTGGGAACAATCTTAACTACTTAGAAAAATTAGGCTTACGTGGCGATCAATTTTATTACAAAATCGAACGTATCCGTGAATCTAACGGTGTTACTTATATCTACCACACATCTTATATCCCTGAACAATACATCAATGCAAACTATCCAAATCTAGAATATTATAGTTCTATCTATAATCGTTTCAAATTAGACTACCACATTCACATGAATGACGAGCATTTTGAAGAAATCAATGAAATTGTATTTCCGACTCCAGAACATGCTGCTTCTATCCTAGGAATCGACTCCCAGTTCCCAACTGTTCTCCAAACCAAGACAACTAAGCTTGAATCAACTGGTCAAGTGTTGGAATACATTGAAACTTATAAACGTTCTGATTTCTATAAAATTAAATTTATCTCATGTGATCGCGATCACTAAACATTAAAAAGTCTGAGACAATCGTTTCAGGCTTTTCTGTTTTTCATTATAGCACGCTAGCTCTTAGTAGGAAATATCAAATGACTTTAAACTATAATTCGGAGAAATTTTTACTAAAAAAATAGAGTAAAAAAATAAAAAAATCAGTTCAAATTAAATAACTTCTTATATTTTTTTATAGGTATTTTATTAAAATACTTGACTTTACTAGATTCAGATAATACAATGGAATCAGTTTGTGAAAACGCTACCAAAAACAATAAATTAGGGGGTTATTTAATGAAACCAGAAAATAAACAGCGTTTCTCTATTCGTAAATACGCAATCGGAGCAGCTTCTGTATTGATCGGCTTTGCCTTTCAGGCTCAAGCCGTTGCTGCTGACGGAGTCGTGCCTGCTACAACAGAGAATCAGCCTACTGTCCAAGCCACAGGAGAAGCCACTCCGCCAACGAGTGAAGAAAGTCGAGACTGCTCCCTCAACAGAAAATGCTACTCCAGCTGCTCCAGCAACAAACTCTGAAGCTCCAAAAGTTGAAGTTGCTCCTGCACCTGCCGTAGAAAAACCTGTTGCAACCGAAGAAACTACAGCTAAACCAGAAGTAACTGAAGAAGCTACGCAGCCAGAAAAGGAAGAAAATAAAGAAGTTGCTAAAGTTGAAGCACCTGCAGTCGCTACAGAAAAAGCAGCTCAAGTCAATGAAAAACTGGCTAAAAAGAAAATTGTGTCAATTGATGCTGGACGTAAATACTTCTCTCCTGACCAACTAAAAGAAATCATCGACAAAGCCAAACATTATGGCTACACTGATCTTCATCTTTAGTCGGAAATGACGGCTTGCGCTTTATGCTTGATGACATGTCTCTAACTGTTGGTGACAAGACTTATGCAAGCGACGATGTCAAACGCGCTGTCGAAAATGGAACCAATGCTTATTACAACGATCCAAATGGCAACCATCTAACTGAAAGCCAAATGACTGACTTGATCGACTATGCTAAGGGCAAGGGTATCGGCCTTATCCCATCTGTTAACAGTCCTGGTCACATGGATGCCATCCTCAATGCCATGAAAGAACTGGGTATTGAAAAGCCTAACTTTAACTATTTTGGTAAAGAATCAGCACGTACTGTTGACCTTGACAACGAAAAAGCTGTTGCCTTCACAAAAGCTTTGATTGATAAGTATGCAGGCTACTTTGCTGGTAAGTCTGAAATCTTCAACATCGGTTTGGATGAGTACGCTAACGACGCTACAGATGCTAAGGGATGGAGCGTACTTCAAGCCTATAAATGGTATCCAGAAGATGGATTCCCAGACAAAGGCTATGACAAATTCATCGCCTATGCAAATGACCTAGCTCGTATCGTTAAATCTCACGGTCTTAAACCAATGGCCTTCAACGACGGTATCTACTATAATAGTGATACAAGTTTTGGTACCTTTGATAAAGATATCATCGTCTCTATGTGGACTGGTGGCTGGGGTGGTTACGATGTCGCTTCTTCTAAGTTACTAGCTGAAAAAGGACACGAAATCCTCAACACTAACGATGCTTGGTACTACGTTCTCGGCCGTAATGCTGACGGTCAAGGCTGGTACAACCTCGATCAAGGATTGAATGGTATCAAGAGTACACCGATTACTTCAGTTCCAAAAACAGAAGGAGCTGACGTTCCTATTATCGGTGGGATGGTAGCCGCTTGGGCTGATACTCCATCTGCTCGCTACTCTCCATCTCGTCTATTCAAACTCATGCGTCAATTCGCAAATTCAAATGCTGAATATTTCGCCGCTGACTACGAGTCTGCTGAGCAAGCTCTGAAAGAAGTTCCAACAGACCTCAAGCGCTACACAGAAGAAAGTGTTGCAGCCGTTAAAGAAGCTGAAAAAGCCATTCGTGCTCTCGATAGTAACCTCAGCCGTGCTCAACAAGATACCATTGACCAAGCCATCGCAAAACTCCAAGAAGCTGTTAGCAACTTGACCTTCACTCCAGAAGCTCAAAAAGAAGAAGATGCTAAACGCGAAGTTGAAAAACTAGCTAAAAATAAGGTAATCTCTATCGATGCTGGTCGTAAATACTTCACGCTAGACCAACTTAAACGAATCGTTGACAAAGCCAGCGAACTTGGTTACTCTGACCTTCATCTACTCCTTGGAAATGATGGACTTCGCTTCCTCTTGGATGATATGAGTATCTCAGCAAACGGCAAGACTTATGCAAGCGACGATGTGAAAAATGCCATCATCGAAGGAACAAAATCTTACTACGATGATCCTAATGGAACTACTTTGAACCAAGCTGAAATTACTGAGCTTATCCAGTATGCTAAGGATAAAGGTATTGGACTAATCCCAGCTATCAATAGTCCAGGTCACATGGATGCTATGCTTGTCGCTATGGAAAAACTAGGCATCGCAAACCCTCAAGCCAACTTTGACAAGGTTTCAAAAACTACTATGGACCTTGAAAACGAAGAAGCAATGAACTTTACAAAAGCTCTCATCGGCAAGTACATGGACTTCTTTGCAGGTAAGACTAAGATCTTTAACTATGGTACAGATGAGTATGCCAACGATGCTACCAATGCTCAAGGCTGGTATTACCTCAAGTGGTATGGTCTTTATGGCAAATTTGCTGAGTACGCTAATAGCCTAGCTGCCATGGCTAAAGAAAAAGGCTTACAACCAATGGCCTTTAACGATGGCTTCTACTACGAAGACAAGGATGATGTTGAGTTTGATAAAGATGTTATCATCTCTTACTGGTCTAAAGGATGGTGGGGTTACAACCTTGCATCTCCTCAATATCTAGCAAGCAAGGGTTACAAAATCCTTAATACCAACGGAGACTGGTACTATGTTCTAGGCAATCATAAAAATGACGAAGCCTATCCTCTATCAAAAGCAATTGAAAATACTGAAAAAGTACCATTCAAGCAACTAGCTTCAACTAAATATCCTGAAGTTGACCTACCTACTATTGGTAGTATGTTAGCTATCTGGGCGGACAAACCTCAAGCTGAGTACAAGGAAGAAGAAATCTTTGAACTGATGACTGCTTTTGCTGATCACAACAAAGACTACTTCCGTGCTGACTACAAAGCGCTACGCGAAGAACTTGCTCAAGTCCCTGAAAACTTAGAAGGATATAGCACAGAAAGTCTAGATGCTCTCAAGGCTGCTAAAGATGCTCTTAACTACAACCTCAATCGTAATAAACAAGCTGAATTGAACACACTTGTAGCTAATCTCAAAGCTGCTAGACTCGGTCTCAAACCAGCTGCAACTCACTCAGGAAGTCTTGATGAGAGTGAAACTTCTGCTGCAGTTGAAAACCGACCAGAACTTCTTGTTAAGACAGAAGAAATTCCGTTTGAGATTGTTAAGAAAGAAAATTCTAACCTTCCAGCAGGACAAGAGAAAGTCATCACTGTTGGTGTCAAAGGAGAACGTACTAAGTATCTTTCAGTTGTGACTGAAAATGGTAAGCAGACAGAAACAGTTCTTGAAAGTCAAGTAACGAAAGAAGCTGTCAATCAAATTGTCGAAGTGGGAACATTAGCAACGCATGTAGGAGATGAAAAAGGTCAAGCTCCTGTGCTAAGCAAACCTCGTGTAGTCATCGAGGACGAAGAAATTCCATTTACAACGATCACTCGCGAGACTCCTTCGCTACCTAAGGGACAAACTCGTCTAGTAACTGCAGGTGTCAACGGTCGTCGTAGCCATTTCTACTCTGTAACTACTGCTGCTGATGGATCGGAAGTTAAAACATTGGTTACTAGTGTTGTGGCTCAAGAACCAGTTAATCAAATCATCGAAGTCGGAACTCCTGTAACGCATGTGGGAGATGAAAAGGGACTAGCTCCTGTTGCAGAAGAAAAACCAAAACTAGAGATTCCAAATATTCCGGCTCCTATTGCAGAAGAAAAACCAGCACTAGAGATTCCAAATGTGCCAGCTCCTATTGCAGAAGAAAAACCAGCACTAGAGATTCCAAATGTGCCAGCTCCTATTGCAGAAGAAAAACCAGCACTAGAGATTCCAAATGTGCCAGCTCCTATTGCAGAAGAAAAACCAGCACTAGAGATTCCAAGTAAACCAGCTCCAGCAACTGTTCCTGCTGAGGAAAACAAAGCTCTTCCTCAAGGTCCAGCTCCTGTAGCAAAAGAAAATAAACTTCCTGAGACAGGAAGCCAAGGTTCAGAATGGTTGATTGCTACTGGTCTTATGACTGCACTCACAGCTTATGGACTTAGCAAGAAAAAAGATTAATACTCTTTGATTTTCATTGAGTATAAGCACAAATAAAAAGCGAGATTCAATCTCGCTTTTTTATTTTATGATTAGTCACCCAAACCAATGCGTTCAAAGATCTCATCCACCCGTTTAGTATAGTAAGTTGGGTTGAAGATTTCATCGATTTCCTCTTGAGTGAGGCGTGAAGTCACTTCTGGATCGGCTTCGAGAAGCGGTTTAAAGTCCACTTGGTTGTCCCAAGAGTAGGCTGTTTTTGGTTGCACCAAGTCATAGGCCTGCTCACGGGTCATGCCTTTTTCAATCAAAGTCAACATAGCACGTTGACTGAAAATCAAACCAAATGTAGAGTTCATGTTGCGAATCATGTTTTCTGGGAAAACTGTCAAGTTCTTAACGATGTTTCCAAAACGGTTGAGCATGTAGTCAATCAAGATGGTTGTGTCTGGTGCGATGATACGCTCAGCTGATGAGTGAGAGATATCACGTTCGTGCCAAAGGGCTACATTTTCATAAGCTGTTACCATGTGACCACGGATAACACGCGCAAGACCAGTCATGTTTTCAGAACCGATAGGGTTACGTTTGTGAGGCATTGCTGAAGACCCTTTTTGACCTTTGGCAAAGAACTCTTCCACTTCGCGTTGCTCAGATTTTTGCAGACCACGGATCTCCGTTGCCATACGCTCGATAGAAGTTGCAATGCTGGCAAGAACCGCAAAGTACTCAGCGTGAAGGTCACGAGGAAGCACCTGTGTAGAGATTTCTTGAGCACGGATACCCAGCTTGTCGCAGACATATTTCTCTACGAATGGTGGGATGTTGGCAAAGTTACCAACCGCACCAGAAATCTTACCAGCTTCCACACCAGCAGCCGCATGCTCGAAACGCTCGATATTGCGTTTCATTTCGCTGTACCAAGTTGCCAATTTAAGACCAAAAGTTGTCGGCTCCGCATGCACACCGTGCGTACGACCCATCATGATAGTGAACTTGTGTTCTTTTGCTTTGTCAGCGATGATATTAAGGAAGTTTTCAAGATCACGACGGATGATATCGTTGCCCTGCTTGTAGAGGTAACCATAGGCAGTATCTACCACGTCAGTAGAAGTCAACCCATAGTGAACCCACTTGCGCTCTTCCCCAAGCGTCTCAGAAACCGCACGCGTGAAAGCCACCACATCGTGACGAGTCTCCTGCTCAATCTCCAAAATACGGTCGATGTCAAAGTCCGCCTTCTCGCGAATCAAAGCCACATCTTCCTTAGGGATTTCCCCCAACTCAGCCCATGCCTCGTCAGCCAAGATTTCCACCTCAAGCCAAGCACGGTATTTATTTTCTTCAGTCCAAATGTTCGCCATCTCAGGGCGAGAGTAACGTTCGATCATGTTGTTTTATTTTCCTTTCTTTTGATCCTTCACATCAGTTAGCAAGCGGCAATCACTTTATTCAAATTCTTCTTTCCCAATCCACACAGAGGGATAGTGATCCAGTGTATTCAAATCCTTATCCAGCGGGGCATCATAGATAGCTAAATAGTTATCAGGATATTGTGCAACTAGCTCTTCATACTTCGCTTTCACTTTTTCGTGATCGCTACTAGCATACAAAACTTCGACGACTGCTCCAGCCTTCTCTTTTTCGACAAATGCGTTGACGATAAGTTGAATCATAAAAACCTCCTAAAGCGAAATGCCCTTCATATTTGCTTCCAGAATAGGCATCTTCACACCTAACTCCTGACCGGTCTGATAGACACTTTGACAACAGTAGAAGATGTCCTGTTTATCATTGTGTAAGGTCATAATCTTTCGGGTCAGCTCATTTTTTGCAAACATGACTTTCATGGCTTTTCCTGCAATCCATGCGGGAATTTTGTACGGTAAGAGCTCGGCTTTGTATAGCTTTAAATTCACGCCACGTGCTTCTACGACTTTCAAAGCTTCTCGAATGGCCTTGATGGCTAATGATAATTCCGAAGAACTATTCATCAAGTTCAGAGCCAACTGTTCTGGATTTTCCAGATTCCCCGAACGTGCAGCTGTAGAAGTGACACCTGCGTTAATCGCCATATGAATCCAAATCCACTCGACCATATCATGAGGAACTTCCCACTTCAAATCTACAGAAGTCAGTAAAGTCGTCAGATCAGCATAGTTAGAAATCTGTGCTTTTTGCTCACCTTCTAGCATTAAATGGTCAAACAAGACACCATCTAAATGATTCCCCTGCATATGACCACCCGCTGTCGGAAAGGCTAGAATATAGTCGTAGTCCCCTGCCCATTCTTGAACCTCTTTTCGAGTATCCCAGAAATTACAGAAGAAAACAAGGGTACCTTTGATATTATTTTTTCGCAAGGTTTCTACAGCTTCTTTGACAAAGCCGTGACGCACACTGAGCAAAATAAAATCATATTCCGAATTAGCTTCTGCCACATGAACCTCATAGGTGTCATGCTTGTTTTCACCCTTGGAATGATAGCGACCATCTAGCAAATCAACCGACAACTCCTTCGGAGCAATGTTTTTCTTACTATCTCTCAATACATGTTCTACTTGATGACCCGCTTTTTGAAAAGCATAGGCATAAGTGGTCCCGATCACTCCAAGTCCTAAAATTGCTATTTTCACCTAAAAATCAATCCCTTTCCCAAATTCCTCAACCTTATCCGGTTCATCACTAAACAAAGTCACATGTCCCATTTTGCGGTTGTGCTTCGCTTCTATTTTACCATATAGGTGGAGGTGGGCGCTTGGATTTTCTGTGACATATTTTTCAGCAGCCTCGACATGCTGACCGAGGACATTGAGCATGACGGCAGGCGCATGTAGTTGGATAGCAGGCAACGGTGCTCCGAGAACACCCAAAATATGCGTGTCAAACTGGGAGAAATCACAAGCTTCAATCGAATAGTGCCCTGAGTTGTGGGGGCGTGGGGCAATCTCATTAACGATAATATCATCAGCTGTCGCAAACATTTCCACACAGAGCGTTCCAGACAAGTTCAGTTGTTCTGCAATTCGCACTGCCATGGCTTTAGCTTTATCTGCTAGACTTTCTGAAATGCGGGCTGGCACGATGGTCTTAGACAGGATATTATTACGATGGATATTTTCCTGAACCGGAAAAACCGTCACGTCCTTGCCATTGCCTGACACGATGACAGAAATTTCAAGGTCAAAATTGACAAATTCTTCCAAAACGCAGTCTGCTGAGTCGGCGAGCGCATAGGCTTCTTCCAAATCTGCTTCTGAACGAATGACCTTTTGCCCATGACCATCATATCCACCTGTCGCAGTCTTGAGAACATAGTTTTTTGACAGGTCAATATCTGCCAAGTCATGGCTAGAAGTCACGACCTTGTAAGGTGCTACGGTGACTTGAGCCTTATTTGAGAGAAAGTCCTTTTCAAAGATCCGATTTGGGAAATGCGGAGCAGATCTGTCCCTTGAGGAAGTTGCCCATCCTTGATGACGGCATCCAAACCGTCGGCATCGACATTTTCAAATTCATAGGTCAGGACATCGCAACTCTCCGCCAACTGACAGAGGGCTTTCACATCGTTATAAGGTGCCACGATGATCTCCGCCACGCGAGAGGCCGGGCAATCCGCCGCAGGATCCAGCGCGATGACCTTGTGGCCCATGTAGATAGCAGAAATGGCCATCATCTGACCCAGCTGACCGCCACCGATAATTCCGATTGTTTTAGATGAGCTCATTTGTCGACTCCTCTGCAATTTTTCCTTGTTCTTCTATGAAATCTGCCAATGCTATCGCAATAGACGGATCCTCTACTGAAAGAAGACGAAGGGCAAAGAGGGCCGCATTTGTCGCACCTGCTTCACCAATAGACATGGTCGCAACAGGCACACCGCCCGGCATCTGAACGATAGAATAAAGCGAATCCACGCCACTAAGAGCACGTGATTTGACAGGTACACCAATGACAGGCAGAGTGGTTTTGGCAGCTACCATTCCTGGCAAGTGAGCAGCGCCACCCGCACCTGCAATAATGACCTTGATACCGCGACTCCGTGCTTCTTCCGCATGTTTGAACATGAGGTCAGGTGTGCGGTGGGCGGAGACAACTTTCTTTTCGTAGGCTACACCGAAGCGGTCTAGGACTTCAGCGGTTTTTGCATGGTTGCCCAGTCGGATTTTGAGCCCATGATGATGGAAATAATTGGTTTAGTCATAATTTTTCCTTTTTCTTCTTTTTTGATAATGGTCTTAGGTGGTGGGGACGGAAGCAAACCTTCGGTTTCATTCCTAAAATTTGAGCCTAAGGTCTCAAATTTTCCCTAAACCAGAACAGATACTGTTCTAGTCCTTTCACCACGGCGACCATTGTCGTGTTTGGCGACTGCGTCGCCTTTTCTTATATCTTTATCTAATTGCCTTGCTTCCGATATCCGTACGATAGAAAAGGCCTTCTGTGTTTTGTTTGTCTAGTTGGCTGTAGATGGTGTTTTGGCCGTCTTTGACGGTATCAGCTGTGGTGACCAGCATGTAAACACGGCCTCCGTTTGAAAGAAGGTCTTCCCCATTTTCAGCAAATTTAGCTCCGGCATAGTAGGTGATGATGTCGCCTTCTGTCTTGGTAGGAAGCTTGACACCTTTCTCATAAGCGAGTGGGTAGCCGTTTGATGCTACAACCACACCTAGTGTCACACCCTTATCCGTCCAAGTAATAGCTGGCTCCTTGCCATCGAGGATATCCGTAATATTTTGTGCAAAGTCAGATGTCAAGCGAGGCAAGATGATTTGTGTTTCAGGATCGCCAAAGCGTGAGTTGAACTCAATGACTTTAGGGCCGTCAGCTGTCAAGATAAGTCCAGCGTAAAGGACACCAGTGTAAGGACGGCCTTCTTTAATCATGCCTTCAAGGACTGGCTTGACAATAGTGTCAACTGCTGTGTCAACCACGCTCTGTGGCAAGTGAGGAACTGGCGCATATGCACCCATCCCACCAGTGTTAGGCCCCTTGTCGCCATCATAGGCACGTTTGTGGTCCTGAGCTGTTGGCATGATGTAGAACTTGTCACCATTGACAAAGGCAAAAAGTGAAAATTCCTCTCCTGCAAGAAACTCCTCGATAACCACACGCGCACCTGAGTCGCCGAATTTATTGTCCAAAAGCATCTCGTGAGCGGCTTCGACTGCTTGCTCGACTGTCTCCGCAACGACGACACCTTTCCCAAGGGCCAAACCGTCTGCCTTAACTACGATTGGAGCGCCTTTTTCTTCGATATAGGCCTTGGCCTCCTCGAAATCTGAGAAGGTGCCATAGGCTGCTGTCGGAACATCATATTTGACCATGATTTCCTTAGCAAAATCCTTGGACCACTCCAGCTCCGCTGCCAATCTTGTCGGACCAAAGGCTTTGAGACCAGCTGCATTGAAATCATCCACGATTCCAGCAGCAAGAGCATCATCTGGACCAATGAAGGACCAAGCAATATCGTTGGTTTTTGCAAACTCAATCAATTTAGAATGTTCGGAAATAGAGATATTTACCAATTCCAGACCATCCAGAGTCATCCCGTCATTCCCAGGAGCTACAAAGACTTTTTCAACGTCTTTTGACTCAAGCAACTTCTTAGCAATGGCATGTTCACGGCCACCCGAGCCGACAACTAACAGTTTCATCTCTCAACCTCTTTTGCGAATTATTTACTAATATTATATCATAAACGTTCGTTTTAATCTTGTTTCGTTTCGCTTTTAAAGCAAAAAAAAGGAAAGAAACTGTTTTCTTCCCTTTTATTTTCTTAATGTCTAAAATGTCTAACGCCTGTGAATACCATAGTCAAGCCGTATTTATCAGCAGCTTCGATAGACTCTTGGTCTCGTACTGACCCACCTGGTTGAATGATGGCCTTGATCCCTGCCTTAGCGATTTCTTCCACGTTATCCGCAAATGGGAAGAAGGCATCTGAAGCAAGAACAGCGCCGTCAAGGCGGTCTTTGGCTTGGTCGATGGCAATACGAACAGAGGCAACACGGTTAGTTTGACCTGGGCCAACACCCAGTGTCATGTGGTCGTTGGTTACGATGATACCATTTGATTTGACATACTTGATAGCTTTCCAAGCGAACTCAAGAGCAGTCGCTTCTGTCTCCGTTGGCTGGCGTTTAGTTACCACTTGCCAGTCAGCTGGGCTTTCTTTGACCACGTCTTGGTTTTGAACGAGGAGTCCACCGACAACACCTGTGTATTCTGCTTCCACTTCACTAGCATCTTGTGCGTCAAATGGCAAGGCAAGAATGCGCAAGTTTTTCTTTTTGTTGGTCAAAATGGCTAGCGCTTCATCCGTATAGCTTGGTGCAATGATGATTTCAAGGAAAACACCGTGCATCTTCTCAGCTGTCGCAGCATCTACCTCACGGTTAAGAACAACGATTCCACCAAAGATAGACACTGGGTCAGACTCATAAGCGTAATCCCAAGCTGTTTCGATGTCATCAGCTTGACCGATACCGCAAGGGTTCATGTGTTTGAGAGCTACAACCGTTGGACGTTCTTTGAAATCGCGAATAATACGGATGGCAGCGTCCGCATCGCGAATGTTGTTAAAGGACAATTCCTTACCGTTGAGCTGTTTCGCTGATGCAATCGAATAGTCCGTTGGCAAGGCTTTTTGGTAGAAGTCTGCGTCTTGTTGAGGATTTTCACCGTAACGCATTGGTTGTTTAAGGTCATAAGTTAGAGTGAGTTTTTCAGGTTTGTTTTCACCCACTTGAGCTGTGAAGTATTCTGCAATCAAGGCATCATAAGCCGCAGTGTGACGGAAAACCTTAGCCGCCAAACGTTGGCGAGTTTCGTAAGTCGTTTCACCATTGGCTGACAACTCGTCCAAAACAACAGCATAGTCAGCAGGGTCTACAACAACGGTCACGCTGGCATGATTCTTCGCTGCTGAACGAAGCATTGACGGACCACCAATATCGATGTTCTCCACCGCGTTAGCGTAGGTCACATCTGGTTTAAGAATGGTTTCCTTGAATGGATAGAGGTTGACCACAACAAGGTCGATCAATTCGATATTGTTGTCTTTAGCCGCTTCCAAGTGGCTATCCAAGTCACGACGAGCGAGGAGACCGCCATGGATATTTGGGTGGAGGGTCTTGACACGACCGTCCATCATTTCTGGGAAACCAGTCACATCATCGATAGCAATGGTGTCAACACCAGCATTGTCAAGGGCAACCTTGGTCCCACCTGTTGAGATGATATCCCAACCAAGTTTTTTAAGTTCTTGGGCAAATTCAACAATGCCCGCTTTATCTGAAACACTAATTAGTGCGCGTTTAGTCATTTTTCTTCCTTTCATGTTCAAACTTTCTACCTACGTAATTTTCTTTTCATAAAGTATAGGGAGACGATTACCAAGACTCCCAAAATTATTGTCAGTAAAAATCTCCCCCAATAGGGAATCTCAGGGAATAAGAAATTAACCAGTAAGCGTAAAATCACTGCTAAGGTGATCAAAGCAAGTGTTTCTAACCATTTTGTCATTTTTTCTCCTTTTGAATAAATAGGATTTTGAGGTGATTAAAGACTAATCTAACTCATATAAAAGGTAGTTATCAAAATTTATGATTCCTTTGAGGTAATCTCTGTCTGCTTTAGACAACTCAAATTCTGGAAAAAGTCGCAATTAAACTGGACAAATAAAAATAATTCGAGGTCTTACGATAAGAAAAAAACCTGCTTGACCGAATCTCCCTTGACAGAAATCATAGGCAAGTTTTAATTCTTGACTTGTGACACCATCTAAAATTTTATCTAACTCTGAAAGCTGACTTTTATCAGTATTTTCTATCATAGCTTTCACTGTATTTACTAAAACAAAAAGAAAATCATTAGTATTATCCAGTAGGATTGGTCTGTTAGATAACTTGTTCTTTAACTCCATATAGTATTGGTCAGTAATCATTTTTTCCTCTCCACTCCCAAACTATCCAAGACTTCTGGATAAAGTTTGTACTCTGTTTCGTGGATGCGAGTTTCGAAAGTATCAAGGGTATCCCCTTCAAGGCGTGGCACACGGACTTGTTTAATAACCTTACCGGTATCCACACCAGAATCCACCCAATGAATGGTCACGCCAGACTGATCAACATCTGCATTCCAAGCATCCTCAATGCCATGAGCGCCTGGAAATTCTGGCAGATAAGCTGGGTGAATATTGATGATACGACCTTCATAAGCCGCTAGCAAGGTTGGACCGACGATTTTCATATAACCCGCTAAACAGACTAGGTCAATATCGTGCTCATCCAAGAGCTCGACAATGGCTCCTTCGTAGTCTGCTTTGCTCTCAAACTCCTTGAGTTCGAAGGCATAGGATAAAACTCCAAGATTTTCTGCACGCTCAAGTACATAGGCATCCCGGTGATCTGAAAAGACAAATTCTACTGGAAATTGCTCTGCAATGACCTGAAAGTTTGAACCATTTCCAGAAGCAAAAAAACAGCAATTTTTTTAGCCATTATTTTTATCACCACACTTGCGCCATCTTTCTTCACAATACGACCGATTTCATAAACAGGTTCGTCAAGAAGTTCTTTGACACGTTCCACATGTTCTGGTTTCACTGCAAGCATAAGCCCCCACACCCATGTTGAAGATTTCAAACATTTCTTCATGTTTGATTTGGCCATATTTTTCAAGGGCTTTGAAAATTGGAAGGACCGGGACTTTGCTTTCATCAATTTCAGCAGCCAAGTCATCTGCGAACATACGAGGTACATTTTCGATGAAACCACCACCTGTGATATGGGCAATTCCATTTACCAATCCTTCTTTGATGAGTGGCAAAGCCGCTTTGACGTAGATACGAGTTGGCTCAAGAAGAACTTCCTTGAGTTTCTTGCCTTCCAATTCTGGGAGGACTTCCTCACCTGTATAATCGGCAAAGACACGACGGACGAGCGAGTAACCATTTGAGTGGATTCCGCTTGAAGCAAGTCCAAGAAGGACGTCACCTTCAGCCACTTTTGAACCGTCGATGATTTGAGATTTTTCTGCAACACCAACAGCAAATCCAGCCAAGTCATAGTCGTCTTCACCGTACATACCAGGCATTTCAGCCGTTTCCCCACCGATGAGGGCCGCACCTGCTTGTACACAACCTTCAGCCACACCAGCAACGACTTGTTCTAGCTTAGCTGGTTCATTTTTCCCAGTCGCCACATAGTCTAGGAAGTAGAGAGGCTCTGCACCTGCAGCGATGATATCGTTGACACACATAGCCACACAGTCTTGCCCAATCGTATCATGCTTGTCGTACTTGATAGCAAGCATGAGCTTGGTTCCAACACCGTCAGTTCCTGAAATCAAAACTGGCTCTTTAACACCTGTTTTTGAAAGGTCGAACATGCCACCAAAACCACCAAGAGCTCCCATAACACCCGCACGCTCCGTACGTGCTACGTGTTTTTTGATGCGTTCAACAACTTCATAACCCGCTTCAACATCCACACCAGACTGCGCATAAGCATTTTTATTCGTCATTTTATTCATTCCTTTTCTTTTTTTGAGAAAGACTGTGACGTATTTTTAGATAAACAATTATTTTATCTAAAAATACTAGTCAGGTCTCTAGCTTTGGTCCCATAGGAGAAAGCGTCTACTGACAAATGCTTTAGCTTTTAGTCAGTAGTGAGACGTGGAGCGTATGCATTTTTATTTGTCATTTGTTTTTTCCTTTTCCTTTCCTTCAATGGGGAATTTTATTTGTAAAAACTCGTTTTTTCTTCCAAACTTCTACGATATTCTTCTTCATAGTCATAGAGAGGAGTTGGATATTTCCCATCAAAGTAAGCGACACAGAGACCACCGTTCGGCGCATCTGTTTCGATGCCAATAGAATCAATCAAGCCATCAATCGAAAGATAGGTCAGGCTATCCGCACCAATGATTTGGCAAGTTTCCTCAACGGTATGATTGGCCGCAATCAGCTCCTGACGTGTCTGGATATCAATCCCGTAAAAACATGGATAGGCAAGAGCAGGACTCCCGATGGCAACGTGTACTTCTGATGCCCCCGCTTCTTTCAAAAGTTGGACAATGCGACGAGATGTCGTGCCTCGTACAATGGAATCATCAATCATGACAACGCGTTTGCCTTTAACGACACCAGAAACAGCAGATAACTTCATCCGAACCCCTTGCTCGCGTAATTCTTGAGTCGGCTGGATAAAGGTCCGTTGGGTATATTGGTTCTTGATGAGCCCCATTTCATTTGGCAGACCTGATTCTTCCGCAAATCCCATAGCTGCGCTAAGAGAGGAGTTTGGCACCCCGACTACGATATCAGCTTCATACTTGAACTCACGTGCCAGTTGAGCTCCCATTCTCTTACGAGCCGTATGGACATTGACACCATGGATGTTAGAGTCGGGACGGGCAAAATAGATATACTCCATGGAACATATAGCCAGCTGAGTATCGTTTGTATAGCTGTCATACTGGATGCCATTGTTATCAATAATGACAATCTCGCCTGGTTTTACGTCGCGAATCCACTCAGCACCGATTACTTCAAAGGCACAGGTTTCAGATGAAACCACTACTGCTCCATTAGCCATTTTCCCGATTGACAGAGGACGGAAGCCATTTGGGTCAAGCGCTGCAATTAACTTATCTTCAAACATCAAAAGATAAGCAAAACCACCTTTAACAAGACTGAGCGCTTCCTTGATTTTACCCATCAAGTTTGGATTGTGGCTACGGCGAATAAGGTGAGCCAAGATTTCAGAGTCAGAGGTTGAACTGAAAATCGCTCCTCTTTGTTCCAATTCTTGCTTGAGCGATTCTGCATTGGTCAGATTCCCATTATGAGCCAAACCAAACTGCATATCATGAAAGCGGAAAAGGAAAGGTTGGATATTGTCTACAGAAGCTTCTCCCGCAGTCGCATAACGCACGTGCCCAATCGCTCCAGTTCCTGTCAATTTATCCAAATTCGCAGGATTTTTGAAGACTTCTGATAAAAGCCCCATATCTCGATGACGCTTCAATTGTCCATGATCATTGGAGAGGATCCCTGCCCCCTCCTGACCACGGTGCTGAAGACTATGGAGTCCAAAATAGGTTAATTTGGCAGCATCTGGGTGGCCCCAGATACCAAAAACACCACATTCTTCATTAAGAGATTTTACTTCGTATGTCATTTTATATACCTTTTATTTCCCAGTAAAGTATTTAACTGCTGACGCAAAGAGGTGTTGGTCTTTATTTCCTGGAATATTTTGGAAGAGACCGTCTTCAAAACGTTCTGAGTGACCCATCTTACCAATAATTTGACCGTTCTTGCTTGTGATACCTTCGATTGCATTTACAGATCCGTTAGGATTATATTTTGAATCCATGCTTGGTTTCCCTTCGAAGTCAACATATTGGCTAAAGATTTGACCATTGTCACGAAGTTCCGCAAATTCTTCAGCTGTCACGACAAATTTACCTTCACCGTGTGATACTGGGATGGCATGGATGTCACCAACTTCTACTCCGGCAAGCCATGGTGAGTTAGTGTTGGCAATACGTGTTCCCACCATCTTAGCCACGTGTTGATTGGCATCATTGTAGAAGAGGGTTGGACTCGTGCTACTTGCATCTTCAAAGTTACCGTATGGAAGAAGGCCTGATTTAACAAGGGCTTGGAATCCGTTACAGATACCAATAATCAAACCACCACCTTCGATGAAACTATCAATAGCTACACGTACTTTTTCATTGAGCAAGATGTTCACGATAAATTTAGCTGATCCATCTGGTTCATCGGCTGCTGAGAAGCCACCTGCAAAGAAGATAATGTTAGCTTTCGATGTTGTCAACCATGGTGTCAACAGACTTGACAATCGCCTCTTCGTTAAGTGTTACAAATGGTACCAAGTTGACTTTTGCACCTTCTTTTTCAAATGCCTTAGCGGAATCGTACTCAGAGTTCGTACCTGGGAATACTGGGATGTAAACTACTGGTGTCTCAACTGTTTCTTTAGCTTTGATCACAGCATCTGATGCCACAGCTGGCACTTCTTCCAACTCAGTTGCTTGTGCAAATTCTGTTGGGTAAACTTCTTCCAATTTACCTTGGAAGGCACTGTCAAGTTTGTGTCCATCAAGCGTTACACCATTGACAGTAAGTGTAAAGTCAGCTGCTGTGTGTCCAATCTTGGTAACACCTGAAATCTCTTCCGGAGATGTGAAGACGAATCCACCTAATTGAGCTGTTAAGGCAGTCTCAAGATTTTCAAGGGTTACAGTGGCACCAATATGGTTACCAAATGTTGCAAGGGCAAGAGTTTCAACCACACCACCATATTTGACAGCTGATGCAGATGTGACTTTATAGTCAGCTTGGATGGCTTCAAATTGAGCAAAGTTAGACTTGATAAGATCGAAGTCAATTTCTTGTGCCAAAGCTTGACCAGGAATGTAGTAAATGTTTTCACCAGCAGCTTTGAATTCTGGAGAAAGAACCTTACGGCTATCTGCAGTTGTAACCCCAAAAGCAACCAAGGTTGGTGGTACGGTCAATTCTTCAAAGGTACCAGACATAGAGTCTTTACCACCGATAGATGGCAAACCAAGTTGAATCTGAGCTTCAATGGATCCAAGGAGAGCAGCTACTGGTTGACCAAAACGCTCTGCTTGTTTATCCATACGCTCGAAGTACTCTTGGTAAGAGAAGCGAGCCTTAGACCAGTTTGCACCAGCAGCAACCAAACGAGCAGTTGCTTCGATAACCGCATAAGCAGCGCCATGGTATGGAGACCATTCTGCTACATAAGGGTTGAATCCTTGCGCCATGACAGAAGCAGTTGTAGTCACACCATGTTGGACTGGCAATTTCTGTACAGAAGCTTCAGTTGGTGTGATTTGGTAACGACCACCAAGTGGGTGATTGACTGTTGAACGACCAACTGAGCTATCAAAGATGGTTTGTAATCCTTTTTGACTGGCATGGTTCAGGTCAGCCAAGACTTCAAGAGTATCAGCTTCGAGGGTTTCAGCAGATGTTTGACGTTCTTCTGGAAGCTTGACATCCTTGTCAACCACCTTAGCATCTACAACCACACGTACACCGTTTGTATCAAGGAAACGACGTTCCAAATCAACGATTGTTTCACCATTCCAGTGCATGACAAGGTTTGGTTTTTCAGTCACTGTCGCAACGACAACCGCGTCAATATTTTCTTTGTTACATGCTGCAATGAAGGCATCCACATCTTCTGGACGAACCACTACAGCCATCCGTTCTTGAGATTCAGAAATGGCAATTTCTGTACCGTTCAAACCTTGGTATTTCAATGGCACTTTGTCTAGATCAATTTCAAGACCATCTGCCAATTCACCGATAGCCACACAGACACCACCAGCACCAAAGTCATTTGATTTCTTAATCAGACGTGTTACTTCCCCATTACGGAAAAAGACGTTGAATCTTGCGTTCTTCAATGGCATTCCCTTTTTGAACCTCAGCACCAGCTGTTTCAACAGATTCAATCGTTTGAACTTTAGAAGAACCTGTCGCACCGCCGACACCGTCACGTCCAGTCTTCCCACCGAGCAAGATAATCACATCACCTGCTTCAGGCTTTTCACGGACAACATTTTCCTTAGGAGCTGCACCGACAACGGCACCTAGCTCCATACGCTTAGCAACGAAACCTGGGTGGAAGTATTCACGAACATAAGTTGTTGCAAGACCAATTTGGTTACCGTATGAAGAATAACCGTGAGCCGCCGTTTTAGAAATCACTTGTTGTGGCAATTTACCAGCGCGAGTTTCTGAAATTGGAGCTGTGATATCACCAGCACCTGAGATACGCATGGCTTGGTAAACGTATGAACGTCCTGACAATGGGTCACGAATGGCACCACCGATACAAGTAGCTGCCCCACCAAATGGTTCAATTTCAGTTGGGTGGTTATGAGTTTCGTTTTTGAACATGAGGAGCCATGGTTCTTTGATACCATTAACATCCACTTCAATTTCAACAGAGCAGGCATTGATTTCATCAGACACTTCCATGTCATCCAAACGACCATTAGCACGCTCATAACGGCCAAAAATAGTGGCCATATCCATCAAGGTTTGAGGTTTTCCTGTACGTCCCAACTCATCACGCATGGCAATATACTTGTCATAAGTCGCTTGCAATTGTTTTTCAAATTTAGAAGCTGAAAAGTCGATGTTTTTCAACTCAGTTTCGAAAGTTGTATGACGGCAGTGGTCAGACCAGTAAGTATCCAAAACCTTCAACTCAGTCTCAGTTGGTACACGTCCAATGGATTTGAAGTAATCTTGAATGAAGAGAAGATCATCCACTTCCATGGCCAATCCTTGCTCTGCCTTATACTGTGCAAATCTTCTGCTGTATAAGTTTCAAAGAAATCCAAATTTGGAATGGTCTTGTCAGACTCAGAGAAATCCTGTTTCGCAATACCAACAGTGATGTCTTTGAAACGAGAATCTACTGGGTTCAAGAGATAGTTTTTAACAGCTTCCAATTCATTCGCATCAATATCTTTATTGACCAAGTAAAGTTGTGCTGTGTTCACCGTTACATCATTTGAACTACCAAGCAAAAGCAAAGCTTCCTGTGAAGATGCCGCACGTTGGTCAAATTGACCAGGCAAACTTTCGATAGCAAAGAAAGCATACTTCTCAAGATCATCCTTAACCTCAGCTTCATCCAAAACAGTATCGGTCACCTGCTCTGAGAAAATGTGTTTTTCTGCACGTGCAAACAAGTCCTCTGCCAAATCAAAGACATCATAAACCTGAACAATCCGAAGATCATTCAAAGTTTTCAACTGAAGATTATGCTGTAATTCTTTTACTAAAGAGTCAGATTTCACACGAAAATCAGCTTTTTTCTCAACGAAAATACGTTTATCCATTTTATTTCCTTTATCTATTTCTACTTAAAGACTGTAGTGACGACCAAGTAAAACTTTACTTCAATCCTTGCAATTTTTCCAATACAACTTCATACACATCTGTCAAGCTACCGAGATCTCGACGGAAAACATCCTTGTCCATATGATGCCCTTCCGCGTCCCAAAGACGGCAGTTATCTGGTGAGAATTCATCGGCCAAGATGATCTTGCCATCCTTATCAAAACCAAATTCCAATTTGAAGTCAATCAAACGAAGACCAATTTGCTTAAACCAATCTTTCAGCAATTCATTGATACGACGCGTTTCTTCCTTGATATAAGCAATTTGTTCATCATTGGCAATTTCCAAGAACTTCACATGCTCATCATTGATAAATGGATCATCCAAATCATCGTTTTTGTAGTAAAACTCAACGATTGGAGTTTCCAAGTCCAAACCTTCTTCCACGCCAAAACGTTTGGAGAAAGAACCCGCAGTCACATTACGAAGCACAACCTCCAAAGGAATGATGGTAACCTTCTTGTTAAGTTGTTCTGTATCAGAAATACGTTCAATAAAGTGTGTCGCCACACCAGCAGCATTCAATTTTTCAAAAATAAGAGACGAAATCTGATTATTCAGCACACCTTTCCCCTCGATGGTCTCTTTGCGAGCTCCATTCAGCATGGTTGCCTGGTCCTTGTAGACCGACTTAATCACATTTTCGTCTTCTGTAGTATAGATATCTTTAGCTTTTCCCGTATAAATAAGTTTGCTGGACATTTTCTTGTTCGCCTTTCGTATTACTTTACATCATTCTAACACAACAGACACTAAAAATCAAATATTTCACGAACTATATTTGATATCACATCTGAAAAAGTACAGAAAAATCGCAAACAATTTTTCATTTGCGATTTTCTAAGATTGATTTGAGTTAAAATGAAAACTTTATTCTTGTTTCAAAAAGCGGTCAAGATAGTAGCGTAAGAAACTCTTCTTACCTCTAATCATGGTTAAACGACCTTCAAGTCCATAACGAAGTTTTTCTGCTTGTTCAGCACTCAAGTCGGTCTCTGCCTCCAATTTAAAGAAATTGCCCTTTTCTGTCTGAGTCGCACTGGTATCGATATTGGTAATCTTGGATGTCAAGACTAGTTGCTTATTAGCATCCGTTACCGTTGTAAATCGTACCTCATTTCCATGCTTGAGACCAGCCACTTCCTTAGAACTAATATAAGCTGTCAGTTTTGCCTTCCTCTCTCTTGCCAACTGCGGAAAAAGGTAAGCAAGGATAGTTCCTTCTGGTATGATAGTAGATCGACTATGCTCAGGATTCAGATGTAGAACACCATCTTCTGTTGCTGTGATTTTCCCCTTCTCTAAAAGATTTCCTTGAATCTTTTTACCTGACTCCGCTTCAAGAATTTTTTGTTCCAAAAGAGTTAATTCCTGGCCTACCTTGGCTAGTTGCTGGGATTTTAATGACTCTAACTGACTTCCTAAACCAGAGGCATAGGCTTGCTGGGCTCCTGAACCTGCATACTGTACTCGATAACCTGCAAGAGCTGACTCCAACTGAGTGATGTGAGCATCTAGCTGAGACAAGGCCTGCTGTTTGGCTTCCGATCCTTGCTCTTTTGTTGACTGATAAAATTGATAAATTGCATAAGCTGGATGATCACTCTCTAAAAGTCCATCAGTTTGAATAGCAGTCTTGGCCTGCTGATATTCTTTAATTTTGGACTGCGTTTCACCGATGAGATTGCCTAATTCTGCCTGACTACCGCTTGCTGCTGCATTTTGAGATGATATACTAGCATTTTGTTGCTCAACCTGACTCCGCAGACTAGCACCTTGATTCAAATAATCTAAAAAACTGTGCTGATAGCCAAATTTATCTGCTTCAGGAAATTGATCACTTCCTGCTTGAAGGCTTGCTTTTAAATACTCCAGTTGAACCTTCTGATCCTTGAGCATTTCCAACTGACTAGCATAACTCTCAGCCTGAACCGCTTCTGCCCCTTCTTGGTATTGAACCAAAAGTTCTCCCTTCTTGACCAACTTATTTTCTTCCAAATGATTGGAAATAATACGATTGTTGCTAATTGACTGGATATTGGCAAGAATACGACTAGGTTCGACAGTAGCTCCAGCTGTCAAGCTTATCTCCTTTTGTGCAAAGATTGAAAAGACTAGCAGAAACAAAAACAAGATAAAACTTGGAAAAATCACATAACTAGAAAAATTATGGTAACGACGATTGTAAAACTCTGCACTCTCTAAAAATTCTGATTGCATCTTTTCTCCTCTCTAACTATTCACCAAGTGGGCATAAAAACCAACCTTAGCCAACAAATCTGCATGAGTGCCTTCTTCGACAATCTTTCCCTGATCCAAGACAACAACCTTCTCTGTCCGCTCAGCAATGGTCAAGCGGTGAGCAATGAAAATCAAGGTCTTATCTAAAGCCATGAGATTATCGACAATTCGCTTCTCAGTCAAAATATCTAGACTGCTGGTCGCCTCATCCAAGATCAAGACATGCGCATCGGTCAAGAGAGCACGCGCCAAAGCTATCCTCTGACGTTGCCCACCTGAAATGCCCGCTCCATCCGAAGTCAATTCTGTCTGGTAATTCAGTGGCATGCGCTCAATATCCTCCCGAATCTCTGCCAACTCCACTGCTCTCAAGATATCCTCCTGGGTCGTCCCCTCCTTAGCTCCGAGGAGAAGATTCTCCAAAAATCGTTCCGTTAAAGACGTAGGGTTGCTGAGGGCAGGTAGTTGATATACTGGCGCAGAGCCTTTTTATCAATCTGATTGAGATTGACACCACCCAGACTAATCTCCCCTTGACTAGGATCATAAAAATTAACCATCATCTTAGCCAAGGTCGTCTTACCCGATCCTGAAATCCCTACAAAAAGCCACTTTAGAGCCTTGTGGAATGGTTAGATTGATGTCCGACAAGACATCTCGACCATAGCCATATTTGTAGTGAACCTGCTTGAAATCCATATCTCCTTCTAGCAAGCTCAAATCCGAGACTGTTTTCTTTTCCTCGAACTCAGATGCAACCAGATAAACTTCATTGAGACGGTTATTGGCAACCTGCGCTGTCTGAAGTTTAGTTTGCAGATTGATGATATTTTCCAAAGGATTTGTGAAGTAAATAAGCAGGGTATTATAGGTGATTAACTGACCCAAACTCATCTTATTGTCCATGACCAGGAGAGCCCCCATCCAGAGAATACCAACATTGAGTAAGAGTTGGGCAACTTTTTTCAGAGCCTTTTGCTGGCTTTCTGCCCGACTGTAGGTAAAAGATTTTTTCAGATAATCCACAAATTCCTTGTCAATCTTTTGGTAACGGGAGCTTTCACTGGTCAAAGATTTAATAGTCTCAATGCCATTGATGTCCTCAATGATAGAAGAAGACAGAACAGAATTGGCTTCCATGGTATCTCGATTCATCTTTTCAAAAGGCTTCATAAAAGCAAAGATAATCACTGTGTAGATAGGAAGGGCTAGTAAACTCATGAAAAAGAGATTGCTATTCTGCGAAAATAGAACTACTGAAATAATCAAGACAGTAGATACATCCAAAAAGATTGACAGAATGGTCGAAGCCAGCGCATCGATGATACTATTTGCATCCGTGAAACGAGACACGATTTCCCCTGTCCTTCGTGTTGCAAAAAAGGACATGGGCAAATGAAAAACATGCTTGATATAGGACAAAATCACATCAATGGACAAGCGTTGCCCCAAAACAAGTAAAAGATACTCCTGGGCATAAGATAAGATTTGCTGAAGGACATAAACGATGACTAGTCCTATTGAGATAATGCCCAAGGTTGAACGCATCTGATCTGGTACATAAGTATCAATGATAGACTGCAGATAATAAGACCCCACAATGTTAATCAAGGTCACCAAGAGAGTCGCCAAACGATATTAACAATCAAACCTCGCTGTTTCACTAATATAGGGATAAAGGAAAGCAGACCATTTTTTTGTTCCTTATGAGGCTGATAACTCGGAGATGGTGCCATAAATATAGTGATTCCTGTCCACTCCTTGGCAAAGCGCTCACGAGAAATCTTGATAAGCTTAACACTAGGATCTGGATCAGCAATATGAATGTTGTTCTTGTCCTGGCCAGTCACCACATAATAATGGAGCAATTTCCCTTCCTTAAGCACATGAGCCACAAAAGGAAAAGTTACATCCGGCAAATCAAACAAGGTCATGTCCGCCTTTATTGCTCGCGTCTCAAAACCTATCTCCTCAGCAACCTTGACTAAGCCTAAAGCCGTAGTCCCATCCATGGTCGTCTTGGCCAACTCTCGCAAGTGAGCCAGAGAATAATAACTACCATAATAACCAAAGACCATGGCTAATGAAGCCACACCGCAGTCCATCTGGTCTACCTGAGGCCGATAATGCCGTTTACTAAATTTCATATCTACTCCTTTTCCTAACAATCTCCAAAGAAAACTTTGTAATACTCTTCGAAAATCAAATTCAAACCACGTCAGCGTCGCCTTACCGTACTCAAGTACAGCTTGCGGCTAGTTTCCTAGTTTGCTTTTTGATTTTCATTGAGTATGAGATTATTTTATCCAAATAAAAAAGTAAAAAGAACATTATTTCTAAAAAAACAATATCCGCACCTGAACAGCACTTTTGGACAAAGAAAATAGGCAGAACATACGTCCTACCTAGAAAATATAATGATTAATATTTCTTACTTTTCCAATTTTTTGCCAATCATGTACAAAACTATAAACGAAAACAGAGGTGGTACAAGATAACTTCTTTCACTCATTGTCAGCTGAAATCCCAGAGTTGTTAGTATCTTGATAATAAAAAAATATTCATCAGAAATATGAAAAGAAATGTTAGAAAGATTTTTTAAAGTCTTATTCATTTCCATCCTGATTATCTTCTTTACCTCTTATTTTCTGGATAGCATGATATTTACCGCTATGTAAATGATTAAAAAAAGTAGGGGATAAGAGAATAAATCTGAAAGTTCCATGAAATTTACACTATACTTTCCTAGCAATAATTTATAGTCTATTAAAACTTGCATGATAGAAAGTACAATACGTACTAGTAGAAGCAAGCCTAATAATATTACTTCTTTTTTAAACATACGAATATCTTTCTAACTAAAATCAGACTACAGTTCATCAACTTAACACCCCAACATTCCCCAAGATTGCCCTAATACTGGAGCCACAAAGTTCAAATTCATTTTATCAACCTTTATCACATTTTTCTTCACTTCTACAAAGTAAAATAAATGCCATCAAAAATAGTGAAATCGTAGGTATGTCAAAATATTCAAACCATGTAGGTAGATTTATTTTGTTTACATCAGCCACTATTCTAACAATGATATAGACCATCGAACTGCAGCATACAGTAAACTCTAGCCAAGCTTTTTGTAACACTTGAACGACTTTCATCTCAAACTCCATTTTGATGGTCCATCAATTCCCAATCTTACATCCTTTTGTTTGATACTTGTATCCTACATAAAACAGGCCAAGCAGAATTGGATAGTTTTCTGGATAAAACAAGGTATTGATCGGTTTTTTCAAAATCAAATACGTTGCGATATAGATAATGACTGACACGATAAAATAACCTTCAGAAAATCCCAATAAGAATTTTTTCATAGCAGACTACAGTTTACTAAAAAACAATCTACCATCTTTTTATCCACCTCTTGATGCCGACTGATAACCATTATACGCACCCCAAGCTAATAGTCCAACAGACAAAATACCACCACCAATTAAAAGTACTACTCCTCCACCATTGACTTCCTGCAGTTCAACATCACTTAACGTAGTATAATTTTGTTCAATAGTTTGTAAATTCGACATGTTTATCCTCCATTTTAATAATAAAAATTAGTTTTCTTTTAATACACCAATAATAATCATCAATACACTCATAACAAACGCAGACAACAGTCCTTTAGTAGTACTATTGAAAAAAGGTCTATCAAAAACATAATAATTATATGCAGATAATCCTAAACCAACGGCAGTCACCACAATTGTAATAACGAGTAGTATAATCCAAAATGTTTTCTTGCTCATATTTATCAAAAACTATGGATGAGTAATATAGTAGAACGTTTTACCAGCAGCTTCACCAACTTGGTAAATCCCCCAACCAATTGCAATACCCACAGAGACTACCTCCCAAGCAACTCCCCCATCCACTTCCATTAGTTCTTCTTCCGTAAGAGCTACAAAGTTCTGCTCCATTTTGTCAAAGTTTGTCATTTCTTTTCTCCTTTATTTTTATATTTGTGATTTTTAACCTTTAAACCATTTTAAAAGCCAAATTGGATAAATAACTGAAATAATCATTTCTAATCTCCTTCCTTGTATTCTTATTTATCTATTCGATAATCAATTTTAAAATAAACAACTAAGTCAAATTTATTTTAAAAACCACTTGATTAACCATGGATACAAGATTGGCATGTACATAAACGTTCCTCCTTTTTCTTTCTCATCTCTTTATTCGCAATTTCTACTAAAAGTTTCTCTTTTTTCTGCAAACAAAAAAACAACATGACTTGCATGTTGCTATATGTTAGATTTTATCTTTAATGGTTTTTAATACATCTGCCACACTTTGGAGGTGGTCAATTTCTTCATCAGCGATTTCGATTCCAAATTCATCCTCAATTGTTAGGACAAATTCCATCAAATCTACTGAATCAGCATCTAAATCATCCTTCAAACTCAAGTTTTCAGCAACTACGAAGTCCTCTCCTTGACGTTCTTGGATGATGGTCACGACACGGTCAAAAATTTCTTGTTCTGTCATATTATTCTCCTTATTCCTCTGAAAATTCACGCGCTGTTTGGGCAACTACGTCTGTTTCTAGCATGGTACGAATTTGACGAATCGTACTGTAGACAGCTTTGGCATCACTTGAGCCATGAGTCTTAACAACAGGTGCCTTAACACCAAACAAAACTGCTCCTCCAACATCTGAATAGTTGAGCTGTTTTTTCAAACCTCTGAGATTATCTTTAAGAAGGAAAGCACCTAGCTTGGCTCTAAAACCACCGCCTACAATAGCATTTTTGAGCAAGCCCATGATCCCCATAGCGGTACCTTCAATAGCTTTGAGCACAGCGTTTCCCGTGAAACCATCTGCTACAACTACATCGGCAACACCATCCATCAAATCACGTGCTTCCACGTTCCCAATAAAGTTTAAGCTTTCATCAGCTACTAATAGTTCATAAGTTTCCTTACGAAGTGGGTCTCCCTTGCTACTCTCTGTTCCATTATTAAGCAAACCTACACGAGGTTTTTCAATTCCACGAACATTTTTGGCATAGAAGGATCCTAGGATTGCATATTGATGAAGGTGATGGGCTGTATTTTCTGCATTGGCACCAAGGTCAAGCATATCAAATCCTTTCCCATCTATAGTTGGTAATGTTGACATCAATCCAGGTCGATCAATATTTTTGATACGACCAACGATAAAGAATCCTGCGGCTAGCAAAGCGCCAGTATTTCCTGCAGAAAGAACAGCGTCTGCCTCTCCATCTTTGACAGCCTTGGCCGCCAATATCATGCTGGCATTTTTCTTCTTACGGATAGCTTTTGTAGGCTCGTCATCAGAGTTTATTTTTTCATCTGTATGAACAATGCTGACGCGATCTGTCGCTGTTAGATATTGTTTGATTTTACTTTCGTCTCCGTAAAGTTGAATCTCAATATCTGAAAAGTCAGCAAGGGCTTGATTGACACCCTCAACGATGGCTTGAGGTGCGTAATCGCCACCCATTGCATCTACTGCGATTTTTTTCATTTGTCTTCCTCTTTTAGTAATTTTCCCCAATCGGCTAGGGAATCAATAAATTTCTTTGATTTTAGGTGAATCCCGACGTACTCTTCATAAATCTGGTCCATAAACTTGCGCAAGTCTTGCTTGATTTCTGACTTAAGAGAAATAGTCTCTAGAGTGTCAAAATCAATAGCTTGAAATTGATTGAGCAGATAAGGAATATTGGGATTCAGATGGCAACGTTTCTCGTCTTCATGGTAATGCTCTGGACAAAGACAGCCACCATATTTGAAGGAAAAGTCAAAGGCTTGACCCACACGGTGACAAAAAGCACACTCATTAAAATTAAGACTGATTCCAAAACGAGTCAAAATCTGAATTTCAAAAATATTAGTCAAAACTTGATAATCTAGGCCATCTTCCATCAACTCCAAGGTCTTTTGCAAAAAAGCAAATAAGGGAGCATCTTGTTGATTATCCTGCAAACTCGCATCTGCCAAGGCCGCAACATAGGTCGCATAGGCCATAACAAAGAGGTCGCTATTGATTTTCGGAAAAGTCTTTACCTCATGATAATCTTCTATATAGCTGAGACCATCATCATTGACTTTTAGGAGAAAATGGGCCAAAACTAAAGGTTGAATGACAGGGGCTAGTTTGGATTGGCCAGCGTGCTTCACAAAAAACATGCGCTTGCCTGCCTGTTCTGTAAAGATTTTAACAAGCTTATCATCCTCTCGAAAGTTTCGATTGTAAAGTACTAGACCCTGACTCGTAATCGATTGAATCATGCTTCTCTCATGTACTCCTCAAGTCGTTTCATAGCTTCCCTGATAGTTTCCATGCTAGCCGCATAAGACAGACGCACATAACCTTCTCCATATTGCCCAAAAGCTGCACCAGGAATAAAGGCGACAGCCTTCTTCTGGGCAAAATCCTTCAGAAAAGCAAAGGAATCTTGATTATAGCCTGCTGGAATCTTAGCAAAGATATAAAAAGCACCGTCTGGCTTGATAATTTCAAAACCAAGGTCAGTCATCTTCTCAATAATGTAGTCCCGACGTTGGATATATTCCTTCTTCATGGGTTCTGCATCGTTCTTACCAGCTGTTAAGGCTTCTACTGCAGCATGTTGCGCCATGGTGTTTGCAGCGGTTACCAAATACTGGTGACTCTTGATGAGTTGAGCCGTAAAGTTTGCTGGTGCAAAGATAAAGCCTAAACGCCAACCTGTCATAGCATGGGATTTGGATAGACCGTTAATAATAATGGCCTGATCTCTCAGCATAGTTCCCAAAGACACATGATTTTCCCCTGTATAGGTTAATTCTGAGTAGACCTCATCACAGACAACGAAAACCTCATACTTACGTAAAACATCTGCCAAGGCTTCTAATTGCTCGCGACTATAAGTAATTCCTGTAGGGTTGGCTGGATAGTTGAGAATAACTGCCTTGAGCTTGTCCCCCTGCTCCAAAATTGCCTTTTCCAACATCTCAGGCGTCAAAACAAAACCATTTTCAGTCGTATCAATCTCAACAATCTCTGCGCCAACTAGATTGACAATAGGCTCATAGCCTGGATAGGCAGGAGCTGGCAAAAGAACCTTGTCACCCTCTTCTAAAATAGCTGTCAAAGTAGCAGATAGGGCCTCCGTCGCACCAATTGTGACCAATATTTCATTCTCTGGATTATAGTCAAGCTGGTATTTTTCTCTTACAAAATCACTAGCTGCCTGACGCAATGTCAACAAACCACTCATCCCTGTATAGTAGGATTGATCTTGGTCAATAGCTCGCTTTGCAGCTTCCTTGACATGATCTGGCGTTGTAAAATCTGGTTCTCCCAAGGTCAGACGTAGAATCCCAGGAATCTCAGAAATAGCCTGGTCAAACTGACGAATCAAGGAAACTTGAATTTTATCTAATTGTTTATTAAAGCGCTTGGTTAAGTCCATAGATACCCTCCTTGCTTAAAGGACATATGTCTATTATACTACAAAAGCCCCCCGACCGCAAAATTCCATTTAGTTACAGCCTACTTCACGCTTTCTATTTTACTTTTCTTCTAGACAAGACTATAATAAGAAGTGCTTATTTTTCGGAGGTTTTTATGTCATTTCTATCAAAAAAATGGGGCTGGTCTCTCAGTCTGTTTTTATCATTTCTATCATCTCTTGGTTTTTTTAGGAAGTTTCTTCCCAGTCATAGGAGCACCTGTCTTTGCCATCTTTATTGGCATGATTCTCCATTCCTTTCTCACTTCCTATAAACAACTGGACGCTGGTTTGACTTACAGCTCCAAGAAATTGCTTCAGTATGCAGTTATCTTACTTGGTTTTGGACTCAATATCTCTCAAGTTTTCGCAGTTGGAAGATCTTCCCTCCCAGTCATTCTATCCACCATTTCTGTAGCCTTGATTGTTGCTTATCTCTTTCAGCACTTTTTTGACCTAGATACAAAGCTAGCCACCTTGATTGGAGTAGGTTCTTCTATCTGTGGAGGTTCTGCCATTGCAGCGACCGCTCCTGTCATCCATGCCAAGGAAAAAGAAGTCGCTCAAGCCATTTCCGTTATCTTTTTCTTCAATGTATTGGCTGCACTTATCTTTCCAACCCTAGGAACCTGGCTTCATCTATCAAACGAAGGCTTTGCCCTCTTTGCAGGAACTGCGGTCAACGATACTTCCTCTGTAACAGCTACTGCTAGTGCCTGGGATAGTCTTTACCATACCAACACTCTTGAGTCTGCTACCATTGTCAAATTGACCCGCACCTTAGCTATTATCCCTATTACTCTCTTTCTCTCCTACTGGCAAAATCGTCAACAAGGCAACAACCAAGGGGTCAAACTTAAAAAAATCTTCCCTGTCTTCATTCTCTACTTTATCCTAGCTTCTCTGCTAACTACTCTTCTCACATCTTTCGGTGTCAGCAATAGCTTCTTTTCACCTCTCAAAGAGCTCTCCAAATTCCTCATCATCATGGCAATGAGCGCTATCGGCCTCAAAACCAGTCTCATCGCCATGGTCAAATCCAGTGGAAAATCTATTCTTCTTGGTGCACTTTGCTGGATTGCCATTATCCTCACTAGTCTTGGGATGCAGACCCTTATCGGTATTTTCTAATACTCTTCGAAAATCTCTTCAAACCACGTCAACGTAGCCTTGCCGCAGGTTGCTCTTTGATTTTCATTGAGTATAGCACAAAAGGTAGCCCGCAAGCTACCTTTTTATTGTTCAAGAATTAAGCGTGTATGTTCTCTCTTGATACAACGATTCATCACGATATCATCGCATCCACCAGCACGTAAGATTTTTTCCGCTTCTAGATTTTCAAGCCCTAACTGTGCCCAAAAAATCTTAGCATCAGCCTTGAGAAAATCTTGTGCCACATCAGGTAGAAACTCGCTGCGGCGATAGACATTGACGATATCTACAGGAAAAGGAATTTCAGCTAAGCTAGCATAAGCCTTTTCTCCCAAAATCTCGCCACCTGCAGCCTTAGGATTGACGGGAATAATCTTATATCCACGAGCCTGCATTTCCTTGGTCACTCGATTGCTAGTTGTTTCCTCACGGTCAGATAAGCCCACTACTGCTAGAGTTTTACTGCTTGCTAGATACTGACGAATCACGCCATCACTTGGATTTATAAATTCTTGAGTCATAAAAATCCTCCTTTTTCCTCAGTATAGCATATTTTGAAAGGGTTTGCAGAAATTTACTATAAAGAAAAATCAAAAAATCCTCCCAAAATTAAACTATTTCATTTAATTTTAAGAGGATTCATAAAAATTTTATTTAAAGATTATTCTCTTGTTGGTTTATACTGAAGGCTTTCTCCATGTTGTTTGACAAAATCACTCATCTCTGAGTCAGGAATTTGTCGAAGGTAGAGATTGGCACGAATCGTATCATCTTCTTCACGACAAGTAGAAAGAACAAGATATTTATCCTTAGCTGATACCTTAACATTTGGTTTCTTAACCTCTGCAGTATCATAAATAATATTTAGCTGTTTCTCAAAATCCGCATCATCATCAAAAGAAGTACGGTAAAAAGCTGTTTCTTCTGGGACAATAATCATAGCAACAGCTTCATAATAATACTTTCTCTCTGGAGTTTCAATGACAACATAAGGGTGTTCATCAAAATATTCTTGGCGACTGAAGTAATTCACATCTTTAAACATACGATGGTCAGGAACTTTACTACCACGAGCGTGACCAAATAACCAAGTCAATCGATCACTAAAGTCCTTCTTGTTATCAGCATCCATAAAGACTGCACCCATTAAAGGTTCGTTAACGCCATCAAAGCGCTTATCTAAATAAGTCGCATTATCCGTTGTTTGAACGACTGGTTCATCTAACTGTGTACCAGGAATATATACATACCCAACCGTTTCAGAGTTTGTTGCGAGCAAGCCTTAAATTTATTAGCGAGATATTCCTTTTCTTCTTTACTAGCAGTATAGGTTTGCTTTGGAGCCTCTTGAGTAACCTTTGCATCATTCAGCTTATCTCCACTTGGAGCTAGGAAGCTTTTATAGATAAAGAAGCCTCCCAAAGCAACGATAGCTACTGCAACGATAGAAGCAATTATTTTAGTAATTGGTGATTTCTTTGTCGTAGAACGTCTACTCATCTTTTCCTCCCTCATTTTTTACCAAAAAAATCACTGAAACCAAGTTTCAGTGATTGGCTACTTTTTAAATAAAATTATTTAGCAGCGTGTGTTTTTGGAAGTGCTTTTTTAGCTTCTTTTGCTCCAGCTTTTTTAGCTGCAGCATCTGCTTTTTTAGCTTGGTCTGTAGCACCTGGTTTACCATCTTCTGGTTTAGTTGCAGCTTGAGCAGCTGCTGCTTGAGCAGCTGGTTGTTCTGCTTGAGCAGCTGCTGCTTTACCAGTTTGGTTAGCCTGGTCTTCAGCTTTACGAACATCGTTTGGTTTGTTGTCTTCAATACCAGTTGGGTCGTTCCAGTAGTTACCTTGACGTTTAGCCGCTTCACGGTATGTTTCTTGCAAGTATTGGATTGCACGGTTACGTTGTGCATTTGTTGCGTCAGCCAAAACTTCAGCAAGGTTAGCTTTAGCAGCTGCTACAGCTTTTTCATGAGTGTGACCAACGATTGCTTCAGCTTTAGCAAGAGCTGCACGAGCTGCAATCACTGAAGGTTCTTTTTCAACAGCTGCTGCGATATCTTCTGGGTGAGCTTCTACGTATGCATAAGCTTGATCTGCAATATCACGTTCAGAAACATATTTCTTTTGGATCAATTGGTTAGAAGAAGCTGGGTTTTCTCCTTGTGCAAAAACTGGAGCTGCTGCTGAGAATACTGCAAGAGCTGCTACTGATGCTAATAAAACTTTTTTCATTGTTTTATCTCCTCTTTAATTTTAAAATTTAATTATAAGGATAATCCTTATTAATTCAAATTATATCACATATATTTGAGTTGTCAAGATTTTTTTCTTAAATTATTTTTTTAAAATTTCTGGTAAAAAAACGAGTAAAAATTTATTATATTCTTAAAAAAACAAGCAATATTTTCGAAAGATTAAGGAAAAAAATGGACTAAAAAAACTAACAATTAGTGAAATTTTTCACATTTTTTTCTGATCTAATTAAGAAAACTCCCAACAAGGTCTATCACTTTGTTAGGAGTTTTGTCTGATCCAACGAATTCGTTAGATTTTTTTCTCAATACTAAATAATGGAGATAGAGGACGTTTTTCGTGGATACGGATGATAGCATCTGCCAAGAGATGTGCGATAGAGATTTGCTCAATCTTATCAATCAAACGTTCTTCTGGTAGGTAGATAGTATCCAAAACAACTAATTTTTTAATAGCTGATTTCTGGATATTATCCATAGCAGGCCCTGAAAGAACTGGGTGCGTACAGCTTGCATATACCTCAACTGCTCCTGCTTCAGCCAAAGCATCTGCCGCATGACAAATAGTTCCAGCTGTATCAATCATGTCATCAATCAAGATACAAGTCTTGCCTTCTACTTTACCAATGATGTTCATCACTTCACTGGTATTCATCTTGTCTACGCTACGACGTTTGTCAATAATAGCAATTGGAGTTTTCAAAAACTCTGCCAATTTACGTGCACGAGTCACCCCACCATGGTCTGGGCTGACAACCACATAGTCAGAACCAACCATGCCACGACGCTCAAAGTAGTCTGCAATCAAAGGAGCACCCATCAAGTGATCAACAGGAATATCAAAGAATCCCTGAATCTGCGCAGCGTGCAAGTCAATCGTCAACAAACGATCCACTCCAGCCACTTCTAGCATATTTGCTACAAGTTTTGAAGTGATTGGCTCACGCGCTCTCGCCTTTCTATCCTGACGTGCATAGCCATAGTAAGGCATCACAACGTTGACAGATTCTGCACTGGCACGTTTCAAAGCATCCACCATAATCAAAATTTCTAGCAGATTGTCATTTACAGGTGAGCTAGTTGATTGTAGGATAAAGACGTGTTTTCCACGGATTGATTCTTCGATATTAACTTGAATTTCTCCATCTGAAAATTGACGTACAGTCGATTTTCCCAACTCTATCCCAATCTCTTGCGCCACACGCTCTGCCAATTCTCTATTTGAAGAAAGGGCAAACAGCTTTAAATCAGAAAAAGACATGATTTCCTCCGGTATTTATGTATCGCTTGTGTTTTTTCACAACATTTTTCCAACTACCATTGTAGCGCTTTTTTCTTGATTTTTCAATAAAAAATAAGACAAGAATGGACATTTATCCCCTTGTCTTGTGCTCATTTATATTCCTTATATTCAAGCTGAAATGTGACAACTTAGACATTCTATCTCATAGGAAGATAGGAACTCACAAAGGAAAAGTTAGTATACCTCTCTCATACTGCCTGTATCCACATCATAAACAGCCCCTGAAATAACGACATCATCTGGAATCAATGGGCATTCTCGAAGTAACTGCATATCCTCACGAACACTCTCCTCAACGTCTTGAAAAGGGAGAAAATCTTGATCCGATACATCGACTCCTAATTCAGCTTTTAAATGTTCTTGAAACTCTTCGTTTTGAAAAGTCTGTGCACCACAGTCTGTATGATGAAGAACCACAATTTCTCTCGTTCCCATTTGTTGCTGGGAAATCACAAGCGAGCGAATCATATCATCCGTCACTCGACCGCCCGCATTCCGCAAAATATGAGCATCCCCAAGAGCTAAACCCAGAGCTGGTGCAACGTGTAAACGCGAGTCCATACAAGTTACGATTGCAACCTTGGTCTTGGGTTTAATGGATAAGTGCAAATCTCCATGTAGTTCTACATAAGCTTGATTGGCTTTTAAAAAATTTTCAAAATAGGACATGACAACTCACTTTCTTACTTGCAAGATAATTTGAACACCAAATTATTTATCTCCTATCTTACCATCTTTTCTTTGTCTTGTCAGTCGTCAACCTTCATATAAAAAACTGGGACAGAGACATCCAGCATCTAGCTTGAGTTTCTGTCCTAGTCTTTATAGTTATGAACCTTTTTGGATATACTTATTAAGGGAGCCCGCAAAGCTCTGAAGATTGAGACTTTGTACATAGACTTCACCAGTACCTCGGAAGGTGTTCACCACTCCCTCACCTGTACCGATAGACTGCCAGAAACCATTTTCTAGATGGATGTTATAGTCCAAAGACTGGCTCCAAGCCACCACATGGGCATTGTCAATCGTTATTTCTTGGTTTTGCAGCTCAATTTTCTTAATAGAACCAAAAGCATTGGCCAAAAGAGTTCCCTGACCTTGGGTAGTCATCACAAAAAGACCACCTTGCCCTCCGAACAGAGCTTTTCCAATAGATTGACGTTCCATTGTATAGAAGGCCGTACCATCAAGAGCTAGAAAGGCCCCATCATTCAATCGATACTGCTTTTCGCCTAGCTCAAGAGCAATTACTTGACCAGGAGTATCTGGTGCTAGAGCAAGGTTTGCGTTGTCAGACTCTGCAACAGCTTGAGTAATGAAGGTACTTTCTCCAGAGACCATCGAACGCCCTACGGCTTTGACAAATCGTCCCAAACCAGAACCGCTAGCATTGAGCTGGGTATTGAGACTTACATTGGGTGTATGGTAGACCATGCTACCGCGCTGGATAAAGACTGTTTCTCCTTGATTGAGTGACAACTCTACCAAAGGGAACTGCATTTGACTATCCATAGAAAATTTCATCAGAAATTCCTCCTTGTTTTAATAAATGTTAGCAATAAAATAATGAGTCATCTAAAACTGACCATAACTATTAGGAGAATACTTTTTTCAAGACTTCCTGAATAGTCGTCACCCCAATCACCTGAATTTCCTTAGGTGATTTGATACCCGTCAGGGAATTTTTCGGTACATAGATCTTTGTAAATCCAAGTTTAGCAGCTTCATTGATGCGTTGCTCGATACGATTGACCCGTCGGATTTCTCCTGTTAGACCCAATTCTCCCACAAAACATTCCTGTGGATTGGTTGGCTTGTCCTTGTAGCTCGATGCAATAGCAACCGCAACTGCCAAGTCAATGGCAGGCTCATCTAATTTAACACCACCAGCTGATTTGAGATAGGCATCCTGATTTGCAACAGAAGCCCTGCCCGTTTCTCCAGAACAGCCATAATCAAGCTAGCACGATTGAAGTCAAGGCCTGTTGTAGTCCGCTTAGCATTTCCAAACATGGTCGGTGTTACCAAAGCCTGAACCTCCGCTAAAATCGGACGCGTCCCTTCCATGGTCACCACGATGGACGAACCAGTCGCACCGTCTAGACGCTCTTCTAAGAAAACTTGACTCGGATTAAGAACCTCAACCAAGCCACCCGACTGCATCTCAAAGATTCCAATCTCATTAGTCGAGCCAAAACGGTTTTTGACGGCTCTCAAGATACGGAAGGTATGGTGGCGCTCCCCTTCAAAGTAAAGCACCGTGTCTACCATATGTTCCAACATACGCGGACCCGCCAATGTTCCTTCCTTGGTAACATGGCCGACGATAAAGATGGCGATGTTATTGGTCTTAGCCAACTGCATGAGTTCTGCAGTCACCTCACGTACCTGTGAAACAGACCCCTGCAACCCTGAAATCTCAGGAGACATGATGGTTTGGATAGAGTCGATGATGAGAAAATCTGGCTGGATGCGTTCCACTTCTGCTCGTACACTCTGCATATTAGTCTCTGCATAGAGATAAAACTCGCTATCAATATCTCCCAAGCGCTCTGCACGGAGCTTAATCTGCTGGGCAGATTCCTCACCGCTAACATAGAGAACTGTTCCCACTTGAGACAGCTGGGTCGAGACTTGTAAGAGGAGAGTCGACTTCCCAATTCCAGGATCTCCACCTATAAGGACGAGGCTTCCTGGTACCACACCCCCACCGAGAACACGATTAAACTCCTCCATCTCGGTCTTGGTTCGATGGACATTGATAGACGTTACTTCAGCTAGTTTCATGGGCTTGGTTTTTTCACCTGTCAAGGACACACGCGCATTCTTGACCTCCGCAACCTCAACCTCCTCGACAAAAGAAGACCAAGAACCACAGTTTGGACAGCGCCCTAAATACTTGGGTGAATTATATCCACAATTTTGACACACAAATGTCGCCTTTTTCTTTGCGATAATAAACCTCTTTCTAAATTTCTATCTCACATTCAATCACTTGGCAAAAATCAATCTTCTCGTCTGGTACAAATTGGCGCATGAGCATGCGATGAGTGACAACAACGACTGTCTGATAGTCTCGATACTTGCGCACAGATTCTAGAAACCGAGACCTCATTTCCTCAGCTATCTCATATTGAATAGGACTATTAGGAGGTAAGGATCCATTATTTCCTAGAAACAGAGTACGAGCTTTTTCAAAATTCTCTATGCCACTTTCATAGACCTGCCATTCATGTAATAATGGCTCCACTCTCAAAGGAAGGCTAGTAGCACAAGCCACATAAGAAGCCGTTTCTAAAGCTCTTGTCACTGCAGAAGATACGATTATTTCTGCTGAAGAGAGTAAAGGATTTTTGCAAAGTTCCTGGGCTTGCTGCCGTCCCTTCTCAGACAAGGGTGCCAAATCTATCCCAAATCCCGTATAAGAACGCTCCTCTAACTCACGGTAATCTGGCTCTCCATGACGCACAAAGATAATCTTCATCCTAGTGCCCGGTCGATCCAAATCCACCAGTTCGAACGCCATCAGCCACATCTCCATCCGCGATTAAAAATGGTGCAAAGACAGCCTGAACTACGCGTTCGCCAACTTCAAGAATAACTTCCTGGTCAGTAATGTTTTTCATCTGAGCAAAGATATGGCCTTCATTTCCTGGATTGCCATAATAGTCTCCATCAATAACGCCCACAGAGTTAATCAAGACCAGACCTTTTTACGAGGATTGGAAGAACGATCATAAAGGTAGAGAACCTCAGTTGGTTGCATATAAGCCTTGACTCCCGTTGGAACAAGAACGATCTCACCTGGAGCAATCACCGTACGCTCTGCAACCTTTAAATCATAACCAGCTGCATGCGCTGTCTCACGCTTCGGCAATAAATTTTCATCTGTAAAACTAGAAACTAATTCAAAACCACGAATTTTCATATTTCCCTCTTTTTAATCTTTTATTCTAGGCTATTTTATCTTATTTATTCGAAAAAAGCACGAAAAAAGAGCACACAATTCACACTCGCTTAGGGCTGCTGGATTCCTCCCCTGACCCGCTTCACGCAGAACTGTTGCTCCATTAGTTATTATACCACATTCTCTAAGATTTTAAAAGAGAAATTATTTTTTCCGTCGATTTCTGAAAAATTCCTGCATAATGCCAGCACAATCACTCTCTAAAATGCCCGTCTCAACATCCACACGATGATTAAGACGCTCATCTGTCAAGATATCATACAGACTTCCAGCTGCACCAAATTTCTGATTCTTAGCCCCATAAACTACCTTAGGGATACGAGCAAGTCCAATCGCCCCACTACACATGACACAAGGCTCAATGGTCACAAAAAGGGTACAATCTAGCAAACGCCAGCTCTCTTCCCTCAGATTAGCATTCTCAATGGCCATAATTTCCGCATGCATGACCGCACGTTGCAACTCCTCACGGGCATTGTGCCCCCGACCAATGATTTCTCCATCCTTTACAATGACGCAACCTATTGGGATTTCATCATGCTCTAAAGCAATCTCCGCCTCCTTCAGGGCTTCTCTCATAAAGGCTTCTTTTTCTTCAACTGTATAATCCATAGCTTCTCTCTTTTTTCGCCTATCAATTCTATCATTATAGCATGTTTTCCTAGACAAAAAAAGAGCTCTATATTATTTGCAGAAACTAACTTTAGATGTTATTCAATCTCTGGATTGTAGAAAGAATGTTTTAAAAAGAGTATAATAGTAGCAAAATTGAGAGAAACGTTAGAAATCATGAACTAAAAGTAATGGAGACAACTGATGCAGAATGTCCAAATCCGTTGGAAAATTTTTAACTATAAATCTCCAAGAGATGATTATCCTGAGGTTTAAATAATAAACAAAATGAAAGAGTAAATAATGAAATTAGAATTTTTACAGGATGAACCAAAACTTACCTTGATGTTTCCATATAAAAATACATTTAATAGAGTAGGAGGACCATCCATGATATCTTTATCTGTTATGATTATCTGGATTCTGAAGCATCTGATGACTTATAATACTGATTTTGCAGACAAGATTGTTGTGGCGGTAGTGCTGATTTATACCCCACTTCTTATATGGTTTTTAGGCTATTCTCTCTTCATAAATGGAGTAAAAGTAGAAATTTTTAAAAACAATACTGTTCAGTATTATACCTATAGCAGTAGAGGCCACAGCGTATTACATTATCAATTTAGACTTCGAGATATCGAACAAATAACCATTAAAAGGCGTCCCTTTAACTGCGCAAAGTTAACCATAAAAATTAGAAATCCTATTTTTTAAAACGGACATGAGAAAAAACTAAATAAGCTAATCAGTGTCAGTATCATCACAGATAAACTGAAGGTAGATACTTTTATGCACGAAATGAAGCAATTTCAAAGTGATAAATCAGGTAATCAAGTTATCAAGTAAGCTGATTCAGAAAAAAATTCAAGTTTCTCTAACTTACAAATTCTCAAGAAAATAGGTCACTGAAGAGGCTGGGACAAAAGTCCTAGCCTCTCAATTGTCTTTGGATTGTCGAGCAAGACGCAGTGGTTGAGTGGGCTCTACTACGCTGATTTCATCAGCTTTTACAGCCCTACTCAACTGTGCGGAGGTGGGACGACGAAATCGAATTCTAACGAATTACCGATTTCTGTCCCACTCTCATTTTTGTTTAGTTATGAGCCTTTGATCTATTGGCAAATTGAATAATTTGTTGGTATTTTATAATTCAAAAATTTCCTTCTTCCAAATCTTCTTTTATCTATTCACAACTTTAATGAATCTACCGAAATGTTGAAACCTCGTAAATCTGGTACTACCAAATCGATACTTGGTCTAAAGACTTAAGGCCCTCTGTTTTTTCTTCCTATACTACTTTCAAGAAGACACCCAGATAGGACTTATACTCTTCAAAAATCTCTTCAAACCACGTCAGCTTCGTCTTGCCGTATATATATGTTACTGACTTCGTCAGTTCTATCTACAACCTCAAAGCAGTGCTTTGAGCAGCCTGCGGCTCGCTTCCTAGTTTGCTCTTTGATTTTCATTGAGTATTAAAAACTGACAAAAAAAGCCACCGAATGCGGTGACTTTATAGGGAGATTATTATGAAAAAGAAAAGTTTAGGATATTTGTTACAACAAGTTAGGAGGTCTTCTTGTAACTGTCTATAGTATAGCTGAACTATCTTAAACAAATCTTAAAAAATCTCTTATGACCAAACACTTTCTAAAATATTTGTTTGTTCACGACCAGGACCTACTGAGAAAGTAGAGATACGAACCCCAACCAATTCGCTCACACGACGAACATAGTTACGTGCATTTTCAGGAAGATCTTCCAAAGTACGAACTCCAGTAATATCTTCTGACCAACCTGGTAATTCTTCATAAATAGGCTTGCAACGTTTCAATTGCTCAAGACTAGCTGGATAGTAGTCAATACGTTGACCATCAAGATCGTAGGCTACACAGATTTTAACTGTATCTAAACCACTCAAAACATCGATAGAGTTCAATGAAAGATTCGTAATTCCAGAAACACGGCGGCTATGACGCATCACAACTGAATCAAACCAACCTACACGACGTGGACGACCAGTAGTTGTACCATACTCATGACCTACTTCACGGATACGATCTCCCACTTCATCAAATAATTCAGTTGGGAAAGGACCATCACCAACACGACTTGTGTAAGCTTACATACACCTACAACCTTGTCAATCTTACTTGGACCAACACCAGAACCAATTGTCACACCACCAGCCACAGGGTTTGATGAAGTAACAAATGGATAAGTACCTTGGTCGATGTCTAACATAACACCTTGTGCCCCTTCAAAAAGCACACGTTTACCATTATCAAGCGCATCATTTAAGATAACAGAAGTATCTGTCACATATTGCTTAATTTGTTGACCATACTCATAATATTCTTCAAAAATATCATCAAATGAGATAGGGTTGCTATCGTACAATTTTTCAAACAAACGGTTTTTCTCAGCAAGATTACGTTCTAAACGCTCACGGAAAATATCCTTATCTAAAAGATCCGCAATACGGATTCCAACACGAGCAGCCTTATCCATATAAGCTGGACCGATACCCTTGATAGTAGTACCAATCTTATTTTCACCCTTAGCTTCTTCTTGCAGACGGTCTAACTCGATGTGGTAAGGCAAAATGACATGCGCACGATCAGAGATACGTAGATTATCTGTTGTAACACCTTCATCATGAAGATAGCTCAACTCTTTCACAAGTGATTTAGGATTTACAACCATCCCATTTCCAATAACAGAAATTTTTTCAGGGAAGAAAATTCCAGAAGGAATCAAGTGCAACTTAAATTTCTTTCCATCAATCACAATTGTGTGACCAGCATTATCTCCACCTTGGTAACGCGCAATCACCTCTGCATTAGCTGAAAGGAAGTCTGTAATCTTCCCTTTACCTTCATCACCCCACTGGGTGCCTACAACAACAACTGAAGTCATAATCTTGTCTGAGCCCTTAGGCTCTTCCTTTCTCACATACATGGCAGGAATCTCACCTGCAATTATATCTTACAATTTATTATAATAAAGATTCTCAATTTTTTCAAGACCAAAGACCAGAAACATTAGGGAATTAGAGAAAATTAGAAAATTAATATTAATAAAATATTGTAAATTTGTATTATGAAAAGATAAAACTATAAAATCGTTCGGAAATATAAAAAATATAAATTATCCCCCAACACAGTCATTTGAAGTCAATAACTGTTCGATATACAAACGGTAGCAAGCGCGATAGTGATAAGAAATCAACGGATGAATAACATCAATGTTATAACGAAGTAGATAATAAAGTAAAAATCGAAGATGAAAAAAATTTCCCATTCTAAATCATTATCTATTAAATTACTATATTCCTTTTCAATAAGATCATAAAAATCAAGATATTGTTCATAAACCTGTTTAATCATTTTATTTGACTCCATTTCTATTGATAAAATGAGTATAACAGAAAAAAATGAAGAAACTGGGAAGCTTCTTCTATCATGTACTATTATGAATATCCAAATAAATAACAGATAAAAAAAATAACAAATCAGGTAAACAATACTACATTTCAAAAGAAAAAGAACTATAATTTCTGTAATGAAGGAAAATTACTATAAGAATTATGATGGCTTACTTATTTGTAAAAAAGATTATAAAAACTATAATGTTAACACTGCAAAATCAAATATAAGAAGCTTGTCAAAGATATAAAAATTACTAAAGAATCAAATAAAAAAAAGTCAAGTTGACCCTAGAAGATAAAAAAAAACGTTCCTTAGAACGTCTACATACTCCGCCAGTAGGACTCGAACCTACGACATCATGATTAACAGTCATGCGCTACTACCAACTGAGCTATGGCGGATAAAAGCTAAGCGACTTCCATATCTCACAGGGGGCAACCCCCAACTACTTCCGGCGTTCTAGGGCTTAACTTCTGTGTTCGGTATGGGTACAGGTGTATCTCCTAGGCTATCGTCACTTAACTTTGAGTAATACCTACTCAAAATTGAATATCTCTCAAATCACAAGAAAAACTTTCGCTTTCGTATTCTCAGTTACTTTGGATAAGTCCTCGAGCTATTAGTATTAGTCCGCTACATGTGTCGCCACACTTCCACTTCTAACCTATCTACCTGATCATCTCTCAGGGCTCTTACTGATATAAAATCATGGGAAATCTCATCTTGAGGTGGGTTTCACACTTAGATGCTTTCAGCGTTTATCCCTTCCCTACATAGCTACCCAGCGATGCCTTTGGCAAGACAACTGGTACACCAGCGGTAAGTCCACTCTGGTCCTCTCGTACTAGGAGCAGATCCTCTCAAATTTCCTACGCCCGCGACGGATAGGGGACCGAACTGTCTCACGACGTTCTGAACCCAGCTCGCGTGCCGCTTTAATGGGCGAACAGCCCAACCCCTTGGGACCGACTACAGCCCCAGGATGCGACGAGCCGACATCGAGGTGCCAAACCTCCCCGTCGATGTGAACTCTTGGGGGAGATAAGCCTGTTATCCCCAGGGTAGCTTTTATCCGTTGAGCGATGGCCCTTCCATACGGAACCACCGGATCACTAAGCCCGACTTTCGTCCCTGCTCGAGTTGTAGCTCTCGCAGTCAAGCTCCCTTATACCTTTACACTCTGCGAATGATTTCCAACCATTCTGAGGGAACCTTTGGACGCCTCCGTTACCTTTTAGGAGGCGACCGCCCCAGTCAAACTGCCCGTCAGACACTGTCTCCGATAGGGATCACCTATCTGGGTTAGAGTGGCCATAACACAAGGGTAGTATCCCAACAACGTCTCCTTCGAAACTGGCGTCCCGATCTCTTAGACTCCTACCTATCCTGTACATGTGGTACAGACACTCAATATCAAACTGCAGTAAAGCTCCATGGGGTCTTTCCGTCCTGTCGCGGGTAACCTGCATCTTCACAGGTACTAAAATTTCACCGAGTCTCTCGTTGAGACAGTGCCCAAATCATTACGCCTTTTCGTGCGGGTCGGAACTTACCCGACAAGGAATTTCGCTACCTTAGGACCGTTATAGTTACGGCCGCCGTTTACTGGGGCTTCAATTCATACCTTCGCTTGCGCTAAGCACTCCTCTTAACCTTCCAGCACCGGGCAGGCGTCACCCCCTATACATCATCTTACGATTTAGCAGAGAGCTGTGTTTTTGATAAACAGTTGCTTGGGCCTATTCACTGCGGCTGACTTAAAGTCAGCACCCCTTCTCCCGAAGTTACGGGGTCATTTTGCCGAGTTCCTTAACGAGAGTTCTCTCGCTCACCTGAGGCTACTCGCCTCGACTACCTGTGTCGGTTTGCGGTACGGGTAGAGTATGTTTAAACGCTAGAAGCTTTTCTTGGCAGTGTGACGTCACTAACTTCGCTACTAAACTTCGCTCCCCATCACAGCTCAATGTTATAGAACTAAGCATTTAACTCAATTCACACCTCACTGCTTAGACAGACACTTCCAATCGTCTGCTTTTAGTTAGCCTACTGCGTCCCTCCATCACTACATACTCTAGTACAGGAATATCAACCTGTTGTCCATCGGATACACCTTTCGGTCTCTCCTTAGGTCCCCTGACTAACCCAGGGCGGACGAGCCTTCCCCTGGAAACCTTAGTCTTACGGTGGACAGGATTCTCACCTGTCTTTCGCTACTCATACCGGCATTCTCACTTCTATGCGTTCCAGCACTCCTCACGGTACACCTTCTTCACACATAGAACGCTCTCCTACCATACCTATAAAAGGTATCCACAGCTTCGGTAAATTGTTTTAGCCCCGGTACATTTTTCGGCGCAGGGTCACTCGACTAGTGAGCTATTACGCACTCTTTGAATGAATAGCTGCTTCTAAGCTAACATCCTAGTTGTCTGTGCAACCCCACATCCTTTTTCCACTTAACAATTATTTTTGGGACCTTAGCTGGTGGTCTGGGCTGTTTCCCTTTCGACTACGGATCTTAGCACTCGCAGTCTGACTGCCGACCATAATTCATTGGCATTCGGAGTTTATCTGAGATTGGTAATCCGGGATGGACCCTCACCCAAACAGTGCTCTACCTCCAAGAATCTTTATGTCGACGCTAGCCCTAAAGCTATTTCGGAGAGAACCAGCTATCTCCAAGTTCGTTTGGAATTTCTCCGCTACCCACAAGTCATCCAAGCACTTTTCAACGTGCCCTGGTTCGGTCCTCCAGTGCGTCTTACCGCACCTTCAACCTGCTCATGGGTAGGTCACATGGTTTCGGGTCTACGACATGATACTAAAGCGCCCTATTCAGACTCGGTTTCCCTACGGCTCCGTCTCTTCAACTTAACCTCGCATCATATCGTAACTCGCCGGTTCATTCTACAAAAGGCACGCTCTCACCCATTAACGGGCTCGAACTTGTTGTAGGCACACGGTTTCAGGTTCTATTTCACTCCCCTCCCGGGGTGCTTTTCACCTTTCCCTCACGGTACTGGTTCACTATCGGTCACTAGGGAGTATTTAGGGTTGGGAGATGGTCCTCCCAGATTCCGACGGGATTTCACGTGTCCCGCCGTACTCAGGATACTGCTAGGTACAAAGACTATTTTAAATACGAGGCTCTCACTCTCTTTGGCTGACCTTCCCATGTCATTCTTCTATAATCTTTGAGTCCACATTGCAGTCCTACAACCCCGAAGAGTAAACTCTTCGGTTTGCCCTTCTGCCGTTTCGCTCGCCGCTACTAAGGCAATCGCTTTTTGCTTTCTCTTCCTGCAGCTACTTAGATGTTTCAGTTCACTGCGTCTTCCTCCTCATATCCTTAACAGATATGGGTAACAGGTAGTACCTGTTGGGTTTCCCCATTCGGAAAATCCCTGGATCATCGCTTACTTACAGCTACCCAAGGCATATCGTCGTTTGTCACGTCCTTCTTCGGCTCCTAGTGCCAAGGCATCCACCGTGCGCCCTTATTAACTTAACCTTATTTTTTTGACCTTTCAGTCATAAACTCTTTATTAATACTACAGCGTTTTCGGTTTATTTTTCTTGTTACTATTTGATATAGATATTCAATTTTTCAATGTGCATTACTTGGTGATCTCTCACCAATGGAGCCTAGCGGGATCGAACCGCTGACCTCCTGCGTGCAAAGCAGGCGCTCTCCCAGCTGAGCTAAGGCCCTACAAGACCTCTCAAGACTAAACAAGACCAATGTGCATTCCTTATCCTTAGAAAGGAGGTGATCCAGCCGCACCTTCCGATACGGCTACCTTGTTACGACTTCACCCCAATCATCTATCCCACCTTAGGCGGCTGGCTCCAAATGGTTACCTCACCGACTTCGGGTGTTACAAACTCTCGTGGTGTGACGGGCGGTGTGTACAAGGCCCGGGAACGTATTCACCGCGGCGTGCTGATCCGCGATTACTAGCGATTCCGACTTCATGTAGGCGAGTTGCAGCCTACAATCCGAACTGAGACTGGCTTTTAAGAGATTAGCTTGCCGTCACCGACTTGCGACTCGTTGTACCAGCCATTGTAGCACGTGTGTAGCCCAGGTCATAAGGGGCATGATGATTTGACGTCATCCCCACCTTCCTCCGGTTTATTACCGGCAGTCTCGCTAGAGTGCCCAACTGAATGATGGCAACTAACAATAGGGGTTGCGCTCGTTGCGGGACTTAACCCAACATCTCACGACACGAGCTGACGACAACCATGCACCACCTGTCACCTCTGTCCCGAAGGAAAACTCTATCTCTAGAGCGGTCAGAGGGATGTCAAGACCTGGTAAGGTTCTTCGCGTTGCTTCGAATTAAACCACATGCTCCACCGCTTGTGCGGGCCCCGTCAATTCCTTTGAGTTTCAACCTTGCGGTCGTACTCCCCAGGCGGAGTGCTTAATGCGTTAGCTACGGCACTAAACCCCGGAAAGGGTCTAACACCCTAGCACTCATCGTTTACGGCGTGGACTACCAGGGTATCTAATCCTGTTTGCTCCCCACGCTTTCGAGCCTCAACGTCAGTTACAAGCCAGAGAGCCGCTTTCGCCACCGGTGTTCCTCCATATATCTACGCATTTCACCGCTACACATGGAATTCCACTCTCCCTCTTGCACTCAAGTTAAACAGTTTCCAAAGCGTACTATGGTTAAGCCACAGCCTTTAACTTCAGACTTATCTAACCGCCTGCGCTCGCTTTACGCCCAATAAATCCGGACAACGCTCGGGACCTACGTATTACCGCGGCTGCTGGCACGTAGTTAGCCGTCCCTTTCTGGTAAGATACCGTCACAGTGTGAACTTTCCACTCTCACACTCGTTCTTCTCTTACAACAGAGCTTTACGATCCGAAAACCTTCTTCACTCACGCGGCGTTGCTCGGTCAGACTTCCGTCCATTGCCGAAGATTCCCTACTGCTGCCTCCCGTAGGAGTCTGGGCCGTGTCTCAGTCCCAGTGTGGCCGATCACCCTCTCAGGTCGGCTATGTATCGTCGCCTTGGTGAGCCGTTACCTCACCAACTAGCTAATACAACGCAGGTCCATCTGGTAGTGATGCAATTGCACCTTTTAAGCAGCTATCATGCGATATCTACTGTTATGCGGTATTAGCTATCGTTTCCAATAGTTATCCCCCGCTACCAGGCAGGTTACCTACGCGTTACTCACCCGTTCGCAACTCATCCGGAAAGAGCAAGCTCCTTCCTTCAGCGTTCTACTTGCATGTATTAGGCACGCCGCCAGCGTTCGTCCTGAGCCAGGATCAAACTCTCATTAAAAGTTTGAGTTCTCACTCATTTCTGTCACTGACAGATTTATTGTTTTTTTCATTGTTCAGTACTACAACTTCTGTTGTAGTGCCCTGCACATTGGTTCGTCTTGTTCAGTTTTCAAAGGTCTTTGTCACTCAATCTCTCAAGCGACAACTATATTAGTATATCACAGTTACAATCTCTTGTCAACACTTTTTTGAAACTTTTTTTATTTTTTCAACCAGTGCTTCATCTGTAACATACCATAGTCCGTACGGGATTCGAACCCGTGTTACCGCCGTGAAAAGGCGGTGTCTTAACCCCTTGACCAACGGACCGGAGTTGTTATTTTCAACTCTTACTATTATACCGACTTTTTCATACTTGTCAACACCTTTTTGAAACTTTTTTTCTCCATTCTTTGAAAACTTCCTCTAACTCCCTGAGTAGTGACTTGCGACCTTTGAAGCGCTCATCTGCCCAGAGTTTCGAAAAATATTTTTTTACATTAGTTGTTTTTATGAAACACATAGCATTTTTTGAAAATATTTTTCATATTACTTAAGGAACTTTTACATTGTTATGTTCTGTGTATTTGAATCATTTTCCTCTAAGGGAGCGCTAACATAGGTGAGTTTTCTATATATAGAAAGCTTTAACTTAAATTTGAGTTCATTAAACTTTTTATAAAAAAACAGAGAAAACTTGTGCTTCCTCTGCTTATAGCATTTTAGATAATTAATTTTCTTCAGTCATTTTTGATTTTACTTCGTCATAAGATAGTGCATGTGAGTCCTCTTCTACTGTTTCAGGCATCTTTCCTGTTTCGTAAAGAGATTTAATTTGTGTACTATCCAAAGTTTCGTATTTTAATAATGCTTCTGCAATCAGCTTGTGAGTTTCACGATTTGATTGTATAATTTCAGCAGCTTTGTTTCGTGCTTCATTCAATAATGAACGAACCTCTTCGTCAATTTCATAAGCTGTTTGTTCTGAAATTGATTTTTGAGGGCTTTGTGCACCAAACATGGCATGATTACCTTCATACTGAACTGGTCCAAGTTTTTCACTCATACCATACTCTGTAACCATAGCACGCGCCATCTGAGTAGCTTGTTCGAAGTCATTAGATGCTCCAGTTGTTTGGACATTAAAGATAATCTCTTCAGCTACACGTCCACCCATTAAGCCAGCCAATTGCTCTTTCAAATCTTCTTTAGATAGAAGCATTTGGTCTTCCTTAGGAAGTGCAATCATATAACCACCTGCACGTCCACGTGGTACTATTGTAACTTTATGAACAACACGAGCATTCGACAATACTAGACCGACAATAGTATGTCCTGCCTCATGGTAGGCAACCAATTCACGTTCTTTTTGTGAAACCGTCTTGTCTTTCTTAGATGGTCCAGCGATAACACGATCTTCTGCCTCATCAATATCAGAAGCATCAATCACTGATTTATTGCGTCGAGCTGCAACTAAAGCCGCTTCATTCAATACATTTTCCAAATCGGCACCAACAAAACCTGGAGTTTGTTGTGCTACCAATTTCAAATCTACATCTTCAGCCAAGGGTTTATTTCTAGCATGAACTTTCAAAATTGCTTCGCGTCCCTTAACATCTGGACGACCAACTAATACTTTTCTATCAAAACGTCCTGGACGAAGAAGAGCTGGATCAAGAACATCTGAACGGTTTGTTGCCGCAATGACAATAATTCCTTCATTTCCTTCAAAACCATCCATTTCAATCAGGAGTTGGTTTAAGGTTTGTTCTCGTTCATCATTACCTCCACCTAAACCGACACCACGTTGGCGACCAACAGCATCGATTTCATCAATGAAGATAATGGCTGGTGCTGCTTTTTTTGCATCCTCAAAGAGAGACCGTACACGGCTTGCACCGACACCAACGAACATTTCTACGAAGTCAGAACCTGAAATACTAAAGAATGGTACACCAGCTTCTCCTGCAACTGCTTTAGCAAGTAATGTTTTACCAGTACCTGGAGGGCCCTCCAAGAGCACACCAGCCGGAATACGGGCACCTAATTTTGTAAATCGTTTTGGATCTTTTAAAAATTCAACAACTTCAACAAGTTCTTGTTTTTCTTCCTCTGCGCCTGCGACATCTGAAAAGCGGACTTTGATATCTTCTTTGTTAGCAGCTTTAGCTTTACTACGTCCAAAACTCATTGGATTACGTCCGCTATTTCCTCCCATATTTCCCATCATAGAAAATAGGAAGAAGAATAAAATGGCAAATGGTACTACTGAAACCAGGATGTTAATCCACATACCACTTGAACTCTCATGTTTCACTTCAATTTGTGTTTGGTGTTCACCTGCCAATTTGTAAATCAGCGATAGTGGTATCTGATGGTAGGATAATACTAGTAAATTTTTCTACCTTTGTAGCAGAAGGAGTGAAAAATTGAATCCCTGTTTCCTTCTTTTCTGTTTTTGCAGTTTTGTATTCACCAAATACCTCAATAACACTACCGCTTGGTTGATAGGTCATTTCTTTAACATTGTCATTGGTGATTTCCTGTACCAGTTCTGAGTACTTAATTTGTTGACTATGGCCAGCGGATCTGCCAGCAAAAAAGTACTGGAATCCTGTTACTAGCAAGAAAATCATCAACAAATAAAGAAATGGATTTTTTATGAAACCATTATTTTGTTTTTGCATTCAACAACTTACCCTTCTATTTTGAGTAAACTTCCTCTTTCAATACACCTACATAAGGAAGATTACGATAGTTTTCATTATAGTCTAGACCATAGCCTACAACAAATTCATTTGGAATTGTAAAACATGTATAATCTGCTTCGATTTCTACAGTACGACCTTCTGGTTTATCAAGCATTGTGACAATCTTAACAGAAGCTGCTTCTCTTGCAGTAAACATATCTCTCAAACTCTTCAAGGTTTGACCAGTATCGATAATATCTTCTACAAAGACAACATGTCGACCTTTAATATCTTGAGTTACATCTTGTTTGATATTAATGACACCACTACTTACAGTCCCTCCATGATAACTAGAGACCATCATAAAGTCCATTTCAAGATGTGTATCAATATATTTCACTAATTCTGCCATAAAAGGAATAGATCCTTTTAAAATTCCAACTAAAATCGGATTTTTTCCATCATAATCTTTTGTCAACTGAGCACCTAATTTTTTAGCTGCTTCTGTAATTTCATCTTGTGAAATCAAAATTTTCTTGATATCTTTTTCTAACATGATTTTACCTATCTATTTTTTCTATATAAAGTACAGTGTTCATTATATCATTTTTCATTTTTTTACTCAAATCACTGATTTCAATTCCTAAAACTGAACAAATTTTTCCAAATTGCTCAATGATAATAGCTTTTTCTCGTTTTTCTGAAGAAATTTTTAAATCAATAAAAAGTCGCCTTATTTTTTTTCGATGACCATTTTTTATCAAATAATCACCTGGCTGTCGGTGCCGCAATATCAAGGATGTTTCACGGGAAACATATATTTTTTGAACTCTATCTCCTTCTAAAGGAAGTCCAAATGAAAATAGATATCCTTCATAGTGAACTTGATTTAGATAGTCTAACACACACACCTCCCTTTTTTCATCAGACTTTGGTCTGATTTTACAAATTTGAAAGTGTTGATATTCTTTTACAAGTTCATAGCCATTTTTTAAACGATGACGATATTGACTCTTGGTTCTTAAAATATGATGGACCTGTTGGAATTGTTCTCTTGTAATATTTAAATCTGAAAAACGACTAAGATATTGTTGTAGTAAAATTCGCTGTGTTTCCTCAGAAAAGCACAAAAACTTAGTTAAATCTTCCACATCTACTGTTTGGGATAATTCATCGATAGCTATCTGATAGTCAGATACTTCTTTTCCAAAGTCAAGAATTGCTTTTTTAACTTGAACATTTTCTTTTTCCAGTTGTGGTAGGTAGAGATTACGAACACGATTGCGAAAATAATGATTTTCTTTATTTGTCCTATCTTCAAAATGCTCAACTTCAGGAAAATCTTTCTTATAAAAAGATAGTACAGGACGAATCAACTTTCCCTTATCAAACTCTTGTATTTCTTTTATGGCTGATAAGTGTTGTAGTCTAACACCTCTAATCAATCGCATAAAAATCGTTTCAGCCTGATCATCTGCATGATGAGCTGTTACAAGAGCAGTAGATGAGGTTTTTTCCATTACTTCCCTAAAGAATTTATAACGAAATTGACGAGCATTTGCTTCTGAAAAATTACCGATAAAATGAGCTACATAAATTGGAACTCCAACTTGTTCAGCTAGTTTTCTTAATTCATGTTCTTCATTATCTGATTCTGGTCGTTGTTTATGATTTACATGAGCTAAAAATAATTCAATCCCGAGTTCTTCTTGATAGGTTGAAAGGAGATGAAAGAGATACATCGAATCCAATCCACCAGACAAGGCTAGTACAACTCGTAAATGATCTTTAAAATAACCTTTTTCTAGGAAATGATTTAAAAAATCGCGGTCTATCATTTTAGGACCTCATAAACATCCTTAGCAATTTTAGAAATGGTATCATAATCAGAATTTTTGGTAAATATTGAAAGAATGAAAGGAGAATCTGTGTAAACCAGAGCAGTGTCATGCTTGTATTCATCTGCATCCCCAATTTTATGAGCTACCTTAGCAGAAATATCTTTCGCAATCCTCTGATTGTCAAAGGACGTTTGTGATAGAGATTCTAGAACAAAAGCATTCTGATTATAAATAGCCTCCATAACTTGACCTGACATTTTAGCTGATGCTAACTTATCTGTTACATCCCACTCTTCACCTGCGATTGTAGCCGTCTCCTTTTTAAAGGTTTCATCTGACTTGTTGGTAACATAATATCCAAGAATGTTATGGGCTACATTGTCAGATTCTTTTGCAGTTTTTGTGATTAAATCTTTGATTGTGTATTCTTTATTGTCTGCTGTTTTAGGGAGACTTCCGCTTCCTTCAGGTTTATAAGAACCAGGGAAATCATTAACTTCGGAAACATACTTTAATTTCGTGTCAAGTTGGTAATCTCCTTGATTGATTTTTTCTTGAACATAATAAAGATAAGGCAATTTCATAACACTAGCAGCGTACATTTTTTGATCTTCATTAATCCCAGCTTCCTTACCTGTACTCAATTGTTTAATATAAATAGAGAACTGTTCATTTTGATAATTCGCAGATAACAACTCTTGTACTTTCTGGATACGATTATCATCATCGGAAATATAATCCGTCGAAATCCAACCAGTTTGTTTGATATGTAAAAATTCATGCCCACCAGCAAAAATAGACATATCTGCTTCAACCTCTTGATATGGTACTAAATCAGACTTTAGTTCTTGTTTATCATAAGGACTATTATAGACGACAAATTCAGGTTCTAACCACACTCGTTTAGATAATTTATTTACAATTGAACTATCGTATAAAAGTCGTTTATCAGCCATCACAAATTGATTATTAGACAATTTAAAGACAGGCTGTCCTTGTTTATTTAATCTCCATTCCATAACGGTTAATGTTGTTTCTGAATTTACTTTCCCTGATTCATTAATCAGGTCTTCTGTAGAATAAACAGGTGTCTCACCATAAAATTTTGGAGATTCTATAGTATCTTGATAATAAAAATGATACGAAGCGTGAGTTAAGGAATAAATTTCTTTGTTTGGAATGATAACTGGATTCTCAGTGCTTACTACTTGGACACTTTTAAAGAAAATAGGAAGTAGTAATATCACTAAAAATTTACGCATTCTTCTTTTCCTCTTCTTCCTGAAGCCGTAGCAGATGATTCTTCTGAGATAACTCTTCTAATTTTTCATCTGATAGACTTAAAAATTGTTCAACAATATCTAATAAATTTTCCATATTATATTACCTAGGAAGCAAGTCCGGAATGGTGTATACTTCTTCCCATGATTTTGAATAATAATATTTAGCACGCAAATATTTAGCTGCGTAAGTTTCGTCCTTTAGTTTTGTTGCAAGATTTGATTCTTTATCTTTCTCATCACTCAATTCTTGATATTGCTTTTTCAAATCAGCTAACTGTTGGCGACGTTCGAGTAGTTGCTGATAACTTTGAGTCAAATTATAGGTTGGTAGGATGAACAACAACATAATCAAAATCAAGACCCATCCCATAAAACGATTTCGTCTTTGTCGTTCTTCCATCAAGTATTTACGACGCTGATGTTCATTTTGAATAAAGGAATTATTCATTTGCACTATTTTTTTATACATCGTTTTCTACCCTTGTTTCGCTGATAATTTCATACATACCTACAGCATCTTCTTTTTTAGTGCTATCTTTCATTTCTAACACTTTTACAAGCAACAATTTATTTCCAAAACGAATTTCGACTTGGTCGTTAATTTTTAAGTCTGTAGAGCTCTTAGCAAGAATACCATTTACCTTGATACGTCCCTTATCTGCAACTTCTTTAGCCACTGTACGGCGCTTAATAATTCTGGATACTTTTAAATATTTATCTAATCTCATCTTTATTACCTCAAATTATTATTGTACCATTTTTCTCCCTATTATAGAAGAAAAATGTCATACCTAATTTGACTCTTTTGTATTTTTTATAGCCACTAGGGACTCAGCAAAAGTCAACAATCCTTCTAAAATTTCATAATCTTTTTTATTTTGAATATCAAATACAACTTCTATTAAACCTTTATTTTCAGCAATATTGGCCTTCAAACTTGTCTGAGAAAGAGCCTGAAAATAATCTTGTGTTAAAAATAGTTGTTGCGAAATTTTTTCAAATTGAATGACAAGTTTATTATTTTTTCTTTCAACACGATTGACAAATACTTTATCAAGATAAGCTTTGGCTAAACCAATTTCTAAAAGATAGGCAACTACATCAGGATATTCTCCAAAACGATCGATCAACTCATCTTGTAATTCTTCATAGTTGACACGATTGTCAATCTGACGAATTCTCTTGTAAATCTCAATTTTATGTCTTTCATCCGAAATATAATCATCTGGGAGATAGGCATCAATTTGTAGAAGTAATTCAGCATTTCCTTTTTCACGTTTTTTATCAGTTCCATTTTTCTTAGCTATCGCTTCTTCCAGCAACTGAGAATACAACTCAAAACCAACAGAATCAATAAAACCAGACTGCGAACTACCTAAAAGATTACCCGCTCCACGAATTGATAAATCACGCATGGCAATTTTGAAACCAGAACCCAATTCAGTAAAGCCTTTAATGGCCTCCAATCTCTTCTCAGAAACTTCTGTCAAGGTTTTATCTGGACGATACATGAGATAAGCATAAGCAATTCGATTACTACGACCAACACGACCTCTTAATTGATACAAGGTTGACAATCCCATATGATCTGCATTTTCAATAAATAAAGTATTTGCATTTGGAATATCGACACCTGTTTCAATAATTGTAGTGGTGACAAGAATATCATACTGTCCTTCTATAAAGTCAAGTAGCGTATTCTCCAAACGAATTTCACTCATTTGTCCATGAACAAAGCCAATCGAAGCTTCTGGAATAAGTTCTTGTAACTCTGAAACCTTCTTTTCAATCGTGTCAACTTTATTGTAAAGATAGTAAACTTGACCACCTCGATCCATTTCTCTCAATACAGCATCACGAATGATACGATCATTTTGTTCAAGAACGTAGGTTTGAACAGGATATCGATTAGTTGGAGGAGTCTCTATGACTGATAAATCTCGGATACCTAGCATAGACATATGGAGAGTTCGAGGTATTGGAGTCGCTGTCAAGGTTAAGACATCAACCTTCTTTTTTAATTCCTTCAAAGCTTCCTTATGTTTAACACCAAAACGTTGTTCTTCATCAATAATCATCAACCCCAAATCAGCAAACTCAACATCTTTAGACAAGACTCTATGAGTTCCTATCAGGATATCAACTTGTCCTTTTTCAATTTTTCAAGTGTTTCATTCTGTTCTTTCTTACTTCTAAAACGACTCAAAACATCTACATTGACAGCAAATTGTTCAAATCTTTCCTTAAAATTACTGTAATGTTGCTGAGCAAGAACGGTAGTTGGTACTAAAACGACAACCTGTTTATGATCATTGACAGCCTTAAATGCAGCTCGCATGGCCACCTCAGTCTTACCAAAACCCACATCTCCAACTAAAAGTCGGTCCATTGGTTGAGGAGCTTGCATATCCTTTTTAATTTCATCTATACTTCGAAGTTGATCTTCAGTTTCAACATAGGGGAAAGCCTCATCAAAAGCAACCTGATCTTGATCATCTTTTGAAAATGCATATCCTTTAAGCTGACTTCTCTCAGCATATAACTTAATCAAGTCATCTGCAATATCTTCAACTTGACTCTTTACTTTTTGCTTAGCTTTTTTAAAACGTCCATCGTTAAGTTTGTTTAACTTTGGAACCTTACCATCACTAGAGACATACTTAGAAAGGGTCTGTATCTGCTCTACAGGGATAGAAATACGATCTCCATTTTGATACAAGACACTTACGTAGTCTCGATGAATTCCTTTGATTTCAATCGTTTCAATCCCTAAATATTGACCAATACCATGAATTTGATGAACAACATAGTCTCCTTTTTGGAGTTCACTATAATCCTTTAATCGTTCAGCATTGCTAATATTTTGTCTTCTATATTTGCGTTTAATCTTCTTTTTGAAAATTTCATATTCAGTGATAAATACAAGATTCTCATCCACAAAATGAAATCCATGACGAAGATTTCCTTCAACAAGATTGACAGTTCCTTTACAGATTTCACTCTCATTACTATTGCCAACTTTAATGCTATACTCATCTAAAATCGATGATAGTTTTTTTAATTCTGTTTGGCTGCTTGATTGAAGAACAATCGTATACTTTAATTTTTTATAACGTTCAATTTCTTCTTTCAGAAAAGAAAACTGATTAAAGAACTCCTGCATAGGATACTGATTGAATTGATACAGTTGATTAAATTTCAAATTTCCAAGCCCTTTTTGAAAATTTGAAAAAAAGCTAGAAGGCTGATATTTTTTTAAAATCCCTTCTGTATCTACAAAGTAAAGTAGACTTGACACTGATTTACTATTATGTAAATATTCTGTAAAGAAGCTAGCCGTTTCCTTATCAAAAGCATCGTACTGATTCAAGATTTTTTGAAAATCATCAAAGATTATAGGTTCTTTGTTCAAGTAGTCTATCAAGGTCCACTGCTTTTTATAAAATACAGACAAAAACTTGCGAATATCTGCATGAAGAACTTGCTCTTTCGTGCAACTAAAAACTTCTTCTAAGTAAGACTTTAAAGTTGGAGAAAGTGCCTTATCAATCTCGTGTTCTAAAAATTTCTGGCCACGATGATAATCTTCATTCGTTAACAAAATATCACTAGCTGGATAAATTAGTACTTGAGTTTGACTATCTTTTGATAATTGAGTTTCGGTATCAAATTCTCTAATACCGTCAATTTCATCACCGAAAAATTCTATTCGGTAAGGAGATATTTGTGAGGTTTCAAAGATATCTAGAATATCTCCACGAAGGCTAAATTCTCCCTGACTTTGAACTTGTGTAACTTTCTTATAACCAAGGGAAATCAAGTGATTTTTAAGTTTACTTTGTTGGCATTCTTGGCCCACTTGAAGTTCTAAGATACTATCATCAAAAACTTGAGGATTTGGTAAGAATACACGACTAGCTGCGACGTTGCAGACTAAAATCCCTCTTTGAGACTTATCTCTTAGAAAACGCAAAGCTTCAACTCGAGAAAAAATCTTTTCCTGAGATGATACCAAAAATTCGACCATTGGTGAATCATCTACTAGAAATGGATAAACCAGATCCGAACCTAGTATGGAGATTAGATCATTGACCAGACGCTCAGCCTCTCCATATGTAGAAGTCATCACTAAAATCTTATCCTGACTCTTTAGACTACTAGCAATAGCTAAAGATTTTGCTGAGCCAGAAAGACCTAGCAATAATTGTCTTTGTTTCTGTGGTAAGTTCTCATGCCAAGATAGGATTTGTTTATTCTCTAAAAAGAAATCTAGTAATGTCATTGGCCTACCCATTGTATTTCTGCATTGTTTTTTCAAAGTTTTTTTCTTGTAAATAATAATTTACAGCATCGTCAACTTTGTCAATTGACTGTAAAATACCGATATAATCTTCCTGATCAAACTTACTCAAAACATGGTGAACAACTAACATTCCTTTTTTAGGTCTTCCAATACCAATCTTGACACGATTGAAAACTTGTGTGCCGGTATGTTGAATAATAGACTTGATACCATTATGACCACCAGCTGAACCTTTAGCACGAAGACGAATTTTTCCGACTTCCAAGTCAAGATCATCGTAAATAATCAGTAAATCCTCTATATCTAAACCATAGTAGGTTAACAAAGCATGAACTGCTTTTCCACTCTCATTCATAAAGGTAGTTGGTTTCACTAGATAAATTTTTTCACCATTAAGGAAAAAGGAAGCTAACTCAGCTTGGAATATCTTATCGTGTGTAAAGGTGACATTCTGTTTTTTCGCTAGTTGATCAATCAGCATAAAGCCAACGTTGTGTTTGGTTTCAAAATATTTATCACCTGGATTTCCCAATCCCACAAGTAGTTTTGTCATTTATTTTTCCTTTCAAAAGCCAAAAGGGTTGGAATTTTTTTCCAACCTAATTGACATTATTTTTAATATTGATTAAACGTTAAAGCGGAATTCCATAATATCGCCATCTTGCACGACATATTCTTTTCCTTCTTCACGCAATCGTCCAGCTTCTTTTACAGCCTTTTCAGATCCATATTTCACCAAATCGTCATAAGACATGGTAACTGCACGAATAAAGCCTTTTTCGAAGTCAGAGTGGATGATACCAGCAGCTTGAGGAGCTTTCATACTACGTTTAAAGGTCCAAGCACGAACCTCTTTTTCACCAGCTGTGAAGTAAGTTCCAAGTCCAAGTAAATGGTAAGCTGCACGCGTCAACTTATCTACACCTGATTCTGTCAAACCAATAGCTTCAAGGAACTCTTTTTTATCTTCATCGTCTAACTCAGAAATTTCTTCCTCAGCACGCGCAGAAATCACCACTACCTCTGCATTTTCTGTTGCTGCAAATTCACGAATTTGCTTTACATAATCGATAGATTCTGGGTCTCCAACCACATCCTCATCAACGTTAGCTACATAAAGAACTGGTTTCGTGGTCAAAAGGAAGAGGCCTTTAACTACTTTTTGTTCTTCATCAGTAAATTCAATGGTACGTGCTGATTTACCGTCTTCAAGAACTGGTTTAATCTTTTGAAGGACGTTAAATTCTGCAACCGATTCCTTATCTTTTTGAGTACGTGCCATCTTTTCCACACGTGCATAGCGTTTATTGACTGATTCTAAGTCAGCAAGAATCAACTCTAGGTTAATAGTGTCAATATCTGCTAGAGGATCCACAAAGTCATCTTCACGACCTTGCTCACGCATAACATTTTCATCATCAAAGGCACGAACCACATGGACAATCGCATCAACTTCACGGATGTTAGCCAAGAATTTATTCCCCAGACCTTCTCCTTTTGATGCACCTTTTACAATCCCCGCAATATCTGTAAATTCAAAGGTTGTTGGAACTGTCTTTTTAGGAGTGATCATTTCAGTCAATTTTTGGAGGCGTTCATCTGGAACTTCTACCATTCCAACGTTTGGATCAATAGTTGCAAATGGATAGTTTGCAGCCTCTGCTCCTGCTTTTGTAATTGCATTAAATAGGGTTGATTTACCTACGTTTGGCAAACCCACGATACCTGCTGTTAAAGCCATAGTTTCTCATTCTCCGTTCACATTTCAATCCCTAATATTATAACACAAAAAGGGAAAACTTGCTAACCCTCTAACTAAGGGTTCTTAGTCGATAATTTTACTCATTTTTCTTTCAAAATCATAGCGACTCATCATAACTACATGGTCACAATTGCTACATTTTATTTTGATATCTGCCCCAACACGGGTAATCTCCCAGCGATTTGCTTTTTTGCCTGTTGACTTTATCGTACAAGCGTGTGGTTTTTTCATTTCAACAAAATTTCCAACTTGATACATAGTTAGTCTCCTTCTTTTTCGATTATATCATAAAAGAGGCGAGCTAGGCTCAACCTCTTTCCATTAATTTGTACGAACTGGTGTGATGAGCTGCATGAAATCTTCATCAGTGTCTGCTGGAACCAGAGTGAAGGGACGAACTGCAGAGATAAAACTGATTGTAACTTTTTCGCTATTCAAAGCTTTTAATGCTTCAATCAAATAAGTTGGGTTGAAACTAATTGTCAAATCAGCACCACTTACATTTTCAGTATCAATTTCTTCATTTACTTTCCCCACTTCTGGAGAGTGAACATGGGCACTTACAATTCCTTCTTTGATTTCTAATTTAACAGTACCATTTTGTGTCGCACTTGATAAGAGGCGCGCACGTTCCATAGATTGACGTAGTTTAGCAACATCAAAGGTAACTGTTGTATTGAAATCTGTTGGAATCAAGCGATCTGTATCTGGATAATTTCCTTCTAAGAGACGTGTGTAGAAGCTAATATTTTCACTTCTAAAGAGAATTTGATTATTGGCGAAGAAAATCTCCACTGTTTCGATATCATCAGTAAAAACAGCTGAAAATTCACGTAGCGAACGACTTGGGATGACAACATCAAAATCATCGCTATTTTTTTCAAGAGTCAACTTTCTGACTAAGACGGTGAGAGTCTGTCGCAACTGTTTTTAATTCTTTATGGTTGCTCAAGACAAAATGTACCCCCGTCAAAATAGGACGGCTTTCTTGGGTACTAGCTGCAAAAGCTGTTTCATTGATAATCTTTTTAAGAAGTTTTGTTTCAAGAACTAAAGGATTGCTTGCAGAAATTTCCTGAATACATGGATATTGCTCGCTATCTTTTCCTTTAAGAGTAATCTCTGATTTTCCACTAGTTAAGACAATTTGCTTTTGTTCAATCTCTTTAAAATCAAGTGTTACATCTGGAAGACTTGAAACAACATTGATAAAGAAAGAAGCTTCCAGTAGAACTGAACCTAAAGAGTTAATCAAGAGACCTGCATTTTCATTTTTTTGCGATATAAAATTTTCGATTGAGATTTGACCATTTGATCCAATCAAGGTAATTCCTTCATTGGTAACATCAATTTTTACAGTCGATAAGATAGGAATTGCATTCTTTGAGCTAATAGCTCTCTTTGTTGTATTTAAGGCTTGTAAAAATAAGTTTTTATTAATTGAAAAATGAATCATGGATTCTCCTTTATTCTTTTTATTATTAGAAGGATAATAGTAATAATAGAGCGTGTGAAATCTGTGGAAAAACACTTGTAATCAAGAAAACTCAAGGACAGAGCCTTGTTTAAAAGATGTGGATAAATAAGAGATTTTTTTAAAAGTTATCCACAAGTTATTTAATTTTCTTTTTGATGTTTTCAATTTCTATACGTAAATTATCATCTGTTTCAAGCATGGATTTGATTTTTCCATGAGCGTGAATGACCGTTGTGTGGTCTTTACCACCAAACTCTTTTCCAATCTTAGGAAGGCTATTATCAGTCATTTCTCTGGCTAGATACATGGCAACTTGACGGGCTAAAACGATATTTTGAACACGTCTAGTTCCTTTCATTTCCTTGACACTAACACCATAGAAGTTTCCAACTTCTGTTTGGATTTTATCAATTGGAATCACAATCATTTTGCTGACGTCTTGTTTACGAGCACGAATAGCTTCAGCGGCGATATCAACTGTGATATCGTTAATCTTTTTGACTTTGGCCATTAGGCTGATGTCGTTGAGTGCTCCCTCTAGTTCTCGCACGTTCGAGTCAAATTGTCCAGCCAAATATTCGAGTGTATCATTCTGAAAATGATAATTGAGCTGTTCAGTCTTACTCTGTAAAAATAGCAATACGTGTTTCAAAAATCAGGTGGTGTGATATCTGTCGTTAATCCCCACGAGAAGCGCGTGACCAGACGTTCAGGCAGGCTTTCTAAATGTTCAGGTCTACGATCGCTTGTCAAAACAATTTGTTTATTATTATTGTGAAGGGCGTTAAATGTATTGAAAAAAACTCCTCTTGAGTTTGTACCTTCTTTCCACTAAGAGATTGAATATCATCAATGAGTAGGAGGTCTAAACTACGATACGTTTTTTTGAATTTTTTTCCATATCATTTAGTCTCAAATGCTCTAGAAATTCATTAATGAAGCTTTCAGCAGGTATGTATTTAACACGCGCATTTGGACTCTTTTTTTCAGAATTTCATTACCAAGGGCATTTAACAAGTGAGTTTTTCCCAAGTCCAGGACCTCCGTAAATAAATAGAGGATTGTAAGTTAATCCTGGATCTTCAGAAACAGCCAAAGCAGCAGATTTAGCCCAAACATTACCATCCCCTTGAACAAAAATTATCAAAAGTATACTTTTCCTTGAGTCCAGTTTCAGAATATGGAATGGTGGACGGACTTTGCTGATAGCTATTTGTAGGCTCAGAATATATGTCTACTTGTGAATCAGCTTCTTCAACTTTTGTGAAGACATAATGAGCTTTTATTTCAGTATCATAGATTTCGAAACCAGCCGCTAAAAGCATCCCATTGATATTTCTTTCCCAGAATATCTGCATTTCATCTCGGGGTAAGAAAATCGTTGCAGTGGCATCTTCTACTTTAACCAGTTTTGCATCTAAAATATAGAAATCATAAACTGACTGAGTTAATTTATCGTGTGCAAGTTCTAAAAGACGATTCCAAAATTTTTTTTCCTTCAATGATTTCCTCCTCCTTTACTATAGAATTTAAAAGGTTTATTGATAGAATCATTTTACCATAGATAAGATTATTTTTCCACAACTTGTGGAAAACAATTAACAATGTTTTTAAATGTTATCCACAAAATGTGGATAACTAAGAAAATTTCTGAAATACTGGGCTTTTAAATAATAAAAGTCAGTGGATAACTATGTTAGTTAAGAATAATAAAATAACAGCCTTATTTCAGGCTGTTAATAAATTGTTGGTATTCATCTTGGCTATGGAAAGAAATAGTAATTTTACCGCTATCTTTTTTTTGAAGGCTAATCTGGACATCTAATCCGAGTAATTTTTTTAATTTTTGCTCTTCCTCTTTGACAAAGTGATTTTTTTCTTTTTTGCTGATCTTCTTCGTTTTTTGTAGTATTTGTTCAACTTGTCGAACAGAGAGATTTTCAGTTTGAATACGATTCAAGAGTTTATCTTGTTTATCACTTGATAATTGAATGAGGAGTCTAGCATGAGCCTGGGAAAGTTTTCCACTTTCAACCTCTATCAGGATATGTTTAGGTAGCCCTAACAATCGAACTAGGTTTGTAATATAAGGTCGAGATTTCCCCATTTTTTCAGCAATTTCTGTGTGGGTAAAACCTTTATCAATTAAGGACTGATATGCTTTAGCTTCTTCGATAGGATTTAAATTTTCTCGTTGGAGATTCTCAATGATAGAATGAAGCATCATATCTTGATCAGAAAGTTGCTTAACAATTACTGGAACTTCTGAAAGTCCAGCAGCTATTGACGCACGATACCGCCTTTCTCCAGCTAAAATTTCGTATCCAAATACAGGAGATTTTCTAACGATAATTGGCTGAATTAAGCCGTTTTCCTTAATAGATTGTGCCAGTTCTTGTATTTTTTCTTCTGAAAATTCTTTACGAGGTTGATAGGGATTTTTTTGAATATCCTTTATTTGAACAATTTTAAATTTTTCCATAACTCTACATTATCACAACTTAGATATTCTGTAAAGCAACTTTACATATCTGTAAACTATTGTTCTAAATCACTAGTACTCTTATCTAATTTAATGGTAGTTGTTTCTTCCTTACCATTACGGTAGTATGTAATAGTCATGCTATCTCCGATAGAATGACTATATAGAGCACTTTGTAATTCAGTAGTTGAAGAAATGGCTTTATCATCCACTTTTGTAATGACGTCATATTTTTGTAAATGTCCATTAGCAGGCATACTAGTTTGAACAGAACGAACAACTACTCCTGCAGTGACACTTGATGGTACATTCAATCTTTGTAAATCAGTGCTACTAAGATTTGAAAGGTTGACCATTTGAATGCCCAAGGCTGGTCGAGTGACTTTTCCATTCTTTTCCAATTGCTTGATAATATTGATGGCATCGTTTGAAGGAATCGCAAATCCAAGTCCTTCTACAGAAGTACCGCCATTTGTAGCAATTTTGCTAGATGTAATTCCGATTACTTGTCCTTGAATATTGATTAAAGGACCACCTGAGTTACCAGGGTTGATGGCTGTATCTGTTTGAATAGCCTTTGTAGAGATAGCTTGTCCATCTTCAGATTTTAAAGAAACATTTCTATTCAAACTTGATACGATTCCTTGAGTCACGGTATTAGCGTATTCAGAACCAAGAGGACTTCCGATTGCGATTGCTGTTTCTCCAACTGTTAGTTGGTCAGAATCTCCAAATTCAGCTACGGTAGTCACCTTATCTGCAGCAATTTTTACAACTGCAATGTCAGAGTATGTATCAGAACCAACAATTTCACCTGGAACTTTGGTTCCGTCAGCTAAACGAATATCCACTTTTTTAGCGCCATTAATAACGTGAGTATTGGTTACGAGGTAAGCAAAGTTACCTTCTTTTTTATAAATAACTCCAGAACCTTCGCTAGAAACTTGGTCAGTATTTGTATCTGTATCAGTTTCTGCAGATCCAAATAAACTGTTTTGGGAGTTTGCAGAGTAAGTAATGACAGATACCACAGCATCTTTAACTTTATCGACTGCCTGTGTGGTTGAGTTTTCGTTTTTTACAGCTGTTTTGCTAACAGTGGTGGTATTTGTTGGACTAGTGTTTTGTTTTTGGCTTAGTTGCAATGTCGTAAAACTACCTAAAATACCACTAAAAAAGCTAACGAGAATGACTAATAAAAGTTGTCCCCATTTTTTGGAACTAGTTTGTAAGTTTTTCATAGAAGCCTCCATGTTTTTTTTTATCAATGAAAGTATAAAATAGCTAGCTTAATCCAAACTTAAAGAAAGAAAGTTTTTCACAACTTGTGGATAACTTTCAAAAACCTGTGAATTTATTGAATTTTTTCAAAAACTTATCTGTGAATAAGATGTGAAATTGAGTGTGAATATGTTAGAATAGAAGAATGAAAATTAAAGTGGTAACAGTTGGAAAACTGAAAGAAAAATATCTCAAAGATGGCATAGCTGAATATTCCAAAAGGATTTCACGCTTTGCTAATTTAGAAATGATTGAGTTGTCAGATGAAAAAACACCAGATCGGGCTAGCGAATCTGAAAATCAAAAGATTTTGGAGTTAGAAGGGAACCGCATTCTTGCTAAAGTAGGGGACCGTGATTTTGTAGTTGTTTTAGCCATTGAAGGAACAACTTTTTCTTCTGAAGAGTTCAGTAAGCAGCTTGAAAGAGCTTCTATCAATGGATTTTCGACAATTACTTTTATCATTGGTGGAAGTTTAGGACTCTCTCCAGAGGTGAAAAAGAGAGCCAATCTCTCTGTTAGTTTTGGGAGATTAACACTTCCTCATCAACTGATGAGATTAGTCTTAGTAGAACAAATCTATAGAGCATTTTCAATTCAACAAGGTTCACCCTATCACAAATAGATGATTGACTAAGATAGCTTTTTTTGATAAGATAGATTAGTAAGGTCTCATAGCTCAGCTGGATAGAGCATTCGCCTTCTAAGCGAACGGTCGCAGGTTCGAATCCTGCTGGGATCAGTGTAAAATCGTAAGCTGGGAAAAATCCCAGCTTTTTTTGTAAAAATTTGACACTTCAGAATAAAATTTGAGCATTTGAGAGATAATTCTCCATAGTTATGGTAGATTTTATATAATATTTTTGTAAGTTAATTTACAAGAAAAACATTATAGGAGTTTATATTATGAAAAAGAATACAGATTTTTGCTCAAATGAAAGATTTCCAACAATTGAACGAAAAAGAACTTCAGGAAATCAGAGGTGGGGAAATTAGAAGTTTTAAATTTTTTTAAATAAAATATTTCCGAAAAAAAGTAGTTTATTGTAACAATATAGGGAGAATATAATGGATTTATTTGGTGTAGTGATAGCTATTTTTTTATGTTTTTTTATTATTAGTAAAAATTTATAAATTTATTTGTAAATCAACTAGAAAAGAACAATGTATTTTTTTAGTATTTATATCTTTCTACTACAATTGATATTGGAAGAAGGTACTTATTTGGTATCTGCTAATAGTTTTTGGATTGTCTAAATTTTTTTATTTCCTTTACTCCTATTTGGTTACTTTATTGGATTTAAGAAGTATGAGAAGTATAAGGAATTTTTTTATCAGTCTATTATTTTTCTCTTATATCATACTACTAATAACTTTTTATCGGTAACCTTATCATCTATTACAGGAGATGAGTTTGCATTAGAGTATAACAATTATTTTTTCTATTTATCCTGATTTTAACTTATTTCGTTATTAAAGTTGTTGTATCATATTTCCACCTAGAGTTTAAATATTTTGATAAAGACTATCTTTATCCATTTTTGAAGAAAGTGCTCTTTGCATTTATTTTCTTACACATTGTCTCTTTTTTTTCAGATATTGTGAGTACGGTTCGTCACTTAAATAGCTTTGGAAGTATATTATCATCCATTGTTTTTGTTGGTCTACTTTTGACCTTTTTCTCCATGAATTCTCACAAAGTTCATATAGAAAAAGAAATTGAATTGGAACAAAAGAAGTTTGAGCAAAAACATTTACAAACTTATACAGATGAGATTGTTGCCTTATATAATGAAATTCGTGGTTTTCGTCATGACTATACAGGCATGCTTGTAAGCTTAAGAATGGCGATTGAAAGTAAAGATTTACAAGAAATTGACAGAGTTTACAGTGAAGTTCTTGTAAAGGCGAATCAAAAATTACGTTCAGACAAGTATACATATTTCGATTTGAACAATATTGAGGATTCAGCTCTTCGAAGTTTGATTGCTCAATCTATTGTCAATGCTAGAACTAATGATGTAGAGTACACACTAGAGGTAAAAGATATCATTACTCCTTTGTCCATGGAACTGTTAGATTTAGTGCGCGTGATGAGTGTTCTTCTCAATAATGCCGTTGAGGGAGCAGTCGAAAGCTATCAAAAACAACTAGAGGTAGCTATTATCAAGTTGGATCTTGAAACCCTAGTCGTTATCCAAAACTCTTGTAAAAAAAGAAATGTAAAATCCGAAGATTTGTTTGAATTAGGATTTTCAACTAAAGGAAGACATAGAGGACTTGGACTTAATAATGTTAAAGAAATTTTAGGAAAATATGACAATGTTATTTTAGAAACAGAAATTGATAATGATGTGTTTAAACAAGTGATTAGATTTAAGAGGGAACTGATATGAAAGTATTAATTTTAGAAGATATTATAGAACACCAAGTAAGATTGGAAACAACTCTGAATAAAATTTCTAAGGAAACAAATATTCCTATCTCCTATAAAACAACAGGAAAAGTAAGAGAATTTATGGAATATGTAGAGCATGATGAAGTCAATCAGCTTTATTTTCTAGATATTGATATCAATGGAATTGAGAGAAAAGGATTCGAAGTTGCTCAATTCATTCGTCATCGCAATCCTTATGCCATTATTGTTTTTATTACAAGTCGATCTGAATTTGCTACCTTAACTTATAAATACAAAGTTTCAGCATTGGATTTCATTGATAAAGAAACTAGTGATTCATCATTTAAAAGTCGAGTTGCTGACTGTGTGATTTACACTAAGAGTACTTTACTTGAAAATCAATCAGTTGTTGATTATTTTGATTATAGTTATAAAGGAAATGATCTTTGTATTCCTTATCATGATATTCTCTACATTGAAACAACGGGAACTTCTCATAAATTAAGAATTGTAGGTAAGAATTTTGCCAAAGAATTCTATGGAACAATGACAGATATTCAAGAAAAGGATAAGGAAACCCAACGTTTTTATTTAGCTCATAAATCATTTTTAGTCAATATCGGTAATGTGAGGGAAATTGATCGTAAAAAAATGGAAGTTGTGTTTTATGAAGATCATCGTTGCCCGATTTCGCGCCTAAAAACTAAAAAATTGAGAGAGCTCATGGCTAAAAAACAAAAAAAGTAATTGACAATTTTTGATAAATTGATATAATAGTTATATCTGCTACAGATAGAGGGTCCGTTGGTTAAGACACCGTCTTTTCATAGCGGTAACACGGGATCGAATTCCGTACGGACTGTTTAATCCGCCATAGCTCAGTTGGTAGTAGCGCATGACTGTTAATCATGATGTCGTAGGTTCGAGTCCTACTGGCGGAGTCAGATGAGAGGAACACTAATTTGGTGTTCCTTTTTTGATTCTTTGCCTGCTGTAATGAGGGGATGTATATCTAACATATGGAGAGAATGATTTGTGTTAGGGAACTTGCATTGCATTAGCCTAATAAGAATAACAAAATAGGCTCTACAATATCCATAGGGGGTTGGTTCCTTATAAATATTATAGAGCTTTTTATTAATTTGTATCTTTTAACATTTTCATTAAAAAGTCCGTGATTTCTTGTGGACTTTCTTTTTTTCCGTGGGCAATCCAGGTTTGACAGACTCCAAAGAGAGCATTTGTCAGGTAGATGCTACTGTATTCTAATTCTACTTCATTTAGTTTGAGTTGCATAAAACGTTTTTGAAGGTCTGTACTTAGAAGGATGTGAAGCTTGTTTCTCAGGAAATTTTGAATTTCCTTGGTTCCATTTTCAGATAAAAGAGCTGCTAGAAGCGGTTCTGATTCTAAGTATTCAAATACTTCTAGAATAGCATCTCGTTTGTGATTAGCATGTTTTTGAAAGATATATTCGAAGGTGTGAAATAGTTTACTTTGGTAATGTTCAATCATATCGTATTTATCTTTGTAATGAGTATAGAAACTGGAGCGGCTGATTCCAGCTTTCTGCGCTAATTTAACAGTTGTAATCTGATCGAATGGTTGTTCCATCAATAATTCGACCATGGCATTTTCGATAATGCGCTTGGTTTTTAAACGTTTATTACTTTCTTGCATGTTCCCTCCAGATGAACATTTTTAGACAATGTGTTTAAAAATAGTTTTTTTATCTTGTCTTTTTAATTTTTTTATGTATAATCTATTATATCAAAAATTTAGACAAGTAGTTTAAAAAAGGAGACAATATGTTTAAAGAATGGAAAGCAATCTTTAAAAAACCGACATTTATTATTGTCATGATAGGAATTTCCTTAATTCCAGCTCTTTACAATATCATTTTCTTATCATCAATGTGGGATCCATACGGTAAACTTTCAGAGTTACCTGTAGCGATTGTTAATAAGGATCAAGCTGCTACTTATAATGATGAAAAACTCACCATTGGTGAAGACATGGTGTCTAATTTAAAAGATAGTGATAGTCTGGATTTTCATTTTGTAGATGAAGGTGAGGGAGCAAGAGGACTGCGAGATGGGGATTATTACATGGTTGTAACATTGCCAAGTGATCTTTCTGAGAAAGCTTCTTCTATCCTTACGAATCATCCTGAACAGATGACGATTGACTATCAGACATCAAGTGGTCATAGTTTTATTGCAAGCAAGATGAGTGATTCTGCCATGACACAAATGAAACAGACTGTGGCTACGAATGTTACTCAATCTTATACAAAAGCTTTATTTGAGAAGATGGGTGATTTAAAAATTGGTTTATCTCAAGCTGCAAATGCAAGTTTACAGTTGGCTGATGGTTCGAATCAACTTTCAGATGGGAGTCAAAACTTATCAATCAATCTTAAAACCTTAGCTCAATCAAGTCTCACATTTTCTAATGGTGCTGATCAATTATCTACAGGTTTAGGAAACTATACAGCTGGTGTAAATCAGTTAAATCTTGGTCTTGGTAATTTTAATACTGGTTTAAATCAATATACAGGCGCTATATCACAAATTGATAATGGATTGAACCAACTAAACTCAAAGACACCGGCACTGGTATCAGGATTGACTCAACTTGATTCAGGCACGCAAGCCTATACAGGTGGTGTTTCTCAACTCAATTCAGGATTAAATCAATTTTCACTTGGTATTGATACTTATACAAATGGAGTTCAAAGTCTATCATCAGGTGCAAATCAGATTTCTAAACAATCAGAGACCTTGCGTACAGGACTTACTCAACTTAATCAAGGTATTCAAGAACTTTCTACTCAATTAGATGGTGCAACCCAACAAAAAGATCAGATTAAACAATTAGCAACTAGTTTAGAGCAATTTAATCAAGCTATTCAAAATATTCAAACAGAAGATAGTGGAGAGATAACACAAGTAACAAAACAGCTTTCTAGTAGTCTATCAACGATTGCAAATTCAGCACAAAATATCATTACTTCAAATCAAGCTGAAAAAGAAACGACTGTGTCAGCTATTCAATCTACTAGTGCTTTTCAAAGCCTAACTCCTGACCAACAAGCAGAGATAACTTCTGTGATTTCAAATCCATCATCTTCTACTAGTGAGTCAGCACGAACAATTTTAACTACAGTTCAATCGGTACAATCTTCTTTAGAGAATGTGACAACCCAAACAGATAGTCTAACTCAATTAAAGAATCATTCAACTCAATTATTACCAACTGCTTCTTCAACATTGACAGTTTTGTCAAGTGGATTAACACAAGTTCAAACAGCAATTGATAGTCAATTATTGCCAGCTAGTCAAACTCTTGCTTCTGGTATTGAAAACTACACAAAATCTGTAGACCAAGTAGCTTTAGGAGCAAGTCAGTTGAGTTCTAAAAATGCCAACTTGACAGGTAGTTTCAATAAGTTGCTGCAAGGCTCTAATCAATTGACAGAAATCTTCAACATTGACAGGTGCTACTGCTAAGTTAGCAGAGAATGCATCAGAATTAGCAACAGGAATTGATAAACTTGCATCAGGTGTCAACCAAGTAAATAATAAAACATCAGATTTAACTGCTGGATTTAATCAATTACAAGCAGGGGCTCAACAATTAGCTGATAAATCAGACCAGCTAGTTTCTGGAGCAAATCAACTAGCTAATGGTTCTGAAAAAATAGCTAGTGGAGCAGATCAACTTGCTCAAGGATCAGAAATTCTACAATCAGGACTTGGAAAATTAAGAGATGGTTCTAGTCAACTAAATCAGGGATTGACAGATGCTGATAAACAATTGAATAAGGCTTCAACTGAACCAAAAAATGCAGACTTACTAGCTGATCCTTTAAGTCTTTCAAAGACTGATAAGGATCAAGTAGCAGTTAATGGGATTGCTATGGCTCCGTATATGATATCAGTTGCTCTTTTTGTTGCTGCTATTTCAACTAATATGATTTTTGCTAAATTGCCTTCTGGGCGCCATCCAGAGAGTCGTTGGGCTTGGTTCAAGTCTCGCTTTGAAGTTAACGGTATCATTGCTAGTTTGGCAGGAGTATTAGTTTATGGTGGAGTACATTTAATTGGATTTACTGCAGTTCATGAATTAAAAACCTTGGTTTTGATTATTTTAACCAGCCTTGCTTTCATGGCGATGGTAACAGCATTGACAACATGGAATTCTCGCCTAGGCGCCTTCTTCTCCTTGATTTTATTACTTCTTCAATTAGCATCAAGTGCAGGAACTTATCCTTTAGCTTTGACGAATCAATTCTTTAAAACTATTAATCCATGGTTACCAATGAGTTATTCAGTTTCAGGTTTACGACAAACTATTTCTATGACAGGAAATATTCATAGTCAGATTATTTTCCTTATCTTTACAGTAATGATTTTTGTTATTTTAGGAATGCTTGCCTATCAACCTAAAAGAACTGAAGAAGATTAAAAAAACTATCGACCGATTTGGTCGATAGTTTTTTTATCTAGAATATTTTTTTCTTTGAAAATCGTAAAAAGATAAAGACAATAATGGCTATAAGAGAACAACTTGCACCAGCAACAAATCCTTTGGGAATAAATGAAAGTGTAATAGTCCCTTCACCTTCAGGAACATCAATTTTCATAAATCCAGTTTGTGCTTGTTGAATTTGTAATTTTTTACCATTTTGGTAAGCAGACCATCCTTGGTCGTAAGGAATTGTGAAAAAAATCGATGTCTCACTCTTTACCTTATAATTTACAGTAACTTTATTTTTATAAGAGCTCACTTCTACTGGATTTTCTTTTATTTTGCTAATTGCTTTCGTATACTTTTTAGTATCTAAACGATAGAAAGTTGGAGACTCAAACGATATTTGAGCATTTCCTGGAAATTTAATTTGGATATCAAAAGTTTGTTTGTTTTCTGTATATCCAAGATTAAAAAATGTAAAAGCATTATCTGTGGTAAAGGATTTTTTTTCACCATTGACAATGATGTCAACTTGCTTTTTCTTATCATTAGAGAAATTTAACTTAGTCATTGAGAGATAAACCTGACTATTCTCAGGAACTTCGATATTGTAGTTGATCGTTGCATCCTCGGTAGAAGTTCCGTTTAGATTGACCACGTTGTCACTAGGGTTTGTATTATGATCTATCGGATAAAAGTACTCTTCATTTAAAGCAGCAATTTGATTTAAAAATTGAGTCTGATTATCAAGAGTATGGTCATTGAAAGTGACATCTTTGTAAAGAGACTGTGTAGCAAAAGCAATTGGGAGAGCAAACTGATTTTTATAAAGGGTTAGATTATCTTTTTGATAGCTTGGATGAAAACCATATTTATCTGGATAGGTTTCAGAAATATCATAGCTGATTCCAAATAAACTATCTGCAATGATAGTGTTATTTGCATAACGAAGATTAAGGTTGGTACCTGAAGATTTAAAACCCAACTTGTCTAAAGTTGTACTTGCAGAACGATTACGAACAGATGAAAATTGTGAAATTCCATTGTAGTTAAATTTCATGCTATCATTTCCAGTTTGAGTCTGCAATTTTTCAGTTCGTGTAAATGTATCTGGTTGCTGCTTGATATACTCCAAAAGAGCTTCCATACTTGGAATATCTTTGTTATAGGTACTACGAGAAGCGAATCCCCATTCTTTTGAAATTCCATTTAATTGCGATGAAGCATTAAAACTAATTTCACTTATTGTAAAAATCAAAATAAGAATTGAAAAGATTTTTGGAGAAATCAGTTTTTTAATAAGTGCTAATAACAACAGCAAGTATACCACTAAGAATTCAAGCGTTAAGAGTATATTTAATTTAGTTAAAAACGAATAATGATTTTTAAAATAAATGGTTGCTAGGTAGCCAGTTAAAAGTAAGCTCATTGAGCAAAAAACGTTCCACAATTTTATATCTTTAACTCTATTTAAAACTTCTGATGATATATAAATCAAAAGAGTGGAGAAAATCCACGCATAGCGATGAAGAAACATATTTGGCGCGTGCATTCCTTGCCAAAATAGATCTAGGGCTTCTAGATAAAAACTAGCTATGATGATGATAAATAGAGTTGCGTAGCATAGTTTCACGTGAAACTTAATTGATTTTAATGTAAAGAATACAATTGTTAAGATAAAAGGAAGGAGGCCAACAAAAATCATTGGGATAGAACCATATTTAGTTGTATCAAAAGCACCAATGAATTGTTTAGCAAACAGATCTAGATACCAACTAGTATCTGTTTTTATTTTGGTAATAGCAGTTAGTTTTTCACCATGCGTCTTTAAATCAAATAAGGTTGGAAGAGTCATGATGAAACTTGTTAAACCAGCGAGCAAGGAAGTTATGATGAAATCAAGGAAAGAAAACTTACGTCTTTTAAAATCCCAGGAGAGTTGGCAAAAATACCAAACTACTAAAAATAGGGCAGTCATATAACCAAAATAGTAGTTTTGGATAAATAATATTGACAAACTTGTAAAGTATAGAATGCGTTTTTTATCCGTTATGAGTAGATGTAAACCAGTTAAAATTAAGGGGATTAAAATAAAAACATCCAACCAGGTCTTAATCTCTACTTGACTAACTGTAAAGCTCATTAAAGCATAAGAAGTAGATAGAGCTAATCGAAGTGGTGTTGGTAAATTTTTGAATATTATACTCAAGCTAAAAAAGGTTGACAGACCTATCAAGCCAAATTTCAACAAGGTTGACAGATAGACTGCATCTGGCATGCTTGATACATCAAAAAAATAAACAAGAGGTGATAGAAAACTACCAAGGTAATAACTGGACAAGGCATAAAAATTGAGACCTAGACCGCTGGTAAAAGTATAAAATAGACTATCACTCCCATGTAAAATATTACGAAGATTTAGATCAAAAATAATATATTGATGAAATCCATCCCCCAATAAAGGTGAAGTATCACTATTCCAGTAGATACCTTGAGAAAGATAGACTCCGAATATAATTACTAGGGGAATAATGAAAGAAATAAAATAGGTCCAATAGTTTCTGAAAAATGTTTTCATGTTACCTCATAGAATGATAGAAAACTCAGTTGGTTAATCCAACTGAGTTCTAAAGTAATATTTAGTCTTTCCAAAGTTCTTTGACTTTTGCTTGTACTTCAGCATTTTCTAAGAATTCATCATAGGTTTCATCGATACGATCGATTACACCATTTTTAGATAGGACAATAATGTGGTTAGCCAAAGTTTGAATAAATTCATGGTCGTGACTGGCGAAGATGATAGATTCTTTAAAGTTTTTCAATCCATCGTTCAAGCTTGAAATAGATTCCAAATCTAAGTGATTAGTAGGATCGTCAAGTACAAGAACGTTTGATTTTAAAAGCATGAGTTTTGAGAGCATCACGCGCACTTTTTCTCCCCCTGACAAGACGTTTACAGGTTTGTTAACTTCGTCTCCAGAGAAAAGCATACGACCAAGGAAACCACGTAGGAAGGTATTGTCATCTTCTTCTTTACTTGCAAATTGACGCAACCAATCAAGGATAGACTCGTTACCAGCAAAATCAGCCGAATTGTCTTTTGGTAGGTAAGAACGACTAGTTGTAACTCCCCACTTGACAGTTCCTTCATAGTCAATATCACCCATAATTGCGCGAATCAAGGCAGTTGTTTGGATATCGTTTTGTCCGATAAGAGCTGTCTTGTCACCTGGACGCAAAATGAAGCTGATGTTGTCAAGAATAGTTTCACCGTCAATCTTGACAGATAGATTTTCTACTGTCAAGAGATCATTACCAATTTCACGTTCAGCTTTAAAGTTGATAAATGGGTATTTACGGCTAGATGGAATGATTTCTTCCAAGACAATCTTATCAAGCATCTTTTTACGAGAAGTTGCTTGTTTAGATTTAGATGCGTTAGCAGAGAATCGAGCAACGAATTCTTGGAGTTGCTTAATTTTTTCTTCTGCCTTAGCATTACGGTCTGCTAACAATTTGGCAGCAAGTTCAGAAGATTCCTTCCAGAAGTCGTAGTTTCCGACATAGAGCTTGATTTTCCCAAAATCAAGGTCGGCCATGTGAGTACATACTTTGTTCAAGAAGTGACGGTCATGGGACACGACAATGACCGTATTATCAAAGTCAATCAAGAAATCTTCTAACCAAGTAATAGATTGGATATCAAGACCGTTGGTCGGCTCGTCTAGAAGAAGAACATCTGGTTTACCAAATAGAGCTTTGGCAAGGAGTACTTTCACTTTGTCCCCATTTGCAAGTTCGCTCATATTTTGGTAATGAAGATCTTCAGGAATATTCAAATTTTGTAAGAGTTGTGAAGCTTCACTCTCGGCTTCCCAACCACCTAGTTCAGCAAATTCCCCTTCAAGCTCAGCTGCACGAACACCATCTTCATCAGTAAAGTCAGCTTTCATATATATAGCATCTTTTTCTTTCATGATGTTGTATAGTTTTTCATTACCCATGATAACAACATCAATAACACGTTCATCCTCATAGTCAAAGTGATTTTGACGAAGAACAGAAAGACGTTCATTTGGTCCAAGAGAAACATGACCAGTTGTAGGTTCGATATCACCAGCTAAGATTTTCAAAAATGTTGATTTACCTGCACCGTTAGCACCAATTAAACCATATGTGTTTCCTTCTGTAAATTTGATGTTGACCTCATCAAAAAGTTTGCGATCACTAAAACGTAGTGAAACATCAGATACTGTTAGCAATGTTTCTCCTATTATATGTAATACTCTAATTCTACTAGAAATTCATCAAATATTCAAATTTTTATCTGTCAATTATTTGTAAATAAAGTTGACAGTTTCTTTACGATTGGATAGATATCCAAGACATAGTTTGATTTTAAAAATTATCTGTCTTTTTATCAAAAAAATGCTATAATTGAAAGGACCATATCAAAGGAGAATAAGATGAATAAACCCATTATTTTAACAGGAGATCGTCCAACTGGGAAATTACATATTGGACACTATGTAGGTAGCTTAAAAAATCGTGTTATCCTTCAAGAAGAAAATAAATATGACATGTTCGTTTTTTTGGCTGATCAGCAGGCCTTAACTGACCATGCAAAAGATCCACAAACAATTGTAGAGTCTATCGGGAATGTTGCCTTGGACTATCTTGCAGTGGGATTGGATCCGAAGAAATCAACGATTTTCATCCAAAGTCAGATTCCAGAGTTGGCAGAGTTGTCTATGTATTACATGAATCTAGTGTCTTTAGCTCGTTTGGAACGAAACCCAACAGTCAAGACAGAAATTGCTCAGAAAGGATTTGGAGAAAGTATTCCAACTGGATTTTTAGTTTATCCGGTTGCTCAAGCAGCAGATATCACAGCTTTCAAGGCTAATTATGTTCCTGTAGGTACAGACCAAAAACCGATGATTGAACAAACGCGTGAGATTGTGCGTTCTTTCAATCATGCCTACAACTGTGATGTTTTGGTAGAGCCAGAAGGGATTTATCCTGAAAATGAAGGAGCAGGTCGCTTACCTGGTCTTGATGGTAATGCTAAAATGTCTAAATCGCTTAATAATGGTATCTACTTGTCAGATGATGCAGATACTTTGCGTAAGAAAGTAATGAGTATGTATACTGACCCAGATCACATTCGTGTGGAAGATCCAGGTAAGATTGAAGGCAATATGGTTTTCCATTACTTAGATGTTTTCGGACGTCCAGAAGATGCTCAAGAAATTGCTGAAATGAAAGAGCATTATCAACGTGGTGGTCTAGGTGATGTCAAGACTAAACGTTATCTACTTGAAATTCTAGAACGTGAACTTGGTCCAATCCGTGAACGCCGTCTTGAGTTTGCAAAAGATATGGGTGAAGTTTATAATATGTTGCAAAAAGGTAGTGAAAAGGCTCGAGAAGTTGCTGGCCAAACGCTATCAGAAGTAAAATCAGCAATGGGTTTAAATTACTTTCATTAATAAATAAAATATGAACCATAAAACTATCTCTTTTTTAAATCAAAGGGATAGTTTTTTTTATCTTATCTATTATCAATATAATTGACAAATTTTCATAGAATGGTATGATAGATACAATACAAAAAGCGTCAAGCTCAAAAAGAAAGAAAAGAGGAAACTTCAATGTCTAATTGGGACACTAAATTTTTGAAAAAAGGTTTTACCTTTGATGATGTATTGCTTATTCCAGCAGAGAGTCATGTATTGCCTAATGATGCGGATTTAACAACAAAATTGGCAGATAATTTGACTTTAAATATCCCAATTATTACAGCAGCTATGGATACTGTAACAGAAAGCCAAATGGCCATTGCAATCGCGCGTGCAGGTGGACTTGGAGTTATCCATAAAAATATGTCTATTGAGCAACAAGCTGACGAAGTTCGTAAGGTAAAACGTTCTGAAAATGGTGTTATCATTGATCCATTCTTCTTGACTCCAGAGCATACAATTGCAGAAGCAGACGAACTCATGGGACGTTACCGTATCAGTGGTGTTCCAGTGGTTGAAACTCTCGAAAACCGTAAGTTAGTTGGTATCTTGACCAATCGAGATCTTCGCTTTATTTCTGACTATAACCAACCAATTTCAAACACATGACTAGCGAAAACTTGGTTACTGCACCGGTTGGTACAGATTTAAAAACAGCGGAGAGTATTCTTCAAGAACACCGTATTGAAAAACTACCTCTAGTTGACGAAGAGGGTCGTCTTTCTGGTTTGATTACGATTAAAGATATTGAAAAAGTGATTGAGTTTCCAAATGCAGCTAAAGATGAATTTGGTCGTCTTCTAGTTGCTGGTGCAGTAGGTGTTACTTCAGATACATTTGAACGTGCAGAAGCACTCTTTGAAGCGGGAGCAGATGCAATTGTCATCGATACAGCACATGGACACTCTGCAGGGGTTCTCCGTAAAATCGCTGAAATCCGTGCGCATTTCCCAGACCGTACATTGATTGCCGGAAATATTGCTACTGCTGAGGGAGCACGTGCCCTTTATGACGCAGGAGTTGATGTTGTTAAAGTTGGTATTGGTCCAGGTTCAATCTGTACAACTCGTGTGATTGCAGGTGTCGGAGTTCCACAAGTTACAGCTATCTATGATGCAGCAGCAGTTGCACGTGAATATGGTAAGACAATTATTGCCGACGGTGGAATCAAGTATTCTGGAGATATTGTTAAAGCCCTTGCTGCTGGTGGAAATGCAGTAATGCTTGGATCAATGTTTGCAGGAACAGATGAAGCTCCAGGTGAAACTGAAATTTCCAAGGACGTAAGTTCAAGACTTACCGTGGTATGGGTTCAATTGCTGCAATGAAGAAAGGTTCAAGCGACCGTTACTTCCAAGGCTCTGTCAATGAAGCAAATAAACTCGTTCCAGAAGGAATTGAAGGTCGTGTTGCTTATAAAGGAGCAGCAGCTGATATCGTCTTCCAAATGATTGGTGGTATCCGTTCTGGTATGGGTTACTGTGGTGCCGCTAACCTTAAAGAATTGCATGATAACGCTCAGTTTATCGAAATGTCAGGTGCTGGTCTAAAAGAAAGCCATCCACACGATGTTCAAATTACAAATGAAGCACCAAACTACTCAATGTAACAAAAAATCTCCTGTTAAACAGGAGATTTTTTGTTTACAACGTTGTAAAACCTAGTTTACAGATAATTGACCGTTTTTCACTGTAAATACACTGAGATTATCTGGTAAGTTTTGAAGATGCTCTAGACTAGTAGTAGTAATAAAGGTTTGAATATTTTGAGATATAGTCTCTAACAATTTAAGTTGACGAGTATTGTCAAGTTCACTCATAACATCGTCAAGTAAAAGAATAGGCGCTTCCTTGGTAATACTCTCCATCAACTCAATTTCAGCTAGTTTGATAGAGAGGACAAGGCTACGATGTTGGCCTTGACTTCCATAGCTGGCTTCCATTCCATTAATCAAGAAAATCATATCATCTCGATGAGGACCAACTCCAGTGTTCTTCTTAAATAGATCTCTTGATCTACTTTTTTGAAGTGCTGCATAGAAAGATTCTGATAGGTGTTCCTTGTCAGTGAAGTTTACCGATGGTTGATAGCGTATTGACAACTCTTCTAATTGATCTGAAATATCAAAGTGTTTTTCACGACCAAAAGACTCCATTTTTTTGATAAATTCTGCTCTGTGAACCATCACTCGACAACCGTAGTCCACTAGCTGGTCATCGAGAACAGATAAAAATGTTTCGTCGATCTGATTCGCTGACTTTAAGTAGGTATTTCTTTGTTTGAGCACATGATTGTAGCTTGACAAGTCTGACAAGTATAGGGGTTTGATTTGCCCAAGTTCCATATCTATAAACTTACGTCGGATAGCTGGTGCTCCTTTGACAAGTTGTAAATCTTCGGGTGCAAATAGGACAACATTCATGTGTCCAATATAGTCAGATAGCCGAGCTTGCTTTAAGTGATTGACTTTAGTAATCCGACCTTTTGGTGTTAAGTCAATCTCAAGTGGAACAGTAGCCGTTCGTTTTTGAAGAATTCCAGAAACCTGAAGCTGTTCTTCTTCAAATTGAATTAAATTCTTGTCTGTCTTTGTCCGATGACTTCTAGTTAAAGCTAAAAAGTAAATACTTTCCAGAAGATTGGTTTTACCTTGTGCATTTCGACCAACAAATACATTCAATTTAGGATTAAATTCAATTTCAGTATCCTGATAGTTTCGAAATTGTTTGATGGATAAGTTTTTTAACCACATACTTATCTACCTGGGAAACGTGGTGCAGCTTTTGTTTTAGATATCTGATGCTTTTTTGTTGGCTTTTTGTTGACCGTCTTATTCATTTCTTTGACAAGTTTAGCCACACGTTCTTTCTCAAGTTTTTCTTGAAGATATTCTTTCTGTTCTTCTTGACTAGGTTTAGTCAAAATGATGTGGATTTTCATATCAGGAATGTCGATGGAGTCTTCAATTCTTACTTTTTTCCCACGACGATTTTCCAATTCGCCATTAAAGTAGACAAGATGGTCAGCTAAAAAGGATTTAATAGCTCCGCCACTGTGTATAATACCAAGTTCTTTCAAGAGAGCTTGGAGAGTGATAAATTCTTCAAATAATTTGTATTCCATAGTTCACCTCAATCTTTGGTATTATACCATATTTTACTTTGAAATGGCAGAGAAATGGCAGAGGTAAATTCGTTATAAATGAAAGCGATTTTAATTCTAAAAGGGATAAAGAGAACAAGAAAATTTTCTCTTTTCATGGTATAATAGAACTCTATGTAGAAGGAGGTAAGTGATGGAGTTAGTACCTGGAATTGCAGTGCATTTTATCCAATCAAAAAAATTTAAAACTAATAAAATTACTGTGCGTTTTACAGCTCCATTGTCTTTGGATTCAATTTCAAGTCGCATGTTAAGTGCTAGTATGCTTGAAACTGCTAACCAAAGTTATCCAACTGCTCAACTTTTTCGAAAACGTTTAGCAACCTTGTATGGGACTGATTTGTCAGCGCATGCCTATCGAAGAGGAAAAAGTCATCTTGTGGACTTGAATATTACCTATGTGCGTGATGAATTTTTAAGTAAGAAAAACGTATTAACTTCTCAAATTTTAGAATTACTGCACCAGGTTCTGTTTACTCCATTGTCGGATGAGGATGGATTTGAGAAAAATACTTTTGACATTGAGAAAAAGCAAATCTTATCAAGGCTAGAATCAGAATTGGAAGACCCATTTTTCTTTGCACATAAAGAGTTAGATCAATTGTTTTTCCAAGAAGAATCAATGCGGTTAGTTCCTAAAGATTTGATTTCTAGAATTTCAGAAGAGACTCCAGAAACATGTTTTTCAAGCTATCAAAAAATGCTAAAAGAAGATCAAATAGATATTTTCTTCTTAGGAGATTTTAATGAAATTGAAGTTTTAGAGTTTTTACATAATTTCCCTTTAACAAGTCGTGAATCATCTGTAAACATTCAATATCAGCAACCCTATTCTAATATCCTTAAGGAAGGTTTTGTTAGAAAGAGATTGGGACAGTCTGTTTTAGAGATGGGTTACCATAGTTCGGTGGCATATGGTGATGAAGAACAGATGGCAGTGCTTCTTGTCAATGGTCTTTTAGGAGCCTTTCCTCATTCAAAACTATTTACCCAAGTACGAGAAAAAGAAGGGCTGGCCTATACGGTGTCAAGTCATTTGGATCTCTTTAGTGGATTTTTAAGATTGTTTGCTGGGATTGATCGGCAAAATCGAAACAAAGTAAGAAAATTGATGAATCATCAGTTACTTGACATTAAAAATGGCAAGTTTACAGATAAGGAAATCGACCAGACCAAACAAATGATTCGTCGATCCTTACTACTAGCTCAGGATAATCAAGATTCTATCGTCGATAAATATTATCTGTCAACTTTTTTTGGAAAGCAAATCTTGACACAAAAACTTTAATTGATAAGCTTGAACAAGTTGATAGAGAAGCGATTTGTGAAGCAGCAAATAGTTTTAAGTTGCAGGCTATTTACTTTATGGAAGGAGCAGAATGACCAGACCCACTTTTCAAAAGAAATATTATCCTGCTGTGAAAGAAACTTTGTATCAAACTAGCTTAGAAAATGGTTTGACAGTTACTTTACTACCTAAAAAGGATTTTAATGAGGTTTATGGAGTTGTGAGTGTTCAAGTCGGTTCTGTTGACACAAGGTTTACAACAGATGATAAGGGTTTACAACAATATCCACAAGGGATCGCTCATTTCTTAGAGCATAAGCTTTTTGAAAGAGAAGATTCTGGAGATGTTATGGCAGCTTTTACAGAGCTAGGGGCTGAAAGTAATGCCTTTACAAGCTTTGCAAATACTAGCTATCTTTTCTCGACCTCCGAAAATGTTTTAGAGTGCTTAGATTTGCTTGAAGAACTTGTCACTACTTTCAATATGACTGAAGAATCAGTGGAGCGCGAAAAGGACATCATTCAGCAGGAAAGAGAAATGTATCAAGATGATCCAGATTCTTGTTTATTTTTCAATACTCTGGCGAATCTCTATCCAGAAAGTCCTTTAGCTTCAGATATTGTTGGCAGTGAAAACTCCATTGATGCAATTTGCCTGGAGGATTTGAAAGAGAACTTTAAAGAGTTTTACAGACCTGTCAATAGTCATATCTTTTTGGTCGGTAATTTTAAACTTGAATTTCTTGAAGATTATTTTGCTAAGAAATCTTATCATCAAGAGAAAAAACATGAGTTTAAAAGAGAACAAATACCTTTACATCCTGTAAAGACAACTGAAAGTTTACGGATGGACGTGGCTTCTCCAAAATTAGCGATTGGTATTAGAGGAAATGAAGATATCAGAAATCGAGATCAGTATCGTTATCATCTTTTATTAAAATTGTTGTTTACAATGATGTTTGGTTGGACTTCACAAAGATTTCAAAAATTATATGAGTCTGGTAAACTGGATGCTTCCTTGTCTTTAGAAATTGAAGTAGATCATCGTTTCCATTTTGTGATGTTGACAATGGATACAAAGGAACCTGTGGCACTTTCTCATCAATTTCGTAAAGCTATTCGCAATTTTATTAAAGATGAGGATGTAACTGAGGATCACTTGGATATTGTAAAAACTGAGATGTATGGAGAATTTCTTCATAGTATGGATTCCCTAGAATACATTGCTACTCAGTATCATCCAACCGAGACAGGTTCAACCCTGTTTGACCTTCCTAAACTTTTGCAGGAAATTACTCTAGAAGATGTTCTAGAGGCTGGACATGATTTGATAGATAATAGCGATATGGTTGATTGTACAATTTTTCCGATATAATCGCTAGAAAATACACTAGAAAGAAGGAATGTTACGTATGAGAAAAAAAACAATTGGTGAGGTCTTACGTCTTGCAAGAATTAACCAAGGACTGAGCTTGGAGGAATTGCACAGAAAGACGGATATTCAGCTGGATTTGTTGGAGGCAATGGAGTCAGATGATTTTGACAAACTACCGAGTACTTTTTATGCTCGTTCATTTTTGAGAAAGTATGCTTGGGCGGTTGAGTTAGATGAAAATATCGTTCTAGATGCCTATGATTCGGGAAGTATGATTACTTATGAAGAAGTTGATGTAGATGAGATTGAACTCTCAGGGCGTAGACGGTCTAATAGAAAGAAAAATTCATTTCTACCGCTATTTTACTTTGTTCTTTTTTCTTTATCAATTTTAATTTTTGTAACCTACTATGTGTGGAATTATATTCAAACTCAACCAACTGCGTCCTCTACAGCTAGTTATAGTGTTGTGAGTTCAACAAGTAGCTCTAGTAGTGTAGTATCAAGTAGTAGTCAAGCCACTAGTTCATCAAGTTCGAGTGAAGCAACTACTTTGACTGTTTCAGGTCAGGGAGATGCTTTATCAGTGGAATATAAGACATCTAAAGATTCTGCGGATCTTCAATTATCTGTTACAGATGCAACAAGCTGGATTAGTGTTTCGGATACTGATTTAGCAGGAGGAGTGACTCTTGAACCTAATAATAAAACAACTAAACAACCATCTCCAAAGGATCTCCAGTAACCATAACATTGGGTGTTGTTAAAGGAGTGTCGGTGAAAATTGATAATAAGGAAATTGACACTTCAAAATTAACCGATCAAACTGGATGGATTACTCTAACATTAAGTTCAAACTAAAGGAAGGATAACATGAAAAAAGAGAATATCCCTAATATGCTTACGCTTGGTAGAATTTTATTTATTCCGATTTTTATTCTCCTTCTATCAATTGGCCCCTCTCCTGTGTTACATAAAATAGCGGCTGTTATTTTTGCTATTGCCAGTATAACTGATTATCTAGATGGTTATTTAGCTAGAAAATGGCAGGTGGTTAGTAATTTCGGTAAGTTTGCGGATCCTATGGCTGATAAATTATTGGTCATGTCAGCATTTATCATGCTAGTTGGTCTAAATATGGCACCAGCTTGGGTGGTAGCAGTTATTATTTGTCGTGAACTTGCAGTTACTGGTTTGCGCTTGCTCTTAGTCGAAACAGGCGGGACTGTTCTAGCTGCTGCAATGCCTGGTAAAATCAAGACATTTAGCCAGATGTTTGCGATTATCTTTTTTGTTGCTTCACTGGACTATGCTTGGTCAGATCACTCTTTATATTGCCTTGTTCTTTACAGTTTATTCTGGTTATGATTATTTCAAGGGAAGCGCGTATTTGTTTAAAGGAACCTTTCACTAGATATGGAATCGATTATTGAGATAAAAGACCTGTCTTTTCGCTATCAGGCAGATCAGGAACACTATGATGTTCATAATATTACGTTTCACGTGAAACGTGGGGAATGGTTGTCTATCGTTGGTCATAATGGTAGTGGTAAGTCAACGACTGTTCGTTTGATTGATGGTTTGCTCGAGGCTGAATCTGGAGAGATTTGGATAGACGGTGATTGCCTAACTCCAGAAAACGTCTGGGGGAAAAGACGTCAGATTGGCATGGTTTTTCAAAATCCTGACAACCAGTTTGTAGGGGCAACTGTGGAAGATGACGTTGCTTTTGGTTTAGAGAACCAAGGAATCCCACTTGAAGAGATGAAGCATCGAGTTGCTGAAGCTTTGTCGTTGGTTGGTATGGTTGAATTTACTAAAAAGGAACCTGCTCGCTTGTCAGGAGGTCAAAAACAGAGAGTAGCAATTGCAGGAGTTGTCGCTCTGCGACCAGATATTTTAATCTTGGATGAGGCTACAAGTATGTTGGACCCAGAAGGGCGACTTGAATTAATTAAAATTGTGCAGGAAATTCGTCGAAATCATCAGATAACTGTGATTTCCATTACGCATGATTTAGATGAGGTGGCCATGAGTGACAGAGTTTTGGTGATGAAAAAGGAGAAATCGAGTCAACGAGTACTCCTAGAGAGTTGTTTTCTAGATCGGATTTAGATCAAATTGGCTTAGATCAACCCTTTGTCAATCAATTAAAACAATCACTGCGTGATAATGGCTTAAAATTACCAGAGCACTACCTGACCGAGGAGGAGCTTGAGGAGGCTTTATGGGAATTATTCTAGACAATGTTAGTTATACGTATCAGGAAGGAACACCCTTTGCTTCAGCTGCTTTGTCAGATGTCTGTTTGTCAATAGAGGATGGCTCTTATACTGCGATTATTGGGCATACAGGAAGCGGAAAGTCTACAATCCTTCAACTTTTGAATGGTTTATTAGTTCCAACCAAGGGAAGTGTTCGGGTCTTTGATACATTGATCACACCAACATCAGTTAATAAGCAGATTCGCCAAATTCGCAAGCAAGTTGGACTGGTATTTCAGTTTGCTGAAAATCAAATTTTTGAAGAAACTGTCTTGAAAGATGTGGCTTTTGGCCCTCAAAATTTTGGAGTCTCTATAGAAGAGGCAGAAGCTATTGCGCGTGAAAAACTAGCTTTAGTAGGAATTGATGAATCACTCTTTGAACGAAGTCCGTTTGAACTCTCAGGTGGACAAATGAGACGGGTTGCTATTGCTGGAATTTTGGCAATGGAGCCTAGTATTTTGGTCTTAGACGAGCCAACAGCCGGTTTGGATCCAATTGGTCGAAAAGAATTGATGACCTTGTTTAAAAAGCTTCATCAAGACGGCATTACAATTGTTTTAGTAACCCACCTTATGGATGATGTGGCCGAATTTGCTGACCAAGTTTATGTGATGGAAAAAGGAAAGTTAGTTAAGGGTGGGAATCCTAGTCTAGTCTTTCAAAATGTCGAATTTATGGAAAAAATCCAATTGGGTGTTCCTAAAATCACACGATTTGCTCAAAGGCTAGCTGACAGAGGAATATCTTTTAAACAAATGCCGATAACGATAGAGGAGTTTAAGGAGTTTATCAATGGATAATATGATTTTAGGCCGATACATACCAGGAAATTCGATTATTCATCGTCTAGATCCTCGTAGTAAGTTAGTAGCAATGATTTTATTGATCATCATCGCTTTTTGGGCCAATAATCCAATTACAAATCTCATACTCTTCATTGCAACAGGCATATTTGTCGTTTTATCAGAAGTTCCCTTATCTTTTTTTATAAAAGGTTTGCGGTCTATGTTTTTTCTGATTGCTTTTACAACCCTTTTTCAACTGTTCTTTATTTCTGGTGGTCAAGTCTTGTTCGAGATGGGGTTTATAAAAATCACAAGCTATGGTATTGAGCAGGCTGGGATCATTTTTTGTCGCTTTGTTTTGATTATCTTTTTCTCAACCTTGCTAACCTTGACAACTATGCCATTGAGCTTAGCAACTGCAGTTGAATCCTTGCTTGGACCTTTAAAAAGATTTAAAGTTCCAGTTCATGAGATTGGGCTCATGTTGTCTATGAGTTTGCGCTTTGTACCAACCTTAATGGATGATACTATTCGTATTATGAATGCTCAAAAGGCACGTGGTGTTGATTTTGGAGAAGGTAATGTAATCCAAAAGGTTAAGGCTATGATTCCTATTTTGATTCCTTTGTTTGCAACGAGTTTGAAAAGAGCAGATTCCCTTGCTACAGCCATGGAAGCTAGAGGTTATCAAGGCGGGAATGGACGTAGTCAGTATCGACAGTTAAAATGGATGAATAAAGATAGTGTAACTCTATTACTTATTTGTGTGTTGGGTGGCATTCTATTTTTATTGAAATCCTAAAGTGAAGTGTAGAATGAGATAGGGTAGAGGTATGAACCGTTTTAAAAAATCAAAATATATCATTGTTCTATTTGTCGTTATATTAGTGGTATCCGTTTTTTTAGTGACAACACAATCAAGTGCAGTTGTGACAAAAGCTGGAGATGGAATTTCATTAGTCGATAGAATAGTGCAAAAGCCTTTTCAATGGCTTTCTTCCGTAAAATCTGATTTAGGTCGTTTAACCAGAACCTATAACGAGAATGAAACTCTCAAAAAAGAACTCTATCAGATGAAGAAGGAAACGAATGAAGCAGACAGTCTGAAAGAAGAAAATGAGCAACTACGTCAGTTACTGGATATGAAATCAAAATTGAATGCAACCAAGTTGATTGCCTCTGACGTGATCATGAGAATTCCTGCAACCTGGAAACAAGAGCTAACAATTGATGCAGGTTCTAAACAAGGTGTGACAAGCAATATGCTTGTTATAGCTGGTGGAGGACTGATTGGAAGCGTGGGAAAGGTTGAAGATAATTCAACTGTAATCAACTTATTGACTAATGCTGAAAATACGGAGAAAATCTCCGTTAAAATCCAGCACGGTTCTACTAGTATATACGGCATTATCATTGGGTACGACAAAGAAAAAGATTTGCTTAAAATTAGCCAGTTAAATAGTAGTAGTGATATCAACCAAGGAGACAAAGTAGTAACAGGAGGTCTGGGTAACTTTAAAACTACAGACATTCCAGTAGGGGAGGTTGTATCAGTTACCCATAGTAGTGACTATCTAACAAGAGAAGTTATGGTTAAACTCCATGCTGATCCAATGAATCTAAAAGTTGTAGAGTTAGTGGGGAATCCATCATGAGACTGTTGAAGCAGATAGGGATGTTTTTACTCTTGCCTATAGTTGTCTTAATAGACAGTCATTTAGGGCAATTTGTAAATAGTTTTTTTCCACATTTTCAAATTGTGAGCCACTTTATCTTCATCTTCTTGTTGTTTGAAACTATTGAAGTATCAGAGTATCTATTTTTAGTTTATTGCTTATTTATTGGTCTTATATACGATATTTATTTTTTTCCATTTAGTAGGGATTGCTAGTCTTCTTTTTCGTAATTATTGGTGCAATCATTTATAAAAAAATAATGCGGTCATTTTATCAAATAGATGGACTAGACTATTAGCTATTTTAATGATGACTTTCTCTTTTGAATTTGGCAGTTTTCTTCTAGCACAAATGATTGGATTAACTGCTGAAAGTATAACAGTTTTTATCGTTTATGGTCTAGTTCCATCAATGATATTAAACTGTCTATGGATGTTAGTTTTTCCAGTTTATTTTTTTGAAAAAAATTATATCTATAAGAAAGAAACAAAACTGTAATAAAGGCGTAATATTTATTAGGCCTTTTTTTGATATACTAGTATTGTCTTAAAAGAAGGAGTATTTACACTTATGAAGAAAAAAATCCTAGCATCACTTTTGTTAAGTACAGTATTGGTCTCACAAGGAGCTGTTCTTTCAAGTGTTAAAGCAAATACAACAGATGCAAAGATTGCTGCTCAAGATAGTAAAATTAGTAACTTGACAGCGCAACAGAAAGAAGCTCAAAAACAAGTAGACGAAATTCAAACTAAAGTTTCAGCTATTCAATCAGAGCAAGAAAAATTACAATCTGAAAACGAAAAGCTTCAAGAAGAATCTAAAAAACTTGAAGGAGAAATCGCAGAGCTTTCAAAAAATATCGTAGCGCGTAATGAATCACTTGAAAACCAAGCTCGTAGTGCACAAACGAATGGAACTGCTACAAGTTACATCAATACGATTATTAACTCTGACTCAATCACAGAAGCTATTTCTCGTGTAGCAGCTATGAGTGAAATTGTATCAGCAAACAATAAAATGTTGCAACAACAAAAAGAAGATAAGAAAGCTATTTCTGAAAAACAAGTTGCAAACAACGAAGCAATCAATACAGTTATTGCTAACCAACAAACACTTGCTGATGATGCTCAAGCTTTGACAACAAAACAAGCAGAGTTGAAAGTAGCTGAGTTAAATCTTGCAGCTGAAAAAGCTACAGCAGAAAATGAAAAAGCTAGCTTGTTAGAGAAAAAAGCAGCAGCGGAGGCAGAAGCCAAAGCAGCAGCAGAAGCAGAGGCAGCTTATAAAGCTAAACAAGCAAGTCAACAACAAACAGTTGCTGCTTCAGCAAATACAACTTTTGCTGCACAAGTACAAGCAACTTCAAGCTCATCGTCATATGATGACTCAAGTTACACACCTGCACCAACTCCTGTAAGCCAACGTCCTACATATAGTACAAACGCTTCAAGTTATCCAGTAGGTCAATGTACATGGGGAGCAAAAACTTTAGCACCATGGGCTGGCGATTACTGGGGAAATGGTGGTCAATGGGCTGCAAGTGCAGCGGCTGCAGGTTTCCGTACAGGTTCTACACCACAAGTTGGAGCAATTGCTTCATGGGATGATGGAGGATACGGACACGTAGCAGTTGTTACAGCAGTTGAATCATCAACTCGCATTCAAGTTTCAGAATGTAACTATGATGGTAGTGGAACTCAACCAATTGGAAATTATCGTGGATGGTTTAATCCTACAGCATCACGTGGTACAGTAAGATACATTTATCCAAACTAACATACTGATTATTACTAAATTTAGGGTGAGATTTTATTAATCTCACCCTTTGTATAGTGCTGAAAAATAAATTTCATTATATAATTACTTGAACTTATTTTCTATTCTTCTAATAGTTTAGTTAAAGTAAAATGAAACGTAGAGATTTAGTACGATTGTAGCATGTTAATAAAAAATTGTTTCTAGGGAGTCGGTGTTGGAGTTATGTTTACGTATAAAATAAATGTTGATGTTAAAGAGTGGGATTTATTTTTAGAAAATCATCCTCAAGGAAATTTATTGCAGAGTAGTGATTGGGCCAAGATAAAGGATACTTGGGGAAATGAGAGAGTTGGATTTTATAAAGAGAATCAACTAGTTGGAGTAGCGAATATCTTAATTCAGCCTCTTCCATTAGGATTCTCCATGTTCTATATTCCAAGAGGACCAGTTATTGACTATGAAGATAAAGAACTTCTAAAATTTGTTCTTTTAACATTGAAAAAACTTGCTAAAAAAAGCCATGCAATAATGGTTAAATTTGACCCAAGTCTTTTTATCAGTCGAGGTCTTATCGACCAAGAAAATATCCAAAATTCTAAAACTTTTGAAATAGTTGAGGAATTGCAAAAAAATAAAGTTCATTGGACAGGCTTAACAAAGGATATGGCAGAAAACATACAACCTCGTTTTCAAGCTAATATTCATAAAGAAAACTTCTCGCTGGATCAACTATCCAAGTCTACTAGACAGGCTATCCGAACTGCAAGAAATAAAGGATTGGAAGTGAAATTTGGTGGGCTTGATTTATTAGATGAATTTTCATTTTTAATGAAGAAAACAGAGTCTCGTAAGAATATCAGCTTACGAGGCAAAGATTATTACCAGAAGTTACTGAATACTTATCCTGATCACTCCTTCATCACACTGAGCTATTTAGATTTACCTAATAGACTGAAAGAAGTTGAGCAGCAACTCGAAAAGAATCTAAAAATAGCGCAGAAGTTTACAGATAAAACGAAAGAAGGCAAAGTAAAAGATAATCAGCAAGAGAGAAAACGATTAGAGGAAGAGATTTCTTTTCTTAAAAGCCATATTGATAGAGGGGATAGTGTCGTTCCATTGTCTGGAACTTTGACCATCGAATTTGGGAAAACTTCTGAGAACTTATATGCTGGAATGAATGAGGAATTTAGACATTATCAACCTGCTATTCCTACATGGTTTGAAACTGCCCAACATTCTTTTGAACGTGGAGCAGAGACTCATAATATGGGAGGAATTGAAAATAATTTAGAGGGTGGATTAATTAATTTTAAATCCAAATTTAATCCTACTATCGAGGAATTTGCTGGTGAGTTTAATTATCCAACTAGCTCATTGTACTTCTTGTTTAATATAGCTTATAAAATCCGTAAGAAACTTCGAAGTAGATAGGGTAAGCTAATTATTTTGCCATTACAATAAATTAAAAAATTAACTATCAGAGCATCTCAGCAGTATATGTTGAGATGTTTTAAATTTAGAGTTTTAATACTCTTCGAAAATCAAATTCAAACCGCGTCAACGTCGCCTTGCCGTACTCAAGTAGAGCCTGCGGCTAGTTTCCTAGTTTGCTCTTTGATTTTCATTGAGTATAAACTAATTGATTTAATAAGGAATAACTAGCAAAATTGCTTGAAAAAAAAGCTCAACTATGATACAATGTAACTTGTCGTGTGAACGATAATACTCATTTTTGATGAATTGTGAAACAGTTGCCTTCGGGTCGTTTTGCAAGCTGAAATCAAGAAGAGGAAAAAAACAAAAAGGAGAAATACTCATGGCAGTAATTTCAATGAAACAACTTCTTGAGGCTGGTGTACACTTTGGTCACCAAACTCGTCGCTGGAACCCTAAGATGGCTAAGTACATCTTCACTGAACGTAACGGAATCCATGTTATCGACTTGCAACAAACTGTAAAATACGCTGACCAAGCATACGACTTCATGCGTGATGCTGCAGCTAACGATGCAGTTGTATTGTTTGTTGGTACTAAGAAACAAGCAGCTGACGCAGTTGCTGAAGAAGCAGTACGTTCAGGTCAATACTTCATCAACCACCGTTGGTTGGGTGGAACTCTTACAAACTGGGGAACAATCCAAAAACGTATCGCTCGTTTGAAAGAAATCAAACGTATGGAAGAAGATGGAACTTTTGAAGTTCTTCCTAAGAAAGAAGTTGCACTTCTTAACAAACAACGTGCACGTCTTGAAAAATTCTTGGGTGGTATCGAAGATATGCCTCGTATCCCAGATGTAATGTACGTAGTTGACCCACATAAAGAGCAAATCGCTGTTAAAGAAGCTAAAAAATTGGGTATCCCAGTTGTAGCGATGGTTGACACAAACACTGATCCAGACGATATCGATGTAATCATCCCAGCTAACGATGACGCTATCCGTGCAGTTAAGTTGATCACAGCTAAATTGGCAGACGCTATCATCGAAGGACGTCAAGGTGAAGATGCTGTAGCAGCAGTTGAAGCAGAATTTGCAGCTTCAGAAGCTCAAGCAGACTCAATCGAAGAAATCGTTGAAGTTGTTGAAGGCGATAACGCTTAATTCGTATAAATAGTAATTACCTAGGAGGGCGGGGCTAGCCCGGCTCTCCTATTTTTTAAAAAATATAGGAGAATCAAAATGGCAGAAATTACAGCTAAACTTGTTAAAGAGTTACGTGAAAAATCTGGTGCTGGTGTCATGGACGCTAAAAAAGCATTGGTTGAAGTTGAAGGTGATATCGAAAAAGCGATCGAATTGCTTCGCGAAAAAGGTATGGCAAAAGCTGCTAAGAAAGCTGACCGTGTTGCTGCAGAAGGTTTGACTGGTGTTTACGTTGATGGTAACGTTGCAGCAGTTGTTGAAGTGAATGCTGAAACTGACTTCGTTGCGAAAAATGCTCAATTCGTTGAATTGGTAAATGCAACAGCTAAAGCAATCGCTGAAGGTAAACCAGCTAACAACGAAGAAGCTCTTGCTTTGACAATGCCTTCAGGAGAAACTCTTGAAGCTGCATACGTATCTGCAACAGCAACTATCGGAGAAAAAATCTCATTCCGTCGCTTTGCTTTGATTGAAAAAACAGATGCACAACACTTCGGTGCATACCAACACAACGGCGGACGTATCGGTGTTATCTCTGTAATCGAAGGTGGAGACGAAGCGCTTGCTAAACAAATATCAATGCATATTGCTGCGATGAAACCAACAGTTCTTTCATACAAAGAATTGGATGAGCAATTTGTTAAAGATGAGTTGGCTCAATTGAACCACGTAATCGACCAAGATAACGAAAGCCGTGCAATGGTTAACAAACCAGCTCTTCCACACTTGAAGTATGGATCAAAAGCACAATTGACTGATGAAGTTATCGCTCAAGCTGAAGCTGACATTAAAGCAGAGTTGGCTGCAGAAGGTAAACCAGAAAAAATCTGGGATAAAATCATTCCAGGTAAAATGGATCGCTTCATGCTTGACAACACTAAAGTTGACCAAGCATACACACTTCTTGCACAAGTCTACATCATGGATGACAGCAAGACAGTTGAAGCATACCTTGAATCAGTTAACGCTTCAGTAGTTGAGTTCGCTCGCTTTGAAGTTGGTGAAGGTATCGAAAAAGCTGCAAATGACTTTGAAGCTGAAGTTGCAGCTACAATGGCAGCAGCTTTGAATAACTAATAACAAAAAGAGGAAGCAGATTTGCTTCCTCTTTCTTATAGAAAAAATAAAAAGCCCTTGTTAAAGGGCTTTGTGTATTTAGGAGACTAGACTTCGAACTCATAGAGTGCTGTAGATAGGTAACGTTCTCCGTTATCTGGTGCAAGCGCAAGGACTTTTTACCTGCCCCAAGTTTTTTAGCAACTTCGATTGCTGCATAGATAGCTGCGGCAGAAGAAATACCAACCAAGAAACCTTCTTTTCCACCAATTTCGCGACCAAGTGCAAGAGCATTGTCTGATGTCACGCGAACGATACCATCATAAGCTTCTGTATCAAGTGTTTCTGGGATGAATCCTGCAGAGATACCTTGAATTTTGTGAGGTCCTGGTTTTTCACCTGATAAGATTGCTGACTCGTCTGCCTCAACTGCAAAAACTTGAATGTTTGAGTTAGCAGTTTTAAGAGCATGAGAAACACCTGAAATAGTTCCTCCAGTACCAACACCAGCAACAAAGGCATCTAAACCATTAGCTCCGAAATCAGCTAGAATTTCAGCTCCTGTTGTTCTTTCGTGAACTTCTGGGTTAGCTTGGTTATTAAACTGTAATGGAAGGAAACCATCGCGTTCAGCAGCAATTTCTTGCGCTTTTGCAATCGCACCTTTCATACCTTCACTACCAGGAGTAAGGACTAGTTCAGCACCATAAGCTTGGATAATCTTACGGCGTTCAACACTCATTGTTTCAGGCATAACGATGACAACTTTATAACCTTTAGCAGCACCAACCCATGAAAGACCGATACCAGTGTTCCCGCTTGTTGCTTCTACAATTGTAGATCCTGGTTTCAGTTTACCCTCTTGCTCTGCTTTTTCAATCATGCTGAGAGCAATGCGGTCCTTAACGGATGAACCTGGGTTAAAAGCTTCTAGTTTTACGTAAACGTCTGCTGCACCTTCTGGTACAATGTTATTCAATTTAACAATCGGTGTTTTTCCGATAAGTTCTGTGATATTGTTATAAATAGCCATGTGAATACCTCTTTTTGTAAGTTGTACCTAGTATAACCCTATCTAGATTATTTGTAAAATATAGAAATCCTATCGAAGCGATAGGATTTTTTTATATCAATGATCTAAACCGTTAATTCTCAGACGGTTTTGGTAAGCTAGTTCTAACAAATAAGTATAGAGTGGAACAAGATCGGATTTCTTTGGAAATTCGAATTTGAGAGAGTTCGAGTGCTCACGATGAGCTTTTAGGAAGACATTTTCTAGATAAGTAATAGTCATTTCACTGTCATCGATTCCAACGCCAGCGGTTTCCAATTCAACATTGACAATGTTCATGAGGAAGATGGATTTGACAGATACTTTTTTCCCAGTAGCACCCTGTTTGTCTGTAAAAATAATACGAATGTTTGTAAAGATGATTGCATCACGAATGAGCTTATACCCAATCTGGATTTCTTCATTTTCTAGTAGATATTGACCATACTCTTTCATTAGAGTCTCTTTGTTTTGTTCGCTAAAATTTCCAGCGAGTCCATTGATTAATTTTCCGAATACCATATTTTTCTCCTTTTTAAGCTAAGTTAACAGGAACTTCAACTTCTCGTAAACCTTTATCTACTAAAATTACCTTTCCATTATAAAATTCTATGAGTTCTGATTTTATATGTTCTTTATTTTCTTTATCTACAAAAATCATGGTTTCAACTTGATCCGTAAAGTTGGTTTCAATCTCCATAAGATTATGATCTTTCAGAAAGTTGCCATATTCTTGATATTGAGCATAAGTCATTTGAATCTGAATTCCTGCCTGCTCTTTGATTTCAATGATGCCAATTTCTTTGACTGCCAAGGCAACACTTCCGGCATAAGCGCGAATGAGGCCTCCGGCACCCAACTTAATACCACCAAAATATCGGGTAACAACTACACAGACATTAGTAAGATTGTGATTTTCTAAAACACCCAGCATAGGGACACCGGCAGTGCCACTTGGTTCTCCGTCGTCACTAGTTCGTTTGATTTCACTACGTTCACCGATAATAAAGGCAGAGCAGTTATGGGTGGCCTTGTAGTGTTCTTTTTTGATAGAAGTGATAAAGTCACGCGCCTCTTCCTCGCTATAGATACGCTTTGCATGGCAAATGAAGCGAGATTTTTTGATTTCTTCTTGGACTTGTCCGTCTTCTCTAATTGTTCTAAATTCCATGGTTTAATTGTACTAAAAAATAGGATAAAGCGCTAGTTTTTCCGAATATATAAGTATGAAAGTTAATCCAAATTATCTTGGTCGTCTATTTACTGAACAAGAATTGAGTTTCGAAGAGCGACAACTGGCTAAACAACTTCTTTCTATGAGAAAAGAGAAAGAACAACTAGTCTGTCAGCGTTGTGGTAGCAAGGTTGAGGAAGAATGGCATCTGCCCGTTGGAGCCTTTTATTGCCGAGAGTGTTTGATTATGAAGAGAGTTAGAAATGATGAGCCCCTTTATTATTTCCCTCAAGAAGATTTTCCGAGACAAGATGTTTTAAAATGGTCAGGTCAATTAACGCCTTTTCAAGAACGGGTGTCAATGGGTTTGCTCCAAGCAGTAGATAAGAAAGAACCTAGCTTAGTTCATGCAGTTACGGGCGCTGGAAAGACAGAGATGATCTACCAAGTTGTTGCTAAAGTAATTAATAGGGGTGGAGCAGTCTGTTTGGCCAGTCCGCGAATAGATGTTTGCTTAGAGCTGCATAAACGACTACAAAATGATTTTGCATGTGAGATTGCGCTATTACATGGGGATTCGGATCCTTATTTTCGCACTCCTTTAGTTGTAGCAACCACTCACCAGCTATTAAAATTTTATCAAGCCTTTGACTTATTGATTGTGGATGAAGTTGATGCCTTTCCTTATGTTGATAATCCTGTACTTTACCATGCTGTCAATAATTGTGTCAAGGAGAATGGATTGAGAATATTATTAACAGCGACGTCAACTGATGAGTTAGATAGAAAAGTTAAACAAGGGGAGTTAAAGCGTCTTAGTTTACCCCGTCGATTTCATGGAAATCCTCTCATTGTTCCCAAGCCAATCTGGTTATCAAATTTTGATAGAAACTTAGAAAAAAATAGCTTACCTCCAAAATTAAAGCATTACATTGAGAAACAGAGAAAAACAGCATTTCCCTTACTAATCTTTGCCTCTGAGATAAAGAAGGGAGAAAAGCTAAAAGAAATTTTACAGGAGAAATTTCCAAATGAGAAAATAGGATTTGTATCCTCAATCACAGAAAACCGATTAGAGCATGTACAAGCCTTTCGAGATGGAGAGTTGACGATATTAATAAGCACAACTATTTTAGAGCGTGGAGTCACCTTCCCTCGTGTAGATGTTTTTGTGGTGGAAGCCAATCATCAACTATTTACCAAGTCAAGTTTAGTACAGATTGGTGGGCGAGTTGGTAGAAGTATGGATCGACCAACAGGAGAACTTATATTTTTCCATGATGGACTCAATCAGTCCATTAAGAAAGCCATAAAGGAGATTAAACAAATGAATCAGGAGGCAGGAGTGTGAAGTGTTTATTGTGTGATAAAGGTTTGAAAACTGAGCTAACCTTTACTAGCCTACTTTGTTTTAAAAAGGAGGAGGAGCTAGTATGTGAATCCTGTCTTTTGTCTTTTGAGAGTATCGGTGACAATCATTGTCCTGGGTGTTACAAAAAAGATATGTCAACGAACTGTCAAGATTGTCAATTTTGGTGTAAAAAAGGTGTAAAGGTTGAACATGTAGCTCTATTTTCTTATAATAAGGCCATGAAGGAGTATTTTAGTCGCTATAAATTTGATGGTGATTATCTTCTAAGAAAAGTATTTTCTAAAATATTGCAAAAAGAGTTAAAAAAGTATAAGGCTTATCAGATTGTGATTGTACCACTGAGTGACCAGCGTTTGAAAAGTAGGGGCTTTAATCAAGTAGAGGGTTTGATAAAGGAAACTGGGTTTTCATATATGGATATTTTGGTTAAAAACGAAGTCGAAGCTAGTTCTTCAAAAAATCGAGCAGATCGTTTACTTACAGAGTTTCCATTTTTCCTGAAAGATGGCGTGAAGCTCCCAAAAAATATATTACTCTTTGATGATATATACACTACTGGTACCACGCTGAATCGTCTGAAAAATATGCTATTAGAGGCTGGTTGTCAGAATATTAAAACTTTTTCCCTAGCAAGATGAGGAAAAAGTTTGCAATAATTTTATGAAAGCGTTATAATATAATTAGAAAAACAAATATGTTTAGAAAGAAGGTACTTATATGATTAAATATAGTATCCGTGGTGAAAACCTAGAAGTAACAGAAGCAATTCGTGATTATGTAGTTTCTAAACTCGAAAAGATCGAAAAATACTTCCAAGCAGACCAAGAATTGGATGCGCGTGTTAACTTGAAAGTTTACCGTGAAAAGACTGCTAAAGTTGAAGTAACGATTCCTCTTGGATCTATTACTCTTCGTGCAGAAGACATTTCTCAAGATATGTACGGCTCTATTGATTTGGTGACCGATAAGATTGAGCGTCAAATCCGTAAGAACAAAACAAAGATTGAGCGTAAAAATAGAAATAAAGTATCAACAAGTCAACTCTTTACAGATGCTTTGGTTGAAGAATCTGAAGTAGAACAGCCAAAAGTTGTTCGTTCAAAACAAATTGATTTGAAACCAATGGATTTGGAAGAAGCTATCCTACAGATGGATTTATTAGGACATGACTTCTTTATCTATGTAGATGTTGAAGATGAAGCAACAAATGTTATTTATCGTCGTGAAGATGGAGATATTGGTCTTCTAGAAGTTAAATAATCTTAAAAATTAGTCTTTGAAAGTGGTTTACACTAGTGTAAACCACTTTTTAGTTTGGACATTTGACTATTATTTGAATATAGGCTTCCCTCTTTAAAAGTCGCTTTTTGGCTACATTTATGGTATAATATTGCGCAAGAGGTTTGTAATGAAAAAAAATGAAATAAATCCCTTTTTTATGTATCTGGTTGCCATGGTAACCTTTACGATTATGACTATTTTGATTGTGTTGGTCAAGGATAATCTTATCACTATAGCAAGTCTATTTTTATTTATCGTATTCTATGTTCTGCTATTTAATTTCCAGAAAAAATATTATAAAAAAACGGATATTGAGCAAATCCAGTATGTCAATCATCAGGCTATGGATAGTTTGAGTACCCTTCTAGAGCAAATGCCTGTTGGGGTTGTTAAATTAAATATGGATAGTAGTGAGATTGAGTGGTTCAATCCCTATGCTGAATTAATTTGACAACTGAGGATGGAGAAATTGATTTTCCTCAATTTCAAAAGATTTTAAAAAGTTCGATTTCATCACCTGGTACTTATGCCAATATTGGTGAGAAAAGGTATGCGGTGCATTTGGATAGAAATTCGGGTGTCTTATACTTTTTTGATGTTTCTGGTGAGTATGAGGCGACGGTTGAATTGGTAACAAGTCGTCCTGTAATTGGAGTTATCTCAGTTGATAACTATGATGATTTGGAAAATGAAACATCTGAATCAGACATTAGTCATATTAATAGTTTTGTTGCAAATTTTGTTTCAGAATTTAGTACGAAATATGCTATGTTTTCGCGTAGAGTGAGCATGGATCGTTTCTATTTATTTACGGACTATACCGTACTTGATCACTTGATGCAGGATAAATTTTCTGTGATTGATGCCTTTCGTGAGGAAGCTAAGCAACGGAATTTGCCACTAACGATGAGTATGGGAGTTTCCTATGGTGATGGGAATCACGATCAGATTGGTAAGGTGGCTCTTCTCAATCTTAACTTAGCTGAAGTTCGTGGTGGTGACCAAGTAGTAGTAAAAGAAAATGATGAAACCAAAAATCCAATCTACTTTGGAGGTGGTTCAGCAGCATCAGTTAAACGTACTCGGACACGAACTCGTGCAATGATGACAGCTATCTCAGACAAACTTAAAAGTGTCGATCGAGTTTTTGTTGTTGGTCATAAGAATCTGGATATGGATGCTCTTGGTTCAGCAGTTGGGATGCAGTTGTTTTCGAGTAATGTACTAGAAGATAGTTATGTGGTTTATGATCCTACACAGCTGTCTCCAGATATCGCTCGAGCGGTCAATTATTTGGAAGATGAGGGTGTTTCAAAACTTCTTCCTTTAAATCAAGCGATGACAATGGTTACCAAACGCTCATTACTGGTGATGGTTGACCATTCTAAGACAGCTTTAACCTTATCTAAAGAGTTTTATGACTTGTTTACCCAGACGATTGTCATTGACCATCATCGTCGTGACCAAGATTTTCCAGATAATTCGGTCATTACCTATATCGAGAGTGGAGCTAGTAGTGCTAGTGAACTAGTAACAGAATTGATTCAATTTCAAAACTCTAAGAAGAAACGTTTGAGTCGTATTCAGGCTAGTGTTCTTATGGGAGGGATGATGTTGGATACTAAAAATTTCACCTCTCGGGTAACTAGTCGAACTTTTGATGTTGCAAGTTATCTCAGAACGAGAGGGAGTGATAGCATTGTCATTCAGGAGATTGCGGCAACGGATTTTGAAGAATATCGATTGGTAAATGAGTTAATTTACAAGGGCAAATGGTACAACCATCAATTCTGGTTGCTCAAGCTTTGGAGAATAAAGAGTATGATACGGTTGTTATTAGTAAGGCTGCTGATGCTATGCTTGCTATGTCTGGTATAGAGGCCAGCTTTGTACTTGCTAAGAATAGTCAAGGAACAATCTCCATTTCTGCGCGAAGCAGAAGTAAGATCAATGTCCAGCGAATTATGGAAGAGTTAGGTGGCGGTGGTCACTTTAACTTAGCTGCGGCACGTTTGACAGATATGAGCCTGCAAGAAGCAGGAGATAAACTGAAAACAGTTATTTTTAATGAAACAAAAGAAAAGGAGTCAGAAGAATGAAAGTAATCTTTTTAGCAGATGTTAAAGGTAAAGGGAAAAAAGGTGAAATTAAAGAAGTACCAACTGGATATGCACAAAACTTTTTAATTAAGAAAAACCTTGCTAAGGAAGCTACAGCTCAAGCCATTGGTGAGTTGCGTGGTAAGCAAAAATCAGAAGAAAAAGCACATGCAGAGATGCTTGCAGAAGCGAAGGAAATTAAAGCAAAACTGGAAGCTGAAGAAACAATCGTTGAGTTTGTCGAAAAAGTTGGTCCAGACGGACGAACTTTTGGGTCAATTACTAACAAGAAGATTGCAGAAGAATTGCAAAAACAATTTGGTATTAAAATTGATAAACGCCACATTCAAGTTCAATCACCAATTCGAGCAGTTGGTTTGATTGATGTTCCGGTTAAGATTTATCAAGATGTAACAAGTGTAATCAATCTTCGTGTCAAGGAAGCTTAATTTACGATTGGTTGACAATATTGTAAAAGGAAGGAAAGTCTGATGGCAGAAGTTGAAGAACTGCGTGTTCAGCCTCAAGATATCCTGGCAGAACAATCTGTTTTAGGAGCCATTTTTATTGATGAGACTAAACTCGTTTTTGTCCGAGAATATATCGATTCACAGGACTTCTTTAAGTATGCTCACCGTTTGATTTTTCAAGCTATGGTTGATTTGTCTGATCGTGGAGATGCTATTGACGCAACCACAGTTCGGACGATACTAGATAGCCAGGGTGATTTACAAACTATTGGAGGCTTGTCTTATCTGGTTGAGATTGTCAATTCAGTGCCAACCTCTGCCAATGCGGAATACTATGCTAAAATTGTAGCAGAAAAGGCTATGCTTCGACGTCTAATTGCTAAGTTGACAGAGTCTGTAAACCTAGCCTATGAGGCTTCTCAACCTGCTGACGAAATTATTGCTCGTGCAGAAAAAGGCTTGATTGACGTTAGTGAGAATGCCAATCGAAATGGCTTTAAAAATATTCGCGATGTATTGAATATCAACTTTGGGAATTTAGAAGCTCGTTCGCAACAGACTTCAGATATCACGGGTATTGCGACAGGTTATCGAGATTTAGATCACATGACGACAGGTCTGCATGAGGAAGAATTGATTATTTTGGCAGCTCGTCCTGCGGTTGGTAAGACAGCCTTTGCTTTGAATATTGCGCAAAATATCGGAACCAAATTAGACAAGACAGTTGCTATTTTCTCTCTGGAAATGGGTGCTGAAAGTTTGGTCGATCGTATGTTGGCTGCGGAAGGGTTGGTAGAGTCGCATTCTATCCGTACAGGTCAATTGACCGAGGAAGAATGGCGCAAGTATACGATTGCACAGGGTAATCTGGCTAATGCAAGTATCTACATCGATGATACACCAGGGATTCGGATCACAGAAATTCGCTCTCGTTCCCGTAAACTGGCTCAAGAAACAGGTAATCTAGGCTTGATTTTGATTGACTATCTCCAGCTTATCACAGGAACTGGTCGAGAAAATCGTCAACAAGAAGTATCTGAGATTTCCCGCCAGTTGAAAATCCTAGCAAAAGAACTCAAAGTTCCAGTTATAGCTCTCAGTCAGCTTTCTCGTGGTGTAGAGCAACGTCAAGATAAGAGACCAGTTTTGTCTGATATTCGTGAATCTGGATCTATTGAGCAGGATGCTGATATCGTAGCCTTTCTCTATCGTGATGACTATTATGAGCGCGGTGGTGAAGAGGAGGAAGGCATTCCAAATAATAAAGTAGAAGTGATTATCGAGAAAAACCGTAGCGGTGCTCGCGGAACGGTAGAATTGATTTTCCAAAAAGAATATAATAAATTTTCAAGTATTTCGAAGATGGAGGAACCAAGATGACAGACGCATTTACAGATGTGGCTAAAATGAAAAAAATCAAAGAAGAGATTAAGGCGCATGAGGGACAAGTGGTAGAAATGACCTTAGAAAATGGTCGTAAACGCCAAAGAATCGTTTGGGAAAACTAATTGAGGTTTACCCATCGCTCTTCATCGTTGAGTTTGGAAATGTTGAAGGAGACAAACAGGCTAATGTCTATGTTGAATCTTTCACCTATTCAGATATTTTGACAGAAAAGAACTTAATTCATTATTTGGATTAAGGATAATCATGAAAGTGAGAAGTGCTCTCACTTTTTTCATTTTCTTTCGAATGATATAGATGAGGTCAACCTCAAAAATTTAATTATTTGAAGGAGAATGAATGACATTTAGTAAAGCAGGAAATAAAAAGGGAACTTTTCTCAGAAAGACCGCTGTAGGATCAGCTTCACTATTACTAGCAGGAGCTTTCTTGTTTGGTGGAGGAACTGTTCATGCCAACCAGGCAAACAATGGATCACTGGCACGAGGAGATGATTATCCCTATTATTATAAAAATGGAAGTCAAAAAATTGATAAGTGGCGTATGTACTCGGGACAGTGCACCTCTTTTGCTGCTTTTCGTTTAAGTAGCGTCAATGGTTTTGAGCTACCAGCTGCTTATGGGAATGCCAATCAATGGGGTTATCGAGCCCAAAAAGAAGGCTATCGTGTGGACCAGCAACCAGCAATTGGTGCGATTGCTTGGAGTACAAGAGGGCAATATGGTCACGTAGCTTGGGTATCTAATGTGATTGGAGACATGATTGAAATCGAGGAGTACAATTACGATTATACAGAAACGTATCATCGTAGAATTGTAAAGACGAGTTCTATGACTGGTTTCATTCACTTTAAAGATGTTGGGAATGCTAGTGTAGGGTCTCATCAGTCTCTACTATCATTCAGTGGTACTCATCACTTCACAGAAAAATCAGCTATTATGGATCAGCCAACATTGTCATCTACTATTATCGATTACTACGAACCTGGAATGAATGTTCATTATGATCAAACCTTTGAAAAAGAAGGCTATAAATGGATTAGTTATATTTCACGAAGTGGAAATAGACGTTATATCCCCTTAACTAAAACAAGTAGCTCTAAAAATGGTTGGGAAAAAGAAGGAACAACTTGGTACTACTATGAAAATGGTCAGAAAGCAGTCGGTTGGAAGAAGATAAATGGTAGTTGGTATCATTTACAAGCTGATGGTAGAATGACGACAGGTTGGTTAAAAGATGGTTCTAGTTGGTATTACTTGAAGTTATCTGGTGAAATGCAGACAGGTTGGCTGAAAGATAAAGGTATTTGGTATTATCTTGAAAGCTCAGGTGCAATGAAGGCTAGTCAGTGGTTCCAAGTATCAGGGAAGTATTATTACGTGAATGCATCTGGAGAATTGGCAGTAGATACGACAATCGATGGCTTCCAAGTTGACAGCAATGGTGCGCGAGTAGAAAAAGCGCCCCAATAAGCTTCCCCGATAATCTAACTCTTAGCAATGGTATTTTTCCCTGCTTTCCTTTATAATGGGTGTATGGACAAGAAAAAATTATTATTGATTGATGGATCTTCAGTTGCTTTTCGAGCTTTTTTTGCACTTTATCAGCAACTGGATCGCTTTAAAAATGACAATGGACTACATACCAATGCAATCTATGGTTTTCACCTGATGCTAAATCACCTATTGGAACGTGTCCAGCCAAGCCATATTTTGGTTGCTTTTGATGCAGGTAAGACGACTTTCCGTACAGAGATGTATGCAGACTATAAGGGTGGTCGGGCTAAGACACCGGATGAATTTCGGGAGCAATTCCCCTTCATTCGTGAGTTGCTAGACCATCTTGGGATTCGTCATTATGAGTTGGCTCAGTATGAGGCGGATGATATCATTGGAACTCTTGGTCGCTTGGCTGAAAAGGATTCTTTTGATGTGACGATCGTTAGCGGAGATAAAGACTTAATCCAGTTGACGGATGAACATACAGTGGTTGAGATTTCTAAAAAAGGTGTCGCCGAGTTTGAGGCCTTTACCCCAGAATATCTCATGGAAAAGATGGGAATTACCCCAACTCAGTTTATTGATCTTAAGGCCCTTATGGGGGATAAGTCAGATAATATCCCTGGGGTGACCAAGATTGGTGAAAAGACCGGTATTAAGCTCTTGTTAGAACATGGCTCACTCGAAGGTATTTATGAAAATATTGATAGCATGAAGGCTTCCAAGATGAAGGAAAATCTCGTCAACGACAAGGAACAGGCCTTTTTGTCTAAAACACTAGCGACCATTGATACAAAGGCACCGATTGAGATTGGTTTGGAGGATTTGGTCTATAGTGATCCCAATGTAGAAAGTTTAGGTAAATTCTACGATGAGATGGGCTTTAAACAACTCAAGCAGGCTTTGAATGCTTCTCAGACTAACCAAGCTGAGACTTTGAATTTCACTATAGTGGATAAAGTAAGTCAAGATATGCTGAGCTCCGACTCTATCTTTCACTTTGAACTTTTTGGTGAAAACTACCATACAGATGACTTGGTTGGTTTTGCCTGGTCTTGTGAAGACAAACTCTATGCTACAGATAAGCTGGAACTTCTACAGGATTCGATTCTAAAGAGTTTTCTAGAAAAACACCTCTGAAAGTATATGACTTTAAGAAAGCTAAAGTTCTCTTAAATCGTTTTGGTTTGAATTTGCAGGCTCCTGCTTTTGACAGTCGCCTGGCCAAATACCTTCTCTCTACTGTAGAGAATAATGAAATTTCAACCATTGCTAGTCTCTATGGTCAAACTTACCTAGTCGATGATGAAACCTTCTATGGTAAGGGTGTCAAGAAAACTATCCCTGAGAGAGAAACCTTCTTGGAGCACTTGTCTCGCAAGGTTGCTGTGCTGGTTGAGACAGAGCCTGTATTGCTTAAAAAGTTAAGTGAAAACGGGCAATTAGACCTTCTCTATGACATGGAGCAACCTCTGGCCCTTGTTCTTGCTAAGATGGAAATCGCTGGAATCAAGGTTAAAAAAGAAACTCTACTCGAGATGCAAGCTGAAAATGAGCTTATCATTGAAAAGCTGACTCAAGAGATTTATGAATTGGCTGGTGAGGAGTTTAATATCAACTCGCCTAAGCAGTTGGGGGAACTACTCTTTGAAAAGCTAGGTCTCCCTATAGAATACACCAAGAAAACCAAGACAGGTTACTCAACAGCAGTGGATGTGTTAGAGCGCCTAGCTCCTATTGCCCCAATCGTCAAGAAAATTTTAGATTATCGTCAGATTGCTAAGATTCAATCGACTTATGTGATTGGTTTGCAGGATTGGATTTTAGCGGATGGCAAGATTCACACGCGCTATGTGCAGGATTTGACTCAGACAGGGCGTCTGTCTAGTGTGGATCCAAACTTGCAAAATATTCCTGTTCGCTTGGAACAAGGTCGCCTCATTCGTAAGGCTTTCGTGCCAGAGTGGGAGGATAGTGTCCTTCTGAGCTCTGACTATTCACAAATTGAGTTGCGAGTTTTGGCGCATATCTCTAAAGATGAGCACTTAATCAAGGCCTTCCAAGAGGGAGCTGATATCCATACCTCTACAGCCATGCGTGTCTTTGGAATTGAACGTCCTGAGGATGTGACTCCAAACGACCGTCGCAATGCCAAGGCTGTCAACTTTGGAGTGGTTTACGGAATTTCAGACTTTGGTTTATCCAATAACCTAGGTATCAGCCGTAAAGAGGCTAAAGCATACATCGACACTTATTTTGAACGCTTCCCTGGTATCAAAAATTACATGGATGAAGTCGTTCGTGAGGCGCGTGATAAGGGTTATGTAGAGACTCTCTTCAAACGTCGTCGTGAGTTGCCAGATATCAATTCGCGTAACTTTAACATTCGTGGTTTTGCGGAACGTACAGCTATCAACTCACCTATCCAAGGATCGGCTGCAGATATTCTCAAAATCGCCATGATTCAGCTAGATAAAGCCTTGCTAGCAGATGGTTATCAAACTAAGATGCTGTTACAAGTACACGATGAAATTGTTCTTGAAGTGCCTAAGTCAGAATTGGTAGCTATTAAAAAAACTTGTCAAACAAAACCATGGAAGAAGCCATTCAACTCAGTGTGCCCCTGATTGCTGATGAAAATGAAGGCGTGACTTGGTATGAGGCCAAATAAAAAATAGACTATTAGACAAAAAGAATCCCCTTGAACATTATGGTTCAAAGGGGATTTTTCTTTCAGGAAAAGACAAAAGTGAAACTATCTAGATAATAGTAGGATTTATTTGATTTGTTTCTTTTGTTCTTTTTTTGCAAGGATTGGTAGAATAACACCTAAACCAATCAGAATAATTGGGGTCAAGATGTTTGTAAGAAGAGAGAATTGCCAAGCAGTTGGATTCTCAGCATAGCTAATTTTTGGAACCATACCTAGGATACAAGCAAAGGCAGTGAAGAGGAAGCACCAAGTACCAATCACAAAGCCAAGCTTAGGATTGTTAACAAACTTGTATTCGGCATTTTTGTATGTTTTCCAAGCGCGATTGAGCATCATATAGGCAAGGAATACCCAGAGATAACGCATTGGCATTACGATAGAATTGAGGTTGGTCATCCATTTTACAAGTCCGTCAATTTCTTGGATACCAAAAATTGGAAGGATGATGATAAGGCTAACGAGGACGCCTGTAAGGAGGTAGCCGTTAATGAGGACACCTTTTTCAGTACGTTTACGAAGCCAGCTTGGGATGTAGTTTTCGTCAGCGTTATTGAGTAGGATTTGTAATGGTGCGTCAATAGAGAAGGCAAGCGCAGCGATTTGTCCGACCATATTTGTAAGAGCGTAAATCACAACGAAAAAATTTCCAACTCCCCAAGAATTTCCTAACATTTGGAAGGCTTGATAAGCACCATTACGCATGAGGTCTTCAGGGATGTTATTACCATCAAATAGCATTCCCATGGCAACTGAACCAAGGATAGCAGAGAGTCCTACCATAATGGCCATGACAATCATACCTTTTGGAAATTCTTTTGCAGGATTACGAGTCTGATTCACATAAGGGGAAATTTTTTCACAACCACCAACTGCAAAGACCAGTAATGAGATTGTTGTGAAATAAGAAAAAAATCAAAGTT
>BNJS01000841.1_pt1 | contig 240748 bp, 322 predicted proteins | sample 8540461 | NCBI WGS metagenome assembly BNJS01 (sample SAMD00202454, study PRJDB9452) | human saliva metagenome | isolation source: human saliva | place: Japan
TTATCTCTGAACATCTTATCAGCAAGATAGATAAATGGTGTATCACAGATAGCAACTATAAATTTAATTATATATGTTGATAAGAAAGATATTAAACATAACATCTATTGGATATACTCCATAGAAAGCGATAGTTGTAAACACTAAGTTATCTATAAGTTGGCTTAGCATTGTACTTCCATTATTTCTAATCCAAATGAAATTTTTTTAGCAGGAAATTTCTCTCTGATTTTTTTCATATAACCAAACATCATGGAATTGAGAAATTAAATATGCAATAAGTGAAGCTATAGCTAATCTTGGTAATAATGAGAATATACTTTTTACACTTTCAAATATAGCTAAACCTTCAGGAACATCAAGAGGTTTAAAGTGTATAGCACATTGCATTATTAAAGTTGTTGCAACAAGTGAGAAAAATCCAATTTTTACAGCTGTATTTGCAGCTTTTTTACCATAGTTTTCACTTAAAATATCAGTGATTAAGAAACCTCCAGCATATAGGATATTTCCAAGAGTTGCCTCCATACCAAAAAGATTAACCAAGATAACAACTTGTATATTTGCTAAAATTGTTGAGATAGGTACCCAAATATAAAGTCCTATTTTACCAAACTTTCTATAAGCAAAAAAAGTATACAAGAAAAAAATTAATTACTAACATTAAAAACCAAAGAAAAAAATATTGTGCATCATTGTTCGTAAAACCCCCAAATCTTTTATTATCTATTAAAAATTTCCACTCTATCATTATCAAAAAGATGTTTCATATCTTGTACAAACCATTTAACAAGCTCAGCATCTCTTTTTACCACAGTTCCATTGTCCACAAAAACATTTATTGTTATAGCTTTAAAAGTATTTTAAACCCATTTCAATATCATTTTTTTATCATTTCTTTTGTCTGTCCTTGAGTTGCAATTAAAAAGACAGACTGAATATATTTTCTCAGATAATTCTTTTTATCTTTCTTTTCATCTAAGAGAATATTTTTTTCTTGTAAACATTTCCTTCTAAAATCGTTATCAAAACTTTCTATCCCCGTTCTAAACCTGATTTCAACTTTTTTTCTTTTCATTGAAATAGTTAATAATTTCATCTAAACGAGAAAGATAAGAATAGAAAAATCTCAAAATACAAGATTTTAATATCTTTTTTTCATAAACGACTTCTCTAATTTTTTTCTAAAGTTTTTCTTAGGGATTTCAAACACAGAACCAGAATTTATAACTTCTAAAATTCCAAATTCTCCAGTTATTTCCTTTAAAACTTCCAAATTAACTTCATTAATTTCTTCCTCATTGTTTGAGTTATCTTCTATGTAGTTACAGAAACTACATTTTCCATAAGCACAAGGAAAAAGATTTTTAAGAGCACTATCTCTCTTTGAAATTTTTCCTTCTACCTTACTATACCTTATACCCATTTTCCTCCTCTATAATTTTTTTATTGCTTAGTGAAAAAAATAAAAATAGTTCGTTACTGAGTAAATTTCTTAACTCGCTTATTTTTTTAGTGTTAAATTAAGAGATGAGATTACTGCGACGTCCATTATTGTTGAGGGAGCCTTTGTGGAGCTCCCGAGACACTAATGGCAGGCAAGTAATCGAATATCTTAAAATTTAAGCAATAAAAAGGGGACTTGCACCCCAAGTCTAGTTTTTTTAAGATGGTTTTGCTAGTACATCTACTATGTAATTTTTTTATTATAAATACTAAAAGTAACTGTCTCTTACTGATAAAATACTTAAAGAAATAGACGAGGACGAACTGACGAATTTTATCGTTAAGTGCTATGTTAGTGAGCGTCAAAAAAAGCAAAGTGTTTGAAGCTGATTTATCAGCAAGTTTTTGCTTTTTTAGTGAACGATTAGCACTTTAGATTAAAAATTCAGTCTCAGTCCGAGTTATTTCTTTAGTATATCATTAGAATTTCTTTAAGTAATTCTCTGTATTGCTTTGATAAAGTTTTAACAGTGAATTTTCTGATAAATTGATACCAGAAGAATTGCATTTTTTTCCATTCCTCTTACAGAATCTTGTAGCATTCTCTTAACGAAATCTTGTTCTTCATAGCTCATTTTTAATTTCAGTACTTTCCTTTTTTTAGAAGCAACATCAGTAATATAATTTAGAAAATTATATACTCCTGCATATTGACTGTTAGAAGCTGTATCAGAAAAATTGTTTCTTAGCCTCATTAATGAATCTAACAAGAAGTTTTTTTATCGTTTTTTTATCTAATTGTATTGTATATTTTTCTTTTTACCTTTTCCTATTTTTTTGAATAGAGTTCATCATTCCCATCATAGAAGACATATTATTCATTTCCATAGGACTTAAGGCAGTTGGATTAACTCTTGTACCCTTCATTTTATCACCTCACTCTCCCTATTATTTTTTTGTAATTTCATCTGTAGATATTGCACCATTTCTAAGTATTTTAGGAACATCAGAAGTCAGGTCAATTATAGTTGAGGCTTCACCGAGTTTACATTCGCCACCATCCACTAAAAATATCAACTCTTGATTTTATAGCTTCTGACAATTCATTATATGATTTAGGAGTGGCCTCCCCTGAGATATTAGCACTGGTTGTGGCTAAAATACCACCAGCTAAATCAATAATTTTTAATAGCTAAATCTAAGTTAGGAATTCTCACACCTATGGTATCTCCACCAGAGACCATAATACTTGGAATATGCTCTTTTTCTTTTTAAGTATAACAGTCAAAGCACCTGGCCAAAAAAAGCATGAGCTAACTTTTCTAAGACTTTCTCTATTTTTCATCAGAGATAGTAGCAACTTCTTCAACTTTATCAACAGAACTTAAAAAGTGCAATAAGAGGAGAAGTAAAACTCCTACTCTTTGCAAGATATATATTATTAATACTTTGTTCATTAGTAACAATAGAAGCTAGACCATAGACAGTGTCAGTTGGATAGATAATAAGTGAACCTTTTTTTAATTCACTTGCTAGTTCAGTCCACTTATCATCACTAATATCAGATATATTATCTATCTTAAGATATTTTTTTCCATTATTCAAATAATTCTGAAACTGATTTATTATTAGTTATTCTGTCTATTGCAGATGCAAATACAGAGTCCACTGATATTATTTTTAACTTTGTCTATTTTTCTTTCTTTCAGGTAATGCTATTGAGTCTGTTACAACTACTTCTTTTTAAAGCAGATTTTTTTCTAATCTTTCTATTGCTGGATCTGAGAAAACAGCATGAGAACAACAAGCATAAACTTCTTTAGCTCCTCTTGCAGCTATTGCATCAGCACCATTAGTTATAGTTCCTGCTGTATCTATCATGTCATCTATAAATATAGCGATTTTTTTCCTTCAACTTCTCCAATTAGGTTCATAACTTCAGCAATATTAGGTTTAGGTCTTCTTTTTGTCAATGATAGCTATTTTACAATCTAATTTTTTTCAGCTAATTTTTCTAGCTCTTTTAACTCCACCAACATCTGGAGAAACAACAACTATATCATCTCCATAGAAAACCTTTTTCTTTAAAAGTATTTTTGCCATTAATGGTAATCCTTGCATATGATCAACAGGGATATCAAAGAATCCTTGAATTTGATCAGCATGTAAATCCATTGTTATAACTCTATTAACACCAGCTGTTGTTAATAAGTTAGCAACAAGTTTCGATGTGATTGGTTCTCTTGGTTTAGACTTTCTATCTTGTCTAGCATAACCATAGTAAGGAATAATAACATTTATTGTCTTAGCTGAGGCTCTTCTTAGTGCATCAACAAATATTAAAAAGTTCCATAAGATTTTCATTTACAGGTTCTGAAGTAGATTGAACAACAAAGACATCTCTACCTCTTACAGTTTCTTCAATTTCAATATAGACTTCTCCATCTTTAAATCTTTGAATTTCTGCCTTTCCTAGTTGTAAACCTATTTTTTCAGCAATTCTACTTGCCAACTCCAAATTTGAACTTCCAGAGAAAATTTTAACATTATTAAAATTTATCATCTTATTTTTTCCACCCTTCCTTTATTATTTGTTTACTTCTTTCAACACTAAGAGAGTCGCTTGGAACATCCTTAGTTATAACCGAACCAGCACCGATAAGGGAATTATCCCCAATACTTACAGGAGCAACAAGCATAGTGTCACTTCCTATAAAAAAACTTCTTTACCAATTTCTGTTTTTAAATTTATTTTTTTACCATCATAGTTACAAGTTATAGTTCCTGCACCTATGTTAGTTTTTTTCACCAACATGAGCATCTCCCTAAGTATGTTAAATGCCCAGCTTTTACTCCTTTTTCAAGGGTAGATTTTTTTAGTTTCAACAAAGTTACCTATATGAACATTTTTCTTTTAAATGAGATTTAGGTCTTAAATGTGCATAAGGTCCAATAGTTACTCCGTTTTTCTACTATACTTTCTTCGATGACAGAGCTTTTCTATTCTAACATTATCATATACCTTACTATCTATAATTCTAGTACCTGATAATATTTCACAGTTTTCACCGATTTCTGTATTTCCTTGTAAAGTAACATTAGGGTAGATAGTAGTATCTCTACCTATTTTTTACTTCATCTTCTATATATGTATTAGCAGGGTCTATTAAGATAACCCCTTCTTCCATAAGAGCAGTATTTTTTTCTTTCTCTTAGTACTTTTGAAACAAGTGCTAACTCAACTTTTGAGTTTACTCCTTGAATTTCCATACTATCTTCTAGAGAATATGAAATAACTTTCTTATTATCATTTGATAGAATTTCTATAACATCAGTTATATAATATTCACCTTTTTTTCATTGTTATTATTGATTTGAGCTAAGGCCTTAACTAAGTCTTGTGACTTAAAGATGTAGACACCAGCATTGATTTCTTTTTATCTTTTTTGTTCTTCATTAGCTTCTTTTTTCTTCAACAATCTTTAAAACTTTGTTTCCATCTTTTTAAAAACTCTTCCATAACTGAAAGGATTTTTCAAAGACAGCCGATAAAAATTATAGCATCAGCATTTTTCCTTTTTTTGTATTCATTGTAGAAATCTATTAAAGTTTCCTTTCTAATTAAAGGGATATCTCCATTAATTATAAGAACATCACCTTGATAGTTTTCTAGTTTAGGTACAGCTTGTTTAACAGCATGACCTGTTCCTAATTGTTCTTCTTGTACAACATAACTCACATCAGGTCCTAAAAACTTCTAAAACCTTTTTCTTTTTTTATGCCCTAGTATCAATACATTTTCTTCTGTATTAAGAGCATTTAGAGCATCTATGATTCTGATAATCATAGGTTTAGAATGAGCAAGATGAACAACTTTAGGTAAGTCAGATTTCATTCTTGTACCCTTTCCAGCAGCCATAATAATCGCTTTCATTTTATCCTCCATTAATATTAATTAGATTTTTAGATTTTCATAAGCTTCGTTTATTTCTTTCATTTTACTTTCATGGAATTTCTTTTCACTATCAGATGCATTTACAAACTTATCTGGGTGATGTTCTTTTGCAAGTTGACGATAAGCTTTTTTTAATCTCTTCTTGACTTGCTCCATCTTGAGCCCTAAAAATACGATAGTATTTACTTCTATTACTTGTATAAGTACCTGTTCTTTGATAGTTGCCACCTTGTCTATAGCCACCAGAAGAGTTACCATAGGTGCTACCATAAGTACCCCCAAAGCTACCACCAAAGGCATTTCTAATAAACTCTTCAAACTCTTCTTGAGTGAAAGTACCACTAGATCTTGTATTATTATAAGTTCCATTTTGACCGAAAATCACGACCAAAGATATTTCTAAAAAAATGCTTCAGCTTCTTCTCTAGTACGGAAACTGTCCATAATATCTTGTATCATTATAAGTATTGTTTTCCTCTTGTTCCATTTGAATTATTACTACTAGTATTATTTCTATACCCACCAAAGAAATCATCATTTCTGAGTTCTAGTTCTTCTGTAAGTATTAGAAGATGATTAGAGCTATTTTAGTAACTTAAACTATAGAAAACTAAAAGATACAAAAAATGGTATAAATATCCAAAAAATATTTAAAAAAATAGCCCAACCAAAAAAATAAATAAAAATTCCTATAATAGATTAATGGTAGGATTACTTTAGAAGCTTTATCTATTCCAAGAGCTATAACTAATATAAAAAAATATAACTAGTATAGGTAATAATATAGCTTCCATTGAATCACCTCTTTATTTATAATACTACTACTAGCAAATTATACCATATATAGTCTTTATTTTACAAAAGTTTTTTTAATAGAAAAATAATTTTACTTTTTAAAAATTAGATAAAAAAATATAATGTTTAATTTTAGTTTTTTTAATAAAAAAATAATTGACAAATAGAACTTTTGATAATATATAATTAATATCATGTTGCTTCATTTTGTGTGAGCTAAAAATAGATCAGGAAACAATTTGAGTCCCAGCAAAATCACAGGGGAGAGGTTCTGTGTTTTTGTGCGGGCTTTTTCTTATAAGGAGGTTGAGAAAATGAAAATTACAAAAGTAAAAATTAGGAATCATTTCAGTTCCTTTTAAGAGTACCATTTAAAAACAGCTCTACGTACTGTAAATAGTGTTGAAGATGTTATTGTGGAAATTCATACAGATACAGGAAATATAGGTTATGGTGAAGCACCTCCAACAGGAGCAATAACTGGAGATACTACAGGAGCAATAATAGGAGCTTTTAAAAGATCATATTATAAAAACTATAGTTGGTAGAGATGTTGATGATTTTGAAAATCTTATGAAAGATTTAAATTCTGTATAGTAAAAAAATACTAGTGCTAAGGCAGCAGTGGATATAGCACTTTGGGACTTATATGGACAACTTCATAAAATTCCTGTACATAAGTTGCTAGGTGGAAGTCGTAAAAAAATTAATAACAGATATAACTATTAGTGTTAATCCTCCTGAAGAAATGGCAAGAGATGCAATAAATGCTATAAAAAGAGGATATGATACTTTAAAAGTAAAAAGGTTGGTATAGATCCAACATTAGATGTAGCAAGACTTAGTGCTATTCGTGAAGCTATAGGGTAAGGATTATAGAATCTGTATAGATGCTAATCAAGCTTGGACACCAAAAACAAGCTATAAAAGCTTTTTAAATCAAAATGCAAGATAAAGGTTTAGATATAGAATTGGTAGAGCAACCTGTAAAAGCACATGACTTTTGAAGGTTTAGCTTATGTCACTAAATATGCAAATGTATCCAGTTCTTGCAGATGAAAGTGTATTCTCTCCTGAAGATGCATTTAAAATATTAGAGATGAAAGCAGCAGACCTAATCAATATCGCTTATGAAATGTGGTGGAATTTATAATGCTTTAAAAATTATAAGTATGGCAGAAGTATTAGGTGTAGAATGTATGATTGGTTGCATGTTAGAAGCAAAGGTAAGTGTGAATGCAGCAGTGCATTTAGTTTGAAAGCTAAAACAAATTATAACAAAGATAGATTTAGATGGACCTGTTCTTTGTTCTGAAGATCCAGTTGTAGGAGGAGCTATTTTTAATGAAAAAGAAATAATAGTTTCTGATGACTATGGTCTTGGAATTAAAGCTATAAATGGAATAAAATACATAGATTAGAAAAAGTAAAAGGAGGTTACATATGGTTATTACTAATGGTTTTACTTATATTGCTTTTTTTATTTTTCTTGAAATTGTTTTCAAAAAAATATGATATAATTAAATCAGTTAAAAGGTAATAAAAAGGAGTATTTTTGGGTAGAAGTTTTTACAGTCTTGAGTATTGATGGAGCAAGTAAGGAGGAGGAAATGAAGATAATTAAAAAGCATATAAATTCAGAATATATCCCACCTTAGAACAAAGTAATCTTTTTCTCAAAAACTTTTGGTTGTGTTAGAAAAGTTTATAACCTTATGTTAGATGATAGAAAGAAAGGTTTATGAAGAATATAAATCAACAGGAATTAAAACTAAATATCCTACTCCCTGCTAAAGTATAAAGAAGAATATCCTTATTTAAAAAGAAGTAGATAGCTTTAGCTCTTGCTAATGCACAATTAAATTTAGAAAAAGGCTTTTTAAGAATTTTTCTTAAAAATAAAGATTTTGGGTTTTCCAAAATATAAATGTAAATCTAATCCAGTCCAAAGCTATACTACAAATAATCAAAACACAATATATATTAAAGATAGCTACATAAAACTTCCTAAAACTAAAAATCACTAGTTAAAATTAAACTACATAGAAAAATAAAAGGTATAAATTAAAATCAGTAACAATAAGTAGAAAATAGTCTTGATCATTATTTTGTTTCAATATTATGTGAAGAAGAAATAGAAGAATTACCAAAAACTAATAAAAAAATATTGGAATAGATTTAGGGAATAAAAAGAATTTGCAACAATGAGTGATTGTACAAAAAGTAGAAAAATTTAAAGCTATCAAAAAGAATATGAGAAAAACTGAAAAAGAGAACAAAGAAAAACTATCAAAGAGATGTAAACTTGCTAAAGATAGCGATAAAAACTATCAGATAGTAAGAATTATCAAAAACAAAAGAAAAAGTAGCAAAAATACATAATAAAAATTAGAAATAAAAAGAAAAGACTTTGTAAATAAGTTGAGTACAAAAATTATCAATAACCACGATATAATCTGTATAGAAGACTTAAATATAAAGGGAATGTTAAAAAAATCACAAATTAGCAAAAAGTATATCAGATGTAAGTTGGAGTGAATTTGTAAGACAACTAGAATATAAAGCAAATTGGTATGGAAGAAAGATTGTAAAAGTACCTACATTTTATCCAAGTAGTAAGACTTGTTCAAGTTGTGGTAATATAAAAGAAACACTAAAATTATCAGAAAGAATATATCATTGTGAATGTTGTGGACTAGAAATAGATAGAGATTACAATGCAAGTATAAATATATTAAGAAAAGGTTTAGAAATATTAAAAGAAGAAAAAGTAAGTTAGAAAAATATATCAGGGTAGGGACTACCCGAAGAGCTTGGTAAATATATGTGGCTAACAAAAGCACATACTTCCCAAGAAGCTCCCACTTCTATAAGTGGGAGTAGTTCACTACAATATTAAGGGGTTGTTACAAGACATAATCTTAATTTAAAAAGTAAAAAAATAAGTGAGTTACGAATGTAAATTTTATTGTTAAGAAATTTACTCAGTAACGAACTATTTTTTTACTTTTTATTTATAAATCTATTAAGTTTACATACGGATAGTTTTCTAAATTAGTTAGAAATTCCTCATTTATTCTAACTTTAAAAACTATCTTTTTCTAAAAATGACTTTATCTATAACTTCAGCTTCATAATCTTTTAATAACTTTTTCTATTTCTCCTAATTTTTTTCATAAGGAATTTCAAAAAGTAAGTCAACTTTATTAACAAAATCTATAATTTCTGCCTCAGTTATTCCAAGTTTAGCAGTCTTAGCGTAATTTCTAACCAGACCACCAGCACCTAATTTAATTCCACCAAAAATATCTAGTAGCAATAACAACTAAGTTAGTTACTTCCATATAGTTTATAATATCACCCATAGGTTTACCAGCTGTTCCACTTGGCTCACCATCATCATCAACCTTTAAAAAAATTCTAAGCCTTTATTATTTATTTTATAAGCAGAACAATTATGAGTTGCATTTGGGTGGAGACTCTTAATATAATTTATATATTCCTCTGCTTCTTCTTTTTGAAAAACAGGTTTGACAGAGGCAATAAATTTTGATTTTTTTCTTCAAATTCTACAGAGCATTCTCTTTTTTTATAGTTTTTTTAATTTTTTTCCATATCCTCTCACATCTTTTTTCTTTTTAGTTCTATTATATATTATGTTTTCAAGAGAAACAAAGAGAAATTTTCTTTAAATTTTTTTGTTTATTTATAATTCAAAAATAGAATATTTTTTTGAATCAAATCTATAAAAAAAGCACAAAAAAAGATATTGACTTTAAATATAAATATGATATAATTAGTTTATAATCGTTTTAAAATAAAAGGAGGAGAGTTTATGTTTAGTTATTTGCAAAAAATAGGTAAAGCACTTATGGTTCCAGTTGCCGTTTTACCAGCAGCAGCAATAATGCTAGGATTAGGTTACTGGATAGATCCAACTGGATGGGGGCAAACAGTCAATTAGCAGCTTTCTTAATAAAAGCAGGAGCAGCAGTAATAGATAATATGCCAATACTATTTGCAGTTGGGGTTGCTTATGGTATTTCAAAGGATAAAGATGGAGCAGCAGCACTTGCTGGATTGGTAGCCTTTGAAATTGTAACAACATTGTTATCTAAAGGTGCAGTAGCACAAATAATGGGAATAGATCCCTGAACAAGTTCATGCAGCTTTTTGGAAAAGGTAAATAACCAATTTATTGGAATACTTTGTGGGGTTATATCAGGGGAATTATATAATAAGTTCCATAAGATTGAACTTCCTAAAGTTCTTAGCTTTCTTTAGTGGAAAGAGATTTGTTCCAATTATAACATCAGTTGTTATGATAATAGTATCTTTTCATCTTAACTTACATATGGCCAGTTATATTTGGAGCTTTAGTAAGCTTTGGTACAAGTATTGCTAAATTAGGACCAATTGGAGCAGGTATCTATGGATTCCTTAACAGATTATTAATTCCTGTAGGATTACACCATGCAGTAAACTCAGTTTTCTGGTTTAATGTTGCAGGAATAAATGATATAGGAAGATTCTGGGGAGCACCAGAAATGGCTTATGCGGACTTACCAGAAATATTACAAGGAACATATCATGTTGGAATGTATCAGCAGGATTCTTCCCAATAATGATGTTTGGACTTTTAGGAGCTTGTCTAGCATTTATTCAAACTTCTAAACCTGAAAATAGAGCTAAAATAGTTTCAATAATGGTAGCAGCTGGATTTACAAGTTTCTTAACAGGAGTTACTGAACCAATAGAATTCGCATTCATGTTCGTTGCACCACTTTTATATCTAGTGCATGCATTATTAACAGGGACTTGCTCTATTCTTAGCAGCTTCATTTAACTGGATGGCAGGATTCAGTTTCTCAGGAGGATTTATTGACTTCTTCTTATCTTTAAGAAAACCCTAATGCTCAAAGTCCATTTATGCTAGTAGTTTTAGGTTTAGTTTTTCTTTGTAATTTACTACTTTGTTTTCTTATTTCGTTATAAAAGCTTTCAATTTAAAAACTCCAGGTAGAGAAGAAAGTGAAGAAGAAAAAGAAGAAGCTGTAAGAGTAAATACTCAAATGCAGCATTAGCTGAAAGCCCTAGCAACTTACTTAGGTGGAGCAGACAACGTAGTTGAAGTTGACAACTGTACAACAAGACTTAGATTAAAAAGTTAAAGACAGTGACAAAATTCAAGATTCTGAAATAAAGAAATTAGTTCCAGGTCTTTTTAAAAACCTTCAAAAAGAAGCAGTACAAGTTATAATAGGACCACATGTTGAATTTGTTGCAACAGAATTAAAAAAAGAATATTAAATAAATAATATGAAGCAAAAAGGACTACATTGTAGTCCTTTTTATTTCCACAATTCCAAGCATTCTTTTTTTCTTTTTTCAAAATAGCCTGAAAAATTTAATTTTTAATAGATTTAGATAAGAAAACAACTAATATTTTAATTTTTCTCATTAGCATTTTTTACTCTTTTCTTTATCAGATAAAAAGAATGTTAAATAGTCTAGTCGTTCATTGTCCTCAAACTTTTCAAGACCATATCTGATGCAAGCAGGAAGAATAAAGAAATATGCTTCATCTACTTAGATAGTAAAAAAATCTAAACCATTTAAAAATTGACAATGGTTTCTTCATCTAATTCTTTTCCATAGCTTTATTTGAAAAAGTTTCTAATCTAGATACTGACTTTGAGAAGCATCTTCATTTCTATATAGTTCATTCACTATGGAATTTTTTTATTCAAGATATTTTTTTGTTGTCAAATTCTTGAAAAATATTTTTGATAAAGATTTTCTTCAATAAGCCAATTTACTTCATTAATTCCTCTTTCAACTTCCTCACCATATATATCTAAATCTTCCTTTTTAGATTTTATCTTTAATAAGTTTAAGAATATCTAAAAATATCTTCTAAGTCTTTCTTTTTCAACTTTGTTAGCTTTAAAAACTTTGAGATATATTTTCATTCAAATATATAAATTTCTTCAATATCTTTCTGTGTTTTGAGAAAAATTTAGCAAATGTATCTAAAGAAAACTGATTAGATTTATATTATCTGAGAGAAATATCATTTAATATTGCTATTTTATCTATTTTCATATTTTCACTTCTTTCTTATTTTTTTCAAATATTAAGGGTATATCTGAGTTATCACACATAACTTCCCTTGTGAAATGTTCATACTTTATCAGCATATTTTCTATATGCTATGTTTAAAGGTAAAGATATCCAAGGACTATGAGTGAAATGGAGCCAACCTTTTAAAAATATTCTTCATACTATATGTTTCTCTCCAAGCCCAAGCAGTACCTTTTTCTAATTCCTCAACTGTCATTTTCTTAGGAGTAAATACACAGTGTTCCACATCATACATAGCCCAATTCTTTTCAAATATTCTGTTTTCTGCTTCAAGTTGAGCATAGAATTGTGTTTTAGGGAAAGGAGTTAAAATACTGTATCTAGGTAAGTCAATCTTAGCTTTAACGACAGCTTCAACAGTTCTTTCAAATACAGAAGTATCTTCTTCATCACTTCCAAAGGCGAAACAACCTTGTACTAAAAATTCCATAGTCATGAAGTTTTTTCATAAGTTCAGCATAATCAGCAACCTTGTTTATACCCCTTTATTGATATAACTTTGAGATTCCTGAGTGATAGATTCAAAACCTATTAACAAACCTTTACAACCACTATCTGCAAAAGTCTTAATCATATTTTCATCTATACCCACAGAAGAAGTTACAAGTCCCATCCAATATTTATTTAGAGATTTCATTTCTTTTTAAAAAGTCTCATTGCATATTCTCTATCAGCGATTAGATTTACATCAGGGAAAAGGATAATCTTTTTCTGAAAACATTTCAATCTCAGACAATACTTCCTTTATAGGTCTCTTATATATTTTTTCTTCCAAAGGCAGTTGGATAGGCACAGAAAGTGCAAGGTAATGAACAACCTCTAACAACTTCAACAGTTGCCAGTGATATATTTATCTTTTTGTAAAAGCTCTCTTCTAGGAATTACCTTATTATCTAAATTAAATTCCTTTGTCTTGAATATACATTCTTTTTAATCTTCCATTTTTTTAAAAATCTAAAAAGCATTTGTGGAAAAGTTTGTTCAGCAAATCCCTACCATTACAACATCTGCATGTTGAGAGGCTTCTTCTGGCATAAGTGAGGGTGAACTCCACCTAAAACAACAGTGATACCTCTTTGTCTAAAATAATCTGCATAGGCATAGCATCTTTGAGATGTTCCTGTGATAGAAGTCATAACAATAATATCAGCTTCTAAATCCAAAGGAATTTTTTTCAATAGTTTCATCATAAATTTTTGCCTCAGCATTTAAACTTTCAGGAATTAATGCTGCCAAAGTTGTTAATGTTAATGGTGCATAATGGAGACTTTTTCCAAAACTTCCATTAAAACGGTGCATTGTACTCAGCAGGTGCTAAAAAGCTATCTTCATTTGTCCTCACTTTCTTGAAAAATATCCATTGAAGATATTCTCCCAGCCACTTTCTTTTTGAAAGTGCTGTCATTTTGATATTTCCTAATTTTTTGATTTTTATTTTTGACAAGCCTCTATATATTCTTTTTTTCAGGCTGACCAGTTAATGTAAATACTTTTTATTGCTTTTTTAATTGTCCTAATTTTTCTGCAATAATCATAGTGAAAATTTTCTCTTAATTTATTTTCTAAATCTTTGAACATCTATTTTTTATCAGTTTTTAATAAAAAGTATATAGTGATTTCTATTAGGTGCAAACATATAGAAATCTATTTTTTTGTTTGTAAGTTTCATTATATTTTTTTCAAAAACTTTCCTCTAGTTTTCTCACCAAACAAATCAGATACTGCCCCTTTTCTTCCAACAAATTTTATGTAGGGAACATTATTTTTCAATGGAAATTACCTCTATGATATCACCTATACAATATCTATATAAACCTCCAGAAGTTGTAATAATAAGTTCATATTTTTTTATTGGCTTCAATTTCTGAAGTATCATAAATTTTATTATCATCTAAAGATAGAAATTCAAAAAAATGTGAATAAAAACTTAGTTTAGAAAGATTTTTTCTCAGCATCAGGAAATGAAATAAATCCTTCTGTTGCAAGCAAACCTTTTTCTTGAATTACTGTATTAGGAAAGATTTCTGTATCTTTTTTTAGATATTCAGTTGAATTACTATCTCCCAACAACTTATAAGGATTAGATTTTTTTCCCAAATTTTATGATATTCTTTTGCTTTCTATATTTTTTTACTTCTTCTTCTCTTTTTCTTAAGAGATTTTTAAAATTTTTTCAGAATTCTTTTTCTAAATATTCTATTAACAAAAAGTAGTAAACTAGGACTCCAAAAAGGAAAAAAAGTCTAATATTTTCTTCTGCAACAAGTGCTGAAAGAGTTTTGAAGTAAAATCTATCCATATCTTTTTCATTTTTTTAATGTCCTTAGGATTTACAAAGATAGAGTCTATTAGATGTTTTTTTCAAAATTTCCAAAAATACTCACTATCTTCTTCAAAGCCTATGGGAATAACAGATTTTTTTCTTTATGTTGAAAATCTATTTTTAGGAGTGATACTCCAATAACTTTTTTTCCAAATTTTTAAGCTAGGATATTTTTTTATATAGTGAATACAACCAAACTTTTTATACCAGCTTGAAACTCTTTTTAAACTATCAGTGTAAGGTATTAATTTACTTGCAGAAGTTGAACCACTTGTTAACTCAAACATCTTAACTTTTCTCATAAGTTAGGATATGTTCTTCACCATTTTTTTAATTTTTTTCTATATAGGGTAGATAATCTTCATATGTTGTAAGTGGAACTTCTCTTTGAAAAATCTTCAATAGTTTTTTTATCTTTATTGAAATTATATTTTTTTCCCATAAAGAGAATTCTTGTTGTTTTCTAAAATCTCTTTTTAATTTATTTTTCCTGTATCTCTAAAAATATTTCTACTATTCATATATTTCTTATATTCTTTTTGTAGAAAAGTAAAAATATACTATGAATAATATAAAGATAAAGTTTTGATAACATAAACTTTTTCCATTTGAATGATTTCATTGAAAAATATTAGATTGCATTTTAAGTTTTTAAAAGCTGCGATGTCCATATTGTTGAGTGACATTTCGAGCTACGATGCACTAATTATCACTTATATATAAAAATCTGGCTAGTAACACTATTTTTTCAATAGATTAGTGAATAAAATTTTTAATGTCTTTTTCTTTTAGATTTTTCAACTTTTTAAAGAAGTGATACAAACTAAATCGTTCCTTTTTCATAATTAGGATTACTTTCTAAAAAGAATTGAACATTTTTTTATCTTTTAACTCTTTTCTCAGTTATGTCAGCAACTCCTTTTTTTCAAAGAGTCTTTTATTCCTTTGTACTCTATTACTCCATTTTCTTTGTTATATCTCATTTGGATATTTAATTTCACCAAAGAGATCCATTATATTTTTAAATTTTCTCAGGAGTTTCAGCCTTATAATTGGGATAAAATTCTTTATAGAAAGTTGGAAGAAATTTATAAGTCTTGTAGCCTTTTCACTATTAAAAACCAATAGAAATTCTTGTATTTTTTTCTCCAAAGGGAAAGAAGAAATTAGCAAAAGACTTTAAATAGAGTTAAATTTCCCCAATTTTTCTTTATCTATTATTGTGTCACCTGAGAAATACTCCATATATTTCTTCATTTCCTAAAGTAAAGTTCATTATCTTTTTGAGTTGAAAAACCTTTTCACTTTATTTTTATCATCTTTCAAAATAATACAATAATCTTTTTCTTTTTAAATCTTTTTAAAAATACATCTTTTTCAACATCATTGTAAAACTCGGTCATTAAAATATACATTTCTTCTATTTCACTCTGTGAAATTTCATTGATTTTAACTATATCGCCCTTTAGTTCCATTTAATTTCACCTCTTTTACAAGTTCCAAAAATTTGAATCTTATATCTTTTTCCCTTATTTTTTTATCTTCTCCATAATATACTTTATAGAGTTTACTTTTTATATTTAAAAAGATTTAATTTTTCTTTAGTTGTATATCTAGTGATGAATTTTTCATAAGTACCTATCATAAAGAAATCACAAGAACAACCCATACTTTTGTAAATGTTTTTATAGCTTCCAAAAGTGTTACTATAATCATTATCTTTTTGCAATTATATCAACATATAGAAATTTCATTTCAGTATTTTTTTCTTTGGTAATTCAGGATAACCAAAGAAAGAGATAACTTTTTCTCATCTTATATAAAAATTTATATATGCCTTTGTAATCTTCAACAAAATATTTTTTTATTTGTCTTATTTTTTTAATTTCTATTCTAAAATTCTTATATTCTGTTATATGTAAATCATCTATAACTAGAGTATTTTTTTCTTAATATTTTTTTATGCTATAGAAAGTTATATTTTTTTATAGAACTCATAGATTGGCATATTTCTTCTTTGTTTAGTAAGTATTTCTTTTGCCATTTTATTATCATCTAAAAATAGTTGTTATAATCGTGTCTATCCCTTCTTTTTTCTAACTCTTCTATAATCTTTTTGTAGCCATTTCCAAAATTAACCTTGTTTCTGTATTCTGTCCTTATTCTAAAAAGAATTTAAGTAAGCAATATTATCTTCAAATATGGTACAAGCACCTAAACCAACCATTCTATCATTTGTAGTGTCTATGCCAGGGACAATAAGTGGTTCTCTTACTCCATCTAATTTCAACGATTCAAAAGAGATTAGGATACTTTTATATATTTAATTTGTATGGAACTTTCCATATCTTCTTCATTTAAGATTTCACTTATTTCTTCGCTTCTTTCGTTTCCTCTTATAATTTTTAAATTCTATCTTATTCATATTTCTCCAATTTTTTTGATTAAATTTTCTCTTAAGATATAGCTTTTTAGAAGTAGCAGGATAAAACCTGGAGTAGCCTTTTTTTCTATGGCTTTTTTTCCAAGAATTTATCAATTCTTCAATATCATCTCCAAAAAGTGGTATCAGAGGATATTTAAAGCATAGATTTTTGAACCATATCTCCACAGAACAAGTAATCATCATTGTAGACAAGAGAAATCGAATCCTTTGAATGTCCTGGAGTGTAGATTAATTTTTAAATTCTCAAAACCATATTTATTTAAAGAAAATTCTTCATAATCTTTAAAATCTAAAAAGTTTACATATTTGAAAGTATTCTTCTGTCAGGTTTTCAAAAGCCTTTTTTTGAAAATTTTCCTGAAGACTTGGCTTTTAATTTTTTTAGAAATATATTTTGAAAAATTTATAGAAACCATTGGGAATTACTTTTTCTCCTGTAAGCATAATATTCTTAGCATTGTTATGTGCTATTACAACTTTATCTTTCTCTTTTTATTTTTATCTAATAATAATTTTAAATTTCCAATATGGTCAGAATGAGAGTGAGTAATTACTATTACTTTAATTTTTATTGTAGTCACCAATAACTTTATTGATTTCATCTAAAATTAAATCTTCTTTGCAAAGGCAAAGCAGTATCAAGCAATAAGTAATCATCATTATTATTTTTTTAAATAAATATAGATTGTTTATTCCTAATTTTTACTTTATTTATCATATTCCCTCTTTATGCTATAATAATTCCATAAACTTCTTTAATAAGAAAAATAATTCGATTTGTTGAGTAAAATTATTTTTAACGATAAAAATCAAGAATTCGCTGTAATTTTCAGCTAAAAACTTGCCAACAAGTTGGCTTCAAACACGCTCGACAATTACTCGAGCTCATTCTGATTTGATTTTTTCATCTAAGAAATTTTAGCTAGCGTAACTCATTTTATTTTCTTATTAAAAAACTAATTTTCTAAGGTTGTGATAATATTGAAACTAATATTTGATTTTTATAATCTATCTTATATTTTTTTAATATTTATATCTATTTTTTTAAAATCTTACCTAGTAAAATCAAATTAAAAATTTTCTGAATTTCTAGGTTTATTTTTATATTATTTAATTCCAAAAGGTAGAAAGCTATCATTAAGAAATCTAAATTTAATCTTTAAATGAACAATATAACTATAATTTAACAGACAAGCAAATTAAAGATATAGCTATTAAAATCATATAAAAAAAATACTATGAAGTCTTTCTTGTTACCTTTTTTTGGATTTATGAATATGCTGAGAAATATCCACCTATCATTCACAATATAGAACTACTTGAAAAAAATTGAAAAGAAACAAATGATAGAATTGTTTTAGCTACATTACATTATGGCTTTCTTTTCATATGAGTATGTATCCCATCATAGATGAACAGATGTTTATAATTATAAGACCTGTTCCCAATAGATTTATTGAAGCCTATATGAATAAAAATTAGATTTAAGAAAAAAATATGCTTTCTTTCACAGAACAAAAATATTAAAATTACTTTTTTAAGCATAAGAAATCTAAAAGGTTTCTTTATTATGTTAAATGATGTTAGAAAACCCAATGGAGAGAAAGTAAACTTTTTTTAATTTACCAACAACAGCTTCAGGTTTTACAGCATTCTTTTCTATGAGAGAGAAATTACCTATTATTGTTATTCATAATGAAGTGGACAGCAATAATATCTGTAATATCTATATTGATGAAATTATCCACCCTGAAAAACTATACTAATGAAAGTGATTTAACAGATAGGCTTCTAAAAAGTTTATGAGAAGATTATCTTAAATAAACCAGAACAATGGTATTGGTTTCAAGATAGATGGATAAATAAAAAAATAGAGGTATCATTTGCTGTGTGTGTTACTCAAGTTAATGGAGGGACTCGAAAGTCTTTCCTCCCTCTTTCAATAATAGAAGTAGGAATAACTTTTGAACAGCAAAACCTCTAATTTTTCTATTCTAACATAAAATTTATATCTTTTTCACAAGAATAAATTAAAGGTAATTGCTTAAAAATATCAGCAAGTGCTAAATTGTTTTTTTATTATCCACTTTTTCAAAATATAATATCTGCTTCTTTTCTTTATCTTTTGTTAAAACTCCCTCTAGCATCAGCATTTAATTTTAATAAGTCATACATAGTAACATATTGTTTTTCTTGAGAAATATCTTAGCAAATCATTTAAATAAGGTATTTCTTCATTACTTTAAAAGCATTTTCCATACATAACACCTAACATATAGCTTGCCATATTTGTATCTAACCAAATATATTCAAAATTTTTCTAAATCAACTAAAAATTGTATTAGTTGTTCTCTCAGAAGATACAATTTGAAAGCCTTCTGTAATTGCAGTACTATACATATTTTTTTCTTTTCTTTAGCTTCTTTAGAAGTTAACTCCATTACACCAGCATAGACAGTATTTATTTCTTTTGAATGTATAGCCATTATATGAACGAATTTCTATTAAGACATATCTATCTCCTTTTTTCTTTAGCTTTTTCTAAATCAAAAAAACATCAATATATTCTAATGCTCCCTCTGGTGCATTAGTAATGTCTCCACTAAAAAGCAAAAATATGATTTCTTTTGATTATAGTAGGCTACTACATCATTAAATTCTAAGTTTTCATCAAAAAGTAAGTGCTGATAAATCTACATCTACTCTATCAGAATAAGCATTTAATTCTTTTTAAAGTTTTTCTCATCTAAATTTTTTTCCAAGCAACAAAAAAATCTTAAAACTTCTGCATTGGGATTAAACTTTATTCTTGAACCTCTTGTCATAGGTCTTAAACTTACATTGCTATCTTTTTTTCACTTGTAGTCAACATAATATCTTTTATAACTTTTTATCAATATAAACTTTTCCAAGACTTTCCTTTTTCTTTTTAATTGTGTTTTTATTCCATCTTCTACAATTTGTAGAACTCTATTTAATAATTCATCAGATAGATTAATACTTTCTTGTAAGATTCTCCATTTTTCCTTTACTATTTACTAGACGAGGAACAGTTTTATTATTAGCTTTGTAAATTTATAATTCTATCATACAGTTGAAATAATATTCTTGTATTAACCTTAGTTACACAATTTTTCTAAACCTAGCAATAATTTTTTTCATATTGATTTTTCATTAGCTTTTATTCAGTAAAGATAAAATTTCTCTTATATAGTCTCCATAGAAAACTGTATATTCTTTTAACAAAATTATCTAATTCTTCTTCTGACATAGTAGGAAGTCTGTTAATTTGTTCATTGATTTTTTTCCTCTTTCAGTCATATATGAAATATCTCCAAACAGCATATCCACAGCATTTCTTACCTTAGGGTATTTATTAAAGTTAATCTTTTTTTAGCATAAAGCTTTAAAGAAACTATGCCAAGGCTTTAGAATATCTTTTTAATATCTGGCATAATATTTTTTTAAGTTTTTCAAGCTTTATTCATTAGTTGACTTAGTACAGTTCTTGAAAAAAATATGCAAAATGTATATGTTTATTATTTAATTCAACTCCAGATATCTTTGCTATCAATCTCAAAATATCTGTTGCTGTTTTTAAAATCTCCTACTAAAACTCCTTCTTTTTGCAATATATAGTTTGAAACAGTTGTAAGAGTTTCTTTCATTTGAATATATTCCATATTTTTTTCTAATTCTTTAATTGATTTATTATTAGTTAAAACACAAACATCATCTAAATATTGCTCTGAAAGAGTTACATTACTTGATAATAAGTCAATAAATAGTTTTTTTCTATCATTTCATCATCAACTAAATTTAATTCTCTTGCTTTAACTAACTTAGAGGGCTCAACCTCTCCCTTTATGATATTTTTCATTATTGCTTGGTAAATATCCAAACCAATAGTGAAGAATCTGATTTATATATAGTTCTGTTTCACTCATATTTATAACTTCATCAGGAAAATTTTTGTAGAATACAGTGTAATTTTTATCTGATTTAAAAATCTTCAATTACTTCTATAACAGCTTTTCAATTTATCAATTATTATATTTCTTTCTTCTTTTTGAAATAGCAATAGCAAGTTCTTTACTGAAAATATAGCCATAGCCTTCAAATTTTTTTATTAGAGTCGCAAAGTTCTGCCATACTCAATGTCTCATTGATATTATTATCTGTATTTTTTTAGCTATATATATTCCATTTAAATGTCTAAGAGCTATACTATTTATTGAGTTATTCATTATATCTCCTTTCATATGATAAATGCTATTTTGGCATTTCATCTAAATTATCTGCATAAGGTAAATCGTATTTTTTTCTAAAACTTCATTTTTTTAAGTTAAAGTTTTTGTGTCAAGAAAATGAAGAACATTCCCAGAGTCAAAAGCTACGTTTGAATTGAACAAGGGCTCTTTTTCAAAAATAGATCCCCATTCAAAGAATTTCTTTCTAGCATTGGCACATTTTTTTGACAGTTCATCTGGGGTTTGATCCAAAGGTAAAAATGAAATTCTACCATAAGGATATCTTGAATCTAACCACCATTTATCACTTAAAAGTCTTTTTTTCTTCTTTCAATCTCCTATATACTACCTGTCTTAGGGAAAGGTACTAAGTGATTAAAGGCTGCGAAGAAAAAAATGAATGTTTTCTTTTGCAAATTTAACTGTTTTCATCAAAAACTTCTTGGCTATCATCACCAAAACCAAAAAAACAAAAGTTGCATAAATTCCTATTCCATAGCTATGAATTTTTATTAGTAAGCTCGTTTATCTCACCTACTGAACTTCTCCAGCCTTTACCCATATCTTTTTAGAATATTAGGATTCATTGATTCATAACCTATAAGTACCATCTTTACAACCACTTTTCTTCATCCAATAAAGTAGCTCATCATTTTTTTGCCATAGTAATTGCACCTTGAGTTACCCATTTAATCTTTAAGTGGTGCTATAGCCTTACAGATTTCTAAGGCATAATTATGGTCAGCAACAAAGTTATCATCTATGAAAAATACATACTTTCTTTACCTGAATTTTTTTAATGTCCTGTACCACTTCTTCAACAGGTCTACGATAGTATTTCTTCTCATAATATGAGTGTATAGCACAGAACTCACAACTAAAAATTACAACCTCTACCTGTTTCAATAAGTGCCAAAGGTGAGTATTTTTCTATCTTTTGTAAATACTTCTATCTGGCATAGCAAAAGATGTGCTTGTACCAAAGTATTTTCTCTTGTAAATTATTATTTTTGCAATCCTCTAACATCTTTTAACCAAACATTTTCTGCATTTCCCTACAATTATTGAATCAAAGTTTCTCCAAACATTCTTCTGGCTCAACTGTTGGATGATATCCTCCAGCAAGAACTTTTAATTCCCTTTTTCTCTAAAATTTTTTTAGCTATTTCATAGGCTCTTTTTAGCAGTATATGTTTCAACAGAAATAACGACTAAATCTGTTTTTTTCATCATAGTTTATCAATTCATTTCTATCGTCCATGAAGTTTGTTTCTATATCATTGGGAGTCAAAGATTTTTAAAACTGCTATCATTAAAGGCTCCATATGCTTCCAAGTTTTTATATATCTTTGACCTTTCTTTTTACCAATAGCTGGTAATATAAATGTAATTTTCAAAATATATCTCCTACCTTACCTTATATTTTTTTAATTTATGAAAATCTAATTTTGTGTATTTTTTTAAATTTCTTAGCATGTTGTCTTGAAAAATTTCTAGTATTAATTTTAGTCCTTTGTTCTTTGAAGTTTTTAATCTTTTTTAAAAATTCTTTTATAAGTGAATGTATCTTGCCACAACTTATAGAATTCTTCTTGCAAAGTTGCAGGACTCATGTTCTTAGGTTGAAATACAACTGTTTCAGTATCATAGTAATACCAGTCAGTTGTAAGCAGTCTATTCTCAGCTTTTTAATTGTTCATAGAAAGGAGTTCCAGGATATGGAGTCAGAAATATTATATCTTGGTACATCTACTCCAATTTCTTCTATTATATCAGGTATCTGTCTTATAGACTCTACTGTATCAGTTTCCATACCTATCATTAAAGTTGATAGGACAGATATTCCATAAGATTGTATGGTACTGACCAATCTTTTGTATTCTTTTTACATTATTAAATCCTTTGTTTACTCCATTTCAAATTTTCTTGTATAAAAGCTTTCTAAGCCAATAACCAAGCCAATACAACCTGCTTCTTTCATTAATTGTAACATTTTTATATCATTTCCGATATTGATTGTTGCTGAGGCTGTCCATTTTATTTTTTTAATTTTTTTAGCTCATTCATTAAATTGATTGCATAACTTTTATCAGCTAGGAAGTTTGGATCATAGAATACCCACTTTTTATGCTTTGTTTGATTTTATTTCACTTACAACAAAGTCTATATTTTTTTAATTGATTCTTTCCACTATACATTTTAGTGACTGAGCAGTAGGTACATTTGTTAGGGCAACCATTGTTTTGCTACTATAGTACCAAAAGATTTATAGTATTTCTTATTTGTAAGTAACTTTCTATTCAATGGCTTATACTCGAAATCATTTCCTACTAATTCAAAATATTCTCTCTTAGGCTTTCCTTCCACAAAGTCTTTAATAAATGCAGGAAAGGCAATTTCAGCAGGGCCTTTTATAACAGTGTCAAAATATTCTAAGGCTTCATCACTCAGTACAGTAGCATAGTGTCCACCTATTTGAGTATATGCTCCCTCTATCCTTCCAGAACTTTGAGATTTCTTTTTGCTCTTCTTGAAGCAGAAATTACAGCTGATATACAGATTAAATCGAACTTTTCATCACTGTATTTTGAAGAAGTTGCATCATATTCTTCCACACCCTCATCTACTAAAACTATCTCTGCATTATATTTTTTATCTATCAATGATTCTAAAGTTATAAGGGTAATTTGTGGATAATATTTTCTTTTGATGAAGAGAGTCAAATCTATATATATTATCCTTTGCTAAAACTAACATTATTCTCATAATTTTATACCTTTTTTTATTGTAAATTTCTTTTTCTATTTATATAATTAACTACTAGATATATCAAAGCATGTTTAAAGTTTGCTGCACTGTCAAATAATCTAGTCCATATATTTTTATGGGTATTGTATTCAACCTTACATTTTCAATATTCCTGCTTCAAATTCTTCCACTGTCATATTATGTGGAGTAAAGGCAGCTTTTTCCATATCTAAAGTCCTCATCTAGCCACCATTTATCATATAGTAATCTTCCTTCATTCTTTAATCTTTCATAGAAAAGGAGTTCCTGGAATAGGTAAAGGCTGGATTGAAACCTGCTAAGAAAAATTTGTGCTTTGTTTGAGAAATCTAGAATTTCTTGGAAAATAGTCTTTAGTATCATAGTCATAACCTATAACATAACTTGCATGAACTAAAAATTCTGTGTTTTTTTAAATATTCTTATGATATTTTTCATAGTCAAAATCATAATTAGATTTTCTTTATTCATCTTTTTGATATTCATTATATTTAATATTTTTCAAAACCTAAAAGCATTTCGATGCAACCTGACTCAGACATAAGTTTAACTAAGTCCTCGTCTTTGGCAATATCAATACTTCCTTGACAAGCTCCATTTTTATCTTTAATTTTTTTAATTCATTAAATAAGTGTAGTGCTTTTCTTCTTATTTGCAAAGATATTGTCATCTACAAAATATATAACCTTTGCTCTTTTATTAGTTCTGAAAATTTCTTTAATTTCTTCTATTACAAGTTCAACTTTTTCTATGAGCATAATCTCCCTTATGAACAGAACCTATAGTACAAAAATTCACATTGGTGCATACAACCTCTACCAAATTGTACAGGTACAACAAAAGGAATATTTTTTATCTTTAAATAGACTTCTATCGTAAACAACTTCACTGATATCTGGCAACTTAATTTCTTCATATACTTTTTGAGGGCGACCATTTTCTAATTCAATTAAAAATTTTTCCCAATTTCCTTCTGCACTCCCAACAAAGACAGTGTCTGCATATTCTTGAACTTCTTCTGGCATAAGTGAGGCATGATATCCACCTATAACAACATAGATACCTTTTTTTCCTATAATTATCAGCTATAGTATAGGCTCTTTTTGCTGTTAAAGTAAAAGTTGTGATAACAACTAAATCGACTTCTAAATCCATTGGAATATCTTCTATTCTTTCATCAAATAATAGGACTTCATGTTTTTTTCTATCTGTAAGTCCTGATAAAACTGCAAAACCAAGAGGTTCTATTGCATCATTTGAACGTTGCCCACCTAAATTAGGTCTTAAAAATGCTATCTTCATTTTCTACCCCCATTTTATTTTCTTATCTTTTTGCATAACATCTTCTTTATTATAAAAACCAAATTTTTTCATAAAATTTCTTAGCATCTTTTGTAATTAGTAAACCTCTTACATGTAATAAGTCTTCATCATTTATCAATGTTTCAACTAATTTTTCCTATTCCTTCTCCTCTATATTCTTCATCTACTATTACATCACATATATAATAATTTGTAGTATAGTCTGTTATTGCTCTTGCAAAACCAATTAATTTATTTTTTATCTTTATCATAAGCAAAATAACATAGAGAGTTTTTCAACTGTTTTTCTTTACAGTTTCCTTTTTCTATCCTTTTGCCCAATATGAAGTATTTAATAGTTTTGTTAAATCGTCTAAATTATAGTTAGTATCGTTTTTTAATAATTTTTATATTCCATTTAATTTCCACCCTATAAAAATTCAAATTTTTCCTTTTATTATACTTTTAATTTAAGCTTTTTATCTATTATTTTTTTACTATTTTACAACATAAAAAAATTAAAAATTAGGTAAAAAAACTATATATTGACTTAATTATGATGTTGTAATACAATCAAATTTAATAAATTATTTTTTTAGGAGGAGATAAAAATGAAAAAGAAAGCAATAGGTGTATATGCTCCATCAAGCCCTGCTCATATATGGTTTGAAGAAAAATATTTATTTGCAAAAGAAACAGCTTGAAGATATGGGTTTTGAAATAGTAGAGGAAATTTAGTAAAAATAGAGTATACTAAGGTTACAGAACTGCTTCTGCAAAGGAAAGAGCAGAAGAAATGATGAATCTTGTAAAGAATAAGGACATAGATATTATGATGCCTGTGATAGGAGGCTACAATTCAGGAAGTTTATTACCATATTTAGATTTTTGATGAAATTGAAAAAAAGCAAAAAGAAATTTTTTTGGATATAGTGATATAACTAGCTATTCAACTGGCAATCTTAAAAAGACTAATTTAAAAACCAATTTATGGTGGAAGTTTAATTCCTACTTTTTGGAGAATATGAGGGTATATCTTCATTTTTTAAAAATACTTTAGATAATTTATTTTTTAAAGAAAATTACACTTTAGAAGAACCTGAATTTTATTCTAATAAATTGTTAAATGCTTTTTACAGATGAATGGAAAAACTAAAAAGAGAGAATATATAAAAAAATGAAGGTTGGAAAATTTTAAATGAAGGAGAAACTGAAGGGAAGTTATCATTGCTAATATAGATACTTTAGTGTCGCTTCTTGCAACTGAATATGTTCCAAGTTTTAAAGATAAAATATTAATTCTTGAAGAAATGAATGCTACAATAGATTCAGAAGAAAGAAACTTGAATACTTTTAAAATTGAGTGGAGTTTTTGAAGGAGTAAAAGGACTTATATTTGGAAAAGCCAGAAGTATATAACAATAAAAATTCAAATCTTGAATATATAGATATTATTAGGAAGTATTAGGAGAAAGAAATTATCCTATTATTTATAACTTGACTGTGGGACATACTATTCCAAGTCTTATAATTTCACAAGATAGTTTACTATCTTTAAAAAGCAAATCATAAGACAGGAATAAAAGTAGAAATACTGAAAAATTCATATATAGATTAAATAGACTTAGCTATTGCGACGTCCATTATTGTTGAAGGAGCATTTTCGGAGCTCCTGAAACACTAATGGCAGGCAAGTAGCAGGATATTATTTTAAGAAGTCTACTCAGTAACGAACTATTTTACTTTTTATTAATTTTACATATTTAAAAGAAGAAAGAAAGACCGATTTCTCAGTCTTCTTCTTAGGGAAATAATAATCTATATACACTAGGGTTAGTGTTAGAAATTTTATTGAAAGATTAGAATATAACTCTAAGTCCTACTCCACCTCTTAGGTTATGTCCTTTAGTATCATAACCTACATTAGCAGTTACTCCATACTCTTTGACTATCCCAAACCAACATTTAAGTCAGAGCTTTAACATTTCCTCTTCTATCTTCTTTTTCACCTCTTAGATCATACCAATCAGCGTAGTGTTCCAGCTACTTTTACCTTATTTTTGAGCATTTGCAACTCTTCCTAGTTCATTTTCATAAGCTACTCCTACAGCACTTTCATGCACCAGCTCCAAAAGTGATGTTTATAAGCTAGTTCAGTACCTATTTCAGGTCTTTACTGAGAAATAATCATTAGCTTTTAACTTCTAATTTCATTTCACCTGATTTTTCACTTATTTTGATACTCTTCCATATTCTAAGCCTAGAGCTGCATATGGTTTGAATGTAAATGATTCACTCAATCTAAATTCTTTAGTATATTTCATTCTTTTAGACCTAGTCCATATGTTTGATATTTTAGATTTAGCATTGAATATTTCATCAACAACTAAGTATTTTCTGTGCATTTGTTATATCCTAGCAGACACATCTCCAGCTATATGTCCAATTCTAGCTATTATTTTCATCAAATGGAACTGATTTAAATAGTCCAACCTTAGTCTGCAACGCAGCATTTCTTCTTTCAGAGTCTTCCTAAAATCTTTAAATTTGACAGCTATGAACTCTGCAGTGCATACTCAAACCTGTCAAGGATTCTCATAAGTCTTACAGTTTCATCTTCATGGACATAAGCTAGCTCCATAAGCATTGTCTTGTAATCTTCGTATACCAGCAGTCTTAGACGTTGTATTCTCCTCTAGCACCAAAAGTCTTTAATCATTTGGAAATTTCCATTAGTTAGATGTTTTCCAGCCATTCCAACAGCTTTATTTCTGTTGTTGTAATTACCTTGTTGTATCATTTAGTGCAACAGCATTTGTGAATGTTGTCTCTGCTTTATTATTTTTACAAGATCTCTTATTACCTTTTGATTCTGTTACAGAACCAGTTTAGGCTGTTTATACTGTCTTTGTCCACAGCTCCAGTTCCAAATTCATCAACAACAATCTTACCAGTTGTATCTACTTATATATTCCTAGTTTATAGAATTTTCATTACATTACGAACTATTAGATTGAACATAGTCATATATTCCAACTGCATTGCTGTTAGCAGAAGAATCTTTTTCAACATTTATATAGTTCCACTATTATTAACTTGTCCATAGTTAACAAAACCCTACCCACCTTATCAGTTCCATCTGTTCTAGCAACATCAACAATTTTTTCCACTAGCTATATTTACTTAGCTTCAGTATTAGTTGTAGCTTTTTTCACTTGAATTAGGCTTCTGGGCACCAAATAACTCTGCTCCAGTATTGTAGAATCTATTTGCAGTTGCAGCAGTCTTATCTAGTAGTAGTTATTATTGATGAATTTTGACCTTAAACCTTTACAAGAATCCACCAGGAGTCGAATTCTTCATTTTATCTGTTGCAACATCAAAATGACTGTTCCATCATCTATTAGTTTTTAATTTATTGAAAGTTTGTCCACCTCAGTTCTAGGATTACACAACTCCCAATGAATTTTTATTGCACTTAAATTAGAAACATTTTTTGAGTCCCCAGATTATTTATATTTATTCCTACAACATCATTTGAAAATACTGTTATATTAGTTGCAGATGTTTTTATAGGTCTGTTTGCAGCTGAACGATTCAATCCACATTCATTAATATCGTTGCTTTTCCTTAATTCTATATCAGCATTATTTAAAAAAAATGATTTGACCATTTCCATCAGAATATGCTGCTGTACAACCATCTCCATCATACTTTCTTAATGTAGATCCTGTTAACAATTTTAGTATTAGCATCATAGCAGCAATACTGTTGAACACCAACTACATTGAGTATTGGTATTGTGTATTTAATTTATTTTCAGGATCATAGTTTTCTTTAGTTGTTCTGCCTAACAGTTATATTTAATTATTTCCAGCATTGAAGCTATTGTGCCCAGCACCTTTACCATACAGAGCTGTTGCCCCATTTGTCGCCCTATTTGTCTTATTCAGGATTAGCACCACTTATTAGAAGTGGTTCTCAGTATATATTCCAAGATGCACTATTAATGCAGATTTAAGAAAGTAAATTTCCTCCTTATTAGAAATGAATATTTTGTATTCTATATTACTACTTGATTGTATTTCCAACTCCTGATAATTTAATTGAGCCAGTATTTTTACCTTGGCTAAATCATCAGTATACATACCTATATTTTGTTTACCTTGCAAAGCTATAGTACCTCATTTACACATATCTATTGTAGATGCTTAGTTCCTGTAGCCGCCATACCAACAGTTTTAGTAAACTTTTCCAACTGTTATAGTATTATAGTTATAGATATGTTGAGCTCACCATTTGAGTGTAAACTGTGTTTCCACTTCCTGTAGAGTCATTTATCGCGCATCTTTTTCTCAGAACATTCTTTCTTCACTTGATGACGAGAAGAGATTCGTTTCACAACCATTTATGAGACTATTTCAAAAGTAAATGTTCTATTAGAGTCAAGTATCATATTGTTGTATTATATTCATAATTTTAAGTCTGTGAACCAGATTTTTTTTCTCCAGCTACCTTCATGTTTAAACTGAGAGTATTTGCAATAGGGTTAGTATCATTAGCTCCTGAAAGATCTCTTGCTACTGCTGACAATGATTTTCCAACAGCCACAACATTTTCTTCACCATTTACAGTTATTTTTTTACCAGTACCAGAAGTCACTGTCACCATATCATAGTATTTTGACCATGTAGGCATGGGAAGATCTGCTTATATTTTACAGGCGTTATTTAGTCTTGGCACCATAGCATGCATTGATGAATTAGATTTTAATGATACATCGGCTTTGAATACTCCACTATAGCCATAAATATATTGTCCAAAATCCATAATTTAGTACTATTTTACATGATAATATTTTCCATCACGAGGTTTTATAGATTATCTGGATTCACCTATTTTTCGAGATCTGTTTCATAACACCCACAACGTTATTACCACTTGCTAGTATTATTTCTCCCAGCTTAGTAAAAGAGTAGAACTTGATTGAGGGTGATTGACTGCCGTCTATACTGATGTCTCATTCCAACCAAAACATTTGAACTAACAGTGAACAGGAATACCATGTAAAGTTAATTTTCCAGCAAAAGTTGGGATGTTCTATTACCAGGAGTATAATATCCATTGTAGTCTCCCCAACACCTGCCAAGAGAAGCGTTATAAACTTTAGTCCAAGATCTTCCACTTAAGTTTAAGAATATATTCTCCAGTGAATATAGGTTAGAGTTTTAGTCATTTATGAAAGTATTCATTCAAATTGATACTATTACCTGTTTTGTCCTATGACCAAGGTGATTTAACCACTTGATCTCCTTGTTCCATAAGTTGAACTAGTTTAAACCTTGAATCTTTTAGATTAGCCCAGTAATGACTTATTGCTTTTGTGGCTTTATGAATTTAAATTTCTTTACGGTATTTATTTTCAGATAGTATAAGTTTTTTCATATCAGATGAAATTTTAGCAGAGTTGGTAAACTTGAAGTTATTGTCTGGCACTAGCTAGTAAAATAGTGTTTTCACTTTTACAATAGTAGTATCTATTTTAGTTTCTTGGTGTAACAGAATTGCTATATAAATCATTAGCTCCAAATTGTACATTTGCCCAAGAAGCTTTTTAATTTTTGAGTAGCCTTTGCTCTGTTTCTTTCTTTCGTTTTACTTCTGCTTTTCTTTTTGCATCTGCTAAAATATCCTTTTGTTTTCTAGCTCTGTAACTTATGTGTCATCGGAAAAAGTCACTTTGTTCCCTTCATTAGTACAGCAAGCCCAACTGAATATTTTACATTTTCATATCTTTTAGCAATAGAACGTAAATCTCGTTGTTTGTAGGCTATTATTCCCCCATATCAAAAGCCCAGAATTAAATATATGCAATGTAGTCCTGCCTAAAACTTGAGTGTATATGCTTTGTAATGTTATATTATTGTGCCTTAATAAATATATGATTTTGTCAATGATATCAATGGAATTTATCGTAAAATGGCACTGTAAGAAATTTAATAGTAATTTTATCATAGAAGACCGATTTCTCAGCCTTCAAAAGTAATAAATATTAATTAGTTGTTGTAAAATTGCCTCGTCCTTTTATAAAAATGTAGGCGATAAAGAAAATAAGAGGAAAAATCATAAGAAGAAGTGCAACAATTCTCACTACTATCATATGCAAATTTTTGTCTTTATCATTTTAGAAATTTCATGATTTTTAGGATTATCAATATCATATTTTATTATTATACTTTCTCCAGCCTTATATTTTGTTCTAGTATTTCCGCCATGTTTATTTAGATATGTAATACAAGTTACATTTTCACTATCATGATATTTTTATCTAAACTAGAGTTACGTAAAATTAGGTTTAACAATATACTTATGCTTTGTTTACTCATATTGATATATGGGATGATAGCATACATTTGCACTTTTCAGAGTTTAAAACCTCTATTATCTCTCTAGTTTCACCATCATAACTACTAATATTATTTTGTGCACTCTTCGCATCATAATTTCCAAATATTAAAAACATAGCTGGAAAGATAGATATTGCAAAGATTGTAAAGTAACATTCTAGTATGTAGCCCCTGATGTCAATAATTCTACCATTTATCCACTATATTATGTCTAATAGTGTAATTCTAACATATTTTCCAACTTCAGTATTTCCTGCCTTTTGATAAAGAGATTTCCATCTTTTTCCTATATTTATCCAAACATGCCAGAAAATTTGTCTTCTGAAATTTTTAGAAAGTAAAATAGGCTAGGCTATCTCTATCGTAAGTTAGTCATTAGCTTGTTCTAAGAAAATAAAAGTTATCTTTTTAATCTTTTTCGAGTGTACTCTCCATTTTTCATTTTTATAGATTTTACTATTTTTCCATTTTCTTTAATAAGCCAAGTTCCAGTATCATCTTCTTTTAGTATAACTAACAATTCCTAAAATTAACATAGTAATAATACAAGATGTTTTTCATTTTACTCCTATTCTTATAATTCTACGATGAAAAGATTGAAATCGCCATCTAGGTCTCATCATCCTTAACAATGCAATCGTCAAGAATGTTTATAGAATTCATATGTTCTTAGAGTGTAATATGAGATGCAAATAACCTAAAACTTCATAACCTCCACAGATATTGCAACCTCCATCTCACCTTTATATAATCATCATCATCTTCCACAATTTCCATTTTGTATGGGTCATAAAGTATAGAAAGTCCAAAGAGTTGGCTCTTCTAAGTCATATTTATCATTGTCTTCTTTGAAAATATAGCAAGTTCATGTTAGCAGTCCGAGTCATCTCCCAAGGAAATAGGGTCTACAACCTCCACCACAAAGATATTCCCACTCATCTATTAGCTAAAGAAAAGCCTCTCCTCTTTAAATCTTCATAACTCATCATAGCTAATAACATTGTATAAGCTCTATTTCTATGTCATTTCCAACTTTGTAAATCAGCTGTTTCATCTAATGTTAATCTATTGTAGTTAGAACTTTTAAACTCATTATAGTCTTTTAGTAAGTCGCTGTCAAAGTCTTTTAATTCTTCTAAATTAGATTTTTCCAAGCTACAGTTTGTAATTCTCTTTCAACTAACATGAGTTTTATAGTAGCTTTTCTAAGTTTTACTAAAGTTATCTCTGATATATGCTCCTAAAACTGTATCTAAGTCTTCAGTTTCATCTAAAACAATATTTTAAACTTTTTAAAAGTTTTTATCAGATAAGTTCTTAGGTAGTCCTTCATAACCTAGAGTTACAGTATCTCCAGGAACAAAAACAAACTCCACTTTTCCTTGTATTTTGAAACAGCTGTAAAGTTGATTTTGAATACTTGGAGAAAAGTTTCAAATCTTAAAAAGCTCCATATTGTACTTCTTGGCTAAATTTTCTAAAAATCTCTTTCTTCTCTTCCATGGGTAAAAGGGAATAAACTTCATTGTATAGATTTTCCATAAAACCTCCTAATTTTGTAGCTAATTCACTAGATATTTTTCAATTTCTTCTAAAGTTCCTCTTCAGAGAAAACTTTTATCTTTCTTCAGTCAATCTTTTAGCTGTAATTCCTTGTCCTGGAAATAATATTTCCTGAGAAAGTCCATCATAGATGTGTGCTACCACAAGAGGGCTTCTTTCTTTTAAAATAACAAAATTAACTTCATTTTCCTTAGCTACTTTTAAAGTTTTCTTCAGCTCCTCGTCAAAAATTCTTCAGTAATATCTCTGTTATCCTTACTAAAAACTTTATTCCTCTCTAATTTCAGAGGGTACTCTTGGTATGCAAACCTCCAAAACACTCAGGGCAAACTTTCACAATGTCCACATTATATTTTTCTAACAATGTAACAAGTTCTGGTGTAGTTATTTCCACCAGAATATTTTACATTATCTCCTAATAAGCAAGCACTTATTAGGACTTTCTTTTCTTTCATAGTCTCCTTACTTATTGAACCTGTCCCTTTACAAAAATGATATGATAAGGAAAATTATTGGGATAATCATAAATATTTTCCTACTATTTTTGACTTTAGATGCAAAAGTTTTATCCTTATCATTAAGAATTTCGTGCCTCTCAGGATTATTAGAATTATATTTTACTATTATATCTTCACCTGTACGATATTTTGTTTGACTAGTTCCACCATGATTTCCTCTATAAATAATACCAGTAACATTTTCAGAATCAAAAATATCTTTGATTTATGGCTGAATTTTTCTAAAACTATAAGGTCTAACAATATATTTATGATTATTTACTCATACTGATACACAACTAAAAAGTAGCAAATAATTTCCCACAACACCATCTTTCCCAGATTTTATAACTTCTAAAACTTTTCCTTCTACTTCCTTATCATACCTTTCATATTATTTTTGATATATTTTTCATATATAATTCCAATTATTAAAAATATAGAAGCAAAACACTCCAGCAATCAATAAAAACAAAACTCTATTACTCATTTTAGACCTCTCTTTTTATATTTTTAATTTTCTTTTTCATATGGTTCTCTTACATCTATTATACTTAATTCTTGTAATTTATCCTTACCTAATTTTTAATAGAAATTTCTTGAAATGTCTGTTCATCTTTTTCAGTTACTTCAACTTTTTACCCTTAACTAAGGCTGAACGATATCTTTCAAGCCAAGCTCTTCTTGTTTTCCATAAGTTATAGTAAGGTAATTTGAATTTAAACATAAAACCAGAATTATCACATAGTACATAACCTTCAAATTCTTCTAAGCTTTTTCTTTTTCAGCTAGAAAATTATACAACTCATCATAGTTTTCTAATCTTGTAAGTTCTTCTTTTTAGTAAGTAAATCAGAAGAAAATTCAACTCTTTCATTAGATTTTTCAGAAAATTCTAAATCTATATTATGAGTATCTAAATCAATTTATTTTCTATGAAATCCAATAAAGTATAGAATGTTCTTTATCATATTTTTATTATATGAGGTCATATTCAGGTGAGACTACTTCAAAAAAACAGCTGTACAATTATTTTTCTATCATAGTTTGTTTTAACAATTCTTTTACTTCATCTTCCACCTTATTCCAGATATCTTGGAAAATATCTTTATACTTTCAGAAGTTACTGACTTTGAAGTAAGTACAATTTCACCATTTACAACAGAGGCTAAACCTAAGAAACCATTGTATTTTTAAATGCTCTAATTGGATAAGTTGCATATTTCTTTAAATAACCTAGATGACATGTCTTTCTCAAAGTTGAAAAATTTATTATAACTTCTGATTTTAACTCTCCACTGTCTTTATCAACAAATAGCCCTCTAGCCTTTATTGTTAAATCATTCCATTTTTCTTATTGAATGCTTCTCTATTGAAATTCAATGAAATTAAGTTATGCTCACATTCTTTAACATTAATAAATTGATGTCTTATCATTTCATTGATAAGTTCATTTGCAATATTAAATTCAACTTTTCTACAGCACCTGACATTGGTAGTTTTAAACCTTTATTATATACAGAGTTTTTATACCAGTCTTTTTTAATTTTTCCTTCATTATCAATAGTTAAAAACCTTTTAATTCTCCTCCAAACTCTACTCTATCTTCAAGGCAATAAGAGAATTGTCCATCATTTACACCTCTATGTCCATGAACTTGTATGAAACCTTGGCACAAACCTTTCTTATAGTTTTTCAGAATAGATTTCACCTATTTCAGTTTCATACTTTCCAACTCCATGTATCATTTCTTTAGCTGAAACTAAAAGCTAAATTTGGAACAAGTGGTAAACCTCCATGAGTACATAAAATTTTTTTACCTCTAAATTCAAAAGGCAAAGCATTGTCTTAACTTCTTGTATATTTTTCTTTAAAGAGGCTCTTTACATAGTCCACATCATATTCTTTTTTAAAAGAGGTAGTAAAGTTGTTTCTTCAAAAGATTTTTGTATATTTTTCTTCATCATAGATGAATTTTTCATACTTTTTCTTCATGATTTCCTTCAATTAAAAATAACATTAGGTTTTTCTAATAAGTCTAATATTATATTGAAAGTTTCAACAGGCTGTATTCCTCTATCGAAATAGTCACCAACAAAGATATAAAGAGTTTCTTCATTGAAATCTTTTAAAACTTCTTTTAAAGGTTCAGCACAAGAATGTATATCTCCAATAATTGCAACTTTTTCATATTGATTTACATCAGCTGTATAGAAATTTATTATTTCATCAATTGTTTCTATTTTCTTTAAAGCACTTGGTAATTTTTCATTATTTTTAATAGTTTCATAAGTTCTTTCTATAACTCTTTCAGGTACATATTTATAGCTGTCTCTTTCTCTATTTCTTCTTAAAGCTTCTTCTAAAGGAACATCAAACTCTAGACAATACATAGTATATTTGTATGTATTTGCTAGGTCTTTGTATTTATTCAAAAGTTTAAGGTCTGAGTGAGTGGCATCTATTATAGTAAAATCTCCATTTTGCATTCTCATTTCTAAATATTTATACAAAAAGTTCCCAAGTCACTTTTATTGTATTTTTGACTGATTTCATAAGAACCATCTTCAAGTAAAACAGGGTTTGCAATATTTAATCTTATGTTATCAGCACTTAATGTGTATGGTTCTAAGTTATTTTTCTTTTATCCAAGTGGACTTCCACTTGCTTGTACTCCTCTTAATAATAATAATGTTCTCATAAATCTCCTTATTTAATCAAATAAAGTTTTTTTGCTTGATTTCTTTTTATCTTTTTCTTTATCTATTAAAGTTTTCTTTTTATTCTTTTTGGCTATTATATATGCTAAATCTACAGGTACTGCATTTTCCAACCATTTTATAACCATCTTCTAGTGAAGTGTAATAAAAATTTAAATGTGTCAGGGAAATCCTTGGATTCTAGCACACTCTCTTATACTTAATCTTCTGTATAGTTCTTCTTTTCCTATAACAAATTTATATATATTTTTATCTACTTTTTATCATAGTAGGTGCTTGAGGATGTAATTGACATTGTCTTCCAGAGGCTTGTACTGTAAAAGCAGGTTGTTCCCACTGTCTTACACGATTTCTACTCATGAAAAATAGTTGAATAACCTCCTGTTAGATATTCATGGTTATCAACAATACAGTCATCAGCATTTGTTTTATTCTTTTTCTTTTTCCAGGTAAGGCATTATCTTTTTAAATCCCATATAGTATCTTTCAAAATTTTCTTTCTTTTTCTTTAATAGGATAAGGAAATTCAAAATGACTTATATTTAAAGTCTTTTCTAAAACCAACATAAAATACTCTTTCTCTATCTTGAGCCCTCCATAATCAAAAAGCATTAAGCAATTTTATGAAAACATTATATCCAGCTTCTTCAAATTCTTAATTATATCTCTTACTGCATCAGTATTTCTTTTTGATAACATACCTTTTACATTTTCTGCCACTTAGGCTGAATATCTTTTAATATTCTGATATATTCATAGAATAATTTTTCCTCTTGGGTCATTTATTCCTCTTAATGAACCAGCTTCGCTCCAAGATTGACAAGGAGGTCCTCCAATAATTCCATCACTTTTTAGGAAGTTCATCAGATAAAATCTCTCTAATATCTTTTTTTATTAATTTTGCTTTATGATTTTTCATAAGTTTCCCATATTGTTTTATCATATTCATTAGCAGCAATTATTTCAAATCCTGCTCTTTTCAAAACCTAGATCTAAGCCTCCTGCTCCACTGAATAAACTTAATAATTTCATCATATCTCCTACTATATTTTTAAATATAATTAATTTTTGCTTTTTAATTTTGCTGGATTATTTTGGATTTTTTTATCTTAACATTCTTTATTTCCAAATTTTTATTTTCTTTTTCTAAATTTTTCTAGCTCTTTTCTATTAGAAAAAGAATTGTATTTATCTTCATTGATTAGTGCCATAAAAATTAAATTGTTTACTATCGTCTCTTTTGTAAATATAATCAAATACTTTTACTGGATTTTCAATTCCCCACATGCCTCTTATTCTAAAATAAGTTATACCCAGAGGGTCTACTCTATTAATTCTACCTATTTCATTTGTTTCTGAGAATTCTAGACCACCTATTGATTCAATTCCTAATTTTTACTTTTATTTTTACATTTTCATATATTTTATTTTTCTGCTGCATAATCTTCACCATAGACAAATATTAAAGATGTCAATTTATTTTTTCACAGCTACCTATTGCATAAATGATATCTTTTTCTTCCCATTTTTCACAATTTCTACAAGCATCTGTTATCATAGTGCTATTTGAGTATAGTTTTGCTTTTAGGGAATGAACTATTCAATGCTAAAGATGAGTTTTATTCTCAATTTTCTACTTCTATTGCATCTCCTTCTCTTAAAAATACTATCTGGAGGGTTAGTTTGTATTTCCCAGATAACTAAATACTTTTGAAATAATTTCCATTCTTTTTATTTTTCATTTTTCAAAGACTGTTCCTGAAAAAGAGATCTTTTATATATTCTTCAAGTGCTTCTCCCATATTATTGGCTCTATTATGGCTTATAGAATATTCCTTTAATTCTAAAATAGGATTTTTACTATATTAATAATAGCATCTATTATATTTTTGTCATATATATTTCATCATACTTTATTTTATAAAAACAGTTCATCAAAGAAAAGATAGCATTAGTTTTTTATATTATCTAAGCTACTTCTTAGTAATGAACTGTTTTTTTGTAGATTATTTTCTATATTTCTCTAATATATATATTTTTGATTTCTATCTGGTGCAACAGATACAACAGATATAGGACAATCTAATATCTCTTGAACTCTTTCTATATATTTTTCTACAATTTACTGGTAAATCTTCGTATTTTTTAATTTGAGTGATATCTTCATCCCAACCATCAAGTTCTTCATAAATAGGTATAGCTCTATCTAATGATTTTGTATCAGCAGGTACATATTCATGAATTACTCCATCTATTTCATAGGCAGTACATATTTTTAGTTTTCCTAATCCACTTAAGACATCTATCTTAGTCATAACGATATCAGTTAGTCCATTGATTTCAGTTGCATATCTTCCTACAACTAAATCAAGCCAACCACATCTTCTAGGTCTACCAGTTACAGCTCCATATTCACCACCGATTCCTCTAATCTTATCTCCAAATTCATTCTTAAGTTCTGTTACAAAAGGCCCTTCTCCAACTCTTGTTGTATAGGCTTTCATTACACCAATACCTTTGTCTATTTTTCTTGGTGAAACACCTGCTCCTGTTGTAACTCCTCCAAGTGTAGGAGATGATGAAGTAACATAAGGATAAGTTCCGTAGTTGATGTCTAGCATCATAGCTTGTGCTCCTTCAAAAAGTACAAGTTTATTTTCATCTAATGCTTTATTTACTATTGGGATAGTATCAACTATTCTATGTTTTTATTTGTTCAATATATCCTTTGTATTCTTCAAAGATAGTATCAAAATCTAGTGGTTCAACACCATAAATTTTTGTAAATATTTCATTTTTCTTTTAAATTAGCTCTTAATTTTTTTCTTCAAATTGTTTTTAAATCAAGTAAATCAGCCATTCTTATACCATCTCTTGAAATTTTATCGGCATAACAAGGTCCAATTCCTTTTTTTAGTTGTTCCTATTTTTATCCTATCTTCAACACTTTCTCTAATTTTTATCCATTTTCAATGTGATAAGGCATAATAACATGTGCTCTATCACTTATGATAACATGATCAGTTCTAGCTCCTCTTTTCTCTATTCTATCTATTTCATCTAGGAAAACTTTGGGATCTACAACAACACCTGGTCCAATCACACAAGTACCAGCTTGAAGTACACCTGATGGAAGAAGTTGTAGAATGAACTTTTCTCCGTCCACAACAACTGTGTGACCTGCATTATTTCCACCTTGAAATCTTACTACATAATCTGCTTTTTCTGATAAAACATCTATGATTTTACCTTTTTCCTTCGTCTCCCATTGAGTACCTACTACAACATAACCAGCCATTTTTCCTCCTATATTCTCTGTTATTTTTTTAGATAAATATTCTTTAAACTCTTTATAATCTTTTCCTTAAAAATTGACTTAAAATACTTTATTAAGATTACTGCGACGTCCATTATTGTTGAAGGAGCATTTCGAGACTCCTGAAACACTAATGGCAGGCAAGTAATCGTTAAAGAAATTTTAAAATCTACTCAGTAACGAACTATTTTTTTAAAGTGTAATTTTATACTAATTTTTTTATTTCAATATAATTTATATTTTTTTATTATGTTTGTGTAAAAAAATAATTGTTCAAACTCTGTTTTTTTATATTATTTTCAGCTTTTTCTGAATTATGTAAATCGAAGTATGATACACTACTTCATAATTTTTTTAAAAGTTTTTACTAGCTCTAAAAACATCACTATAATAAGTATCGTGGTCAGTTTTTAAAGTATAGAACTCCATCTTTTTCATAATCTTTATCTAAAGTTTCAAATAATCTTTCTTGTATAATTCTGTTCTTTTCTGTTCCTTCCCAAGGATCTGGGAAATTTATATACATCTCAGATATTTCATTTTCAGCTAAGAAATCTTCTAATTCCTCTCCTCTTTTTTCTAAGGAAGGCAACATTTTTTTATATTTCTTTTTTTGACATTTTTGTGTAGCTAAGACCAATCTTTTTAAATCTTAATTCTAAACCAATGAAATTTTTTTATTAGGATTTCTTTCAGCAAGTTGATACATGAAGTTTCCACTTCCAGTACCTATTTCCACAGCAATAGGATTAGAATTTCCAAAATATTCATTCCATTTTTGATTTTTTTAGCTTTCATCACATCATTATCATACATTATATACTCAGGATAATCAAGTAATTTATACATATAGATATTATAATTTGATTTCTCCGAGTGGAAGAAGTGCTTCCATAAGTCTTTTTGCTTCATCTTTTATATTATTCATAATTAAATTTTTCCTTTTTTTCACAATATTTAATGCTATCATTTTTATTTTTCTTCAAAGAAAGAGTTGATTTCTTCATCTGAAATTTTTCCACTTTCAATATTCTTAATTGCTTCAATAAATTCTTCGGCATCATTAACTTGAAAACCTATTTTTCTTCTTAGGATTTCCTTTGCAATATCCACAACATTTTGAGTGTATTTTTCCAAAGATAACAGCCTTTCTATAGAACAGAGGCTCAAGTAAGTTATGTCCTCCAATATTCACTAAAGTTCCTCCAACAAAGGCAATGTCAGATATAGAATATAGTTTTCTAAGAACTCCCATTTTATCCACTAGAATTATATCTTCTTTTCCAGTTGAGATATTGTTTTTCTAAGTCACTATATTTAACATAAGTTAGATTATTTTTCTTTTATTAGCTCTTCTATTTTTAGGCAGTCTATCTAAAATGTCTTGGAACTATTATTAAAACATAGTTTTTAATCTTTTTAAAGACATCTAAAATTATCTCATCTTCACCAGTTCTTGTACTACCTGCAACAAAAAAACTTTTCTATCTCCAATGTTTAAAAAAACTTTTCTGTATTCATCTTTTTTTCATCATCAGAATATTTTTTCAAGAGATATGCTGAACTTTAAGTTTCCAACATTCTCAGTTTTCTTTTCATCAGCACCTAAACTTACAATTCTTTTCTCTATCAATTTCAGATTGCATATAGAAGTAATCTATCTTTTGTAACATAGACTTCAATAAAAATTTAAGTTTTTATATCTTTGGATAGCTTCTATCTGAAATTCTACCATTTACAACTATAATTCTTGAATTCTTTTTATTAACTTCATTTATAAGGTTAGGCTAAAAGTTCAGTTTCTACTAAAACTAAAAAGTTTTAATTTGATTTTTATTTAAAAATTTCATTTATTTTTCTCTTTATCATCTATTGGAAAAGTATATAACTTTTTATCTTTTTCTTATCAGAATATTTTTTACAGCATTTTCATAACCAGTATCTGTAAAAGTTGAAATTAATATGTTTTTTTCCTTGATATAGAATAGAATTTCTTTACTAAATCCTCTGATAAATTCACTTCTCCCAACTGATGAACAATGTATCCAAATATATTCTTCATCTTTTTAAATCTGAAAAAAATCTTGACTTAATCTTTTTATCTATGAAAGGTTTTCATCTTCTCCTTCATAAAAGGTCTATACAAAGTCAAGCCTATTTTTCTTAATAAATTATACATAGATTTCCCTCATTATTTTTATTTAGCTTTTTTTTCAATTTCTTTTGATATGAAATTAATTACATCTTCTATTGTTAAATTTGTACTATCCAGTTCAATAGCATCATCAGCTTTAACAAAAGGACTTTCATCTCTTGTACTGTCTATATGGTCTCTTTCTTTTTATAGATTTTTAAAACTTCATCATAAGTTATTTCAGTTTTTCTTTTCAAGAAATTCATTATATCTTCTTCTTGCTCTTTCTTCAGGACTAGCTATTAAAAATATCTTAACTTGTGCATTAGGGAAGATAACAGTTCCAACATCTCTACCATCTAAGATAACATCTTTATTATTGCTAATCTTTCTTTGTAAATCTACTAAATTACTTCTAACTATCTTAATACTTGCAACCTTAGATACATTATCATTTATTCTTTTTTCTCTTATCTTTGTACTTACATCAACATTATCTAGATAGAATTTATCTCCTTGCATATCTAAATTTACAGTATTTAAAAACTCTTTCTACCTCTTTTTAAATCATTGATATCTATATTATTTTTCTAAAAGATAAAGAGTTATCATTCTATACATAGCACCAGTGTCTATATATAGTTAAATCATATTTTTTTAGCAAGAAGTTTTTGCTATGGTACTCTTTCCACTTCCTGCAGAGTCCATCTATTGCTACAATTAAATTCTTCATTTTTTCATCTCCTATTTATTAAAAAAATCTTTGGAAAATAATATCACCAATCTGATTTTTACATTTTACATTATATTATATCATAAAAAAAGTATTGAATAGTTTTTTTAAATTTTTGGTATAATCCAAATAAGCAAGATTAATAATACGGAGGTAGATAATATGAGAAATGATGTTTGGAAAAAAAATTAAAATTGCTACTTATTATTTTATAGGTATTATTTGTTTGGGATATATCATTGAGACCTTGCTTTATAAATTTGGATTTGAGCAAACAGCTCCTAAAATTTATGATAATATCTCTGCTGCTTTTTGGAGGAGTAATAGCTTCTATATTTTTTTATAAAAGAAGGTAATAAAAAAATTTGATATTTATTTATTAATTATACTTATAGTCCTTGCAATAGGAACTTATTTCTTTGTTTATAATTGATTAAAAAAATATTGAAAAGTTTTTTTAAATTTTTGGTATAATTCAAGTAAGCAAAACTAATGATACGGAGGTAGATAATATGAATACTAATGTTTGGAAAAAAATTGGATATGTTATTTGTGGTTCTATAGGTCTTTCTCTTTCTTGGTATGTTTTTTTATAGCTTGCTTTATAAATTTGGATTTGAGCAAACAGGTTCTAAAATTTATAATATCCTTTGTTATACTATTTTAAATTTAGTACTTTTTGGGACTTATTTTTCAAAAATGAAATAAAAAAAACTGATACTTATTTTATACTTGTACTTATGGTTCTTGGAATAGGAGCTCAATTCTTTATTCATAATTAATATAAAAATCCCCTAATTATTAGGGGATTTATTTTTATTTCTTTTAATATATCTTCAAAGTCATTTTCAGTGAATTTATATTTTTTTACCACAGAATTGACATTCTGCTTCAATTTCTTTTTTTCTTCTTCAAAAAAATATGTTTTAATTCTTCTTTTTCCAAGTGTCATAATTCCTCTTTTGAAATCTTTCAGAATTACAATCACAATTATATTTTTAATTTCTTTTTTTCTTCCAATATTTCATATTCTTCAACTAAGCTATCATCAGCAGTGTCCATATCATCATATAGAAGATTTATTATTTGCTCTAAGCTCATACCACCTTTCATAAGTTCATTCATAGGTCTTATTGCTTCAGCTTTTTCTTTCTAATTTTGTAATAAAATCCTCATCTGCTCCAGGAAGTAATTGCACCATAAAAGCACCAGCACATAGTATTTTACCATCATTAGTATCTTCACAAGCCAATGAAATAATAGTAGGAATTTGCTCTGAGTTATAGAAATACGCACTTATATCATCAGGCAAATGAAGAATAATCTACATTAGTAATTGCAACATAAGGTTCTTTTTAGCCCCATGTCTTTAATAATTCTCATAGTTCCTTTTTCCAAGACCATCAAAGTTTTTCTTCGCTTGTATTTATAAGGTAACCTTTTATATCTCCATTAGCATCTGAATTGACAACTATATTTTTTTATATAACCATCAGTATCTGTTCTGATAGTTAATTTATCTTCACCTTTTTAAAGTAGCTCCCATTATAGCTGCCAAAGTACAAAAATTTTTCCAAATGTTTTTCATTGAATATTCGTCATATTTATGTATGTCTAAGGCTTTTTTTGAACAACATCAGTTGTATCTGCTACAAAAAAACCTAGCATTTTTTTACTTAAACCTCTTATTAATCTTCCCATTATTTTTTTCCTCCATAATTAATTAAATCTTTTTAGTTCTTCATAAGTTTTTCTTATTAACTAATTTTTTTGAAATTCAATATTATCAGTTATTCTATCATTTTTTTATCTAAATATGTCTGAATTTTTTTAATTTCTTTTTTTAGAAAAATCCATAGTATTTTTAAAGTTAATTCATCAGCCGAATTAATATTTAAAACCTTTTTTTTAGTTGAGTGCTGAACCTACCTTTTAAAAAAAACTTTAGATAATTTTTTTGGTAAGTTGCATCTCCTATTCCTTTAATTCTTTTTTTAAATCCTCTAATTTGTCAAAAACCACCAGTTATTTCTCTATATTCCATAATTTTTGCTAACATAAGATTTAGATATTTTTTTCTTCCTAACATATCTTGTTCACTAGCTTTATTTATATCTAATAGTTCTTCTTTTTTTCATTTTGCATATTTTGAGAACTCATAATCAGTCTGTAATCGTTATTATTAAGTGCTGGTACTGCATAAGAATTAGCAAACAAGCAACTAAATAGTAAAAAAAGCCTATAATTTTTTTCATATTTTTCTCCTTCTTAAACATCTCTATTTTTTTCCTTACATCTTTTATCTAATTCCCTTATATATAGGGCAGGATCTTTTTGGGATTTACATATCTTTCAATGTAGTCTATACCGTTTCTTTCTTCAATAACAATCTTACTTATACCACCTCCACCTAGTGCCATAGTATTTTTGATTTTTCTTCTATCATTTCAATATTGAAATATACTTTCTTTTTCCTTCTTTAGAATAACCAATATTTTTCTCCCCACTCAATGATATTTTTTTGTCTATACATATAGTAAGGTTTCATTTCTTTGTTTTTTAACTATCTCTTGTATATGTTCCTCTATTAAAGCTCTATCTATAGAGTTTCTTTCTTGGCTTTCTTTAAAAAGCTTTTGAAGCTCTTTTAAATGCTAAACAGTGTATAGTTAAATTATCTATGTCATAGGCATTTAATTGAGCTAAAGTATCTAAAGATTTCTTCAGTTGTTTCTTCAGGTAAGCCTATTATCAAATCCATATTTATGATAAAAACCTAGCTTTTTAGCTTCATTTGAATATTAGGTCAAAGTTTTTCTCTATTAAATCTTCTATTGACTCTTTTTTTAAAGTTTCTAAGTTAAATGATTGTGGGTTTAAACTTATTCTATCCACTGAATATTTCTTCATTATTTCTAATTTTTTTCAATATTTAAAGAGTCTTCTCTACCTGCCTCAAAAAGTGAATTCTTTTCACATCTGACATATCTATATTTTTCAAGCAATTTCTTTAAAACTCTTTCTAAATCTATTTCTGTCAATGTACTTGGAGTTCCACCACCAAAAATATATAGATGAAACTTTCTTATTATATGTTTTTAGAAAATCTCCTATTATTTGAATTTCTTTTTAAAAAGTGCCTCTACAAAATCATTATAGAATCTTCCAACTCCACCACCTATTTCATAGGAAGCAAAGGAACAATACTTACATTTAGTTGGACAAAAAGGTATTCCCTAGATATAGATTTATATGCTCTTTGTCTAAAAAGCTCCAATTCTTTTTTTACAACAGTTTCCATAAGATTTATTTTTATCATCTGTAACCAAGTAGAAATCTTTTTAAAATCTTTCTAGCCTCTTTCGTAATTACAACCATTGATTAAAAGTCTCCTTAAAACTTTAGTTGGACGTACTCCCATAAGAGAACCCCAAGCATAATTTTTTTATTTAAAAAGTTTTTAATAGACTTATTTTACACATAGTTAAAATTTGGTCTTCTATCTTGTTCTCTAAATCTATATATGAAAATTCTGTATTCTTATTTAAGTTTTTCAGAGCTTACTTTTTATCTTAATTAAATTTTTCTTCTCTTTGGATACCAAAAAGAATTTTTATCTTCAAGAAGTTCAGAAGCCATTACTCTAGTAAATTCTTCTATACTCCTTAAATTTATTTCTACATTCGTTTCTATTAACAGTTTAATCACTCTCTATTTCTATTTTTCTTAAAATATTTTTTTCCTTTGTTATCATATAGTTTTTCTATTCCACTTTCAATAAGGCTTGGAATTTGATTTAACTTTATTATTGCTAATTAAATTTGCCACAGCTTTAGTATTATTTAAAATTTCAAAAATAACTTTAACTTTCTTAGTTTTTCTTATCTCTATATAGCTCTTGAGAAAAAAACAAATCTCAAAACAGAAGCTAGTTGCTCCCTTACAAAATCTCTTTTTATCAGATTTTTGTCATAGAAATAAGTCTATTTATACTTTCAACAGCATTCATAGTATGCAGAGTAGAAAAAAACTAGATGTCCAGTTTCAGCTAATTTTAAAGCTGAGAATAGACTTTCTTCATCTCTTATTTCACCTAAAACAATAACATCAGGATCCTGTCTTAGTGAACTTTTTTTAAAAGCTTTTTCAAAACTTTCAACATCTGTTCCTAATTCTCTTTGTATGATCAAAAGCTTTTTTTATTCTCAAAAAAATATTCAATGGGATCTTCTATTGTTAAGATTTTTAATTTTATTATTCTCATTAAATTTTCTCTATTATATTAGCAAGAGTTGTAGATTTACCACTTCCTGTAATTCCACTTATTAAGACTAAGCCATCTTTTTAGAGCTAAAGATTTTTTTCGTCAATAACTTTATTGATGAAATTCACCTTTTAACTTTACAGCTTCATCATTAATTACTCTTATAACTAAAAGCTAACTTTTCCTTTAGTGAAAAAAAGAATTTATTCTATATCTTTGATTTTTTTAGAGTCAGTGTAAGCAAAATCTTCTTCAAATTTTTCCTGAGCAGATTTTTCAAGATATCTTCTCTACTAAGGCTTTTGACTATCTTCGTATGCTACGATTTCTCCATCTTTTCTAAAAATATATTCTTTCACCTTCAATTATATGTATGTCTGAAATATTATTTTTTTCTTGCATATTCAAATATCTTTTTCCATAGCTATACAATCACCATTTTCTTATTTTTTTAGCCTTCTTTACTATTATATCACAAAGTAGAAAAAAATAAAAAAAGCTACACCGAAGTGTAGTTGATTGTTTTTAGATGGTGGTTGGGGAAGGATTCAGAACCTTCGAAGGCTGAGCCGTCAGATTTACAGTCTGATCCCTTTGACCGCTCGGGAACCCAACCATCTGTATTTAATTGTAATGGTACCCCGTAGGAGAATTGAACTCCTGTTTCCAGAGTGAAAATCTGATGTCCTAACCACTGAACGAACGGGGCACTGGTGCCGCTTATCGGAGTCGAACCAATCACCTACTGATTACAAGTCAGTTGCTCTACCAGATGAGCTAAAGCGGCTCGTGTCATTCAAGGACATCAACTATAATACACTATATCTAAAAACTTTGTCAACAACTTTTTTCAAAAATTTTTTTAATTTTTGAAAAATCTTATTGATCTCTTCTTCTTGATATAATCTTTTTTGTTTCATATTATCTAAAAAGTTCTTGATTTACTTGAATTTTCTTGTCTTCTTCAAGTTCACCTAAGCTCTTTATTATTTCTATATTATTTAGTCCATTTTCTTCTAAAAATCTTCTTAGCTCTTGAAATTTTTTTCAAAACTTATAGCTTTTTAAATCTCTTTCTGCTCCAACTCTATCAATAGTATTTAATTGAATTTTTATCGTATCTAATATTTTCAGATTTTTAAAAAAATTAGCTATATCTACAAAAATTTTTTTGTCACTGTCATTAACATTTTTCAAGAATAAAAAAATTTCTATCCAAATTTTTTTCCTTTATAATTAGATTTGTTTAGATTGATGAAGCCTTTTTCTAATTTCTTCCACACTTGTCCTGTAGTCAGGTCTAACAATTTTTTTCAAAAAAATATCTTGAGTTAATGTATTTAAAGTAGGAACAATTAAATCTATGTATTCTAACTCTTTCATAAGGTTTTCATCTGCTAGAAGTAAGCTATTAGTAATTAAACAAATCTTACCTTCATATTTTTAAATCTTCTTTTATAGCCTTTAGAAATATTACCTAAATCCAAACTTAAAAGTGGGTTCACCACTTCCAGAAAATGTTATATAGTCAGGCTTTATATCTTTCAATACTGTTGATATTTCTTCAAGTATTTCATTCATATCTTTAAATCTTTTGTCTTTCTAGTTGAATTTTTTTAGTCGCTCCACACTCACAAAAAAATACAATTAAGATTGCAACTTTTACTTACAACTAAGTCAACTCCTAAAGATATTCCTAATCTTCTTGATGGAACAGATTCAAAATACATGCTTATACATTTTTCTCACCTCATGTCCTTAATTACTATATATATTGTACTCCAATTTTTTTAAAAAAATATTAAATAGTATTAAATAAAAAGCAGGAAAGCACTTACAGAGAACTTCCCACATAAAATATTACTAAATGAACTTAGTAAACATTTTTTTAGATAGTAATAAAAATATACTACAACTATCAAGGTAAACAATATAAGTTTTTTTCTTCACTCTTTTTCACCTCCTTTTTGAAAAAGAGATGTTAGAGGAAAAAAAATGGCAATTAATTATAACATAAAACTTGACTTTTCTTTTATATAATTATGCTAGAATCATGATGTAAACAATATGATTTTTTTTAAATGGCCAAAAATAGTACCTATGCCAGTAGGTACTATTTTTTTATTTTTTAGATTATGTAACATATGTTACATAAAAGAATTTTCAGAGAAATTGTATAATAAATAAAGGAAAAAAATTAAAAAAATCATAAGAGGTGAAGATTTTTGAAAGAAAAAAATTATTAGAAAAAAAATTGAAAGCTTAAATGAAATAGAAAAAAATATCAAGAAATAATAGACTTAATAGAAGCTTTACCAGCCGAACAATTAAATACAGAATTAATAGGGAGAATTAGGAAGAGCCTACAACAATATAGAAGAATATGAAAAAGGTTTAGAAATATTAAAAAGTATAGAAAATGAAGTAGGAGATACTGCACTTTGGAATTGGAGAATAGGATATTCTTATTTTTTTCTTAGAAGATTATACAAAGGCAGAAAAAGTATTTTTTTAAAGGTATATGAGCAAGAACCAGATAATGAAAAAGCTTGTGATTTCCTAGTGGGAACATATATAGCCTTAGGAGAAATTGAAGAGGAGAATGGAAATTCAGAAAAAGCTATAGAATATGCTCTTGAAGCTAAAAAAATATGCTAAAACTAGAGAAAATAAAATAGATACAGAAATATTTCTAGCTAGTCTATATAACAGACATATGAGATATACAGAGGCTGAAGAAATACTTAGACCTATCTTAGCAAAAAAATAAAAAGAGACATAGAAGGGAATTATGAGTTAGGCTACAGTTTATTTAAACAAGAAAGATATGAAGAAGCATTAGAATATTTTTTTAAAACTAGAAAAAAATTAGATGATGCTGATGAATGGCTTTTATCAAAAAGATAGGAATATGCTATAAGAATTTAGATGAAAAAGAAAAAGGCATTAAAATATTACTTAAAAAGCTGTTGAACTTGATGAGGAAGACACTTATTCAATATCAGATATAGCTTGGCTTTACAATTTTTTTAGGAAAATATGAAGAAGGATTAAAATACTTAGAAAGACTTGAGGAACTTGGTCAAGATGATGCTTGGACAAATGGTGAGTTTGGATATTGCCTATCAAGACTTGAAAGATATGAAGAGGCTATTAAAAAAATTAAATCATGCCTTAGAAGTGGAAGATGAGGAAAAAGATATAGCACATATTCATAGCTTACTTGGTTGGAGTTACCGTCAATTAGAGGATTATGATAAGGCACTTGAGCATTATATTCAATCTAAAGAAGGTAGAGATAGTGCTTGGATAAATTTTTGAAATAGCAATATGTTATGAAAATTTAGATGACTATGAAAAAAAGCTCTTGAATATGCATTAATATCTTATGAATTGGATAAAGATGAAGTGAATGTATTATCAGAAATTGGTATAATTTACAACTATTTAGGAAGATATGAAGATGCACTTCCATTTTTTTATTGAGAGCAAAAGAATTAGGAAGAGATGACGAATGGCTTAATACTGAAATAGCTGTAAGCTTAGGTAGAAGTGGAAATGTAAAAAGAAGCAATTGAAAAAAATTGAAAAAAAACTTTGACTATGGTTAATGAAAATGAAATAAATCAAAGAATTTTTCATAAATTCTGAATTAGCTTGGCTTTATGGAAGCTTAGAAGAACCACAACCAGAAGAAGCACTTAAATATCTAAATGTAGCAAAAAGAACTAGGAAGAGAAGATGCTTGGCTGTATTCACAAATTGCTTATCAATTAGGTTATAATTCTGAAACAAAAAAATGAAGCTTTAGAATATTTTTGATAAAGCTATAGAATTAGGAGGAAATGATACTTGGATTTTTTTGAAACGAAAGGAGTAATATTATTAGATTTAGAAAAAAATATGAAGAAGCCTTAGATTCATTTAAAAAAATGCCTACGATTCAAGTAATAATGGTTGGTATCTATATTCTATGGGTAGATGTTTAAGAGGCTTAGAAAGATATGAAGAAGCTATAGAAATTCTTTTTAAAATCAAGACAGATATCATTAGATGAAGAAGATGTAGTAGATGGAGAAGATTTTTGAACTTGCACATTGCTATATTGGAATAGGTGATAAAGAGAATGCACAAAAAAATATTTAGATTCAGCAAGAGATGCTATTATTGAACATGGAATTCTAAATGACTATTTTAAAGAAGAAATTGAAAAAAATAGAAAAAGGAATCTCTTCTCTAGACACACTTTTTTTAACTAACTGAATTTTTTTAATAGGAATTAATGGGGTTGTTGCAAATTAACAAAAAGTAAAAAAATAATTCGTTACTGAGTAAATTTCTTATTTTTTTACTTTAGGTTTGAAATTTTAATTTTGTAACAGCCCTGTTGATTTTTTATTTTTTTAGATTATGTAACATTTATTATGTGAACTACTCACGACTAACACCCTACGAGTGCTAGAGTCGAGAGCTTCATAAGATAACTGAAAAAGTAAGTTATCTTCTAAGAAGTTTGGTTTTAAAACCCTTATTCTTTTTTTGGCTAGTCCACAATAGCCACTACTGGATAAGACTTGCGTCTACACCGCTACTTTTTATCTGTATATTATATTTAAAAAGAACAACTATACAGAACAGTGAATATTTTTACAAGGCTACTGTTTACTAGCCTTAACTCCATATATTCAGTTGCCAATGTTTCTAAATATATTATACACTAAAACTAGTAAAATTGCAAATTTTAGTGCAACATTTTTCAATGTTGGTGTTATTCATACCCTACGAATACTTGTCTCACGGCTAACACCCTAACGAGTGCTAGAGCCACGAGTGTTCTAACACATTTAATAAAAAAAGTTGTAATAAATGGTATAATAAATAAAAAATAAGAGGTGAAGATTTTGAAGCAAGAAATATTAGAAAAAAATTGAAAAAAATTACATGATTTAGAAAAAAATATCAAGAAATAATAGACTTAATAGAAGCTTTACCAGCTGAACAATTAAATACAGACTTAATAGGGCAACTAGCAAGAGCCTACAATAATGTTGAAAAATTATGAAAAAGGTTTAGAGCTATTAAAAAAACTATAGAATTTGAAGAAGGAGATAGTTTTTCTTTGGAATTGGAGAGCTGGATATTCTTATTTTTTTCTTAGAGGATTATACTAATGCGGAGAAATGTTTCTTGAAAAGCATATAAATTAGATCCCAACGACGATGCTACTTGTGATTTTTTTAAAAGCAACATATACAAGTTTATCAAAACTTGAAGGTAGAAATGGAAATTCAGAAAAAGCTATAGAATATGCTCTTGAAGCTAAAAAAAATATGTCTATGATGAAGAGGGAAGAATAGAAGCAGATTCATTTCTAGCATCAAGATATGATAGATATGGAAAAATATGAAGAGGCTGAAGAGATACTTAGAAATCTATTAGCTATAAATAAAGAAGATGACTGGACACTTTCTGAGTTAGGTTATTGCTTGTCAGCACAAGGAAAAATATGAAGAAGCATTAGAATATCTTTTAGCTGCAGAAAAAAATAAATAAAGAAGATGTTTGGACTTATAGACAAATAGGAATATGCTATAAGAATTTGGATAACAAAGAAGAAGCTTTTAAAATATTATTTAAAAAGCCATTGAACTAGACGAAGAAGATAAGTATTCTATAGCAGATATAGCTTGGATTTATGATATTTTTGGAAACTATGAAGAAGCATTGAAATATTTAGAAAGACTAGATAAACTTGGTGAAGAAAATGATGTTTGGACAAATATAGAATTTGGATTATGTCTATCAAGACTTGGAAGATATGAAGAGGCTATCAAAAAGGATAAATCGTGCTTTAGAAATAGAAGATGAAGAAAAAGACACAGGATATATCTATAGCCAACTAGGATTTTGTAAAAGAAAATTAGAAGAGTATGATGAAGCTATAGAAGCTTTCAAGCAAGCTAAAAAATGGGGTAGAAATGATGCTTGGATAAATGTAGAGTTAGGATACTGCTACAGACTAAAAAAATGAAATAAAAAAAGGCATTAGAATGTAATTTAGAAGCTGAAAAAAATTTGATAAAAAAAGATCCTTATATTATGTCAGATATAGCTTGGTTCTATGATAACTTAGACCAATATAAAGAAGGTTTAAAAATATGTAAAAAAAGCAATAAAACTTGGAAGAAATGATGCCTGGATAAATGTAGAATATGGAGCTTGCTTAGCAGGTTTAGGAAAATATGAAGAAGCCATTGAAAAGTTTGAATATGCTTTTGAGTTTAAAAAGATGAAGAAAAAGACTTAGCTTTTATCTGTAATCAACTTGGTTGGTGCTATCGTCTATTAGGAGATTATGAAAAAGCTCTTGAATGTTATATTAAATCTAAAGAAGAAGGAAAAAATGATGCTTGGACAAATGTTGAAATAGCAATGTGCTATGAAAATTTAAATGACTATGAAAAAGCTCTTGAATATGCATTAATAGCTTATGATTTAGATAGAGATGATATACGTTCATTATCAGAAGTTGGTTGGATTTATAATTGTAAAGAGAAGTATGAAGATGCACTTCCATTTTTATTGAGAGCTGAAGAATTAGGAAGAGATGACGAGTGGCTTAATACTGAAATAGGTATAAACTTAGGTAGAAGTGGAAAGATTAATGAAGGAATTGAAAGATTGAAAAAGTCTTTGACTATGGTTGATAAAGATAATATCAGCCAAAAAAAATTTTTATAAATTCTGAATTAGCTTGGCTTTATGGAAGGTTAGAAGACCCACAACCAGAAGAAGCACTTAAATATCTAAATACTGCAAAAAGAACTAGGAAGAGAAGATGAGTGGATACATTCACAAATTGGATATCAATTAGGTTATAATCCTGAAAAAAATCTGAAGAAGCCTTTGGAACATTTTTGAAAAAGCTATAGAATTAGGAAGAGATGATGCTTGGATTTTTTTGAAGTGAAAGGAATAATATTACTAGATTTAAAAAGATATGAAGAAGCCTTTAGAATCATTCAAAAAAAGCTTATGACAAAGATAATAATGGTTGGTACCTATATTCTATGGGTAGATGCTTTAAGAGGTTTAGAAAGATATGAAGAAGCTATAGAAATTCTTTTTAAAATCAAGACAGATATCATTAGATGAAGAAGATGTAGTAGATGGAGAAGATTTTGAACTTGCACATTGCTATATTGGAATTGGTGATAAAGAGAATGCACAAAAAAATATTTAGATTCAGCAAGAGATGCTATCACTGAACGTGGAATTCTAAATGACTATTTTAAAGAAAAAAATTGAAGAAATAGAAAAAGGAATATCTTCTTTAGATATACTTTTCAATTAAATAAATTTTTAAATAAGTGGCTATTATAAAATTAAAGTTAAAATTTCAATCCTAAAGTAAAAAAATAAGTGAGTTACGAATGAAAATTTTTAGATAAAAAAATCAAATAGAATGAGCCGAGCAAATTCAGGAGTGTCTGAGTGTAACGAGTTTCCTGATTTGCAGCGAATTCTTGATTTTTTTATCGTTAAGAAATTTACTCAGTAACGAACTATTTTTTTACTTTTTTTGTGAATTTGTAACAGCCACTTATTTTTTTATATTTTGTAACAAATGTTACAGAAAAATAGTTTACAAAAAGAGTATAATTTACTAAAAATAATAAAGAACATAAAGAAGAGTTTATATAAAAAGGAGAGGTTAATATGTATATTAGTAAATCAATGTCAATAAAATCAATAGTGGAAAAAAATATCCAGAAACAATTCCTGTTTTTTTACAAATATTGGATTTAAAGGATTAGATAATCCTGCAGTTTTACAAAAGTTAGAAGAACAAGGAATCACTTTGGAAAAAAAGCAATGATGATTAAAAAAAGAAGATGTAGATGCTTTTTATTCCAATGTTACAACAAGCAATAGCTTCTGTTGAAAGAGAAGATGAAGGAGTTAAAGAAGCATCACTTATGGGACTTTTTACCTTGTCCAGTTAGAATTCCTTTATTAGAAGGTTTTTGAAAAAAATATTTAGCAGATAATAAAGATATAAAAGTTAAATATGAATTGAAAGCAGCTTACTCAGGACTTGGTTGGATAAAAGATGAAGTAATAGATAAAAAAATGATATAGATAAATTAGCAGATATGTTTATCTCAGCTGGTTTTCGACTTATTCTTTGATAAAGACTTTAATGGGAAAATTCAAAGAACAAGGTATATTTAAAGATATGACAGGTATTGAAAAAAATACAATACAGATTTCGATAATGAAAATATTCACTTAAAAAGATCCTCATGGAGATTACTCTATGATAGGAGTTGTACCAGCTATATTCATAGTTAATAAGGCAGCTCTAAATGGTAGAGAAGTTCCTAGATCTTGGGCAGATTTATTGAAACCTGAATTTGCAAAAATCTGTTTCATTACCTATAGCAGACTTTGACTTATTCAATTCAATCTTAATTCATATCTATAAATTATATGGTTTTGAAGGTGTAAGAAGTTTAGGACATTCTTTACTTTCTAATTTACACCCTGCACAAATGGTTGAAGCAAAAGAGCCTGTTGTAACAATAATGCCTTACTTCTTCTCTAAAATGGTACCAGAAAAAGGACCAAAAGAAGTTATATGGCCAAAAGAAGGAGCAATTATATCTCCAATATTTATGTTGACTAAGGCTTCAAAGGCAAAAGAATTAGAAAAAGTTATTAAATTTATGAGTGGAAAAGCAGTTGGAGATACTCTAGCTAATCAAGGATTATTCCCAAGTGTACACCCAGAAGTAAAAAATCCTGTAAATGGTAGACCTATGCTTTGGGTTGGTTGGGACTTTATCTATTCAAATGATATGGGAGAATTAATTAAAAAATGTGAAGAAACATTTAAGGAAGGAGCAGCTGAATAATGAAACTTATAACAGTATCAGGACCACCTTCATCTGGAAAGACTTCACTTATTATCAAAACAATAGAAAGTTTAAAGGCACAAAATATTAAAGTTGGTATAGTTAAGTTTGACTGTCTTTACACAGATGATGATGTTTTATATGAAAAAAAGCAGGAATACTTGTAAAAAAAGGATTATCAGGTTCAGTTTGTCCAGACCACTTTTTTGCAAGTAATATAGAAGAAGTTGTGCAATGGGGACAAGCTAATGGTGTGGACTTATTAATCACAGAAAGTGCTGGACTATGTAATAGATGTTCACCTTATTTAAAAAGATATTAAAGCAGTGTGTGTAATAGATAACCTAAGTGGAATAAACACTCCTAAAAAAAATAGGATCTATGCTTAAATTAGCAGATATAGTTGTTATTACAAAGGGAGATATAGTTTCTCAAGCAGAAAGAGAAGTTTTTTTGCTTCAAGAGTACAAACAGTAAAACCCTAAGGCAGCTATTATCCATATAAATGGTTTAACAGGACAAGGAACTTATGAATTTGGTTCTTTAATAATGGATAAAAAAATGAAGAAATAGATACAGTGTTGGAAAGAAAATTAAGATTCCCATTACCTTCAGCAGTATGTTCATATTGCTTAGGGAAACTAGAATAGGAAATGAATACCAACTTGGAAATATCAGAAAAAAATAAATTTTGAGGAATAATAAAAAAATAGTTCGTTACTGAGTAGATTTTTAATAATTTTTTTTAGCTATATATAGTGATTACTTGCCAGCTATTAGTGTCTCGAGAGCTCCACAAAGGCTCTCTCAACAATAATGGATGTCGCAGTAATCTTATAAAAAAAACTATTAGTTATTTACTAATGTAACTCACTTATTTTTTTATTCTATTACATAGGTACAAATGAAGGAGAGGAAAGGAAATGAGTATAGATAATAATGAATTAGATGAAATGGACTTCGACCTTCTTGATATACTTGGAGTTACTGAACAGAAAGTTGAAAGCATAACGTTACTTCCAGGATATAACAAAAAAGGTGAAAAAAAGAAGGCTATGAAGAATTAGTAATAAAAGTCAGGAGAAATTGTTGCAATAGTAGGACCTACAGGTTCAGGAAAAAGTAGACTACTTGCAGATATAGAATGGGGAGCTCAAGGAGATACTCCAACAAAGAGAACAGTTCTTGTAAATGGAGAACTGATGGACGCTAAAAAAAGATTTTCTCCTAGTTATAAATTAGTTGCACAACTTTCTCAAAATATGAACTTTGTAATGGACTTTAACTGTAAGAGAATTCATAGATTTGCATGCTGAAAGTAGATTAGTTTTAGATAGAGAAAGTGTAATAGAAAAAAATATTTAATCAAGCCAATGAGCTTGCAGGAGAAAAAAATTTACTATAGATACTCCAATAACAAGTTTAAGTGGAGGACAATCAAGAGCATTGATGATATCAGATACAGCAATTTTAAGTACATCACCAATAGTTCTTATAGATGAAATTGAAAATGCAGGTATAGATAGAAAAAAAGCTTTTAGACTTACTTGTTGGAAATAATAAGATAGTTTTAATGGCAACACATGATCCTATTCTTGCTCTTATGGGAGATAGAAGAATAGTTATTAAAAAAATGGTGGAATTAATAAAGTTATTGAGTCTACAACAGAAGAAAAAAATATCTTGGGAGCATTGACAGAGCTTGATGATGTAGTTCAAGGTATGAGAAACAAATTAAGATATGGGGAAAGACTAGAATTAGATTTTTGAAATTAAGAAAAAAATAGAAATAATTGACAAAAATTTAATTGGTATGTTATCTTTTATAAAGGTAGTATAGGTTAATTATACTACCTTTTTTTATAAATAAAAATAAACAAAAAAATAATAATAGAGGTGAAAGTTATGGATCAAAAATTTTGGGATAAAATTGATAGTTTTTGGGCAAAATGGGGAATATGATAAGATTGTAAGAGAAATTAAAAAGCTACCAGCTGATAAGATGGATATGGAATTAATCAATGTTTTAGGTAGAGCCTATATGTATTTAGGAGATTTAGGAAATGCTCTTGATACATATTTATCATTTATAGGAAAAGCTGAGGAAGATACTCTTAATGCAGATATATGGCTTTATTCAGAAGCTAGGTTGGACATGTAATGAGTTTGAAGATTTTTGAACAAGGTTTAAAAATATCTATTGGAAGCTGAAAAAAATTAGGTAGAGATGATGAATGGCTTAACACTGAAATAGGTCAATGTTTAGGAAGACTTGAAAGATATGAAAGAAGCTATAAAAAGATTAGAAAAAAATCATTAAAAATTAATTGAAGCAGATGAAGCAGAAAATGGTGATGAAAAAGTTAATGAAAAGATTTTTTTCATTGTCTCTGAATTAGGATATTTGCATGGTGTACAAGGAAAAAGCTGAAGAAGCACTTAAATATTTCTATACAGCAAAAAGATTTAGGAAGAAATGATGGATGGATATATCTTCACCTTTACCACAATCTAAAAAAACTACTAAAGGAGAAGAAGAAGCATTAAAGTATTTTTGAAGAACAAGCTAAAATAGAAGATAAAAAAATCCTGTTCTTCTTGAAGCTTTAGGAAATATCTATATGTTGGAAGCAGCGAATTATGAAAAAAAGCTGAAAAAAACTTTCCAAAAAGCTTTTTGCTCTTAGTGGAGATGGACAACAACTATTTAATAGAGGTAGAGCATTAGCAGCTCTAAAAAAATATGAAGAAGCAATAGAAGTTCTTTTTACAATCAAGAAGAATCTCTGAACAAGAAGGAGATGTAACAGATGGAGAAGATATGGAACTTGTTCGTTGCTATATAGGATTAAAAGATAAGAAAAAAATGCTGAAAAAAATATTTAGAACTTGCAAGAGAAGGTGCAGACAATGTTGCTGACGAATTTTATAGATGAATATGAAGAGGAATTAGATCAGATTAGAAGATTGATAGATGAACTATAAGATAAACTAAGGGAGTGAAGACTTGAAAGAAACATTATTAGAAGAAATTGAAAGATTACATGACTTAGAAAAAAATATCAAGAAATAATAGACTTAATAGAAGCTTTGCCAGCAGAAAGATTAAATACAGAATTAATAGGAAATTAGCTAGTGCTTACAACAATATAGAAAAATTATGAAAAAGCTTTTAGAGATATTAAAAAAACTATAGAATTTGAGGAAGGAAATAGTTTTTCAATGGAATCGCAGAGCAGGCTATTCTTATTTTTTTCTTAGAAGATTTTTGTCAATGCAGAAAAAAATGTTTCTTAAAAAGCATATAAATTAGATCCTAATGACGAAGATACCTATTATTTTCTAATAGGAATATATACAAGCTTATCAAGAATTGAAGATGAAAATAGAAATTCAGAAAAAAAGCTATAGAATATGCTCTTGAAGCTAAAAAAATATGTGGTCGATGAAGAAACTGAACTGAGAACTGACTCATTTTTTTAGCTTGGATGTATGATAGACATATGGAATACACAAAGGCTGAGGAAATACTTAGAAATATTTTTAGGTAGAAATAAAAGATGATGCATGGGCATGTGCTGAGTTAGGCTATTGTCTAGCTGGACAAGAAAGATATGAAGAAGCACTAGAATATTTTTTTATGGCTGAAAAAAATTAGATAAAAAAAGAAATTTGGATCTATAAAAAAATGGTAACATGTTATAAGCATTTGAATAAAAAAAGAAGAGGCTTTAAAATATTGTTTTAAAGTACTTGAACTAGATGCAGAAGATAGAGATATACTTACTGATCTAGCTTGGCTTTATGATACTACAGCTAGATATGAAGAAGGATTAAAATATTTAGAAAGACTTGAAAAACTTGGTCAAGATGATGCTTGGACAAATACTGAGTTTGGGTACTGTCTATCAAAACTAGGCAGATATGAAGAGGCAATTGAAAGATTAAATCGTGCTTTAGAAGCAGATGATGATGAGGATAAAGATGTAGCATTTATCTATGCTCGGCTTGGTTGGTGTAAAAGAAAGCTAAATATGTATGAGGAAGCTATAGAAGATTTCAATCAAGCTAAAAAATGGGGTGGAAATCTTGCTATAATAAACACTGAAATAGGACATTGTTACAAAGCAAAAGATGAACACAAAAATGCATTGAAATTCTATTTGGAAAGCTGAAAAATTTGACAAAAAAGATTTTAATATTATGTCAGAAATAGCTTGGCACTATGGAGCTTTAGAAGAACCTGAAAAAGCTATAAACTACATAAAAAAAGCAATGAGACTTGGAAGAAATGATGTTTGGATAAATGTACAATATGGTTCTTGCTTAGCAGACTTAGAAAAGTATGAAGAAGCTATTGAGAAGTTTGAATATGCCTTAAGTTTAGATGAAGAAACAGAAGAAACAGAATTAGAATTTGTCTATGGGCAACTTGGTTGGTGTAATCGTCACTTAGGGAACTTTGAAAAAGCTCTTGAATACTTTATGTTATCTAAAGAAAAAGGAAGAAATGATGTTTGGATAAATTTTGAAATGGCACTTTGTTATGAGAATTTAGAAGAACCTGAAAAAGCCCTTGAATGTGCATTAATAGCTTATGAATTGGATAAAGATGCTGTACATGTATTATCAGAACTTGGAGTTATCTATAGTTGTATGGAAAAATATGAAGATGCACTTCCATTTTTATTGAGAGCTGAAGAATTAGATAGAGATGATGAGTGGATTAATACAGAAATAGCTATAAATTTAGGTAGAAGTGGAAAGATTAATGAAGCCCTTGAAAGATTAAAGAAATCTTTGACTATGGTCGGAGAAGATGACATTGATAGAAGAATTATGATAAATTCTGAAATAGCTTGGTTTTATGGAAAATTAGAAGAAGTAGAACCAGAAGTAGTCCTAGAATATCTAAATGTAGCAAGAGCTCTAGGAAGAGATGATGAATGGATACATTCAGAAATGGGGTATCAATTAGGCTACAATCCTGAAACAAGAAAAGAAGCACTAGAACATTTTGAAAGAGCTATGGAATTAGGAAGAGATGATGCTTGGATTTTTGAAGTAACAGGAACTGTATTGCTTAACTTTGATAGATATGAAGAAGCACTAGACTATTTTAGAAAAGCATATGCTAAAGATGAAGATGGTTGGTATCTATATTCTATGGGTGAGTGCTTAAGAAAACTAGGAAGATATGAAGAAGCTATAGAAGTTCTTTTAGAATCAAGACAGATATCAATAGATGAAGATGATGTTGTAGATGGAGAAGATTTAGAGCTAGCTCATAGTTATCTTGGAATTGGTGACAAAGATAATGCTCAAAAATATCTGAATTCTGCTAGAGCTTCTCTTATTGAACAAGGAACTTTAAATGACGAGATAAAAGAAGAAATTGAAAAAAATAGAAAAAGGAATACTTTCTCTAGATAATTAAAAAAATCTTTTAATAAGAATTGACTTCTCTATAAAGGAGAAGTTGATTCTTATTTTTATTAAAAAAATTTTTTTAAAAAAAAATAAAAAAAAGTTCTTGACATTATCATAAAAAAAGGGGCTATAATAACGAAGTATCAAATACATAAGTCGGAATATAGCGCAGCCCGGTAGCGCACCTGCCTTGGGAGCAGGGAGCCGCAAGTTCAAATCTTGCTATTCCGACCATTGAAGTGCGGGAATAGCTCAGTTGGTAGAGCGTCAGCCTTCCAAGCTGAATGTCGCGAGTTCGAACCTCGTTTCCCGCTCCAAAAAAACTTATAATGGTGACCGTAGTTCAGTTGGTAGAGCGCCAGTTTGTGGCACTGGTTGTCGCGGGTTCGATCCCCGTCGGTCACCCCATTTGCGTCATTAGCTCAGTTGGTAGAGCACACGACTTTTTAATCGTGTTGTCACAAGTTCAAATCTTGTATGACGCACCATTTTTTTGCGGGGATGGCGGAATTGGCAGACGCGCTAGACTTAGGATCTAGTGTCCCAGACGTGAGAGTTCAAGTCTCTCTCCGCACCATATATATATACTAGCCTTTTAGGCTTTTTTTAATTCTATTGGGGTGTCGCTAAGCGGTAAGGCAACGGACTTTGACTCCGTTATGCGTTGGTTCGAATCCAGCCACCCCAGCCATATATAAAATATCACTAGAGAGAAATCTCTAGTTTTTTTATTTTTCAATCATAAAAAAACTATTGCAAATCATAGTGATCTGCAATAGTCCTTTCTAGTTATCAGCTGATATTTGTTACTTTTTATGCTAATCTAGTTATCGAAAATAGTGCCTTTTTTTCAATACCCATCATTCTTTTTCATTAGAACATACTTTTTGTCTTTCTGGGATAGTCCATGTATCATTTTCTTTTGTCATTTCAATATCCATTTCTTGCTCAATAACAGGAGCTTTTTCCTTTTTTTACTTTTTTTAACTAAACCTTGTATTTCATCTAGAAGATTTGATCTATCTTCAGTTGTATTTGTCATTATTTGTTGAAAAGCTTCAAAGAAATCAACGCCTTTTTACTTTTTATCTTAAGTTCTGCCTTATCGCCCATATCATTAATACTTACTACATCATATGAAGCTTGATTGAAAGCTTCATATATAACTCTATACCAAAAAGTTGAAGCTTTGCTTCTAATTCATTTTGAGATGAATTCTTAATTTCTTTTTCTAAACTTGTCATATTGTTTTTTTAAAATCAGTTGTAACCTCTTCTTTAATTCCATTAAAAAAATAATATCGAATTCTTTATGTAAACCTGTTAATTCCTTTTTTTCCACAACTAACAAAGATTACCCCAGATACCAACATAAGACCAAACAAAAAGACCTTAAAAATTTTTTTCATATAATCTCCTCCTCCATAGTGAAAAATTTTTTTAATTCAACTTATTTTTGAAGCTCTTCTAAAAATATAACATTACATTTAAATTTTTCTTTAGATTCCATAAGAACTAATGTCTTTTTTTATTAGTATCATATGCGTAAAGTTGTCCCCATTCATCTTCTAAATATATTTTCTTGTAAACTTTCAATTTCATATTAATAGTTGCTATTTCCTCTATTCCCATAAGTAACATTTTTTTCCTTTAATATGGTAGCCATTTCCTTTTTTTAGTAATAGTACAATAATATACTCCCATCATAATTTTTCTCCATCTTCATAGTAAGGCTTAGTAAATTTTACTCCTACAAGCTGATCAAAAATTAGGGTTTCCATCTGTATTTAACTTTTTGTGCAAATACTCCTAAGCTAAGAACCATAAATAAACAAAAACATAAAAAAATTTTTTTCATACAATTTCCTCCTCTATTAATATAATTTTTATTTTTTTAAGTTACGTGCATTCTAACATTTATTTTTTTATTTGTCAATAATCTTTTTTTATAAAAATAGATTATTTAAAATCTTTTTTTAAAATAAAAATAAGGATATTCAGCTTTTTTTACAGATAATAGCCTTTCTTTTTTTCTTAATAATTATTTTATTTTTTTACTCCATCTTAAAAAAATTTTTACCCAACTTTTTTTCCGCAAGCACATAAAAAAATTAAAAATATAGTAGCATAAATTTATTTTTTTAACCAATTTATGATATGATTAAAATATATGAACATTTTTTTGAAAGGAACTTATTATGGATAAAATTATTTTTAGTAAAACCTGACTTATCTTATGCAGATGAAATTATTAAATATAAGGAAGAATCCTTAGCAGAAAGCCCTATTATAAATGGTTCAGCTGGTTTAGATAGATTTTTCTTCTATTGAAATTTGGTTTGAAGAATTAAAAAAAGAGAAGTAGTGAAAACACTGTTCCTAAAGGACTTGTTCCTTCATCAACATATTTAGCAGTAAGAGAAAAAAAGATAATTATATTGTAGGAATGATAGATATTAGACATTATCTGAATGAATATTTAACTCAAGTTGGTGGAAATATTGGATATGGTGTTAGAAAAAAACTGAAAGAAATAAAGGTTATGCTAAACAGATGTTAAAAGCTTGCCTTAGAAAAAAATGTAAAGACTTAAAAAAATAAAAAAAGTTCTTATCACTTGTGATGAAGATAATATTGCCAGTGAGAAAAGTTATTTTTGTCTGCTAATGCAAAATTGGAAGATATTAGAAATGTCGATGGTGAAAAATAAGAAAAAGATTTTTGGATTGATTTACAATAATTTCTATTTGTAGGGAGGAAAATAAAATGAGCTTACCAAGATATTAATGCTGCAACAATAGATAGATGGATTAAAGAAGAAGATTGGGAATGGGGAAGAGCTATAAGTCATGAAGAATATATCAAGGCTTTAAATGGAGATTGGGATGTAAAGCTTACACCAGTAAAATTTGTTCCTCATGAATGGTTTGGAGATTTAAAAGGTAAAAAATTATTAGGACTTGCTTCTGGTGGTGGGCAACAAATCCCTATATTTACTGCTTTAGGTGCTGATTGTACTGTGCTTGATTATTCAGATGAACAATTAGCATCTGAAAAAAAATGCTTGCAGAAAGAGAAAAAAATATAAAGTAAATATTGTAAAAGCTGATATGACAAAGGCCTTACCTTTTTGAAGATGAAAGTTTCGATATAATTTTTTTCATCCAGTAAGTAATTGCTATATCGAAAGTGTAGAACCTGTTTTTTTAAAGAATGTTATAGAATCTTGAAAAAAAAGGTGGAATTTTTACTTTGTGGACTGGATACAATAATCAATTATGTATTAGATGAAAATGAAGAAAAAAATAGTTTTTTTCTATGCCATTTAATCCCTTTAAAAAAATGAAGAACATAAAGAATTCTTAAAAATGGACTGTGGTTACCAATTTTTCACATAGTTTAAGTGAACAAACTTAGGTGGACAATTAAAAGCAGGTTTTATCTTAACTAATATTGAAGATGATACTGGTGGAGAAGGAAGACTTCATGAGATGAATATTCCCACATTTATCATGACTAGAGCAGTGAAATTATAATGGAAAAAAATTAAAACTTATAATGATTTATTAGAAAACAAATAAAAAAATGAAGAGAAAATTTTTTTATTATATAAAAAGTGAAGGTTGTTCTGTCTGTGAGGCAGATTTTCCAAAGGTTAAAGAGCTTATTGATGAAAAAAATAATTATCTTGCTTACTATATCCAAGCTGATGAAATGGCAGAGGCAGTAGGACAATTAAACCTATATACAGCACCAGTTGTTATATTATTTTTATAATGGAAAAGAAATCCATAGACAAGCTAGATTTATTGACTTTTTTAGAATTAGATTATAGAATAAAACAAACTTTATAGAAAATAAGAGGCTGTTGCAAAAATAATAAAAAGTAAAAAAAATAGTTCGTTACTGAGTAAATTTAGAAAAATTTTCTTTGAGAGATAATAATAAAATTTAGTTATATATATGATTACTTGCCTGCCATTAGTGTTTTTAGGATTTCAAATGGCTTCTAAAACAATAATGGACGTCGCAGTAATCTTGTCAAAACTATTAATTATTTAGTTCGAAAAATTTTTAATAATAAAACTTATAATGTAACTCACTTATTTTTTTACTTTTGAATTAAGATGTTTATTTTTGCAACAGCCTTTTTAATATGTTTCTATTCAATATCTAATTCTTTTTTTATAGCTTCTTGTAGTAAGTTAGAAAAAAATTAAGATTATGATTTTTTTCCCCATTTCATTCAGCCAGCTAGGTATAGTTACATTCTTTCTAACAGTAGCACTTTTTACATTCATTGACATATTTCATCATATCTAAAGCTAACCAATGTTTTAAAACTTTCCCCTTCAATATAGAATTCTTTTTTTCATCTTCTGGAATCTCTAATGATATTTTTATTTATATCACTAGCCTTAGGTAGTTCTTTTTCCTTTTATAAAGTCATCGTATAAATAAGTTCCTATATAGTCTTCTGCCATTTCCATAGCTTGTTCTAATGTTTGACCTTCTGTTGCTCCATCATCAAAAATCTGGAAATACAGCTACATAGCCTCCCTCAACTGCCTTATGAAATATTGCTGGGTATATTAACATGATAATCACTCCTTTATTGAGGTACAAGCAAATTTTAGCCTCTAGTTTTAGATCCCTCATATTTATTATACTTATTTATGTGTATAAAATCAATATCTTAAAATAAAAAAATAGCACCTATTCCAGTAAGTGCTATTTTTGCTTTTTCTTTCAGTTCCTCTTAACCTCTTTTTAAAAAGGAGGTGAAAAGAGTGAAACAATTTTTATTTCTAATTAGTATAATAATCTTGTTATCATCTATAAATATTTTTTTATAATTATTATTTTTATTTTTTTAGATTTATCATCAGAATTTTTTTGTATCAGTATAACTTTCTATTCCAGTAAACGATTCTGCACCAAGAAATCTTTTTTTACAGGAGATTTAGTTTCATTTGAAGGATTCACATCTTTTTATTTTTTTATCTTTTCTTTATCTTTTTTTCATTTATACTTCCACCTATCAATCTTCTATTTTTTTATCTTCTTCATTTACATTTCCATCTATTAATCTTCCATTTTTTTATCAGCCATTTATTTTTTTCACCTCCTAACATAAACAAAAAAATATACGATGAAAAAAATAATAAAAGCAAACTTTATTGCTATTTTTTTAGAGTTTTAGTTTTTTTCTTCACATCTATTATTTATTATCCTCAATGTTTCTTTTATGATATTCCGATACTTCTACTTCTTGTTCAATTTTAGTTTTTTTCTCTTATTACTGATACATCAAATCCTTCTAGATAGATATTCTCGCTAAGATTTATTGTTAAATAAATATATACAAATGAAATTATACAAGCTATAACAGATATCATTTTTTTAAAAGAAAAAAATAATTAAATATTTTTTTCTTGAATTTTTACAAATATCTTCAGCTATATCAAAAAAATTATTATTAAAGGAAATAAAAAGCAACCAAAGCTGTTCCCCAAAAGATACGCTTTATTTTCTAAAAATATCTTTCCTATTTATGCTTCTATTTAATTCAAATATTATGAAGTCTAAATATGTAGATATACTTTCATTTTCATCTGTTTTATTTGTTTCATTATTTTCTGCCATTAAAAAAATCTTCCCAACCATCAATAGAAGAACTCATATTGTAACTTGTAACTGTTCCTTCAAAGAAGTTAGATTTGACATTTCCTTCTCCTTCAGTATCAGCAAATCTTTCTAAGTGTTTGTATGGATTTTTTTATTAAATCCAGAATATAGAGGTTCTAAACCTAATGATTTTTAATCTTTCATTAGCTAGCCATTTTGTATAAGCTTCTGTTGTTTGAGAAGTTATACCCAATACTCTATTTCCAATTATATGTTCTGTCCAGTTAATTTCTTGTTCAACAGCTGTTTTAAACATAGAATAGATTGTTTCAGCTGAGAAGAATTCAGGATAATCATTTTTGATTTCTTTAACTATACTTCTGAAAAAGAACAACATGTGATAACTCATCTCTATTGATAAGTCTTATAATATCAGAAGTTCCTACCATTTTATTTCTACTTGCTAGAAGATAGAAAAAGTTAAATCCATTATAGAAATATAATGATTCAAGTAAGTAGTTTGCTATTATAACCTTAGCAAAAATTTTTCATCTGATTGCTCATCTATGAAATCTTGATATTTTTTTGCAATAAAACTATTTCTTTCAAATAATACCTTGTCATCTCTCCATTTATCATAGATTAAATCTCTACTTTGTTTTTGGAAGTATAGACTCAATTATATATTGATAAGATTGAGAATGTATAGCTTCTTGGAAAGTTTGTATAGCCAGTAACATATTAACTTCTGGTGCAGTTACATGGTCTGAAATATTAGGAATATTATTCGTTTGTATACTGTCTAAGAAAAATTAAGAATGACAATATTCCATCATAGGCTTCTCTTTCAGGTAAAGTTAAATTTTTCATAATCGTTTTTTTATCCTGAGTTAAATCAACCTTTTCTGGTATCCAGAAATTCGCCATCATAGTTCTATACAACTGATTTGACTCATTGATATCTAACATTATTCAAGTTAAAAAGGTTAGTTGAATTTCCCTTTATTATCTTTTCTTGCATTTAATGTATCATCACCTTCTGGATTAAATAATTTCTTTCTATCCACTACAGCTTTCACACTCCTCTTTATCTGAAATATTATTTGTATTCTTTTTGAATTGTTCTTATATAGTAGACACTTTTACATCCTTCTTCCCAAGCTGTTATTAAAGTGTCATAAATATCTTTGGCTTTTAATATCTTTGTTTAAGTCAAAGACCATTTCCATAGATACTCCTTGTGTTGTCCACGAACCTATCTTAGCCATTATTTTTTTACATAACTGATAGGATTTACATTTTTTTAAATTCTGGATAGAACCAAGCTCTATCTTTTTAAATGTTTAACTGTTCTTGGTATAGCTCCTCTTTGATTTTTTTCAATGAAGAACCTTGAGAATGTTGGAGTTACAGAAGCAGTTGATCCCATCAATAATGATGTTGATGTATTTGGTGCTATTGCTGTTAGCTCTCCATTTCTTAGTCCATTAGCTTCTACTAAATAAAAGGCTTCATTCCATTCATCTTTAAATTTAGAATTAGCTTCATACCATTCTCTTTTTCTTTCCAAAGAATATAGCTTGATCCCATTTAGAGCCTTTGAAAGCTTTGTATGCTCCTCTATCTTTTGCCAATAATGCCGAAGCTTTTACTGAATAAAGTGCTATTCTTTCAAATAATTCATTTATCTCATTGATTGACTCTTCATAGATCATATATTCTCTTGCCAAGTAGTCAGCAAGTCCCATTGCCCCTACTCCTATTGTTCTATACATTAAGTTATGTTTATTTGATTCTTTTTAATGGTGTAACAGTTAAATCTATAGTATTGTCTAAAAGCTCTCACTGCTAAAGCAACATGTTTTTCTAATTCTTCAGAAGTAAGTTCTGCTAGGTTAAGAGAAATTAAGTTACAAGTGTGAATTTCTCCCATTTCACTTCTTCTTATAGATGTATTTCCATCTTCTTCCTCAACAAAATTTATAGTTGGTTTGAAGTTTGAGAAACTTTCCATACATAGATTTCCATTACCTATCATTCCCATATGAGAATTGTGGTTTACTTCGTTTGCTCTATCTTTAAAGAAGATATATGGCATTCCAGTTTCCAATTGAGTTTTCATTATGCTTTTAAACAGTTCCTTAGCACTTAAAACTCTCTTTAACTTAATGTCATTATCTTTCTCTAGCTTCTCATATAGATTCTCAAATTCATAGCCGTAAAGCTCGCAAAGTTCAACTCTATATTTTTTTCTAATTTCATATGGGTCAAATAGAGTCCAAGACTCATTATTTTTTACTCTCTTCATAAATAAGTTAGAACATACAACTTGTGGATAAATATCATAAGCCTTTCCTCTTTGATCTCCATTTTCAGTTTGAAGTTCTAAGAAAGTTTCTATATCTAAATGCCAAGTATCTAAAGCTACTGTAACAGCTCCTGCTCTTCTACCTTGTTGATTTACTGCAACTGCTGTGTCATTTATTATTCTGATCCAAGGTACAACTCCACCACTTGCATTGTAATAACCATTTACCATAGAACCTTTCGCTCTTATTCTTGAAACGTTTACACCTACTCCTCCACCATTTTTACTAATTCTTGCTATTGAGTCTATATTATAGAAAATAGATTCTATATTATCATCTATTGCAGTTATAAAGCAAGATGATAAGTTTCCATTAGGTATTCTAAGATTAGCAAGTATTGGTGTTGCTAGAGATAATTTTCTAAGTGATAGAGCATTATAGAATTCTTTTTACTATATTTACTCTTGTTTCTCCTTCTTTTTTTCATTTAATGCCAACATCATAGATATAGTCATAAATGTTTCTTGAGGTAGTTCATAAGTTTTTCCCATCATGTTTGATAAGATATCTATTGACAAGCATATTTGCTCCAGCATAGTCGTAAACCATATCTCTACTTAAATCTATCAGTTGAGATATTTGATTTAATTCTTCTTCTGTATATGTAAGTAGTCTTTCATCGTATAGACCTAATTCAACCATATGCTTTATAGTCTTAGCAAAATCTCCATAAGAAAACTTTCTTGAATGATAAACTTCTCTTTCAGCTTCCATCATCAGTAATCTTCCTGCCACATAAGCCCAGTCACTTTCTTCAAAGCTTGTCATAGTAACAGCTGTATTTATTAAAGAGGCTTGTATCTTTTGAGTTGTGATATTTTCTTCATAGATTGAATCTATATTACTTTCTAACTCAACCATATTTACTTCTAAACCATCACAGGCTCTTAAAAGTTTTTCTCTTATCTTCTCTATATTTAAATCTTCAACTATGTTATCTCTATTGATAACTTTTCTTCTCTCATTAGTCATTAGATCACCTTTAAGAAGGCTTCCATTGAGTAGACTGTGTCGTTGTATTCTATTACTGAGTGCACTCATAATTCTTGCTTTTACTAGCAACTATCATAAGTGTTTTTTTACATCTTCAATGTATTCAAATTCAATGTTTCTATCTGTTAATATCCCTTTTAAAGATGTACATTTACTACAGTTTTTCCTTACCATAAACTTTAATCATTTCTAAACACTCCTTAAACTCATTATTTTTCCATATATTGTGTGAAAAATAAAATAATAACACAATATATAGTGTTATCAACCTATTAATTTTATTATATAAAACGAAAAAAAGTAAAGTAAATCTTTTTAATTTTTATTATATAAAAAAATATATTTTTACTTTTTCCTACTTTTATATGAGCTATAGTTCTTTTTTTAAGTTATTATCATTAGTAGACATCATTTACAAAAAAATTTTTTTCTTTTTATAGTTCAATTTTTTTATGTTATAATCAAAAAAATATTATTTTTAAAGGTAGGCGGATTATGAAAAAAAATATATGACTTAAATTTAGTTGAAAGAAATGATGTTGCAGAAAATACTATTGAACTAATTTTTCACTAAACCAAGTGATTATGAATTTAAAAATAGGGCAATATACATTTTTTTAAATGTAGGGGAAGATCCTCAAGATAAAAAAACTTTGCTAGAGCTTTTATCTATAGCTTCTCACCCTGATGAAGATCTATTAAGATTTGTTATGAGAACTAGTGATAGTGAATTTAAACAAAGATGTTTAGCTATGAAAAAAAGGTGACAGTGCAACTATTACTAAAGCAACTGGAAGCTTTTGGTTTTAAATTTTCTGATAAAGAAATTGTTTTCTTGATTTCAGGTATAGGGATTGCACCAATCATACCAATGCTTATGGAACTTGAAAAAAATTGATTATCAAGGTAAGGTTAGCTTATTCTATTCTAATAGAACTTTAGCTAAGACAACTTATCATGAAAGATTAGGAAGCTATAATATTAAAAAAATTATAACTACAATCCTGTATTCACAGGTATACAACCTAGAATAAACATAGATTTATTAAAAAGAAAAAAATTAGATGATATCTATGATGCTCACTACTATATTATTGGAACTGGTGAATTCATAAAAAAACTATGAAGACACTTTTTAGAAGAAAAATAATATCAACAAAGATCATTATCTAGTTGATAATTTTTGGGTAAAATATAGAAATTAAAATATCATAATTATATGAAAAAAAGTAAAAAAATAAATGAGTTACGAATGGAAATTTTTAGATAAAAAAATTAAAAGCAAGTGAGCCGAGCAAAAAGCATGAGTGTTTGAGCATAGCGAGTTTCATGTTTTGCAGCGAAACGTTAATTTTTTTATCGTTAAGAAATTTACTCAGTAACGAATTATTTTTTTACTTTTTTTATTTTATTAATTTTTCTTTTTAAGAGTGATAAAAATAAAAAAACACACTGAATAGTGTGTTGAATTTCTAAAAATGGCGCTTCCTAATGGACTCGAACCATTGACGCTGCGGTTAACAGCCGCATGCTCTACCGACTGAGCTAAGGAAGCAACAATTGCTTGGCAAATCCATACTCTCCCAGGCCGCTTCCAGCCAAGTACCATCAGCGTATATGGGCTTAACTTCTAGGTTCGGAATGTAACTAGGTGTACCCCCATAGCTATACTCACCAAGCATATATATTGTACCACATAATCTTGTTATGTGCAAGTCTGAACACTTGAAACTATATAGTAAAAAAACAAACTTAGATTAAAACTTCGATAATTAGTATTGGTCAGCTAAATGCATTGCTGCACTTACACCCCCAACCTATCAACCTCCTAGGCTCGAAGGTATCTTAAAGAATACTTATCTTGAAGTTAGTTTCCCGCTTAGATGCTTTCAGCGGTTATCTATTCCAAACGTGACTACCCAGCTGTGCCACTGGCGTGACAACTGGTACATCAGAGGTTTGTCCATCCCGATCCTCTCGTACTAAGGACAGGTCTTCTCAATATTCTAACGCCTACAGTGGATAGGGATCGAACTGTCTCACGACGTTCTGAACCCAGCTCACGTACCGCTTTAATGGGCGAACAGCCCAACCCTTGGGACCTTCTCCAGCCCCAGGATGCGATGAGCCGACATCGAGGTGCCAAACCCCTACCGTCGATATGGACTCTCGGGTAGGATCAGCCTGTTATCCCCAGGGTAGCTTTTTATCCGTTGAGCGACGACCCTTCCATTCGGAATCGCCGGATCACTATGTCCTGCTTTCGCATCTGCTCGACCCGTCAGTCTTGCAGTCAAGCTCTCTTATGCCATTGCACTCTATGGTTGATTTCCATCCAACCTGAGAGAACCTTTGAACGCCTCCGTTACTCTTTTCGGAGGCGACCGCCCCAGTCAAACTGCCCACCTAGCACTGTCTCCGTGGCTACAAACCACAGATTAGAATTTCAGCATTGAATGGTTGGTATTCCACCGATGACTCTGATACAGCTAGCGCCATATCATCACAGTCTCCCAACTATCCTATACATGCAATGCCAAAACCCAATACCAAGCTACAGTAAAGCTCCATGGGGTCTTTCCGTCCCTACTGTAGGTAACCGGTATCTTCACCGGTAATACAATTTCACCAGGCCTCCCGTCAAGACAGCGCTCAAATCATTACACCATTCGTGCAGGTCGGAACTTACCCGACAAGGAATTTCGCTACCTTAGGGACTGTTATAGTTACGGCTGCCGTTCACTGGGGCTTCAATTCGGGAGCTCTCACTCCTCCTCTTAACCTTCCAGCACTGGGCAGGTGTCAGCCCATATACATCGCCTTCCAGCTTAGCATAGACCTGTGTTTTTTTGTTAAACAGTTGCTTGAGCCTCTTCACTGCGACCCTCGAGTGCTTTTGTATCGCGTGGATACTGACCCTCAAGGGACCCTCTTCTCCCGAAGTTACGAGGTTATTTTTGCAGAGTTCCTTAACGAGAGTTAGCCTGTCCGCCTTAGATTTCTCATCCTGACCACCTGTGTCGGTTTGCAGTACGGGCAGTCAAATATTAACGTTAGAAGCTTTTTCTTGGCAGCGTGGATTTGCGCATTCATCTTACGACTGTATATCATACCTCAGATATAACTCAATGGATTTTTCCTATCAAGTCATCCTACATACTTCTACGGACACTTCCGTTCGTCCGCGCGCATACCCTTCTGCGTCCCTCCATCACAATATATGACTGGCACAGAAATATTAATCTGTTTTTCCATTCGCCTCACGCATTATAGCCTGGGCTTAGGGTCCTGGCTTTACTCAGGGAAGACAAGCTTTACCCTGAAAAACCTTGGTCTTCCGGCGAGGGGATTCTCGCCCCCTTTCTCGCTACTTATTCCTGCATTCTCACTTCTGATACCTCCAGAGTCGGTTACCCTTCTCCTTCAACGGCCTACAGAACGCTCTCCTACCAATCCTTGCGGATTCCACAGCTTCGGTTTATAACTTAGCCCCGTTACATTGTCGGCGCAGAGACTCTCGACTAGTGAGCTATTACGCACTCTTTAAAGGTATGGCTGCTTCTAAGCCAACCTCCTAGTTGTTTGTGAATCTCCACCTCCTTTCCCACTTAGTTATAATTAGGGACCTTAGCTGGTGGTCTGGGTTGTTTCCCTTTCGACAATGGAAGTTAACTCCCATAGTCTCACTCCTGAGCTCTAAATTATGGTATTCGGAGTTTGATTGATTTCAGTAAGCAATACGCCCCCTAGATCATTCAGTGCTCTACCCCCATAATTGAACACTCAAGGCTGCACCTAGATGCATTTCGGAGAGAACGAGCTATCTCCTGGTTCGATTGGCTTTTTCACCCCTAAACCTACCTCATCCCCCAACTTTTCAACGGCGGTGGGTTGGGGATCTCCACTGTGTCTTACCACAGCTTCATCCTGGACAGGTTTAGATCACCAGGTTTCGCGTCTACGCCAAACGACTAAATCGCCCTATTAAGACTTGGTTTCCCTTCGGCTCCGTTATACTTAACCTCGCCGTTTAACGTAACTCGCAGGATCATTCTCCAAAAGGCACGCCATCACCATTACTGGCTCTGACCGCTTGTAAGCACACAATTTCAGGTTCTATTTCACTCCCTCCAGGGGTTCTTTTTCACCTTTCCCTCACGGTACTATGCGCTATCGGTTAGTAAGAGTATTTAGCCTTATGAGATATAGTCTCACAGATTCACACAGAATTCCTCGTGTTCCATGTTACTTGGGAGCAGAGTTATATGTGTAAGGATTTACTTGTACAGGACTTTCACCTTCTACGGTTCGCCTTTCCAGACAATTCCAATTCATCAATACACTATATTGAATATCTTACAGTTCTTCACTACTCTGTCCCTCAACCCCTTAAATACAACGGCTGTATCCTTGGCATATTTAAGGTTTAGGCTTGACCCATTTCGCTCGCCGCTACTTTGGGTATCGTTTTTACTTTCTTTTCCTCGCGTTACTTAGATGTTTCAGTTCACGCGGTTCCCTCTTTCGTATTAAGACTCCATCTTAATAGATTGCTCCATTCGGAAATCCTAGACTCTTACGTTCGATTGCAACTTATCTAGGCTTATCGCAGCTTACCACGTCCTTCATCGGCTCTTACTACCTAGGCATCCTTTGTGCCCTTAATTATTTTTAACCTATTTTTTTGACAGCTAACTCTAAGAAATTGTTAGAGTTAATTTTTTTCTTGTTTGTTCTACTATATAGTTTCCAATGTTCAGATAATTTAATGGTGGAGATAAGCGGGATCGAACCGCTGACCCTACGCAGTGCAAGTGCGTCGCTCTCCCAAACTGAGCTATATCCCCATATGGTGCGTTTGAGTGGACTTGAACCACCGACCTCACGCTTATCAGGCGTGCGCTCTAACCAGCTGAGCTACAAACGCATTGTTGATAAGTCCACACAAGAACATTACCAATAGAATAGAGAAAGACATATTCTCCTTAGAAAGGAGGTGATCCATCCGCACGTTCCCGTACGGATACCTTGTTACGACTTCACCCCAATCGCTAATCACACCCTCGGAGCATCCCTCCTTACGGTTAGGCCTGCTACTTCAGGTGCAACCAACTCTCGTGGTGTGACGGGCGGTGTGTACAAGACCCGAGAACGTATTCACCGCGACATTGCTGATTCGCGATTACTAGCGATTCCAACTTCATGTACTCGAGTTGCAGAGTACAATCCGAACTAAGAATAGTTTTCTGAGATTAGCTCCACCTCGCGGCTTTGCGACTCTCTGTACTACCCATTGTAGCACGTGTGTAGCCCAGCGTATAAGGGGCATGATGACTTGACGTCATCCCCACCTTCCTCCTACTCATCGTAGGCAGTATCGCATGAGTCCCCAACTTAATGATGGTAACATACGAAAGGGGTTGCGCTCGTTGCGGGACTTAACCCAACATCTCACGACACGAGCTGACGACAGCCATGCACCACCTGTCTTTAGGTTTCACCGAAGTGACACTGAAACATCTCTGTCTCATTCCTAAGATGTCAAACGCTGGTAAGGTTCCTCGCGTTGCGTCGAATTAAACCACATGCTCCACCGCTTGTGCGGGATCCCCGTCAATTCCTTTGAGTTTCATACTTGCGTACGTACTCCCCAGGCGGATTACTTATCGCGTTAGCTTGGGCGCTGAGGTTCGACCCCCAACACCTAGTAATCATCGTTTACGGCGTGGACTACCAGGGTATCTAATCCTGTTTGCTACCCACGCTTTCGCGCTTTAGCGTCAGTATCTGTCCAGTAAGCTGGCTTCCCCATCGGCATTCCTACAAATATCTACGAATTTCACCTCTACACTTGTAGTTCCGCTTACCTCTCCAGTACTCTAGTCATGCAGTTTCCAACGCAATACAGAGTTGGTTCTGCATTTTCACATCAGACTTACATAACCACCTAGACGCGCTTTTACGCCCAATAAATCCGGATAACGCTTGTGACATACGTATTACCGCGGCTGCTGGCACGTATTTAGCCGTCACTTCTTCTGTTGGTACCGTCATTTTTTTCTTCCCAACTGAAAGCACTTTACATTCCGAAAAACGTCATCGTGCACACAGAATTGCTGGATCAGACTTTTTGATCCATTGTCCAATATTCCCCACTGCTGCCTCCCGTAGGAGTAAGGCCGTGTCTCAGTCCCCTTGTGGCTGTTCACCCTCTCAGGCCGGCTACCCATCATCGCCTTGGTGAGCCGTTACCTCCAACTAGCTAATGGGACGCAAAGCTCTCTCACAGCGCATATAGCTTTCATAATCTTAGGATGCCCTAAAATCATAATATCAGGTATTAGCATTCGTTTCCAAATGTTGTCCCTAACTGTGAGGCAAGTTCTTTACGCGTTACTCACCCGTCCGCCACCCAAACCGAAGTTCAAGTAGACTTGCATGTGTTAAGCATTCTGTCAGCGTTCATCCTGAGCCAGGATCAAACTCTTCGTTCAATCTTTTTAATAGCTCAATTTTTGCTATTTTTATTTAACACCAAATTTATGGTTGCTTTTTTTGTCTTTTTTCTCTATTCTGTTGCTAATGTCCTTGTCTCGTTGACATCGTCTATAATAACATTTTTTTCATAAACTTTGTCAACAAAAATTTTTTTAAATTTTTTTAATTTTTTTATAATTTTCATTTTATATTCATTTTTAAAGGATTATTTTAATAATATTTTTTTATTAGAAAAGAAAAAAATGATGTTGTTAGAAATTTTTCCAACAACATCATTCTTTATTTTATTAGAATATGAAACGTAAATCTACTCCAGTTCTAAAATCTTTAGTTCTTGTTCCGTAACCTGTTTTTAAAGATTACTCCAAATATTCCTTTTTTTCTATACCTACACTTAATTCTCCATTTAAGTTTCCTGCTTCTCTCTTATCTTTTCTCAAGTTATAGTGACCTGCATCAGTATAAGCTACTCTTGCTTTATTTTTGTACGTTAGAAGTTTTTTTCCTAACTCTTGTTCATACTTAGCTCCTAAAAGCTACAAAAATAATGAGCTGTACTATCTGTTGGTATAGTATATCTTGTTTCAAATCCTATATTTGGTTTTTACAGACATATAATCATTAGCTTTTTACTTCCAAAACGAACTTGTCCATCTTTTTTTCTTTTTATATTTGTAAATCTTCCATAAGCAAGATCTAATCCTATATACGGTTTAAATTTAATTGTTTCACTTAATCTAAATTCCTTAGATAATCTGTTATTAAATTCTAAACCATAGTTATAATAAGTTGATTTTGCTTGATAGATTTTATCTATTACTAGATATTTTCTATCCATTCTATGGTATCCAGCTAATACTCCTAAATCCCAAGTCCAGTTTAAACTATTATTATAATCAAATGCTTTTTGAATTGTAAATTCCGAATTTACCTACTACTCCTCTTTCTTTACTTCCACCTATGTCTCCAAATTTATATTTTTTTCATTTGCTAAAAGCCACATAGAAACCAGAAGAATTTCCTAGGTTAACTGTTTCATTTTTCTCCCTAAATAGATTACACCTTGAGTATTTTTTTCTTGTAATCTATTACTCCAGCAGTATCTGTTTTAAATTCAGAATTTTCTCCTATGAACTTAACTTTGTTAGAATCTTTACTTCTAGTTTTCCATTCAAATAAAGAGCTAAGTTCACGTTTAAAGAAATCATTAGTACTTAAAATTCTTCTTTGAACATTAGCATATTGATGTCCCATCATTTCATCAAATGTTTGAGTTAATAATGTTCCTTCATTTTTTTACCAATGCTATTGATCTTTGTAAATACTTCTTTTTTTCTTTTTGAATCTAAAGCATTTTTTTATCATATCTTTGTTCTAGACCATCTGTAAAGTTATAAGCATTATCAGTTCTTTTCAACAAATGAAGTATATGGTATTTTTAGCCATACTTACTCCAACTATATTTTTGACTTCCATCAAGAACAGGTGTTGCTAACCAAGTTAATGAACCTGCAAATGAACTTAACTTAAAGTTTTTGACCTGCAACCATATTCAAGAATGGTTGGATAACTCCATCAGTTACAAACCATTGTTTTTGAATTTGTCATCTTAGAATATTCAGTACCTATTATAAGTTGGCTATTGATAGGAGGAAGACTAGCTCCATTCATATCAATATCTATAGGTTTAGTTGCTCCTAAAGTATCAACATAGAATCCTATATCAGACATACCAACATTATTTGCTCCAACAATTTTATTAACAATTTCTGAAGGTACTACAACTCCATTACGTGTTACTATAGGTTGTCCATTTACTATTTTGATATCTACACCTTCTAATGCCTTATCTGTTCCTTCTGCAGTATATATAGCATTTTTAATTGGATCAGCACTTAAAGCCGCTCCTATTTGATTTTTTAATGCTGCTATATCATCAGCACTAACATTATCCCAACTTACACCTGTTGTTCCAGTTCCACGAACTTTAATATTTCCATAATTCTTAATTACAGCATATTTTATAGTTCCATCTGCATTTTTCTTACCACGGATAACTATTCCATAGCTATTATCAGCATCTATTGTTATATTTCCATGGTTTTCAAGTGTAGAACCATTTAATACAGCCACTCCTATCAATCCTGAAACATTAGGATTGTATGAGTAGTTAATATCTGTTGTTATATCCCCTTTATTTATGAAAGTTGCTCCATTATTAACAAGAACTCCTGTCATATTAGTTATCTTATCAGTTGCAGTAGCTGTTGCTCCTGGTTTTAAGATTATCTTTCCTCCAGCTCTGTTTTCTACAACAGTTCCTTCTCCATCTCCATACATACCTAAAGATTTATTTCCTGTTAAGATAATATTACCTTCATTATATATCTTACCTTTATCTGCTGTTGCCATACCTATAGAATAAGTTATTTTATCTTTAGGATATACTTGTTGCGTTACTGGATCAGTATCATCTATTTTACCTACAGTTATATTTGCCTTGTTTACTGCCTCAGCATTAGGTGCATATATTCCCATAGTTCCTTTTCCAACAGATAAATCTATATTTCCATTGTTTACAAACTTAGTATTTGCTTCTCCATTTCCTTTTTATATAGAATGCAATACTTCTATCTGCATTAGCAGTAGGAGCAATATTTCTATTGTTAGTTATATTTGCATTTCCTTCTGAATATAGATATGTACTATCATTACCTAATTCAACAGTTCCACTACTTGTATTAGTATAAGTACTAGGTGTAGAACTAGAGTTTAGTATAATACCATAAGATTTTTTTCTCCCTATAGTTGTACTTGTAAGATTATCTGTTACTGTTACTCCATCTCTAGCATATAGACCTACAGGTTCTGAATTTTTGTGCTGTAGCAGTATGAGGAGCTACATTTAAAGTTCCAGCTAAAGATACTGTTCCTTTTTCTTTGTATATTCCTGTACCTTGATCTTTAACATTCAAATTACCTGCTTCAACACTAACAAGGCTATTTGCTTTTAGAATAAATTCCAACAGATTTTGAACCAACATTTATATCTCCAGCTTTATGGTAAACATCAGCGTTTCCTTTTTACATAAGTTCCTATAGTTGGATGTTTAGCGTCAGCTGAATCAGCTATATTGATATTTCCATAGTTTTTCGTACTTTTTGAGCTCCAGCTAGATATACACCCTAAAGTTTCTTTTTCCTGCTAAAGTCATATCTCCTGTATTTTTTTAATAGTTTTTACTTGCTGGTGCATCTGCATATATTCCTACAGAACTATCTCCACTTAAATCTATTTTTACTATTATTAGTTAAATCAGAATTTATTGCTAATATACCTTTAGCATTATTAGATGTACTAGAAATCTTATCAGCTGTAAATGTTAGATTTCCATTCTTTAAATATATAGCTGTAGAATTTTTGTCCTAAAGTTATATCCTTTATTCCTTCTAAAGTAGAAGAAGTTCCTTCAATTTGTATTCCAGTTTGATTAGCAGCTACACTTACATCTACTGGTGTTCCATTTCCTGCTAAATTAACTTGGCTATTCTTAATGAATAGTATAGTATTATCAGCACCTGTTAAATTTCCTAAATAAGAAGTGAATTTAGAATCTTCAAGATAAGCTAGTATTCCCTTATTAGAGAAGTTAGCACTTCCTTTAGCTTCTATATCAGAATTCTTACCATAGAAAACTAATCCATTTTCTCCAACTGTTGCAGTTGAGTTTGTTTTTACATCTGTATTTTTCTGCATAGATAGCTATAGCTGAACCTTCACTTGTTTGTTTTTCCTACAGTTAAATCTCCTGTATTATCAACCTTATTTCTTAAAGTGTTTGATTCTCCTTTAGAGTAAATAGCTACTGAAGCATCTCCTAAAGCTTATAACTCCTGAGTTCTTTAAATCTAAGTTTTTGATTTCCTGTTGTATCATTAGCTGTTCCATCATTTATAGCATAGATACCTAAATTCTTAGTTTTTCCAGCTGTTGCTGTTATAGAACCTTTGTTGTCAACGTTCTTTAAATTCTTAACATAAATAGCTGATGATTCGCTATTTGTTAAAGTTATAGATGAACTTGCTGTAGTTTCTATAGAGCTCTTATTAGGAGTTGGAGATGGATTTACATCTTCATCATACTTAGGAGTATCTAGTCTGTACTCTCCATAGATACCTGTTGATTTATTTCCAACTTTTTATAGCTCCTTCATTCTTAAGTCTTGAAGATAGAGAATAAAGTGCTGTTGATTCAGGAGCATTTGAGAAATCTAAAGTTCCTTTGTTGATTATCTCATAATCTCCATTTTGCCAACCTGAAGTAGCTGGATCTTTTATTCCTTCTGCCATAAGTCCTATATTTTTTCCTTGAGCTGTTATTGTTTTACCACTAGCTAGAGATGTTTCTCCATTTATAACGTGAGTTAAAACTATACCTTGAGCTATAGTTTCATCAGCTATTATATGAGCTTTTACCTCCTATACTACGGATTTTTTTCAGCTTGATATCCATTATTTATAAAAGTTAAGTGTTCAGCATCTATTGTAGAACCTTTTAAACCAAAAACTCCTACTCCTGATCCTTCTTTTAACTCTATCTTACTTCCTGTAGTAGCTGTAAAATTAGAATCTTTTGTTACTATAGCTCCTACTCCACCTTTACCATATAATTCAATATTACCAGTAGATCCTAAAGTTACTTTAGAACCTGTTCCTCCTTGATTAGCTATATAGATACCTACTCCACTACTAGAAGAACCTGTTCCTCCTACTTTACCTACTTTCATTGTTCCATTATATTCAAGGTTGCTAGACTTATCAGCAAAGATACCAACACCATTTTTTCCTGCTGTTATACTTTGGTTTATAGAATAAGGACTTCCTGGTGTTCCTAAAGTTCCTTGTCCATCTGTATAAACACCTATAGCATAATTACTATCTACTGTATCTCCTACTTTTATAGCCTTATTATAAGCTGAAATATCAGTATCACCTGCTAAGTAAAGACCTATTATTCCATTTCCTGTAGCTCCTGTTGTATAGTCTAATGTAGCTGTATTAGAATCTAAAGTTGCCTGACTTGCAGTTACCCCTGGAGCTGCTGCTGTTCCTTGAAGATAAACTCCAACTCCATAACCTGTAATCTTTCCTATGTTAGTTCCTTTTACATTGGAAGCAGCATTTTTTACATAATAAGCAACTCTATTTTGATTAGCTGTTCCTAGATTAATTTCAGCTGTTTCAGCTGCTGTAACTACTCCACCATCTTCAATATATACTGCTGAAGCTCCATTTGCAACATTATCTAAATTTACTTTTCCAACTTTAGAAACAGTAGATTTTTGGTGCATATATACCTGCTGATTTCTCTTTATTAACATTAATAGTTCCTGTATTTTTCAAGAGTAACATTAGATACAGTCCCAGATGAGTTATCTGCATACATACCAGCTGATGATTTAGTATTAACATTGATAGTTCCACCTAAATTTTCTATTTTAACTGGTTCACTTGCATTAGAAGATTGTCCAAACATTCCTATTAAACCAGTTAGATTCGATCCTGTTGTTCCTAAATCAATAGTTCCTTTATTTTTGGACTGTTGCCTTTACCTTACCAAACATTCCTACTGAATTATCGCCTAATATTTTTTTATATTAGCTTCATTTATAGCCTTACTATCCTCATCTTGAGAAAAACATAGCAACTGATTTTTTTCTTTATTCATAGTTATACTATTTTTTTATTAGTTACATTAGCTTTTATCTTGAGAAAAACATAGCAACAGCATTTTTACTAATTCCTTCTATAGTTGAACTATTTTTCAGCTACTGTTCCTATTCCATCAGCAAATACTCCAACAGCTTGGTTATTATTATTTGCAATTGTATCTATAGTTATCTTAGCTCCTGAAATGTTTTTTTAAATTTAGAACCAGCTTTTTGCAAACACTCCTGTTGTATTTTTTTATTAGTTACATTTATATTAGCAGAAGAACCTGTGTTATTACCAGTTGCATTAATTAGTAACATTCCTATAGCCTTTTTCACCTGATAAATTAATATCTTTTTTTATTGTTTAGAACCAGTTTATCAATAGCAAGAGTATTATCTGCCATCATAGCAACTGAACTATCTGTCGTGCTTGTTGCATTAACATTTATTGTACCCTCATTAGTTAAGTTCATAACCTTATCAGCTGGAATAGCATTTTTTTAGCAAACATCCCTACTGATTTATTTGCAGTATTAGCAAGAGTTATTTCTCCTTTGTTAGTACCATTTATAGCAAGGTTTGCCTTATTTAATTCAAAAATACATACCTGCTGAAGTTTTATCTTTTACTGTTATTTCAGCTCCTGTGTCATTTAAAAGCATCTGCATTTTTTTAGCATACATAGCTGCTGAAGACTCTTTTTCTATAGTCAGCTTTTCCAGTAGTTGTTGTATTAACTAATTTAGATTCATCTCCATACATAGCTGCTGAAGATTTTTTTCTTTCATAGTTATACTACCCTTATTTGTAGCAGGACTATTTGTTTTTAGCATATATACCTACAGAAGATTCTTTATTTGCAACTATAGTCCCATCAGTATCATTTAATATTTTAGATTTATTAGCTCCAAATATAGCTGTTGAAAATTCACTATCTAATTCTATATTACCTTTATTTGTAACTTCTGTATCATCTACTGAAATTCCAACTAAAACCTTCTGTTGATGATGTAATAGTCGCACTAGTTTTTTTATCTTTCCAAGATTTTTGTACTATAGATTTATCAGAGGCTATAATTCCTGCCGATTCTCTAGCATTTACTATTATTTCAGCTGGTGTTATTCCAAATTTATCATTAACAATTTTAGCTCTCTCTCCTATAATAGCTGCTGATTTTTTTCAGAGTTCATATTTATTTTTCCCTTTATTTGTAACTATACCTCTAGGAGCAGGAGTAACTGCATTATCTAATTGACCTTTCATTATAATAGCTGCTGATTTTTTTAAAAATCTACATCAATGATTCCTGTTGTATCATTAGTTATATTTAAAGATTTTTGTTCCAACTGAATCAATAGTAGCATAAATTCCTACTGAAGATTCAGCAGTACTTTTTACCTATAGTTATATTTTTTTAGCATTTTCTATAGTTTGATTAGCTGTAGCATCTTTATCTAATTTAGCATAAATTCCTACTGAAGAATCCTCTTCTGTTTCTATTTTTTTCCATTAGTAGCTTTATTATATACATCTCCATTTACAGAGTAAATACCTACTGAATTTTTTTCTTTTTAACTAATATATCTTTTTCATTAGTTACCTTACTCTTTGTTCTAGTGCTTCCATTAACATAGTCATTAGCATACACTCCTGTACTATATGCTGTATTCATAGTTATACTACCTTTATTAGTTAATTCAGAACCAGTTAAAGATATTCCAACAAGTCCATCTGCTTGGGCTGTTATTCCACCTGTATACTCTAGTTAGGGTAATATTTCCTTTATTAGTAACTTTAGAAGATTTTTGTAGCTATAATACCTGCTGTCTTTTTCATTCTTAAGTTCTATAATACCATTAGTATCATTCGTTACTGTAGATTCTAAAGCATTTATACCTACTGATTCTTTACCTTCAATATTAATTTTTTTCCATACTCATTATTAACGATGAGATTTCCAGCTGTTCCTGCAATATTTGTAGCATTTATACCTACTGATTCTTTTTGACTTTATATCTAAAGTTGCAGAGTTTGTAGCTGTTCCTACATTTTCTATTGTTAATTTTTTTAGTACTTCCTGTCTCTCTTTTTCCTATTATAGCTGCAGATGTTTTTAGCATTTGTTTGAAGTTCTATTAGGCCTTCATTTTTTTGCTACCTTGTCTCCAGTTAATGTTACAGCTGGCGATAGTGTTGACCCTGTTAAAGTTGCATCTATACCAACTGAAGATTCCTCTTTAACATAAATCTTTGAAGCCGACCCACTATTAGTTACGTTAGAATCTTTAGCTAAAATTCCACCTGACTCTTTATCTTCAAGATTTATAGTTCCCTTATTAGTTAGAGTTGAATTATCTTCTCCAAATATAGCAGCAGACTTTTCTTTATTCATAGTTATTGTTGAAGTAGTCGAGCTATTTTCTGCTGTTGCTTTTTTAGAGTATAGCCCTACTCCACTTACTATATCAGATGTTAAACTTCCTTCATTTATAGCCTTTGCTCCATCAGTCGAAATTAAACCAACATTAGTTGTTGTTTTAACTATTTTTTTCCTGAATCTATTTTTAGCTGTAGAAGCATTTCCTGAATTAGTTCCTGTAGCTAATAATAAAGATGTCCCAACTGTTGATATAGTAGCAGTAGCAAATTTAGTATTATCTGTAGTATCTAAATTTTTGATCTATACTTACAGTAGCTCCATTTTTTAATATATCCTAGAGTTGAACCCTTAGCCATATTAAATTTTAATTTCTTATTAACCAGAACATTTCCTATGCCTGTAGCAGTTGCATCATTAAAGAAAGAGAAAGTTGCATCTTCATCTAAAGTTACATTAGCTACACTAGCTGCATTTGGAGTATTAGTTAAATTAAACTTAAAAACATTATTAAATTCACTAGTTTTTAGTAGAATATAGTCCAACTGATTTCTTTCCTATTTTTTTAAATCAAATAAATTATTAGTTCCAGTTACATCTTCAAAATTAATTATATCATAAGTTCCTGCATCAGATAAAAAAATCCTATAGTTGTTCCTGTTGTCGAACTACTATTTCCTATTTCTACTGGAGCTTTTTATTGTTATATTAGAGCCTGTCGCAGATAAACCTTTTACATATACTCCTGTAGATCCATTTTCTACTTTTTAATTTATTAGAAGCTGCTGCTCCAGGTCTTGTGTATTTATCATGAAGAAATTTAGATTTCCTGTAGCATATACTCCTATATTACTCTTTCCAGATACTGAAATATTACCTGTATTTTTTTAAAATCTATAGGTTTTGTATTCCCATTTAACAATACAGCTATATTTTTCTCCTGCATTTAAAGAGCTACCTGGTGTATTTACAGTGATATCTCCTTCATTAGTAAAGTTATCCTGTTCCCCATAAAAAAACCTGTTGACTTTTTTTAGAATTTCCTATTACTTCTATTTTTTTCCTATTGCTGTGGTGGTAGTAGTTGCTCCTATATCAGTAACTATAGCATTTTTTTAGAGTTTCCTCCTTTTAATAGAGCAAAACCTATAGAATCTGTTGCATCTGTTAATGTAATAGTTCCTTCATTTATCCCTATACCATAGTTAGTTTTTATCTCTTGTTATTTTTTTAAATTATCTAAAGCACCTGAAAATTCAGATTTATATGAATCACTACTTACAACAAAACCATAGTTAGAAGTTCCTCTTACCTCAACTTTTGCTCCAGCTTTTGCTGTTATAGAACCTGATCTCTTTAGCTTTCTTGCAACATCAGATCCTGAAATTGAAGATATTGTAGCACCATTTTCATCTTTTTCGTCAAGAGAACCTTTATTTAAGTCTTCAAAGTTATCTGAAACAAGTAATCCTATACTTTTAGTAGCACTATTCCCTATATTTATAGTTCCACTACCTGTAGCCCCTGCTGGAGCTCCTGTAACTCCAAAAGGTCCAAATTCTACAGTTTTTGTACCTACATCATTTTTTTAGCTGTATTACCCAAAGTATCTTTTTCATTTTTTTAATACAGGTATAGTTGGTACAGCTGCATATATACCCACTGCATTTTCAACTTTTTCATCACTTCCACCTGAAAGATTTTGATTAGGTTCTTGAGATAATGAAGCAGTTGTTCCTATATTTATAGTTCCACCAACTTTAACTTCTTGTATTTCTTGAAGTATACCAACACCTACACTTTTTATCTCCACTTATATTGATAGTACCTGAATTATATACTCCACTAGTATATTTAGAATCAGTTACACCTGATAAACCTGAACGTCCTATTTCTCCTCCTGGAAGAATAGTAACTCCTCCTAGACTTCTTTGAGCTCTTAAATTACTTTTGAGTTTTATTATTAAATGAAGAAAGTCCTGAAGTTATACCTGTCAATTCACTAATACCAGGATTAAATACAGTAATAATACCAAAACTTCCACTAGAATTTACATCTATTTTATTTTGGTTATCCGCCTTCATCAATACTCTTCCCTTATTTGCTGTACCATTACCGCCACCTTGTATATTAACTACATCTTTTTCCATTAGCTAAGGTAGTCATTTGAGTCCAGTGAGGCTGCCAGTTATGAGGATCTTCAGGTTTTAATTGTATTCCAGCACTTTCTGGAGCATTTAAAGAAATAGTTCCAGAATTTATTATATGAGTCATAGTATTATTAAATGAAGAATCTAGGTTAGAAAAACCAAAAGCTATTTGGTTTATGTTTGTAGGAGCAGAATTCCCTGCTTCATTTTTATAACTTCCAATTATTTTCCCAGCATTTTCAACTTCAGCATAAGCTACTTTATCTGATTGATATACATATGCTCCTGTTGAATCTGCTCCATTAAATCCTGATTGTTTATTAGCTGAACCTTGTAAATCTATACCCATATTTTTAGTTCCATATAGATTAATAGTTCCTTCCATTTTGAATTTTGAGGCATTTTGTGGTTCATCTACAACTATAGCTCTTGTATCATTTATTTGTACATTAACTGTTCCTGTTTCAGGTAAAGTTACATTACCTGAAACACCACCAAGAGTAAAGAAATTTCTTACATCTTTATTTACAGTATTCACGTCATAAGATTTTGCTGTTCCAGAAGGAAAAAATGAACTTACCCCTGTTTGACTATTAGTTATCTTACGAGATTTTGATCCTGTTCTATTATCTGCTGCATCTATAGTTGGTGCAACAGAAAAAGCCACAGGTTCAGGTGCATCTACAGTTGGAGCTGATACTCTTACTGTTGCTGGTGTTTCTATATTTAAAATATTAATAGCTGGAGCTACAACACTAACACTTACATTAGGTGCTTCTGGTGCACTTGGTGCTTCTGGAGTTACACTTATGTTAGGTGCTGTTGGTGGTATTATACTTACACTTATAGTAGGTGTAGTAGGTGCACTTGGTGCATTTGGTGCTGTTATGCTTAAAGCCTCTATTTCTATTTGTCCTATATTAGGTAATTTAATTGTTGGAGCTTCTTCTGGCTTAGCTATATAAGGATTTACTGTTAATCCTTTTGGATCCTTTAATTCAAATTTTGGGGGATCAACATCAAGAGGATCCTTTTCTATCTTTTTAGGATTAACTTTTGCAAATATTTCAACATCAGTTGGTTTTTCTTTTACATATCTAAGATCTACCAAACCATATCTATTTCTTCCATTAACTGATGAAGATAGAGCTCCATTTTTATTTACAGTTTTCCCTATTATACTTGATGAAGAACCTAGCCCTCCTGGTTTTCCTACTAATAGAGGTGAACCTTGTGGTCTTTCACTATCTTCTCCATCACTTGCATTTATTGTTTTTCCAATCATATCTTGTATAATAACTTTCAAATCTATAACGTTCACTTTTTATCGCCTGTTCCTCTTTCTCTACCATGAAGATCAGTGAAAAGATATCCTATCCCAAATTGCCAAGATGCCCAAGGAGATTTTACAACTTGATTTCCTTGTTCCATTAATTGAATTAGTTCTAATCTTAAAGCTTCTATAGATTTTTGTATTTTTCTAATCTGACCCCTTTTTATTTTTATCTTGTAAATTATCTACAGAATCTTTAATTCCCTCTCTTGTTACTACTCCTGTATAATTAGCTGTATCTAATTCAGTGCTTACATCTGCTGAAAAAAAGCATTTAAACCCATCATTAAAAAAACAAAATTGCCAGTCCTATTGAGTATTTAACACTTTTTGTATCTCTTTTGCAATAGAACGTAAATCTTTTTTTCAATTTTTCTACAAATTCCTGTTCAATTTCTCTCCTCCTATTAATTAATTCTATTTAACTCTGTATAGACGAATTATAGCTTTTTTTATTACAGTTTTGTCAATATTTTGAATATTTTTTTCGTTATTTTTTTGAAATCAAAACAAAAAAATACCACTGATTTCACTCAATGGTATTTATAATCATTACAATTATATAAATTATGTACATTATTTTTTTGCTTATTATTTAGTTTTTTTACTTCCTTACCATTTTTTTATACATTGCTTGTTCTACAACTTTTTCCATTTTCATCATATCTTTTAACAAGCCCTTCTACTGAACCATGTAGATATGGTATTTCTATTTCTAATTTACCTTCTTCAGAGTAACCTTTCATTAATCCTTCTTCCTTATCATTTTTTGAAAAGTTACTTGGCTTAATAGTCTTCCACTTGGATAATATTTTTTTAGAAAGTCCTTCTCTTTTATTATTAACATAATTTGTTTCGTACTCTAACTTTCCATCTTTAGTATATTGTTTTTACTAAACCAGTAACAACATTATTTTTGATATGGTACTTCTATAATTAATTTTTCCTTCTTCTGAATAATGTCTTTCAATACCATTTCTTAAATCATTTTTTTATTAGTTACTTCAAACTCTAATTTTCCACTTTGGATAATAGGCTCTTTCTACACCTTCCATAAGACCATTTATATAGTTTTTCTTCTTTTTTTACAATTTCCATTCTCACTAATATATATATGTCTTTCCATTTAATTTTTCCATCTTTCAACTTCTAATGTAGCTTCTACTCTTCCATTTGGATATTTCTTCTCAACTACACCTGTAAATGGTGTTTGTTGTCCCTTTAAGATATACTTTTTTTCTTCTTTAACTTCAATTCTTTCTACTGCAACTTTTTTTCTGCTGAAAATGCTGTAATTGAAAAGTAATATAAATAAACTTGCTAATATTTTTTTCATTAGTCCTCCCTATTTTTCTTATTTCTCCATTATATTTATCTTTGATTAGTTCTAAAATAGCAGTCATAGCTTTTATCTATGTCTTCATCTGTAAGAGTTCTATTTTTTTATCTCTTAAAACTATACTCATAGCAACAGATTTCTTATCTTTATCGATTTTATCTCCTGAATATACATCAAAGATATCTATTTTTTTCAATAAGATTAACTTTCTTTCTTAATTTCTTTTACCATTTCTCCAACTAAAACAGCTCTATCTAAAGTTATAGCTAAATCTCTTAGTACTTCTGGATATTTACTTATTGTTTCATAGTTTACTTTTTATCTTAATGTATTTTTAGTAAACTTGTTAAATTAAGTTCTGCAAAGAATACTTTTTCTCTTTTTTTATTCCAAAGTAATTTACTAAGTTAGGATGAAGTTCTCCTAAAACTCCTATAACATCTTCACCTATTTTTTTATTTCAGCACTTGCTCCTGGGTGGAAGTTTTTTATTATTAGTCAATCTAGTTAAAGAATATTTTTGTAACATTTAATCTTTCTAATAGGAAATTCTAAGTATCCTTTTAAATCATAGAAATTGTAGTCTGATTTTAGATTGGTTCCATAGATTTTTTTCTTCTCTACCAGATAAGATTAAAGCTATTTTTTTAAATCTTCAATAGCTAGACCATTTTGTCCTTCTCCTAGCTTTTTTTAAATGTTTTACTTATTTCAAATAGTTTTAAATCTGTTTGATTTCTATTTATGTTATCTCTAACATTAGCTATTAAACTATATAGTAAAGTTGGTCTCATAATAGCCATATCTTCACTTAAAGGATTTTTTTATTTCTATAACTTCTTCACCAAAAGTTAAATAATTCTTTTGTGAATTTAGGTATGAAACTATAGTTTATAACTTCATTTAAACCTAATTCTTTTTAGAATTTCTCTAACTATTCTTGAGATTTTTGAAGTTAGTATTTTTCTTCTCCAGATTCTATTGACATCACAGGCATTTTTAGCTTCTATGTTGTCAAAACCATACATTCTGATAACTTCTTCATAGATATCTGCAGGTCTTGTTAAATCTGCTCTATAGCTAGGTGGAATTAAAAGCATAGTTCCATCTCCTAGTGGCTTTTAACTCGATATCTAAATGAGTTAATATTTTTTTCCAACTTCTTCATATGTTAAAGTTTTTTTCCTATGAATTTATTTAATTTTTTTCTAAATTCAATGATATTTCTGCTCTCTTAGGTTTTTTTCTACATATTTATCTATAACTTCTGAAAGAACTTCTCCTTCAGCAACTTCAGCTAATAGAGAAACTGCTCTATTCATAACAACAGCTAGATTTTTCTATATCCATTCCTCTTTCATTTCTATATGCAGAATCTGTAAAAATTCCTAAATCTCTTGATTCTCTTCTGATATTTTTCAGGTGTGAAATAGGCTACTTCAACAAAGATATTTTTTTAGTATCACTATCTATTTGAGTATTTTTGTCCTCCTATTACTCCTCCAATTGCTATAGCTTTTTTTCATCATCAGCTATTACAAGTTCTCCATTTTTTTAAGAACTCTTTCAACTCCATCAAGAGTTGTTATTTCTTCATTTTTCTTTAGCAGCTCTTATTGTGATATTTCCTTCTACCTTTATCTAAGTCAAAAAGCATGCATAGGTTGGTTATATTCAAACATTACAAAGTTTGTAACGTCAACCACGTTATTTATAGGGATTTAATCCCATAGCTCTGATTCTAGTTTTTAACCATTCAGGTGATTCTTTTAATTTTTAACATTCTTTTATTACTCTACCCATATATCTTTTTACATCTATCTTTATCTTCTATATTTACTTTTTATTACTGTATTTACAGATTCAATAGTTTCAGCCATTTCTATAACAGGGTATTTAACCTTTCTATTATAGTAAGCAGCAACTTCTCTTGCTATACCTATATGAGATAGACAATCTGGTCTATTAGGAGTGATTTCAAGTTCAAATATTACATCATTTAATCCTGCATACTCTCTATATTCTTTTCCTATAGGAGCATCTTCAGGAAGTATTATTATTCCTTCACTTTCTTTTGCAAGACCTAACTCTGCATCTGAACATAACATTCCAAATGACTCTACATCTCTTATTTTGCTCTTTTTTATTTTAAAGTTTCCAGGTAAAACTGCTCCTATTTTAGCAACAACTACCTTGTCATTTAATTTATGATTTGTTGCACCACAGATTATTTGTAAAGGTTCTCCTTCTCCCTACATTTACTTTTTAATAGAGTTAATCTATCAGAGTTTGGATGTTTATCAAACTCAACTATTTGCCCTATTACAACATTTCCTAAATCTTTTCCTTGGATATCTATAGCTTCAACTTCTTGTCCTATCATAGTTAAGGCATTAGCTATTTCTTCCACACTTTCTTTTATATCCACATATTGTTTTTAACCAATTTAATGATATTAACATTATATATTCCCTCCAATTTTTTTAAATAATACAACGCTCTAAGACAAAATCATACTAAAACATAGATAAAAAAATCAAGAATTGCATTTCCAGATTTTAGAATACAAAATTAAATAGAATGAGGCGACAATTGTCGGCTGTTTGAAGCTGACTTTTGTAGCAAAAATTTTTGAGAATACAGATTCACTTATTTTTTTCATTGTTACAAATTATAATAGTAATGAGATATTTTTTATATATTCTACTTAAATTGTTTTAAGAACCTCATATCATTTTTCAAAAAAATGCTCTCAAATCTCCAATACCGTGTCTAAGCATAGTTACACGTTCTATACCTACCCCAAAGGCAAAACCATTCACTTCATCTGGATTAAGTCCTACATATTTTAGAACTTCTGGGTCTACCATTCCACAACCCATTATTTCTATCCAACCACTATCTTTACATAGTCTGCAACCTTCTCCATGACAAATCATACATTCAACGTCCATTTCAGCACTAGGCTCTGTGAATGGGAAGAAATGAGGTCTAAATCTTACTTTTTCTATCTCCAAAAAAACTTCTTTTTACAAAGTGAGTTAATATTCCTTTTTAAGTCTGCGAAAGATATATCTTTTCCAACAACTAAACCTTCCATTTGATGGAACATAGGTGTATGAGATATATCATAATCTGGTCTATATACCTTACCAGGACAGATCATTCTAAATGGAGTACCATGTTCAAGCATATATCTTATTTGAACTGGTGATGTTTGTGTTCTCAACACAATAGAATCATTTAAATAGAATGTATCAGTTAAATCTCTTGATGGGTGAGTTTTTAGGAATATTCAAAAGCATCAAAATTGTATTCAACAGTTTCTATTTCTGGTCCATCAACTATATCAAAAGCCCATTTTTTGAAAAGATATTTTTTTCATAAGCTCCATAGTTTCATTGATAGGATGTATTGTACCGTAGTTATATTTTTGTTCCAGGTAAACTTATATCAATTATTTCACTTTCTAATCTTTCATTTAATTCTTTTTCTTTTTAAAGCCTTATTTTTTTCATCTAATAAATTACTTATTTTTTTCTTTAACTTCATTTATTATTTGTCCAATCTTAGGCCTTTCTTCTGCTGTAAGGTCTTTCATTTTTCTTAGATAAGTCTGTAAAGATTCCTTTTTTTCCCCATATAGTTTACTCTAATTTCTTCAAGCTTTTTTTGAAGAGTTTTTAGATTCTTCTATATGTTTTTTTGTATTTCTTCCTTAACTTTTTAGAATTTCTTCTTTCATTTTCCTACTTTCCTCCGTTTATAACTGTAATTGCTTGTGAAACAATTGTATATTACCATCTTTTAAAAATAATAAGGCCATATCTTCCATCTTCTGTCGCTCCTGGATTAAAAAAAGTATCTCATCTTCATAATATTCTATATATGGTTTATGAGTGTGACCAAAGATAACAAGATTAGCTTTTTAATTTTTTTAGTCATTTCTTTTTATAGAACTTAGACTTCTCTTTTACATCATAAAGATGTCCCATGAGTTAGAAAAAAATTTTTTTCCTTCTATCTCAAAAAAATATTCTCTTCACTATGACTTCTTTCAAAAAAATCACAATTTCCCTTTTACCATATAGTAAGTAGCTTCTGGGTGGACATAGCTAAGATCATCTATGTCCCCTATCCCATCACCAGCAGCTATAACTATATCAGGTTTTTCTTTTTTTCAAAAAAATTTTTAAAGCCTTATCAAAATATGAATGTGAATCCGATAAGACTAGAATTCTCTTCATTTTTTTCTCCAATCTAATCTTCTAATTCTTCTTCTTCTTTTTTTAATTTTTGTGATTGCTGCAACTTTTTCTTCATCTGCAACCTTCATTATTCTAACACCTTGTGTTGCTCTTCCAATACGAGATATTTCACTTATAGAAGTTCTTATTACTATTCCATTAGAAGTTAAACACATAAGCTCTTCATCTTCAGTGACTTCAAGCACTGAAACGATCTTACCAGTTTTTTTCACTAACTTTTAAGTTTATAACTCCTTTTCCACCTCTATTATATTGAGGATATTCATCAAGACTAGTTCTCTTACCATAACCATTTTTCAGTTATAGTTAAAATATCTGTTTCAGGATTTTTTTAATAAGCATAGCTGACACAACTGCATCTCCTTCTCTCAGAGTTATAGCCTTAACCCCTTGAGTACTTCTTCCTGTAGGCCTTATTGTATCAGTTAAGAATCTTGTACAATATCCATCATGAGTAGCAATCAATATTTCTTCTTTAGTTACATCTTCTATTAGACCAACGAAAGATAATATCGTCATCTTCTTTAATCTTTTATAGCTATTAAACCTGAATTATTGATATTTTTTTAAATTCTCCTAAAGAAGTTTTCTTTATTAAACCATTTCTTTAGTTATAAAGACAATTTCTTTTTCTGGAAGGAAATTCTTTTTATTACTATAGTGTCACTTACTTTTTTTCACCTTCTGAAAGATTTATTATATTGCTTAATAATCTTCCTCTTGATTGTTTAGATAAATCAGGTATTTCATAAGCTCTTATATTATATACCTTTCCTTTATCAGTAAATATCATCATAGTATCAAGAGTTGAAGCTGTAATTATCTTTTTCAGCATAGTCATCTTCAATAGTGTTAAGAGCTGATACTCCTCTTCCACCTCTTCTTTGTGCCTTATACTTACTAGCTTCTATTCTCTTTACATATCCTTTATTAGTATATGTGATGATAATTTCTTCATCTTTTAATTAAATCTTCAGGAAGAATTTCCATTCTTTTCTTCTTCAATTTGAGTTCTTCTCTTATCATTATATTTTTTTCTTTAAGTTCTAATAATTCTTTTTTTCATTATTTCATAAATCTTAGACTTATCTTCTAAAACTTCTCTTAATTCCTTTATTAAAGCTTCAATTTCTCTATATTCATTATCGATTTTTTTCTCTTTCCAAACCTGTCAATCTTTGTAATTTCATATCAAGTATTGATCTAGCTTGAATATCTGTAAATCCATATTTTTTTCAATTAATTGTTCTCTTGCAACTGTACCATCAGAAGATGCTCTAATAAGTTCAATTATTCTCTGAACCTCCCACGACTGAAGTCGCAGGGTTCTTGGGTAGTAGTTGCTTCTGTTAGCCAACTAAATTTACCAAGCTATCCCCATAGTTCCTACGGTTCATATATTTATATATTTAAGCACTTATACCTAATATCCTTAGTCCTTCTTTTTAGTATATTTTTTTGCTGCATTTTATATCTCTATTATGTACAGCTCCACATACTGGACAAGTCCATTCTCTCACACTTAAATCTTTTTACTTCTTCATTTCTATATCCACAACAATTACATATTTGACTACTTGCAAAAAAATTTATCTACTCTTACTATTGTTTTTTTCCATGCCATTTCGCTTTATAACTTAGTATTCTATTAAATTCACTCCATGATACATCTACAATATTTCTTGCTAATTTATGATTTTTTTACCATATTTTTTTACTTGTAAGTCTTCCATACAAATAATATCATATTCTTTTTATTAGCATTGTTGATAATTTTTTTGCAAAAAAATCTTCTCTTTGATTTGATATCTTTTCAAATAATCTTGCTACTTTTTATTCTAGCTTTATTTCTATTTGAACTACCCTTTGGTTTTCGTGATAGTTTTTCTTTGTAATATTGCTAGTTTATTCAAAAGATTTTTTTGTAAATATTTTTGGATTTTCTATTGAGATTTCATCACTGGTAATCGCGAAGTCCTTTATACCTAAATCTATTCCAACATTTTTTTATTTGTACTTTCTAATTTTTTTCTACTTCTACATCTGTACAACACAGAGATATATAATATTTTCCACTAGGTACTTGGGTTATTGTTGCATTTATTATTCTTCCTTGTGGTTTCATTTTTATCTCTTATTTTTTTAGTTTTTCCTAACTTAGGTACTTTTTATCCATTTATCTAAAAAAACTCTATATTATTATTTGTATAATTGGTTCTGTATGATTTTTCTATTATCTTTCTTAGATTTAAACTTTGGATAGCCACTTCCACTAAAGAAGTTCTTATAAGCTTTTATCTAAATCTTTTTAAAGAATTTTTGTAAAGAAAAATTTATCTACATCTTTTTAACCATTCTTTCTCTTGTTTTTAAAACTGTTAATTCTTTACTACACTCACTATATGAAATAGATTTTTTTCTCTTTGTTATATAGCTCTTGTTTTTAAATCTAAAAAAATGATTATAGACATATCTTACACAACCAAAAGTACAATTTAATATTGTTATTTGAGTTTTTAGTTGGATAAAATCTAAACTTATATGCTTTTTTTCCATGTGATTTCACCTCCATTTACCTATATATAGTATACCACTTTTTTTATACTTTAAGTAAATGAAAAAGTAAAAATTTTTTTCTAAATATATGAACCTAAAACTGACTTAGTCATTTTTAGAGGTTGTCGTTCACATAAGTACGCTACCACTTATGCAGTTCTCTTGGCATATACACTCCTTAATAAATTAAGGAGATTAGCCTCGAACTTCTTAATATTTCTATTAAGCACAGACTATATCTTATCCCACAGCTCTATCTGTTTGGGTCTACCCACTTCCACTAGCTTTTAGTGTACTTCCCTCAGGAGGAATAGTCGTTGAACCTTACCTTTCGGTCTTGGCTGCTGATTGCCCATTATCTTAACACTTAGGATTTAACCTTATGCCATCTAGTATATTTTTTCTGCTTTCGCCACTTTCACACTTGTACCATATTATTTAGGTACTATGTTGTAGTTATACTAGCTTTAGGGGTTTCCAGCAATTCGAGTAGTATTGGATAGCTTTTCAAGTCGCTACCTCTACATACATATTTCTATATATGCTGACTATACTTAATGGTCTAACTCATGACTGACACCCTACGAGTGCTAGAGTCACAAGTGTGCGACCATATTTTTTTAATCAATATTTTTCTAAAAGCGATTTGATACCCTTTTTAAAATATGAGCTCTTTTTTTCTGCTTTATCTAAGTCAAATGCTGTTCTTCTTGTAATAACATCAAATCTATGTTTGATATATTCATTTAACATTTCTTTTTAGATTTAAAAACTCTTGGTACATTATTTACTAAAGATAGCATTATAACACCAAAAAGTAGTTTGTAAATCTGTATATTTATATAGCTTATTTAGAACAAGTTCAGGTTCTTCACCTTTTTTTAACTTCAATTACTATTCTTATTCCTTCTCTGTTTGACTCATCTCTTAAATCTGAAATTTCAGTTATTTTCTTTTCTTTAACTAAATTTGCTATTTTTTTCGATTAGATTAGCCTTTATTTAATTGATATGGAATTTCACTTACTATTATATTAGCTTTTTCCATTCTTTTTGCTCTTCTATGTCTACTTTTTCCTCTTACTTTTTATCTTACCTCTACCTGTTTTATAGGCTTCTATAATTCCAGCTCTACCATCTATTATAGCTCCTGTTGGAAAAATCAGGTCCTTTGATATAGTTCATAAGTTCTAAGATTTCTATATCTTTATTATCTATTAAAGCAAGAATACCATCAACTAATTCTCCTAAATTATGTGGAGGTATATTAGTTGCCATACCAACTGCTATTCCTATTGCTCCATTAAGAAGTAAGTTAGGTAATTTTGCTGGTAATACTGTAGGTTCATCTAAGGAATCATCGAAGTTCTTTCTCCAATCTATAGTGTCTTTATCGATATCTTCTAACAGTTCAGCAGTTATCTTTTCCATTCTTGCTTCAGTATATCTCATTGCTGCTGCTGAGTCTCCATCTATAGACCCAAAGTTTCCATGCCCTTCAACTAAAAGATATCTATAGTTGAAATCTTGTGCCATTCTTACCATTGTTCCGTAAACAGCTGAATCTCCATGAGGGTGATACTTACCTAAAACTTCCCCAACGATTCTAGCAGATTTCTTAAATGGCTTGTCATTACTCATTCCCATTTCATTCATAGCAAATAATATCCTTCTATGAACAGGCTTCAGACCATCTCTTACATCTGGTAATGCTCTACTTACTATAACACTCATCGAGTAATCCAAGTAAGATTCTTTTAACTCTTCTTCAATGTATCTGTTATCAACATTTGACATTTATTCTATCCTCCTATGGATTTTTATTATATATCAATATTTTTTTACATATTCTGCATGTTCTTCAATAAATTCTCTTCTTGGTTCAACTTTATCTCCCATAAGTTTATCGAATAGCATATCTGCTTCTCTTGCATTATCTATTGATACCTTTTAGAAGTAATCTTCCATCTGGGTTCATTGTTGTTTCCCAAAAGTTGTTCAGGGTTCATTTCTCCTAGCCCTTTATATCTTTGGATAGTATATTTTTTTATTTTCTTGATTCATTTGAGCTAAGATATTTTTTTAATTCTAAATCATTGTAAGCATATATAATTTGCTTACCTGATGCTACTTTATATAGTGGAGGACAAGCAATATATATGTTTCCTTCAGTGATTAAGTCTTTCATATATCTATACAAGAATGTTAAAATCAATGTTCTTATGTGAGCACCGTCAACATCGGCATCGGTCATAAGTATTATTTTTTTCCATATCTCAATTTTGATATATCGAAATGTTTCTCCTATGCTTGTTCCAAAAGCAGTTACCATTGCTCTTATTTCTGAGCTTTCTAATGATTTATGTAATCCTGCTTTTTTTCAACATTTATTATCTTTCCTCTAAGTGGTAAGATTGCTTGATTATATCTATCTCTACCTTGTTTTGCAGAACCTCCAGCTGAATCTCCTTCGACTATAAAGATTTCACATTCTTCAGCTTTTTTTAGAAGTACAATCTGCTAATTTTCCTGGAAGAGATCCAACTTCTAAAACTGATTTTCTTAAAACTAATTCTCTTGCTTTTTTTGAGCTGCTTCCTAGCTTTCTTAGAATTTAATATCTTTTTCAATAACTATTTTTAGTTATAGCAGGATTATCTTCTAAGAATATTTTTTTAAACTACTTGAAACAATAGAATTAACTATTCCTGAAACTTCAGAGTTTCCTAATTTTTCCTTTAGTTTGTCCTTCAAATTGTGGTTGAGGTATTTTTAGTTGATACTATTGCAACAACCCCTTCTCTTATATCATTTTCCCATAAGTTTACCATCTTTATCTTTTTAGTAAACCTTGAGCCTTACCTACATCATTTATAACTTTTGTTAAAGCAATTCTAAAATCCTTGAACATGTGTTCCACCTTCATGAGTGTTGATATTATTAACAAAAAGAATAGATAGTTTCATTTTTGTGAAGTAGTATAAGTAAATGTTACATCTACTCCTACATTATCTTGTTCTGCTGAAACATAAAAATGGTTTATCAATAATAGTTGCTTCTTCTTTTACAATTTCATCTAAGAAATCTAAAAATTCCTCCGTCAAATTTATAAGTTTCTTCTTTCTTTTCTTCTTTTTCTTAAATCTGAAAGAGTTATAGTTAATCCCCTATTTAAATAAGCTAATTCTTTTTAATCTATTTGAAAGAGTGAAATAGTTATATACCAATGTTTCAAAGATATCTCCATCAGCTTTAAATCTTACTGTTGTACCCATGTTCATTTTGCTTCACAAGAACCTATTATTTTAACATCTTCTTCAGGTTTTTCCTCTGTGGTATTTTTTTGATAATATACATTTCCTTCTTTTCTAACTTCAACTTCTAACCATTCAGAAAGTGCATTAACTACAGAAACTCCAACTCCGTGTAGACCTCCTGAAACCTTATAGTTATCATTTTTCAAATTTTTCCACCAGCATGTAGAACTGTCAAAAACTATTTCTAATGCTGATTTTTCCATATTTTGGGGTGGATATCTGTTGGAATTCCTCTACCATTATCAACAACTTCTATTATGTTGTCTGGAAGAATTTTTCACATCTATTTTTATTACAATAACCAGCTAAAAGCCTCATCTACAGAGTTATCAACTATTTCCCACACCAAATGATGTAGACCTCTTTCTGATGTTGTACCCTATATACATACCTGGCCTTTTTTTCTAACAGCTTCTAGACCTTCCAGAACTGTTATATTCTGTGCTTCATAACTCATATTTTTCCTCCATTAATAAAAAGTTAAGAAATTCCCTTAACTTTTTTTATTTTTTTATATCTTCTATTTCAAACTTTATTTCCAAACTTTCCATTATTTTCATTTATTAATTTTTGTTTATTTGCAAAAAAATATAATGCTTTAATACAGAATCATAGCTTTTTAATATAGATAACTTTTTCACTAAAATCAATAACAGTGCTAATTTCAGCTAATTCTGAAAAATAGTTCTTTCCACTTTTTCTCTCAAAAATCATAAGTTTTATCTTATCTTCATTTTCGATTGCAGATATTGCTATATCACTTATTGACATTATTTTTCATCTTCTATAATTCCCTTTTTCAACATAGAAATTTTTTAGCTTCTATATCTAACTTTATCTGTTGAACTTATTAAAAACCTGTATGTCTCTTTTTATTGAAAAAAATTCTAATATTGACTTTCTTCTATCTTCATCAAAAATACGAAGTTATATCATCAATAATAACGACAGGATTTTTCTTTTTCTATTTTTTTCTTTATTATCTCAATTTCTGAGAGTTTTTAAAGAAAAATATTATAGATTTTTTCTCACCTTGTGAGGCTGAAATCTTTGCTTCATAACCATTTAAAAGAAATTTATAATCATCTTTATGTGGACCTACAAGAGAAAAATTTATACCTATCTTCCTGATGTTTCTTTTTGTAAAAATCTCTTTTTGTAAACTTTCCTGTATCATTTCAACAGTCACTTTTCCAATGTTTATCAAGGTTTGTTTCATATTTTAAATTTCAACTCTTGCTCTATGTTAAAAAGTTTTTCTATATTGTAAATTCAATATAATAGAAAGACTTTTTTTCATGTATTCTAGCCTTGTAAAAAAATAATATAGGAAGCATATTTAATAAATTCTTTCTCATAAACAGCAAATTCTTCAGTGTTTCTTTTATTTTTCTTTCAGATATTTATTTCTAATTTTTTAAAAAGTTTATCATAATTCTTTAGATTGCTTAGGTATTCCTTATCTATCTGAGAAATCTCAATATCGAAGAAATCTCTTCTATTTTTTTAGGTGAACCATTGATAAGAATTATATCTTCAGGTATATAAGCAATAATATTAATTTTTCCCATAGAAAATCTGTCTGGCTTATTCTTTTTCTTATTGAAGAAAAAAACTCTTTTTTAGCTCCAGGTATATTTTTTTAAATCTCACTGAAATCTTATTATTAGCAATATAATCACTATATGAAATTGAGGAGATGAACTCATCAAAAATTATATTTTATCATCTCCGCAGTTTTTCTTAGTTTTTGAAACTTATACCTGTCGAACTATAGTATATTGCTTCCAATAAACTTGTTTTTCCCTTGAGCATTCTTACCATAGAAAACATTAATTTTATCTGATAGTTCTACTGAAGTATTTTTCTAAATTTCTAAAATTGAGGTAACTGATATTAGATATTCTCAAGATAGCACCTCAATTATTCCACTATATATGTTTTGCCAAATATTTCAACCTTGTATTCAGGATAAATTTTTTTCTACCTCTTCTTGTTTCTACTTCATCATTTACTTTTTACTTTTCCATCTAAAAATAACTTCTTTAGCTTCTGAACCACTATCTACGACAGCAATCCATTTTTAAAAAAATTGATCAAGTTTAATGAATTCAGTTGAAATTTTTAACTTTTTTTCTATATTTTTTTCATAATCCACTTCCTTATTTTTTTAGCCTGTCTTATAGTTTATCACATTTTTTTGCTATTTGTCATTTTTCGTTTACATTTTCTAAAAATTTCAGAATATTCAGCTTTTTAAAATTTTTCATTATAGATGTTCCTATCATTTTTATAGTACATAGTTTTTACTAAAGTTTTTTTACATTTAATATGACATCTATATTATTATTATCCACCTCTTTTTTTATATTTTCTAAAGCTTTTTTTGTTCTATAGTATTTTTAGTTTCTTCATCAAAAAGAGATAATATTTTTCTCTAAATTACTTTCTTCTATATTGTATATTTTTTTCACCCTACGTTGTCAAGCTTTTTCATTTTTTTACTTCTATCTTTTTCTTCAAGTAGTAAAGTCTTATCTTCACTTTTTTTCTTCAAGAAAGTTATTTTTCAGTCATTATCTCTTTAATATTTGAAATTTTTTTCCATTCCTTTTTTTCTAGCTTGTTTTTATTTGATTCTTACTTTTTTAATCCTTTACCCTTTGCTGACATTTTCAAAAAAATAGTCATATTGATATTATTGACTTTTTTTGCTACCTTTTTCCACCAATATTCTTTAATATTCCACTGATATAATTAGGTAAACCTATTTCTATATTTTTTTGTCCATATGAATAAGAATGTTTAAAACTCTTTTAACATTTCTTCTCCATCTTCAGCTAAAATCTTCTTTATTTTCTTATCTACCCAAGCATTCCATTTAGGAGCAAATTTTTAGGATTTTTCTTTGGCTTTATTTATTAGATATTCTATATTGTCTTGATAATCTATATCAGCATTAAGATCGATTACTTCCTCAACACCATCTATATTTTCTTTGACTATATTCTTTTCATTTTTTTCTTAATAAATTCAGACATATGGCAGTCGCCATCTCTTTCTTTATTGAAAAACATAGGCTATATAGTAAGTCTTTTTCATCTTTATCATATCTCTCTTCAAAACTCATTATATATTCTAATTCTAAAAAGTACATCGAAGGCTTTTAAAAATTCTTGTTAAAACTGGCTTCATTCTATTTAGATAATATTCTTTAACCCCATTTTTTTATAATCTTTCTCAACTCTTTGCTCCATTTTTTTAATGGGATAATAGCTGCTAAGGTTCTGACATTAATTTCACCCTTTATTATTTTTTTATATCTTATCTTACTTATATATTTATATATTCTTGAGGCTATAGGGGTCTTTTATCATAATTTCAAGTAAATTTTTTTGTGTTGTATTTTATATATCTTTTTACTTTTTTTATCTTATTTACAATATTTTTTTATTCAACACAACCCTATAGAAAAATTTTTCTTTCCTACTTTCATTTTTTTGATAATTTAAAAGCTGGAAAGAACTATCCTCGAAATTTATTTTTTTCCAAACTTAGTGTGATTAGAAATTTCAAATTGATAAATAGTATTCTTTTAAATTTTTTTAAGAGCCTGCTCAACCTTAGAGTAATAAGTTCTATTCATCTTATTGCCTAAGAAATTTACTATGAAGTCTGAAATTTCAAATTCTATAGCAACTTCTTCATTTTCATCTTGTTGAGGACTTTTTCTCTTGATACATAGAAATTAAAAAAAGTATAGATTTTTCTCTTCAAATATAGAAGGTTGAAAAAAACTTTATCTTTTTTTATCTTTAGGAATAAGTGTACTATACATAGTTACTCCCTAAATCCTCAAAAAGTATATTTAAAGTTTATTCTCTTGTTTTGCTTCTGTGGAGTAAAAAAAGGAAAATATATCATCTCAATTGGTATATTGATAAAAATTTTTCCTGTAAATTTAAATAATTTCCTGTCTCTCTAATATAAATTTCTTGTACTTCGATCTCAGGAACTTCTTTATTTTTCTATTTTTTTATATCTTTCACATTCTCAAACTTCATTAAATCATCAGCAAGAGAACCTGTCTTAGAAACCTCAAAATTTTTCTACTTTCTATAAGTTCAACATCTTCTTTTTTTCTCATCTTGTTCTACTTTTTTTCTTTTTTTCATATCAAAATCTCCATCTAATATATTCTTGCAATATTTTTTTCAAAAATGTATATAATCAAAAAAATAAAAAAATATCACAAAAGAAAATTTTTAACATATTTTTTTGTATATATTCAATAATAATATTTTTTTGATTTTTTTATCTATCATATTTTGTGAGATTTAAAATTTTTATATATAAATATGACTTTTGAAAACTAAATGAAAATTATTATATGTATATATATAATAATAATTTTCATTTAACTTATAATCTATTGTAGAAATTTTTTTATAAATTTTTTTAAACTTTGAAATATAATAAAAAAATTTACATGTATATTAACAATAATAGTTTTTATGAAAATTAATTTTCTTTTTTAATTTCAATTTCAAATATTTTTTTCTATTTTTAAAAAAATATGTGAAGAAATAATATTTTCAAAGTTTTGTATATGGATAAAAAAATAATCTTAAATTTTTTTGTGCTTTTTCTCTTCATAAATTCTAAATTTTAATCTCATCATAATTTTTTTACTTCACTACATATAACATAAATTACTAATTACATAACTAAAAATTTAAAAATTTTTCTAATTAAATATTAAATAAATACTTGACAAATTCATAAATAACTTGTAAAATTCTAAACTGAATACAGTAGATTTTTTTGGAGGTGAATATATATGAAAAAGAACATTTCAACCAAATCAAAGAAAAAAAGAAAAAAAGATCATGGTTTTAGAGCTAGAATGTCAACTAAAAAAATGGAAGAAAAGTTTTTAAAAAGAAGAAGAGTTAGAGGAAGAGCTAAATTATCAGCATAAAGCCCAGTGATTAAAAACACTGGGTTTTTTACCTAGATTTTATTTTTTTGGAGAAATGATGAATACTTTAAAAAGAATGGAGAGTTTCAAAAATATATACAAGCTTGGAAATAAATATTTTTGGTAATTACTCTCTTATTTTTTTAATAAAAAAATAAGTTAGATTATTCAAGATTCGGGTTTTGTTGCAAGCAAAAAAATAGGAAAAAGCATTTTGTAGAAATAGAATCAAAAAGACTATTTAGAGAGTATATAAGATTAAATATAGAAAAAAATTAAATGCTAACTATGATATAATTATAGTAGCTAAGAAAAAAAGCTGGAGAAATTATAGAAACTATAAAATATCAAGATATAGAAAAAGACTTAAATAGAGTTTTTAAAGAACTCTAAAAATTATTTAGGAAGAATAATGAAAAAAAATATTTATATTGCTTATAAGATTTTTATCAAAAATTTATTTCTCCATTATTCCCAGCCAAATGCAGATATTATCCAACTTGTTCTCAATACACTTTAGAGGCAATTCAAGAATATGGAGCAATAAAAGGAACATATTTAGGAATAAAAAGAATATTAAGATGCCACCCCTTTTCATGAAGGTGGTTATGATCCAGTACCAAAAAAAGAAAAAAATAGAAGATTCGGAGGAAAAAGAGAAAGAATGAGCTATCTTTATAATTTATTAAAAACAATTTTTTTAGCACTACTGCTAACTACTACTGATAAATATGTAGGGAATTTTGGAGTTTCAATAATAATAGTAACAATTTTAATTAAAATTGCCTTATTACCTTTAACATTGAAAGCAAGATAAGTCAATGAAAGGAAATGAAAAAAATTCAACCTGAATTAGAAAAAAATTAAAAAGAAAAAAATATGCTAATGATAAGCAGATGTTAAATATAAAAAAACTATGGAACTATACAAAGAACACAAAAGTAAATCCATTAGGAGGATGTTTACCACTATTACTTCAACTTCCAATATTATTTGCTTTTATTTGGAGTTTTTAAGAAGTGGAATTATACCAGCAGATTCATCATTCTTATGGTTAAAATTACCTGAGCCAGATCCATTTTTATGTATTACCAGTTTTTAAAATGGAGCTGTATCTTTCTTTCAACAAAAAAATTGATGGGATCTGCAGATAGTAATCCTCAAATGAAAAATATGATGTATATTTTTCCAATAATGATGATATTCATTTCATATAGAATGCCATCAGGATTACAACTATATTGGTTAACATCAAGTATTTTAGCTGTTGTTCAACAATACTTTATAATGAAAAAAAGGAGCTTAGTATGGAAAAAAACAATAGAAATTAAAGCTATTGATAAAGAAAAAGCCCTTAAAAAGAGCATTAAATATTTTAGGGGTAGAACTTACTGATAATGAAACGGTTGATATAGTAGAAAAAGTTGCCCCACGTAAAAAAATTCTTTGGTCTATTAGGAACTGAACCAGGAATATATGAAGTTTCAATTAAGACTAAACAAGAAGAGAAAAAAAGAAAGTTAAAGAACATAAAGAGCATAAAACACATGTACATAAATATGAAAAAAAGAAAAAAATAGAGAAGCATGTAAAAAAACTGAAAAGGTTGAAAAAGCCTGAGAAAGTTGAAAAATAGAAAAAATAGAAAAAGCTTGCTCATACTGAACAAGAGAAAGAAATTTCAGAAAAAAAGTTGCTTTTTTTGTTGAAAAAAATGAAGCTAGACATAAAAATATAAAATCAGAAAGAGTTAAAGAAAGACTTTATGTTGTAGAATTCTTTTGGTAAAGATAATGCCTTAATAATAGGTCAAAAAGGTAAAACTTTAAATAGTTTTGAATATCTTTTAAATTCAATGATAAAAAAATTGTAAAATTGAAATAGATGTTGAAAAAGTTTAAAGAAAAAAAGAAATGATACTCTAAGAGTATTAGCAAAAAGAATGGCAGAAAAAAAGTTTCAAAAACAGGAAAGACTGTAAGACTTAATGCTATGCCACCAAGAGAAAGAAAAGTTATACATGAAGTTGTTAACAAATATCCTGATTTGGACACTTTCAGTGAGGGAAGAGATCCAAAGAGATATATAGTTATAAAAAAAGAAAAAGATAGAAAAAGTGAGGTTAAGAGTATGTTATTAGATACTATTGCTGCTATTTCTACTCCTCAGGGAGAGGGTGGAATTAGTATAGTTAGAATGTCTGGTCAAGATTCTCTTAATATACTTGAAAAGATCTTCAGAGCCAAGAAAGTAAAAAAAGTTAGTGAATTAAAAAAACTATTCTATAAATTATGGTCATATTATTGATAATGAACATATAGTAGATGAAGTTTTAGTTAGTATTATGAAAGCACCTAATACTTATACAAGAGAAGACATTGTTGAAATAAATTGTCATGGGGGATTTCTTGTAACTGAGCAAGTCTTACAAGTTGTACTGAAGAACGGAGCAAGAATTGCTGAAATTGGAGAATTCACTAAAAGAGCTTTTTTAAACGGAAGAATAGACTTAACACAGGCCGAAGCCGTAATAGATGTTATCCACGGAAAGACAGAGAAATCTCTGTCTTTATCTTTAAATCAGCTTAGAGGAGACTTAAGAGATAAGATAGCAACAATAAAAAAATCAGTTCTAGATTTAGCTGCACACATCAATGTAGTACTAGATTATCCTGAAGAAGGAATAGATGATCCTGTTCCAGAAAATTTAGTTGATAATCTAAAGAAAGCTTCAGCTGAGATAAAAGATTTGATTTCATCTTATGACAAGGGGAAAATTATAAAAGATGGAATAAAAACTGCTATTATAGGTAAGCCAAATGTAGGAAAATCAAGTATATTAAATTCTTTATTGAGAGAAGATAGAGCCATAGTAACTCATATTCCAGGTACAACAAGAGATATAATAGAGGAAGTTATCAATATAAATGGTATACCACTATTGCTTGTGGATACAGCTGGAATAAGGAATACAGATGATATAGTTGAAAATATTGGAGTAGAAAAAAATCAAAAAGAACTTATTAATAGTGCTGATTTGATTTTTATATGTAATAGATACTTCAAGAGAAATAGATGAAGAAGATTTTAGAATTTATGATATTATCAACACTGATAAAGTTATAGGAATTTTTAAATAAAATTGATATCAAAAAAAGAAATAGATTTATCTAAATTTCCCTAAAATTGATAAAGTGGATAGAAATATCAGCACTTTCAAAGATAGGAATTGATAATTTAGAAGATGAAATCTATAAATATATTATGAATGAAAATGTGGAAGATAGTTCACAAAAAAATTAGTTATTACCAATGTTAGACATAAGTCTGCACTTGAAAAAAACAAATGAAGCACTTTTTAAATATTATTGAAACTATTGATATGGGATTACCTATGGATTTAATGGCTGTAGATATAAAAAGATGCTTTAGATTCTTTATCAGAAGTTACAGGGAAATTTCAAGTGAAGATTTATTAGATCATATTTTTTTAGTAATTTCTGTGTAGGAAAATAAAGAATTAAAAAAAGAAATCTAATTAGGACTACTTGTCTGTCATTAGTGTTTCGAGAGCTCCACAAAGGCTCTCTCAACAATAATGGACGTCGCAGTAGTCCTATAAAAAAATATGGTTAAAAAAATATAATAATTCAATTATTTTTTTGCATTTAAAAATTAAAAGTATAATTTAACTACTTTTTTTAATTGAGAAAAAAATATGGATTGATGAATAGAAGGAAGATGAAGATAATGGATAAGGATTATGATGTTATAGTTGTAGGAGCAGGGCATGCTGGAGTTGAAGCAGCACTAGCAAGTGCAAGACTTGGAAATAAAGTAGCTCTTATAACTCTATATTTAGATACAATTTCAATGATGTCTTGTAATCCCTCAATAGGAGGACCAGGAAAGAGTAACCTTGTAACAGAAATAGATGTTCTTGGTGGAGAAATGGGAAGACATATAGATGAATTTAATCTTCAATTAAAAGATTTAAATACAAGTAAAGGACCATGCTGCAAGAATTACAAGAGGGCAGGCAGATAAATATAAATATAGAAAAAAATGAGAGAAAAGCTTGAAAAAAACTGAAAATATTAGTTTAATTCAAGATTGTGTAGAAGAAATTCTTGTTGAAGATATTAAAGATAGACAAAATTTATCTTATGAAAAGAAAGTTATAGGAGTTAAAAACAAGATTAGGCTTAATCTACAATACTAAGGCTATAGTTTTAGCAACAGGAACTTTTTTAAAAGGAAAAATAGTTATAGGAGATGTAACTTATTCAGCAGGTAGACAGGGAGAGACATCAGCTGAAAAATTATCTGATAGTTTAAGAGAATTAGGGATAAAAATAGAAAGATATCAGACAGCCACACCTCCAAGATTAGATAAGAAAACTATTGACTTTTCTCAACTAGAAGAGTTAAAAGGTGAAGAACATCCAAGATATTTCTCGATTTTTACTAAGAAAGAAAAGAATAATACAGTGCCTACTTGGCTTACATACACTTCAGAAGAAACTATTGAAGTTGTTAGAGACATGATGAAGTACTCACCAATAGTTAGTGGAATGGTAAATACTCATGGACCTAGACACTGTCCATCGATAGATAGAAAAGTTTTAAATTTTCCAGAAAAGGCAAAACATCAAATATTTTTGGAAATGGAATCTGAAAATTCAGATGAAATATATGTAAATGGACTTACAACAGCCATGCCAGCCTTTGTTCAAGAAAAGATTTTAAGAACTATTAAAGGGACTAGAAAATGCTAAGATAATGAGACATGGATATGCAGTTGAGTATGACTATGCACCTGCAAGTCAACTTTATCCAAGTTTAGAAAATAAGAAAATTTCAGGTCTATTCTTTTCAGGACAAATAAATGGAACTTCTGGATATGAAGAAGCAGCAGCTCAAGGATTTATCGCAGGAGTGAATGCAGCTAAGAAAAATAAAAGGGAGAAGAACCTGTAATTATAGATAGAAGTGAAGCATATATTGGAGTTCTTATAGATGATTTAATACATAAGAAAAACTCCTGAACCATATAGAGTATTGCCATCAAGAGCTGAATACAGACTTACTTTAAGATATGACAATGCTTTTTATGAGACTTTTTGATAAGATTAAAGAAGTTGGAATTGTAGATAAAGATAGAAATAGAATTTTTTTAGAAAAATTCTATCAATAATGTGTATATGGAGATTAATAATTTAAAAAAATATTTCTGTTAGTATGAATGATGCAAATAACTTTTTAGAAAGTTTAGGAATAGAAGAAAAAAATTTGTAAAAAGGTGTTAAAGCCTCAGAAATTTTTAAAGATAAAAAGATGTGAATTATGATGATTTAAAAGGCTTTTTCTAAACTTAAATGACTATGAAGATTTTTGTAAAAAAATCAAATTGAAACTATGATTAAATATGAAATTTTTTTATAGAAAGAGAAAAATAAACAAATAGAAAAAAATTTAAAAAAAGTTAGAACATATGTATATAGACAAAAAAATATAAACTATGATGATATAAAAGGGAATATCTAATATTGCTAGAGCAGGGACTTAATGAAGTCAGACCTCTTTCTATTGGAGAAGCTACAAGAATCAGTGGAGTTACCTCAAATGATATAACACTTATTATTGCTCATATGAATGATAAATAATTATGGAGGGATAAAATGGATGTATATTTACAAGGTTTCTTAATGGGATTGGCTTATGTTGCACCCATAGGAGTTCAAAAATTTGTTTGTTATTAACTCAGCAATTAGTCAAAAAAGAGGAAGAGCATTGTTAATAGCTTTAATTGTAATATTTTTTGATATTACTTTAGCCTTTTGCTTGTTTCTTTGGAATAGGTCTATTAATAGATAAGTTGGAATGGTTAAAATTAATAATTCTGTTAATAGGAAGCCTTATTGTTATCTATATTGGTCAAGGACTTATTAGAAGTAAAAGTTCATTTAAAGAAACAGATACAAATATTTCATTGGCTAAAGGTAATAACAACAGCCTGTGTTGTAACTTGGTTTAACCCACAAGCAATTATAGATGGAACTATGATGTTGGGAGCATTTCAGAGTTAATTTAGCTGCAAGTGATGCAACTTATTTCATTCTAGGTGTAGTTTCAGCCTCTTTTGCTTTGGTTTACAGGAGTTACTCTATTTGTTTCATTCTTTAGAGATAAATTCAATGATAAAAGTTTTGAGAGTTATAAATATAGTTTGTGGAGCTATAATAATTTTCTATGGAATAAAATTATTATTAAGCTTTTTTTATAAAATGTTAAAAGGGTAAATATTATATTAAGGGACTATAGCAAAAATTAAAATTTCAAATCCTAAAAGTAAAAAAATAAGTGAGTTACGAATGGAAATTTTTAGATAAAAAAATCAAATAGAATGAGCCGAGCAAATTCAGGAGTGTTTGAACGAAGTGAGTTTCCTGATTTGCAGCGAATTCTTTGATTTTTTTATCGTTAAGAAATTTACTCAGTAACGAACTATTTTTTTACTTTTTTTTTGTAAATTTGCTACAGTCTTTTTTTATTGAAAAAAATTTAAAAATTTACTATAAATTTTTTTAAAAAAATTCTTATTGTAAACTTTATTGTCTTGTCAATAAAAAAACTTTAGTGTTATAATTGTCTCAGAAAATTTTTACTATAAAAGTATTTTTGGGAGGACTAATGAAAGACAGAATAAAAAAATTACAGAAGGAAAAAAAGATGTTGCAATTTTAGCACATTATTATGTAGATGGGGAAGTTCAAAAGATTGCTGATTATGTTGGAGATTCTTTTTTTATTTGGCAAAGACAGCAACAAAAATTAAAAAAATAAGACAATAATAATGGCTGGAGTATATTTTTATGGGAGAAAGCATAAAAATTTTAAATCCAGAGAAAAACAGTACATATGGTAGATATCTATGCTGATTGTCCTATGGCACACATGATAACTATAAAAAAATAAAAAGAAATGAGAGAGAAATATGATGATTTAGCAGTGGTTTGTTATATAAATTCAACAGCTGAAATTAAAGCATATTGTGATGTATGTATAACTTCATCTAATGCAGTTAAGATTGTAAGTAAATTAAAAAGAAAAAAATATTTTTATAGTTCCTGATGGAAATTTAGCTGCATATATAGCAAAAACAAATAAAAAAATAAAAAAATATTATTTTAAATGAAGGTTATTGCTGTGTACATAATTTAGTACATTTAGAGAATGTAATAAAATTAAAAAAAGAATATCCTAATGCAAAGGTTTTTAGCACATCCTGAATGTAAAGAAGAAATTTTAAATTTAGCTGATTATATAGGTAGTACAAGTGGAATAATTGAAGAGGCTTTTAAAAGATGGAGATGAATTCATAGTTGTAACTGAAAGAGGAATACAATATAAAATATATGAAAAAAAGCCCCTAATAAAAAAACTTCATTTTGCAGATACATTAATATGTAAAAGTATGAAAAATACTTTAGAAAAAAATAGAAAATATTTTATTAAATGGTGGGGATGAATTAGAAGTTGATGATGAAATAGCTAAAAAAAGCTTTTAATTCCTTTTAGAAAGAATGTTAGAGTTGGCAGGCGATTAAAATGAAAAATTGAAAAATTCAGATGTAGTTATAGTTGGTTCTGGAGTTGCAGGTTTAATTTGTGCTTTGACTTTATCTAAGAAATTTAAAATAATATTATTAACGAAGAAAAAAAACTTCAAGATAGTAACTCTTATCTGGCACAGGGAGGAATATCAGTTTGTAGAGGAAAAAGAAGATAGAGAAGAATATATTGAAGATACTTTAATAGCAGGTCACTATAAAAAAATGATAAAAAGAGCAGTTGAAATATTAGTAGATGAATCAGAAGAAGCAGTAAATACTTTAATTGAAAAATGGAGTTAAATTTACAGGAGATAAAAAAAGGGCTTATTCTATACAAGAGAGGGAGGACACAGAAAATTTAGAATTCTATATTGCGAGGACCAAAACAGGTAAATATATAATGGAAAGCCTTATAGAAAAAGTTTTTAGAAAGAGATAATATAAAAATAATCGAAGATTGTGAGTTTTTAGATATTATTGAGAAAGAAAAATACTTGTTTGGGAATATTGGCAAAAAGAGGAAATATTTGCTATAAAAATCTAAATTTACAGTTCTAGCAACAGGTGGATTAGGTGGAATATAAAAAAATACTACGAATTTTTTTCCCATATTAAAGGAGATGGGGTCGCAGTAGCTATAAGACATAATATAGAATTAAAGGATATTTCATATATACAGATACATCCAACAACATTGTATAGCAAAAGAAAAATAAAAAGGAAATTTTTTTAATATCTGAGTCAGTAAGAGGAGAAGGTGCAATACTTTTTAAATCAAAAAAATTAGAAAGATTTACAGATGAATTAAAACCACGTGATAAAGTAACAAAAGGCAATTTTAGAGGAAATGAAAAAAAGATAAGTCAGAGTATGAGTGGTTAGATTTTAGTACAATAAAAACTAGATGTAAAAAGAAAGATTTCCTAATATTTATAGAAATTTAATGGAAAATAATATAGATCCTCTTAAAGATAAAGTTCCAGTAGTTCCTGCTCAACACTATACAATGGGTGGAATTAAAGTAGATATGAATTCCAAAAACTTCAATGAAAAAAATTTATATGCTATTGGTGAAGTTGCTTTGTACAGGTGTTCATGGGAAAAAAATAGACTAGCAAGTAATTCATTGTTAGAAAGTGTTGTATTTGGAAAAAGAGCTGCATATTCAATTATTGATGAAAATAATATTTCTGTTTATAATGAAATAACAGATGATATTTTTTTGAAAATATAGCAGATAAAAATAATATTAACTGATGAAAAAGAAAAATAAAAAAATATCATAGAAAAAAAGGATAAAAAGAAGATGAATTTGAGAAAAAAATAGATAAATTTCAAATGGATGAATCAATTAGATTAGCATTAAAGGAAGATATTACTTCTGAAGACATAAGTACAAATGCAATTTATAAAAAAATAGTAGATTGGCAGAAATTTCACTTTATTCAAAAAGAAGAAGGAATTTTTAGCAGGAATAGATGTATTTAAAAGAGTTTTTTTGAGTTGTTAGATGATAATGTTGAATTTATAGAATATAAGACAGATGGAGACAAGCTTTTTAAATAAAGATTTAATATTAAAAAAATTAAAGCTGATGTAAAAACAATATTATCTGCTGAAAGAACAGCTTTTGAACTATTTACAAAGAATGAGTGGAATTGCAACTTATACTCAAAAAAATGGTAGAAGCACTTGATGATGAAAAATATAAAGTTGCTAGATACTAGAAAAACTACTCCAAATATGAGAATATTTGAAAAAAATATTCAGTTAAAGTTGGTGGAGGATATAATCACAGATATAATCTTTCAGATGCTATAATGTTAAAAAGATAATCATATAGATGCTGCTGGCTCTATAACAGAAGCAATAAAACTTGCAAGAGAATATTCTCCTTTTTATAAAAAAATAGAAATAGAGGTTGAAGATTTAAAAGGAGTAGAGGAAGCTGTTAAAAGCTGGAGCAGATATAATTATGCTAGATAATATGGATATAGAAACTACAAAAAGAGGCTATAAAAAAATTATAAATAAAACAGGCTATAATAGAGTGTTCTGGAAATGTAGATATAAACAATATAAAACCGTTTTTAAAGGATTGGAAATTGACTATATTTCAAGTGGAGCTATAACACATTCAGCTAAAAATTTTAGATTTAAGTTTGAAAAAAATTTGAGGTATGTAGATGATTGAAAGAGAAGAGAGAAAAGAAAATACTTGAGATATTAAGAGATAGTGAAACTCTTGTTAGTGGGACATATCTTGCAGAATTTTTTTGATGTTTCAAGACAGGTTATAGTACAGGATATAGCAATATTAAAAGCTAAAAATATAGATATTATTTCAACTAATAGAGGTTATAGATTACTATCAAAAAGGAATAAAAAAAGTTATTAAGGTTAAACATGATGATGCAGAAATTAGAAATGAATTAAATGCTATTGTAGACCTTGGAGCAAGTGTTGAAGATGTTTTTTTGTTATCCATAAAACTTACGGGAGAAATAAGGGTAAAATTGGATATAAAAATCAAGGAGAGATGTTGATTTATTAGTAGAAAATATCAATTCTAAATTGAGTAAACCTCTAAAAAAATCTTACAGATAATTGTCACTATCACACTATAATAGCTGAAAATGAGAATATTTTTAAGGAAGTTGAAGATAAACTAAAAGAGCTTGGAATTTTGATGGAAGAATAAAAAAAGGAAGTTTAAGTGACTTCCTTTTTATTTTTTTGTTCATATGAATGTATTAACAAATAGTAACAACAACTATATTCTTATTTTTTTAGCAACTTTATTATAGAATTCTTTTTAAATTATCAAAATGTTCAGAAAGTTCTTCCATTATTTCTTCTCTTTCTTCATCATAGCTCCCAAATATCTGGATAAATACCATTTTCAGCAAAGTTTATTCATATCAAAAATCTTTTAAATAATCTTCAAAAATTTATTTCATTTAAGTTTTTTTAGCAAATTTCTATTACTTTTTTTCTGTTGGAATATATCTTGCAAATTCTTCAGAATCATCATCAAAACTTTTACTACCTATAATAAATTCACTTAGTATATTATCTTGAGGATCTCCATAGAGTGCAGAAAGTCCATTAAGTAAAAAAATGAAGAGCATCCCACATTTTATCAATATCACATAATTCAGTTCCATCTTTTTCTTCTAAGTTCTTCAATAGTTTCAAAGAAGTCATCACTTTCTAATAATTTTTTTAAAATCTTCTTTTTCACTTCTTGATACATAGCATACATTCCCATAAAAAAACCTCCTATTATTAGTATATGTTTTTATTCTATAGTTATTATAGCAATAATTTAAAGAAAAATACAATTACAATTTATTATAATAAACATTTTATGATATAATCTAATGATAATAAATAGTGGAAGATGGGGAAAAGATATGGGATTAATAACAAATTTTTTTCAGCAGCAACTATACTTTTATTGTATTGGAGCTATGGCAATTTTAGGTTCACTGAACCTCTCACGACTGACACCCTACGAGTACTAGAGTCGCGAGGTTCTTAAGTACTATTTAGTTTCTTTTTGAATATCTAGTATTCAAATACTAGCTAATTTCCTTAAGACTTTAATGGACAAGCTCTCCGTTGAGAACATTTACATCCTGTTGGCTCGGTTCAAAACCAGTTTTTTTATTTTTAAAAATCCCATGCATTTTAATGTTTTTTTACATTTCCTTTTTTTATTCTTTTCAATTTCTTCATTATGCAATTTAACAAAAATTTTTTTAAATTCTTTTTTTGTGCTTTTTTTCTATATTTACTTCTTCTAAATTTTTCTTTTTACATTCTTTATTAAAAATGCAGAATACAAATCTCTTTGTATTTTTATTTCCTAATATTTCTACCCATCTTTTTGATAGACTTTTTCTTTTCATATTCATTTGTACTATGATTTAGTTGACTAGCTTTTTACTTTAAAAGTATCAATTTTTATTATATTTTTTTCCAATATATTCTAATTTTTCTATTTATTGTTTCAATTAATAATGCAGGTGCTCTATTTGATAAAGATTTTTCCAAATCTCTTTTTCTTTTTAAATTTTTCCAGTTTTTTTCAGATATTTCAGTTTTTCTTGCTTCTTCTCTGTAAAGCTTTTAAAAACTCATATTTTCAACTTTTACTATTGTTCCAATTTCTAGTATACTATTCGCTAAAAATATTATGAGATTGTTTTCTTTTCTCTGCGATTTTTTTCTCTGTAAATTTGAAAGTTTTTAACTTTGTTTTTTTACATATGATTTGCTCTTTTTTTCCATTTTTTTCTTTATTTTTCTATATTAATTGTGCCATCTTTGTTATATTTATTAGGATTGTTTGCTCTTCTCTGTCTGTCTAATTTTTCTTTGTAGTCTTATTTTTTTCTTTTTCATTTATTTCTATATTTTTCAGCTAAAATCTTTAATTCTACTTTTATTATCACTAACGATTGCTATTGTTGAAGTTCCTATATCAATTCCAATTTCATTTTTCTCCACCAACTTTATGTTTTTTTAGGAGGTGTTCCCTCAAAAGTTATTTGAATGTAATATTTATTTTTTTCCATTTACAACTCTCTTTAAGTAATCTACAATACAATAACTTATCTAAAAAAACAACTTTGTGCATATTTATCATTATTTTTTTATTATTACAGGAATCTTTAAGCCTAACCAAGATATACAACAATCTTCTTTAAAAAAATCTAAGACCTGTAATATTTCCTTTTTTTCTCTAACAGAATAGAAATCTCCATAACTTTTTAAAATATACTTTTTTTAGCTTTTACCATACTTAAATTTTTTTCATAAGTCGCAAAAAGCTCTTTTCAGCTAATTCTTGTCCCATTTGAGAACCTATATTCTTTTTGAAATTTTTTTGTGTCATAGGTTTTACATACTTTATTTAATTCAAATTTAGATATTGAATATTTTTTTATCTAATTCTTTATATCTTTTAGATTGCTCTTTTTTTATCTAAATTACTGACTTCTTTATATTCAGAAGAATTTATCATTTTTTTATGTCTTTTAAGAATTTCACTAAGGCAAGAATTATATATCATTCTGGCTATATTTAGTCTCTTTTTCTAAAAATATGTTCTTGCCATAGTTCAGTTTTTTTAAAGCTAATGTCAATACATAATTCGCCATAGTTCCTCCTTCTCATCTTTCTTTTTGAGTTTGGATATATCTTCTATATTTTAGACACCACACTATATGATATTGAATTGAATACACATATCCTCTTCCAAAATTAATATTCAATATTTTTTTATTATCATTTTTTTATTATACTACATATATTTAACTATTTCAAATTTTTTTGTAAACAAAAATATGCCATTCATCTAACGACTAACACCCTACGAGTGCTAGAGTCGCGAGTGTTCTGGCATAATTCATAAATAGTGGACTTACAAATGACAATACCATTTTTAAATATAAAGGCAATATTAGATGGAGTTATATCAATAGTTCTAACTTCTATATATGGAATAGGAGCTATTTTTTTCAGCATTTTTCAGTTTTTTTCTTTATCAAGGAATATTTTATTTTTTTGCAAGTCAAATTAAAGATTACTTAAATCCACAAGCAATATCAGAATTAAATGCAGTAGGAGGAATATTAGTTCTTGCAATAGGAATAAACATGACATTTAAAAAGATATAAAAAAACTGCAAATATGTTACCTGCAATTTTTTTATACCTTTGATAGTCTCAATTTTTTTCTTAAGAGATATAGATGAATACTCCTAAGTCATTTTTTTATTAGCTCGTTGTAAAAATTCTTTAAAGTCATTAAATCTATCTATGATATTTTTCAATATCAAAAAAATATACTCTTCTTCTTCAGAGGAAAAGTAAAAATTTTTTTCTATTTTTTTCAAAACAATCTTTTATATCTATCTTATTTAAAAAAATTAGCTATTTCTTTAACTTTTTTTCCTTACAAGTACAATAAGAATAGATATCTCCAGGAGGAAAACTGACAGTGACCTCCCCTAAAAAAACGCTTCAATAAATAAGTCTCTTTCATTTTTTTCCTTGAAAATCTTCTTCTTCTAATTCTTTTTCCACCTGAATATACATAATAAAAGTTCCTTTACTGAAAAATACTCTCAAGGTATGTTGTGGTTCTGAATCTGAAAAATCTTCCTCAAAAATTTCCATCAAGAATATCAGGTATATTTTTCTTCTTTTACACCATAGTAACATAAGTCCATTCCCATAGTAGAACCTCCTAGCTTTTTTTATAAATTATATCACAAATAAAAAAAATTACCGAAATTTAAAAAAATCAAAACGGTTAAGTGAATGCGGAAGATATTTTTTTATAAAAAAATAATATATAATATAATTAATTAAAATGAAAGAGGGAATAAAAAAATGTTAGAAAAAAATAATTTATTTAGTTTTTGCTACCAGTGAATTATCACAAGATGCTTTTTATCTGTTGGTGTTTAAATTGGATTAATTATCCTAATGAAGAATTATATCCAATGGCAAAAGGATATTTTTTTCAGAATTACTAAAAGAAGAAAAATTTAGAAAATGAGAAGGTAGAAATATTAAGACAATATAAGAAAATAGATGTTTTGGTCATATTTAAAAAAATCAAAGAAAGCTTATATCATTGAAGATAAAACTTATACTTCTGAACATAGTGAGCAAATTAAAAAGGTACAAAGAAACTATTAAAAAAACGATTTTAAAGAAGAAATTAATGATGTAAAAAAACAGTATATTTTTAAAACAGGTTTTTTTGGTTTTCTGATGACTATAAAACTACTATTGATGAAAAATAAAGTAAATATAAAAAAATAGATAGGGAAGATTTTTCTAAAGATATTAAATAAATATAGAGGAAAAAAATCCAATTTTAGATGATTATTATGAATATTTTGAGGAAGTAACCAAACAAGAAGAAAAAGAGAAAAAAATTATTTTATTTCAAAAAGAAGAACTTAATCAAAAAAATATTGGGAGTTAAACATAGCATGGAGTGCTATATCACAATATGAATTTATGAGAAATATTTTTTTCCTAATGGTTATATAAGAAGTGGTAGAAGTATTGGTGGAGGAGTATATACACAATATGATATTTTAGAAAAAAAGATATTTCCAGATACAAGAGAAGAAAAATTTACCAGAAGATAAAAGAACATATACAGTATTTTTGGCGTATTGATTCAAAAAGATAAAAATAGGGTCTTATATTTCAATAAATTTTTTTATACAGAACATGGAAAAAGGAGATAAAAAAAACCAAGAGCTAGAGAAGATGAGTATATAAAATTAAAAAGAAAAAAATAAAAAAATTATTGATGATAATTTTTATTAAACTAGAAGAAGTTGAATGTAGATTTTTATGATTATTGGGAGCCAAATCTTTTAATGATACCTTTAAAAAAAATTATTTAATATCACAAGAAAAAAATTTGATGAATTAATTAAAGCTATTAAAATAATAGATGAAGAGTTAAGAAAATAAAAAAATAAAATTCATACTAAATTTAGAAATACATTATAATAAAAAAAATAAAAAAATGTTATCTATACACTATTTTCATTTACTAGGTTAATCACCTGGTAAATATTATTGTAGTGTTCTTTTTATTAAGTGTGTTAGAACATTTGTGGTTCTAGCACTCGTAGGATGTTAGTCGTGAGTAGTTCACTTAAAATATACAATTTTTCTTTGAGGTGATATTATGAAAAAAAGTTTTTATAGTTACAGGTTCCACTGGATTTTTAGGAAATACTATAGTAAAAAAACTATCAAAAAAATAAAGACTATGAAGTAAGAGCTTTAGTCTATTCTAAACAAGAAGAATATATATTAAAAGATATAGATTGCAAAAATATTTCATGGAGATATAACAAATAAAGATTCTTTAAAAAGATATCTTTACTATTGAAGATAATAAAGATATCTATGTAATACATTGTGCTGCAATAGTTACCATAAAGTCTGATGAAGATCCAAAGGTCTATGATGTTAATGTCAATGGAACAAATAATGTTATTGATTATTGTCTAGAAGTGAATGCAAAATTATTATATGTTAGTTCTGTTCATGCTATAAAAGAGAGTGAAGGAAAAATATTCGAAACTAAAGATTTTGATAAAGATTTCAGTCCACGGATATTATGCTAAAACAAAGGCTGAAGCTGCAAAAAACGTATTAGAAGCTGTTAAAAATAGAAATCTTAGAGCTTGTGTTTTCCATCCAGCAGGGATAATAGGATCAGGAGATTCTTCTAATACTCATACCACACAGTTAGTAAAGAGAATGCTAGAAAATAAGCTAGTATTTGTTGTTAATGGTGGATATAATTTTGTAGATGTAAGAGATGTAGCTGATGGCATAATAAATGCAGCTGATATGGGTGAAATAGGTGAAACATATATTTTATCAGGAGAATATATTTCTATTAAGGATTATGCTAAATTAGTTGAAAAGATACTTGGAAAAAAAGAAATATATATTTAGTATACCTATATGGTTTGTTAAAATGATAGCACCTGCAATGGAAAAAAATACTATGATCTAGTAAAAAAAAGTTCCTTTATTTACAAAGATATTCTATATACACATTACAAAACAAATTCTAACTTTTCTAATGATAAAGCTCATAAAGAATTAAACTTTAGAAATAGAAAGATAGAAGATTCAATAAAAGACACAATTATAGATATAACTAAGAAAGAAATTCAATAAAATATAAAATAAAAAGGATTGATGTAGTTTTTATAACATCAATCCTTAATTTATTTTATTAATCAACTTTTGGATAACTATATTTAAAGCCATATTCTTTAGCTAATTTTTGTTATTTTTTTCTCTGTCTGCACGATTTAAAAAAATAGAAATCTACAATTTTTTTAAGAGTTTTTTTCTTCCATTTTCACTTTGTCCCATATACTCAATAGCTTCTTGAATAGCATAAGTATTATCTGAAACAATTATTTTTATCTTGATATTGATAGATGTAATTGACAGCCTTTTTCAATTTGTTTCTTATGAGGAAGATTATTAGCAGCAGCTCTAATAGATTGTCCTATAATACCTGTATAAGGTTCAGTGTATATGACAGCACTAGCTGTTCCTCCAGCATACAAATTTTGTTTTTTTCTTCTTCAGTCATTAATTCAAAAGTCCCTTTTCTAAATAATTCATCTCTAGTTTTTTTGATCAACATAGGGATTGAAACTGCTACATGAAATACAAAAACAAACTTAAAAAAAGATTAAAAAAATAATTTTTTTCATAAAAATACCTCCCTATAAACTTATGTATAATAAAAAAATTTTTAGTTATATTTTATACTTTTAATTATATCATATTTAAAAAAAGATAATAGGAAAAATCTTTTTAAATAAAAAAACTTGATTAATTTAGTAAAAAAATTTGAAATTTTTAGATTTTTTTGGGAGTATAATATTAACATCACTTGAAAAAAATTTTACAATAAGAGAGGTGTTAACTATGGTAAACAAGGGAATTGTTACTAAAATTCAAGGTGATACTGTTGCTGTTAAATTATATAAAAGTTCTTCTTGCTCACATTGTAGTTGTTGTAGTGAAAGCAACAAAATGGGAAGCGATTTTTGAATTTAAAATAAATCAAAAAAAGTTGAATTAGGTGATTTAGTAACCTTAGAAATATCTGAAAAAGATGTTGTAAAAAGCTGCTATGATAGCATATGTTTTTTTCCACCTATTATGATGATTTTTAGGTTATATAGTGGCAGATCGTTTAGGATTTTTCAGAAATGCAATCTATAGCTGGTAGTTTCATAGGATTAGTTATAGGATTTATATTTTTTTGGCTATCTATGATAGATTTTTTTGCTAAAAAAAGACAATTGATGAAGAAATAAAAAAATTGTTTCTGTTGAAAAGTATGATCCAAATGCTTGTGAAAAATTTAGCAGAAAGATGTGAAGACTTTTTTTAAAAATATAAAAGGAGTTGTTGCAAATTAAATTTTTGATCTAAAAAGTAAAAAAATAAGTGAGTTACGAATGTAGATTTTTAGATAAAAAAATCAAATAGAATGAGCCGAGTAATTGTCGACGTGTTTGAAGCTGACTTGTCAGCAAGTTTGCCGAAATTACAGCGAATTCTTGAGTTTTTTTATCGTTAAGAAATCTACTCAGTAACGAACTATTTTTTTACTTTTTTATTATTTGCAACAGTCTCTTATTTTTTTATTTATTAAGAAATATAAATAATGATATAATGGAAAGAAATATTTTGAGGAGGGAAAATGAAAAAAATTAGTTTAGACTATTCAAAAAAATTTCTAAGTTTGTAAGTGAAAATGAATTAAATGAACTTAAGAATAAAGTTGAATTAGTAAGTGAAAAAAATTACATAATAAAACAGGAGCTGGAAATGATTTTTCTAGGTTGGCTAGACTTACCTGTTAATTACGATAAGGAAGAATTTGCTAGAATAAAAAAAGGCTAGTGAAAAAAATAAAATCTGATTCTGAAGTTTTTAGTAGTTATTGGAATAGGGGGATCATACTTAGGAGCTAGAGCAGTTATAGAATGCTTAAGTCATAGCTTTTTTTAACTCTTTATCTAAAGAAAAAAAGAAATGCACCTGAAATCTATTTTGCAGGACAAAAATATATCAGGAACTTATTTAAAAGATTTAATCGAAATTATTGGAGATAGAGATTTTTTTCAGTAAATGTAATCTCAAAATCTGGAACAACAACAGAGCCAGCTATAGCTTTCAGAGTTTTTAAAGAACTTTTAGAAAATAAATATGGTGAGGCAGCAAAAGAAAGAATCTATGTAACAACTGATAAAAAAATAAAGGTGCTCTAAAAAAACTTGCTGATGAAAAAAAGGATATGAAGAGTTTGTAATTCCTGATGATGTTGGAGGAAGATTCTCTGTTCTAACAGCTGTTGGTTTACTTCCTATAGCTGTTGCTGGAATAAGTATAGATGATCTAATGGCTGGAGCACAAACAGCAAGAGAAGATTATTCAAAAGATTTTACTTCAAATGACTGTTATAAATATGCTGCTATAAGAAATATATTATATAAAAAAAGGACTATAATATTGAAATTTCTAGCTAATTATGAGCCTAAACTTCACTATATTTCTGAATGGTGGAAACAATTATATGGAGAATCTGAAGGAAAAGATAAAAAAAGGAATTTTTCCCAGCTTCTGTTGACTTAACGACAGACCTTCACTCTATGGGGACAATATATCCAAGATGGTAGAAGAAATTTAATGGAAACTATATTAAATGTTGAAAATCCACTTAAAGATATAAGTATTAAAAAAAGGAAGCTGAAGACTTTAGATGGGACTTAACTATTTAGAAGGAAAAGGGACTATCTTTTGTAAATAATAAAAGCTTTTTGAAGGAACTTTACTTGCTCATATAGATGGTGGAGTACCAAACTTAATTATAAATATACCAGAACTTAATGCTTTTTAATATAGGATATTTAATTTATTTCTTTGAAAAAAAGCTTGTGCTATAAGTGGTTACTTATTAGAAGTAAATCCTTTTGACCAACCTGGTGTTGAATCATACAAGAAAAAAATATGTTTGCTCTTTTTAGGTAAAAAGGTTATGAAGAACTTTCTAAAGAGCTAAATGAAAGATTAAAAAAATAAACATTTAAATTTATATTAAAAACAATAAAAAGCTATTGCAAAAATTAATCGCAATAGCTTTTTTTCTATTATTTCCCTAGTGTATATAGATTTCCCTTATTCTTGAGCGGTTTGAGCAGCTTGAGCTTTTGCTTGTTCTTCAGCAAGTTTTAATGCTTCAGCTCTTTCCTTATCCTCTTTTTCTATTCTTTTTCTAGCTCTTTCCAAAGCCTTAAAAGCTTCTTTTTCTTCTTTGTGGTGTTAAACCAGATGCAGTAGTAACAACTTCTGTAACAGTATTTCCATTTTCTTGTACTGTTGTTTCTTGAACTTGTTGAACTTGTTTTTTTGTTGTTCTTCTGCTTCAGCCTGAGCTTTTTGCTTGAGCTTCTTCAATTCTTTTTAGCTTCTTCTTGAGCTTGTTTTTCAGCAAGTTTTAGAGCTTCTTCTCTTTCCTTGTCTTCTTTCTCAATTCTTTTTCTAGCTCTTTCTAAAGCCTTGAAAGCTTCCTTTTCTTCTTCAGGGCTTAGTTTTACTATACTAGTTTCCAGCTACATTTTGAGCTGCTTCTTGATTTTCTGTATCTCTTACTTTTTGCATAAGCCAATGATGATAAAAACTAAAGAGAACAGTAATAATCCAAATAGTTTCTTTTTTTCATTTTAACCTCCTAAGTTAAATTTTTATTATGTAATAGTTTTTTTGTATGATTGTTTTTGTCCCCTCGACTATTACCCCTCTTAACTTAGTTTGAACCTCTTCATTTATCGTGAAGTCCCCTAGTTCAATCTAATAATGAATATTTATTTTACAGTATACCCCATAAAACTCTAATTGTCAACTAAAAAAATGCACCAACCTCCCATTTTATCGCAAACAAAAAAACCACAAGAAATGAGGGAGAGACTTGTGGTTTTTCTATCTACATATTCATTTTATTAGGGAGGGGTTTATCTATGTCCCTTATATGCTCTAAGTATATAGGAGAAAAAAATGAATCTAAAATGAATTACAAAAAAATTATTTATTCTATTTCAACTTTCAATTTTATGTACATATCTGAGTTTTTCTTTTTCTTTGTAGTGTTTTTTTAAAGAAAAAAACTTATAATAGGGATATCACCTAGGATAGGAATTTTACTTTCAATATTTTTGTTGTATTGATTTTTTTAATCCTCCTATTAAGATAGTATCTCCATTTTTAACTCTAACTTTAGTTGTTAAAGCTCTTCCAACTTTAGATCCTCCTTCAGAGTTATATGTACCTGAATTTATATCCTTTATATTTAAAAACATTTCTCTTAAATTTGAAATCACTTAATTCTAAACTAATTTCTAAAACAATATAGTCATCATCTTTTAATGAAAGGTTTAACCTTCATAATCAAACCTGCTTCTTTAAATACAGGTTCAGTATGTTTATCATTTTTTTATTTTTCTCTAGTTGTCTTTACTCCAACTATTACTTCTTCTGTTACCTTAAATTCTCCTTCTTCACCACTAGCTATCATAAGAGTGGGAACAGAGCTTACAACCAAAGTCATTAGTTGATTCAAGTAAATTTAATCCCTGTACTCAAAACATCACTCTTTATTATTGAATTGCCTAACTATATTAAGACTAGAACCTACACCATTTAGCCCAGCCTTACCTAAAAATTATAGCAGTCAGACTATTTCTTTCTTCACTTGCAACATTTTGTCTGTATACCCAGTCAAAAACCTAGTTCTTCAAAAAGATTATTGGATATATCTAAAATTTGAGAACTTATCTTAACTTGTTTAGGATTTTTTTATCTATATCTTCTATTATAGAGATAGCATTTTTCTAATATATCTCTTTCAGCACTGACAACTAATTTATTTCACTTTTACTCAAGCTACTAACCTTTATATTTTTCTCCAAAAGTTTCACGAAGAACTTTTAAAACTTCATCAGGTGAGACATTGAAAAAGAGAAAAAGTTTTTAGTATAATAAAATTTTTCCATCAACTTCATAGAAATTTAAATCTTCAAGATTAGCTTCATTTTTGTCTATTTGTATAATTATCAGCTTTTTTTCTTTTTAAATCTACATTCAAAATAGAAATAGACTTAGAGCTATCTATAATTTCACCTTTTTCTTCATAACCTTTTTGGAAATCTTACAAACATAGACATCTTTATCCAAATTATCTAGGATAAAAATTTCCACTTTTATCGCTGTAAACAAATTTATTCAAATCTTTTTAATTCAATTCTAGCTCCTTCTAAAGACATATTATTAGAGGTAACTCTACCAATAATTTTTAGCTTTTTTTAGAATTTTTTTCACTAGCTAACATGAAAGATTGTGGTATTATTTTTCTTTTTTTCATAGTTAAACCATAAGTTTCAGCTAGAAATCCTAAAAACAGAGTCCAAATCTTCACCCTTATTAAAAATATGTATCAATCACAATGTCCTTAGCTTCCTTAGAACATATTAAATTTCTACCACATTCTTTAGATAAAACAGCTAAAACTTCATGGAGTGGCATATCAATAATATCGACATCACGATTTAATCCAATTGAAAAAAAGAAAGTTATTTAAAATTAAAAAAATAATATTAGAGTAAATTTTTTTCATCAGTCCTCACCTTTATCTTTTGTCTTTAGTCTTTTTGTTCTTCTTCTTATTTTTCTTTTTTTGCTGAAACTCTATAATAGGTTTTGTCACCTATTCTCATATACGAATATGAATTTTTCTTCATCTTCTTTTTCTTTAGGATTTATATTAAGAGATTGAAAAAAATATTTTTTTATCTCCTATATTTGTATCAATTTCCACTTCTTCTTTTTTTATCTAAAACTGTGGCAACAAGATTAGATTTTACTTCTAATAAAGCTTTTATCTACAGTTATTTTTTTAAATATGAAGAAGAAAAAAATTAATATCATAATCTTCATTTTCTATATCTGAGAAAAAAATTTTTTTAACATCTTTTTCTTTTACCTTTGAAAGTCATAGTTAAATTTAACTTTATCCTCTTCTCTTCTACTTCTTCCAAAATTTTTGAAAAGTTAATATTATTTTTTTAGTAATTTTTATCTTCTATATATCTGAAAAGTGAAGGTATATTATCAAAAGGATTTCTTAGTTTCATCTTCTTCATTTTTTTACTATCTTTTTCTGTTCTTTCTCAAAATCTTCTTTTTTTCAAAGCTAAAGCTTTTTAAAACAGTATTTTTTTCTCATAGTTAAGTCTTCCTATTTTTTTATATCTTCCTGTTCGATTAATTCTTTTTATTTCAACAAGTTTTTAAAAATATTTTTAAAAAAATAAGGAAGTAAAAAAACTATAAGATAACAAACAAGTAAAATTATTATCTTTAGATTTTTTTATTTTTTTAAGTCTTTAAACATATACTCACCTCGGAACAGCTCTATACTTGACTTCAATTTTTAAATTCTATCTCATTGGATTTTTTTAAAAATATAGTCATAGTTAGATAGTATAAAAATTTTTTTAGAGTTTGTTATATTTTTCTAGAAATTTTGTTATTCTTTCAACTTTGTCAGTCTTGCCCTCTATATTGAAAAATTTTATTTTTCATCATATTCTATACTAGATATTTTTCAAGTATTCAGGACAAAGATAAGTCAATTCTTCTAAAAATGAAGATATCTTTATATCCATATCTTCTTTTTTTACAAGAAACTCTTGTAAGTTCTTACTTTCAACCTCAATCTCTTCCATTTCATTTCTAGCATTCTCAATTTCTTCTTCAAGCTTGGTACTTTCAAGCTCTAAGGCTTCTAATTTCTTTTCAGAACTATTGAGATTATAGTGAATTATTATTGTCAATATGATTGTTATTATAGAAAGTCCCTAACAAAAATATATAGATACTTATCTTCTATGTAGTAAAGAGAATATTTGTTTCTCAATTCTTCAGGAAGAAAATTAGGATATTTAGAAAAAAATCTAAATTATCAACAGAATAAAAAAAGAATAAGTCTTGTTCTCTAGCTCTAAATCATCAAAATTTATTTTTATCTCCAGTGAAAATTATATGTATATCCTCAGTAATATTAGCTAGAAAAAGTATTTATTATTGAAAATTTATCTTCAACTTCAAAATCCTCACTATCAAGTGAAGACTTGCTTAGTTTGAAAGTCTGTATATCTAAAAATATTATTGTTCATATACTCAGTTATAACTAGCATAGTTTTCGCTTATATCAAAGTTAAAATAATGATTTAAGTCTTTTTTTCTCTGGATATAAAAAAAGAAGGAATAATAGAAATAAAACCATAGTCCTTCATATCATCAATAATACAATCGTTTAAATAATTGATATCCATTAAATAAACGACTATATTTTTCTCTTTTTATCTTTTTTTCAGAATTTCATATCTCAATACAAAATCATCAGAATTATATCTTGGAAAAACTATTTCCAATCTATCTTCTAATTTTTCTTTTTCTGTCCTCTTCATTTAAGACATTCTCTATTTGAACTTTTAAAAAAATATAAAAAAACTTATTCTCCAAAAAGAAGAATAGTATTTTTTTCCACCATTTATGTAATTATCAATATGACTTAAAAGCTAAAGTTTTTTTAGACATCTTCTTTTATCCACATCCTTGTCAAGACACCGTTGTAAAGACTTTCCTAAATCTCTTGAACTACCTACTTCATATTTTTACTGTTGCAAGTATCAAATAAGTTTTTATCTTTAATTGTTATCTTCTTTTTTTAAAATGTATATTAACAAAATTAAAAGCATTTATTTTTATTTCATCATTTAATAAAGTATAGCCTCCTAAGGAAATTCTTTTTACTAGGATCAGCTATCAGAAAAAAATTTTTTTCTCCTGCTTCATTGAGAACTATATAGTCAACTGCATTTTTTTAATGTTGCCATCATTTAATATTTTTTTCTATATATCTTAGCTCTACTTTCATTATTTCATTTAAAAAAAGTCTAAATTTTTGAAAAATTTTCTTGAGTTTCATAATCCACCTTGTATAACTTAAAACTATTATTTAAAAAGTATTTGTACAAAGAGAGTTAAACTAATAAATAGAAAAGAAATTATTATAACTTCTAAAAAAATATAGGCTTTATTTTTTTGATCGTAGTACAATATTTCCTCATATTCTTTTTCCTTATCTTTTAGATAGAACTTTAAAATATTATTATCAAAGTTAAATTTACCAGAACAATTTTTCCAAAAATTACTGTGCCATTAAAGAGATTGACTATATCTCCTTCATCAAAATAGCTAATACTCACTTTATCCTCATAAAACAAGAAACATCTATAGTATCTGCTTGTAGTTTTTCTCAATCTCATTATAGGCTTGAATTTTTTTAAAACTAAAAAGATTTCCTTCTTTTTCACTTTCTTTTTAAAAAAAGAGATTTCCTAAACTATTTATATTTTTGATTTTTTTAGAAACATTACTAATTCTTATTTCTACTCCCTCATTCCACTTTATATGACTAACAAGTAAATCCCTAAAACTTGCTATTTCTTTATCTCTTTTTATATGTCTTTGTTCATAACTAAAAAAACTTTTTATTCATAGAATAGAAAGTGATAAGACAGATAGAACCTACTATTAAAGTGAGGCTTATAGCTATTATAATTTCAACAAGAGAAAAGGCTTTATTTTTTTGTTCATATACATTTAATCCTTAAATTTTTATAATTTTATTTTTTTATATGTTTTTTTGATGCTCCTCTATACTCTAAATTAATTAAACTTACTTTTTCTTTTTCTATCAGAAAAAAATCTACTTCCATATCTTCAACATCTATCGTTAAATTAAATTCATCATCTTTGTATATTTCTAGCATAAGTTTGAAAGTCACTGAAGGAACTTAGAAAATCAGAATAACTATTAAATTCTAAGTGACTATTTGAGATAGATTTAGATTTTATATAGTTATTTAAAGAATTAAAAAAATGTAACTCTTTTTTTCCTTAGTCCTTATTTTTTTGAATAAGTTTTTTTAACTGCTGACTATTCAATTTTTATGCTAGGTATCAAAACTAAAAAAATAAGATAAATACTGACACAATAACTTCCATTAAAGAAAAAGGCTCTAGATTTTCTTTCATAATATACCTTCTATATAGTTGTAGATAATAAAAAAAGGCTATACATATATAGGGAGCAAATGCTATCTCTACACCTCTAATCTTTTAAGGCTCTGTTTTTTTACAAAAAAATATGCAAAGATAAAAAAAGTAATATAAAAGGGTGGCAATTGAAAATACTAAAAAGGTAAAAAAATATAAATTTGTAAAAAAATATTAATTTCACTGTGATATAAAAAGTCCACCTAGGGCTATTATTAATTTTATATCACCAAAAGCCAAAGACTTCTCTCTTCAAAATATCTGAGACATAGCCATAAAAAGATTAGTATAGGTAAGACATAGCAAGCTGCACCTATAAAGAAATTTTTCTATCTCACTTATCCCCTAATAAAAAAACTGAAAGTATTAAGATAGAAAAAAATTTAAAACATTGGGAATATATTTTTTTATTAATATCTATATACATAACAAAAAAATCAATGCTATATAGAAAAAAATTATCAATATTTTTATCCATTCTTTTTCCTTTGCTATCAAAATTTTTTTAGTAGGATTTTACAGGAACTAACCACATATAATAACCATCACTGTTTCCATTGCTATCAGGATTTTTAAAAAGTAAATTTTACTTTTTCCTCCATACTTTAAATTCTCCATTTTCAGTATCTCTTGAAGCTCCTATAGTTATTTCATTTTTATCTATAATTTCTTTAGCATTTCTTTATCTAAATAGATTTCTAATTTTTTTAAAAGCATTTTTTTATTTCTGTATCATCATCATATTTAGAACTATCTTCAATAAGAGGTTTATCATTATCTATTTGATAAGTTTGAGCTGCTAAACGAAAGGAGTTAAGAGTCGCTACAGCTCTAGTATCTTTAGAAGTTGCTATATAAGATCTCAATTTTAAAGCCAACAATACCTGATAATATTCCTATTATAGCTACTGCTACAATGACTTCAATCAAAGAAAAAAACCACGATTTTTTTCATATAGACCTCCTATTAAACCATTATTTAAAAAAAATTATAAATGACGACTGCAAATAATTAGAAAAAATTTTTAAATAACGCTGAATGACGAATTTTTATCGTGAAATGCTATGTTAGTGAGCGTAAAAAGCAAGTGTCTGAGTTGATTTATCAACGAGTTTTTGCTTTTAGTGAACGATTAGCATTTTAGATTAAAAATTCAGTCTCAGCAGGAGTTATTAAAATTTTTTTATATAAATATATCTCCTATTGATAATATTGGTAGATATATTGCTAAAACTACAAAACCAACTATAAGTCCTAAAATTAAAATTACTAAAGGTTCTAGTATAGCTAGTAATTTTTTTAACTTATAATCAAAATCTTCTTTTTAAAATTTTTAGAAATTTGTAAAAAAATTTTTCTGAGAGATATCCACTTTCTTCTCCTACAGTGATTAAAATAGAAAATCTATCGTTGTAAAGATTTAGGTTTTTAAAAGGAAGTAGTTATATTATTTCCTGCTAATATAGCTTTCTTAACCTCAAATAATCTATCTTTAAGATAGTAGTTATTATTGTTCATATACATTATTTCTAAACTTTCTACCATTCCTATTCCAGCATTCAAAAGTATTGAAAATGAATGATAGAGGTTTGAAGCAAGTAATAGTTTCTTTAATTCTCCAAATAAAAAAATATGTTTAAAAAGAAATTTATCTCTTCTTATTCTTTTTATATTTATTTTTTTGTTTATATACATATTAAAAAAATAAATATTATTGTTAATATACATATTATAAAAAAATTAAAAATATAATGAAAAATTCTTTGAAAAGACCTAATAAAAATCCTTGTAACTAAAGGTAGTTCAATTTGATTTTTCTTCAAAAATTGTAATAAAAGCTAGGCAAGATAAAGATGAGTAAGAAACTCACTATCAAAAAAAGTTAAACAGATAACTACTATGGGATAAATTAAAAATTCCTCCTAATTTTTTTCCTTCTACTTAAATCAAAAATCTAAAGATTTTTGAAATATCTTCTAAGCTTTCTACTATATTTCCACTGAGCTCTCCAATTTTTTTAAAAATATATAAATAGGTGCTTCCAAAAAGTGTTTTCAAAAAGGCTTAAAACTATCATAAATATTTTTTTACCCATAGTTAAGTTTTTTTATGAATTTTTCTTTAGAATATCTTTAAATTTTTTTATTCTTCTCTTCTTTTTAATATAATTTCTATAGCTTTTTGTAAAAGTTAGACCACTTTTTTTATAAGTAGAGCTAGTTCATTAGTGAAAAAAATAAAATTTTTTTCTTTTTTTGATTTCTCATAATTGCCTCATTATTTCATCAAGTGAAGTTAATCCTTCCTTAGCCTTATCCATTGCATTTTTCAAGTAGAGTTTTAAAAATTTTGTTTTTATTTCCTTTTTCTGTGCTAACATATTTTTTTAAACTTTCATCAAAATAAATTATTTCAAAAAAACAGGTATTCTTCCTATATAACCTGTGTTCATACATTTTTCACAAGCTCCAGAAGTATAGAACTTTATATCCTTATAGTTTTCTTCAGCTAGGTTTAAACTTTTTAATTTTTCTTTATAGTTCTCGTCTTCTTTTTTACAATGAGGACAAAGTTTTCTAACCAATCTCTGAGAAACTATCATCTGTAGAACCAGACTTAAAAGATAGTTATCAATGCCCAGATTGACTAGTCTATTTATACAACCTAAGCTATCATTTGAATGTAGAGTTGAAAAAACTAAATGTCCTGTCAATGAAGCTTTAACAGCTATTTCAGCTGTTTCTTTATCTCTAATTTCTCCTATCATCAAGATATCAGGATCTTGCCTCAATAAAGATCTTAAAATTGTAGCAAAATTTAAACCTAACTCATTTTTACATTGAACTTGGTTAATTCCTTCAATTTGATATTCAATAGGGTCTTCTACAGTTGAAATATTAACTTCTTCTTTATTTTTTTATATTTCAATATACTGTATAGAGTACTAGATTTTTCCTGAACCTGTATGGTCCATTTACTATGATAATACCATTGTTCTGATTGATAGCCTTTATAGAAAAACTTTTTTTATTTTTCTTCTGATAAATACAAATCATCTAAAGTAAAGTTATAGTTAAACTTATCTAAAATTCTAATTACAATTTTTTTCACCATTCATAGTTGGCATAATAGAAGTTCTAAAATCTATTTCTCTACCTTTATATCTCAATGAAAAATCTACCATCTTGAGGTTTTCTTTTCTCAACTATATCCAAGGAAGATAAAATTTTTTTATCTTTGAGCTTATAGCTGCTAGAAAAGCTTTTTATCTATTCTAGCGACTTCTTTTAAAAATACCATTTATTCTATATCTAATCCTAACTATATTATTTAAGGCTTCTATATGGATATCACTTGCTAAAAAAATTTTATAGCCTCTAATAATATGTAGAAAAATACCCTTTATTAGAACTTTAGATTTTTCTCTAGCATATAACTCTTCTATATCCTCAATAAGTGAAATTTTATTATTATCCATACTACTATTAATTGACTTTTTTTAAAATAATTCTCTATTTTTTTCCATTTTTTTCTTTCCTTTTTTGAAAAATTAATTATCTTCGTCATACACTTCAAAAACTATTCAAATTATTCTCATCTGAAAATTTAATAAAATAGCTTCTATTAGCATTTTTACCTATAATATCAATTCTAACTACATTTTTTTACTTTGTTTAGAAAAAGATATTTAAGCATATGAACAAAAAAATAAAAAAAGCATAGAAATAATTTCTTAATCATTCTTTTTCTCCAGTCCTTGTAAAAAGCTTTCTCTATCTTCATTAGTACTTTTTATGATAGTCAGCAATATTGTTGTAGTTTATTTCATTATTATTTTTTTCTTACGATAACTATTGATTTTTTAAAAAAATTTACTTCTATCAAAAGCCATAAAAAGAAAAGTTTGTATCTTACTTTTTTTCTCTTTGTTGAAAAATATATATTGAAAATGACTTGGAAATATTGCCATTTTTAGTAAAAAGAGAATTTAAAAATTTTTTTAAATTAGATGTATACGTATGATAATAAATTAAATTTTTTTGGAAGCTCTATATCTTGTGATTGAAGTGTTTTTATCTGATATTACAATTTTTTTGCAGAAAGGTCTAATTCTAATTCTTGCTTTCTTTTCTGTTTCAAAGAAGTTGTTGATACCAAATAAAATGCTTCTGTAATTTTTTTGTTTTTGGCTTCATTTATATCCCTTAACTCTTTAAATTCCTTGTACTTTTAGAAACGCAATATTCAATAAAATTGAAAAAAATTAAAATAGATAGTATTATCTCAAAAGTTGAGAATGCTTTATTTTTTTCTATATAAATCACCCTCTTTTTTTAAGATAATTATACATCTAACTGATATATAATGTCAAATAAAAAAACATATAATTTTATTATAGTTTTTTTAATGTTTTTAAATAAAATGTAAATTTGAAATAGAATTTTTAATATTTTTTTATAGAAGTATATAAGGTTTTTTTGAGTGAATGAAAATTATATTAAAAAGATTTTTATGATATAGAAAATGGAGGTGAAGCTTATGGAAATGTCAAAGTTGTTGGTTAAGGATCTTATGAATGGAAAGTTTGAATTAATTTCTGATTACATATACCAGATAGAAAAATTATGTTATAAGAGTACCTAAATCTTTTTGTAACAGATTATGCTTCCATACCTAGGATATTTAGAGCTATTGTTCTTCCCTTATGGAAAACATAGTGGGGCGAGTGTTGTGCATGACTATCTTTATTCAAAGGGCTGTGAGCTGAATATTGAAAGAAAAAAAGGCAGATAAAATATTCTTGGAAATATTAAAAGAAGAAGGAGTTAATCCTATTTTTAGCTAGACTTATGTATATTGCAGTTAGATGTTTTTGGAAAAAAACTAGATATAAAATAAAAAAATAGCACCTACTGGCATAGGGTGCTATTTTAGTCATTATATACAGCTACTTATTTGATTTATTCTAATATAAAAGTATATAAATCAAGTTTTTATGATATAACAAACTACCATTTTTTAATATCTCAAAAAGAGAGATAAAAAGAATGAAAAATTTTTATTTTATTACAGGGCTGTTACAAAAATTTAAATTTCAATCTTAAAGTAAAAATAAGTGAGTTATAAATTATGCCAGAACACTCTGTTAGGATGTTAGTCGTAGATGAATGGCATATTTTTGTTTACAAAAATTTGAAAATAGTTAAATACATATAGTATAATAAAAATGATAATAAAATATCGAATATTAACTGGAGAGGATATGTGTGTCAATCAATATCTTATAATGTGTGTGTAAAATATAGAGGATATCCAAACTCAAAAAGAAAGATGAGAAAAGAATTAAAAGATTTCTATAATAGGAAACAAGCAGAAATAGAAGAAAGAAAAATTAAAAATACTAATTTAAGATAGGAACAGGGGAATGTTATGCAAAAAAATTTTTAAAAATTTTTATTAGTTATATTAGTAATATTAATATTATTTTTAAAGCTTTGTGTTACATATAGAACTAAGGGTAATTATACTATAAATAGCCATGAAAATATAACATAGAGAAATTTACAAAAATACCAAATTTAAAGAGTGTTGATATTTTTATATTCTGGAAAAATAAATTTTATATTATGTGATAATACATGCAATTTAGTTTTAAGAAAAAAATTGAGATATACTATAAAAATAAACTTTTGGGAAGAACTAATATTAATATAAATATATGTAAATTAGAAAATTTAAAATGAGAGTGAAACTAGTAAATTTTATTCTCTTCAAAAATTTTCTTTTTAGAAGTTTTTGGTAAAGAAAAATGAAAAATAGAGTTAGATCATACTAATACAGGGAATATTATTTTTATATTTATATTAAAAGATACAAATAAAAATAAAGAATATAAAATAGAAAAATAGGAAGTATATTTTTGAAAAAAGGTTTTGATATTTTTTTGTTCCTAATATTTAGAAATAAATTTAGATATCTTCTTTGGATGAAATAAATGATATTGGAAATGTTATCGCGAATACCATAGACAATAAAGGTGAAGATAAAAAGAAACTTTTTGGTATATTAAGAGCTCAAAGAGGAGCAACAGATTTATATAATATATCTGGAGATAGCTTAAATTTATTAAATGAAGCATATAAAATCAAATAAAATAGGTGCTGATGAATATAAGGAAGGTCTAAGAAATATTATTGAAGCTAGTGGAAATGATTTAGGGTTTAAATGTAAGTTTAGTATATTTAGATACTTCAACTATGCCAAAAGATAGTAAAAGGTAGATGTTAGTGCTGCCCTATATTGATAAAGGAAACTGGAAGAACTTTAATTCCAATAAATACTGATAAAATAGGTAGTATATCTGAATTAGTAGGAACAGTATTTGAAGAAATTTCGCATATTAGAGATGGACTTGCTGGTAGACAAGATAAAAAAGTTGCTGATGATAAAAGTAATAATGAAAAGGACTTGAAAGTTTAGGAAGACCTTCTAATGACTATGCGAAAAAGAAATTTGAAAAATGATAGTTCTATAAATTTAACAACAGATCAATATCATATAGTGTAGGTGTGTAAAATATAGAAGATATATCCAAACTCAAAAAGAAAGATGAGAAGGAGGAACTATGGTGAATTATGTATTAACATTAGCTTTAAAAACTGAACTATGGCAAGAACATATTTTAGAAAAGAGACTAAACATAGCCAGAATGATATATAATTCTTGCCTTAGTGAAATTCTTAAAAGAGACATAGAAAATGATAAATTCTTCTGAATATAAAGGAATCAGTAATTTAGATAAAAAGAAAGACAATCTAAAAAGATATAAAGAATTAGATAAAAAATATTCAATATCTCAAATTTGAATTAAATAAATATGTGAAACCTATGACAAAATGAATATGAAAAAGAAAACTCTATCAAAAAGATGGGTGAAATATTAGGAAATAAAATATAAAAGAGATTTGTATTCTGCATTTTTAATAAAAATGTAAAAGAAAAATTTAGAAGAGTAAATATAGAAAAAGCACAAAAAGAATTTAAAAATTTTTGTTAAAACTGCATAATGAAGAAATTGAAAGAATAAAAAAGAAATGTAAAAAACATTAAAATGTATGGGATTTTAAAATAAAAACTGGTTTTTGAACCGAGCCAACAGGATGTAAATGTTCTCAATGGAGAGCTTGTCCATTAAAGTCTTAAGAAATTAGCTAGTATTTGAATACTAGATATTCAAAAGAAACTAAATAGTACTTAAGAACCCTCGCGACTCTAGCACTCGTAGGGGTGTTAGTCGTGAGAGGTTCAGGTGGGATGCTCTGGCAGGTACCTCCTGCTTTTTATATAAAAATTTAGTGGAAATATATTGTAATAATTGATATAATCTATTCTGTATGGATTAGGAGAGAATATGGAAAAAGAAATTTGAGGAGAAATCCATTTTGGCTAAAAAAATAAAAAGAATAGCATAGTCTATGTCTGTTCATCTAATAGAAATATAGATGATTATTTTTTTGTACTAAAAGATTTCTATAAAGGAAGAATTCTCAGAATAAAAAAGAAAATGAAAATGGAGAACTAAAGAAATATAATTATGATCTATTAGAACTTCTAAAAATCAGATGAAAAATTTATAATTCTAATCTCTTTAGAATATTTCTTAGAAGATTATTATTCTAAGGCTAACAGTATTTTTATTGAAAAAGGAAAAGAAGTAGATATAAAAAGCCTTGGAAGAAAAAGATTAATTGAAGCTGAGTTTGAAAAACATATATGCTTACTCAAAGAAAAAGAATATTCAATAAGAGGATATCTTAGATATTTTTAATATCAATCAAGAAAATCCTGTGAGAATAGAATTTTTTTGGAAATGAAGTTGATAGAATAACATATTTTGACTTAGATTCTCAATTAAGTATTGAAAAAAATTGAATAGTATAGAATTGTACATAGACAATAATAAAGATAAAAAGATTTTTTCTCTTATGTATACAAGCAAAAAAATAAAGTGGAATATTACTATGAAAAATAATGATATTTTACAAGCAAAAAGTTAAAAAGACTTATAAGTGAAAAATTCAGATAGAGAAAATGACATAATAAACAAAATAACAGAACTCTCTAAAAATAGGAAAGCAAACAGAAATACAAAAAAATTTACAGAAGAAGAATTAAAAGCAGTTTGAAGTTATAGACAGAATAAAAAAATTATCTGAAAACACAAATATAGTAATTTACTCAGAGGAAGCCACAAGATACAAAAGAAATATTTAAGGGCTATGATATTAAATTTGAAAAGTATCCACTTTTTGAAGGTTATAGAACAGAGGATAAGCTAATACTGACAGATAGAGAAATAAAAGGTATTAGAGTAAAAAGAGAAAGAGTTGAAAAGAAGGCATCTAAGGTATAAGACTGTTGATGAAATAGCAGAACAAGATTATGTAATACATGAAAATTTTGGTGTAGGAATATTCTTAGGGTCTAGAAAAATATTGATGGACAGGATTACTTAAAAGATAAAATATGCTGATGAAGACAAGTTGTATGTTCCTCTTGATGGTATAAATAAGATGAAAAGTATATTAATATTTCTGATGTTATACCTGAAATATATAAACTTGGAAGAAAAGGTTTTAGAAGAAAGAAAGCTAGATTGAGCGAAGATATAGAAATCTTTGCTAAAGAAATAATAAAAATTCAGGCTAAAAGAAATTTAGCAAATGGTTTTAAGTTTTCAAAAGATACTGTTATGCAGGAAGAATTTGAAGAAGCTTTTTCCATTTACTGAAACTCCAGGTCAATTAAAAGGCTATTGAAGATGTAAAAAGAGATATGGAGTCAGGTAAAGTTATGGATAGACTTGTCTGTGGAGATGTTGGTTATGGTAAGACAGAGGTCGCTATAAGGGCAGCTTTTAAAGCTATAATGGACGAGAAACAAGTTGTACTCTTTAGTTCCTACTACTGTACTGGCAGAGCAACATTATGAAAGATTTAGTGAAAGATTTAAAAACTATCCTATAAATATAGAGATTTTTAAGTAGAGTACAAACTAAAAAAAGAGCAGGAAGAAAGTCTTAAAAAAAGATAGAGAATGGCTCAGCTGACTTAATCATAGGAACTCATAGATTATTGTCAGACGATATAAAAATATAATGATATAGGTCTTCTTATAATAGATGAGGAGCAAAAAGTTTGGAGTTAAAGCCAAAGAGAAGTTGAAAAACTCAAAGGTGATATAGATATCTTAACTTTAACTGCAACTCCTATTCCTAGAACTCTAAATTTATCTCTATTAGGGAATTAGAGATTTATCTATTATAGATACTTCTCCAGAAGGAAGACAAAAAAATTCAAACAGAGTATATAGACAATAATAAAGATTTAATTAGAGATATTATACTTACTGAAGTCTCAAGAGAAGGACAAGTTTTCTATATATTTAACTCAGTGAAAAGAATTGAGATGAAGTCAAAAGAACTTAGAGAACTTTTTACCTGAGTATATAAAAGTTGACTATATACATGGTCAGATGTTGGCAAGGGATATAAAGAGAGCTATACATAATTTTTGAAAATGGAAATACAGATGTTTTTAATTGCAACAACTATTATAGAAAAATGGTATTGATATAGAAAATGCTAATACTATGATAATTGAAGGAGTTGAAAAGTTAGGTTTATCCCAAGTTTATCAACTTAGAGGAAGAATAGGTAGAAGCAATAAGAAAAGTTATTGTTATATGCTTATGAACGAAAATAAAACTAGAAATGCACAGAAAAGAGAAGAGAGTATAAGAGAATTTGACAATTTAACAGGTATAGATTTATCTATGGAAGACTCTAAAATTAGAGGAGTTGGAGAAATCTTAGGTGAAAAAAACAGCATGGAGCAGTTGAAACCTTTTGGTTATAATCTATATATGAAAATGTTAAATGAAGAAATATTAAAAATTAAAAAGGTGAAAATGAAGAAGAATTAGAAGATGTTAACATAGAACTTAATTTTCCCAAGATTTTTTTACCTGATAATTATATAGAAAAAAATGAAAAAAATAAAGATTTACAAGAGGGCTTTTAGCTTTAAAAAAACTTTTGGAAGAATTAGAAGAGCTACATAATGAGTTAGAGGACAGATTTGGAAAGATTAAAATCTGAGGCAAAAAGGTTTCTTTGAATTCTTAAAAAAATTAGGATAAGAGCTAGAGAACTAGGTATTGTAAGCATAAAGGAGGATAAGGAAAAAAAGGCTTTTAATTAATTTTTAATGAGGAAAAAAATAAATGTCGACAAAATTATTTATCTATTGGCTAATAAGAAAATAAGCTATTTAAAATTTACTCAAACTATAGGGTTTGAAGGAGATATTTTTTTGAGTTTTTTTGATTTATATTCTAATTAAATTAATTTTTAAAATAAATTGTTATGATAACAATTTATTAAGCATTTATAAGGTTTTAATAAAATTATTAGAAAAAAAGCATAAAAAAATATTACATTAATTAAAAATAAAAAAAGTTGACATAATATGGAAAAAAAGAGGTATAACTAAAAAGAAAAGGATGTTTTATGAGATTAGACAAATTTTTTTAAAAGTTAGTAGAATTATTAAAAGGAGACCCTATTGCAAAACTTGTTGTAGATGGAGGAAAAAGTTAAACTAGATGGAAAAAGTTGTAAAAAGCAGCAGCTGAAGTTAAAGTCAGGGCAAACTTTAGAGATAGAATATTATAATAAATATTTTTAAGTTTGAAATTTTACAAGTTCCTTTAGGAAATGTTTCTAAAGACAAGACAAGTGATTTGGTAAAATTATTAGATACTAAAGGTTTAGACATTGAAATTAATTTAGATAAGGATGAGGATTTCTTTTGAATAAGTATAAGATTTACCCGAATGCTAAAAATTAATATAGGTTTAAATGTTTATCAAAAAAAGCAGGAGATGGTTATCATGAAATTGATTCAGTAATGTCTCCTATTGACTTATCCGATGAAATGGACATAACATTTTATTCAGAAATAGGAGATTTAAAAAAATTAGCTGTTCTGATAAGAATATTCCCACTGATGAAAGAAATATTTTGTATAAGGCATATGAGATATTTTTTGAGAACAGTAAGAAACACAAGGAGAAAATAGAAATATCTTTAACAAAGAATATTCCTTCTGAAGCTGGTCTTGGAGGAGGAAGTTCTGATGCTGGTTTTTTTCTGAAACTTTTTGAATGAGCATTATGGAAATGTTTACAATGAAAAAGAATTGGAAGAGTTGGCAATGAAAGTAGGCAGTGACGTACCTTTCTTTATTAAAAATAAGACTGCAAGAGTTGGAGGAAAAGGTAATAAAATTGAGTTAGTGGAAAATAATTTAAAAGATTCGCTAATTTTAGTAAAAACCATTTAAGGTTTTGGTGTATCAACGAAAGATGCTTATAATAGTTTTGATGAATTAGATGAAGTTAGATATGCAAATTTTGAAAAAAATCGTTGAGTGCTTAAGGAATGACAATAGAAAAGATTTAGAAAAATATATAGAAAAATGGTCTAGAGCAAGGAATTTCAGAAAGAAATGCTGATATTAAAATGTTTAAAAGCAATATTAAACTCAGTAGTACCTGGAAAGAAATTCTTTATGTCTGGTAGTGGGAGTACATACTACACATTTGTTACAGAAATAGAAAGATCCCAAATTGAAACTAGGTTGAGAACTTTTGTTGATAATGTAAAGATAATCATAAGTAAGACAATAAATTAGTATAGGGGGATTAAAATGATTGTTACAAATGTAAAAAAATAAAAAAAGTGGATGGAGACAAATTAGACAGACTAAAAAGCATATGTAGATATAACTTTAGATGAAAGTTTGGTTATCCATGGTTTAAAAATTAATGCAAGGAGAACAAGGATTGTTTGTAGCAATGCCATCAAGAAAAAAATGCGTAACGAAGAATATAAAGACATTGTTCACCCAATTTGTCCTGAACTTAGAAATTACATTACAAAAAGTTGTTGAAGAAAAAGTATAACACAATTGAAGAAGAAACAACAGTAGAAATAGCTTAAAATTATGATTATAAAATGGTGCTAGTAACAACTAGCACTATTTTTTTATTTTTAAATAAAATTATTATAATTTGAATTATTATAATTTATATTATATAATTTTATTGAGGTGATATTATGAAATTTATCAATAGAGAAAAGAAATGGAAACTCTTGATTAAAAATATGGTCGCACACTTGTGACTCTAGCACTCGTAGGGTGTCAGTTATGAGTTAGACCATTAAGTATAGTCAGCATATATAGAAATATGTATGTAGAGGTAGCAACTTTAAAAAGCTATCCAATACTACTCAATTGCTGGAAACCCCTAAAGCTAGTATAACTACAACATAGTACCTAAATAATATGGTACAAGTGTGAAAGTGGCGAAAGCAGAAAAAATATACTAGATGACATAAGGTTAAATCCTAAGTGTTAAGCCAGTAATCCCCCAAATCAAAGATTTGGGAAAGGCTAAAAATGGGCAATCAGCAGCCAAGACCGAAAGGTAAGGTTCAACGACTATTCCTCCTGAGGAAGTACACTAAAAGCTAGTGGAAGTGGGTAGACCCAAACAGATAGAGCTGTGGGATAAGATATAGTCTGTGCTTAATAGAAATATTAAGAAGTTCATAAGAGAACTGCATAAGTGGTAGCGTACTTATGTGAACGACAACCTCTAAAACGACTGAGTCAGTTTTAGGTTCATATATTTAGAAAAATTTTACTTTTTCATTTACTTATAGTATAAAAAGTAGTATACTATATATAGGGTAAATGGAGGTGAAATCGCATGGAAAAAGCATATAAGTTTAGATTTTTATCCAACTAAAACTCAAATAACGATATTAAATTGTACTTTTTGGTTGTGTAAGATATGTCTATAATCATTTTTTTAGGTTTAAAACAAGAGCTATATAACAAAGAGAAAAATCTATTTCATATAGTGAGTGTAGTAAAGAATTAACAGTTTTAAAACAAGAGAAAGAATGGTTAAAAGATGTAGATAAATTTTTCTTTACAAAATTCTTTAAAAGATTTAGATAAAGCCTATAAAAACTTCTTTAGTGGAAGTAGCTATCCAAAGTTTAAATCTAAGAAAGATAATAGAAAATCATACAGAACTAATTATACAAATAATAATATAGAGTTTTTAGATAAATGGATAAAAAGTACCTAAGTTAGGAAAACTAAAAAAATAAGAGATAAAAATGAAACCACAAGGAAGAATAATAAGTGCAACAATAACACAAGTACCTAGTGGAAAATATTATATATCTTTTATGTTGTACTGATGTGAAGTAGAAAAAATTAGAAAGTACAAATAAGAATGTTGGAATAGATTTGGGTATAAAGGACTTTTTGCGATTACCAGTGATGAAATCTCAATAGAAAATCAAAAATATTTACAAAAATCTTTGAATAAACTAGCGATATTACAAAGAAAACTATCACGAAAACCAAAGGGTAGTTCAAATAGAAATAAAGCTAGAATAAAAATAGCAAAATTATTTGAAAAAAATATCAAATCAAAAGAGAAGATTTTTACAAAAAGTTATCAACAGAGCTAATAAAAGAGTATGATATTATCTGTATGGAAGACTTACAAGTAAAAAAATATGGTAAAAAAATCATAAATTAGCAAGAAATATTGTAGATGTATCATGGAGTGAATTTAATAGAATACTAGAATATAAAGCGAAATGGTATGGAAGAACAATAGTAAGAGTAGATAAATTTTTGCAAGTAGTCAAATATGTAATTGTTGTGGATATAGAAATGAAGAAGTAAAAAGATTTAAGTGTGAGAGAATGGACTTGTCCAGTATGTGGAGCTGTACATAATAGAGATATAAATGCAGCAAAAATATACTAAAAGAAGGACTAAAGATATTAGGGTATAAGTGCTTAAATAAAAATATATGAACCGTAGGAACTATGGGGATAGCTTGGTAAATTTAGTTGGCTAACAGAAGCAACTACTACCCAAGAATCCCGTGACTCTAGCACTCGTAGGGTGTCAGTTGTGGGAGGTTCAGAGAGAGTATAAAAAGGAAAAATAGTTTTGTTGTAATATATGGGAAGAAGAAGAGTTGGAAAAGACCACTTTAATAAAAGAATTTATTAAAAGATAAAAAAAGCATTCTATTTTTTTGCTGATAAACAAAAATGAAAAATTTACAGATAGAAAGATTTAAAAATCAGATAGCTGAAAAACTTTTAAAGATGAAATTTTTAAAAAAAAATAGAAATAAAAAGATTGGGATACACTTTTTTTGAATATTTAATAACGAAAAATTTCAAATGAAAAAGTTTGTTTTAGTAATAGATGAATTTCAATATTTATCTTTAATTAATAAAAAAATTTTTTTCCTCTATTTTTTTCAAAGAATATATGATGAAAAAGCTAAAAGATAAAAATATTATGATTATCTTATGTGGTTCTCTAATATCTATGATGTATTCAGAAACTTTAGCCTATGATAGTCCCTCTATATGGAAGAAGAACAGCACAGATAAAGCTTCAACCAATAAAATTTAAATACTATAATAAATTTTTTTAAAAATAAGTCCACTCAAGATTTAATAGAACTTTACTCTATAACTGGAGGAATTCCTAAATATATTTTTAGGTATAGATAGAGAGCAATCAGCCTTATATAATATAGAAAAATAATCTATTTGATAAAAAAATAATTATCTCTATTCAGAACCTAAATTTTTACTTCAAGAAGAAGTGAAATGACCTATCAAGATATTTTCTCGATATTAAATGCTATATCTATAGGGACATACAAAAAAATGTCTTCAATATCCTCATATTTACAAATAAATGCAGGAGGAATATCTGCCTATATATCAAAAACTTATAGAACTAGATATTATTGAAAAAGGAAATACCTATTACTGAAAATATAGATAATTCAAAAAAAGTATTATATAAGATAAAAAGATAATTACTTGAAGTTTTGGTTTGCCTATATATATCCTTACCAAAGTTATTTTGAAATTGAGAATTTAAGCTATGTAAAAAAATAAAATTAATAATGAGTTTGAGCTATATGTTTCAAAAGATATATGAAGATCTAGCAAGAGAAAGTATGTGGGAGAATATTCCATTTCCATTATTAAAAGTTGGTAGATGGTGGGATAAAAAAATACAGAGGTGGATATTGTAGCTTTAGGAGAAAATAATAAAATTGTTTTTTTGGAGAATGTAAATATTCTAAAAAAACAAGTAGGTTTAAGTATTTTGAAGCAATTACAAGAAAAAAAGCTAAAAAAATATAAAATGGAATAATAACAATAGAGAGGAATATTTTATTCTATTTTTCAAAGTCAGGCTTTTAGTAAAGAATTAGAAGAATTAGCTCAAAAAAAGAAAAAAATATAATTTTGAAAAAAATTAATATAATAAAAACTATATTCATTTAGTATTCATTTAGCTAAATTATACTATGCACATAATAAGAACGAAGTTACTTATTAGAAAATAAAAAAAAATAAAAAAATAAAAATTAATGTTTCATCTTTTTATTCATAAATATAAATTATAATTATAATATAAGAAAAGAATAGAGGAGAGAAGCATGAAGAGATTATTGTTAGTAGGAGCAATTATCATTGGAAGTTTAGGGTTTTCAACAAATGCTTTAGCTACATTGAGTCAAGAGCAAATAAAAAAACAATAGTAAAAAAAGAAGTTCCTAATGGACAACTAACTAAATTTGAACTGGATAGAAAAATGGAAGAAAAAGTCTATGAAGTTGAAGTTATGGATGGAAATGTTGAGAAGGAATTTAAAATAGATGCTGAGACAGGCGAAGTTATAAAAGTTTAAAACTGAAAAAAAGTAGCAAAAAAAGAGCAAAAAAAGAACCAAAAATTTCATATGATAGAGCTAAAGAAATTGCATTAAAAGCAATCTAAAAAAATGGAAAGTTCAAAGAAATAGAATTAAAACATAAAAAAATGGTGTTTTAGTATATGATGTAGAAGTTGCAGAAGGATTTATGGATAGAGAATTCTTAATCGATGCAATGACAGGAGAAATCCTAAGAGATAAAAAAAGATTTTTTTAATATGACCCCACCCTAATAAAAAGTTAATATAGATTATTTAAAACTACAGGTACCCCCTCACCTGTAGTTTTTTTGTTTAGAAAATAAAAATAAAAACCATTGACAAAAATCGCATATTTAAAAATATTATAGAATTATATGTTTATTATTTTAATATGGGAATATGGAGGACGGTATGAAGAAAAAATTTTTTTAGGAAGATTTTTTTAGGACTGACGGCTTTAATGTTCACTCTTCTTTTTACTACAGCTAGTGCTGAAGTATATGAAGGAACAGGTTATGGTTACAACCAAGATGGAATAGTGCTTGGTGTAGAAATTAAAGACAATAAAATCGTTGACATTCAAATCAAAAAAGAACAAGAATCAGATTTTGCTAAACCAGCAATAAAAGAAATCATTAAAAGAGCTATAGCTACTCAAAGCTATGAAGTAGATGGAGTTTCAGGAGCTTCATTGACTAGTGAAGGAACAAAAAGAAGCTATAGAAGAAGCAGTTAAAAGCAAGTGGAGCAAAAATTAACAAAAAGTTGATGCAGCTCTTAAAAACAAATACAAAACTTTCAAGACAAGCTGATGTAGTTGTAATTGGAGGAGGAGGAGCAGGACTTACTTCTGCAATTGCTGCTTATGAAAAAGGTGCAAGTGTTATATTAATTGAAAAAACAGAACTTTTAGGTGGAAATACTAACTATGCAACAGCTGGACTAAATGCTGCTGGAACAAGTGTACAAAAGAAATTAGGTGTTGAAGACAGTGCAGAACTTTTTCTATGAAGATACAATGAAAGGTGGAAAAAAATAGAAAATAATAAAGCCTTAGTTAAAGTATTAACAGGAAAATCAAGTGCAATAGTTGACTGGTTACTAGAAAGAGGAGCAGACTTAAATGAACTTACTTCTACTGGTGGACAAAGTGCTAAAAAGAACTCACAGACCAACAGGTGGTTCTGCAGTAGGTCCAAATATTATTACTGCACTTTCAAATGTTGCTGAAAAAGATAAAATAGATATAAGAAAAGGAATAAAAGCTATCGCTTTAGTTAAAAAAATAATAATAAAATAGTCTGGAGTAAAAGTTAAAGAAGCTAATGGTGAAGAATATATAATTAAAGCAAAAGGCTGTAATCGTTGCAACAGGTGGATTTGGAGCTAATGCTCAAAATGGTTGAAAAAAATATAATCCAAAATTAAAAGGATTTGGTTCTACAAACAATCCTGCAATAGTTGGAGATGGAATTGTTATGATAGAAAAAATTGGTGGAGCTTTAGTAGATATGGATCAAATCCAAACTCACCCAACAGTTTTACATAAGAAGACTAATATGATAACTGAAGCAGTTAGAGGAGAAGGAGCTATCCTTGTAAATAAAGATGGAAAAAGATTTATTGATGAACTTGAAACAAGAGATGTAGTTTCTAAGGCTATCCTAGATCAAAAAGGAAAATCAGCTTTCTTAATTTTTGATGAAGAAATAAGAACTAAATTAAAAGCTGCTGATGGATATGTTAAAAAAGGTTATGCTGTTGAAGGAACACTTGAAGAAATAGCTGCTAAAATAGGAACAGATGCAAAAACTTTAGAAGCAACATTGAATAAATACAATGAAGCAGTTAAAAATAAAGCTGACAATGAATTTAAAAAGAAAACTTTACCTAAAGAGTTAACAGGAACAAAATACTATGCAATAGAAGTTTCACCAGCAGTACATCATACTATGGGTGGAGTTCGTATCAATACTAATGCTGAAGTTCTTGGTAAAAATGGTAGACCAATAAAAAGGACTTTATGCAGCTGGAGAAAGTAACTGGTGGTATACATGGAGCTAACAGAATAGGTGGAAATGCAGTTGCAGATATCACAGTATTTGGAAAAAAATAGCTGGAGAAAATGCAGCAACATACTCAAAAATCAGTTAAAATAAAGAATAAAAAGAAAAACTGTTACAAATTAAATTGTAGCAGTTTTTGAGTTATATATAAATAAAAAGTAAAAATAATGGTTGTATAATAAATGGTGTTGATAGAAGAAATTTCTATCAATGCCATTTTTAATAAAAAGTTGAGACAACAAAAATTTTTCCTGTTAAAATTAAATCGCTGAAAATAACCATAAAAAGGAAGTGATTTCATTGTCTCTATCTAATCTTATCAAAAAAATTTCTTAAATATTCAAGATGATAATATTTCTTTTTCCAGAAGAAGAATATTGTCAAGTTACTCAAAAAGGGATTATCAATTAAAGTTTTTAAAGGATTTCTTAAGTCTAATTACTGCGCTTGTCCTCATTGTAATTCTAAAAAAATATTGTTAAAAAAATGGTTCAAGACATCGTAAAATTAAATATATTCCTATTCAAAATTACAATATTGAACTTGAGCTTACTATACAAAGATATATTTGTAAGGATTGTGAAAAACTTTCTCCCCTTCTACTAATATTGTCAGTGATAACTCTAATATATCTAATAATCTTAAGTACACTATTGCTCTTGAACTTAAAGAAAATGTATCACTTACATATATTGCTAAGAAATATGATATTTCTGTTGCTTCTGTGCAAGAGTTATGAATATTTGCTATCCTGATTTTTAAAGTTAATAAAGAACATTTACAGAAGCTATTTGTATTGATGAATTTAAGTCTGTTAAAAAAATATTGATGGCGCTATGTCTTTTGTTTTTGCTGATTATCAAAGTAAAAAGTATTATTGATATTGTTGAAGACAGGAGACTTAATTCTCTTACAGAATATTTTTTCAAGATTTTTCTTTAGAAGCAAGAAACAATGTAAAAATATGTCTGCATGGACATGTATGTTCCATACATTAGCCTAGTTAACTCTATCTTTCCTAATGCAGAAATAGTAATAGATAAATTTCATATAGTTAATCTTGTTAGCAGAGCATTTAATCAAACTAGAATATCTATTATGAATTCTATTCAAGATGATTCGTTAAAAAGAAAAGCTAAAACTATTCTGGAAATCATTATTAAAAATATTATCCTGATCTTTGTCAAGTAAACTATTATTGTCAAAGCTTTAAGCGCAAACTAAGTAGCAAAGATAAAGGTAGATTATCTTTTAGAAAAAAATCCCTGAATTAGAGATTAGTTTTAATATCTACCAAGATATTATTCAAACAATAAAAGCATAATAACTTTAAAAGATTTGAAGAAATAGTAAAAATATTTAGCTAGTAAAGAAAAAAATTTCTAAGAAAATGATAATAGCTCTAAAAACTCTGAAAAAATATATGAAATATATTGAAAATATGTTTGAATCAAATATTACTAATGGTTTAATAGAAGGTTTAAACAATAAAAATAAAATCAATAAAGAGAACAGCATTTGGATATTCAAATTTCAGTAATTTTTAAAAAGCGCGTATTAATTCAAGCAGGTATTATTTCAATTAGCGCTTAATTTTTTTAATGCAATAATACGATTTAGTTCGAATAAAAAAAGAATTTTTTAAGTTTTTATTCTCAAAAATTCTCTTAATTATGTCAGGTCATAGTCTAAACTTTTTTTATCAACACTATTTGACAAATAACCAAAATAATTCGTTACTGAGTAAATTTCTTAACGATAAAAATCAAGAATTCGCTGCAAATCAGGAAACTCACTTCGTTCGAACACTCCTGCATTTGCTCGGCTCATTCTATTTGATTTTTATCTAAAAATTCCATTCGTAACTCACTTATTTTTTTACTTTCAAAAATTTCTATTCATATCTTTTTATTAATATCTTTTTAATATATATCTTGTAAAGTTTTTAGCTTTCATTCTTTTTAAATAGTACAAAGACAACAGGACTAAAATCAATAACAGTATCAATGATTTTTGATACTTACTAAACCTACCTGTCAATAATTTCATCTCATTTTATTAACCAAGACATCAGTACTAAATTTAGAATTCTAATAAAACTAACTCCAAAAATTCATAAGTCCTTCTTGAGTTAAATAAAAATTATAGAATTTAAAAAGAACTTTTTCCTTGTTGCCCATAATAAAGTTGAACTAAAAAGTTGACAGATAAAAATAATAGAAAACTTTTTAACTGTCTTGAATGCTTTTTAGATTTTTATTTAAACAAAAGATTTAAAAATAAGAACTACAAGCAAAAATACCTGAGAGTATAAGTAAATTGCTGGTAAAAATATTTACCAACAAAAGTATAAATAAACTACTTTTTAATAACATCTATTCCACCCATATAAGGTATAAGAACTTTAGGCACTAAGAAAAGAACCATCTTCTTGTTGATAGTTTTTCATTATAGCAACCAATGTTCTTCCAACAGCAAGTCCTGATCCATTTAAGTATGACGGAATTCACTTCATTAGTTACTTTATATTTTAATCCCATTCTTCTAGCTTGGAAAGCTTCACAGTTTGAACAAGAAGAAATTTCTCTATATTTATTTTGAGATGGTAACCAAACTTCTAAGTCATAAGTCTTAGCAGCACTGAAACCTAAGTCTCCTGAACAAAGTTGTATTACACGATATGGTAATTCTAATCTTTGTAGAATTGTTTCAGCATTGTTAACCATTTTTTCTAATTCATCATAAGAAGATTCAGCATCTGTGATTTTAACTCATTTCAACTTTTATTGAATTGGTGTAATCTGATAAGTCCTTTTACATCTCTACCATAAGATCCTGCTTCTCTTCTGAAACAAGGAGAATAAGCAGTGTAATATTTAGGTAATTCAGATTGCTCTAGAATTTCTTTTTCTATGAATATTAGTCATAGTGATTTCAAAGTAGAGATTAAGTACATATCATCAGTTGTCTTATACATATCTTCTTCAAATTTTGGTAATTGTCCTGTTCCTTCACAAACTTCAGCTTTAACCATAAATGGAGTTATATGTTCAGTATATCCATGTTCTAAAGTATGAGTATCAAGCATAAAGCTGATTACAAAGCTCTTTCTAATCTAGCAGCAGCTCCTCTATATAGAACGAATCTTGAACCACTAATTTAGATCCTCTTCAAAGTCCAATATTCCTAAAACCTTCTCCAATATCCCAGTGAGCTTTAGGTTCAAAGTCAAATTTTCTAGGCTCTCCCCATCTTCTGATTTCTTTATTAGAATCTTCATCAGGTCCAATAGGTGTTGAAGGGTGATAAACATTAGGAATAGTCATTTGAATATTTTTAATTTCTTCATCTATTTCTACAAGTTCAGCATCTAATTCTTTAATTTTAGAAGAAACTCCTCCCATTTTTCAATTAGATGATTAGCATCCTTTTTCTTTTTCAAATTAGCTATTTCAGCTGAAACATTATTTTCTATCTCTTTTTAAAGCTTCAACTTCCGATAGAACTTCTCTTCTTTTGCATCTAATGCAACAAAAAGCATCCATATCGATGTTGCTGTTTCTGTTTTTAGCATTTCTTTAGCATTTCAACATTTTCACGCATAAATTTTAGTTCTAACATCCCTCCTTAAAAGTACAGTCCATTCTAGTATATAGTTTATATATTACTCTAAAAGTTTTTGAAATTTCAAGACTTAATAATAAAATTTAGTCTTTTAATCCTGCCAAGGCAATGCCGATAGGAGTTATATATAAAGGCATATAAGGTTTATGAATATTCAATCCTAATTCTTTTGCAAAAAAATCTTTTCACTATCTTCAAAGCCAAGCTCCACCAACTAAATATATGTCTTTGACATCATAACCACTTATATATTTTTACTATAGAAGCCATTTTTGTAAAACAGGAGTTATTTGTATACAAACTTCTTTTTCTCTTTTCTTATCAGTCTTTATATCTTCAGCTGTTTCAAAATCCACTCCATAGCTTCCTGCTATAACTAAAGTCATATGTGTTCCACCAGTTGGTTCATCTGCAACAAAGACAACCTTACCATCTTTAAGTATACTGATACCTGTTGTTCCACCACCTAAGTCAACAACAACTCCATCAGTTATACCTAGAACATAGGAAGCAGCAGTTGGTTCGTCTACAACCTTTTTGACATCTATACCAGCTGATTCAACAACATTCACAATGGCTTTAACACTACCTTGCTCTACTCCTGGTGGAATAGCAGTGTAACCTTCAGTTATTTCTATACCTAATTTTTCTTCTAACTCTTCTTTTAGCTTTCTAACTATAGAAATAGCTCCCATGAAATCTACAACTATACCATCTTTAACAACTCTTGAACGTTGAGCTGCACCTGCAACAGGTTTTCCATCTTTATCTAAAATAGTTATCATTATGTTAGCCGTACCTAAATCTACTCCAACAAAAAAATTTACTCTTGTCAAAAATTAGTTCTAGGTTTTAGTAATCGTTTTTCAAATTCTTTTATATATTTATTAACTTTATCTAAATTCATAAATCCTCCTTAAGTTTTTCTTAAAAATACTATCTTAATATCTAAAATTTGTCAATAATATTTAATTTTTCACTTATAAAAATTTTTGTCATTTTAGTAAAAATACTATAAATTAGACAGAATTTTTGATATAATATAAAAATAAAACTTAGAAAATTAAAAATAAGGGGCTCTAATGAAATCAGTAAAAGTACATATAAAAACAAAAAGGTTTGCATGCAAGACCTTCGTCACTATTTGTTCAATTAGTTACAAAGTATGATTCTGACATAACAGTAAAGTCTGAAGATAGAAACTGTTAATGGTAAAAAGCATTATGGGGCTTATGCTTCTAGCTGCCGAAGAAGGTAGAGAACTTGAATTGATAGCAGATGGTCCAGATGAAGATGCAATGCTATGCAGAACTTGTAGATTTAATAGAAGTAAAATTTAATGAGGAGTAAAATTTATGGAAATTATTAGGGCCAAAAACATATGGGATTTTGCTTTGGGGTATTAGAAGCCATAAATGTTTGTAACTCTTTAATTGAAGAAAAAGGTAGAAAATATATTTTAGGAATGCTTGTTCATAATAAGCAAGTGGTTGAAGACATGGAAAGAAAAAGGCTTTAAGCTTGTTAAAGAAGAAGAGTTACTAGAAGATATTGATGACTTAAAAGAGAATGATATAGTGGTAGTAAGAGCTCATGGAACTTCTAAAAATGTTCATGAGAAATTAAAAAGAAAGAAAAGTAAAAGTTTACGATGCTACTTGTGTTTTTGTCAATAAGATAAGGCAAGAAATAGAAATAGCAAATGAAAAAGGATACAGCATTCTATTTATGGGGGATAAAAATCATCCAGAAGTAAAAGGAGTTATCTCTTTTGCTGATAATATACAAATCTTTGAAAGTTTAAGAAGAGGCTATGGAAGTTAAAAATAGACTCAGATAAAACTTATTTACTCTCTACTCAAACAACTTTAAATAAAAAGTTTGAAGAGGTGAAAAATATTTCAAAGAAAACTATCAAAATGTGATAATTTTTGATAAAATATGTGAGTGCAACAGCAGTCAGACAAAAAGCTGTTGAAGACTTAGCCGTAAAGGCTGATATAGTAATAATAGTTGGAGATACAAAAAGCTCAAATACAAAAAGTTATACGAAATATCTAAAAATTAAATTCAGAGAGCTACCTTGTTGAAAATGAGAGCAGTTGGACTTAACTATTTTTAGAGGGAAAGAAGTAATAGGAATTACTGCAGGGCATCAACACCAGAAGAAACAATAATGAATATAGATAAGGGGACATATAAAATGCCTAATGTAAATGAAAAACCAAAATGAATTCTTAGAAATGTTGAAAGGATTCTACCAAACCAAGAAAAAGAGTAGAAGGGACTATAGAATCTATGGATCAAAACTATTCATATCTTGATGTTCCTGGTGAAAGAACAGCAGTAAGAGTTAGAACAGAAGAATTAAAAAGGGTATAAAGTGGGAGATACTGTTGAAGTATTGATTACAGGTGTATCAGAAGAAGATGACGATCAAGAATACATCATCGCATCAAGAAAGAAAATCGAAGTTGAAAAGAACTGGGAAAAATCGAAGACTCTTTCAAAAATAAAACTGTTTTAGAAGGAGAAGTTACAAAGAAAATAAAGGGTGGATATCTAGTACAAGCTTTATTCCATGCAGGATTCTTACCTAATTCATTATCAGAAATTCCTGAAAATGAAGAAAAAGTTAATGGAAGAAAAAGTTCAAGTTATAGTAAAAGATATTAAAGTTGATCCTAAAAGATAAAAAGAAATAAGAAAATTACTTACTCTGTAAAAGATATTAAATTAGCAGAACAAGCTAAAGAATTTTGCAGGATTAGAAGTTGGACAAACTGTTGACTGTGTTGTAACAGAAGTTTTAGAATTTGGTTTAGCAGTTGACATAAATGCTTTAAAAAGTTTATTCATATTTCTAAAGTATCTTGGAAGAGATTAGATAAGTTAGCAGATGCTTATAAAGTTGGAGATAAAATCAAAGCTGTAGTTGTTTCTTTTAGATGAAGCAAAGAAAAATGTAAAATTATCTATTAAGAGATTAGAAAGCAGATCCATGGGCAACAGTTGCTGATGAATTTAAAGTTGGAGATGAAGTTGATGGAGTTGTAACAAAAGTTTTACCTTATGGTGCTTTTTGTTGAAATTAAACCTGGGTAGAAGGTCTTGTACATATTTCTGATTTTAGCTGGACTAAAAAGAAAGTAAATGTTGCTGAATATGTAAAAGAAGGAGAAAAAGTTAAAGTTAAAATAACTGACTTACATCCAGAAGATAGAAAAATTAAAATTAGGAATAAAACAATTAGTTGCTAATCCTTGGGATAGTGCTGAAAAAGACTATGCAGTTGATACTGTTATCAAAAGGAAAAAGTTGTTGAAAGTTAAACCATTTGGAATCTTTGTTGAATTAACAGATGGAATAGATGCTTTCGTTCATAGCTCAGACTATAACTGGATAGGAGAAGAAACTCCTAAATTTGAAATAGGAAACGAAGTTGAATTAAAAATAACTGAACTTGATTTAAATGACAGAAAAATCAAAGGAAGTTTAAAAGCATTAAGAAAAAGTCCTTGGGAACATGCAATGGAAGAATACAAAGTTGGAACAACAGTTGAAAAAAGAAAATAAAAACTGTAGCTGACTTTGGATTATTCGTTGAATTAACAAAAGGAATAGATGGATTTATTCCTACTCAATATGCATCTAAAGAATTCATTAAAAATATCAGAGATAAATTTAATGAAGGAGATGTAGTAAAAGCTCGTGTTGTAGAAGTAAATAAAGATACACAAAAATTAAATTATCTATTAAAGAAATAGAAAGAGAAGAAGCAAAAAGAGAAGAAAGAACAAATAGAAAAAAATACTCTGTTTCATCTTCAGAAGAATAATAAGTAAAAATATAAGAAGCTGTTGCAAAATAATAAAAAGTAAAAAAAATAGTTCGTTACTGAGTAGATTTTAGAAAATTTTTCTTTGAGAGATTTTAATAAATTTTTAGTTATATATAGCGATTACTTGACAGCCTATAATGTTTCTAGAGCTCCACAAAGGCTCTCTCAACATTATAGGACGTCGCAATAATCTTATTAAAACTATTATATTAGTACTTACTCAAAGAAAATTTCTAATAATAAATTATAATGTAACTCACTTATTTTTCAACTTTTAAACTGAGAATTATAATTGCAGCAGCTTTATTTTTAAGGAGTATAAAAACAATTATTAAAAATATTTGGCTTTGATTGGTTTGGTAAATTTTTAAAATCAAAAGATCTATCTCCACAAGAAGAAATGATACAAGATTTAATTTCTATTATACATATATTTTCTTGTCGCATACATGGACTTAGAAAATATAAAAAGCAAATAAAGGAAGATAAAGATGTATAAAAGCACTAAAGATAGAAATAAAACTAACAGAAGAACAAAAAGATACAAGTAAACAAAACTATTGGAGTTGAAAGATTTATATATAACGAATATATTAAATATAATCAAGAACAATATGAATTAGAGTAATAAATTTGTAAGTGCTAATGATTTTTTCTAAATATATTAACAATGTCTATCTACCTAATAATCCAGATAAAAAAATGGATAAAAGATGTATCTTCTAAATCAGTCAAACAAAGCAATGCTTTATGGAGAAAAAGCATTTAAAAACTTTTTAAGGGTTTAAGTTCTTTTCCTGTTTTTAAGAAAAAAAGGTAAGAATGAGTTGGGAGCATATTTTGTTAAGAATAATAAAACTGATTTTTGAGTTTTATAGACATAAAATAAAAGATACCTACTTTAAAATTTGTAAGAGTAAAAGAATATGGATATATACCTAAAAATGCGATTATTAAAAGTGGCACTATAACTAAAATAGCTGATAGATATTTTTCTATCACTTATTATGGAAGTTGAAAGATACTGTAAAAGCAACTAATACAAGTAGTAAAGGATTAGGAGTAGATTTAGGGTATAAAAGATACAGCTATATGTTCTAACGGCAAGGTATTTAAAAAAATATAAATAAAACTAAAAAGTTAAAAAAAGTTGAAGAAGAAACTTAAGAGAGAACAAAGAAAGATCTCAAGAAGTGTAGAATATTCTAAATCTAAAAAAAGATAAAATTAAAAAGAATGTAAGAATTTTTAATAAGAAAAAGTTGAAAGTACAAAAATTATTTTATAGACTAAAATTGTATTAGAGATGATTATAATAATAAAATAGTAGATGAAATAACAAGAGCCAAGTTAAAATACATTACTATTGAAAGATTTAACAGTATCTAATATGATGAAGAATAAACATCTTTCAAAAGCTATACAAGAACAGAATTTCTATGCGATAAGAACTAAACTTATAAATAAATGTAAGGAAAAGAAATATAGAACTGAGGTTAGTAGATACATTTTTATCCAAGTAGTAAAACTTGTTCTTGTTGTGGAGAAATTAAAAAGATTTAAAAACTTAATGATAGGATTTATAAGTGTTGTAATTGTGGTTTAGAAATAGATAGAGATTACAATGCAAGTATAAATCTTGAAAAGCAAAAATATATAAAAGTAATAGCATAGATATTTTTAAAATAAAAGAAAAGGAGAAAGCTACAAATAGCAAGTTAAAATATCTATATGTACCGATGGCTAGTCGGGGAATTTACGACTATGGAGAGTACAAGGAACTATGAGTAGATACAAAGTATTGAAAATATACTCGTTGAAGTAGTAATATTCTAGTGTATTAAATATATTTTAATACATTTTTAGTAGCAGGAGTAATGAGTAGTGCATTTACAGGTTTTGTATTATTAAACGAAGTTAAATTTGATAAAGAAAAAAATTTTTTAAAAGATTTAAAAGAAGATTGGAAAAGTTACATTAGATTTAGGTGGAGAAGACGAAAAATAAAGAAAAAGATATGTTGGTTGGAAATATTGGAGATATAATGGTTGCTGTTGCTTTAATGCCAGCTCCTATTCCTAACAATGAGGCAGTAGAAAATGCAAAGACAAACTACAGATGGCCAGATGCAGTTAAAGTTGCTGAAGAACATAAGGCTCATATTTTTAGTTTCTTTTATTGGGAGAGCCAGACTTAATAGAAGGTGCAAAGTTATATACAAAGATTGTATCAGCACTTACAAAACAAGAAAATTGTACAGGAATTAATGTCTTAGGAACAGTTTTAAATCCTGGTATGTATAGAGACTTTACGGAATATTATGAAGAAAAATGATATGTTCCCAGTTGAAAATATGATATTCATAGGATTATATGCAGTAGAAGATAATAAAGTGAGTGCCTATACTTATGGTATGGAAGCATTTGGAAAAAGAAATGGAAATAATAGCTAGTTCACAAAAATCCAGAAGATATTTATTATTTCTACAAGGAGTAGCTGACTATGTTATAACTTCCGATGTTATATTACAAGATGGTGAAACAATAGGTTTCTCAGCTGAGCAAAAAAATTTCTATAACTCATTCAAAAGCTATAGCTGTTGATGGAGTATCAGTAAAAGTTAGCTTTTTAAGATTAAAAATTAAAAAAATATTTGCCAAAAATATAAAAAAATATGTTATATTAATAAGGTATCAAATAGATATCGTGGTCGCATAGCTCAGTTGGGAGAGCACCTGCCTTACAAGCAGGGGGTCATAGGTTCAAGTCCTATTGTGACCACCATAATAGTGGGGGTGTAGCTCAGTTGGTTAGAGCGCCTGCCTGTCACGCAGGAGGTCGCGAGTTCGAGCCTCGTCACTCCCGCCATTAATGCCCAGATAGCTCAGTCGGTAGAGCAGGGGACTGAAAATCCCCGTGTCGGTGGTTCGATTCCGCCTCTGGGCACCATCTATTAATATAACGGCGACGTCGCCAAGCGGTAAGGCAGAGGTCTGCAAAAATCTCCATCACCAGTTCGAATCTGGTCGTCGCCTCCAAATAAAAATATTGACAGAATAAAATTATTGTGATAATATAATAAGGCAATGCGGGAATAGCTCAGTTGGTAGAGCGTCAGCCTTCAAGCTGAATGTCGCGAGTTCGAACCTCGTTTCCCGCTCCATAAATGCGTCATTAGCTCAGTTGGTAGAGCATCTGACTCTTAATCAGGAGGTCACAGGTTCGACCCCTGTATGACGCACCATACATCAGCCCCGTTCGTTCAGTGGTTAGGACATCAGATTTTCACTCTGGAAACAGGGGTTCAATTCCCCTACGGGGTACCATTAAAATATTTAATATGGTCGCATAGCTCAGTTGGGAGAGCACCTGCCTTACAAGCAGGGGGTCATAGGTTCAAGTCCTATTGTGACCACCATAGTAGTGGGGGTGTAGCTCAGTTGGTTAGAGCGCCTGCCTGTCACGCAGGAGGTCGCGAGTTCGAGCCTCGTCACTCCCGCCATTACATATGCCGCTTTAGCTCATCTGGTAGAGCAACTGACTTGTAATCAGTAGGTGATTGGTTCGACTCCGATAAGCGGCACCAGGAAAATAAAACTAACGAAATACGCGGGGATGGCGGAATTGGCAGACGCGCTAGACTTAGGATCTAGTGTCCCAGACGTGAGAGTTCAAGTCTCTCTCTCCGCACCACGCTCATTGGACTTATTCCAATCTAAAACAATTAAATATGGGGATATAGCTCAGTTTGGGAGAGCGACGCACTTGCACTGCGTAGGTCAGCGGTTCGATCCCGCTTATCTCCACCATTAATGCCTAGGTAGCTCAGTTGGCTAGAGCATACGGTTCATACCCGTACGGTCGATGGTTCGAATCCATTCCTAGGCACCATTTTATTTAATAAGATTTTTATAAAATTTGAAAAAGTGCTAAAAAAATCGTAAGTTTTAAAAAGCTAAAAAAACCTAATAAAGTTTTTTATATATCTATAAAATATAAAAAAATTACAACAGACAAAAAAACAGACAAAGTTAAAAGAGATTCAATTAAGAATCTCTTATTTTTTTATAAGTTATTTAGTTTATCCAGCACTTCTAATTTCTTTTCTTTCATTACATGTGTATAGATATCCATTGTTGTAGCTATATCCCCATGTCCTAGCAAGACTTGAACTGTTTTGATGGGTATATCCATCTCAAATAATCTCGTAGCATAACTATGCCTTATTGAGTGAAAACTCCTATGTGGAATATTAAGTTTTTACATATAGAGGCAATTCTTCTCTGAGGCTTTTTTAGTTCAATAGGTTTTACCAAGATTAGAAAAAAATCAGTTGGCCTTGACGTGGGATATCTTTTAGCAGCTCCTGGATCTTATCTGGTAACAGGGATTTCCCTAGCACTATTTTTGGTTTTTCAATTCCTTAAAAGCATAAGTTAATTTCCTGTCATCTACCTTATCCACATCTACATTTCTTCTATACTGCCTAGTAATCTTAACCATATTATCTTTAATATCGCTCCACTGTAGCCCTAAAACTTCTCCTAGCCTTAGCCCTGTGTAAAATGTAAAAGTAAATTAAGCAGTCAACGATATCTCTTTTATCTAAAGTTTTTAAGAACCATTTCCTGCTCTTGTTTAGAAAAATACATTTTATATTTTCTTTTTTTAGTTATTTTCTGAAGAGTCACACCAGGGCAAAAATCTTTCATCATGATCCCTTGTATAATAGCGAATTTTTATACATGAATGGATTTGAATATAAGTCTTTTTTTAATTGTATTAGCAGTGAAATCTTTTTGCAATTCATTGAAGTATTGTTGCAAGTCCTTTAAAGTTATTTGATTAGCCTTTTTTTCTAGCAACAGAATAGTTCATTAATCTTAATCTATAGCTTGCTTCATATTCATAAAAAGTGTTGGGGCTAACCTCTATCTTTTTGAAATTAAAGATCCAGTCTTTAAAAAAAGTTCTCCAAAGCTAATATCAGAATTGGATAGACTGTTAGTCTTAGCTTGGTATTTAGCAGTATTCATTTTATCCAATACTACTGACTTTTTTTATAACTACCAAAAACTTTTTTTCTAATCTGTTTACCGTTACTGTCCCAACCAACAGTGATATTGGCTTTATAATATGTTTTGCCATTTCTTATAACAGTAGAGATAGTACCTTCTCCATTAGCTTTTCTGCCAGCCATACAAAATCACACTCCTTTTCGAATTGCATAAAAAGCAAGAGTGTGTTATAATCTAAACAGATGATATAGAAGAGTACCACACTCTTGAAGCCTTTTTAGTTGTTGGTAGCAACTGAGAGGCTTTTTTTGTTATTTCTTAATTGCTTTTTAGATTTATTATCTAGTTTTTTCTTTTCTTTTTCTATTTCTTTTTATGCTTTTTTTCTGGTGTAGGAAGTTTTTTTCAGGAACTGTTCCACTTATTTCTTTCATTGTTGCCCTAACTTTTTCCAATCTCAAAATGAGTTAAATCTGCTGCTGATTGAGTAGTTATGTCACCCTTTTTTTCAATCTTTCCTCTGTTTGTGTTATTCTAAAAAGTTTGCAGCTAATTCTGTTGATCCCATAAAATCTAAAATGTTATCATTTTTTTCTTTAGCTTTTTCTAACTTTTTATAGCTTGTGCTGTTTCTCCACCATACAGTCCCATATATCCAGCATTATTAAATTTTCCATAATTGTCAACGCCACATTCTTTAGCTGCACTAGCTAATTTTTTTATTAAATCCTTTTTACATGTCCTCTCAAAAGTAATCTTTTTCTCTTCTTCTGTTAAATCTTTAGGTGCTTTTTTTCTTCACTCAATTCTTGTTTTCTAGTTTGTATAGCGAAATATTGTTGTCCTAGGGCTATCATCTTTTTCTTGGGTCTCCATTTTGGACTATTAAATAACAAGCATATCTTGATAACATAATATCAGTGACTTCCATCTTAGCACCATTCCCAACTTTTTAACACTCTCCCGACGTCGGCAAAGTGTTCAAATATATTTATATTGGTTGTTTCTGCAGAGGATTTAGCTTTATTAATAACCTTAATAAAATTTCCCCACTTTACATATCCTAGTGCAGTCATTAAATCTCTTGCATACCAAAAATTCCACACCATATTCATTAATATTTTTAAATCTTCAAAAGTTTTTTTGATTGTATAATTCTAGTTCTTCCATTTACTCACCTCTCCTTAAAAATGTATGTAGTTTTATTTTTTTAGCCTCTGCAGTGATACTACGAATATCACTGCTGGGGTATTTTTATCGCTATAGTTTTTCTAATCGATACTATCTCATAATTATCTACAACATTAACTGGGTATTCCCATACTCTCATTTCTACAAAGTAAGTATCCCCCTCAAAATCTATTTCTCCTTCTAAAGTATGTTCAATTTCTTCTCCCATTGAATCATCACTTTTTTTCAGCGTATACTTGAGAATCTACAATTTCGAGTAATTTTGGGTTTATCTCAACATCAACTTCCTCCTCCTCTCCCTCTTCATTTTCAAAATAACATGTTTCTGTTAACTTAGGGACTTGGTCTCTAATATCCCCATAATCCTCTTCATAATCTTCATAATCTTCATCATATCTATTCATAATTTTTCTCCTTCCTTATCATCTAAATTTAATTCTTTTGGGAATTGATTCAAAAGCGAGTATGCCATTTTTATTCCATCTGCTATTTCATTGCATTCTTGTTGAGACAGCCTTCCTTTTTCATAAATTTTAAGAAAAATTTTTTTAGTTCCATTAAAAAAATCTCTTTCTTGATGTAGAGTTATTATTATATGATGGATACTTAAACGAGCTTACTAAAAACCAAAAATTACTAGGTTGATTCATTAAGTAAGCAGCATATTCATCACCTCTTTTTCAACCATATTTTTTTGAGATAGTCATTAGCTTCTTCATAGGTGATTAATTGTTCTGCAAACGGGTCTTTATTAGGCGTAAGCAATAAAATTATAAATATTAAAGTCTCTAAATCTATCTTCAGCCAAAAATTTGCATACATTAGGTTAAATTCTGGGTTTAAGTCTCCATTTTTGGATTTTATCAAGATTTATATCGAAATCGGGTGAATACCGAACTCCTAATTTTTTTAAATATGTTCTCTATTACTTTTAAGTTTCCTATCTTTTCATTTTTTTCTGTCATTTTCTTTTACATAATTTTCAAAGAACATATTAGAAACTTTATCTATGACTTCTTTACCTAAAAAGATTCTATACTTACGTTAAATGCACTTGCAAATAGAGTAACCACAGAAAAAAAGGTATATTTGCTATTTTACCCTCCTCATATCTTTGGATATTACTTGGATGCATATTGACTTCATCAGCTAATTTCTTACGACTCCACCCTTTTTCATCTCTCCAGTACTTCACTATACCTCCAAAAAAACTTGGATTCGAGAAAAATTTTCTAGTAGCAATGCATAATTTTGTTCATTAAACCTATCTTTGCCTTTTTGAGACATAATTTCACCTCCTAATTATATTGTATGAAAAAGTATATCACTTTTACTCTTTAAATGCAAATAAAATAAATTTTTTTAAATTTTAATGAATTTTATTTGACAAGATTTAAAAACTATGGTAAAAGTATTTTTATCGTCACACGAGTAAAAATTAAAATATTTTATTTTTTTATGATTTTTAGGAGGGGAATCAAAGTGGCATATAATAAATTAAAAAGGGTTATTGCGTGAGAAAGGGATATCTTACAATACGTTAGCTGATACAATCCATCTTTCTGTAGCTGGTCTATCAAATAAAATAAATAGGAAAAAGGATCTGATTTCACTATTGCCGAAGTTATCCGCATAAAAATTACTTAAATCTCTTAAATGAAGATGTTTATTTAATTTTTACCTAATTAATTGCATATAAAGAGTAATTTATTTTTAGAAAAATAATTTTTAATAAAAGAAAGGAGATCGATTAAATGAATGAGTTAATTAAAATTGAAGTAAAAGATGGACAACAATTAGTAAGTGGTAGAGAATTACATGAGTTCTTGGAGATAAAAACTCCTTATACTCAATGGTTTGAGAGAATGTGTGAATATGGATTTGTTGAAAATACTGATTATATCCTAGTTTCACAAAAAAAGTGAAAGTAGTAATATAACTGGAATTAAAGTAGTACAAGACCACTTAATAACATTGAATATGGCAAAAGAAATATCAATATTGCAAAAGAAATAAAAAGGAAAATTGGCAAGACAGTATTTTTATTAAATGCGAAGAGGCCTGGAATAGTCCAGAGATGATATTAGCAAGAGCTAATCAAATTCAATCTCATATGATAGGAGATTATACAAAAAGATTGAGTTACTTGAGAATAAAAGTAAAAGAAGATAAACCAAAAAGTAATATTTGCCGATGCAGTAGCAACTTCTCAATCTTCGATATTGATTGGTGATCTAGCAAAAATTGATTAAGCAGAACGGAGTCGATACAGGTCAAAAAGATTATTTGAATGGATGAGGAAAAACGAATTTTTAATTAAAACAAAAAGGTGAAAGCTATAACATGCCAACTCAAAAATCAATGAACTTAGGACTGTTTGAAATAAAAGAAAGAACAGTGCTTAATCCTGATGGATCTATAAGAATAAGTAAAAACCCCAAAGGTTACTGGTAAAGGGCAACAATATTTCATTAATGTATTTTTAAACGAATAGAAGGAGAGCAATTATGGATAAGTTAAAAGTTGAGAAGATAAAAAGATTTATTAAAAGAGTAAAGGATTTAGATCTCGATTACAGAATAGCTTGTGAAGGACATGAAACAGATGATACTTTAACGGCTAAAGATTTATCTGAAATAGATTATCTGAATGTCTTCATTTCTGAAAATGTAGTGGTTAATGTTAATTTTAAATCTGCCATAGATATTTGTTTTTTGCCACGATTTTCCCAATTCTGTTTGGAAGAGCATTTTGTATCTCTTGATTTTAAAGATTTAGAAGAAGCCTACAAAGCTGCTAAAAAGAATAAAAAGTAATAGTTAGAGATATTTTTAAAGGAGAAAAAAATGGAAGAAAAAGAAAAAGGATATAAAACTCAGAAGCAACAGACAGAAGCAACAAAAAGATATTTAGAAAAAATGTAGTTGCTGGGGTAAGAGCAGATAGAAGTCGTTTTGAAAAGTAGATGTTTAAAATTTATAAATGAAGTAGCAAATTTGGAAGAATTACAAGAAATTAGAAAAATAATAGATGAAAAATTAAGGGGTAAAAATATGAAAGGATTTGAAAAATTAGGAACTGGATGGTTTGCGGTAAAGGATAATGGAGTAGATGTATATTTAATAGCTTTAAAAAAAGATGTAGTAATCGAGACCAAATACAAGTTGGGGTAGATATATGGCATATCTTAAAAGAAAATGCTAATTGTTTAACAGAGCAAGAATTAAAAATTCTTTCTTGAAAAAAACTGGAAAAGAATATACAACAGAAGATTTAAAAAGCATCTACATATAAAAAAATATTTAGATGAACTAGTAATATTAAATTTTGCTTATGTAAATAATGAATTTATTAGAACTACAAGTGAAGTTTTTAAAAGCTTCTAGAAAATAAAAGCAGGATTAATTTCCTGCTTTTTAAAAATTTTTCTCGGATATGATACACTCAAAAATAATTATTAGTTTTATATCTTAAAATTTCTTACAACAGACAAAAAAACAGACAATTAAAAATATGTTACGATATAGTCTATTTTAGACTATTATTATCTTATTATCCATTCCTAGGCACCATTTTTATTTATAAGCATTGATGAATTATCATTAATGTATACAAAAATGACAAAAATAAGCTTTAATTTTTCTTGCTAAAAAAAGTCAAGAATGTTATAAAAATTAAACATAATAAAAAAATTATGAGGTGAGTTATTTGAAAAAAACAAAAATAGTTTGTACTATTGGTCCCTGTGACTGAATCAGTAGAAACTTTTAAAAGAACTATTAAATAGAGGAATGAATGTGATGAGATTAAATTTTTTCTCATGGGGATTACGAAGAACATGGAACAAGAATAAAGAATTTTTAGACAAGCTATGTCTGAAAACTGGAAAAAAAGAGCAGGGCTATTACTAGATACTAAGGGACCTGAAATAAGAACAATGTCTTTAGAAGATGGAAAAGATGTAAGTATAAAAAGCTGGACAAAAATTTACATTTACAACAGATCAATCAGTTGTTGGGAATAGTGAAAGAGTTGCAGTAACTTATCCAGACTTTTGCAAAAAGACTTAAAAGTTGGAGATATGATCCTTGTAGATGATGGTCTAATAGAACTAGATGTTACAGAAATAAAAAGGAAAACGAAGTTATATGTATAGCTAGAAATAATGGAGAATTAGGACAAAAGAAAGGTATAAATCTACCTAATGTTTCTGTTAATTTACCAGCTTTATCTGAAAAAAAGATATAGAAGATTTAAAAATTTGGTTGTAAAAATAATATAGATTTCGTTGCAGCTTCATTTATAAGAAAGGCTGAAGATGTAAGAGAAGTTAGAAGAATTCTTCATGAAAATGGTGGAGATAGAATACAAATAATTTCTAAAATAGAAAGCCAAGAAGGTTTAGATAACTTTGATGAAATCTTAGAAGAATCTGATGGAATCATGGTAGCAAGAGGAGATTTAGGAGTAGAAATTCCTGTTGAAGATGTTCCTTGTGCACAAAAAGATGATGATTAAAAAAATGTAATAGAGCAGGAAAAACCTGTTATTACAGCTACTCAAATGCTAGATTCTATGATTAAGAATCCAAGACCAACAAGAGCGGAAGCAAATGACGTTGCTAATGCTATAATAGATGGAACAGATGCTATAATGCTTTCTGGAGAAACTGCAAAAGGAAAATATCCTTTAGAAGCAGTTGAAGTAATGGATAAAATTGCTAGAAAAGTTGATCCAACTATAGTTCCATTTTTTGTAAAACATGTTACAACTAAAAATGATATAACTTCTGCTGTTGCTGAAGGAAGTGCAGATATAAGTGAAAGATTGAATGCAAAACTAATAATAGTTGGTACAGAATCTGGAAGAGCTGCAAGAGATATGAGAAGATATTTCCCTAAGGCAGATATCTTAGCTATAACTAATAATGAAAAGACAGCTAACCAATTAATCCTAACAAGAGGAGTAATTCCTTATGTTGATGCAACACCAAAAACATTAGAAGAGTTCTTTATTTTAGGGGAAGCAGTTGCTAAAAAATTGAATTTAGTTGAAAAAGGTGATATAGTAATAGCAACTTGTGGAGAAAGTGTATTTATCCAAGGAACAACAAACTCAATTAAAGTTATACAAGTAAAAGCATAGTTAAAATTTAAAGGAGGAATGCAATGACAGGTATAGTAGAAGTAATAGGAAGAGAAATTTTAGACTCAAGAGGAAACCCTACAGTAGAAGTAGATGTAGTATTAGAATGTGGAGCAAGAGGAAGAGCTGCTGTTCCATCAGGAGCTTCAACAGGAAGCCATGAAGCAGTTGAGCTAAGAGATGAAGATAAATCAAGATATTTAGGAAAAGGAGTTTTAAAAGCTGTAAACAATGTAAATACAGAAATCAGAGAAGCTCTTTTAGGAATGGATGCTTTAAATCAAGTAGCTATAGATAAATTAATGATAGAATTAGATGGAACTCCTAACAAAGGAAGACTAGGAGCAAATGCTATTTTTAGGTGTTTCTCTTGCAGTTGCTAAAAGCTGCTGCTGAAGCTTTAGGACAACCTCTATATAAATACTTAGGTGGAGTAAATGCTAAAGAATTACCTTTACCTATGATGAATATCTTAAATGGTGGAGCACATGCTGACTCAGCTGTTGACTTACAAGAATTTATGATACAACCAGTTGGAGCAAAAATCTTTCCAAGAAGCTATGAGAATGGGAGCTGAAATTTTCCATCACTTAGGAAAAATCTTAAAAGCTAATGGAGATTCAACAAACGTTGGAAATGAAGGAGGATATGCACCTTCAAAAATCCAAGGAACTGAAGGAGCTTTTAAATTTAATCATGTGAAGCTGTTAAGGCTGCAGGATATGAATTAGGAAAAGATATCACTTTCGCTTTAGATGCTGCTTCAAGTGAATTCTGTAAAGAAGTAAATGGAAAAATATGAATATCATTTTCAAAAAGAGAAGGTGGAGTTAAAGAACACTGATGCTATGATTAAAATGGTATGAAGAATTAATAAACAAATATCCTATCGTTTCAATAGAAGATGGATTAGGTGAAGATGACTGGGATGGTTGGGTAAAACTAACTAAAGCTATAGGAGATAGAGTACAAATAGTTGGAGACGACTTATTTGTAACTAACACTGAAAAGATTGAAAAAAAGGAATAGAATTAGGAGCAGGAAACTCTATCTTAATAAAAATTAAATCAAATAGGTTCATTAACTGAAACTTTAGATGCAATAGAAATGGCAAAAAGAGCAGGATATACTGCAGTTGTATCTCATAGATCAGGAGAAACAGAAGATGCTACAATAGCTGACGTTGCTGTTGCAACTAATGCAGGACAAATCAAAAACTGGTTCAACTTCAAGAACTGATAGAATGGCTAAATATAACCAATTATTAAGAATTGAAGAAGAATTAGGATCTGTTGCACAATACAATGGAAAAAAAATGTTTTTCTACAATATAAAAAAATAGTTTAAAAATATTGCCCCTAAAAATCTTAAAAGTAAGATTGAAGGGGCAGTTTTTACCCTTGTAAAAAGCAAAAAGTTGTAAAAATCTAATTAGGAATAAATTAGTATAAAATTTGCAACAGGAGGGTAGAAATGAATAAGGTTATAAAGAAAGAGATTGGAAGATTTCTGTTTGGGCAGGAGGAACAACAAATGAGATTTTTATATACCCTGAAAAATTCTAGCTATGCAGATAGAATTTTTAAAAGCCAGAATAAGTGTTGCAACTACGAATAATGAAGAAAAATCTCTTTTCACAAAACTTCCTGGAGTAGAAAGATATATATCAAAACTAACTGGAGATATGAAACTTCAACATACAGGTCATTATGATGTTGAAATGGAAGATTATCAAATAGATAGATTTAAAGGAGACTGGGAAACTTATTCTTGGGAAAATTTGAAGATTTTTAACTTGATGTTAAAAGGGAATAAGAGGAGATCTATACTATAGACAAATCAGAGGTAGATGTAGATTACATCTTGAGAAAGGTAGTACAATAGTATTTTTTATATGTTATAGATGGAAAGATTAATGTCAATGGAATAGATCTAGAAACAGAAGATTTCTATATAACAGATGATAATATTTTAGATGTTTTTGGAAATAACCCAAAAATATATTATGGTTTTATTAAGGAATGGGATCAATAAATGAAGATAATATTTTCTCCAAGTAAGGAAATGAGAGAAGAAAATATTTTTGAAAATAAAAATTGAATTTACTGAATCTCCATTTAAAGATAAAACTAATATTTTAACAAATCTTAGAAGAAGTCCCTCACTTCTATAAGTAGGGGATGAATTGCTTTTTATTTCTCTTGAAAATGTCTCTAAAATATGATATAATAAAATCAAATAAATAAGATAATTAAAAAACTAAAAGAATATTTTTGGAGTAGAAGTTTTTAAGTGTGGAGTAAGTATAGAAGTTATTAAAAAATATATTCAAGGACAAGGAGGAAAAATGAAGATAGTTAAAAAGCATATAAATTCAGAATATATCCTACCTTAGAACAAGTAATCTTTTTCTCAAAAACTTTTGGTTGTGTTAGAAAAATTTATAATCTTTATGTTAGATGATAGAAAGAAAGATTATGAAGAATATAAATCAACAGGAATTAAAACTAAATATCCTACTCCTACTAAATATAAAGAAGAATATCCTTATTTAAAAGAAGTAGATAGTTTAGCTCTTGCTAATGCACAATTAAATTTAGAAAAAGGCTTTTTAAGAATTTTCTTAAAAAAATAAAAGATTTTGGTTTTTCCAAAAATATAAATGTAAATCCAATCTAGTCCAAAAGCTATACTACAAATAATCAAAACACAATATATATTAAAGATAGCTACATAAAACTTCCTAAATTAAAATCGCTAGTTAAAAATTAGACTACATAGAGAAATAAAAGGTATAATTAAATCAGTAACAATAAGTAAAAATAGTCTTGATCATTATTTTGTTTCAATATTATGTGAAGAAGAAATAGAAGAATTAGCAAAAACTAATAAAAATATTGGAATAGATTTAGGAATAAAAGAATTTGCAACAATGAGTGATTGTACAAAAATAGAAAAATTTAAAGCTATCAAAAGAATATGAGAAAAAAACTGAAAAGAGAACAAAGAAAACTATCAAGGAGATGTAAACTTGCTAAAGATAGCGATAAAAACTATCAGATAGTAAGAATTATCAAAAACAAAAAGAAAAAAAGTAGCAACGATCCATAATAAAATTAAAAATAAAAGAAAAGACTTTATAAATAAGTTGAGTACAAAAATTATCAATAACCACGATATAATCTGTATAGAAGACTTAAATATAAAGGGAATGTTAAAAATCACAAATTAGCAAAAAGTATATCAGATGTAAGTTGGAGTGAATTTGTAAGACAACTAGAATATAAAAGCAAGTTGGTATGGAAGAAAAGATTGTAAAATTACCTACATTTTTATCCAAGTAGTAAGACTTGTTCTAGTTGTGGTAGTATAAAAAGAAACTCTAACATTATCAGAAAGAATCTATCATTGTGAATGTTGTGGACTAGAAATAGATAGAGATTACAATGCAAGTATAAATATATTAAGAAAAGGTTTAGAAATATTAAGAGAAGAAAAAGTAAGTTAGAAAAATATATCAGGGTAGGGACTACCCGAAGAGCTTGAGTAAATATATGTGGCTAACAAAAAGCACATACTTCCCAAGAAGCTCCCACTTCTACAAGTGGGAGTAGTTCACTAGATATATTGAAACAAAAAAATCAATAGAAGAAATAGAAAGTATAATGAAATTAAAAAGCTGACTTACTAACTAAAACATATAAAGGAATACAAAAATTATGATAAGTTAAAATATATTCCAACTGTTTCAATGTACTATGAAGTTTCATTTAAAGAATTAGAATTAGAAGCTTATTCTGAAAAATCTTTAAAATATTTGAAGAATAAGCTTTTTATTTTGTCTGCACTTTATGGACTTTCACAAGCTTTTTATTTAGTAAAAAAATATAGACTTGATATGACTATGTCAATTGTAGATAAAGGTTTATATAATTTCTGGAAAAAGAAATTAATGAATATATTTCAAAAATCTCTTGCTAAAGATGAAGTTTTATTGAATTTAGCCTCAAGAGAGTTCTCAAAATTGATAGATACTAAAAAATTAATATGATTAATATTGATTTTTAAAGAAGAAAAAGATGGAACTCTATAAAGTCAGTGAGCACCTATAGTAAAAAAAGCTAGAGGAAATTTTTTAAATTACCTTATGAAAAATCAAATAGATAGTTTAGAAGAAATAGAAAAAAATTGATTTAGATGGGATATACACTTAATAAAGACTTATCAAATTCTAAGAATTTAATATTTACTAGAAAAAAATTTCTAAAAATTAAAAAAAGTATTTGACAATGATGTTTATATATGGTAGACTTATAAGGGTACTTTTAGGACGGAATATAGCGCAGCCCGGTAGCGCACCTGCCTTGGGAGCAGGGGGCCGCAAGTTCAAATCTTGCTATTCCGACCATTCTTGGGGTGTCGCCAAGCGGTAAGGCAACGGACTTTGACTCCGTTATGCGTTGGTTCGAATCCAGCCACCCCAGCCATATAAATAATAATGCTAGTGATTAGTCACTAGCTTTTTGTCACTATTTAATAAATTATTTTCTTATTTTTTTGATATAAAAAAATTTTTAAAATTTTATTATTAAATATTTCCTAATTTTATAATATCTTTGTTAGTTAACATATATATAGAAAATAGAAAACCTAAAATACCAGTTATAAAAAAACATTGTTGCCATTCCAGCTCCATGAGTTGCTCCAAATAAATTAAATAAAAAAATTTACCAAAGTCAGAATTTCCATAAACTATTAAAGGTTCAAAAAAATATTATCAGCTAAATAACCTCCCAATAAGATACCTACTGAATTAAACAATGTTGAATTGCATTTTTGTAGCAAAAATCCTTCCTTGTTTATTTTTAGGAACATGGGTATATATAATACTTCGTTGAGAAGCTATAATAAAAGGTATGGGAAACTAGCAAAAAAATAGCAGCAGGTATCCAAGAATATAAGTTTCTTCCAAATGCCATAGATAAATCACCAAATAAAAAAAGTAATTCCTAAAAAGAAATACATAGTATATGCCATATTTCCCTTTAACTTTCTTATACTTACTATAAAAACCTCCAAGTATACCACCTATTCCTATAAATATATTTACAATACCCAAAATATATTCGGAGTTAGAACGAGATATTATCATTGCAGGTAAGATATTTTCATAAGTTATATGAGAAAAAAATTCATTAAACACATACTAAAAAAATAATTTTTAAATAAGGCTTTGTTAGAAAAATAAAAGAAAATCCTTCTTTTGTATCCTTTATAAAATTAAAAACTTTCTTCTTCATAATTAAATTCATTAATATCTCTTGGAATATTTATAAAAAAATATTAAGATGATGTTTGCTAAAAATAAGTAACAATATCAATAATTAATATATATTCTATTCCTATTGTTTTTATACAATATAGTTGCTATTGCCGATGAAAAAGAGAAAATTAAAGCATCTGAAAATGATAACATTCCACTTGCTTTAGTGTAATTTTCACTTGTATTTAATCTTTCAGTTACAACAGTTACAGCTGGAAATTTGAAAAGCATTAGCAAACCCTATAATTATATTTATAATGGAAATAAAAAAATAACAGTTAATTGATTCAATGAAAATTAATAGCAAAGTAGAAATAGTTCCTATTACAGCTAGAGTATCTACAATAAAAATTATATTTTTTTATTATACCTATCAATAAAAGTCCCAGCAATAAAACTTCCAATTATATAAGGAACAAAAGAGCAAAAAGATAGAATAGATATATCAAAAAGCAAGGTTTGATTTTGAATATACCCATAAGGTTAAAAGCATAGCTGGTTATAGCACTTCCTAATTGTGATAAAAGTTGGGAAAGCCAAAAATTTATAAAGTTTTTAATATTATACATGTGTACTCACCTCTTATGTCATATTTGTATTTTTTGTAGAAAAAAATTGTTTTATATTAACAATACTTTTTAAAGTATTTCTAAAAATCATTATAGTTAAAAATTTTTTTATTTCATAAAAAAATAATCATTTAATGTTGAATTAAAATTAGCTTTTTCTATAAAAAGAAAGAAAAATACAAATCAACACTATCATATAGCATATTTAATCTTTGTTTAATATCTTCTAGAATTTCTTCAATATATTTTTACTTTCTTTCATTGAAGCCTTGAAGAGAAAGGAAAAATCTAAAAGTAGTTTTGTTTTTTTATTATATAATAATATTGTTATAAGACTATAATTACTTACTATAAATTATTTGTACATTTAGTTATAAATTATTATAATATGTAATATATAAAAAAATATCAATATTGAAAATATATATAAATTTATAATAAAAAAATATATTTATAAAATATATTTTTATTTTTAAATTTCTTAGATACTTTTAATATTTTTTTAAAAATAGTTATAAAACCGAACAAGTTCGAATCCAGCCACCCCAGCCATATAAATAATAATGCTAGAGAGGAATCTCTAGCTTTTTTTGTTTGTCAAATAGTGTTGAAAAAAAATTTAGACTTACAATTAGCATAATTAAGAAAAAATTTTTTAATCAGATTTAAAAAAATTTTTAATTAGGTAATTATTAGAAAAAAATATTATTTTTCTTGAATATTTAAGGTAGTTTTGATAAAATTAAAAATGGTAGAAAAACTTTCTTTATGTTTATTTTTGTAATTTAACAGATAATTTTTGTTAATTCTATACTTTATTATTAAAAAGTTATAGGAAGCAGTTTATGTATGAAGTTATCTATAAAAAAATTAATTATATATAAGAATAGAATATTTGATTATAATTAGGGGTGAGGAAACTTATGATACAAAAAAATAATAACAAAAAAATAATATAGAAATAGAACTTTCTGCACCAAGATATGAAGATAGCTATGAATGGAATCGAATTGCCAAAAATTGTTGCTAATGAAAAAATATCTTTTAGTGGAACCTGAAAAAGTTTATTCTATAGATGAAATAGAAAAATAAAAATAAAGGAACCAAATGATGATAATAAATTTGTATTAGTAGCAAGGGATAATGGAAAGTTTATAGGAACATAACAGCAAGAAGAAATGGAAATAAAAATGAGACATACTATTGAGTTTGGGCTATGGTTATCACCAGAGTATAGAAATATTGGTATTGGAAAGAACATGATTCTTTCTATGGAAAAGTGGGGAAAAAGACCTAAAAAAATAAAAAGTATGTTTGACAGTTTTTTTAGTTGTAATGATTTTGCAAAAAAATTTATATTTAAAAATGGGATATGAGATTGTTGGAATTCAAAAAGCATCAAATAAAAAAATAGAAAAAAAGAATACTATGACCTAATTTATATGGAGAAGGAATTATAGTTTTTTAAAAAGTTGTCAATAAATTATTTAAACTTTATCTTTTCTTATTTTTTTACTAATTTATTAATACTTTTACTCTTTAAAAAAATATGTTATAACATAAAAAAAATAAAGTATCAAAAAAACGAATAAAAAAATCAAATAACAATAAAAATAAAAGGTTATTTTGCTTGGAACTTTATAAAGAAGCTCCTATATGAAAAATTTATTTCTAAGAGGTCTTCCTAAAAAGGAGTAGAAAAATGCTGGGAGAAAAAGTTTCTGAAATCGGTTATTGCTATAATTAGTTTAATTTTTATACTAGTATTAATAAACACTTTTTAGAATGAGTTTACCATATCTATTAAGTAAATTTATAGATAACTTTTATAGTTCCTATGAAAAATATAAATATATCAATCAATTTTTTAATAGCTTCAATTTTTATTATTTCTCTTTTCACTTTTACAAAAATATTTAATTGAAAATTTGTCTTGGAAATTTACTAATTATATTTGTGTAGAATTATTAATTTTAAAACAAAATAATGATTTTTTTATTAAATATTCACATGGTGACTTATTAGAGTACTTTGAAGTTGATATTTCAAAAAAATATAATTTTTTTAACTAATAGTATTCCATCTTTTTGTAGTAATATTTTTATAATTACTTTTTGTTATAGTGTTTTTTGGTTTAAAAAAAGTATATATATCTTTTTTTATTTTTAGTATATTTAGTTTTTAAATTTTATTTTTAGTTAAAATGTATAGAAAAACAACAAAAATAAAGTCATTGAAGAAAGTAATTATCATGAATATATGAGTGGAAAATATAGTGAATGGTTGGCGATGAAAAATTTACCCTCTATACTAGGATCAGATAAATACATTATAGATAAGTTTGAAAAATTTGCAAGATGATTGGTTAAAAATATAGAATAAATGTTAATAAATATTATTATGCTATATGGTGCATAACCCTGTTACTTAATGGGATGGTAGATGTTTTTATTTTTGGGAATAAGTGGATTCCTTTTTCTTCTACAATAAAATTACTATAGGAAGTATTTATTTATACTATTCTTATGGACAAAAAAATAAAAAAATCCTATGGAAAGTTTACAACAACAATTGCAGTATGTAGAAAAAAATTATTTGCAAGTCTTAAAAAGAATTGATAGACTACTTAAAAGAGAATTCAAACGATTTTGAAGAAAATACTAGAAAAGCTAACAATTTCTGAAATAAAAACCATAAAAATTAAAGATTTATATTTTTGCTTTATACTGATAAAATTGTTTTTAGATAAACTATCTATAGAGTTATCTAAAGGTGAAAATATTGGTATATATGGAAAATCTGGAGATGGAAAGAGTACTTTCTTAAAAATATTAAGTAAGATAATAAAAAGCAAATAAGGATTCTATATTCATCAATAATATAGATATTAATGATATTGATATGGAAAGTTATATTGAAAAATTATTTGTTTACAAAATGAACCTGTTATATTTTAAAACTTCATTATACAATAATATTTCTATGTTCAATGAAAAATAAGCTTGGAAGAAGTGGATAAATTTTTTACAAAATGAAGATTTATATAAATATATTGAAAATAAAAATTAACAGATACAGTCGTTGATGAAGAATTAACTATTTTACAAAAAAACAGATAATTTCTGTATTAAGAGTATTTTTGAGAAAAAGATTTAATTATTTTTTTGATGAAGCTTTCTCACATATAGATACTAAAATCACATTGGACTTATTAGATAAAATAAAGAAAAATTAATAAGAATAGTATAATAATTTGTGTCAGTCATAATCTGGAAAAACTTAGCTCATTTAATAAAATGTATGAAATAAAAAGGGTAAAATTTATGAAAAAGAATGAAAAATAAATTTTTAAAGATATATTTGAGATATGTAGATTAATTCTTAAAAAAATAATATTTCTATACATGCAGTAAATTTATTAGTTTGGTTATTATTAAGTTTATTTCCTCTAGTTTTTGCTTTTACTTTTTAAGAAATTTATTTTTCATCACTTGAAAATTTTTCTTCTGCTAACTATATTAAAAACATAATTATATATGCCGTAATTATTCTTTTCAATATTTTTTTCTAACATATAAGGCAGGGAGTATTTGATACAAGGTCAAGATTTAATATAGGAAAAATTATTAAGAGTGAATTTATTTAGCTATTTTGTTAATTATGATGTTAATATAGATACTTCACATATTCTTAATAGTTTTAATGAAGATGTAGATAATATAGAAGAATTCATAAGTTTTTCTATGGATTTTTATAAATAAAATAATATTTTTAATATCTTTTTATTATCTTAATGAAAATAAATTATAAAGCTTACAATTTTTATTTTTTTATTCCACTTTTTATTGGTTTCATTTTTAATATATAGTTGTGGAGAAAAATAAAAAATATTATAATTTTGCTAAGAAAGAAGATTTAGAAACTGTGTATTTTACAGTTCCATAATTAAGGGTAATAATATTATAAAATATTTTTAATAATAAAATAATTAAAAAAATTTTGAAGATAGCTTAATTATAAGGAGTAAGAAAAATATTCTTAAAAAAACTTTTTCTTTGAAGTAATAGAAAAAGTTGCTGAATTATTTAATAATATCTCTTATGTTATTTTTAGCTTTTGCTAGTTACTTACTTTTAAATAGTTCAGATAGTATTTCAAATTTTACTCTGTTTATAGAATATATTTCTTATGGAACTGTTTATCTAATAGTTTTTTTCAAGAAGTGTTTATTAATTTAAAATCTATACAAAAGTTTTTTTAGAAAAATCTAAGTGAAAAACTTGGCTATTAGTAAAGAAGAAGTTATAGAATTAATAAGAAATAGAGTAAAAATAAAAGAAAAAAATTTTAGAAACTCCCTTTAATAACTCAGAGTTAGTAATAAATTTAGATAGAAATGAAAATACTAATAATAGAAGATGAAAGTATAATAAAAGAATTAAAGAGTAAAATATTAGATGAAAATAAAATTGCTTATGTTCCAAAAACAATTAATCTTTTTGATGATAGTATTCAGAATAATATAACATTGTTTGCTCCAAGAGATGAAGAATTATTGAAAAAGTTATGGAAATAAGTTGTATAGATATGAAAGAATTTGAAGAATTAATAAAAAGAAAAATATTGGTAGAAATGGCAAAAAAATTATCAGAAGGAGAAAGGCAGAGAGTGGCAATAGCAAAGGGCTCTGTATTCAAGAAATGAAATACTCTTATTGGATAATTGTTTTAGTAATATAGATTATGTAACTTCTCTAAAAATAATAGAAGGATTAAATAAGCATAAATATGCAATGATAGTATTAGCAACTGATACAGATTTATTTTAAAGAAGCTAAAATTAAAAATAGATTGAATCTATAAAAATATAGAATATTTTAAATAAATTATTTTTTTACTTTTTTATAAAAACACACTGTATTCTTTTTGCTATAAATAAAAGGATTTTCTATGATATAATAGAAATATTATTATCAAGGGGGTACAGTTGTTTGAATAATATCTTGTTTTTTGAGTTCAGTTGTAATAATCTTATCAATATTCATATATAGATATTTAAGTAAATTTGGTGTTCCTATGCTTTTTAGTTTTCATAAGCTTGGGTATGATATTTGGTGAAAATGGTATATTTAAAATTCCTTATGATAACTATGAATTATCTAGGGATATATGTAGTTTTGCTTTAATATACATCATTTTCTTTGGGGGCTTTGGTACAAATCTTTCAATGGCAAGAGGTATTATTAAAAAATCTTTAATTTTATCTTCATTGGGAGTTATATTTACCTCTCTTTTAACTGGTCTGTTTTCTCACTATGTTTTAAAATTAGATTGGGATAGCTCTCTTTTGATAGGTTCAGTACTTGGTTCAACAGATGCTGCCTCAGTCTTTGCAATTTTAAGATCACATAAACTAAACTTAAAAGAAAATACAGCCTCTTTACTTGAAATAGAAAGTGGTTCAAATGACCCCTTTGCCTATGTTTTAACTATAGCCTTTTTGACCCTTTCAAAAGGAAATCTAAATTTACCACTGTTATTATTCAAACAAGTTTTTCTTTGGTTTAGCTGTAGGTTATATATTTGCAAGAGTATCTCGTTATATAATTAGAAAAGTTAATAATATAGATAGTGGAATGTCTATGGCTTTTGATAACTGCCTCTATGCTTTTTATCCTATTCAACGAGTGAATTTATTGGAGGAAATGGGTATATAACAGTGTATCTTTTAGGAGTTCTATTAGGAAATATACATTTCAATAAAAAGAGTGAAATTGTTAGCTTCTTCAATGGACTTACAAGTATAATGCAGATTTTTAATATTCTTTTTACTAGGACTTTTAGTAAAACCATTGGAAGCATTAAAATATGCTGTCCCTGCTGTCTTAATTATGACAGTAATGACACTATTAATTCGTCCATTTGTTGTCTATGCTTTAATAAGTCCTATGAAGTCGAGTAGAGGACAAAAACTTTTAGTTTCTTGGGCAGGTTTAAGAGGAGCAGCCTCAGTTGTGTTTTGCTATATTAGTTGTGGTAGCAAATAAGGAAAGAGGAATGGTAGTATTTAATATTGCTTTTATAGTTGTTCTGTTGTCAATCGCTATACAAGGCTCACTACTTCCATATTTTTCTAAAAAGTTAAATATGATAGATGAAGACGGTGACGTACTTAGAACCTTCAACGATTACTCAGACACAGAAGATGTTGATTTTATAACTGCTGAAATAGATGAGACACATAAATGGGTAGGTAGACAGGTTAAAAATCTTGAGCTTATGCCTTCAGTACTTTTAGTTTTAATAATAAGAAACAATGAGAATATTATTCCTAATGGAAATACTGTCATAGAAAAGGGAGATAGAATAGTTCTTTGTGGTTCAAGTTTTGTGGATAAGGGTACTAGAATAAATCTATATGAGAGCATAGTAGATAAAAATTCAAAAATATATAAATAAATCTATTCGTGAACTAGATAGAAATATACTGATAGTCCTAATTAAAAGAGAAAATATAACTATGATACCTAGTGGTAATACAGTACTTTTAGAAAAATGATATTTTAGTTCTTTTAGATAGATAATAAAGATGAAAAAAAGGGGTTTTAGATAACCCCCTCATTTATTATTTCTTTTCTTCTGTTTTTAGCTTCTGCTGGAGCAGTTGTAGGTGCAGGTGCTGCTTGTGCTGCAGGTGCAGGTGCTTCAACTGCTGGTTGTGCTGCATCTGGGAAATCTTTCTTTAAGATTTCTTCAATTTTGTATTTGTTTAATAAATCTTCATAGTATTTATTAACAATACCAGTTTGTTTTTCATAGTTATTTGAGCTACTATAGCATCCTTAACGCTTTCAAAAGGAGTATTTCCAATTTCTGCCTTATGGATATCATAGTATTTTTGAGCTTCTTCTTCTGATACTTGAATGTTGTTAAGTTCAGATTCAAATTTCTTTTGTAGATAGTAACTTACTTCTACTTCTTGTTTAGCTAAATTAAGATTGTATTGATCATCTTCACTTAATTTTTCTGCACTTGCATCTTTTAAGATAGCTTTTTGAACAAGAAGTTGTCTTGCAACGTTAACATCTCCGTTTACTTTTTTTCTTTTTCTTGTTTAGTAAGTTCTATAGAACCAGAACTTCCACAAGCAACTAGTACCAAAAGCTAAAAAGATACCATTAATTTGTTTTTCATATAATCATTCCTCCATAAATATTATAGCTCCATTTCTTCCAGAAAGTTCCTTATCCCTTCTAAAAAGAATGAAGTTTTTCACTAAATGTACATCTATTATTTAAGAACATTTTTCTTCTTTAACACCATACTCTTTAAGTAGATAATAGTTAAAAAGTTGATTATCAAAGAAAAATTCATTATTCTTTATAGAAAAAAACCTTGTCCACAATTTCTTTTTGAAAATTTGTTTTTAAAATCTTCGTAAAAATTCTTTTCCTACGTTATATTTCTCACAAGAAATACCTATACCAAATAATATATTTATAGTAGATAAATCCTTAGGATTTATTTTTTTCAATAGCTCTTTTTACTATTTCTTGAAATGAACCCTTCCAACCAGAATGCACTGCTCCAAAAATTTTTCGTTTCTTCATCATAGATGAATATAGGGTAAAGCAGTCAGCATACTTAGTAAGAACAGCAGCATTTTTTTATTTGATGTTAGTATTCCATCAGTATTTGGAAAAATGGTGTACACTTGTATCCTCACCTACTAAAACAACATTATCACTATGTGTTTGATGGCAAGAAAAGCATTATTTTATTTAAAAGAAAAGTCTTTAGCAACATCTTCTTTACTTCTTTCAGGAATACTTCCATAATGTTTTTTTAGTAAAAAGATTTTTATATTAAATTTATTAAAGGTAGTAAATTCAATATAGTCTTCATGATCTTTTATATCTTTATCTATATAGTTCATTATTCTAAATCCTTTCTAAAATATAAGCTCTTTCTTATATTATTAGCTACTTTATCAAATAATTTAAAATCAAGTGATTGAGGACCATCAGATAGTGCACAATCTGGATTTTCATGTACTTCTATCATGGCTCCATTAGCTCCTGCCATTATTCCTGCTAGTGTAAGAGGTCCAACTAAACTTCTTTTTCCTGTACCATGACTTGCATCAACTATGATAGGCAAATGAGATAGTTCTCTTACTAAAAGCAATAGCATTTAAATCTAAAGTGTTTCTTGTCATAGTTTCAAAAAGTCCCTAATTCCTCTTTCACAAAGAATAACATTTTGATTTCCATGAGCAAGAATATATTCTGCTGATAATAAAAATTCATTTATAGTTGCACTCAAACCTCTTTTAAGTAAAACGGGTTTATCTAATTTACCTAATTTTTTAAGTAGACTAAAGTTTTGCATGTTTCTCGCTCCTATTTGAATTATATCTGCATAGGAAGAAACAAGTTCCAAGTCATCACTATCCATAAGTTCAGTTACAACAAGCATATCATTTTCATCAGCAACTTCCCTTAAATATCTTAATCCTACTTCACCAAGTCCTTGAAAGTCATAAGGAGAAGTTCTAGGTTTGTATGCTCCACCTCTTAGGGCAACAGCTCCACCCTTTTTTACTTCTTTAGCTATATTTGAAAGCATCTCCCTATTTTCTACAGAACAAGGTCCAGCCATAAGCATAAAATTATCTCCACCAATTAGATGACCTTTTACATCTATAATAGTATCTGCTTCTTTAAATTCTCTACTAACGAATTTATAGGGGCTTGTTAATTTTATAACTTCAGCTATGTCTTGAATTTCTTTAAAATTTTCCTGATTAAAATCATTTGGTATATATAGTATAGCATATTTTTATATCAATTTTTGTCCATTATTGTAAAATATTTTTATATTATTTTTTTATCCAAAAAGTCATTTAATCTAGCTGACATTTTGCTATTTTTTTAATCTTATATACATATTTCCTCACATTCTATTCTAACCTAGATATTGGAGTTACATAGGTTACACCTGGATTGGTATCTAGCCTATAACTCAATTTATCTCTATTATTTGACAAAAATTTCTTAAGTTAGTTGCTAAAACAGCTTTGTGCCCCAATTTATTGGCACCATATCCATGAATTACTAAAATCTCTCTTTTATCTTTTCTTCTTCAAGGCTTCATTGTATTTCTTTTTAAAAACTGATAGAGCAACTTTGAAGTCAAGATTATGTAAATCTAATTCATTATACATTTTTCATCCCTCTAAAAATATTTTTTTATCTACTTATTATATCACAGAATAATTTTTGTTAAAATATTACTTTACTATTTTTCTTTTTTTCTTTCCTTCTTTTTATCAAAAATATTACTTGACTAAATAAGAATGATGTGATAAATTTAATTAAATAAATGTTATATTTATACAGGATGATATGTTCTATATAAATATAAAATATTTTTAAATTTGTAGGAGGGAACGTTATGAGTAGTAAAAAAATTAGGTTTAGTTCAAGGTTAATAATTGCCATAATTGTTGGTATATTGATTGGACAATTTATGCCACTTTGGATTGTAAGAATTTTTAAAACTTTCAGTACATTCTTTGGCTCATTTCTATCATTCTTTATACCATTAATGATAGTTGGGTTTGTTGTATCAGGAATAGCAAAACTTACAGAAGGTGCAGGAAAACTTTTTAGGATTTACTGCTATTGTTTCTTATGTTTCAACAATAGTTGCAGGAACATTTTCATATACAGTTGCAGCAAATCTATACCCTAAATTAGTTTCTGGAATTTCTCAGGGAATCAATTTTGAAGGAAAAGATGTTGCCCCATATTTCACTATTCCTTTAAAACCACCTATAGATGTTACTGCTGCAATAATTTTTGCATTTATGATGGGGATTACAATTAGTATTATGAGAAGCCAAAAGAAAGGTGAAACAACATTTAATCTATTTTTCAGAATATGAAGAAATCATATCAAAAAAATATTAGCTGGATTTGTAATTCCACTATTACCTTTCCATATATTAGGAATATTCAGTGAAATGGCATATTCTGGTATAGTATTTAAAAGTTCTTGGTGTATTTGCAGCAATTTATCTATGTATATTTGCTATGCACTACATCTATATGCTTGTTATGTTTTCTATTGCTGGTGGTGTATCAAAGAAAAATCCATTTACTCTTATTAAAAACCAAATACCAGCATATTTTACAGCAGTTGGAACTCAATCATCAGCTGCAACTATCCCAGTAAATATTCAATGTGGATTAAAAAAATGGTACAAGTCCTGAAATAGTTGATTTCGTTGTTCCTTTATGTGCAACAATTCACTTATCAGGAAGTATGATAACTTTAACAAGTTGTATTATGGGAGTTTTTATTATTAAATGGTATGCCACATTCATTTTCAATAATGTTCCCATTCTTATGTATGCTGGGAATAGCTATGGTTGCTGCACCAGGAGCACCTGGAGGAGCAGTTATGAGTGCTTTACCTTTCTTATTCTTAATAGGTATAGATGCACAAGGACCTTTAGGTTCATTATTAATAGCTTTATATATTACTCAAGATAGTTTTGGAACTGCAATAAATGTTTCAGGAGACAATGCTATAGCTATCTATGTTGACGAGTTCTATAAGAAGTATATTAAAAAAAGCAGCATAAAAAAATAATATAACAATAGAGGGGCTGTTGCAAATTCATAAAAAGCAAAAATAGTTCGTTACTGAGTAAATTTCTTAACGATAAAAATCAAGAATTCGCTACAAATCAGGAAACTCGTTACACTCAAACACTCCTGAATTTGCTCGGCTCATTCTATTTGATTTTTTTATCTAAAATTCCATTCGTAACTCACTTATTTTTTTACTTTAAGATTGAACTTTAATTTTGCAACAGTCCCTTTTTAGTAAAAATTTCTAATAATTAATTTTTATTTTTCCCTCTTTCTTGTTTTTAGAAAAAATAAAATTTGCTATAATATAGTAAAAAGAAAGCTAGTAGTAAAATGAACTTATTATAGAAAGGATAAATATATGGAAAAAGGATATGTTCAAATATATACAGGAAATGGGAAAGGAAAACACAGCAGCACTTGGACTTATTACAAGAGCTGTAGGAAATAACTTTAAGATTTTTCTTCTGTCAGTTTTTAAAAAGGAAGAGATTATGGAGAGCTTCATACATTAAAAAAATTTGAAACTGTTGTTCATGAAAGATATGGAAGAAGAGTATTCATAAGAAGTAAGGAGTTTGTCACTGATGAAGATAGAAAAACTTATGAGAGAAGGATATGAAAGTTTAAAGTCAGCTCTTTTAAGTAAAAATATGATATAGTCATAGCAGATGAAATCTTAGGAACATTGAGATATGATCTAATTTCTGTAGATGAGATTAAATTTTTAATTGAAAAATAAACCTGAGACAACAGAACTTGTTTTTGACTGGAAGAAATGCTCCAGACGAGCTTATTGAATTAGCAGATTTAGTGACTGAAATGAGAGAAGTAAAACACTATTTTCAAAAAAAGGTGTTATGGCAAGAAAGGGAATAGAAAAAAATAAAGGAACAAAAAAATAACATAAAAATTAATTTAGCTATTGATATCAATAGCTAAATTTTTTAAGGAACAAAAAGAGATTTTTAAACTGTTCCTTGAAAGAAAGTCAAAAAGGAGTATTCTTGTGTTATCAAAAGATTAAGGGGAATAAAAATGGGAAAAATTATCAAAAAAACTTTAACAATTTTAGGTGGAGCTGTTTTAGCAGGGGTAGCATATAGTTTGTGGAAAGATAAACAAGATTTAGAAGAAGAGAATGATGAACTATATGATGAGATAGCAAATTTAAAAAAAGAAAAATATGGAGCAAGATTTAGAAGAGAACATAATAACAGAGACAAATGAAAAATTCAGAAGATATTGTGTTATAAAAATAAGAAGTTGTTGTTTAGCTATAAGCATATGAGGGGAACAACAACTTTTTTTATTAAAAAAAGAATAATAAGAAATTTCCATAAAAACTCATTTTGTTAAAAATATAGATAAAAATAAAAATAATAATTTAAAATTATAATAAAAAAACATTGAAAAAAACGAAAGAAGTATACTAGAATAGAATAAAAATCATTTAAATATTGAGGGTATTTAATATGAAAAAAAGGTTAGAATAACAGTTTCAGACTTTATGTTTGAAATTTTAAAGGGAGATTCTGAGTATTTCAAAGTACCTGTAGGTAAAATAGGAAATACTCTTTTTAAATACTACATAGATAAAAAAATCTAAGTAAAATCAAATTAGAAGAATCAAGTGGAAAAAAAGTCCAATTTAACTTATCTAAAAGAAAAATGAGGACATATTTTTTTGATATCCTAAGAGAAAAGAAAGCTGATACAGAAGCTGAACTTATGAGGGATATTTTTTTACGTACATCAATAATTTAAGATTTAAAAGAGAAGAAATAATATTCAATGACACATTTAAGCAAGTTCGAGAAGCAATCAAAAAAATAATAAGAAAAATAGGAATAAAATACCACTCAACAGCAAGAATAGTAAATCCGTATTTTTATAGAGCTATCCTCTAAAAGAGAATAGGTCTTATTTGTTTTGCTATTGTGAAAAAAATCAAGACTTCAGAAATTATAGGATTTCTGATATTGAGAATATATGGAATCTACAAAATGAAATTTATGTAAAAGATAAAGACTATATAGAAGCAATTAGGAAAAATTTTTGATCCTTTTTATCCTATGGAAATGAAGTAAAAAGGTAAGAATGACAGAAGAAGGAAAAGCTCTTTATGAAAGAGTGAATCAAAAATAGACCTAAGCTCTTAAAAAGAGGAGGGGATATATATACTTTTGAATGCAGTGATAAGCTAGCAAAGGTATATTTTTGCACAGTTTTATGATGAGATTGAAATAATTGAACCAGAAAGCTTGAGGGAGAGCTTTAAGGAAAAATTTTTAAAAAGAACTTATGAAATGTATAAATAGGGAGGGTCATGAATAATTCATTTCTTTTTAAATGAATTTGTAAATAGGTTTAATAAAGAAGTAAAAGAAGAATATAAATTTAAAAAAATATAGATGAGGAAAAATTTTATTTTTTTAAATGTTCATATGGAGAATACGATTTTTAAGATTAATGATAAAGGATTTTTATTTATAAATTCAAATAAAAGTCACTTTGAATGATATAGAATTTAAAAAAAATATTTTTTTCAAAAATATATACTATAAAAAAATCAAAAAAATGAAGTTATCTAAAGAGGAATTTAAGTATTTAGAAATAGTATTTAGAAATATTTTTTTATTTTAGATAGTGATGAAGAGATGTATGAATTCTTTCATTCTTTATCAAGTAGAGAAAAGAAATTTAAAGAAAATTATTTATTATATCTAAGAGATATATTATTTAAATATAGTTTAGATTATATATATATTTATAAATATATATATGCTCTTGCTTTATCTTTAAATCTAGAAAAAAATATTGTAGAAACTTTAATATCAAAAGATTTATACAAAGATGATTTTTAAAAAGATGAAGATGAATATTTGTATTTTTTTAAAATGATTTTTTTACTTTTTTTATGCTTTTTTTAATTTTACTACTCCTAAGTCAGATTTATTAGAAAAAAATTAGGAGAAGAAAATAAAAATATTGGAATACACTTTTAAAAAAATTATATCTAAAGGAATTTAAAAATTTAGATTCTTTAAATAAGTATATAGATAAAAATCAAAAATATCTGTTTGCTAGGCAGATGTATTTAAATATTTTAAAAAGAAATGAATTAAAAAAATTTAGGAGGGTTTAGTATGTTTGGAATAGGAGATAAAAAGAGATTTTATTATTGAATTTAAAGATGGGAATGATGAAAAAAATGTAGATATGCTGTAAGTATAGACAATGATAATAAGGATAGAGCTTATATAGTTGAATATCTAAGTTCATTGAAAAATGAAAAATCCTATTTTAATTGTAGGAACAGATAAATTTGATTTTGATAAAAGCTCTTTTGTATAAATCTGAAGATTTAGAACCAACAGAAAAGAATGAAATAGAAAGAGAATATCCAACAATAAAAAAAGTTTTAAAAAGATGTAAAATTTAAAGAAGAAGAGTTTATAAATTTTCCTAAAGGTATCTATATTTGATATTACAGAAAAGAAGACACTTGGTTTCAATGAAATAAACAGAGAATTTTTTTAAGAGATAAGGGAATATAGGCTTAATCAAGGAAAAAGATACTTTCAACTTACTTTTAGAAAATATCTTAGATTATTTTCAAAAAAATAAAAGCTTATGATATTGATCTTTCTCTTTATATAACAAGAGTTGGAAATAGAGAATTAGAAGAAAAAAATAAAAATTAGATAGTAATTCAATAAACAATAGATATGAAAAAAAATGTATCTAATGATTTTATAATGAGTTTTTCATTGGATACAGACAATCTTTATAAAGAATATATAGAAGAATTTAAAGACGATAAATACTTAAATGTTGCTTTTAGAAATCGAGATCTATTTTTGAAAGTAATTTGAAAAAATTTAAAATTTTTAGTACCATTTGATTTAAAAATTAAAGGATGCAGAAAGATATGTTGGAAAAAGATAGTGTAGTTATAGATTTTTGGAACTAGCTCAACTTGTGTAGCTTATTCTAATAGTGAAATGGTAACTTTAGAAAGTATGGATGGTAGTATAAAAGATCAGAGTAGAATTTTTTGAAAATCCTACTAATTTTATGATTAATAATTGGAATAATTTTTTTCAGAAAAAAATGGCTTAGAGAGGACTTTCCTAATATTATTAGAATGGATTACTTAGGAGATAGTAAAGGTGATTTTTATCCAAGGAAATGAATTAAGAAAAGGTGCTATCAATAAAGAAATATTAAATGCAACATTAGATAGAATAAAGTTAATACCTTATACAAAAACTAAAATTAGAAAAAGATTAAAAAAGTTAAGGCTACTATAGACAACGAGAAAGAAATTCTTTTAATGACAGGAAATGAAGAACAAGAAAATGAAGAAAGTTTCAAACCGATAGTTGCTTATGCCTATTTATTGGGGAGAAATATTATGTCTCCAAAAAGGAAGTTCAACAGAGTTAAAGGATGAAGAAATACCTGTTAAATTTAGAATGACTGTTCCTACAAAGTTTGACAGTGAAGTTAAAGAAACAATAAAAACAAGATATAGAAAAAGGATTGAAACTAGCAAGTCCGAAAAAAATATTAGAGATTTAATTAAAGTTGAAATAGGAAATGAAGAGCCAGTAGCTTTTTGTTGGAGCTATGATACAAGAAAAAGAACTTAGATGGGGAGATAAGTTTGCTATTTTTTTGATTTTGGTGGTGGAACACTAGACTTTGCTTTTGGAATCTATAGAGAAGCTGATGAAGATGAAATGGAAGAAGAAGAGATAGAATCGGTCTTAGAAATTTATAATACAGATGGTAATGAAAGAGGAGGAGCAGAATATTTAATAAATAAACTTTCATACTATATCTATAGAGAGAATAGTGATACTATGCTTGAAAATAAGATACCATTTATAGTTCCTCTTGATGAGAAGAAAGTTGATTTTTTTGATGAAAATTTATTGAGTGGAAAAATCTACTAATGCTGAATTAAATTTAAAAGGCTTTTTAATGAATTTATAATAAGAAAAAAATATTTTATAAATGATGAAGATATCAGTTCATTGTCTTTAGATTTAAAAAGATATAGATAATGCTCAAAAAAAGTCCTACTTTAACAGTAGATAAAACTCTGATAAAAGGATCGTATTAGAGATAATATGGAAAATGATGGTTGATGACTTTTATAGAAATGATGTTAAGAGATATACCTGAACCATATGATAATTTAAAAAAATATTTAGAGCTGGAAATGGTTCAAGAAGTACAATTTTAGAAGAAGTATTTAAAAATAAATTAGAAAATCATTCTAAAGTTTTCAGTGGCTAAAATTCGTTTTGTAGATGATCCTAGTCAAAATGGTATAAATCCAAAGACTGCTGTTGTTTTTAGGAGAGGTAAATCTTAGAAGAAATCAAGCTGATATGAAAATTGTTTATAGAAATAAAATAGAAGGAAAAAGAAAATGAGACTCCATTTGAATTTTTATGTAGGTAGAAAAGATAAACAAGGAAGTTCTGATTTTGAGGAATTACTACATAAAAAGGAAGCACTGAAAAAGAATGGAAAGACTATGGACTTGTTTCAAAAAGAAGATAAAGAAAAAGAAATCTTTTATACAAATGTTATGAGAATTACTGATATAAAAGATAGTAGATTAAGATATCAAATATTTACTTTTTAGTGATGAAGAAATGATAGAAAGTAGAAGACTATGGATAAGAGCTAATTCAGCAAATAAAATAGAATATGTGTTTTTCTAAAAAAAGAACCTTCTAAAGAAGTTGAAGGTACAATTGTTGAGTTAAAAAGAGATAGGAGGCAAAATAATGTCTAATAGTAACGAAAGAGATGAGAATATGGGAATAATAGACAAAGCTGTAGAAAAAGTAGGAGAGGTATTTGGTTTAAAGGATGTAAAAGAAAGATATACAAATTTTTAAAAGATACATCAGATGATATTCAAGAAACAATAAAAAGTTAGCAACAAAAAAAGTTAGCAACAAATATTGAATTAAAAGGCAGTGAGTGATAAACAAAAACATTAGATGATGATATAAAGAATGTTAAAGAAAAATTTAAAAAGATGTAATCTCTGATTTTTAAAGAAAATCTTGAACCCATTTTAAAAAAATTATGCTGAACAATATTTAGAGAAAAGAAATGAAAGATATTTAGAAGAGTATAAAAAAATATAGAAAAATTATTTTTATTTCTGCTAAAAAGAAACAATAGAGCTTTTAAAAAAAGGATAAAGAAGAATTTAAAACTACCCTTCAAGAAAAAGATGAAATTGAAAAATATAAAGAAGAAATAATAAATTTAAAAACTCAATTGAATTCAAAAAGAAAGCGGAGTAAATGATTTACAAGAACAAAAATGATAAAGTATCTCAAGAGTTAAAAGATGCAGAAGAAACAATAGAAAAGTCTAAGAAAGCAATTAAGTTCAAAAAGAAAATGGAGTAAATGATTTACAAGAACAAAAATGATAAAAGTATCTCAAGAGTTAAAAAGATGCAGAAGAAACAATAGAAAGTTTAAGAAGTCAATTAAGTTCAAAAGAAAGAGAATTAAATACTTCAAAGGATGAAAGAGAAAAATTTAACTCAAGAGTTAAAAAGCTCAAGAAACAATAGAAAGTTTTAAGAGTAGATTTAAGTTTTAAGCAAAAATGATTTAGATAATTCAGAAGGAAATATAGGAAATTAACTCAAGAGTTAAAAGAAGCTCAAGAAATGATAGAAAGTTTAAAATCAGACTTAAGTTATAAGCAAAATGATTTAGATGAGTCAAAAGGTAAAAAGCAAAAATTAAAAGAAGAGCTTGAAAATGTTGTGTCAAAAATATTTATTCTTGAAAATACAATAAAAAGAAAAAGAAGAAAAAAATAGAAGTATTAGAAAACGAGAATAAAAAAAGTACAAGGAAAGTACTTTTAAGTGAAAGAAAAGAAGTAGAAAATAGATTAAAAGATTTTTATTGAAAAATAGAAGCTCCATATGAAGGTCTATTAAAAAGCTATTACAAAAAAATTCTAAATCTAAAAGAAATTGAAGAGTATTTAAAATTTAAAAATGATAGAGAGTTGTCTAAGTCTATGATTATATTTTTCTTTAATAAATGAAGATGCTCTTGCCAGAAAAATAGCTTCATTCTATGCTGAAAAGAAAAGAAATTATGATGGATGAGGATTTTGAAAATAATTAAAGAAGTTAATAAAATTTATGAAAATGATAAACCTTGGGGAATTTTTATATGCTGAACCTGAAGGGCAATATTTAAGCTCATTAGTAAGAGATAGAAAAGAGTTCAGATATATATAAAACATTTGTAGCAATGTATTCACCAGCATATAGAAAAGATGAAGATGGAAATTCTCCATTAAAAAGGAATAGTTGATGGAAAAATAAATTTTATTTATATCACAGAGCTTCAAATGTAAGAGTTTTAGGTCCAGGTTTACGTTATGCAATATGGACACAAGGTTGTAAACATAATTGTAAAATTGTATAGCTCCTGATAGTCATCCTCTTGATAAAAATGGATACTGGATGAGTGTAGAAGATATATATCAAGAAATAGAGAAGGAATTTTACTGAAAAAAATATAAGAGGAATAACAATTTCTGGAGGGAACCATTTTTACAGATGGTTCCTCTAAAAATCTTATAAAAATAAAAAGAAAAATACCAATCTTGATATTATATGTTTTTACTGGTTTTTATATGGGGACTTACTAAAGAAAAATGATGAAATAATAAACTATATTTTAAATAATATTGATATCTTAATAGATGGGAAATATATTGAAGAGAAAAATGAAAAATAATTATTTAAGAGGCTCAAGCAATCAAAAATATAATTTTTTCTTTCTGATAGATATAAAAGCTTTACGAGAAAGATATGAAAAATTTAAGAAAATGAAATGTAGAATACACTTGGAAAAATGAAAAAGAAATGTTTATCATAGGAATACCACATAAAGATATGGAGGATGAATAATGAGTGGAAGAAAAAGTAGTGAAGTCAGTGGCTTACTATCTTTAGGTAAAAAGTAAAGATGAGATAAATAGAAATTTAAATAATAATTTTAATCAGAATATAGAAAAATAAAGAACTTTTTCTAGTTTAGAAGATATTGAGAGAGAAGTAAAAAGACATAAGTTTACAAATAGATACTCAAATAAAAGATGAAGTTTCAATAAATGAGCTTAATATTGTTTTAAATAGGTTAAAAAGCTGAAAAAGAAAAATTCTAAATACAAAATTAGATGATTTCTCAGAAGAATTAAAGAAAAAAAGAAGCTTATAGAAGATGAATTTTTAAGTTTAGAGAGAATAACAACAGAGTTAGAAAGAAAAATTGCTAATAAATGGGATTACTGTGATGAAGAGTATTCAGAAGCTAATAGTGTAGTAAAAAGATATGATGAAGGGAAAAACAACTAAATTTATTGTTATCTAAAATTTTTAAATAAGATACAAAAAAATAATGAAATCTTCTTAAATACTAAAAATAACATATCAAAATATAAAAATAAAAAGAAGAATTTGCTCTTAAAACTAAAAAAATATAATAAATGCAAATAATATGGCTTTTAATACAAGATATGTTTAAAAAAATATTGATGAAAAATATTGCAAAAAAATTTATGTCAAATGAATTTACGGATTTACAGAAAGAGTATAAAACTTTAAATCAAGATAATATTGAAAGTAAATTCTCTGTTTTTTTAAGCAAAAATTAGAAGTTTTTCTCAAGAATTACTTGAAAAATATAATACTTATATTTTTAAAAAGGGAAAAGCTGAAAAGATATTAGAGGACTTAGAAAATTTAAAAGATAATTTTAGTTTAAGTAATATAGAATCTTATAAAAAAAATAAAGAAGATTTTATGGATATGTATACATTTGCTGAAACTTATAAAGGTGAATGGAGTATCAAGAGAACAATTTGAAGAAAGTTTAAGAAAGATAAAAACTTTTGATAGGGAAGGAAGACTTTTGATTTGGCATATTCTTTAACAGAACAAACTATTGAAACTTTTACTTTCAGAACAAATTAATTTAAATAAAGAATATGAAAAGAATTATAAAACAAGTAGAATACAGTAAAAAGGTAGCAGAAACTGGTAGAGATTTAGGGTATAATGTAAAAATTTCAGCAAGTGAAGATGGAATACAAGATGGAATAAACATAAAATTAACTATGGGAGATGAAATTATAGAATTTGAACCAAGAGTAGATAATGATGGCAATTTTTTTCGTTAGATATAGATCATACAGAATCTGTTTCTGGAACTTGTGGAAATACAATGGAAAAATATGAAAAATGCTTTTACAAGCAAAACGGAATATTCATAGCAGATATTTTTAAAAATGGAAGTTCAGTAATATATAAAGATAGAAAATCAATTTCCAAAAAGTACTGATAAAAAGAAAGAGCAAGAAAATAAAAATGGAGGGAAATAAATGAGTGGAAGAAGTAGAGCTAGTGTAAGCCAAGTTTTAGCTAATGGAAGACAGTTGAGACAAGAACTTAATAGAAATCTCAATAATAATATAAATAGCAATATAGATAAAAATAAAAATGCTATTTTTTTAATTTAGAGAAAATACAAAATATAGCTGATGAAATGTCTTTAGATATAGATTCTGAAATAAAAGATAGAGATGATATAAAAGAATTAGAAGAAGTTATTAAAAAGTTTGAAAATGAAAAAGCAAAAGATTAAAAAAATGAGACCTGAGACTTTATTTGATGAAATTTCAAAGAAAGAAAGAATTGAAGCAAAAATTGAAAGTTTAAATAAACAAATAGAAGAAATATCAAAAAGAGCTTTTTGGGATAGATGGGATGATTACGATGAAGCTAATCGTATAAATAGTCAATATTGGGCTGAAAATGATAAATTAAATACTTTACCTAAAGAACTTAATAGAAAATTACAAATTAATACACAAAGAGTTTTGGAAGCAGAAAAATATTTTAAGAAATCTTGAAAGTATTCAAAAAGAATTTAAAATAAAAACAAAAAAATATTATAAATTCTAATAAGTTTGTCTATGTAAAAAGAACTTTTTGATAATATTGATAAAAATATTGCTCAAAAATTTATGTCAGATGAATACAAAAACTTAGAAAAAGAATTTTTCAACTGATAAAAATAATATAGATAGTAAATTTAACTTTTTAAAATCAAGTTTAGAAACTTTTACAGAAGAATTAGCTAATAGATACAATATTTATCTTTTTAAGAAAGAAAGCAGAAAAGTATATTTAAAGAATTTAGTGAAATTCAGAGAGAATATAATTTAAAACAGCATAGAATCTTATATAAAAAAATAAGGAAGATTTAATAGATATGTATTCATTTGCTGGAAACTTATAAGGTAAATGGAGTATCAAAAAGAAAATTTTGAAGAAAAATTTTAATAAGATTAATAAAGCTTACTTCAAGAAGAAAAAAATTTGATGAGGCTTTATTTATTAACAGAAAAAAAGCCAATGAAGATTTAATTAAAGAACAAAATATTTTGAATAAAGAGTATGAAAGAATTTTAAAACAGACAGAATATGCTAAAAAGAGTAGCAGAAGCTGGAAGAGATGCAGGTTATAATATAAAAATTTCTGTTAGTGAAGATGGGATACAAGATGGAATAAATATAAAAATTAACTATGGGAGATGAGATTATAGACTTTTGAACCTAGAATAGATGCTGAAGGTAATTATTCTCTAGATATCAATCATGTGGAATCTATTTCAGGAACTTGTCAGAATAAGATGACAGAAGTAATGAAAAATTTATTAGGAAAGGGAATTCTTATTTCTGATATTATAAAAGAAGGGCAATCACTTGTATTTAAAGAAAAATTAATGCTGAGAAGAAAAAAATAAAAAGAAACTTTTAACTAAGTAGGAGGAAAAATGGCAAAAAATTGAGATATGAAGATTTTATAGATTTAATTTTAAATCTTGATGTTTTAGGAAATAATATAGATAAAAGATTTGAAGAAAACTTGTTTTTTTGATAATAAGGATAACACTAATTTTTGGACTTATACGTGATTATTTTTGATAATGGATATATAAAAGAATTAAAAATAAAGCTTTTTAGATGATGATATTTTAGAAGGAGAGAAGTTTGAGAGATTTTTAGAACAATTAATAGTGATGTATCCTCTATCTAAAAATTATTAGAAAATATTATTTATAATAATACAGATGCTAAAATTGAAAAAGAAAATTTTAAATAAACTTATGTATAGAAATAATGTTTTTTGTAAATGGAATAGAAAGTTATATTGAAAGTATTGATAGTTGTTTTTTCAGAGACAAAAGAAGAAATTGAACATTTAAAAAGAAACAATAAAAGAGCATAAAAGATGAAAAGCATTAGAACAGAAAATCTAAAAAGAATTAGAAGACATGAAAGAAAAAGAAAAGATCTTAAATTAAAAATAGAAGAAAGAGAAAAACTTGAAAAACAAATAAAAGATTTAAAAAAATTTAAACTCAGGAGAATATGATAAGAAAAATAGAGTTCTTCAATCTGAAATTCAAAATTTAGAAAACAAATTGAAAAAAAGAAAAATTGAACAAGAAGAACAAAATAAAAAAATTGTAAATCTAAAAGAAACTTTAAAAGACATTAGAAAAAAATAAAGATAATGAAGAAGAAGATAAATTAATAGCTCAATTAATTAAACTATGGGGAGATAATGATTAATTAACAAGGAGATAAACCGTGGATAAAACAAATAGAGATAATGATTTGATTATACAAAATGTAAAAAGATTAATGGAAGATATACAAAAATCATATTTAGAATATGGTAAAAATAGAATTTTTAATAGGAGATGAATTAAAAGATTTATATTTAAGAGATATTAGAGATGGTTATTTTTGATTTAACAGAAAGCATTAAAGATTATATCCTACATAATAATAGATTTAAATGGTTTATTTCTGTGTCTTCTTCAAAAGAAAAAAATAAGCTTTTTGAAAAATAAAAATAAAAAAGGAAATTTAGTTTTTATAGAAAGTAAATATACTGACTTTAATCCACCACAACATGAAGATTCTATTGGATTACTTGATATGGATGAAAAAGAAAAATAGTGATACAGAAGAAATTCCTGATGTTACTCTTTGATAATTCAAAACAAATTTTTGGAGTAATTAGTGTTTTATTAGAAGGAAAACCATAATGTGGGAGAAGAAATTTGTTTTATTTATAGAAGATTTAGATTGGGTTGCTACATTTTATGAAGATCAAAAAGATAATGAATTGATATAAAAGATTTAGAGAAATTAAAAAAACATTTAGTAATAATTTCAACTAAAGATAAGACATTATTTGAAGAAACTTATTATGAAAAGTTAGATGATAAAGAAATGATAACAATTCCAAAAAGCTTCAACGGAGGAAATAGAAATAACTCTATATAGATTAACTTGGAAAGCTATAAAGAAAAATTTAAGAAATATTAGTATGAATGATTTAGCATTGGCTTTTTCAAATAGTAAAACAAGTTTAAGAGAAGTTATAAGAATTTTTAATAAAAATAAAAACTTATGGTCAAGATTTAAAAATGGAGCATTTTTGAATTTAAAAGAAAAAGTCAAAGAAAAATTTATTGGAAAGATGTTGAATTAAATCAAAAACAAAAGATGATTTAATCAAAAATAAGAACTTTTAAAGATGGAGAATCAAAAGAAAAAGGAATTTTTATTGTATGGGCCACCAGGAACAGGAAAAACTATGATAGCTAAGGTCATGGCAACAGAAGAAAAGTTATATTTTTAGCTCCTAAGTTATCAGAATTAAAAAGGAGAATATGTTGGACAGTCTGCACCAAAGGTTAAGGCACTTTTTGAAGAAGCAAGGGCAAATGAACCAACTCTAATTTTTCTTGATGAAGTAGATACTTTATTTCCAGCAAGAGATCATGGAGATGGGGACAGTTATACAAAAGGATATGGTAAATGAATTTTTTACAACAACTTGATGGAGTTGATACAGGAGAACAAAAAAATAATAGTACTTGCTGCAACTAATAGAGAATATATGATAGATCCTGCTGTGAAAAGTAGACTTGGAGATTCCATAGAAATTCCTTTACCAACTGAAGAAGAAATTAGAAAAATGTATAATAATCATTTTTAAAGATGAATTAGAAGATGAATTTATAAGTATACTTAATCAAAAAAATAAAGATGAACTTATAAGAAAAAGTACAGGGATGTCAGGAAGAGATATAAAAATATTTGTGAAAGTATGAAAAGAAAAAATCAATATCAAAATTTTATATTGGAAAAAAATTCAAATAAAAAGAATGATTATTTTAAGGATATTTTAAATATTGTTTTTAAAGAAAAAAATGAATAATATAATAAAACAATATGATAGATAATAATGGTTTGGAAGTTTTTAGTGAGATATCTAATGTTAACACTCTTTTATGGACAAGATGTCGATAAAATAAAAAAAGAGTTGAAATCATATATAAGGGAAATAACTGAAACAACAAAACAAAGACAGGATAGAGAGGCTAAAAAAATATAAAGAAACAAAATGGAATTCTTTTATATGGACCACCAGGAAATGGAAAAACTGAATTAGTTAAAAATATATGTAAAGAAAAATAATCTTATTTATGTTGGAGCTAATGGAAAAAGTTTCATAGGAAATACAGAAAAATACTCTTTGAAATGATAGAAAATATTTTTGAAGACACATACAGACTTTTCAAATCTTTGTTCTGATGAACAAGGAGTAGTTTTATTCTTTGATGAGTTTTGATTCTTTAGTTGGTCCAGAAATGTCAAGTACAACAAGAGGAACTGTTCTAACAAAATTATCTAATGATAAAAATCAAGCTGGAATAAGACACGATGCTTCAAAAATTCTTTTAATTGGAGCAACAAATTTTTATGGAAAAAAATTGATGAAGCTGTAAAAAGACCAGGACGTTTTGATGGCCATTTTGCCCTGAGAAACCCAAGAAAAGAAGATGCTAAAAAATTATAGAGGAAACTTTTAATCAACAAAATATAAGGGTATCTAATACCGATGTTATAGATAGTTTTTATGAGGTTATTAGAGCAGAAGATAGTGAGGATATAATTATAACTAATACTTTTGAAAAAAATTATCAAGTGATAGATATGAAGTAGAGGATTCTGAGATTCAAAAATGATTAGTTATTTAGGAGGTAGTAAAAGAAGAAAGAGAAGAGGCTTTTAACATTTTTCAAAATCTTAAAAAGAAATATCTTTGTTCAGGTTCATCTATAAAAACTCATATTTTTAAATTAAAAAGATTTTTATATAATGAAGGTTATAAATTTGAACTAACTGAGGAGCTAGTAAATAAATATAAGGAGCGTTAAAAAAATGGAAACTAATTTAAAAGAAAATTATCTAGAAAAATAGAAGAAATAAAAATATCATAAATAAATATGATTTAGATTTTAACCAAGAAGATAATGAAACTATCGAAGAAATTCAAAACTTTGCATTAAAAGTATTGATGTTAGGAGTTTTTAATGCTGGGAAAAAGTACATTACTTAATAAATTTTAAATGATACAAAAATTTTTAAAAAAAGTAAATTCAGAAGCTGAAACAGCTGTTCCTTGTGAATTAAAAGTATTCTACTGATGAAAAAAACTTTAATTCATAAAACAAATGGAAAAAGTAGTAAGAGAACTTAAAGATTACAATGTTAGAGCTGAAGAAGGTGCTGGAATAGAGTATCTTGAAAAATTTTTTAGATATTAAAAAAATTAAAAGGACTTAGGAGATATTATTTTAGTTGATATGCCAGGTTTAGATTCATCTAATGATGCTCATGAAGAGGCAATAAATAAATATATAAGTGCAGGAGCTTATTATATACTTTTGACTGATCCTGAAAATGGTGGGATAAAAGACTCTACTGGAAAAATTTTTGAATAAAATTTTTAAAATATCCTGATCAATTTAGTGTTTTACTTACAAAAACAGATTTAAGTTCTAAAGAACATTGTGAAAGATGTAATTAATGATTTAAAAGGATCAATTTAGAGAAAAATTTAGATATTTTTATAGGTCAAAACAAAAAGAGGCGACTATAGAGATTTTGAAAAGAATTTTTAGAGAATATAGAGTATAATAATATTTTTAAAAAATATCTATAGAGATAGAGTTTTAGAGATTATAAATTCAAAATCATCTTATTTGGAAACTATATTAAAAAAATAAAGATTTAGATATAACTGAAATTGAAGAAAAATATTAGAATAAATAAGGATAATTTTTCTGAGATTGAAAAGAAAATAGAAAAGAGAAAAGAAAGATTTAATAGTAATTTGATAAAAATGAAATAGTAGGAGAATTTGAAAGTAGATTAAATTCTCATTTTTCTGAATTGAAATCAGCAGCTAGAAAAGGAGAAAGTTCTTTTAATAGTAGAATGAAAAACAATTGCTTCTGCTGAATTAACACCTATTATTGAAAGTAAATTAAAACAAAAAGATTGATTATCTGATGCAAGATTTACAAGATTTTTGCTTTAGATCTTCCACAAGGAGAAAATTCATCTTTAACAACAGGTTTAATATCTATAGGGGCTTGCAAATACCCCAATTGTAACTAATATTTTTAACAAATATATTCACAAAACTTATGATACCTATTCCATATATAGGACCTATTATTCAAGGAATAATTCTATTATTTTCAATTTTTAGAAATAAGAAGAAAAAAAGAAGAAGCAAATGAAGAGTTGGAAGATGCAGTTAGAGGTGCTATTTCACAAGTAGCTAATGGAATCACTCCACAGGTGACAAAAATAGTTGAAGATGCAAAAAGAAAAGCTATTCGATACTTTAAATGAAAAATGTAAGAACGAACAAGAAGAAATAGATAAAAATTTTAAAAAGAATTAATTGAAAAGAAAAAGGAAGAAGAGGAAGAATTTCAAAAATCTGTTACTGATTTAGAAAATGATATTGTCAAATTAAAATCATTAGAATTATAGGGAGATACTGTGGAAGAAAATAATTTAGTTAATTATGAAAGGTATAGATCTACTTATTAAAAATTCTAAATAAATCAGATAAAAGATAATAAAGTGAAGAAGAATATAGAAAATTTAGATAACATTGTAAATACAAAAATTTAAAAAAACTGTTAAATTTTTCAAATATTTTTACTCAGCAAATATTTTTTTGATGTACAAAAATCTAAATTTAGACTTAAAAGAATTTCTATTTATCCAAAAAAATATTTGGAAAAAAATATTATAGGTGTTGGAGGTTGTTTTAGTTCAGGAAAAATCAGCTTTTTATAAATAGTATACTTGAAGAAAGGATTTTACCAATTGATACTATAATAACAACTTCTTTTCCAACATATATATTGAATGAAACAATTAATAGAAATATTCTTCTCACTTCTTTTCAAGAAATGTTAGAAGTTGATAAGTTAGATTTTAAAAAAATTGTCACATAGATTCTATGAAGAATATGGAGTTCATTTATCTACTGTTGTGGATAAGATTTTTTATGAAAAACAATTCATTTGACTATGAAAACTTAGCTTTACTTGATACGCCAGGGTATAATGCTGATTCAGATAGTGGAAAAAAAGACATGGAAATTAGTTATTCTCAGTTAAGAAGAGTTAAATATATTATTTGGATTATAGATATAAATAATGGTGGACTAAGAAATGATGATTTAGATTTTATAAATTCTTTTGGGGAAGGATAAAAGAAATCTTTTTGTAATTAATAAAGCAGATACTGTCAGTGATGAAAAAGCAAGATATGATGTTTACCAACATATACAAAATCAAATTGAAAATGAAAAGTTTAACTCACTAGGAGTAGCACTTTATAGTTCTAGAACTTCAAAGAACAAAGAAAAAGAACATATCCAGGGAATGATGTAAGAAAATTTTTAGCTCAAATTAATGCTTTAAAAATATTAATTTTTAGAAGATATTGAAATCGTTTCAAAAATAATTAATGAAATTGATAAAAATTTTGGCGGATAGTCAAGATAGATCAGATAAGTTAATTAGTACAGTAAATCAATATGATGCAGCTATGTATAAACTGGAAGAATATTCTAAAAATATTCTTCTGATGATTTAATTAAAATAATTAATGATGAAAAAGAGAAAAAAAGGGAATATAAGAGAACTTGAGAAACTAGTAAATGATTTCATTATTGAATATGTAAACGAATTACAAGATCTTTTTAAAAATATTGAAACTGAATTTGAGCTAGGTAAGGAAAATTATCAAATTATATTAAGAATATAAATTTAGAAAATATAAGAGTAAAATTAGAAGTAAGTAAAACTGGAGATTTTATAAAAGTTTCTTCTGCTGAAAAACCAAAAAAATAATTTGTGTTTTTGAAGAGAGACAAGAAAAAAATTAGTCCAAAGATTGAAGAGAAAGCTCAAAAGTAATATAAATATAGTAAAAATGAAGAAAAAGTATTCCAAAGAAGAAGGTCATAAAAACAAGAGTTAAGTAAAAGATAAATTCATTATAGAATTAAAGAAGATACTTAAAGAAAATTAGTGGAGGAAAATTAAATGGAGAAAATTATATCGAAAATAGGAGAATTAGATAAATATAAAGAATATCTTTCTAATAATTCAGATATATCAAGTTTTAATGAAAGCTTAAAAATTTAAAAAAATATCTTTAGAAGAAAAAAAGACAAGAGGGTAGAATTTTTAAGCTAGGTATAGTAGGACAAATGAAAACAGGAAAAATCATCTTTTTAAATGAATATTTATTTGGAGAAGAAATCTTACCAACTGCAGCAACTCAATGACAGCTGCACTTACTTTAATAAAATATTCTGATGAAAATAAAGCAGAAATAGAGTTCTATAATAGAGATGATTGGAGTAGTATAGAAGAAAAACAATAAAGAATATGAAAAAGAATACAATAAAAGCTTTTAGAAGAAGCAAAGGAAGAAGCTGAGGAAAAGTTTTCAATAAAGAAAGATTTAAATTTGAAGATGTAGATTCAATTTTAAAAAGGAGTCATGAAATATAAAAAAACTTTAAAGAAAATGGCTTAGATAAAAATTCTCTTGGAGAAATTAAAACAATCAAAATTACAGATAAGAAAAAAATATTTTAGAAGATTTAAAAGAGTATGTTGGAAGTAAAGGAAAATACACTCCTTTGGTAAAGATGACAACACTATATATCAATGATGATAAAATAAAAAGATTATATAATAGTTGATACTCCTGGAACTAATGATCCTATTATTTCTCGTGGTCAAAAAAACAAAAAGAGTTTTTAGGAAAATGTGATTATATAGTATTTTTATCTTACTCATCACAATTTTTAGATAATAATGATAATGCTTATATTAAAGAACAATTACCATCTGAAGGAATAAGGGATATATTAATTTTGGCTTCAAAAATTTGATAATCAATTATCACAAGAAAGTGTTTTTGAAGATGCAGATGGGGATATTAAAGTTGCATATGAAGAAGAAAAAGAAAATTATCAAGAAAAATTAAATAGATGGAGTGAAGAATTTAAAAAGGATAAAAATCCTTTGGATCTTTCTAAAAAGTGAATTAAATTTCAATCTACTATGTTATACAGAATATATAAAAATTTTGATAATTTAAGTGGGACTGAAAAAGAAATATTTGACAGATTGAAAGATGACTATAATAATTCTACTTTTACCAAAGAATTATTAAAAAGATTTATCAGGAATGCCAGCAGTTGAAAGAAAAATATCAAATATCTTACTCAGAAAAGAAGAGATAATGAAAAATGGGATAAAAAGATTTACTTGATGGGAAAAAGAGATAGTTTATCTAAAAATATTAGAAAAAAATAAGAAAAGGTTTTGAAGAAAGAAAATTTGAATTATCAGATGTTGGAATAAAAAGATGTAGAAAAATAAAATTAATAATCTACAAGTGAAAAATTAACTCTCTATCTTCTGAAATAAAAATTCTGTAAGAAATGAAAGAGAAAAACTTTGATAAAAAGTTAAAAAGACAGAAATTTCAAAAATCTCTAATACTAAAGACAGATATTCTTCACTTCAAACACAAAAGTAGAAGTTATACAGAAGAAGTAGATGTAGAAAAAGGTTGAGGGATTTAGATTAAAAATTTTGGCCACATACAGAAACAAAAACTGTTCGTAGAAATGAGACATTTATAAATATTCAAGATTCTATAGAACAAATAATATCTTTTGCACAAGATGCTGCTGAAAGGATTGAAAAGAACTTCTGAAAAGGCTTATTTCAAAAAAATGTTATAAAAAGAGCTATGAGAGATGGAATAATAGATTTATTTGAGCTTGAAGATAGACCAAAAAGTAGTTTCTGTTATAGATAACTATATTCAAAAAAATTTCTATTCCTGAAATTAAGTTTGATGTCAATAAATATAGAGATATAGTTCTATCAAAAATATGGTAGTTCTTATTCACAAGAAAAGGATGTTAATTTTATAGAAGGATTACATAATAAAGCTTTTACTAACTATTATTGAAGATACAGAAAAAGCTTTTACTGATGTAAAAGGGAAATTAAATTCTGTATTAGAAGAAATTGAAAGAAATATAGTTGATGAACTAAAAAGAAGGAATAGAAGGAGATTTAAAAACACTTAAAGAACAATTAGAAAATCAAAAAGAAAGCATAAAAGATGACTGAGCTTGGAATAGAAGAAGTCAATGCTTGTTTAAAACTAATGTAGGTGAATGAAATGGCGAATAATTTATCCAATTATTTAAAAAGGAATAAATTATGAGAAAGTTGGAAAAATATGAGGAAGCATTTAATATATTTCAAAATGATTCCTCAGATTTTTCATTATCAAAACTTGTAATTTATGAATATTTAGGTTTAGGAACAGATAAAAATTATAAGAGTTCTCTTGAGAATTTAAAAATAAAAATCTAATGTTGAAAGAAAGTTTTTAGCAAGCTATTTACTTTTTAAATGAAGATAAAAACTCTACAGATTATTTGACTTTATTAAAAGATTTAGCAAATATGGAAATGCTAATGAAATTTTTAGGAGATTTATATTTAAAGGGAATTTTTGTTGAAAAAAATTATAAAAAAAGCAAAGAAATATTATGAAGATGCAATTTCAAATGGAAATATAAATTCAATAGAAAAAGTTAAGTGACTTATATTTAAAAAGAAGAAACAGATTTCTTTAGTGATAAAGAAGCAATAAATATTTTAGAAAAATATTCTAGTAAAAATATATCTACTATATTCTTTAAAATAGCTGAAATTTATTCAAATTCAAATTATAGTGTCTATGATAGAAAATTAGCAATAGATAATTATAAAAAGCAAATGATTTAGGTTTGAAATTAGCAAAAAGAAAGAGTCAAGAAAATAGAGGGGTGCTAGTTAATGGAAGAAAATAAAAATCTCTAAGAAAAAAGTTAGGGAGTAATTATAGCTACTGTAATTATTTTTAGTTATTGCAATAGTATTTAAACTTTTATATGATAGAAAAATGCAATAAATACAGCATTTTTGCATAGATGTAACTATTTTTAGGATTTACAGTGACAAGAGTGTGTAGAGACTGGAAGATAAAAAGAAGAAATGTATTTTTTTAAATAAAGAATTAAAAAAAGTATCATCAGCCTCTTATATAAGCCAAGAAGAATACAACAAGATAGACGAAGGATTTAAAGAAGGATTGTATCCTAATTTAGTTGAAGAATGGAATTCGTTTTTCTGAAAGCATATTTTTTTGAAAATGGAATAGCTTTTCAAACAGTGGATGCTGAACTATTTTTAATGATAGTACCTTATTAAAGGAGAGAATGAATAAAAAGATTACTAGATTATGTGCCACAATTACTGTTAGCAATAGGTATATTTGGAACATTTTTTTGGTTTAGTACTAGGATTGAGTGGATTAGATTTATCAGCTGGAGATAATAGTCAGCTAAATAGCTTAATAGACGGGACAAAAGTTTCATTTTTGACAAGTTTATACGGGATGTATTTTTCAATAGCTATATCTTCTTTAATGAATTTTTCATATTGGAGACTATGAAGAAAATATTTTAAAAAAATAAAAAAATAATCTAAATAGAATATTTAAACAAGCTCTTCCTGAACAAACTTTTAATAAAAAAATAGAAAAAGAACTTGGAGCAACTAGAAAAAGAAGTCGAAAATGTTAAAAAGTGTAAACTGGGCAATGTCAGAAAAAGCTAGGAGAAATTAGAGGTATTAATAAAGGAATGTCAGTAGCTATAGGGCAAGAGCTAATTTCAGTTATTCAAAGTTATAATGAAACAAATGAAAAATATATGGAAGCAGTAACTAAAATAGTAAAAACTAATCTTAGTGGTCTTGCAGAAAGTGTAAGTTCTTTATTCGAAGAGAAAATGCAAAACAATATTCTCAGAAGAATTTGTCACTAAGTTTGAAAACTTAAATAGAAATACTTTAGAAGTTACAACAAACAACAATAAGAATATAGAAGAATACAAAAATGAAATAGCTAAAATTTCTGATAGTATATCTAATACTAATAATACTCTAACAGCTTTTTTTGTAATGGCGTGCTAAAGAATTATGATAATGTAGTAGAAAAATATGATGAAAGATTTAAAAAAATATGTTAAATTTAATAGACAGTAGTAAGCAAAATTATCAAGAATTCTTAACTCTATTAAAAAGAATCTTCTAATGTTTTTAAAAAGTATCAAATAAATATATCTCAAAAACAGATGATACATTTAAAGCTTATAAATAAGTTCTTAGAACAAGAAAAATTCTTTAGTTAATTTCTGGGAACAAAATAAAGAAATAGTTTCTAACTTAAATTATAATTTAGAAAAATTCTTTGATAAGTATCAAAATGGCTTAAATAACTTAAACGTTGCAAGTTCTAATCATTTAGAAGAAGTTCAAAAAGAGTGTTGTGAAAGTTCAATCTGAACTTACAAATAATATGAATGAATTTTTCGGCTAAATATGGAAATAACCTAGTGTCTTTAAATAAAACAAAATTCAGATAACTTAGAAAAGATATATGATAAATTTAGAAATATCTATGATGAATTACAAAATAAAAATAGATGGTTTCACTAATAAATATGAAGATAATTTAATAAAAACTAGATCAAAAAAATATGATAATAATATTGATGTAGTAAATAAGCAACTTGAAACTCTATTTAAGAACTATGATAGTAATCTATCAAGTATAATTTTTAAATTTTAATAATATGATAGAGAACTTGAAGTTAACTGTAGAAAATATAAATTATGATAAAGCGGAAAATGAAAGATTTGACAAACTTTCTAAAGAAATATTAGATACAATAAATAAAATAGAAAGTGGTAAAAATAATGCTGGAATTAAAAAAAGTAGAAGAAGAAATAAAAAGAATAGGAGGCTAATTTTGAATTCAAAGGGATTTTTTTAATAGAAAAGAAGAAAAACAGAACTTTCTTTTTGGCTTTCTATTTCAGATTTAATGTCTAGCATTTTAATTATTTTTATTTTGTTATTTGTTTATAAGACAATAAATTCAATTAAAGCAGAAAGACTTAAAGAAAATATTATAAGAGAAATTACAGATACAAAAAGAAAATATAATTGGGAAATTAAAAACAGACTTAGCTAATAAAAATATTCAAGTTGATATTGATGACAAAAACAGGAACAATAAAAATTGATGAAAAGATTCTATTTGAAGTAGATCAATATACTTTAAAACCAGAAGGGAAAAGAATTTTTTTGGAAAGGGTGATTCCTCTATATCTGAAAAATTTTTACAGAAAATAAAAAAATTTTATGAGTAGATTGGATCAAATAATAATAGAAGGGCATTCTGATGATATGGGAAGTTATCTTTATAATATGGATTTATCCCAAAAAGAGAGCTAACGAAGTTTTTTTAAATACATTTATACAACTCTTGGAAATTTTTTTCTAAATCAGAGAGAGAAGAACTTGAAAAATATATAACAGCAAATGGAAAAAGTAAAAGCAAACCTTATCTATAAGGAAAATGGGGAAGTAGATAGGGCAAAAGAGTAGACGTGTAGAGATAAAAATTTAAAATTAAAAGATGAAGAAGCCCTAAATAAAATCAAGAAAACTTTGGAGTAAAATATGAAAGAAAAAAATATTATCCTAAAGAATTGGAAATTGTTAAAGAACATATATCACAATTTATTTATTTTGATAAATATACTTCTGAAAAAAAGATTTAAAAAGAATTACTGGAGAAAAATGAACTTTTAAATATTGAAAAAAATTAGAAAAAAATATTGATAAATACTGCTAAAATATCAGATAATACTGATTTTATTAAAAAAACTTAAAATAGATGGAACCATGGTTCTTGAGAAAAAACATTTACATTTATTCTATTATTTTTTTAGTAAACTTTTTTGAAAAAGGATATAGCAGAACAGAAATTAAAAATTTAGAAAAATTTTTTTGAGACAAATAATTAAAATAAAAAAACTTAAACTACGACCTTGAGTTAAATCAATTCGAAAGAAATTTCTATAATTTTTTTAAGAGATGATAATTTTAAAAATAAAGGTTTAGAAATTTTTGTATGACAAATTAAACAGTTATTTTTAAAGAAGATGAAGATGAGATTTATAGATTTTTGTAAAGATTATTATATTTTTAGTAGATTCTTTTTCATTAAAAAGTTATTATTTAGATATTTAAAAGAGAATCAACAAAAAAATAAGTATAAAAAGTTTTGAAGCTATAAAAATATTTTAAAAATTATAACAATAGAACTCCTAAACTCTAAAAAGCTTAGGAGTTTTTTCTTTATTTTAAAAGTTTTTATCGAGAAATTTTTTTATAAAAAAAGATTTATTTTTATTGAAAGTATAAGAAAAAAATATAAAAATAAATTTTAAAAATTAAAAAAATTGTGTTGACAAAGTTTATGAAAAAAATGTTATTATAGACGATGTCAACGAGACAAGGACATTAGCAACAGAATAGAGAAAAGACAAAAAGCAACCATAAATTTGGTGTTAAATTAAAATAGCAAAATTGAGCTATTAAAAAGATTGAACGAAGAGTTTGATCCTGGCTCAGGATGAACGCTGACAGAATGCTTAACACATGCAAGTCTACTTGAACTTCGGTTTGGGTGGCGGACGGGTGAGTAACGCGTAAAGAACTTGCCTCACAGTTAGGGACAACATTTGGAAACGAATGCTAATACCTGATATTATGATTTTTAGGGCATCCTAAGATTATGAAAGCTATATGCGCTGTGAGAGAGCTTTGCGTCCCATTAGCTAGTTGGAGAGGTAACGGCTCACCAAGGCGATGATGGGTAGCCGGCCTGAGAGGGTGAACGGCCACAAGGGGACTGAGACACGGCCCTTACTCCTACGGGAGGCAGCAGTGGGGAATATTGGACAATGGACCAAAAAGTCTGATCCAGCAATTCTGTGTGCACGATGACGTTTTTTTCGGAATGTAAAGTGCTTTCAGTTGGGAAGAAAAAAATGACGGTACCAACAGAAGAAGTGACGGCTAAATACGTGCCAGCAGCCGCGGTAATACGTATGTCACAAGCGTTATCCGGATTTATTGGGCGTAAAAGCGCGTCTAGGTGGTTATGTAAGTCTGATGTGAAAAATGCAGGGCTCAACTCTGTATTGCGTTGGAAACTGCATGACTAGAGTACTGGAGAGGTAAGCGGAACTACAAGTGTAGAGGTGAAATTCGTAGATATTTGTAGGAATGCCGATGGGGAAGCCAGCTTACTGGACAGATACTGACGCTAAAGCGCGAAAGCGTGGGTAGCAAACAGGATTAGATACCCTGGTAGTCCACGCCGTAAACGATGATTACTAGGTGTTGGGGGTCGAACCTCAGCGCCCAAGCTAACGCGATAAGTAATCCGCCTGGGGAGTACGTACGCAAGTATGAAACTCAAAGGAATTGACGGGGACCCGCACAAGCGGTGGAGCATGTGGTTTAATTCGACGCAACGCGAGGAACCTTACCAGCGTTTGACATCTTAGGAATGAGACAGAGATGTTTCAGTGTCACTTCGGTGAAACCTAAAGACAGGTGGTGCATGGCTGTCGTCAGCTCGTGTCGTGAGATGTTGGGTTAAGTCCCGCAACGAGCGCAACCCCTTTCGTATGTTACCATCATTAAGTTGGGGACTCATGCGATACTGCCTGCGATGAGCAGGAGGAAGGTGGGGATGACGTCAAGTCATCATGCCCCTTATACGCTGGGCTACACACGTGCTACAATGGGTAGTACAGAGAGTCGCAAAGCCGCGAGGTGGAGCTAATCTCAGAAAAACTATTCTTAGTTCGGATTGTACTCTGCAACTCGAGTACATGAAGTTGGAATCGCTAGTAATCGCGAATCAGCAATGTCGCGGTGAATACGTTCTCGGGTCTTGTACACACCGCCCGTCACACCACGAGGTTGGTTGCACCTGAAGTAGCAGGCCTAACCGTAAGGAGGGATGCTCCGAGGGTGTGATTAGCGATTGGGGTGAAGTCGTAACAAGGTATCCGTACGGGAACGTGCGGATGGATCACCTCCTTTCTAAGGAGAATATGTCTTTCTCTATTCTATTGGTAATGTTCTTGTGTGGACTTATCAATAATGCGTTTGTAGCTCAGCTGGTTAGAGCACACGCCTGATAAGCGTGAGGTCGGTGGTTCAAGTCCACTCAAACGCACCATATGGGGATATAGCTCAGTTTGGGAGAGCGACGCACTTGCACTGCGTAGGTCAGCGGTTCGATCCCGCTTATCTCCACCATTAAATTATCTGAACATTGGAAACTATATAGTAGAACAAACAAGAAAACAAAAATTAACTCTAACAATTTCTTAGAGTTAGCTGTCAAAAAAATAGGTTAAAATAATTAAGGGCACACAAAGGATGCCTAGGTAGTAAGAGCCGATGAAGGACGTGGTAAGCTGCGATAAGCCCTAGATAAGTTGCAATCGAACGTAAGAGTCTAGGATTTCCGAATGGAGCAATCTATTAAGATGGAGTCTTAATACGAAAGAGGGAACCGCGTGAACTGAAAACATCTAAGTAACGCGAGGAAAAGAAAGTAAAAAAACGATACCCAAAGTAGCGGCGAGCGAAATGGGTCAAGCCCTAAACCTTAAATATGTCAAGGATACAGCCGTTGTATTTAGGGGGTTGAGGGACAGAGTAGTGAAGAACTGTAAGATATTCAATATAGTGTATTGATGAATTGGAATTGTCTGGAAAGGCGAACCGTAGAAGGTGAAAGTCCTGTACAAGTAAATCTTACACATATAACTCTGCTCCCAAGTAACATGGAACACGAGGAATTCTGTGTGAATCTGTGAGGACCATATCTCATAAGGCTAAATACTCTTACTAACCGATAGCGCATAGTACCGTGAGGGAAAGGTGAAAAGAACCCCTGGAGGGAGTGAAATAGAACCTGAAATTGTGTGCTTACAAGCGGTCAGAGCCAGCAATGGTGATGGCGTGCCTTTTTGGAGAATGATCCTGCGAGTTACGTTAAACGGCGAGGTTAAGTATAACGGAGCCGAAGGGAAACCAAGTCTTAATAGGGCGATTTAGTCGTTTGGCGTAGACGCGAAACCTGGTGATCTAAACCTGTCCAGGATGAAGCTGTGGTAAGACACAGTGGAGGTCCTAACCCACCGCCGTTGAAAAGTTGGGGGATGAGGTAGGTTTAGGGGTGAAAAGCCAATCGAACCAGGAGATAGCTCGTTCTCTCCGAAATGCATCTAGGTGCAGCCTTGAGTGTTCAATTATGGGGGTAGAGCACTGAATGATCTAGGGGGCGTATTGCTTACTGAAATCAATCAAACTCCGAATACCATAATTTAGAGCTCAGGAGTGAGACTATGGGAGTTAACTTCCATTGTCGAAAGGGAAACAACCCAGACCACCAGCTAAGGTCCCTAATTATAACTAAGTGGGAAAGGAGGTGGAGATTCACAAACAACTAGGAGGTTGGCTTAGAAGCAGCCATACCTTTAAAGAGTGCGTAATAGCTCACTAGTCGAGAGTCTCTGCGCCGACAATGTAACGGGGCTAAGTTATAAACCGAAGCTGTGGAATCCGTAAGGATTGGTAGGAGAGCGTTCTGTAGGCCGTTGAAGGAGAAGGGTAACCGACTCTGGAGGTATCAGAAGTGAGAATGCAGGAATAAGTAGCGAGAAAGGGGGCGAGAATCCCCCTCGCCGGAAGACCAAGGTTTTCAGGGTAAAGCTTGTCTTCCCTGAGTAAGCCGGGACCTAAGCCCAGGCTATAATGCGTAGGCGAATGGAAAACAGATTAATATTTCTGTGCCAGTCATATATTGTGATGGAGGGACGCAGAAGGGTATGCGCGCGGACGAACGGAAGTGTCCGTAGAAGTATGTAGGATGACTTGATAGGAAAATCCATTGAGTTATATCTGAGGTATGATATACAGTCGTAAGATGAATGCGCAAATCCCACGCTGCCAAGAAAAGCTTCTAACGTTAATATTTGACTGCCCGTACTGCAAACCGACACAGGTGGTCAGGATGAGAAATCTAAGGCGGACAGGCTAACTCTCGTTAAGGAACTCTGCAAAATAACCTCGTAACTTCGGGAGAAGAGGAGCCCTTGAGGGTCAGTATCCACGCGATACAAAGCGCTCGAGGGTCGCAGTGAAGAGGCTCAAGCAACTGTTTAACAAAAACACAGGTCTATGCTAAGCTGGAAGGCGATGTATATGGGCTGACACCTGCCCAGTGCTGGAAGGTTAAGAGGAGGAGTGAGAGCTCCGAATTGAAGCCCCAGTGAACGGCGGCCGTAACTATAACGGTCCTAAGGTAGCGAAATTCCTTGTCGGGTAAGTTCCGACCTGCACGAATGGTGTAATGATTTGAGCGCTGTCTTGACGGGAGGCCTGGTGAAATTGTATTACCGGTGAAGATACCGGTTACCTACAGTAGGACGGAAAGACCCCATGGAGCTTTACTGTAGCTTGGTATTGGGTTTTGGCATTGCATGTATAGGATAGTTGGGAGACTGAGATGATATGGCGCTAGCTGTATCGGAGTCATCGGTGGAATACCAACCATTCAATGCTGAAATTCTAATCTGTGGTTTGTAGCCACGGAGACAGTGCTAGGTGGGCAGTTTGACTGGGGCGGTCGCCTCCGAAAGAGTAACGGAGGCGTTCAAAGGTTCTCTCAGGTTGGATGGAAATCAACCATAGAGTGCAATGGCATAAGAGAGCTTGACTGCAAGACTGACGGGTCGAGCAGATGCGAAAGCAGGACATAGTGATCCGGCGATTCCGAATGGAAGGGTCGTCGCTCAACGGATAAAAGCTACCCTGGGGATAACAGGCTGATCCTACCCGAGAGTCCATATCGACGGTAGGGTTTGGCACCTCGATGTCGGCTCATCGCATCCTGGGGCTGGAGAAGGTCCCAAGGGTTGGGCTGTTCGCCCATTAAAGCGGTACGTGAGCTGGGTTCAGAACGTCGTGAGACAGTTCGGTCCCTATCCACTGTAGGCGTTAGAATATTGAGAAGACCTGTCCTTAGTACGAGAGGACCGGGATGGACAAACCTCTGATGTACCAGTTGTCACGCCAGTGGCACAGCTGGGTAGTCACGTTTGGAATAGATAACCGCTGAAAGCATCTAAGCGGGAAACTAACTTCAAGATAAGTATTCTTTAAGATACCTTCGAGCCTAGGAGGTTGATAGGTTGGGGGTGTAAGTGCAGCAATGCATTTAGCTGACCAATACTAATTATCGAAGTTTTAATCTAAGTTTGTTTTTACTATATAGTTTCAAGTGTTCAGACTTGCGCATAACAAGATTATGTGATACAATATATATGCTTGGTGAGTATAGCTATGGGGGTACACCTAGTTACATTCCGAACCTAGAAGTTAAGCCCATATACGCTGATGGTACTTGGCTGGAAGCGGCCTGGGAGAGTATGGATTTGCCAAGCAATTGTTGCTTCCTTAGCTCAGTCGGTAGAGCATGCGGCTGTTAACCGCAGCGTCAATGGTTCGAGTCCATTAGGAAGCGCCATTTTAGAAATTCAACACACTATTTAGTGTGTTTTTATTTTATATGATAAAATTTAAAAAAAGATTTACTTTAATTAGGAGTGAGCTTTTATGTTAAAAAGATATAGAAAAATATAAATTTTATCTCAATAAAGAAGTTTTTAGTAAAAGTTGATAGAAAATTAGAGAGAAACATCCAAACTTTGATTTTATATATCCAGTAAATTATGGTTATATTCCCAATACTTTAAGTGAAGATGGTGAAGAAATAGATGTTTATATTCTAGGAATTTTTTTATCCTGTTGATGAGTTTAAAGGAATTTGTAAGGCTGTTATTTGTAGGTATGATGACAATGAAAATAAATTAATTGTAGTACCAAGAGATAAAAAGTTATTCAGTAGAGCAAGTGGAAGCTTTTAATAGAATTTCAAGAAAAAAATTTTTTTAAACATAAAAATAATTATAGAATAAAAAGGGCTGCTACAAAATTAAAAATTACAATCCTAAAAGTAAAAAAATAGGCGAGTTACAGAAATTTACTCAGTAACGAACTATTTTTTACTTTTTATTATTTTGCAATAGCCTCTTTAACTAATATAAAGTATTTTTATTTTATCCAAAATTATCAACTAGATAATGGTCTTTGCTGATATTATTTTTCTTCTAAAAAGTGTCTTCATAGTTTTTTTATGAATTCACCAGTTCCAATAATATAGTAGTGAGCATCATAGATATCATCTAATTTTTTTCTTTTTAATAAATCTATGTTTATTCTAGGTTGTATACCTGTGAATACAGGATTGTAGTTATAATTTTTTTAATATTATAGCTTCCTAATCTTTCATGATAAGTTGTTTTTAGCTAAAGTTCTATTAGAATAGAATAAGCTAACCTTACCTTGATAATCAATTTTTTTCAAGCTCCATAAGCATTGGTATGATTGGTGCAATACCCTATACCTGAAATCAAGAAAACAATTTCTTTATCAGAAAATTTAAAAACCAAAAGCTTCCTGTTGCTTTAGTAACAGTTGCACTGTCTCCCTTTTTTTCATAGCTAAACATCTTTGTTTAAATTCACTATCACTAGTTCTCATAACAAATCTTAATAGATCTTCATCAGGGTGAGAAGCTATAGATAAAGCTCTAGCAAAGTTTTTTTATCTTGAGGATCTTCCCCTACATTTAAAAATGTATATTGCCCTATTTTTAAATTCATAATCACTTGGTTTAGTGAAAAATTAGTTCAATAGTATTTTTCTGCAACATCATTTCTTTCAACTAAATTTAAGTCATATATTTTTTTCATAATCCGCCTACCTTTAAAAATAATATTTTTTTGATTATAACATAAAAAAATTGAACTATAAAAGAAAAAAATTTTTTTGTAAATGATGTCTACTAATGATAATAACTTAAAAAAAGAACTATAGTTCATATAAAGTAGGAAAAAGTAAAATATATTTTTTTATATAATAAAATTAAAAAGATTTACTTTTACTTTTTTCGTTTTATATAATAAAATTAATAGGTTGATAACACTATATATTGTGTTATTATTTTATTTTTCACACAATATATGGGAAAATAATGAGTTTAAGGAGTGTTTAGAAATGATTAAAGTTTATGGTAAGGAAAAACTGTAGTAAATGTACATCTTTAAAAGGGATATTAACAGACAGAAACATTGAATTTGAATACATTGAAGATGTAAAAACACTTATGATAGTTGCTAGTAAAGCAAGAATTATGAGTGCACCAGTAATAGAATACAACGACACAGTCTACTCAATGGAAGCCTTCTTAAAGGTGATCTAATGACTAACGAGAGAAGAAAAGGTTATCAATAGAGATAACATAGTTGAAGATTTAAATATAGAGAAGATAAGAGAAAAACTTTTTAAGAGCCTGTGATGGTTTAGAAGTAAATATGGTTGAGTTAGAAAGTAATATAGATTCAATCTATGAAGAAAATATCACAACTCAAAAGATACAAGCCTCTTTAATAAATACAGCTGTTACTATGACAAGCTTTGAAGAAAGTGACTGGGCTTATGTAGCAGGAAGATTACTTATGATGGAAGCTGAAAGAGAAGTTTACCATTCAAGAAAGTTTTCTTATGGAGATTTTTGCTAAGACTATAAAGCATATGGTTGAATTAGGATTGTATGATGAAAGATTACTTTCATATACAGAAGAAGAATTAAATCAAATATCTCAACTGATAGATTTAAAGTAGAGATATGGTTTACGACTATGCTGGAGCAAATATGCTTGTCAATAGATACCTAATCAAACATGATGGGAAAAACTTATGAACTACCTCAAGAAACATTTATGACTATATCTATGATGTTGGCATTAAATGAAAAAGAAGGAGAAACAAGAGTAAATATAGTAAAAAGAATTCTATAATGCTCTATCACTTAGAAAATTATCACTAGCAACACCAATACTTGCTAATCTTAGAATACCTAATGGAAACTTATCATCTTGCTTTATAACTGCAATAGATGACAATATAGAATCTATTTTTCTATAATATAGACTCAATAGCAAGAATTAGTAAAAATGGTGGAGGAGTAGGAGTAAACGTTTCAAGAATAAGAGCAAAAGGTTCTATGGTAAATGGTTATTACAATGCAAGTGGTGGAGTTGTACCTTGGATCAGAATAGTAAATGATACGGCAGTTGCAGTAAACCAACAAGGTAGAAGAGCAGGAGCTGTTACAGTAGCTTTAGATACTTGGCATTTAGATATAGAAACTTTCTTAGAACTTCAAACTGAAAATGGAGATCAAAGAGGAAAAGGCTTATGATATTTATCCACAAGTTGTATGTTCTAACTTATTTATGAAAAGAGTAAAAAAATAATGAGTCTTGGACTCTATTTCGATCCATATGAAATTAGAAAAAAATATGGAGTTGAGCTTTGTGAGCTTTTATAGCTATGAATTTGAGAATCTATATGAGAAGCTAGAGAAAGATAATGACATTAAGTTAAAGAGAGTTTTTAAGTGCTAAGGAACTGTTTAAAAGCATAATGAAAAACTCAATTGGAAACTGGAATGCCATATATCTTCTTTAAAGATAGAGCAAAACGAAGTAAACCACAATTCTCATATGGGAATGATAGGTAACGGAAATCTATGTATGGAAAGTTTTCTCAAACTTCAAACCAACTATAAATTTTGTTGAGGAAGAAGATGGAAACACATCTATAAGAAGAAGTGAAATGGGAGAAATTCATACTTGTAACTTAATTTCTCTTAACTTAGCAGAACTTACTTCTGATGAATTAGAAAAAAACATGTTGCTTTTAGCAGTGAGAGCTTTAGACAATACTATAGATTTAACTGTTACACCATTAAAAGAATCAAATAAACATAACTTAATGTATAGAACAATAGGAGTAGGGGCAATGGGACTTGCTGACTACTTGGCAAGAGAATATATGATCTATGAAGAGTCGATCAATGAGATAAATGAATTATTTGAAAGAATAGCACTTTATTCAATAAAAGCTTCGGCATTATTGGCAAAAAGATAGAGGAGCATACAAAGCTTTTCAAAAGGTTCTAAATGGGATCAAGCTATATTCTTTTGGAAAGAAAAGAGAATGGTATGAAGCTAATTCTAAATTTAAAGATGAATGGAATGAAGCCTTTTTATTTTAGTAGAAGCTAATGGACTAAGAAATGGAGAGCTAACAGCAATAGCACCGAATACATCAACATCATTATTGATGGGTTCAACTGCTTCTGTAACTCCAACATTCTCAAGATTCTTCATTGAAAAAAATCAAAGAGGAGCTATACCAAGAACAGTTAAACATTTTAAAAGATAGAGCTTTGGTTCTATCCAGAATTTAAAAAAATGTAAATCCCTATCAGTTATGTAAAAAAATAATGGCTAAAAGATAGGTTCTTGGACAACACAAGGAGTATCAATGGAAATGGTCTTTGACTTAAACAAAGATATTAAAAGCCAAAAGATATTTATGACACTTTAATAACAGCTTGGGAAGAAGGATGTAAGAGTGTCTACTATATAAGAACTATTCAAAAGAATACAAATAATATTTCAGAAAAAGAGGAGTGTGAAAGCTGTAGTGGATAGAAAGAAATTATTTAATCCAGAAGGTGATGATACATTAAATGCAAGAAAAGATAATAAAAGGGAAATTCAACTAACCTTTTTAACTTGAATAATGTTAGATATCAATGGGCCAATCAATTGTATAGAACTATGATGGCGAATTTCTGGATACCAGAAAAGGTTGATTTAACTCAGGATAAAAAAACGATTATGAAAATTTAACTTTACCTGAAAGAGAAGCCTATGATGGAATATTGTCATTTTTAATTTTTCTTAGACAGTATACAAAACGAATAATATTCCTAATATTTCAGATCATGTAACTGCACCAGAAGTTAATATGTTACTGGCTATACAAACTTTTCCAAGAAGCTATACATTCTCAATCTTATCAATATATAATTGAGTCTATACTTCCAAAAACAAAGTAGAGATTTAATTTATGATAAATGGAGAGATGATAAGGTATTATTTGAAAGAAATAGTTTTTATTGCAAAAGATATATCAAGATTTCATAGATGAGCAATCAGATGAAAATTTTTGCTAAGGTTATAATAGCAAACTACTTACTTGAATCATTATATTTCTATAATGGATTTAACTTTCTTCTATCTTCTAGCAAGTAGAAATAAAGATGGTAGGAACTTCTGATATTATTAGACTTATCAATAGAGATGAATATCACATGTTGTTCTTTTTCAGAAGTATAGTTAAGGAAATCAAAAATGATTATCCTGAATTCTTCTCAGCTGAAACAATCTATTCTATGTTTAAAACAGCTGTTGAACAAGAGATTAACTGGACAGAACATATAATTGGAAATAGAGTATTGGGTATAACTTCTCAAACAACAGAAGCTTATACAAAATGGCTAGCTAATGAAAGATTAAAATCATTAGGTTTAGAACCTCTATATTCTGGTTTCAATAAAAATCCATATAAACACTTAGAAAGATTTGCTGATACTGAAGGAGAAGGAAATGTCAAATCTAACTTCTTTGAAGGAACAGTTACTAGTTACAATATGAGTTCTTCTATTGATGGTTGGGAAGATTTTTAAAAAAAGTATTAGATTTTACATTAAAAAAATAGTGTATAATAAAAATTAATTAGGAGTTTCTATATGGAAATAAAACTTGACAAAGATACAGAAAAAGATTTAGAAGAGTTATTAAGTAATTCTAAGAATTCTATTGAATATAAAGTAGGATTAAAAAAATTTCAGAAAGTATTGAACACTTAAAAAAATCAAAAGAAAAACATTTATTGGATATTAAAAGTATAAAAGCTAATAAAAATTTATATGAAATTAGAATAAAATCCCCTTTAAATTATAGGATTTTTTTACTATGATAATAATGGAGAACTCTGTATTGTTTTTAGATATTATTGAAAAAGAAAAACTAGTAAACTTCACAGAAATATTTTTGATAGTATCTTAAAAAAAGAGTAGAAAGGAATTTGTAATTATGGCAACTTAGGGAAGAATTTAAAGAAAAATGTTTGAAAAAAATAAAACCTTTGAGTTGGATTATAAAGCTATTGAAATGAAATATAAAGTTGTAGATATGTTAGAAAATTATTTAAAAGATAATAATATAACTCAACAAGAATTTGCAGATAAGATAGGAACAACTCAACAAATGGTATCAAGATTTTTAACAGGTAAAGTAAATAAAAAAATTCTGATTTTATTTTTAAAGGTATTAATTGTGATAGGAGCAGAAATAGTTAAGAAAAAAATGAAAATAGAGTTTTTCAATTATCATAAAAAGAAAAACAATCAATTAATTTAGAAAAAAACACAAAGATTAATAAAAATATTAAAAGTAAGTAAAAATTATAACTTCTATGTAAATTAAGATAAAAGGTGGAAAAATGGAAGTATTAGATTATATAATAAAAAGAATGAAATATGATGTAAATATTAATGATAAAAATAAATTTTAATAGAATAGATCAAGAAATGTCAATTACAGGAACTTTATTGGAAGATAAAAATACATTGATATATATTTTAAAAATACTTGCAAAGATGAGAAGAAAATAGAGATTTTTTTACTTTATTTGTAGATTATAGAGTGGAATTAGAAAAGGAAATAGAAGATACAACTGATAAGAATATTGAAAATATTATAAAGGAGTTTTATCCTAAATTTGAAAAATTTATAAAAAATTTTTTTATAATAAAGAAGCAGGTTTACATTATTTAAAAACCTCCTAAATTTTAAATATGTAGTTTTAATTTTTCATGTTATAATTGATTAGTGAAAGAAGTAAAAATTTAAAGAAAAGCAAAATAGCACTTACTGGAATAGGTGCTATTTTTTTATTTTTCTATAAAGTTTGTTTTATTCTATAATCTAATTCTAAAAATCAATAAATCTAGCTTGTCTGTGGATTTCTTTTTCCATTGTAAAAATAAGATAACAACTGGTGCTGTATATAGGTTTAATTGACCTACTGCCTCTGCCATTTCATCAGCTTGGATATAGTAAGAAAGATAATTATTTTTATCTGTTATTTCTTTTAATCTTTGGAAAATCTGCCTCACAAACTGAACAGCCTTCACTTTTTATATATAACAAAAATTTCTCTTCATTTTTTTATTTTTTTCCTAATAAATCATTATAAGTTTTAATTTTTCCATAATAAATTTATCCTCTTTTTTTATTTGATAGCTCTAGTCATAATAAAATGTAGGAATATTCATCTCATGAAGTCTCCCTTCACCACCAGTATCATCTTCAATATTTGTTAAGATAAAACCTGCTTTTAATTGTCCGCCAAGTTGTTCACTTAAACTATGTGAAAATTGGTAACCACAGTCCATTTTTAAGAATTCTCTGTGTTCTTCATTTTTTTAAAGGGATTAAATGGCATAGAAAAAAACTATTTTTTTCTTCATTTTCATCTAATACATAATTGATTATTGTATCCAGTCCACAAAGTAAAATTCCACCTTTTTCAAGATTCTATAACATTCTTTTAAAAACAGGTTCTACACTTTCGATATAACAATTGCTTACTGGATGAAAAATTATATCGAAACTTTCATCTTCAAAAAGGTAAGGCTTTTGTCATATCAGCTTTTACAATATTTACTTTTATATTTTTCTCTTTCTGCAACCATTTTTCACTTGCTAATTGCTCATCTGAATAATCAAGCACAGTACAATCAGCACCTAAAGCAGTAAATATAGGGATTTGTTGTCCTCCACCAGAAGCCAAACCTAATAATTTTTACCTTTAAAATCTCCAAACCATTCATGAGGAACAAATTTTACTGGTGTAAGCTTTACATCCCAATCTCCATTTAAAGCCTTTGATATATTCTTCATGACTTATAGCTCTTCCCCATTCCCAATCTTCTTCTTTAATCCATCTGTTTATTGTTGCAGCATTAATATCTTGGTAATTCATTTTTATTATTCTCCTCTTACAACAAAGTTATTATAAATCAATCCAAAATCTTTTCTTATTTTTCACCATCAACATTTCTAATATCTTCCAATTTAGCATTGGCTGATAAAATAACTTTCTCACTGGCAATATTATCTTCATCACAAGTGATAAGAACTTTTTATTTTTAATTCTTTTGCACTTCTCTAAGGCAAGCTTTTAACATTTGTTTGGCATAACCTTTATTTCTTTCAGTTTTTTTCTAACCCCATATCCAATATGTCCACCAACTTGAGTTAGATATTCATTTAAGTAATGTCTAATATCTATCATTCCTACAATGTAATTATCTTTTTCTCTTATTCCTAAATATGTTGATGAAGGAACAAGTCCTTTAGGAACAGTGTCTTCACAACTTCTCTTTTTAATTCTTCAAACCAAATTTCAATAGAAGAAAAATCTATCTAAACCGGCTGAACCATTTATAAGAGGGCTTTCTTTTTAAAGATTCTTCCTTATATTTTTATAATTTCATCTGTATAAGATAAATCAGGTTTTAACTAAAAATAATTTTTCCACGAACAACCTCCTACTAAATATTTCCTAAAAACTTGTTTATATATTTGAATCATATCATAAATTGTGAAAAAAATAAATTTGTGTTAATATATTTTTAACTTATAATAAATTTTTAAGGAGGAATTTCTATGAGAAAAACTTTTTAGTAAAAAAAGCAGCATTACTACCTTTTACCAGTATATATTATTGGAACTTATGATGAAAATGGAAAAGCTAATGCTATGAATTTAGCTTGGGGAGTACAATGTGGTTATCATGAAGTTTCATTGAGCATAGCAAAAGAACATAAGACAATGAAAAATATTTTATTAAAGAAAGAATTTACAATAAGTTTAGCAACTAAAAGCTACAAAAGATATTGCAGATTATTTTGGAATAGAATCAGGAAATAAAGTGGATAAAATAGAAAAATCAGGAGTACATGTAGTAAAGAGTGAAAATATAGATGCACCAATTATAGAAGAATTTTTCATTGACTCTTGAATGTAAAGTTATAGAAATTCAAGAAGAATTAGGAGACTATAGGGTAGTTGCTGAAATTATTAATACACTGGCAGATGAATCTGTCTTAAATGAAAAAGGTCAAATAGATGTAGATAAAGTTAGAACTTATAACTTTTGACTCAATAACAAATTCATATCGTGTACTTGGTGAAAAAGTTGGACAAGCTTTTTAAAGATGGAGCTAAAATAAAATAATAAAAAAATCCCACAGAAAACTCTGTGGGATAAATATAGTATATACTTTTGGTAATTAACGTTTTGAGAATTACAAAAATATTGATATTAATAAGTTATTTTTAAATTTAGTATCTGTATGGGTTCTACCTATATTTTTTTGAAATATTTTAGAAAATACCTTTGAGTTTGTATAACTTTTTATTATTAACTAGTAGTGTATTTGTATGCAGGAATATAAGTTCCATTAATATTTAATTGATTCAGTTTAAATAGAGATGTATTTTGAATATTATCTATTACAAATACTATACTATGTCTAGCACAGTACAAGCCATCATAAAAATTTAGAAAGTGTCTGTAGAGCTTCTATTTTCTTACCTTTGAAAAATAAAAATCTAATACAGTGGCTGTAGGGATTATAACAGTAATTTAAATTAAATTTATAAAATTCTACCTTATATTTTAGACTTTTTGATATACTTGCTAATGCAAGTATATCAAATTTATCTGCTTTGTCAAGTATTAATTTTATAAATGATATAAAATTTTATTTTTAAAATATCTTATCTATATCTTCAAAAATTTTTATGAATAGTATTGTACACATCTAAAATCATGATATTATTTTTTCTTCATAACCTTTTTAAAAGTTTATGACTGCTGTAATTGCATTTTCAAATGTTTTAATATTAGAAGTAGATTCTTTTTAGAACTCTTCTTAAAAATTTCATAATCCAATATACTATTAATATATTCTAACAAAAAGCTTCATAAGTAAAAATTTCTTTTTCTTTTTCTTCAACTAATAAATTAGTTAATTCTTCAATCTTTTTATAAAATATTTCTAAATCATCTATATTTAATAAGTTATCTAATAAATATCTTTTTAAATCTAGGAAAATATAAACTAAAGATATCAAACTTTGCAAAAAGTAGAAATTCTCATAGGTTTTTCTTTTTAATTCTTTTTAGAAACTTCTATTCTAATCCTTTTCTTTAAATCAGGAAATTCTTTTTATTATATTCTGATAAGTATCTTTGTATTTATCAGATATATTTAAAATCTTGATTATAAATCATAATTCTTGAATTATAATTAGCAATTACTTTTTGTATCTGCATAATAGAGAGTTTCTTGTTTTTCCAGAAAGAATATCCTGAATAGCTTTTTGACGAAGCATTTGACTCATTTTTTTATAAATGTAGGCAAATATTTTTAAAAATATTTTGATAATGACAAAAATCTTTCCCTTCTTTCATATAGTAAGTAAACGGAATATCTACCCTTATTAAATTAATATTTGGAAAAATTGATATAACCATATGATTTTTAATTGCTGTATAAAATACTCTTGTACTTCTAAACATTCTGAAACTTTTGTTATTAAAAAGCATTATTTCCTTTAAAAAAATCTAGGATAAGATATTTTTTTATAATCATACATTTTTCATTTGACTCTAGCACATCAATATAAGTATATCCATACTCACTTTTAAAAGAATTTAAATTCCTTTTATACTTTCTAATTGATTTAAATATTTTTGTATTTATCTGAATATTCTAATTTTATTGAAATTGTATCCATAATAAAACCTCCTAAAAATTATTATAAAAACTTAATATTTCAGTGAGTTTAAAAATTCTTTTCAGAATTTTTAAAAACTCACTGATTAATAAAAATCATTAAAATCACTTAAAATAATAAAAATAAGCAAATTTTAATAAAAATGCTTATTTTTTTGTTTGATTTTCTATTTAATTTCAATAACTTTATATTACATCAATATATTGTTATCCCCTTTAGATAAAGGGGATATGATATAATTTTTTATAGAATATTTTTATCCAAATATTTCATTAAATACTGTATTTATCTCATCTTTCCAGATGAAATAAGCAGTAATAAAAGCTAAAATAAATGGTAATAATATAATCAGCAATCCAACTAAAAATTTTAATTACAGATTTTTCTTTTTAATATCTTTCTCTACTTTTAATATTTCTTCCTGTTTATCTTTCATATAAAATACTCCTTATTTACTGATAGAATAACTTTTAGATTTTACTATATTTTTAAATTTCTTTATAATATCTATAAATTTAATTATTTTAAACTATATTTTTATTTTTATAAATAATTTTTCTTATTCCTTAATAACAGCTAACTTATTTTGACTAAATTAAATTCATAATCATCTATTCCATGTTCAATTTTCCAGTGTTCTTTACTTCCACTACCATAATTGATTATTATCTCTTTTCCATTAACTTCTATATTTTTCTATTAAATATTCAGATGGTCTCATAATCATAGCTATTTCCAAATTTAAAGTTTATTACATTAAGATAAGGCATTAAATATAGGTTAGCAGTTCCAAGTTCTACATTTCCATATCTTATAACAGCAAGATATCTTCCATCTTCACTTTCAACTAAGAAAGCAATTCCAAAAATCACCATCATTAAATTCTACAGAATATGCCTCATTTCCTATTATTTTATAATGAGTTCTAGAATCATTATCTCCGATAGACTTTCTATATTCTTCTACCAAATTATAAGTAGTTATCTCATCAGGAACATCACCATCATTAGCTTTTAGAATACACTGTTAAAAATATTCATTTTGATTAAAAGTCAACTTGAGCAATTTCTTCCATTCCTTCAGCATTAATTTTTACTTGATATTCTTTATTACTATCCCTTTTATAAGTAGTTTGCTTATAATTAGATGATTTCATTTCATCTTTTTATGATTTCTTTTTAGCTTCTTCTAAAGAAATAATATTTTTGTCTTTTTCTCCTCTACTTTCGTTTCTATCATTTATCATCATAGTATAGATTTTCTTGATTTTGCCATTACTTCCATCAATACTTCATTATACTTCTTTTCAATATCAACTGCATTACTTTCATCATGAGCTGGAGATAATGGATTATATAAATAAACATTACCTAAGACAGGTTTGCCATCAGCCCCAAGTTGTGTTTCTATATATCCAGAATAATGCTTTTTTTACTTTTATATTCAAATACTAGTCTTTTTCTCTTTTTATCATATTTTGCATCAAAAGTTTTTGAAAAACTTATCTAAGTCTTTCAAATCTTCATCAATTATATTTTCTGATAACATCCATATTTTAAATATTTCTCCTATTGAATATGAAAGTGATATTTTATCATTCTCATCAATTATACTAGATATTTTTTTATTATTATTTATATTATCAAAAATATATTTCAACAGTTTTATCATTTTAAGTTCATTGAACCATTTACTATGGTTTTCATCATATTTTTCACCACAACCAACTAAGCATAGCAATATCATCAATATCATTAATACTTTTTCATTTTATACTCTCCCTTTTTATATCTTTACATCATTAATTTCACATATTACTTTTATAAAGTTCTTTATCATAATCTCTTGCAGTCTCCATCTTCATAGAATATTTCATATGTAAAGTATTCATTCCATAATATCCTTTATAGTAAGAAGGTTCTCCAGTATTCATACCTAATAAATACACTTCCTGATATAACTTCTATCATTCCAATAGTATGTGCACTTGGTATACACCAAATAATACATCCATCATCAGGACTAAACTTATAATGAAAAATCTTTTAGCATATTTATTTATACTAGGTTTTTTTCTTTTCTCATTTTATCTTTATCAAATTCATAAATAGTTTCATATGCAATCCAAGTGGACATTTGAATTATAAAATCACCTGTAGCTAATACATAGTCTCCATCAATATCAAAAGGAGAACCAAATGTTCCATAAGGTTTTTCTTAAGATTTCCTCAACTCTTTCTGTATCTGTAATATAAGTACTTCCTTCAACACTATTATAAAGTTCCATTATTTTATTTGCTGTTTCATCATTATAAGGATAAGCAAAAAGCCCCAATCATTAACATTAATACAATTAATATCTTTTTCATTTCTTCTCCCTTTCATATAAACAGTTCTATTATTACATCCCATCTTAACTACTAATAATATGTTAAACTACTTAAAAACCAATATTTTTCACTTCTCTAATTAATTCTGTTAAAATTATCTTTAGAAACTCATTTTTCTCTGAGTATTCTTCTAATTCATATTTTTAGTTAATAATATTTCTATAAAAATTTTCATTATATAAATTGTGCCCACTCATTATATAGATAAATTTTTAAAAATACTTTTATAATTCCTTCTCTTTCACAATACTTTTTGAAAACTTTCTTTAGATAAAAATCCTTTTTCTTAATTTATCATTATTTTTATTTGTTCCTTAACTTGATATCTCATCTCATCTACACTTATTGCAGTATAATAATTTCTTTCTGAAAGCAAATGGACTAAATAGATAAACTACTGGTTTCCCTCAATAGTTTCACTTCCATCAGATATATAGCCTGAATAATGCATTTTTGTATTAAATTCGTATATAATTCCATTATCTGTGATTTTTTTATATCTAATTTTCTTGCAAACTTATCTAAATCAATAAATTCAGGATCTTCATATCCAGATAATAGCATATAACATTTTATAGTTTCAGCTAACATTTCTCAAAATTTAAATTTTTATTTGGTTCTAGCATACTTTTAAGTCCTTTTTCTTCTCTAAGCTCTTTTTACTACTTCATTATAATTAGGAAGTTTAGAAGTCTTTTTGTTCGTTATACCATTTACTATGTGCTCCAAATATATTTAAACTAATAAATACCATTAATACCATTAAAACCATTAACATTTTTCATAATACATCTCTCCCTTTTTAATAATTATATTTATTTAATTTTTAAATAATAACATTAGCTAAATAATATCTTTTTATTTACTTGTATTTGAAGATGTTTTGTGGAAGCTTCTATTAAGATATCTTCTATAATACCTTCTTCAAAAGCCATTTGGAGTTGAAATTCTTAGTTTTGTTTTTATCTTTCCAAGATCTCTTAAGAAAATATATCTTTTCTCTAAATAAAATTCTTTCACGTAGAAAAGGTTGTAATGAACTGTATAAAGAGAACACTTTTCTTAAAAATTCTGCTTCATTTCCAATATTGTAACTAATAACTAAACGAAGATATCTTTCTATATTTCCAACATGTAAAGAAAATTGGATAAATTCTTTACTTTCAAGCATATCTAATGAGAAATCAGAAAATATTCCTTCTTCTTCATTTTATTACAAAAGGAAAAACATTTGAATAGAACCTCATTACATAGTCTATTCTCAGAAAATCCAAAGAAAGATTTATCTTTTTAATAGTTTCAATTACAATTGAAGGAACTAAAAATCTTTTTATTCTGTTTCTCTTTTCTCTTTATTCATTTTTCTCACCCACTTTTTCTATATACTGTTTGATTTTTATAATATTTCTGACTATCTTTAAAATGTATTTTATTTTTGATAAAAATGATTAAGAAATACAACTTTTTATAAAATATGTTGTACTATTTCAATATAAAATAAGAGTTACATCAACTGTAACTCTTATTTATATTATACTTACCATTAAAAATCCCTTCATTTAAACTCTCAAAACAATAAGTTTCATAATTATATCTAAATACTAATCTTTTAAAGCTATCAACTTCAAAATCAATCTCTCTTTCAAAGTCTTCAAAATAAAAGTATTCATTTTTATAATATAAATTATCTAAAAGTTATTTTTAAGTCTTCTACAAATTTTTTTATTAAAACATTCTCCAAACTTATTTTCTATTCTTGATAAAATATATTCTATGCAATAAAATAATTTCTCATTTTTTATAGAAACATTATTTATCACACCCTTTAAATTCTTGAATTATTTTTGCTTCCACTAAAAATAAATCCTCCACTTATTCTATATCTTTTAAGCTCTTTCTCTTTTTAATCTTTTTACAAGTATCTAATATTTTTTTATCTTTACTCTTATCTAATAAATAATCAATATATTTTTATATCTTTTTCATAAACATTTTCTATAGTTTGACCTTTATATTTTTCCAAATGTAAGAATAACTTTCTCAGAATTTTCTATTATACTTATACCTTTATTATAATCTGAATCTTTTAATTCTAATTTAGGAGTTACTGAAAATACATATCCATTTCCTTGCTGTTTTATTGGATACCAATTATTTCTTGATTTATATAAATATCTTCCTATTCCAAAACCTGATGAAGCAACTCTCTTAAATGCACTTGATATCCCACCTTTATTGATTCAAATTCTGTCATATTTGATCCATCTTCTTTAGATATCCATTTACTATTAATAAAAATAGAAAGTGTACATATAAAGCCTCCTGTTACTTCTCTATATGACACTTTCCATTTATCAACTCCAACAACTTCATCTAATCTTGTCTGTATTGCTCTTGCTTGTACATAGGCAAGTGCCAATCCCATCGTTTTTATCTTTATTAGTTGCTCCTACTCTAAATTCTAAATCCTCATCAGCAAATTTTTCTTTTAATTTTTCTAATAATTCCATACTCCCTCCTAGTATTCTTCTGGAAACATTATAGTCCAATATTTTTAGTTTCTTCTTCAGTCTTTATAGCCCATATTTTTAATTTTTCTTTAAATTTATAAGCTAAATTATATATCTCACTCTTTTTCTGGTTCTTCCTGACTGTTTATTAATTGATTATTATTTACTTCAAAAATTTGAAAATAGTCAATCTTTGAATTATCTTTTCTTTTTATAATAGATATTATTTTTCCAATAAGTATTTATTTAATTTTTGATGATATTTTTCTTGTCAAATATATAGTAGTCATAACTTCCTCCATTTAATTTATTTAATTTGTAATGAATAATTTTCAATTATCTTTGCTCCAGGCAATTCTCCATAATTTTTGATATAATTAGCTATCCCAATCTTATCTAAAGTTTTTCAGTTTTAACTTTAATAAAAATCTTTAGGTATAAGTGTTTCATCAACTATCCGTACTTTTTGTACTCTTTTCTAATTCCATAACTACCTAAATCAGTTTCTATTTTCTTTTCTTTAAGTTCTAGCATAGTTTGTACTAAATATTTCTTTAAAAACTCTAATCTTTTGTCTTTTTAAATTTTTCCAGTCTTTCTATTTCCTCCTCACAATCTCTTTTTTTCAGATTCTAAATTTCTAATATACTTTAAAAACACTTCCACTCTTTGACTTTAACTCTTCTTTTTAAAAACTCTAACATTTCTTCACAATTTTCTTTTTGCTAACTCATCATCACCAACTTCAGTTAATAAATCTAACATTTCAACTAAATCTTTTTAATTTCATAAAGTTTCATAATGCTAATCCTCCTCAATAAATTTTTTAAAAATATTTCCAATAGCAATACAAATTTCTGCAAACATACTCCACATAATAAACCTCCTTGTTAAAAATATAAAAAGAGTTCTACACTTTATTTGGTGTAAGACTCTTTACAATTTATAATATATAATTAAATTTTTAATTTATTTTCTAAATACAATAAAGTATGATAACCTGAATCAGAAATAAAAATCAAAAAAATTATATATATTTTTAATATAATATATATAATCTTTAGTGCTCTCTTCGTAATTTAAAAAAATATTGAATAACTTTGAGACTAATTTATCTATTTCAGGTGGAATTAAATAAGGAATGGAATTATCTCTAGTATAGAGGTATTTTTCAGCAAAAATTATCAGCTATCTCTTTTTATTAAAAATTAAATATTTTTTTCTTCTTCAGAATCAAAAATATCTAAACATAGCATAAAATAATAATTCTAAATATTTAGGACTTTGTTTTTCCCCATAGCTTCATTTTTATCTTTGAACTCAAGATAATTTTTCTTCTAAAAAGTTCTTATTTTTATCTTCTTTATTTTCAGAAAAATTTATTTTATATGCAACATAAAATTATTTAATTTTATATTTTCTTTTATTATCCATTCTATTTTTCTTTTTAAAAAGCACATTATAATATTCATTATAAATTTTTAACTTTTCGTAGTCCTTAAAAATCTGTATTAAACTTGTATATGGATAATTTACAAAATCAAGTGCTTTTAAAAAAATAAAATTAGTACAAAAAAATATTTAGAAAATTGCTTATTCCTTTTCTTGATTTTTCAAAAGTTGGATTAATAATATAAAAATACAACATAATAATGGTATATTATATATATCATCTTCAGAAAAAGAATTTATTAATAATTCTTCAATTCCTTTTCTATCTACTTTTATAATTATATACTAGTGTATCTATTATTTCTGAGTGCTTCAGTATCAAAAATAATTAATATAGCATTCTAATAACTTATATCTTTTTAAATTCAGAGTCTCTTTTCATTTTTGATATATCCTAAATATTTTTCATTAATGAGTTTAAAGAATAAGGTTTTTATTTTTTTAATTCATCTAAAAATTCATTTTTAGATAATATATTAATATTTAATCTCTCTTTATTAGTGTCTAGAGTCTCTAATAATTTAAGATAAAAATTTAAATTCACTTGTAATCCAAATTTCCATAAGAAAAATATAAAACTTTTTAAAAACTATTTTCTGAATTAATTTTTCATCTTCTATTTTCTTTTTAATAGTAAAAAGTATAGTTTTTATATTTTTAACATTATAGATGATTTTAATAATTCTTTATTATATTCATTATTTTTATTTTTCTAATTCATAAGATAAGTCTATTTCTATATCTTTAACATCAATCTTAGTAAAATTTGAAATCATATATTTTAACCATTTATAAAAATTTTTGTAAAATTCTTTATTTAAATCTTCATTTTTAGAATTATAGTTCTTATTCTCAAAGTATATATTAGCTTAAACATATTTAAAAATAGTTTCTAAAAAGTATCCTTCTCATTTTCTTCAAAACTAACTCTTCCCATTCTTGAAAATTCAATATTTTTATACCCTATTTTTTTCTAATAATTTTTATTAAAAGATTTCCTAAATCTTTTCTGTAGACTCTTTAAAAATATCTCCTATATAATTTCTATTAGCATTATACTCATAGTCTTTTATAATTCGTTTTATTTAGAACTAATTTACTGTCTTTGTAGTTTTTCTATTTTATTTTTCTTCAGTTATATTAAAACTCTTTTTAAATCAACTAAAAAAATAACTAATTTATCTATTTCTTCCTTGTATAATATATTTTTTCTCATAGAAACTAAATAATTCCATTCTTTTTCTAAGTATTACTTTTTAATCTTTTCTTTTTAGCTCTAACTTCATCCTTAATCATATTTTCTCCTCTTTAAGTTTCATAAAAATTAAAAACCGTCCAGTGACATTAGCATAATTTTTATGCTATTTTTTTATTATACAAAAAGAAAAAAATAGATTTACCATATAAATAAATTTATTTTTAAAAGTTAAGGAGGTTGAGAAAATGACAGATGAAATAGTAACTATTAAACGGAAAGATGAAAAAAATTTATATCACTTTTTAATCATCTTCCAGAAGAATTTAGAAAGGAGGAAAAATCATGAATTCTGTAAGAAATTTAAATTTTGAGTACACAGAAAAATTTATTATTTATAATGACAAACTTGAAATTCATAATCCAAATTTAAATAGACTTATTTTTAGATTCTCTTAATCATAATTTTTTATATAGGCGAATTTTTGAGCTTGTATATAAAAAGATATCTGAACGAATGATTATAAAAGAAATATGTTTAGATGATTGGTATATATAAAGGATGAAGAAAATATTATTTTATATCGCTATAAATCTTTTTGAGTACAGTAAGATATACTGTAATTCAAGTTGGTATCAAGGAAAAATAATCCATTTCTGCTTAGATAAAAGATGTAATGGAGAACTAGAAATTGATTTTTGAAAGTTTTTGGAAAAATAATACTTCAAAAATACCTATGTGTATATAAATGTAATAAATGTGGAAAACTTGTAAATGCAGTAGACTTAATCAAATATATGAATCAGCATGAAGAATAATGGAGGAAAAGAATGAAGAATTATTTAGTTAATAAAAATACAAATGAGCAATTAAAAATATAATAAAATTTTTAAATGTAATGGCTATAGAAAAAGGTAGAAAATATTGAAGAGATTTATATAGATTTCAAAAGCGGAATGGAAAAATTATCTTTAGTTCAAAGAGTAGATTTGTTAATTAATTCATTAGGCAAAGATTCTAGAAAATGTTACCTATAGAAAAGATTATACAGCTAGTTTCAATAATACCATTTGTTGAACATTCTACTCATATTTCCTATACTTCACCTTTTTCACAGGAAAAAAACATTTCAGTATAGTAAAATATTTCCCAATTCTAAAGTAATAAGTAGTGGTATAACAGAAGCTGCTTTGTTTTTATAATAAAAATAGAGGGAATTTGGAATACTAAAAAAATTATGATATTGTAGCTTTTTGATGATGTTCAATGTTTAAATAATGATACTATAGCTTCAGCTGTTTATGATTTTTCTTTCTTCTGGAAACTTAAGTAGAAGTAATAATGTTGCAAATAGTATTTCACGTTCATCAATTATATTTCTTTCCAATTATACAGAAGAAACACATTAGAAAATAATCCTTATTTTTAAAAAAACATAAATTTATTTGAACCTTTTTTCAGATTCATTTTCAAAAAGAAGCATTTAAAAAGTAGAGTTGTAGTATTGCCAGCATATTTAATGAGAGATGAGAAATTTTATTATCTCTGAGGAAGATATATATGGAATTAATATTAATGTTCTTCATAAATTTTTCAAGAAAAAAATTGAAAGAAAAGTTTACCTTTGTTTTAAAAATAGAACTTTTCTTGTAAAGAGCGTCTAAAAATAATATTTATGCCATTGTTTCAGGATTGTCAAAATTGTTATTTGATGATTTAGAAAATATTCCAGAAAAAGTATCTTCAGGCTTTTATTCAACTTGCAGAAAAATTAGTTGAACTCCCTTTTGAGAATATTTTTAAAATTATATAATAAAAAGAACTAAATTATCTATTAATAGAGCTTTCAAGTATATTTTTAAAATATTCTATTGAAAATATAACTGAGGCATATGTTTATGAAGATAGATGTATTCTACGTTTTCAGGAAGAAAAGAATGTTTTATATAAGATAGCACTAACAAAAATATGGAATCATTTAAAAAGAATTTAAAAATTGGAAAAATGCTTCAAGTAACCAAAAAGTTATCTTATAGAAGCAGAAGTTATTGATAAAAGATGGAATAATTTTAAGAAGTTATACAGAATTATCAGTTTTTGGAGATTATAAAAAGTCAATTTAGATTCCTTTTTATTGGAATCAAGATAATATACAAACTGAAATATGTGAAATAAAAGATGAATTGAAAGAATGTAAAGAGGCTTTAAAAGATTTAGCTAATATACTTAAAAATTTAAATATCTCTTATAGCTTGAATAATGTTGTATTTAAAAACAAATTATTACTATCTGAAGAAGAATACAAAGATTTAAAAGATGAAAGAAAAAGGATATCTTGGGAAATTATTTGATATATATCCTCAAGATATTAGAAATTATGATATTATCTTTAATATTAAAAATAATGAAATTAAATTTTTTTAAACTATGACTTCATTGATATAAAAAGAAACTAGCTTAGAAGAGATGATAGAGTATCATGAAAAGGTAAAGAGCTTAAAAATAATTATATATGATAAGGTGAAGGAGGTAAAATAAATGGAAATTAAAAAGTAGGGTTTCAATAAAAGAAGCTTCAAAAAGGTTAGGTCTACCTGAACAGACACTACGAATATTTATAAGAAATGGTAGATTTAAAGAATTTGTAGAAGCTACTAAGATAAATGAATCTAAACACTGGACTTATTACATAAATAGAACCAGACTTGAAAACTATTTTAAAACTTGAAAAATGAGCCTAACCAAGTAATTTAGTTAGACTCAAATTTAAAGTAACATCAAAGGATATTACTTTGACTCACAATTAAAGTATAGCATTCTTTGATGTTTTTTTAATACAAAAATTTTAAAAAGGATGTGATAATATGAAAAAGACCAAATGGAAATGGAAGTATAACAAAAGTTAAAGGAACTAGGCGAAAGCCTTATAAAGTAACTATTACAATAGGTTGGGAAAATGATAGTGGAAAGCAAATAAAAAGTGTATAGGCTACTATGCTACAGCAAAAGAAGCAGAAAAGGTATTAGTTGACTTTAATATAAATCCTTTTTAATCTTGATTTAGCTTCTTTAACATTTCAAGATATATATGAAAGATGGAGTAAAACAAAGTATAAAAATGTTAGTAGCTCTTCTATTGTAGGTTATTCTTCAGCCTATAATGCTGTCTCAAAAATACATAATATGAAATTCAAAGATATTAAGGCTATACACTTACAAGAAGCAATGGATGAATCAAATAAAGGTTACCCTACAAAACGGAAAATAAAAATACTTATACAGTCAATTATTTGCTTATGCTATGTCAAATGATATAGTATCTAAAGATTACAGTCCATTTATTAATATTGGAAAAGAAAAGAAAAAGAAAGTGAAAGAATTCCGTTTACAGAGAAAAGAAATCTCTAAATTATGGGAATATGAAAATAAAATTGATTTTATAGATACTATATTAATAATGATTTATACAGGTTTTAGAATAGGTGAGTTACTAGAGTTGAGGAATAAAGATATTAATTTAATTAATAAAACTATAACAGGTGGAATTAAAACGGAAGCAGGAAAAATCGTTTAGTCCCTATTCATCCTAAAAATACTTCCACTAATTGAAAAAGATACAATGAAAGTAATGAACTTTTTATAGTAAATGCTAAAGGAAAAGAAATGAAATACAGTAATTATTATCGTGAAAAGTTTCTTCCAATAATGGAAAATTTAAATATGAAACATCGACCTCATGATTGCAGACATACATTTGCAACTTTATTAAGTAATGCTAATGCAAATTCAACTGCAATTAAAAAGATGATTGGACATGAAAGTTTTATAACTACTGAAAAGATATATACTCATAAGGATATTGAAGAATTAAGAAAAAAATATTGAACTCATAAAATAATAATATAAAAAAATAGCTATCTTATTTCATTATAAGGTAGTTATTTTTTTATTTTGATCTTAAATAAAGAAATATTATCAAATTGAGAGTTATATTTTTGGGTGCTACTTGGTATCTACTTGGGTGCTACCACAATAAATTTTATAAAATTTTCATAAATATATATATAAAAATCCCACAAACTTTGGATTTGTGGGATAAATAAATATTGTATATACTTTTGTAATTAACGTTTTGAGAATTGTGGGCTTCTTCTTGCTTTTTTCTTTCCGTATTTCTTTCTTTCAACCATTCTTGAGTCTCTAGTTAAGAATCCAGCTTCTCTTAAAGCAGCCTTTAAACTATCATCAGCAAGTACTAAAGCTCTTGCAACACCGTGTCTGATAGCTCCAGCTTGTCCAGAGTTACCTCCACCAACTACATTTACTTTAACTGCATATTTGTCTAAAGTTTCTGTTAAAGCTAAAGGTTGTTCAACAATTCTAGAAAGGATTGCTCTTCCACCGAAATATTCGTCCATACCTTTACCGTTTATTTCTACTCCTTGTCCACCAGGAATTAATCTTACTCTTGCTACTGAAGTTTTTCTTCTTCCAGTTCCTAAAAATTGAGTTATTTTTTCTGCCACTGTTCTACCCCCTTATTATAATTCTACCTTGTTTGGTTTTTGTGCAGTATGAGAATGTTCTGTTCCTACAAATACTCTAAGTCTTGTTAGTTGTTGTCTTCCTAATTTGTTTTTTGGAAGCATTCTCTTAACAGCTAGCATTAAAAGTTCTTCAGGTTTTTTAGCTAAGATTTCTCCTAGTTTTCTTGCTCTTATTCCTCCAGGGAATCCAGAGTGATTGTAGTAAACTTTGTCATTTAATTTTTTACCAGTTACAACTAGTTTTTCAACATTAGTAACTACAACATAGTCTCCACCATCAACATGTGGTGTAAATGTTACTTTTTCTTTACCCATTAATTTTTTAGCAATTTCAACTGCTAATCTTCCTAAAATTTGTCCTTCTGCATCATAATGGTGCCACTCTCTGACAACATCTTCTTTTCTTTTGCATAAAAAGTATATTTTTCACTTTTTAAATCCTCCTAATATGGTTATATTTTTAATATAACGCAACGGTCCTTTAGTGGGAAAGGCTTACATCTGATTATTATATTCTAGATTATGTCAATATATTTGTTTAATTTCATGCTCTTTATTAAAAAAATATTTTTCAGCTATAAGGTTTCCAGCCTTGTCATAAAACCTTTACAGATCTACCATTTTTATCTCTATCTTCCACTTGCATAACTTGTCCATTTTCATAGTATATCTTGCTACTTACAGATCCATCTATGCTAGGTGAAAGTTCAAGTAAAAATTTTTCCACTTGGATAGTACATAACAGCAGTTGTACCTTTTTAATTGTATAGATGGCTTTTCCACTCTTGTATTCAGCTTGGATAGTATCAGAGTTAAAAGATAAAGGGCAGTTTTTTACTAAATTTTCTTTTGAGAACATATCTAAAAGAGATTTTTTCTAGAGTTCACCATTTATTTTTAATACCTTCAGCTGAATTAGAAAAACTTCTTTTTCCATTTTCATGATATACAGCTAAATCTGTTTTATCCATAGAGAATAATTTTTCCACTTGAATAGAAGATAGTTATTTTTTACCTTCAATTTTTAGATAACAAATCTCCATTTTTTCATAATATTTTTTTCCTGAAATTAATTTTTCCTTGAGTGTAATTTAATTCAGAAATGATTTTTTCCATTTTTCATAGTAAGTAGTTTCAGTACCTTCAACCTTATTATTCACTATATTAATTTTTCCATATAGTTTTTCCACTTGGATAGTATCTTTCTTGAAGTCCATCAGCTAAACCTTCTTTAAAGTTTCCTTTTATGATAACACCATCTTTTGTATTCTTGTTTTCCATTAGCAAGAACATTATCTACATACAAGCTACCATTTTTCTTTCATAGTTTTTACTTGTACTTATATTTGTAGTTTTTACTTCTTTAACTTCACCTCCTGAGTTACCACCAATATTATCTAGGTTGACACAGGCAGTAAAAATTAATGCTAATAATATAATTCCCTTTTTCATAAATCCTCCTATAATCCCCCTTATTTAATTTCTTAATCCAATTTTTTATATCTGTAACTAATTCAAAGCCACCAACTATTTTTATCCCCTTCTTCGTTGTAAATAGTTTCTGAGTCCCCATTTATTTCGTATAATGGTTTACCATCTCTATAATTTAGAATGCTTCCACCTTCTTTTCCTTTCATAAATGTATTTCCATTTTTTAAAGAAAAACTCAGTTTCTCCCATACTCTCATTTTACTTTTTAGTAAAGGTTCACCTGTTGAGTATAAATAATTTATGATCTCATCATTAGCATCTATCTTAGCAATAACTTCATTTCCTTTTTACAAGTTCAAATGTCCCATCATCTAATTTTTTAGAGTTGCACCAATGTCTGTTAGATCATCATCTCTCAATTTTAGAAATTACTTCATTATTTTCATTATATAGAGTTGTTTCATAAGAGTTACCAATCATTAAAGGATTTCCCATTTTTCATGATAATAAATAGATTCTTCTTTTTCAGCATCATAACTTAAGATTAGACTTCCATCATCATAATAAAGTTTTATGTCATCGTTTTTCTGTAAAAATTTCCTAGTAAATTACCATTCTTATAGAATAATTCTTTAGATGTCATCTCACCATTTACAAAATTTTTCTTTTTGCCATGATACTACCATCTGAATAATATTCTTCAAATGCTCCATCAGGCAAACCATTTACAAAATTTCCCTTTACTTTGTATTTACCTGTTTTAAATTCAAATGTTCCAGTAGCTTCTTTTTCCATCAGCATCATACATAAGGCCATCTTTTTAATTCATATTTTACTCCACCACAGGAAGATAATAGCATTGCAAAAATTAATAATAGTGCTGATAATATTTTTCATAAAAACCTCCAATTTATTTTTAGTTTTAATTATATCACAATATAAAAATTAAACTAATCTATTTTTTTAATATCTGTAATTTCATCAAAGTTACTTATAATTTGATTTTCCTTCAGTATCAAAAATCTCCATTTACTTTTATAAAATTCATAAAATATCTTTCCATTTTTATAGAACCACTTAGCATTTTCTGTATTTCCTTTTAAAGAAAGTTTGTCCATTTTTAAAAGAAGATTTCAGTGTCTCCAGATACAGAACTAGATGTCATTAACTTTTCTCCAGTTGAGTATAAGTAAGTTAAAGTTTCTCCCTTAGCATCTGTTTTTAGCTATGATTTTATTATCTTTTAGAATTTCAAATGTTCCATCTTCTAATTCTTTAAAAGTTTTCTTGGTATCTATTGATTGACCATTTTACTATCTCAAATAAAACTTCATTATTTTCATTATATAGAGTTGATTTAACTCTAGTCATAACAAATAAAGGATTTCCATTTTCATGGTAGCTTGAACTTTTTCCCGTTTGAAAATTAAAACTCATAACTAATTGTCCATCATCATAGAAAAACTTGAGCCTTTGTCACTTGAAAAGTTAGACATCAATTGACCATTCTTATAGTATGTTTCATCTTTCAAATGCTTACCATTTTGAAAAATTTCTTCATCATAATACTACCATTTTTCATAATATTCTTCAATTACTCCATCAGGTAAACCATCTACAAATTTTCCTTTAGTTCTATATTTTCCTATTTTAAATTCAAAAAGTTCCAGTTGCTTCCTTTCCATCTTCATACATAATTCCATCTTTTGAATTCATATTTTACTCTCCCACAAGCAGATAAAGGTATTAGAAAGACTAATAAAAAGTGCTAATAGTATTTTTTCATAAAAATCCTCCAGTTTATTTTTAATTTTAATTATACCATAGTATTTAGAGTTTTAAATTAATCTATTTTTTTCATAAAATGTCTAGAAATAAAAAAAGGATTAAAAAGTTTATTGGCTTTTTAATCCCTTTATTTAATTTTTAATCTAATTTTTTTGATATCTGTAATATTATCAAAAGTTACTTATGATTTCTTCTCCATCATTACTAAAGAATTTCCATTCTCCTCCGTTAGACTCATATAAAGGAACACCATCTTTATAGGGAACCACTCCCACTTCTACAAGTGGGAGTGGTTCACTAATATGTAAATCTCTCAAAAATCTATACAATTATATCATATTATTTTAAAAAATATTAATAAAAATATTGTAAAATTTTTCATAAAACTTCTTCAATTTATTTGATTTTTCTTATACCAATGATAGAATCATTAGAATTTCTTCTCCATCTTTATTAAAGAAAATCTCTGTAATTTTATCTGTTTTTATATAATGGTTTTTCCATCTTTGTAGTTTATTCTGAAATTATTAGCATCTGCTTCAACAAAAAACAGTTCCATTTTTAAAGAAAATTTGTAATAATTCATTGTTATCATTGAGTCTCATTAATGGCTCTCCTGTTGAATATAGGAAGGTTACTATTGTACCACTAGCATCAAGTGTAGCAATAACTTTATTATTTTTACAAGTTGATATGAACCATCTTTTTAATTCTTTTTAAGTCTCCTTGACTATCTAGTGATTCATCACTATTCAATTTAAATAGAATTTCATTATTCTCATTATCTGAACCTCCCACGACTGACACCCTACGAGTGCTAGAGTTGCGGGGTTCTAAAATCTTTAAAAATATTTAAAAATTTTCTAAGAAGTTTGATAGCTTTACACTACCCTTATTCTTTTAGGCGTGTTCAGTTTGCCTCTATTGTATAGGACACTTAAGTCCACAACTTTACTTTTTCTTAGAATATTTAATGCTCCATTACAATCTGCATTTATTAGTTTACCTGCGCTTGTTTGATATAGTCCTCTTTTTATTCTTTTTCCACTGAATACATATTCTTGTAGATTTTCTTTATCATATATTGAATTTCATCTCCATCAAAGAAACTTGCTTTTTGATGTATAACTCTCTTCTTGTAGTTTAAATTCTATTCCATATAGTTTACATAGATATATTAATTTATCTCTTAATTTTCCATATGGTATATTTATAAAATTTTGATTATTCATACTTCCTATATTTGAATTTCTTTGAAAAATCTTCATTATATCCTAGAACTAGTTTTTCCTATATCATTATTAAGACAATAATTTACAATTGTTCTTGCTGCTTTTGAAAGATAATCATTTATACGATTATTTCTCTTTCTAGTTATTCTCTTTTGCCTTAATGTTGTGTGCTCAATCTTTTGCTTATCTTTTATACTTTGTAATTTTGCATTTATCTTATTATAGTATTGATTAATAGATTTTTAATTTTTCTACCATCTATTATGAATGAAGCTCCAGTATTTGTAACACAAGTACAAAGATTGTCTATACCTAAATCAATTCCTAGTACATTTTTCTTTATTTAATTCCCTTTGAACTTCTTCTACTTCATAAATGTATTGAATTTCAAAGTACCTAGAATATTGTTTTGGTATTATTCTAATCTCTTTTATCTTCTTGTCTTTTAATACTGATGGTAGCTTAACTTTAACTTCCTGATGAGTTTTCTTAAAAGAATTTGAATAAGGAACTATCAGCATATCATCTTTTAATCTAACAAAACCTATAACAAGAGTTGTAAAACCATCTTTATCAAGATAATTAGGTAATTTTATTTTTACCATTATATTGACCATTCTTAGCAAGTTTTAAAAGCGCAAAGAACGATTTGAAACTTTCATCTACTTCTTTTAGAATTTGTTGAGCCATATTAGAATTTAACTTTTTATAGTTCTCACTATTTTTAAGCATTTTATAGTTTTCATTATAGCTTAAATACTTTTTATTGTTAAAATAGTGTTGTCTAACATTGTATATAGCTTGATTTTTAAATTCTTAGCTATATGAGCACAAATATTTTAAATTTCTAAGCACCATCTAGTATATTTTTTTCTGCTTTTCGCCACCATCACACTTATACCATATTCTCACTTAGGTATTATGTTGTGGTTATACTAGCTTTTAAGAGTTCCCAGCAATTCAGTTTCTTTGTTGCACGGTTTTGCTCCGTGTCTACATACAAGTTTCCCCTATATGCTTACTAAAAATCTTCGTGCAATTCATACTCTACGAGTACATAGTCTTATGACTAACACCCTACGAGTGCTAGAGTCACGAGTGTTCTTGCACTATTTA